>VFQQ010000030.1_pt1 | contig 399935 bp, 335 predicted proteins | sample 3512341 | NCBI WGS metagenome assembly VFQQ01 (sample SAMN10412373, study PRJNA504923) | tailings metagenome | isolation source: Relicate 2 Philex TSF1 revegetated site | place: Philippines: Tuba, Benguet | collected 2017-08-29
CAACGCTCACTCGGGACTTCCACCCTATAGATAAAGAACATGCCTGACACACTAAGAGAAAAGGCCGGAATTTCCGGCCTTTTCATATAAACTATATTCGTATCTTTCAGGAAGATTTCATTTTAGCCTCTATCGTCTGCTGAGTATGGGGCACTGCCTTAAGCCTTTCTTTAGGAATAAGCCTTCCGGTATCTTTACAAATACCATAAGTGCCGTTCTTGATCCTGATCAATGCCGCCTCAAGCTGGGTGGCAAACTTCTGTAAACGGGCTGCAGACTGACTTAGCTGCTCTTTCTCCCTGACATCGGCTCCGTCTTCGAGTGTTTTCGATCCGACAGAGGTATTATCGGTACCATTATCGTTTCTCCTGCTGAGCGTTTCTCTGATAAAGTTCAGCTCCAGATTGGTAGCGTCCAATTTCTTCAGGATTATTTCCTCGAATTCGGCAAGCTCGCTTTCCGAATACTTGTTTTTTTCTTCGCTTTGGGTCATAATCTAAGAATTTTGGTTTATTAACTACTTGGTTTTTACAAAATTGACGCAAATATATAATATCCGTTACTTTTTATCAATATTAAATTTAAATAAGGCCTTTTCAAAAAAAATTTTATGTATTATAAAAGCAATTTTACCGAAATAAAGATCTATTTTTAGATCAATATACACTGGAAAATTCTAACAGAATTTCATTTGTCAAAATCATATTTAATATAGAAATATTACAATTTTTAAGTTGTTTCGCATTTTACCTAAGTTTGCATCGTTTTTGAACTTCATCTTATAATAAAACATGACATATATAGAGCCTGCACCCATAAAAGACAAAGAGAATCCGCTCGAATCCATGATGTCGAGATTCGATGCGGCCGTAAAAATACTGGGTATAAGTGATGAGATGTACAACATCCTCAAAGTGCCTGCCCGTCAGGTCATCGTAGGCATACCCGTTACGATGGACAATGGCAAAATCGAAGTATTTGAAGGCTACCGCGTCATTCACTCCACCATTCTCGGACCCGGAAAAGGAGGTATACGTTTTGATCCGGATGTCACTCTGGATGAAGTGAGAGCACTCGCAGCCTGGATGACCTGGAAATGCGCCGTCGTTGACATTCCTTACGGCGGAGCCAAAGGCGGAATCGCCTGTAACCCCAGAAAAATGTCGGCCGGTGAGATCGAAAGGCTTATGAGAGGCTACACCCTGGCGATGCTTGATATATTCGGACCCGACAAAGATATCCCTGCCCCTGATATGGGTACCGGCCCGAGAGAAATGGCCTGGCTTATGGATGAGTACTCAAAAGCCAAAGGTATGACTACCCAGGCGGTAGTTACCGGAAAACCTCTTGTGCTGGGAGGCTCGCTCGGAAGATCGGAGGCCACAGGCAGAGGAGTCATGGTGTCGGCGCTTTCGGGGATGGACAAACTGAAACTCAACCCTTACCGTTCTTCGGCTGCCGTTCAGGGATTCGGCAATGTGGGCTCCCATGCCGCACAACTGCTGCAGGAGAAAGGAGTCACCATCAAAGGAATAAGTGACATCAGCGGAGCCTACTATAATGATAAAGGCATTGATATTGACAAAGCCATCGCCTACCGTAATCAGAATGGCGGAACCCTCGAAGGCTACAAAGAAGCAGACCTGATACCCAGCGAAGACCTGCTCTTTCTGCCGGTAGACCTGCTGGTTCCTGCCGCAAAAGAGGACGTTATTACCCAGCATAATGCCTCAAAGATTCAGGCAAAGCTTATCGTGGAAGGTGCCAACGGCCCTACTTCCGCCAAAGCGGACGACATCATCAACGAAAAAGGCATTATGGTGGTGCCGGACATCCTGGCCAATGCCGGTGGAGTAACCGTGTCTTACTTTGAATGGGTACAAAACCGTATCGGTTACAAATGGACTCTAGACAGAATCAACCGCCGCTGCGACAGAGCCATGAAAGATGCTTTCAATAATGTATTCGATGTATCCAGAAAGTATAACGTGTCTATGCGTCTGGCTGCTTACATTGTCGCCATAGACAAGGTGGCGAGCTCCTATAAATTCAGGGGCGGATACGGCTGATATTCCGATTATCGTTCTATACAAGGAGGCTTTTGCCTCCTTTTTTTATGTAAGAAACTGAAAAATCTTTGACAGCGGCTTAAGTATAAAGGTATACCAGCGGGGTTTGAGGCCGTTGATCTTCCATGCATTTTTGTCTTCCCTGTTGGCTCTCCATCGGTTCTTCAGCGAAACATTGCTCACCCCACCCGTTCTCATCTTCATTTGTACCTGAGGAACATAGGCCGCAGAAAGATGATGTTTATAGAGCATCCTCAGCATAAGTTCATAATCTCCGGCACTCTTGAATGCCGGGTTAAACGTCCCGAAACGCTCATAACATGATTTCTTAAGAAAAAAAGTAGGATGGGGCGGCATCCATCCCAGAAGGAACCTCTCCCGGTCGTATGCTCCGGAAACCCAGTTTCTGACGATCCTGGAAGTATCTTCATGGTCTACGTACTGCAGATCACCATACACCGCGTCTGCGCCGGTTGATCTGAATTCATTGACCACCCGGCTGATCACGCCGTTGTCAGGATAAAAGTCATCTGAATTGATAATCCCGATGATATCCCCGGATGCCATGGCCACTCCCTTACTCATCGCATCATAAATGCCCTTGTCTTTTTCCGATTTCCAGATGATACGTTCTCCGTATGATTTCAGAATGTCTACCGTATTGTCAGAAGACAAACCGTCAGCAATAATGTACTCTACATCGGGATAATCCTGACTCAGTACACTTTCAATGGTGTCTTTGAGTGTCTTGCCGGAATTAAAAGTAATGGTGACTACAGATACTTTCATCTTGAAACTGACGAATTGGTCGTGGCCTGCAAAAGTACGCGCTTTGTCACGAAATTCAAGGCCCGGCGGATAAATCCCTTTGGGAATATCACTGACGAACCGTAAATTCAGGGCTTCTTAATGTATTCTTAAATCAACTACCCTATTCATGTTAAAAAGACTTTCAGCCTCTCTTCTTCTGTTTATGGGTATCTACACTATTGCCTTGGGTCAGCATTACCGTAACCTTGTGATGGAAGGCGGCGGTATCAAGGGTATTGCTTACGGTGGTGCCTTGCAGGAGCTGGAAGACCGTGGGATCCTCAAAAATATCACAAGAACTGCGGGAACATCCGCCGGAGCCATTCAGGCCTGCCTTCTTGCTGTGGGATATACTCCTTCCGAGATCACCGATATTATCAGTAATACGCCTGTCGAGTCATTCAATGACGGCGGTCTCGGGTTTTCCGGATCTAAAAAACTGTTCAGAAACTTCGGCTGGTATAAGGGCGACAGTTTCCTGGCCAAAATGGAAGAACTGATCCGATTCCGGACAGGCAATCCGGATCTTACTTTCGGGCAGCTTCATCAACTGGCTTCCAGCTATCCATTCAGGGATCTCTATGTAACCGGATGTAATCTTACCCGGCAGACCCTCCAGGTGTTTTCCTGGGAAACACATCCCGATATGCGCCTCGCAGATGCCGTAAGAGTGTCCATGTCTGTCCCTCTGTATTACCGGGGAATTTGGGTAAATAAGAAGGGGCAGGTTTTTGAAAATCGTGAAACCGGTGATGACTGCGACTTTTTTGTGGATGGCGGCTTACTTATGAACTTTCCTGTCACATTATTTGATAGCCTCAAATATTTCAGCGGCGGAGAAAAAGACGACTATCTCAATCCCGAAACATTGGGCATCCGGCTGGAACGATGTGAACAGATAGAACACGAACTGTCCAGAAAAAGCGGGCTCGCCCCCTTTGAGATCAACGATTTCAGCTCTTATATGGCCGCGTTATCAGGTCTGATCATGAGAAACATAAGCCCTCCGGACCCCAAAGATATGGAGAGGACCATTTACATCAACGATCTGGGCTTCAGTGCACGGGTCAGAAAGGTATCTGACGAAGAAAAAAGAAAAATGATCCTTTCGGGTAAGCAGGGAGTGCTTGATTTCTTCAACCGCTGATCAAGGTCTTCTAAAGGTATACTCGCCATTATCAAAAGGCTTCAGAACCAGTTCTTTCGAAGTCAGTTTCAGCACAGGCACTTTTCTGGGAAACGTAGAGGACATGCACATCAACTGCAAGTAAACCGCCTCTCCGTCATAAGTGAAATTTCCGGGACCACACCCCAGGAACCCGTATTCAACAGGAATCGTGTTCTTATACGTCTCTTCAAACTTACCGTTTCTTCCAAAAGTAATCATCACGGACTTTGACTTGGGAACAGAAAATTCCGCACAGGAATTTTCCGAGTCCGGCTTACAGTATTCTTTTAACTGCCATTCACCGTAAATCTCTTTGTTTTGGCTATCTGAAAAAACGTCTTTACACCCGCTGACGATCGTCAAAACCAGTAAGAGACAAATCCATAAAATATTCATTCTGAACATATCCCACATCCGTTTAAAAGTCTTAAAACTCAACCAAATATAAAAATACCCGAACCGAATGTCAAACATGAAGAGTGGGGCAGCCATAAAAAGTTATTTTACGGCATTTTATTTCCTGTATTACGTATTTCAAGTCCTTAGGACAAACAAAATTAAATCAGTCATATGAACATTCCCCATTGTTTCGTAGTTTTGGAATCATTTGTTTTAATTCAACCTGATTGAGATCATGAAAAGAAAAAATCTGTTAACCGGCTCCCTTCTTATCGCCGGCGTATTTGTAAGTCTGACTACCCTGGCCCAATACCCCAGTACCCCACCGGCGGTTTCGCCTATGCCAATGAAACCTGAAATGACAGAGATCTGGGAACCTGAAGTAGCGGTCATTACTCCCGGCAAAAAGCTTGGTGATGCCCCCTCAGACGCTATTATTTTATTTGACGGCAAAAATCTCGATCAGTGGGTCAGCCAGAAAGACATTTCCAAACCTGCTCCCTGGAAAATCATCAACAATGATTATTTTGAAGTAGAACCACGCTCCGGCGGAATCCAGACCAAACTGAAATTCGGTGATATCCAGCTGCATGTGGAATTCAGCGCTCCCGACGTAGTGGAAAGCCAGGGTCAGGGACGCGGCAACAGCGGTGTTTTTCTTCAAAACCGTTACGAACTTCAGGTACTCGACTCTTATCAGAACCGTACCTACAGAAACGGCCAGGCCGGTAGTATATACAAGGATGTAGCTCCGCTGGTAAACGTTATGCGCGGACCTCTGGAGTGGAACACCTACGATATCATTTACACAGCTCCACGGTTCAAGCCTGATGGTCGTCTGGACGCTCCGGCAAGAATCACGGTACTGCATAACGGTGTGTTGATCCAGAACAATACCACTATCCAGGGTCTGACCAATTATATCGGCCTTCATTTTTACACAGAAGCTCATGGCGAAGACGTACTTTCTCTTCAGGATCATGGCAACAAAACACAGTTTCGTAACATCTGGGTAAGAAGGTTGTAAAATATTTCCTGATTGGAACTATCTTTGGGAGGACAAACGTCCTCCCTTTTTTTATGGTTTCTTCCACCCCGAAAGCAATATTGACCAGTATCCTCTCCCGGATTACCATTTATGATAAAGAGGAGGCAGGAGAAATCGCTTTCCGTATGCTTGAAAAAATCGCAGGTATCGGAAAAACCGAGCTGCTACTCAACGTTCCGGTAGAATGGCCTGAAAGCCGGCACCAGAAACTTTCGGAATGGATACAAAGGATAAACACTTCTGAACCCATCCAATACATCCTGGGAGAGCAATGGTTTCGAAACAGGATTTTCCAGGTTGCTCCAGGGGTACTTATCCCCCGACCCGAAACAGAAGAGCTGGTTGATATAGCACTCAAAGCATGCCAGGACAAAGGATATACCAAAATGCTCGACATAGGTACAGGCAGCGGCTGTATCGCCATTTCAATGTCAGCAGAACTGAAGAACGCAGAAGTCTGGGCACTTGACATTTCTGATCAGGCCCTGGAAATCGCCCGAAGAAACGCCGGATCTCTTCACACGGACATTGTCCTTATCAAAGGAGACATACTTGCACAGGATACGCTGAAAGGTGAAAAGTTTGACCTGATTCTGAGCAATCCTCCGTATATCAGGATGCTGGAAAAAGCAGAGATGAATCATAACGTTCTGAACTTTGAACCCCATCTGGCCTTGTTCGTTACAGACGAAGACCCGCTGGTATTTTACCGGGCCATCGCCCGGCGGGGTAAAACCCTTCTAAACACCGGCGGACTCATTATTACAGAAATAAACAGCTATCTCGGAACCGGGACAAAGGAGCTTTTTGAACAACACGGCTACCATGAAGTGCACCTCCTGAAGGATTTTACCGGGCGCGACAGGTTTGTTTCCGCAAGACTTTAAAATGTCAGAATCTGCTTAGACTTTTATCTTTATTTCATTAATTTCACCGTTCCTTTCCCAGAAAGGTTATCATGGAAATGAAAGATACAAACTATTTATATTCAAAAGTCGACGCTGTACTGGCCGAAGTAGGTAAAGTGGTAATCGGCCAGGATTATCTTGTCAACAGGCTTCTTATCGGTCTTTTTACGGAAGGGCACATCCTTTTGGAGGGTGTTCCCGGACTGGCCAAAACCAAAACCATCAATACCCTCGCCAAAGTTCTGGACCTGGGCTTCAAAAGGATCCAGTTTACACCCGACCTCCTGCCTTCCGACCTGGTCGGAACCATGATCTACAACCAGAAATCAGGGGAGTTTGAAGTAAAAAAAGGGCCGATTTTCGCTAATCTTATCCTTGCTGATGAAGTAAACCGCGCTCCTGCGAAGGTTCAGTCGGCCCTGCTGGAAGCCATGGCAGAAAAACAGGTAACTATCGGAGAATCTTCCTATTCTCTTGACAGGCCATTCCTGGTAATGGCCACGCAGAACCCTGTAGAACAGGAAGGCACTTACCCACTGCCTGAAGCTCAGGTAGACCGCTTCATGATGAAAGTATTCGTGGATTACCTGGACAAGAAAAGCGAGCTGGAGGTCATCCGTAAAATATCAAATATTGATCTGAAACACGAAGTAAGTCCTATTCTTAGCCGTCAGGATATTCTCGATATCCGAAACCATATCAATAAGATCACGATCTCTGACATGCTTGAACGATACATTGTGGAGCTGGTATTTGCAACACGGTACCCGGAAGAGTACGGCCTGAAAGAAGAAGCAAAATATGTGCAGTTCGGTGTCTCTCCCAGAGCAGGGATTGCCCTTTATTCTGCCGCCAAAGCTCTGGCCTTCTTTGACAAGAGGGATTATGTCCTGCCGGAAGACATCAAAGCCCTGGTCAGGGACGTTTTCAATCACCGGATCATTCTTAATTACGAAGCAGAAGCAGATGGGGTAACCACCCGTCAGATCATTGACAACATTCTCAGAAGAGTGGCCATCGGCGGATAATCCATCATCCGTTTTTAATCAAAGCAAACTCTTTGGCAAAATAGGTAAGGATGATCTTAGCCCCCGCCCTTTTCACGGAGGTGAGTAATTCAAGCATGGCTTTTTCTCCGTCTATCCACCCATTCCGGTGAGCAGCCTTTATCATGGCATATTCTCCTGAAACATTGTAGGCTGCTATTGGAAGCGGGAAGTTATCACTAAGCGTTTTTATTACATCAAGATAAGATAAAGCTGGTTTTACCATCATAATGTCAGCCCCCTCCTCAAAATCAAGCTCTGCTTCAATCAGAGCTTCCTTTACGTTTGCAGGATTCATCTGATAGGTCTTCTTATCTCCGAACTTAGGGGCAGAATCCAGTGCATCTCTGAACGGCCCGTAAAAAGCACTGGCATATTTAGCCGTGTAAGACATGATACTCACCCCCGTAAATCCGGCGTCATCCAGGCTGTTACGGATCGCTCCTACACGGCCGTCCATCATGTCGGAAGGCCCGATGATGTCCGCTCCTGCCCGGGCCTGAGCCACCGCCATGCGGGCCAATACCTCTACGGTTTCATCATTCAGAATTTTCCCGTCTTCCACGATACCATCGTGTCCGTCACTGCTGTAAGGATCGAGGGCGACGTCTGTCATCAGGACGATCTCAGGAAACTTGTTTTTGATTTCCGATAACGCTTTAAGATACAATGTCCCCGGAACCACGCTTTCGGAACCGTATTTATCTTTTTTAGCCTCCGGATAGTTGGGGAAAAGACAAAGAGACCGGATACCCAGATCGTACAGTTCCGCAATTTCCTCCAGCAAAAGATCTGTACTGAACCGGTAGATCCCAGGCATAGAACTTATCTCCGTTTTAATGTTTTCACCTTCCATGACAAACATAGGGAAAATAAGATCGCTGACGGAGACGGTTGTCTCCTGAACCAATGCTCTCATGGTCTGCGACGTTCTGTTCCTGCGGGGCCTTCTTTGTAAATATTGCATAGTCATTATCCTGCTTTTCTCTGTAAATAATTAACCGGTTTTCCGGCGCATTAGTTTATAAATAAAAAGAAAAAGACTTACCATTGTGATGATAAGTCTTTCTATATGATACTTTTTACACTTACGCGCCTTTCAGGGCTTCAGCACCACCAACGATCTCGAGGATCTCTTTGGTAATGGCCGCCTGACGGGAGCGGTTATATTGAATCTTAAGATCACGGAGCAATTCTCCCGCATTCTCTGTAGCCTTTTCCATAGCTGTCATACGGGCACCGTTTTCTGAAGCATTTGACTCAAGCACAGCCTTATACAACAACATTTTGATAGACTTCGGAAGCAACTCAAGAATAATTTCTTCCTCTGAAGGCTCAAAGATATAATCTGTGGCAGCAGCCGGACCATCACTGCCATTATCTTTACTCACAAGCGGAAGCATCTGCTCGGTTCTGATAATCTGTGTGGCTACGTTCTTGAATTCATTGAAAACCACGGTTACCTCATCATACTCACCATTGGCAAATGCAGTCATAGCTTCTTCTGCAGCAGTTCTTACAGCGGCAAAGCTAAGCTTGCCAAAAACATCCATATGGCCGGTATTCACTTTAAATCCCCTGCGGGCAAAAGCTTCTCCTCCCTTTTTACCGAGTGCCATGATCTCAACCTTTCCGTCCGCAGCCAGGTCAGCATATTTTGAAGCGATAAGAGCGTTGGCGGCCTTCAGAATGTTACTGTTGAAAGCACCACACAACCCTCTGTCGGATGTAACTACAATAACAAGCACCTTATTCAGTTCACGAACACTTGTATAAGGACTTTGTGCGCCTACCTCCGTATTGGCAGATACCGTAGCGATCAACTCATTCAGCTTGTTGGCATAAGGTCTCATCTGGATAATACGATCCTGAGCTCTGCGCAACTTGGCAGCCGCCACCATTTTCATGGCTTTGGTGATCTGCATGGTTGAGTTTACCGAACCAATTCTGTTTCTTACTTCCTTTAATGAAGGCATGATATATCAGTTTGTTCCGCTGCCCTAACAGACGGCGGAATTTTTCAAATCAATTAAGCGTATTTCTCAGCCAGTTCTTTACCAGCCTTCACGATATAATCGGTTATTTCCGAATCAAGCTTTCCGGCGGCAAGGCTTTTTACGAATTCAGGCTTTGTAGTTCTCAGGAGATTGAGGAACTCACCTTCGAATTCTTTCACACGGCTTACAGGCACAGCGTCAAGAACTCCGTTGATAGAGCCAAAAATCATCGCAATCTGCTCACCTACGGGTACCGGCTGATACTGCCCCTGCTTGAGGATCTCCTGATTGCGGCGGCCACGCTCGATAACGAGTTTGGTGGCAGCATCCAGATCCGAACCGAATTTGGCGAAAGCTTCAAGCTCACGGAACTGTGCCTGGTCAAGTTTCAGGGTACCTGCCACTTTCTTCATGGATTTTACCTGGGCATTTCCTCCTACGCGGGATACCGAGATACCTACGTTGATCGCAGGGCGTATACCTGAGTTAAACAGGTTGGATTCCAGGAATATCTGACCGTCAGTGATGGAAATCACGTTGGTAGGAATATAAGCCGAAACGTCACCCGCCTGAGTTTCAATGATCGGAAGGGCAGTAAGCGATCCGCCACCTTTCACCTTACCTTCAAGAGAAGGCGGAAGGTCGTTCATTGACTGGGCAATTTCATCAGATTGGTTGATCTTGGCAGCACGTTCCAGCAATCTGGAGTGCAGATAGAAAACGTCTCCGGGATATGCTTCACGTCCCGGTGGGCGACGAAGCAGCAGGGAAACCTCACGATAGGCCACAGCCTGCTTGGAAAGGTCATCGTAGATTACAAGCGCAGGACGACCGGTATCTCTGAAATATTCACCGATAGCAGCGCCTGTAAAAGGGGCAAAGAACTGCATAGGTGAGGGATCAGATGCACCGGCAGCAACGATCACGGTATAATCCATTGCTCCGTAGCGGCGTAGTGTCTGCTCAACAGCCTTGATGGTAGAAGCTTTCTGACCACAGGCTACATAAATACAATATACGGGCTCCCCTTTATCAAAAAATTCTTTCTGATTGATGATGGTATCAATACAAACGGCGGTTTTACCGGTCTGACGGTCACCGATAACCAGCTCACGCTGTCCACGGCCAATCGGAATCATGGCATCGATTGCTTTGATACCGGTCTGAAGCGGCTCTGTTACAGGCTGACGATAAATTACACCCGGAGCTTTACGTTCCAGAGGCATTTCGAACGTCTCTCCCTGAATCGGGCCATTGCCATCGATAGGTTCTGCCAGGGTATTTACCACACGTCCGACGATCCCCTCTCCCACTTTTACGGAAGCGATCTGGCCGGTACGCTTAACGGTAGCTCCTTCTTTAATACCTGAAGAGTCTCCAAGCAATACGGCGCCTACATTGTCTTCTTCCAGGTTAAGTGCAAGCGCTTTCAATCCGTTTTCGAATGCAAGCAACTCACCCGCCTGTACTTTTGAAAGTCCGTAGATACGGGCCACCCCGTCGCCGATCTGGAGTACGGTACCTACTTCTTCGAGTTCCGCTTCGGTTTTAGAACCTGCCAGTTGCTCACGCAAAATCGCCGAAACCTCGTCTGGTCTTACTGATGCCATGTTTATTTATGATGATTTTTAAACTGATTATAAAAGAAAAAAAAGAGAGACAATCCTACAGATAGTCTACACACTTTCCATTTTCGGGTGCGAAATAACTAAAAAAATTTCACAATTCCGATAAAAATCAAAAAAAACGAATTCAATCCTTGCACTTTTTGGAGATAATTACCGTGCAGGATCTGAATGTATGGTCCGGGGAGGCCGGCAAGGCATTACTGATGGTATCAGAACTCTTTTCTGAAAGCCAGAAACAGCCCTCCTGCAAAGAGCAGAAAAAGTGTGCCTATTCCTGATAATATCCAAAAAACGATTGATTCTCCATTGATTTCCACCTGTTTAGGATCTTCAGGATCCACAAGTATCTCTACTTTTTCACTCAGTTCATAGGCAGATGGTGTGGTATAAACATTGTGATAATATACGTGGTATTTACCCTGATTGTCCGGGTATTCAATCACCGGGGCGAATCCTCCTCCACGTCTTCCGGATTGAATCAGATCTACGACCACCCCTTCCGTCAAAACCGCTGTCTTTGCAAATTCCCTGCGCGCTTTATAAATGTAAAATGTAATCCCGTATAAAATAACCGCTACCCCGAAAAAAATAAATACAACGTAGCGGGCCGGATCTTTTCGCCTCTTTACCCGCTTTACATCATATCCGGCAGTATCTTTCAGCGCAATACCGATAACCAGCAGAAGAGCCCCGATGCCCCCAAGAATTGACATTGGTACAACTCTGTATCCCAGACTTACATCCTGAGGATCAGCAGGATCATAAAAAAGCTCTACTTCCTGGCCTATGTGATACATAGGAGGATTAGTACCCTCCTGATGAAAGTACGTTCTTGTTACATTGTCGTCGGTAATGTATTCAAAAACAGGCTCCATCAGGCGTTTTCCTTTAGGGACAACGTAATCAACTACTTTGGCGTTTGTCCTTTTCGCCGTACTCAGAAAATTATACTGATACAGGAAAATACTACCTATTGCAAGAAGAAAAACAAGCCCTGTAATGATCAGTACAAGGGACATATTACCCCTCCTGACCTCCATCCCTGTTCCGGCAGTCCATGTCGCTTTCATCTCCAGGGAGCTCTTTTAAAGTGGGTAACGTAGGTATCTCCGTCGATAACAATCATCGGATCGCCGTTTTTCGGATGATTTCTTTTTTCAAAAGAATAAGTTTTGTTTCCCTCCGATCTTGAATTGACATGAATAACATTCCCAGCCAGCCGCCATGTTCCACTGTCAGAATTCTGGCTGGAAGACCCGCCATAATATCCTCCTCCATAGCCGCTGACCGACCCCTCAGCATAATATTCATACGTTCCGTTACCATTAATCACAATGCACTTACTTCCGGAATAGCTGCTGGTATAGGTAGAAGAAGCGTTCACCCAGCACCATTTTCCCACGATACTCTGATCTATTCCTCCGGAGGCGCCCGGGTTGCTCTCATAGGCAGAATTATTGCCACCTGCTCCCGAATAAGCCGTTCCCTTTTGCAGCATTACCGTTGTACCGTTTCCGCTTAGCGTCAGGTAATTGCCGTTTACATTGAACCGGAGTTCTGATGTCCCCGATGATCCGGCTATTGTCAGTACAGAGCCACTTACGCTATAACTGAAAGGGATATTATTGTAAGACCCTTTACCCCCGGACTGAAAGACCATCGTTTCGCCGTTTCCACTCCAGGTTCCGATCAGCGCCTGGGGTTTCCCTGAGGGAACATTTCCGGAAGAGGAAGGGGGGGCTTTCTGTGATACCGCTGTCTGCTCTCCTCTTGTAAAAGCAATTGGGGCATCCAGGTCTCCTCCCGAGAGCGTGAGTTTTCCCCCCTGCAGTACATACTTGTATTTGGTAACTTCTCCGTCCTGGACAACTGATAAAACCCCGGGAGAGACGGTATAGCTGATTTTTTCACCGTCAAAGGTTCCGTTGCCATTTCCGTTGAGTTCCAGAATCATGGCAAAACCAAACTGATTGTTGGTCCATTTTCCGGTAAGCTCTGATTTGTTGCCCTGAATTTTTGAGCTGATCTGGGCATGCATGAAAGCCGGCCAAAGAAATAAAAGCAGTAGTATTTTTTTCATGGTACGGGTTAAGTTATGTCGCATGCAAAGCACCCTAAATTTAGATGCTTTCTCAATACCTCAATTGTAGTATTTTTAATTAAATTGCGATTAAATGACGCTCAAAATCCTGTTAATCAACCTTCTCATGGCCTTTTTCACGTTTAGTGGAAGAGCGGGTGACTTTTTGATTAACGGATTAGAGATGCCTGTCCCGGAGAAGAGTATTTTTATATTTAAAGATCAGGGCGGAATGGCCGGGATCGGAGAAATCTCAAAAATGCCGTTTCATCCTACAGCAAACGCCCATCCTAATTTTGGCTGGGGAAAAGACGCCGGATGGGTAAGATTCTCTTTTACATTTCCGGGGAAGTCCGACAGCACATATCTTCTTCAGGTCAATTCCGCTCTTTTCGATGAACTCGACTTTTACCTTTTTGAAAACCAGGTATTAACTGCACACTATGAAAACCTCAGCAGCAGGACTCCTCCGGCTCTCAGACCTTATCCTCACAGAGATTTTGTATTTCCGGTAAAACTGCAATACGGACATTCCTACACTATCTACCTTAGGGGCAAATCTTTCTTTACCAATGTAAAATTTCCCCTTGTCTGGTGGAAAGAAGACGTTTTTGAAAGGAAAGAAAAAAGATCTGAGCTTTTCTGGGGGCTTGTTACGGGCATTTTTCTTTTTACTTTCCTTCTCAATGTCGCCATAGGACTTGCCTCAGGTCTAAGGGTATTTGTGTTTTACGGGATGTATGTTCTCAGCCTTATCCTGATCTTCCTGAGTCTGGAGGGCTATTTTTTTGAGTATGTCCCTTACGGTATCCTTCAGAACAGGTTGTATGATTTTTATCCGTATTTCATGTATTCCTCTGTCTTCTGGTCTTTCAGGTTTATTCTTTCATTTGCCCGGGTTTCGCTGAACGGCAGACCGATACTGCAACAAGGTCTGAATATATTGTCTGTATTATTCTGGCTTCTGCTGATTCCCTCCGTTTTTAATCCTTTATGGAAGAACCTGGTATCAGACACCTTCATTCAGTTCTGGGGATGGGTTGGTCGCTTGTTCATTCTTGTAAGTCTCTTGTGGTCGCTGTCAGCAGTAGCTGCCACCGTTCGTGTCAATCAGATTTCAAGGGCTTACCTGGTGGCCTCTCTGCCGCCGATAATGTCTTATCTTGTTCCTCAGTATTTTGGCAGCCTGATTGATGTCAAGGTGGTGCAACCTTATGCTTACCTGGCGGGATTCATTCTGGAAATACTCATCCTCTCGGCGGTGATGCTGCTCCGGATCAAAAAACAGTTTTCCCGGTCTGCTTCTGGTATTCCACAGGAACAGACCGTTCCTTCCATCCAGAAAACAGAAAAATCCGGAGAAGTACTTTCAAAACGGGAGAGAGAAATCCTTACGGCATTTGCCAATGGTTTTTCTTACCAGGAAATAGCCGGAGCCATGTTTATCAGCCCTCATACCGTGAGGACGCATATCAGGAATATTTATCAGAAACTGCAGATCAATTCCAAAACCGAAGCTGTACGGTACATCATCGGACTCGAAAAGTCAGAAGCAGATCAGTGAACCGGCTTATCGGGAGCAGGGGCGGAAGCATGGTATCCCAGCTGGTAGATCATTCCGGCGTATTTATCAAGTAATTCGACAACTCTGGCGCGGCTGTCAGATTTCACGATAAGCCCAACATGATATTCCTCATTCATTTTCCATACCACTTCATCATCATCAAAAGGGCTTAGATCGGGCCATTGATGACTGGATAGCGAAATGATAATACCGGAATACATTTTTTCGACCGGGGGGAGAACATATTCTTTTTTCTCTGCCACTGCCGTCTCGACTTTTGCCCATTCTTTCCAGAGGTTAATCCCGGAAGAAGCTTCCACCATTTCGGCAAGATGCGCTCCTCCAACCCGTGAAGCTGTTTCAAGAAAGTAATAATTACCGTCTTCAAAGCACCGGATAACCTCGGTATGTGAGGCACTGAATTTCATTCCGAAAGCCTTCATTACCTGAAAGTTCATCAAAGTAAGCGCCTGTTCATCCAGAGAGCCGTGTTCAACAGTAACAGATCTGAATATTCCGCCTCCGTGGGCGACTTCAAACGGGGTGCTCAGGTATTGACTGCAACGGCAAAAAACCACTTCTCCGCCGATAATAAGGGAATCCACATGATATACATCGCCGGGCTTAAACTGCTCTATAAGGAAATTATGTCTTTCGTCTCCAAGGCGGTGTATGGTATCCCAGGCTTCCTGGAAAGAATACACTTTTCTGATTCCGGCTGCTGAAGCTTCGGATCGGGGCTTTATAACCCACGGAGGGGTAGTCTGATGAAGGTATTCCGTAATGGTCACATCATTGAAAAGGGAGCTGAAAGCAGGCACCGGAATCATCTTATCCTCCGCCTGAACCCTCATGGCAAGTTTATCTCTGAAATACCTGGCGGTGGTCTGACCCATGCCCGGAATTCTGAAATGCTCTCTTACCAGGGCGGCTTTTTCCACATCAAAATCATCCAATGCTACCACAAGGTCCACTTTTCGTGACCGCATCATATGGGCAAGGCCATCAATAATTTTCTTATAAGTATCAAAAGTATTCTCTACGTTGTCCAGATAATAGAATTCATCCACACTTTCCCGGGGCCACGGTTTATGCTCCAGCGCCTTGTTCGTGAGAAGCAACACGGTATTGCCTTCGGCCTTAGCCGCCTTTAAAAACTCTGCCCCTTTAAAAAATGTGCAAATACAAAGTATGGTCATCGATTTTCTGTTTTGAACCTTAAATTAGGAGAATTAAATCTTAAAATAAAATAAAAAAGCCATTCATTTGGCATGAATGGCTTCATTTTAAGATCTTTTTAATTATTTCGATCCGCTGCCTTTTGAGGTTACCGATCCTTTAATGGTAAGGATTACGGTACCGTTTTCGGCGTTGCTGGTCACAGTAATCGTCTTTGTGAAATTACCCGGACGACCTGAAGTATTATATCCTACTTTGATCAGCCCTTTCGCACCCGGCATGATAGGATCTTTAGGCCACTCCGGAGTAGTACACCCGCATGAAGGCTGAGCGCCACTGATAATCAGGGGAGCAGTACCGGCATTGGTTACTTCAAAGCTGTAAGTCGCAATAGGACCTTCGGAAATTTTGCCGAAATCATGAACTTCCTTGTTGAATTTGGCCCTGGCCTGTGCGTGGGATGTTGCCGCAAAAGCAATCACCGCAAACAGTGTAAAAAGAAATTTTTTCATCGTTTTAACTTTTTTGTTTTGGTATAATTTGACTGAATCATTTTCAGGTTACCGAATGACACAACAAATAAACGTCCAAGATCCGGATTGGTCCAAATTTTTAACAATGCATTAACAAAGAAAAAAGCCTTGTAATCCAGTCATTCAGACCTTTTCAGAAAAGTATTTTTAACGGCCCCGCTTTTAGCCGATGCTCCTGATTTTTTCAAACGGTCAGCCGTCCAAGCGGTGATTTGTCTTTTAAAGCCCTCGTGTTTCAGGCTCCGGATTTGTTGCGGTCTGAAAAAAAAATCGTATTTTTACAAAAAATAGTTGTCATACTAATTATTCAATGGCGCCCTATGGGAGAATTATTGACTGAGTATTACACTTCATCTGACATTATTATTTCAAGAAAAGAATTGTTGGATGATTACCGTCTGGCATGCGAAAGCAGGGCAGTTAGTCTGCTGGGCCGTAAAGATGTATTTATGGGCAGAGCTAAATTCGGGATCTTCGGAGACGGAAAGGAGCTGGCTCAGATTGCTATGTCAAAAGTATTCAGAAAAGGGGATTTCAGATCGGGATATTATCGTGATCAGACCTTTGTGGCGGCTGTCGGAGGACTTACCTGGCAGCAGTTTTTTGCGCAGCTCTATGCGCATGCGGATATTCAGCACGATATTTTCTCAGGAGGCCGGGCCATGAATGCCCATTTCGGTAATCGCTGGGTGGATGACAGGGGTGAGTGGCTTAGTCAGACCGACATGTATAACCATGTCATGGATGTCTCCTCCACCGCAGGACAAATTCCCAGAAGTGTGGGGCTGGCTTACGCCTCCAAACTATACCGCAACAATCCGGCGCTTAAAAATTTCTCAAAATTCTCAAAAAACGGCAACGAAGTATGTTTTGCCACGATAGGCGACGCATCCACTTCTCAGGGCATGTTTCTGGAATCGGTCAATGCAGCAGGCGTTTTGCAGATTCCCGTGATTTTCTCTGTATGGGACGACGGCTATGGCATTTCTGTTCCTCTTGCCTATCAGACCACTAAAAGCAGTATATCAGAAGCCCTGGCGGGTTTCCAGAAATCTGCAGGAACCAACGGCGTTCAGATTATCAAAGCGCGTGGATGGCATTATCCTGAGTTGTTGAAGGCCTACCAGCAAGCCGCGCGTTTTGCCCGTGATGAACACATCCCTGTCCTGGTCCATATTACCGAAATGACCCAGCCGCAAGGCCATTCCGCTTCAGGATCACATGAACGATATAAATCCCAGGAAAGACTCAAGTGGGAAGAAGATCATGATTGCAACACCCGCTTCAGAGACTGGATTCTTAAAGAGGGATATGCCCGTAAAGAAGAACTCGATGCTATAGAAACCGAGGCCGGTGATCTGGCAAAAAACATACGAAAAAGTGCATGGGAAGCATACAGAAGTGCCATTGAAACAGAAAATGCCGAAGTTTTACGCTTTCTGAAAGAGGCAGAAAAGACCTGCCAGGCACAGAGTCAGATACGAGTAATACGGGAAGACTTTCAGAAAATACCGAATGCCCTCAGAAAAGACGGCATTATTGCACTTAAAAAGCTCGCAAGGATCACGCTGAATGAAAAAGAAAATTTCAGACAGAATCTCTCAGCCCTGCTCAAAAAACTGGAAGACAAAAATACTTTCCGTTACAGCTCTCACCTGTACAGTGAATATCCGACGTCTCCCATGCTGGTAAAGCCCGTTGCCCCGGTTTACAGCGGCGATAGCCCGATGATGGACGGACGCGAAATTATCAACCAGTATTTCGACCATCTTTTCAGTCACAGACCCGAGGTCTTTGCGCTGGGTGAAGACGTTGGAAAAATCGGAGATGTCAATCAGGGTTTTGCGGGATTACAGGATAAACACGGAGAACTCCGGATCACAGATACCGGTATTCGTGAAACAACCATTATCGGGCAAGGTATCGGTGCCGCCATGCGTGGTCTCCGTCCGATCGTGGAAATACAATATTTCGATTATATTTATTATGCAATGGCTACGCTGACCGACGACCTTGCCTGTTTGCGTTACAGAACGTTCGGTCAGCAGACAGCCCCCCTTATTGTTCGCACAAGGGGTCACAGACTCGAAGGCATCTGGCATTCGGGCTCGCCCATGGCTGCCATTCTTCATGCGCTCAGAGGAATGCACATCGTGGTTCCGAGAAATTTTGTCAAGGCTGCCGGATTTTACAATACCCTGATGAAAGGGGATGATCCTGCTCTTCTGATTGAATGCCTTAATGGTTACAGAATCAAAGAAAAATGCCCCGACAATCTGGGAGACCTTTGCGAACCCCTGGGTGTTCCGGAAATTATACGTGAAGGAAAAGACATCACGATCGTCACTTATGGATCAATGTGCAGGATTGTGATGGATGCAGCCGCTCAACTGGAAGAAAACGGCATTGATGCGGAGGTGATCGATGTACAGACGCTGGTTCCGTTTGATGTGAACAACATGATTCTGGACTCTGTCAAAAAGACAAACCGTGTCATTTTTGCCGATGAAGATATGCCCGGCGGTGGCGCCGCCTACATGATGCAGCAGGTGCTGGATCGCCAGGATGCCTATCATTTCCTGGACTCCAAGCCTTTGACCATCAGTGCAAAAGAACACCGCCCTTCTTACGGATCTGATGGTGACTATTTCTCCAAGCCTAATGCAGAAACCATCTTTGATGCAGCATATACACTAATGCGGGAGGCTTATCCGGCGAAATTCCCCAGGCTTTACTGAACCGTATTATTTCGGAGAAGAGTTACTGTAACCGGTCTCTTCCGCTATTTTGCGGGCGCGTTCACGGTACATTGCAGGATCGTCCGGTGCCCAGGTACCCAGGCCGTCCACATAACGGTTAAACATACAAAATGCTGCAGCGATAAGCACTGTATCATGAATTTCCAGATCAGAAGCCCCCCGTTTTCTGGCTTCATTTACCTGCTCCTCTTTTACGTATTTTCCCCCTTGCTGAACGCTCTCTGCGATGCCCAGTAAAGCCTTTATCTTTTCTGAAACGGGTGCATTCCTGTAATCCTTTTTGACCCTATCCACTACTCCCTCGTCTTCTTTATGATAGTATTTTGCCACAGCTCCATGGATGTTCTGACAAAAAAAACAATCATTCAGAGAGGAAACGAAAGTGGCGATCAATTCCCGGTCGCCTCTGCTCAGCCCTTCATCACGACATAACAGCGCTTCCGCAAGGGCATTCAGCGGACCCGCGGTAAAAGGCCTGAAATCCATCAATCCCCTTATTCCGGGTAACTGATTATTCAGTTCGATAAATGCCATAGTATTCCGGTTATAGGATTGAAAATATTCTAATGCGAAAGATCAGCGATATCCATGCTCAGCCATATATCGCCCCCGTTGGCGAAGCGATTCGGGACTGTCTGAGGATTGAATACCCAGGCCATCCATGTAGCGGTTAAAAAGACAGAACAGGGAGGTAATCAGAACGGTATCATGTATCTCAAGATCACTTGCCCCAAGGTGCTTTGCTGCAAGAATATCCTCCTCAGCTACGTTTTTACCACTTTCAGCAACTCTCCCGGCAATGTGCAATAACGCCTTGAATTTCGGTGAAACAACTGCCTCCTGAAAATTCTCTTTTACCTGCTCTACCAGCGACGGCTGCCCGTCAAAAAAACAGCGGGCTATTTCTCCGTGGATACCATAACAGGCGGCACAATTATTCCTGAAAGAGACAAAGGTTGCCAGAAGCTCTCTTTCTCCCATGGAAAGTCCCTCATCGCTTCTCATCAATAGCTCTGTCAATTTTGTCAGAGGTGCTGCGATAGCAGGTCTGAAGTCCAGGAGAGCTCTCATACCTGGTAGTTCCTCCCGCAGAGCAATATAAGCCATTGTTACGGTTTTACAGGTAAAACATACCCCAGGGTACCCATTCTTTCTCCCATCGCCGCATACATCTCAGGCTCAACCGGCGTCAGTGTTGCCAACCCATCCACATAACGATTGAACATACAAAAGGTAGCTGCAATGAGAACCGTATCATGGATATCCCGGTCTCCTGCCCCAAAACCTCTGGCTTTTTCCACATCTTCCGGGCTCACGGTCCTGGCATCCTCCTGAACCTTTCCTGCAATGACAAGCAGGGCTTTAAGTTTATCAGGAATTGGCGCTGATGCGACATCCTCTAACACCAGGTCAACCGTTCCGGCCTCATCTTTATAAAGATATCTGGCTGCTGCAGCATGACTTGACATACAGAATTTACAACGATTGCGATGCGATACATAGGTGGCAATCAGTTCTCTTTCTGCCGGACTGAGCGGCGAATCATCCCTGAGCAGTATCTGCACTAACTCATAAAGCGGTTTACCCGTATCAGGCCGGTACATCACCAGACTCCGGATTCCCGGAACCCCTTCTTCCAATGGGATATGCGCCATATCTTGTTTTGTTTATGTTTTGAAAATTATTCCGCCCTCCTGAACTTCGCCAGAATAACAGTGACCAAAGCCACCAGGAAAGTCATGGAAAAAGACAACAGGGCATTGCCGAAGTTTCCGAAAAATGCAACGAGGCTTCCGACAAAAAATACCGCTGTAGCAGTAAAAAAACGCCCGATATTGAAACAAAAACCCGTTGCCGTGGCCCTTATGCTTACAGGAAAGAGTTCCGGTATGATGCTGGACAGGCTACCCTGGCTAATACCAAAGAACAGGGAGAGCAGTGCCATTTCAAGATAAATAACCGGAGAGAACACTCTGTTGGTAAGAAAAAGAAGCAGACATGCGCTGAAGCAACCGGTAAAAGTAAAGATCAGTGTTTTTCTCGTTCCCGCTTTTCGAACCAGAAATCCTGAAAACATTCCTCCGACAATTCCTCCTATACCCAGGAGCATCATAGTGATTCCGCGCTCTTTCTGCCCGTCCTGACCTGCCGGAAGAAGGCTTTGCACCCATGTTGGCAACCATGAAAAAATTGCCCAGAGGCCCACAAGTACAGAACCAAAAATCAACGACCCTATCAGAAGGTTTTTTTTCGATCCTTCGCTGAAACCTTCCTTCCTTGTTTTACTTACGCCGGCGGCATGCATTTCTTTCCAACGCGGGGATTCATTCAGGAAAAGCAGCACCAGTACCGCAAAAGTCATAGGTATTAACCCAAGCCAGAAAGAAGCCCTCCATTGGCTAAACAATACGTTCAACCCGCCGGTAATCACTATCCCCACCGGGAAAGAAACCGCCAGGATACCCAGCGCCACCGGCCTGGTATTTTCCTTCCATATCTCTGAAATGTATACGGTAGAAGCCAGCAAAACGCCACCTACACCAACACCCACAAAGAACCGGTAAAAAAGCAGCGCCTGCCACGACTGTACCCAGACCGTCAACAAAGTAAAAAAGCCGTATAACGCTGCGGAAAAAGCAAGGGTCTTTACCCTTCCGAACCGATCACCGGCCAGACCCAGTGTCAATCCGCCCGCCATCCATCCAAAAATAAAGGCTGCATTCAGAAAGGCCCCAACCCTGCCGGTTTCTGCTTCAGTTAAGGCTTTTCCCATCAGATCCGGTACCGCAACAGGCAGATTCACCGACATCAGTGTTGACACCGTGCCTCCAAAAAGATAGCATATCATACAAAGGGCAAAGGCCAGCCCTGTTTGAACTCTGGTTTGATTCATTATTAACAGATCTTACACTTCATACTTCCGTTTTTACTACTGCCGGCTTACAGATCGGAATGTCCGTAGCCTGATCTCTGAAAATGGTCTCTTTCAAGTCTTCTTTCTGAAACGAAGCGTCGCCCTCCTTCAATTTGAGGAACTGACCCGGTTTTACATTTTTAAACTTCTGAACCAACCCGGACCCCTTCCATTTTATTTCAATCTCATCGATCATGGCAGCCTTTCCTATACCTATGTCACGTCTTAATGTACCTGACCCGAAACTTCCTCCTGAATTTACCACACGATACACCTCCCTCTTCTTCCCGTTTTCTGTGAAAGTTACTTTTACCCTTGTGCCTATCGCTGACCGGTTTGCTTTTTTTCCTATCAGCCTGAGACTGAAAGAATTGTTTTTTGTCTGCCCGGGATTCAGGTACAGGGAATTGTTATACGCATCTCCGCTATAGGCTCCGCCTACTTCAATATAGATATCCTGGTCACCGTCATTATCCATGTCATTAATAGCCACTCCATGTCCTTTCTGAAGATTTCCCACCCTTGAGGATATAGTCACATCAGCAAATTTTCCATCCCCCAGATTTCTGAAAAGCCTGTTAGGAATCAATGATTTATATTCAGGGTTACCGGTTCCGATATACATATCCAGAAAACCGTCATTATCAATGTCTCCAAAGTTAGCTCCCATACCAAAGACCGCTGTATTCAGGCCTGCTTCCTGGAATACATTGGTAAAAGTTCCGTTCCGGTTGTTATGATAGAGATATACTTTACTCGACTGATGAGGGGCTCCCATAGCCTCAGAACCTGCGGTATGGGCAATGGATTTCCCGAACTGATAACCGCAAACAAATATATCCAGCCAGCCGTCATTGTCATAGTCAAAGAACCAGGTGGGAAAGGTTTGTACGTAAAGATCTGCAAGCCCTGCCTGCTGAGTGACATTCTCGAAACGGGGGTTGCCTTTAACGTTTCCTACATTCCTGAGCAGATATCTGTGTCCTCCAATACCGGATATGAAAATATCCTCCCTCCCGTCATTATCGTAATCTCCTGCGGTCACTCCTTTTATAAAGTCTGCAATGTTGCATCCGGCTTCAGAAGCTATTTCCCTGAAAGTGCCATCCTGATTATTTATATAGAGCTCATTGGGATAATAGTTCCCCAGCGAGCTGTTACTCTCATTCCCGATAAAGAGGTCAAGCCAACCATCATTGTTAAAGTCACTCCAGACGCCCGCCTGGGTGGGTCTTTCCGTAAAAAGACCGCTTTTGATGGTTACATCTGTAAACGTTTCATCTCCGTTATTTCTTAATAATGAGTTATTCTGTTCTCCGTATTTCCCCATCCAGGCACCCCTCAGCACGAAGATATCCACATCTCCATCATTATCATAATCCGCCTGGATGATGTTTAATCCTCCTTTAAACTTCCCTATATTCGATTTTTTGGAAATGTCAATAAAGTTGCCTTTGCCGTCATTTTTAAAGAAATGCATGGGGCCGTCCAGGCTCCAGTCCGAGGTAATAATATCAAGATAACCGTCATTGTTAAAATCTTCGGTAATTACCCCGCCCGCCGAATTTCTGGTATTAAGCCCAAGCGCCGGAGCGGCATCCACAAAAGGCTCAAGGGCATGTCCGGACTGATCTGTGGTCAATCCGGGAATAAGCCATTTTGCCGGCACCTTAGCCGGATATTCCCCCAGTGTCATGTATGCAATATTCAGCAACCACCTGGACTCATAGTCTTCGCTATCCTCCGCCAGTAATTTCTGATAAACCTCAATGGCTTTGGATGAACCGTTCTTGTTCTTGTGGATACCCATTCCGCGAATAGGGATGATACAGGATTCTGCATTGTGATCCAGAACGCAGTTGTCTCTTTCTCCAAGTCTCACACAGGCGATCGCGTAATTCTTGAGCAACTCCTTATAAACAGGAACAGACGGATCAAGACTTTTGATCAGCTGTTCATAAATTCCTAGTGCATTTTTTTCCTGACCCAGCTTCAGATAACTACTCGCTTTGTAATAATTCGCTTTTTCTATCATATGCGGATCTATCGTTCTGGTAGTGAGCGAATCAAAGAATGCCAGTTCAGCTTCAGGTCTGAAACTGTTTTCTTTTACATTCATCCTTTTATTGGTCGCATCAAGGATATTGACCATTTCCTGATTTTCATCTGATTTCATGGTACATGAACTTATGAAAACCTGGAGAACAATGAAAGTTGAACAGATGGTGATCAGCGTTTTTTTCATGGCTGTAAAGAATTTGTTTTAAAGGAGGGCTGCCTGATTTTGCCAGACAGCCTTTTATGATTTGAATCTGCTTTGTTTTTCGTGTTTCAATATGTGCTTCCGGACAGCATTATGCCCCGGGATTATTTATCTGAAAAGTTCATCAAACACCAGGGATACATAATACAGTGCCCCAACTCCGGGCGAACCATATGCCTGAGCGATGTAAGTATTACCAATATTGTTTCCACCCAGTTTCACCGTGGTTTTCAATGAAGGGAGACGGTAAGACACCTGGGCGTCTATCACGCTGTACGCCGGTATTTTACCCGGGCGGTTTTCATTGAATGTTCCGTACCAGTCAAAGGCAGTCTGCCAATGCCAGGCGATGTTAAAACCAAGTCTTTCGGTCAGCTTGGCATTGCCCACCGTCAGGTTGGTCTTCCATTTCGGGGTATTGAATGCCGGGATATTATTGGGGTTCGCATCCAGTATGTTAAAATCCGACCACGTGGTATTAAATCCTACGCGATAATTAGCCGGCAGAAAGTATGTTAAGCCAAGCGTAGCACCCTGGGCGGCCACTTTATCAGCAGCATTGGTATATAACTGATATGCCTGGGTGTTGCCTCCGAGAATATCCTGCGCAGCAGCGATATTTATAGAACCGTCGCTGTTCAGTACCTGGTTGTTTTTAGGCTTGATAACGACCTGGTTGATCAGGAAGTTGGTGTAGTTGCTGTGATAATAGTTGACATCCAGCAGAAGCTTATTCCCGAATAGTCCTTTATAACCGATTTCGAAACCGGTGGTCTGCTCGGGTTTAATATATGGCACATTTGATTTAACCAGTTTATCTTTGTTGTTTGCCACAGCCGTAGGGAAAGCCACCCCTTTAGCGAGGTCAGCCGAAAAGCCACTGGCAAAAGCCCCTACCGATGCTGCCGTGAAAGAGTTTTCATACGCACCGGTTCCAACGCTGTTAGCCGGAGCTCCACCCAGAATGATGATAGGACCGACGTTCAGCTTGATAAACTGATCCGGGACCGTCGGGTTTCTGAATCCGGTCTGGTACGATGCCCGGAAATGGTGTTTCTCTGAAGGCGAAAACACGGCTGAAGCCCTTGGGGTGAAACTACCTGCAAAGTTCTCATTCTTGTCATAACGGGCGGAAGCAGTCAGTTTGAGTTTATCACTGATCAGTGCCTTGGTAGCCTGCAAAAAAACGCCGTACTCGTTTACTCTCACCTTATTCTCAAGGTCTTCAAACAGCGTCCCTTTGGTTTCCATGTCGTACTTCCTGTAGCTACCGCCAACCAGTACATTTACTACTTTGAAAAGGTCGCTCAGATCATATTGAGCATCCACGTGATACAGTTTACTGTTGCTGAGTACACCCGCTCCCTGCAAACCTTTGGTGTCAATATACTTCTGCTTCTGTGTTTCAAATTCTGAAGTACCCGGAAGAAGCCTCCCCTGATCAGCAAAGGCTCTTGCGGCAGAGTGATCCTGACCCGTAATACCATTGACCTGCCCTTTAAATGCTGCCGTGTACCTGGTAAACCAGGTAGCGTCAGCCTGATTGGAAGCTACTACATTTCCGGAAAGATCTCTTACCCACGCCCGGTTGATCCATTGCCCGAGGGAACGCGAGTTATAGGCATCTGTAGACTCTTCTGCCGTAGAATAAGCCCGAATAAAAAACCGGCTGCCTCTGAGTTCCAGACGGTTTTGCACCAGATTAAAGTTTTTAAGACAAAAACGACTGCTTCCGGTATAATTTCCCACTCCTTCATTGAAATTAACAGCATAGATCGCCTCAAGACCTTCGGTGATCTTGTAATGCAGAGCGCCGCCGAGTTTCAGGGAAAAAATATCATATTCCATCAGGTCTTTTTCCTCATAACCGGTTCTCGAAACCCGACCGATGCCGTCGATTGTCTGCGCTACCTCATCTCCGTAAATATTAAGGGCATTTCTCCCCGGGTTATTCGACCCCCTGAGATTTGCTGGCGTATTGGGGTCAATGTCTGTGTAATCCTGAGCATACCAGTCCGTACCTTTCAGATAACCTGCATTCACTTTGAAAGCAAATCTGTTGTTGAAAGCTTTGGCATAGCGCACGGCCAGGTCTGTAAAAGGCTTCACCCCTACCGCATCGTCTCCGATATGGTTAACACCGAATTTAGTTTGTACAGAAAGTCCCTGATAATCAAACGGACTTTTCGTCCTGGTCATCAGCAAACCGTTGAAAGCCACCGGACCATAAAGTGCAGAAGCGGCTCCCGGAATAAGCTCAACGCTCTCCACATCCAGATCCGCTAGGCCGAAAAGATTACCTACTGAAAAACCAAGACCCGGTGACTGGTTATCCATTCCGTCGATCAACTGAAGAAAGCGGCTGTTTCCGGTAGAATTAAAGCCACGGGTATTAATCTGCTTATAGGTGAGTCCACTGGTTATCATATCCAGTGATTTAACATTAAGCAGCGCGTCATAAAAACTTACAGAAGGCGACTGCTGAATCTGCCGTATATCCATTTTTTCAATACTTACAGGCGATTTGAGGATATTTTCCTCTACCCTGGACGCAGATACGACAACCTGCTGAAGCAATTCAGAACCTGTTTTAAGCGCAACATCCACCGCTCCGGCAGACGTTACACTAATCTCCTGCCGGTCGTAACCAATCATGGATACCACAAGTGTAAAAGGATATTCAACTGCCGTTTTGAAAGAAAAACGTCCTTCAGCATCAGAAATAGTGCCTGTCAGTTTGCCTTTGATACTTACTGAAGCTCCAAGTACCGGCTTATTGGTTTCAGCATCTGTTATTGTTCCTTTTACCTCTGTCTGAGCAAAAGAGGCAACCACAAACAGGCTGAACAGTAATGTAAAGATTAATTTCATATTTTGTCAAGGTTGTTTTAGATGATCATATCCGCCAGGAAGCCGGTTATAGCCTATCGTAGTAATTCTTTCTCCCAGTTTTTGGTAAAAAGCAGGGTCTCCGGGAGTCATACTGGCCATACCGTCAACATACTTGTTATAAAGACAAAACAACGCTGCAATCAGTACGGTGTCATGAATTTCACGATCAGTGGCTCCGTGCTCCCGGGCTCTTGTAACATCAGCAGTAGTAACTTCTCTGCCATTTTTCTGTACATGTGCCGCAATAGCCAGCAAGGCCTTCATTTTTTCACTCACCGGAGCAGATTCAAAATCACGGATAACCAACTCGCAGGTTTCAGCTTCTCCGAGAAGTATGTCTGCCGCCGACTTATGGGCAGCGGTACAAAAACGGCACTCATTTTTTGATGAAACAAGTGTGGCAATCAACTCTCTTTCAGCCTGAGAGAGAGTTGATTCCCCGCGAAGCAACAACTGGGTCAGTTCCCGGATCGGCGCTGCAGAATCCTTTCGGTACTCCAGTAAGCCGGTGATCCCCGGTAAATGACTTTCAAGCGGAATATGAGGCATTGTTTAAAGGTTAAAAGATTCTTTGGAAAAGGCATAGAAATTCCAACCGGCAGAAATAAGAAAGTAATTGAATTTACCTTCTTATTTTTCTGCCGTGGTAGTATTCATCAGTAACCACTCTGATTCTCTAAGTCATCTTACAGACCCGAGCCATCAGCTTTGCCCCGGGCAATAGCTAATTCTCCGATCTTTTTACCATGCGTAAGACCAACGGAACAGTCAAAACGATAATGAATCAATCCGTAAATCCTGGAATTAGAGGCCTCCTGGGCCTGTCTGTTCATTTCTTCAGCCTTGGTAGGGAACAAAGCTCCCAATACAGCCGCCCCTGCTCCCGAAAAGGTAGAGTGTCCTGAAGTAAAAGACGGGAAGTTGGGCAACCCTACAGAAGTCTTGGAACCAAATTGCTGGGGCCTCGGATAATAATAATAATATTTCACGTCCCAGCAGGCAATACCGGCATCCATCTCAGCCGTACCCAGCAAGGCCATAGTTCTCGCCGTTCTCAGCTCACTGAACTTATTTTCATAACACAGGCGGGCTGCCGTTCTGTGCCAGTGTCCCGGAGGGGTATAACTACCCACGCCGTCTGCCCAGTAATTAGCGATACGTGCCTGTTCACGGGTTTGCTTTTTTTCAATCTGACGAAGCTCTTCTATGTCCTTGTTAAACGCTTCACTGTGAAGAATCGGCGGAGCCTCAGGTCTCATTTTTACCATCGCCTCCTTATCAAAATTCCAGGTCTGTACGTTGCCGAAGGTAGGCAGCATGCCCGGTCTCAAAGGAAGTTCCTGGCTGAGCCATGTTTCAGGAATACCCAGCTTTTTTGCATTTGCAATCATGTCAGCAGTAGCAGCCTGGTTGTTGGCTGCAGACATACCATCTGCACGTGCTCTTACCATTACTTTCTGAGCTACAGCAGTACCCAGCCCTGCTCCTGCAGTGATATCACTTTCCACGTTCATTCCGCCCCATAATCTTGAGCTCTTGTGCTCTGACATTTTCGCTTCAAGGAACGGAACTTCCCCTGGAAACATGGCCTTAAGAATTTCAAATGATGCTGCTGCAACCACCGCATCTTCAGAAGGATACGAAGGAAGATCAGAAACAGGAAGTAGAGGTTTCACTGCAGCGTCTACTTTAGAAGGAGCCTTGCGGTTATACTTAAATTTATAGTTCCACGCAGCAACCAAAGCGTCATACTGGGCCACCGAAAGATATGCCAGCGCTCTTGAGGCATACGGTGGATTAGCAAAAGGAAAGCGGGGATCCTTCAGCGGATTAGCAGCATCCGGAAGCGGGTATTTACCATCCGGAGTAGAAGCCGGCGGACTGTTGTATCTTGCACACAATTCCCGTCCGATTTCATTCCAGCGGAAAACCGCGCCGGCACCCCAATATTCTACGGCAGCTTTCTGTGCATCAGAAATATTTCCAGAAGCAGATTTCAACCGTGCTATTTCTTCAGTATACTGCTGAGAGCCGGTAGCCACAGGTTCAGCCACAGCGATTTCACTGCTTGAAGCAAGCAGATACGTCTTCCACGTTCCTCCTTTTTCATCAATGGCCGCCGGTATATAAGATTCAAATGCAGGATCCTTTACGATGGTATCGCAAGAGGACAAAAGAGCAGAGGCCCCGAAAAATATTGTAAATAATCTGTTTATGTTTTTCATCTTTCTCTTTCAATAACTTTTTTCTGTCTGACTTACTTGATATTAAAGATATAAAGGAGTCCGACTGAATAACTCAGACTCTGACCCATATTGAGACCATTGGTCACATAAGCAACCCTGGCGTTCACCCCCAGATGACGTGGCTGAAATTTACCATACCAGCCTACAGATGTGGCTTCCATTTTATTGGTCACAAAGGGCATATCATTTCTGCGGATGTTATCTCCTGTAAGTGCGGCAAAACGCTCAAGGAAAACCTCTGTCTGAAAACTCTTGTTTTCAAAACCCAACCTGACAGAGGCATCCATTGCATCAGGAACATCGACTTTATCAGTATTGAAGATCTGGTTATGAGCCTGATAACCATCTTTATCGAGTGTTATTACCCCCCTGGCATTGTATGCAGCATGCGTGGTAATATACATCCCGGATTTGTGCGCATAGCTGCCAATCAGTCTGAACGTAGCGGTTTTGGCCTTTAAACCGATAGACATCGGAAGAAAGTCAGGCACATAATTGGTAACAGGAAGCGAGCCTCCGATTACCCCGTGAAAAGCCAGCCCCTTGGATTCAAACATTTTGTACTTCAGAACCCCGGAAAAATCCTGCAAGCCCTGAAGGCCCATCAGGTTACCGGCACTGGCCTGAGTTTTAACATACGGCAGCCCTACAATAACATTAAGTTTGTCTGTAATTCCGGCTGCTACCATAAGCATCACATTCTGTGTAGTATGTGTGCCGATATTAAAATTTTCTCTTTTAAGAGTACCTTCCCAGTACTCTTTCCAGGAACTGCTGCCATAAGAAAGTGCCGCACACACAGCATTCTTATTCATGTAGATAGCATCATGGGGCATTTGTGCCTTCACTACCGATGACACCCCTATCATCAGCAAAAAAACTACTTTAATGGTCCGCTTCATTGGTTTTTGTAAATTTTCAATCATACAAGAACGGGTTTAATCAGGTTAAAAAATTGAGAACATATATTACACTGTAAGACAAAACACTTGAGCGGTTTCCTGACTTCTTTAATAACAAATAGTTTTTTGGCTATTCTTTACTTATTGTAACGTGCATTGTACCAAGCGGGAAAAGTTAAAAAAGCCCTTTTTCCATGTCTTGAAAGGTTTTCAGAAGGTTGCGATTCTGGTAAAAACTCTGCATAACAAGCGTTATGCAGAGTCAGTATTCACTAACCTATGATTAAACCATAAAGACGATTTAATACGATTCAGTGTGGATATGACAACGCACGACTACAGAAACAAAGCCGAAAAAACAAAATACGATCAAAAAAACAGGTGATTAAAATAAAACGGGGCATATCCTGCAGGTGTCATGCTAAAAGCGTTCCGCAGATGCGGACAACGATGCTCTAATCAATCGGATCAGAACAGTAATGACGGCCCGTTTTTAAAGGAACAGCCGGTGATTAACACCGGGGAGGCGGGGAAGAAATAAGCCTTTCCTGAGAATGGTATAAACTGACAGGTTCATTGTGATCAAACCTGAGCCAGTCTGTCCAGAAAAAGGTATAATACGTTACCGATACGGTATGGTAACTGTTTGAGAAGTTCTTAAGTAATTTGATAACATCCTGAACCGGATCGACAGGCTTTTTATCATAATTTTTAGACACCTGACTCATCATTTCAAGAATGTTTCCCCGATCGGGTGTTTCTTTCCTGAGCATAGTATATAATGTGTCATTTTCAAAAACCCTGCTGGTGGTCCGGTAGAAGTCACCCCTGTAAATGATCAGATCTTCTCCTGAATCAAAGTTGTAAGATGTACTCTGATAGGGCAGATTGAAGGGGACTTTGAGCAGAAGATGATCCCCATCTTCCTGAAAAGCGACAGCCTCTACCTCCAATGCCGTTTTCACCTCTTCCCGAAAATATTCAAGGAAAGGACGACCGATCATATGCATGATCAGCAAAAGGCTAACGGATATGCCGAATACTCTTTTCAAGGTTCTCTGGTAAATCTCTGCAAATATAAATATATTTAAATAATTTCCTACAAACTTAATATATTATTTCAATAAATGGCCGCACTAATCCGGTCAGTATTTCTCAGTGGACGGATGGAAAGTCCTCCAGCTATGCCAGAATTCCTGAAAAGCGGGAAGCGGACTCAGAACCTTGCCTTTTACCTCAGCAGGAATCCCTTTTATATCGAATCTTTCCGTCCCAAGAACAAGAGAGTCATTCCTGAAAACAAATCTGGAAGCCTGTCCGGGTCTTTCAAAAGCAAAAAAGCTCTTATCATCTGATGTCAGAACCAGCACTACGGGGGTTTTTCCGACATTTTCCTGTATAATTCTTTCTTTTTTAAGTCTTATCCAGTCAAAAGCTTTGCTGCTGCCACCCGATTCTATCCCTATTACCCATGATTTATCTTTCCATGACAAAGAGTCGGTGCGGGTAAGCTTGCTTTCACTCTTCCCTCTCTCATATTTGGCTGTGCTGTCATATTTTTCTGAAAAATCAGGGTCCGGCTGCATAATCGTACTATTGGGAAACATCGCCAGCCATTGCTTCAGGCTGGTCTGATGTGACATCAGCTCGGGTAATGTTTCGCCTTTCAGCTTTCCGGCGATGGCTTCGCCACTCACCTGCCTCCACCAGCTTCCTGTAGTTTCATCCTCAAACATGGCATTAAAGTGATCCATCCCTACCAACCGGAACTTTTCCGGCTTACCGTTTACCAACGGTTCGAAAACCCTTCCCGTCCGGCAAACCGTACAGTATGTTACCATCACGGGCTTTCCTCCAATGGAATCCCGGACCTGGTGATGATAACCAATCAGCGAAATCGGATAGGCCTTCGCTTCTCCGTTCAGTTCTACACCTATTATCATACGATCCGGATCGATTTCGTTGTCTGCCTCTGAGGCCATGACAAAGTTCCGGGGCTGGTAGAACATCACATCCGCAGCCATAACCCCGTTAAAAACGAAAGCCGCAACTCCGACCAGCAATATTAATATCAGGGCAAGCCACTTTTGTTTTCTGATGATCTGCGAAAACGAGACAAGGAATATCAGTCCGAAAAAGATCCTGAAGGCCCAGCGCCAGGTATATAAAAAATAGGCCAGATCAATGCTGTGCATACGCTGGCTTCCGGGCATTGGCATGATAAAGTATACATTCAGGAACTCGAACAATACAATAGCCACGGCAGAAAGAATCAGCATTCTTTTCATTGAAGTATAGGTTTTAGGTTATTAACTGCGGGCAAAAAAGCAATGACTATCTTCTGAGCCGGCCGGAAGCATCCCCTGCTACCAGGGCCTCCACCTCAGCGAGACCGGCCAGGTTCTGATCTCCTTCTATGGTATGCTTCAGGGCAGAAGCGGCATTGCCATATTCGAGCGACAACAGATCGTTTCCAAGGACCACCTGCCCATAAATAAATCCGGCCAGAAAAGCATCTCCCGTACCGATTCTGTCTACAATGTGAGTAATGTCCTGATTTCCGGTTTTCAGATATTCTCGGCCATTCCACATCCTGGCATTCATACGGTTGTGGGAAGCGCTGACCTGTATTCTTTCGGTATCAATAACTTTCCTGACAGCAGGGTAAATCTCCGTTAATTTTCTTGACGCCTCCTGAAACTTACCTTTCTCTTCTGTCGTCTTTATTCCGAAGATTTCTTCCAGGTTTTTGCGGCTGGCCAGAATAATATCCGAATGTGAAGCCAGTTCGGGAAGCACCTCCTGGGGTGTTTTGCCGTAATTCCACAAATTGCTCCTGTAATATATGTCTGAAGAAACCGTGATTCCTTTTTTACGGGCAGTTATTACAGCTTCCAGGCAAGCCGTTGCTGCTCCCTGACTCAGTGCCGGAGTGATACCACACCAGTGAAACCAATCGGCACCTTCGAGAATTTCATCCCAGTCGAACCAGGAAGGGTCAAGATGGGCAAAAGCGGAGTCAGCACGATCATAAACGATCTGGCTTGCCCTCATTACGGCACCTTTCTCCTGAAAAAAAAGACCGGTCCTCTTTCCTTCGAGTCGGATGTATTTATCACTGATGCCCAGCTGACGGATAAAGGCACGGGCCTTTTGCCCTACCAGATTGTCTCCGAAGACACCTACATGCACCGCTTCAAAACCAAATCTGGCCAGCGAGGCTGCCACATTCATTTCCGTGCCCCCGAAGGTGACTTCGAACGAGTGCGCCTGCTCGATTTTCTGATAACTCGGTGCCGAAAGCCGCATGAGGACTTCTCCGAAAGTAACGATTTTGGGCATAGAAGGAAAGTTTTTTTACAAAGCTATGAAAAATCAGGAATTTTCAAGATTCTTCCTGATCCCCAGTTCCAGCCCTCTCAATTCTGCGAGACCTCTCAGTCGGCCGATAGCGGTATATCCGGGATTGGTTTTCTTTTCCGGCGAAAGATCGTCGAGCATCCGGTGTCCGTGATCGGGGCGAAAAGGCATTCTCAGATCATCCCGGCTTTCCTTCCTCCGGTATTCCTGCTGCTCTACGAGGGCTTTCATTACCGCATACATGTCTACATCTCCATCCAGGTGATCGGCTTCATAAAAATTGCCCTCGTTATCTCTTTTGGTAGCGCGCAGGTGAATAAAATTGATCCGGTGTCCAAGCCTTTTTACCATGCCGGCCAGGTCATTATCGGCCCTGACACCGTAACTTCCGGTGCAGAAGCAGAGTCCGTTATATTTACTTTCATAAGCTTCAAGCAGCTTACGGGCATCCTCCTCTGTACTTACCACCCTGGGCAGCCCCAGTATAGGATATGGAGGATCATCCGGATGGATAGCCAAAAGAACGCCCCCTTCTTCCGCTACAGGCGCCACAGCCTTAATGAAATCATAAAGATTATTTCTCAGATCTGTGTCTGATATCCCATCATACGTCTTCAGTACTTTCCCGAATTCTTCCACGGTAAAGCTTTCTTCACTGCCTGGCAAGCCTGCAATGATGTTCCTTATCAACCGCTTTTTTGTATCTTCATCTGCCGCTCCGAACCAATCCTCCGCCTTCTTCAAGAGCTCGGGTGCATACACCTTCCCGGCTTCTTCCCGTCCGAGAATAAAGCATTCGAAGGCACAAAACTCTACAATATCAAATCTGAGTGCAGTAGATCCGTCAGGCAACTCATAATCCAGATCGGTCCGTGTCCAGTCCAGAACCGGCATAAAATTATAACATACCGTATCAATCCCGCAGGAAGCCAGATTTCTCAGGCTCTGCTTATAGTTCTCAATGTATCGAAGGTAATCCCCGCTCCGTTTTTTTATATCTTCATGCACCGGGACGCTTTCCACCACCGACCAGGCAAGGCCGGCCTCTTCTATCATGGCTTTGCGGATACGTATTTCTTCTACGGTCCACACCTCTCCGTTCGGAATATGATGCAGGGCAGTAACCACGCCGGTAGCTCCGGCTTGTCTCACATCGGCCAGGCTCACCGGGTCTTTCGGTCCGAACCATCTCCAGGTTTGTTCTAATGACATATTTTGGTTTGAATATACTTGTTTAAAATACCGGAATCCGGTCCGGCCTTTCTCTTTTTTAAAGTGTCCGCTAAACTACAAAAAAGTGACTTGCAAAAGTAGCCGGGGTTACTCTCGTCTACTACAATTATTTTGATAATAATTTGTACTTTACTGCCGGTCACCTCACTCTGAATAACACAGGGGCATTTTTTTTCAAAAAAAATGAAAAATTTCCCGACAGGATTTGGAAATAAAAAAAACGTCCCCCATCTTTGCAGTCCCTTAGGAAAGGGAGCATAGCTCAGCTGGTTCAGAGCATCTGCCTTACAAGCAGAGGGTCAGGGGTTCGAATCCCTTTGCTCCCACAAAAGAGAGTCGTTTACGGCTCTCTTTTTTTGTATTTCAAGGCCCGATTTTGAATGTTTCAAGGCCAGAATGAAGCAATAGAGGTTTAGTGCTATCTCCATTTCATAGCTTGAAAAAAAAGATTTTAAAATTTTACCGTGGCTGCAAGTTAAGGGCTTGGGATTAAGTGTCCCTTGTGGTCTTATGTTTTTACAGTTCCATTGCACTGAGCAGCTATTGATAAAACCGGCACCTCAACCCCGTTTGCAAACTCTTCCTACAGACAGCATCACCGATATAACTTTCGGAAGCAATATCTGTTTTACATATTGTCCATAAGCAATACATTAAACTTATGGCCGTCGGGGTCAGCAAAAGCAAACCCGTAATAGTTGAATTCATCCCTGCGTAATTGCTGAAAAACCTCACCTCCGGCTTCTCTTACCTTCGCTTCAAACGCCTGCACTTCTTCCTCCGTCTCTGCAGAAAGTGTAAATATAATTTCATCGTTTTTCGGACCCGCCGGCAGGTACGCATCGATTCCGCTACCCGTTTCGAAAAAATGAATCACAAATTTATTTTCAGCAAAGAAAAAACTGGTGAGTTTCGCGTCGGCCTGAAATACCCCGTTCGGCTCAAAACCCAATTGTGTGTAAAACTGATTGGTGCGTTTTACATCTTTCACACTAAAATTTGCCCAGATTAATTTTGACTTCATATCGCTTTTTTTAGCCGATGGTGGTTGCAGATTATTTTTTTGAAATCCTGAAGTTCCTGTACATGCCTGGTGCTGTTACTCTAGCCGAACTGATCTGCAAATAATCCGGTATAAGCACAAAAACAGCCGTTCTATATACAGTCATAAAACATTGGCTCATTTGATTTCGAAGATACACTAAAAACTGTGATCATCCTCGTCTGCCAGGAAGTCCAGTATACATTGAGTTACCGCCTCCGGTTGCTCTTCCTGGGGGAAATGTCCGCTGGTTTCAAGCCGGATGACCCTTGAATTTGTAAAACCGAAACAAATTTATCCAGATAATGCGGCTTAATGACAGGGTCTTTCATTCCCCAGATAAATAATGCAGGCTTCGTTGAAATGGGTTTTCTGTTCTTCCAAAGCTCCTCAAACCAATCCTGATCGTTCAGTAATGACCTGGCAAATGCCCATGCTCCGTTTCGCTGGGTCCGGTCGGCAAACGGCCGGGTATATTGCTTCAATAAATGCCTTGAAATTTTATGGTCGCCAAACGATTCCGGTAAAATAAACCGGGGTGAAAAATTGAGGTAAAGATACATGAATGGCAGCAAAGGGCTTTTCAATATCCTGCTCAGCCTGATAAAGTCAGTATCCTCTTTACTGCTCCATAATCAGGAATTGAGAATAACCACTTTCTTTACTTTTTCAGGGTTTTGAATAGCAAAATTCAATCCGATGGGGCCACCAAAATCGTGAACCACAAGCGTGAGATTGTCCAGCTTCATCTCAGACACAAATTTCTCAAGCGTCTTGCTGTGGTTTTGTGTGGAATAATTGTACTCCTCGGGTTTGTCTGAAAGCCCGAAACCAATGTGATCCATCGCTACACAACGGAAATCTGTTTTTAACCGTTTGATGATGTTGCGAAAGTCAAAACTCCATGAGGGCGTTCCGTGAACAAACAATATCGTCTCTCCCTGCCCTTCATCAAGGTAGTGCAGCTGGTGCCCGTTAATGTTAAAGTATTTTGAAGTAAAAGGATATTCCGACGTATCAAGCCAATGCTTTGCCATAAAAGATTTTTGGGCAAAGTTCGCAACCGGTCAGGAAACAAATCTTGGTTTATACCAACATCAGAATTTCACGTTGTTGAATAACCTGCTGAAGTTGGTCGGATCAATGCCTAAATAAGAAGCGATGTATTTATGCGGGACAAGCCGGAGCAAATGCGGACTTCTCTGACAAAAGGCTTTGTATCGCTCTTCCATGGTCAGGGCATGCAACTCAAGATGCCGGTTAATTACTCCTGCCAGAATAAATTCAGTCATTTTTCTGAAAAGCCTTTCTACAGATTGAGACTGATCAAACAGTTTTTGGAGATCCTCGAAGGAGATGTATTCCAGTTCGCTGTCCGTAAGACAGGTCAGAAAGTATCTGGAAGGGATCTGAAGTGAAAATGATTCGGGGATTGCGCAAAGGTTAGGAAAATAAGTAAATGCAATAACGTGGGTTTTGTTGTCAGTATCAAAACAGGACATTTGCACACCACTTTTCACAAAAAAGAGTTCTTTCTGAATCTGCCCGGGAACAATGATTAAGTCACCTTTCTTAAACGTCTTCGTCTTAAGTTTGCCTGACAGCAGATCGTAGTCTGCAGCACTGATATCGTGAAAAAGTTTAAAGTATTCGTATCGTTCCATACAATCACAGCTAACCGGTGTTTAAAATAAAGTAAATCTGAAGCATCAGACCTATCTGTTAATGGCCATTTGCAATTTTAATTTTCTTCTCCCTGTTAACTTTTACACTTCATCATTGCTGGTTTTTACAGGCCTGATCGGCTCATAGTAATGAACTACCGCTCCGAAACCGAATGGCTTTGTCTTTAAAAGTCTGAGTGTGATCTTTTCAGTAATACTTTTAAACAACGGCAAGCCACCTCCTGCGATGATCGGATGAATACAAAGCTGGTATTCGTCTATTAAATTAAGATTCGCCATGGTCACAATCAATCCCGGACTACCTGCCACAATATCCTTACCAGCCTCTTGTTTAAGCGCTGATACCTCCTCTGCGATGTCCTGATCAGCCAGCCTGGCACTATCCCATGTGAGGTTTTTCAAGGTACGTGAAAAAACGACTTTGGGAATATTATCCATTGCTATGGCAAACTCGTCCATCGTTCGGATACCTGTCGGGTTTTCGATAACAGTTCGCCAATACTCCATCAGCTGATAGGTTACCCTGCCGTAAAGGGCTGTACCTGAGTTGCGTAAGAGGTCTGCATAATGCTGATGCATTTCTTCATCAGGAGTAATCCCGGTATGATCGCAGTAACCGTCAAGGGTCATGTTTATGGCTGCAATTACTTTTCTCATCTTTTGCTCTTCTTACCGGTTTATATGAGTAATTTTATACACTTCCCCCTCTTTATCGTAGGTGGTCCATTCCCCTGTTTGTTCTCCTTGGTCAAAGTACCCCGACCTTTTAATCGTACCGTCAATCCGATACCATTCCCAGTAGCCTTCGGGTTTCCCGTCTATGATTTTTCCTTTCGACCAGACGGTCGTACCGTTTGCATGATACTTGATCGTGTACCCGTCTATGACCTCCGACTTCTTAGGTTTTACTGATTTCATGGCCGTGGCTGTATTAATTGCTTACAATGAATATATACCCTGTTAATCTTGTGACAGCCGGGGCAAAACACCTGTTATATCAGACCCCACAATTTTCACATACAGACAATATACCCAAAAATATTTACTTGTATGCGCTTTTTAAATCAATCTTTGGCAAAAGGAGCGGATTGTGGGTATTTAAGAAAACAAGAAATTATCAGATGTAATTTGTATCCGGTTAGGATTTATATGACGTTTCACTGCCTCTAAAACCTACCCGAAACAAGCCATTTTCAGCCCTTTCTGATCGAATTTAAGCGGTCTATCACATTCCTCTCTTTTCCTTAGCGATAAGCTTATATGCCTTTTTTTTCATTTCTTTGGAAGAGTGATCTAAAAGTATCCAGTAAATATACTAATCACGCTTATGAATCACTCCTGACGACCCACGCCAGTCTTTCAGGCGGTTACCATAATACAGTATTCTATTTGAAAGCTTGTATGCTGTCTTCACCGGTTAAACTTAAAAGAAAACTTCATCTTATGGACATAAATATTTCACTATAAACAGATTATATATAAATACCTCCTCTATTTTGAACGAAAATATATGGAGAAAAAGAGATATAAGTGTGAAGAAATAGTGCAAAGTGGGAATATTATGATCTCAAAGCACTAATTATTCACCTTAAGTGCACGTATATGGGAAATTGTTTTTATCTTTATCAATAAAAGATAACTACTAATTATCGATGAAAGCAACTTATGAATTAAGAAGAATAAAGAATTCGAAAGATAAAGACTTAACAAAAGCATTGCATGTTTATTCTAAAGGTGTCGATCCGTTTCAGAGAACCGATACAAGAGAAATAATTTATTGGCTTGATCATTATAATGTAAAGTTCACTGATCAGTTTTTCATACTGGCGCTATATCTAAACGACGAATTAATTGGTTATACGCAACTTGTCCACTTGAATGAGGAAAGAATAATAATTGCAGATTACATTATAATTGACGAGAATTTTAGAGGGAATAATACATTTTATCAATTCATTGAAGAGATAAAAAACTTCTTTAATAAGGAAGAGATTAGCTTTTATTATTTTATAGCAGAAGTTGGGAATTTCGATGTAAATAATACACCTACACAAAAAACCAGAAATTTAATTCGATTGCTTAAAATTTCTGGTTTTGGAGTACTCAAAGCAAAGTACTTTCAACCCATGCTTGGGAAAAATAATTATGAAAGTGAGATTATGTCTGTTTTGATGATTTACACTTCTAGTGAAGTTGACAGAATAAAAAAAGAAACGTTTAGTTTAATAATTACTAGTATTTATTTCAAACATTACAAAAGATGGTATGATGCTTTTTTTGACGAAATTGATCAAGCAAGTTATTCTGCAGGGTTAGACAAACTATTGTCTGTAATTAATGAAAATATAAGGAATGATAATTTTATTAATATCAATGGTTATTCTCATATTTTCAAAAGCCATGAGACAAAACCGTCTCCAAAAAAATATTTTAGATTCATACAATTCACCTCCTTTGTTACTGTGTTTTTAATAATTTCTATTTCTGTCGGTTTTGGTGTCTATTGCTTACAAAAAAGTTATGGCATAGACTCCGCAGATTTAATTTTTATTGGTGTGACAACGATAATATTAATTATAAGCATCTTTCATATATTCTTTAAGAGCAAGGACAAGCCGATTGAATTAATTTTAGAAAAAGTAATTCAACTTTTTAAGTAGTTTTTTGAATAAAAAAAATAGTATTAGAAGAAAAATGATTTAAAAAAGGGAGTCGTTTTAGTAATACATCCAATTTTCCAAAAATAGCAGCAAAATTCTCGTTCTTCGTTAGCTTATATATCATGGGGGAAATTATATGGCACCGATCTACAGCGATAATTTTAAGATTATTAAGCTGCAATATTTCCTTTATAAAGGATTCCGAAAATAACCAAATTTTTTCATTTCCCATATAAAATGTTTCAATCAGTACTGCTTTTTTATTGAAATTAGGAGAACCTATAAGTTCTAAAGTATTACTATTTTCAAACTCGAGTATTAGTATTCCATTTTTTGTCAATATTCTTGCAAGCTCAGATATAGCAACCATAGGGTCACAATAATTTATGACACTTCCAACGCACAAAATTCCGCCTATTGAGCCCTCAATTAATGGGATGTTTTCTACACTGGCAACAATTGAATCAGAAATGTGCTTTATTTTTTGATCCGCAATATCCATATGGATTATTTTACTTTCATCAAGACCATAGGAATATCCGGCTGATCCTACATTAAGTATTCTTCGCTCATTTACTTTTAAGAATTCTGATTTCCTTTTTTGTATAAAATCTGATATCATTTTGTGCGTATGAGAATGCCATTTATCTCTATCATCCCAAATAATGTCTAGTGAATTGTATTTGAACTTCACATCTTCTTGATTGATTTCCATCGATAATTAGTAGTTATCACTACTTCTCAAACAAACTACTAAACCAATTCAATATTCTTTCTGGGATGTTTATCCATAAGAATTTGCCTTTGTTTTTCTTTATTTACATGTGTGTAAATCTGGGTGGTCGTTATTGAACTATGCCCAAGCATCGATTGGATATATTTAATATCTACATCTTGCTCAAGAAGTAAGGTCGCGAAAGAATGTCTAAATACATGAGGAGTGATGTTCCCTGATAAATTCGCAGTGCTGGCCAGATCTTTGACCACATTTCTTATTGACTGATCAGATATCTTTTTATTACGTCTATTGATTAGAAAGAAACCTTCTTTTTTTATCTGCTCTTTATAAATTTCACGATAGTGTTTTAAAATATTAATACTATCGGGATTGCAAATCTGTATAATCCTTTCTTTATTTCCTTTACCTCTGATCGTTATAGTTCCAGAATCTAGATTAACCGATTCGGCTTTTAAATTCGCTATTTCCGAAACACGCCCTCCAGTAGCGAATAATAGTTCTATTACGACAACTTTTGTCATTACTGGTCCATAGGTAAGCATTTTCCGTGGTGTAAATAATTTTTTCTGGCGATAAGCAATCTGGAATATTTTAGTAATCTCACTTAGATTCATCACCTTCGGGAGTTGTTTAGGCTCATTTATTTTAATCCTCATTTTTCTGAACGGATTCATTTGAATCTGATCTTCATATTCCAGATAATTGAATAAAGCCTTTGCTGATGCTAGTTTACGTTTAATGGATTTAGGTCTTAAATCAGACATTGCGCCTATATAACCCCTGAGATATACTTTGTTTATTTCCGCAACATTTTCTGAGTATTTATTCTCAATAAGAAATTTATTCAATTGTATTAGGTCTGTCTTATAAGCTTTAAGCGTCTTAGGACTTAAATTTTTTTCGATCTTGCAATACGATAGAAAGTCAACAATAGCTACGGAAAGTTTTAACATACTTGCTTGATATTTAAAGTAAATAAATACCAAACTACAACTATTATAATCGAAGGGCTAAAACTCATCAATTTTAATGGAAAATTGTGTCAGATATCCCAATGTAGTCTCTTCAGTCTCAACTAAAAACCACTTAACTCAGTGTTACAGATCACATCACTCCCATCCATACCCCCTGTTTGTTTTCCGGTTTTTTTCTTTACCTTTAAGCCGTGCAGTGAAAGTAAGCTGAGCGCTTTTTCCTGCCTGACAACAAAATTTTAATCTTTTAATTCTGTTAGAAAATGAAAACCTTCAGAAACTTATCCGTTCTGTTTGCTCTGCTCTGCTTTACCCTGACGGCTTCGGCGCAGGTGGACTCTACCCTCCTCAAAGATTGGCTAAGAGCTAAGGCTTATACCCTTGAGTATCTCGAAGCCATGCCTGAATCCGGATATGCACTAAAACCTACCCCTGAAATGAGATCATTTGCCGAACAGATGCTCCATTTTACTGATGCCAACTACGGTTTCGGATCTGCCGCGCTGGGTATCGCCAGTCCGGTAGAAAGAGGTGCCATGGAAAAAACCGCTGACAAGTCAAAAGCCAATGTAATCAAACTGGTGATGGGAGGATACGATTTCGTCATTGACGGGCTTAAGAAGGTCACTCCTGCGCAACTGGCGGAGTCAACCAAACTCTTCGGACGCTTTGAAATGAGCCGTAAAGAGGCCCTTGACAAGGCTTTTGAACATCAGACACATCACAGAGGACAGACCACCGTTTATATCCGTCTGGCTGGTGCCAAGCCACCACAGGAAAAATTATTCTGAGACATCCCCTGATCCCCGGCTAATACATGGCCGGGGATTTCTGTATCCGGTCAGACCAGATGGTGCTTAACCACCCGTATCAGGTTATCCTTCACAAATGGTTTGGTAATGTAATCGTCCATACCCGCTTCTATGCAACGCTCTTTTTCTCCTTTAACCGTACCGGCAGTCAGCGCTATGATAGGCACACGTGAAGCCTGCCCTTCCATTTTACGTATTTCAAGTGTCGCTTCATAGCCGTTCATTTCAGGCATCTGCATGTCCATGAAAATAATGTCAGGCTTTTCTTTTCTGAATACATCCAGCGCAATCCGGCCGTTTTCTGCCGACAACATCCTGGCGTTCGGGAAGATGGATTTCAGAATGGTCTTGGCAAAAAGCATATTGACATAATTATCCTCCACAATCAGGATAGTATGGGTCCTGAGATCGACGTAATTTTCAAGATTCGGTTTTTCTTCCTTCGTTTCTTTAGCCTCTTTTACACCCGCCATCTTTTCCATGGCTTTATAGAGCTGCTGTATCTTGATGGGTTTGATGATGCTCTCTCCAATACCCAGCCGCTCACTTTCCTGGCTGATATAGTCATCGGAAGCAGAGCTGTACAACATCATTATGGGCAGGTTTTCAACACTGAATTCCGGATTTGCCCGGATTTTCTTTACCGTCTGAAGTCCGTCCAGTTCAGGCATGTGATAATCCATCAGGACAAGGTCAAACTTCTCTCCGGTCTCCAGTATTTTAAGTGCCCTCTGACCGTTTTCAGCTTCCCAGGCATCTATATCCTGCATTTCCAGCATGCTTCTCATCAAAGTACGGTTATTGAGGTTATCATCCACAATCAACACCTTTTTATAGGTATCCCTGTTTTCCCACTGTATGCTCTCTCCGTCTTCCATCTTCAGGTCGAGATCGAAATAAAAGTGGCTGCCTTCTCCAAGCCTGCTCTCTACGTTCAGCCTGCTGTTCATCAGCCCCAACAACTTGTTGGAAATGGTAAGCCCCAACCCGGTTCCGCCAAATTTACGGGTGGTAGATGTATCTTCCTGGGAAAAAGCATTGAAAATCCGTTGCCGGTTTTTAGGATCGATGCCTATCCCGGTGTCTTTTACTGAAAACCGTATGACACCCTGGTTATAACGGGATTTTTCCAGCACCTCTACTTTGAGTTCTATTTCGCCGGTTTCGGTAAACTTAACGGCATTGCTCAGAAGATTCACCAGGATCTGGCGCAGCCGCACTTCATCAACCCAGATAAACCGCTGAATATCCGGAGGAACATTCAGCAGCATTTCCAGGTTTTTCTGGGTAGCCTGAAACGCCACCATATCCGCTACCTGGCTTACTACTTCAAGAATGTTCGTTTTCTCAATAGAAAGCTCCAGTTTCCCCGCTTCAATTTTTGAAAAATCGAGAATGTCATTCAATATGTCGAGCAGGGAATTGGCCGACTGAAAAACCGTACTCATGTATTGTCGCTGGGTCGGGTCCAGCTTTGTTTTCATGAGCAGGTCGGTAAAACCGATCACTCCGTTCAGAGGCGTCCTGATCTCATGGCTCATGTTGGCCAGGAATTCTGATTTGGCACGTCCACCCTCTTCTGCATCCAGTCTGGCTTTTCTGAATGAAAAAACAAAACGGTTGGCAAGGATCATGGTCTGAAACAGGATAAATCCGAAATAGCCTGTAAAAAAGTACATGGGTGAGGCCTTCAAAAATCCGAAGTAGCTCATAATATTCAGTCCTACGGCTGTACCGATAGACAACATACTCATGAGCGAAAAGAGAGAGCCGGTCTTATTTCTTGCCAGCGCCCTGGCCGACCTGTAAATATTAAAGCCTATAAAAAACAGAATGACGAAGTAAAAAAACTGTGACAGGTAAGAAATAACATAAATAGGCGCAATGATAAGAATCAGGATATAGAGCACACTCAGATAACCAACTATCCTGTTGACCTGGTTTTTGCCTGTATAAAAAGCCCGGAGAAACTGCGAAAAGAGAAATATGCAGATAAATATCGTAAAATATTCCAGAAAGAAGGTGATCCGGAAGTCAATTTTGGGATAAAGCTGATGAATATAATAGATCCTGTCGGCCCCCAGCAAACGATAGATGTAGAAAAAACAATACAGTGCAAAATAAACGATCACAGCATCACGCTGTCCGAGGAAGTACAATCCGAAGAAAATAAGCATTACCATTACCAGAATACCCGTCAGAATCAGAATGGTGGCCAGCTCCATTTCCCATTCACCGTCAATGCCATCCGGACTACCAATGAGAATCGGACGCGCAAGACCACCGCGATAGTGATCAAAATTGGCCACCTGAAGCACCAGATGAAGTGTATCCTGATTAGGTATAAAGAGCTTTTTAACCGGCCTCCAATGAGGCTTATAGGTCTCCTTAGATGTCCCTACAATACCATTGGAGGAGAATTCCTCCCCGTTGACCCAGAGTTTGTAACTGCAGTAAGTAGCCGGAATCCAAAGTCCCATCTGCGGATATTTACTACGGTCAATATAAACGTCCAGGGTATAAGTGGCATAACCAAAAGCCTTAAAACCGAGGTTCAGCTGGGGATGCTCATTCCAAACTTTATCAAGATCAGTGTAATAATCAGGTGCCGGCCTCTTTTTTTCAATGTCCTCAGGGCCGAGAAGTTTTTTCCAGTAAAATCCCCAGTTATGGGTCAGATCAACTTTTACTTTCGGATCATTAAAGTCAACTTTCCTCAGATCGGTCTTCCCTTTTTCAGCTTCCTTTGCTGATAATGTCAGGGAGACCGCCATTAACAACAGGAATACGCCGGAAAATTTCAGTAAAGCAATTCTAGGAAAGCCAGCCGTCCATTGGGGCAAGGCCAATTTTAAATACATTATTAAGTCCCATTATTTTTGGTGAATAATTTTATTTAAATTTTACTTTTTGGAATTGCCATACTTACGGAGGTAAACTTATCAATAATTGTGCTATTTTTTGATTTTTGTATCAGAAAAATAGTTTTCCCCAGTTCATTGAAGAAAAAAAAACCGGCTTCGCGCCGGAATCATCACGGAATAAGGGAATTAATCGTTTATATATACGAAGAAAGGACTTTCGACTATACACGGTGCAAAAATGAAGGCTGGCACGGTACCGGCAGGGCTTTGCTTATCAGATTAGTGTAATTGTCTCATGCCAGCCGGATCCTACCATATTTTTGAACGTCACTAAATTTATCTGCCCCACTTTTGTACAAATGCATATGGTATCTGAAGACAAAGTGGCAGCTTAACATCTGAAACCCACATGCCTGAGTATCAATAAAAGGTGCTCAAACATGAGCCCCTCACCTTCCCTTTGGCGAATCGTCTGACAGCTTTACCATGTACCAGGTACCTTCCTGCTGCTCGAAATGGTAACTGATTTTCCGTTCCTGACCGATGCCTTCCAGACGGTAGATCACGTGATGTTCATCTTCTTTCAGCAACAGGGGCTCATATTTTTCGTATTTATTAAAACGGGCAGACTTATCTTTGGCAAAATCCATAAACTTCCATTGAGCCTGCTCTATCGACAATGTATCCCTTATACGATCAGAAGAAGTGAACAACAGGGCCGTCACAGGGAACTTTACCCTGGAAACCTGAAAAGCCGAATCTTTCGAAAACTTATCAAAAAAAACACTAAAATCTTCTTCATTCCTGCTACTCTTCCCTGCTTTTCCGCAGGAAATTAAAAACATAAAAACCAGTGACCCCAATAAAAACCTGCTCATTTGTCGTACTCTTATCTGTTAAACTTCCCAAATTTCGTAAATTCCTGTGAAGGAAGAATCTACTGTTTTAAATTTTAGGCACTAAATACATGAAAAAAGGCCCGAAGGCCTTTCTGAATCTTTAAAAATCTCTCTTAATAAGCTACCGTAAACCTTTTCTGAACAAACTGGGGATGTTCCAGCTCATCTACAATAGCAATGGCCATGTCTTCTGCAGAGATCACGCTTCGGCTGTTCTCATCAAAAACCGGATTCTCCAATCCAGTTCTGTAATGTCCCTTGCGAACACCAGAAGTACCCTGGTGCATTTCTATAGCCGGGCTCAAAAAGGTCCAGTCGATCGCCTCTTCATTTCTCAGATAACCGAGATAATCGCGGGCTGCCGTTGCTCCGGCCTTATACGCCTCAGGAAATTCAGGGGTATCCACCAGCTGAAGCCCCGGTGCTATAAACAGACTACCTGCCCCACCTACTACCAGGAGCCTTTTGACTCCCGCCGACTTTACGGCCTCCTGTATCGCCTTACTGCCCGAAAGGAAATCCTCATAAAGATTAGGATTCGTCCATCCGGCATTAAATGTACTGACCACCGCATCCTGTCCTGTCAGCAGGTTTGCTATAGCTGCTACATCAAAAACGTCTCCGCTTTCGAGTGTCAGCTGCTCATGGCTCACCTGAACCTTACTGATGTCGCGGGCAATGCCGGTCACTTTATGCCCACGGCTCAATAATTCGTTTAATACGGCTGTACCTACAAAACCCGAAGCCCCTATCAATGCAATTTTCATAAAACTTAACTATTAAATGTTAGAAATCTTTTACAACTGTTATTCTTTTTGTTACAGTTTTAATCAAAAAAAATCAGTCAAACCTCCCGACAAACTCCGCAAGGGTGATGTCATCGAGTTTATCGGTCAGTGCCTGTTCAGCCTCCTGATACAGACGATTGATCACACCGTTGATCTGTTTGCCTACCGGACAAGCCGGGTTAGGTACATTTGAGCGGCCCAGCAGGGGGGCTGAAACCACTGCCTTGTAAACATCCGAAAGCCGGATGTCTGCTGCCGGTTTAGCCAGATAAATACCTCCGCCCTTGCCTTCGCGGGTTCCTACCAGTCCCTGGTCTCTCAGATGGCTGACTTCCCTTCTGACCACTGCCGCATTGATGTTGATACTTCCTGCCAGAAACTCTGAAGAAAGTAATTCCTCCCCGGCCAAACGAAGCAGGGTCAGAATATGAAGCGCAGTGGCAAACCGGGTATTGTTCATAACTGTAACTGTTATTATTACAGAAAAGAAATCTAAAAAGTTCAGTACGATTGATTTTTCTCCTGTCCACTATAGTACTTTTCAGGGAAAATCTCAAAATAATCCAACAATCTACAGGATTTTGTGGTCAATTATCTTGAAAATGAAATAATTTTACATTGAAATTATTTCTCTATCAAAAGAGAAGCCATAAAACCAAAGAAACATTTTCTACAGGGGCTGGTCAGTTCCTCATCGCACAGGAGCTTTTTAACGGAGCCTGTAATTACTTCTAAATCAGCAGACCATGGACTTTTCAATATCATTAAGGGCTCCGAAAGCCTATCGCGTAGGCCTTTCTGTCTTTTACTTCATACAGGGACTCACCTTTGCCAGCTGGGCCAGCCGGATTCCGGATGTTAAAACCGAACTGGGCCTGAGCGAAGCGGCTCTCGGAGGGGTGCTTCTGGCGCTTCCAGTCGGACAGATCATTGGCATTTTCCTTTCCGGATGGCTCGTCACCCGTTTTGGCAGCAAGAATGTTCTGACGTTTTCTTCTGTGCTTTATCCTGCCTCGCTGGTTCTTCTGGGACTTGCCCAAACCCCTTTGCATCTGGTCGGTGTCCTGCTGCTGTTCGGCTTGTTTAGTAACCTTTATAACATTGCTATCAATACTCAGGCGGTGGCAGTGGAAGTGCTCTACGGACGCAGTATTATGGCTGGTTTTCATGGTTTATGGAGCCTGGCAGGCTTTGCCGGCGGACTCATCGGTGCGCTTATGATTGCCCGTGACCTTTCTCCGCTGGTCCATTTTGCCATTATATTTGTCATCAATATGTTGCTGTTGTCTCTTGCTCAGCGTTCATTGCTGCCCCGCGACAGCCGGCCGAAAGAAAACCAGAAAGCCTCTGTCTTCAGCAAGCCCGATAAATCCATCCTGCTGCTCGGCCTCATCGCTTTTGCCTGTATGATCTGCGAAGGCACTATGTTTGACTGGAGTGGTGTTTACTTCGAAAAAGTCATCGGAGCACCGGGTTCACTGGGCCGCCTCGGATTCGTCTCTTTCATGTGTGCGATGGCATTGGGCCGCTTTGCTGCTGATCATCTTATCACGCGCCTGGGCACTGAGGTTATTCTGAAAGCCAGTGGCATTGCCATTCTTGCAGGTATTCTCCTTGCGGTTATCTTTCCACAGATCGTACCGGCTACCCTTGGTATGCTGATCGCCGGACTGGGTGTTTCTTCGGTGGTGCCTCTGACTTACAGCCTGGCAGGTAAATCCAGAAAGGTAAGCCCCAGCGTGGCACTCGCTTCTGTTTCTTCCGTAGGATTCCTCGGGTTTCTGATCGGCCCGCCGGTTATAGGATTCCTGGCGGAATTTTATGGCCTCCGGATAGCCTTCGCCATCATCGCAGTACTCGGTCTGGGCACTGCATTTCTGGCAGGAAAAGTCAGGGCGTAACCAGGCCGACAGCCTGCTTCAGCAGAGCATCCAGCGTTTCTGTATCTATGTCCCCTGAGGAGTCTGCAAGCCATATTTTCATTCTGGCTCTCTTCTCCGAAACCAGCGCCGGATGTGTCATTTTATAGCCATCCGTAAACCCTATATAAGGTATATTCCCGGATTTATTTATCCAGAGATAGCAAAACCTCTTACCATTAAACAGGTAAAAGGGCATACCATAACGCCATGCCTCCGTAATCCTTTCATCAAAATGAAGAATGTACCCCCTCAGAAAGCCCAGGCAGCTTTTGAGGGGTTCTGTTTGCCGGGCAAAGTAGTTTTCTAACGGACTAAGCATCTTCCTGTTATTCCTTTATTCCGATATATATTTTCACCTTTGTTTTTTCAGACCCTGCCAAAAAAGGTGGGTATACCTCAAAATCTGCCTGGTAAGTTCTGTTGAGTCCGGAATTCCATATTTTCAACCATTCCTGATAGACTACATTATCTTCTGTTTTTCCGGCTGCGGTAAAAACCTCATACGTCCCCACAGGAATTTCTCTTACCTCCAGACCGTCCGGAACCGTATCTGTATCAAAAACCCGGCAACCCAGGAGTGTCGTGTAAGGCTGGGTAAAATCGCCTTCATAATCTGTATAAACGCAATAAATACTTTCGTCCGCTTTATTCCGGATTTTCTCCGGAATGTTCCCGGACATAAACTTCTGCCATAGCAAAGGGATGTCCCGTGCGGCTTCTCCGTTCTGATTGGATGTTCTGACAGCCATCCCGGCAATGATCAGTGAATTTTTCAATGGTTCCATGATATTTTGATTTTTAAGCAAACATCGGGAGCCGTTGCGACATAGGGGTGTCAGAGGTCTCCGTAAAATTTCTTCCGATAATAGGCATAATAGGCGGCGAAGTCAAAATCATGGGATTTGAATTTTCCGGGTAATACCACCGCTTCCTGTATCCGGTCGAGCCTGAACGACCGCACCTCGTCCCGAAGACGGCAAAAAGCGATCACTATCCAGTTTTCATTGGTGCTGTATACAGCCATCGGCTCAATCTCACGAAAAGAAAGATCTTCCTGCCCTTCAGCCTGATAGCTTATCTTCAGGGGATTAAAATTGGTAATGGCACGTTGAATGAGTGAGAGATAGTTACTTGTGGTTTCCCCGGCAAGGTTCTGACGAAATGCGACAAGGCCCGAAAGTTTTTCAGCCTTATCACGGGTTTGACCGGTCAGCCGGGCCTTGATCTTGGTAATGGCAGAGGAATAGTCTTCGACAAACGATCTGTCTCTGTTCTTCAACACCATCTGTTCTGCCGTAATAAGCGCGTTCACCTCTGCTTCTGTCAGCATTACAGGTGTCATACGGTAGGTTTCCAGCAGGGCATATCCTTTTCCTTCCTCTGTATAAATGGGGACACCGGCAGATTCAAGAGCTCTGATATCGCGGTAGATCGTCCGTGTGCTTACGCCGAATTTTTGTGCAATAAACCTGGCCGTTACCAGCTTTTTTGATTGCAGCAACGTCAGCATTGAAGTCAGCCGTGATAACCTGGAAATCTCTTCGTCGTGCATACTTCGCTTTGTATTTTATCAAAAACACCGACCTGATCACAGGATGAAATATCTCACAAAGCTACCAGTTCATTGCCTCTCAGGATAGGCACCACATCATACAGGTCATTCTGCAAACAGTAATTAATGTCTTTATGAATCCCCAGCCCCTGCAGGCGCCGGATGTGCGAGGAATTCATCAGATAGGCCGCCATGTTCTGCTGAGCCTGCTGAAAAGCCCTCATAGCCATAATAGCACTGTCTTCCGCCACAAAAAAATCATCTTTGAGCGCCTCAGTAACGGCACCGGCAAAGAGGGTATCTTCCAGATTCGGTTTTCCTTTCCAGCCCGCACACAGGATGATCACATCATAAGGCTGGCTTTTCAGATACCTGACCACAGCGCCTATATTCAGAAATGCGCCGACGAGCACTTTTATTGCCGTAGGCTTCGCTTTGGTAATAGACAATGTCCCGTTGGTGGTTGTCATCGCGATCTTATTACCGGCCAGCCGCTCATCCATGAAACTGAAAGGTGAATTATCCAGATCAAAACCTTCCACTTTACGCGCATCCCTTTCAGCAGCGGCGATATACCCCTTTTCCTGAAGCTTGCGGCATTCATCTACGGTAGCCACCGGGATAATGCTTTTTACACCGTGTGCAAATCCGGTGACCATACAGGACGTGGCTCTGAAAATGTCAGTAACAACGACGATGGTATTGTTCAGATTGTATAAATGAATGAGTTCGGGAGACAGACAGACGTCAATATGCTTCATCCTGTGATCAGGTAGTTTAGAGTAAAGCGCAAAGATGCAAAATATTTTTCAACCCATCTTTTTCCCCGTTAAAAGATTAACGACAATTCCCTGCGCGACTATGAAGCGTTGCCAACGAAGGTTAGTGAAACAATACCATTTTTAATACACTACACTGATCAGTTCCGCTACACAGGCGGGCCTGTCTTTTCCTTCAATTTCCACCGTGGCCTCTATGGTCATTTTCAGCCCTCCGTTCGCCATGTCTGCAACACTCTTCAAACGTCCTGACATCCTCACCCTGGAACCGGATAAAACAGGCGAAAGAAATCTCACTTTGTCAGAACCGTAGTTGATCCCCATCCTGGAGGAACGGATTTCATAAAGCTCATACATCATCATCGGGGTTAATGACAGCGTCAGAAAACCATGGGCTATGGTGCCTCCGAAAGGCGTGAGTTTTGCCCTTTCTTCGTCAAAATGTATCCACTGGTGATCGCCCGTAGCTTCTGCAAACAGACTTATCATGTCCTGAGTGACCGTCACCCAATCGCCTGAGCCGAAAGACTGTCCTTCAAAGGCCCTGACTTCATCAAAATCTCTGAAAACTTTTTTTCCTGCCTGCGCCTGCTTTTCTTCAATAACCGGGCTTTTTTCCTCCTGATGACCGGCATTCTCCCAGCCTTCAGACAAATGAGGATTAACCATTACCACTGCTTTGCCAACCACCTTCCGGTTCATCATATCGTCGAATGCCTGAGGAGCTTCAGAGAGAGAATATCGTTTATAAATATGAGGTTTTAATTTCCCCTGCATAAAAAAACCGGCAAGTTCCTGAATATTACTCATATTCTTTGCCGTTTCTCTGGCCGCATACTGCCCCCAGAAAACACCTGTAATGGCGCAGCCTTTCAGAAGCGCAAGGTTCAAAGGTATTTTAGGAATCTCCCCTCCTGCAAAACCCACCACCAGATATCGGCCGTTCCAGGCCATACTTCTGAGTGCGGGCTCGGCATACCGGTCACCCACAGGGTCATACACCACATCTACGCCCTTTCCTGAGGTAAGTGTTTTAAGTGCCTCCTTCAGATCTTCCCGGTTATAGTTAATGACCATTTCAGCGCCTTTTTCACGACACACCTCCAGTTTATCATCAGAAGAGGCCGCAGCAATAACCTTAGCCCCCATCATCTTTCCCAGCTCCACCGCCGCCAGTCCGACCCCTCCGCCGGCGCCCAGCACCAGAAGTGTTTCTCCTGCCTTCAACTCCGCCCTGTCTTTCAGAGCGTGGTATGAGGTGGCATAGTTATACATTACAGAAGCCGCCGTTACAAAATCCATTCCGGGCAACATGGGAAATACGCGGCCGGCTTCCACCACCACTTCTTCGGCAAACCCTCCCCATCCGCATAGTGCAAATACCCGTTGCCCTTCTTTCAGGTGCCTGACACCGGGGCCGGTTCTGATCACAATACCTGAAACCTCGCCACCAGGAGAAAACGGCAGTTCCGGTTTAAACTGATACATGTTCCGGATCATCAGTGTATCAGGAAAATTAACACTGCAGGCCGCAACCTGTATAAGCACCTGCCCTTCTCCGGGCTCAGGCGAAGGAACATCCCTGAGTTCAAGGGTATCAGGCAAACCATGCTGAACGCAAAGCAGAGCTTTCATATTTTTTCAGTTTTAAGGCGAATAAAAAAGTCTTCCGGTATTCAGAAGACTGTGTTAAGTTATACTCTAACGGACCCTTTAAAGACCATTACCTTCCGAAATCATCCTGAACCCGGACGATGTCATCTTCGTCTGAGGGATTATTTTTGTCTACATGCTGCCAGATCTCCGCTACGATACCGTAGCCATCCAGGCCTATCAGGCGGTGCCGCTCTCCCTGCTTCAGATTTACCACTGTACCCAAAGGCAGCTTCTGAAGCTCTGTCTCCTCATCCGTATCTGAAATCACTATGCCGGCATCTCCGCCAATCACTTTCCATATCTCTGCCCTGCGGTGATGATATTGCCATGAGAGCCTTTTGTCAGGTGCCACCACGAGTATCTTCGGACTCAGTTTCTCAAATCCGGCGAAATCTTCCAGGGAAAGATGAGGGAAAAATTCAGCAATAAACTTAGGCGCCTGACTTTCATCCAGCACAAAAAAACCACCCCAGGGGCGGGAGTGATCCTGCGCAATGACACCATAACCCTGGCCGTCTATAAATGCGCCTACCTGGGAAAAAACTTCTTCTTTTGGAACGTTCTTATCAAAATTCATGACCATTGTTTGATTAAATAAGGTTTGTCCGGGCAAAATAACAAAGAATGCCTGCAATCCAAAGCAAAACCCGGATAAAGCCTATGGATTCCCTGTGAAATCAAATATTCAATAATTCACAAAATCCGGGAGGAATTTATACCTCTTCAATTACTGACGCCCCCTCCGAGGAATCCCCCGAAGTCCACCTCCATTTTTCATATAAACGGATACGGCCATCCGGGAGGATTTCAGGGGCCGAATGACATATCCCTGTCATCAACTCTCCCTTAAGATTCACCTGGTGGTATCGCATATCCAGTTCCCCGCTTTCGCTTACCAGCGCGATCAGATGCCCTTTCAGGATATTTCCTCCCGAGTATTCTGAAGTCAGCACTCTTCCCTCCTGCATGTAATGGAAAACGGTGTCCTGCGTGGTTTCACCGTTCTCTGTATTCTGAACCGGCCTGAAAACCTTGTTATGGTAATTGATCATACTGTTTTGTTAAAATACCTGCTTAAGAGGCTATAAATGACACTTATTTTTCTTTAAGGGGTAAGAGTTTCAGACAGGTTCCTGTAGAGATGATAAAGGCATGTTCAGAAGCCGGCTTTCTCTTCTTTTATCGCCGGTAATTTACTCGAACGTTCAGAAAAAACACTCCAAAATCAGTCCCCGTTTGTGCGACCTTTGAGATGCCTGCTGATAAATCCCACTGTTTTTCAGGAAGGATGATAAAATTCCTTATCTCCGCTTAGCACCCCAGCATCGTGTAAAAGTCAGGAAACTACTCCGTCTTCTGAAGGCACCCATCGGCAAGCAAAGAAAAGCCCGGGGTGAAACATTCTTTATCAGGAATCCGGTCTTCAAAAATAATCATCTGTCCGACGATCCTGGTTCTGATTTCAGAGTACCTGATAAGAAAGAAAAAGGCACATAAAGGCATTCCTACCCCTTGTGCCTATTCTTATTTTTTGTTTGACGACGGCTTAATGTCCGGTTTTACCGGTGGCTACAGTCTGATCAAAATCAATACCCTGCTTACGCAGTACCGACTGCACCCTGATCCCGAACCAGAACAGGAAGAGGAAACATGCCGCGGCCAGGAGGTAAGAATTCTGAATACCGATGGTATCAGCCAGAAATCCCTGAACGACGGGGATCACGGCGCCTCCGAGAATCATCATGATCAGGAATGAAGCCCCCTGATTGGTGTATTTCCCGAGACCGGCTGTGCCGAGTGAGAAAATACTGGGCCACAGAACCGAACAGAAAAGACCTCCGCTTATCAGGCTGAAAAGGGCCAGCTTACCACTGGTAAATACACCGATAAGCATCATAACGGCACCGGATGCTGTATAAATAAGTAAGGTTCTGACGGGTTTTTCCCCTGCCATGAAGAAGGCCACGATCATGATCACCACACATACTGAGTAAATGTAGAGGTCACTGACATCGCCACTGTAAATGTAGTTGGCCGCCAGCACAATGGCAAAGGCAATAAACGGCACCAACACCACGAGGAGGTTCTTAATACCCGGAGAAGGATTGAAGTTACCGATAGAAGCTGTCCAGCGGCCAATCATCATACTGCCCCAGAAGAGGGAAACGTATTTAGCCACCTGAGAAGAAACCAGGCCTTCGGTTTCTTTAAGATATTCGGGCAGATTACTGCCGATGGTGACCTCCACGCCCACATATACAAATATTGCGGCCATTCCCAAAACCAGCTGCGGATACTTCAACGCACCGAGACCGGCTTCAATTTTTTCATTATTAGTAATTCTCGGCAATTTTGAAACCCAGAAAAACAAAGCTACCAACACAAACAAAGCACCGAGGAAAAGATAGGGAACCTTGACAGACTCAATGGTAGCCTGCGCAGCGGCCTCAGGTTCAATAGATCCGAAGATCGCAAAGGAGACAATAGTGGGTCCGATGGTACCTCCGAAATTATTGACCGCCCCTCCAAGATTGATACGCTGTGCACCGGTTTCGGGAGGGCCGAGTGCTATCATAAAAGGCTGCGTAGCCGTTTGCTGTAAAGAAAACCCGAGACCTACGACAAAAAGAGCTGTCAGTAAGAGAAAGTAAGAACGGGTTTCGGCAGCAGGATAAAACAGTAAAGATCCAAGTGCAGAAATTACCAGACCGATCACAATCCCGTTTTTGTAACCGATCCGGTTCAGAATATCTCCTTTATAAACAACGGAGAAAATGATGTAGAGAACCGAACCTACAAAATAGGCCGCATAAAAAGCAAAGTCGACCAGCTGGGCCTGCCACTGTTCCAGATTAAACTTCTCTTTAAACAACGGAATGAGAATCCCGTTTGAAGCGGCCACAAAACTCCAGAAAAACCATACGGTTACAAGGGTGTATAGGGCTGATTGATTGGTTTTAATAGTATTATCAGACATGTAAGGTTATTTATTCCCCAAATATAGAAGTATTTGAAATTTTAAGATGATTTTTCAGAGAAACTCCATAAAATATTCTCCGGAGTGGCACTCTTCTATAACGGGGGCAGACGGTCATACCAGGTTTTTCGAAGAATAAGCACGCCTATTACCAAAATTGTGGCAGTAATAAAGAGGGGCTGCGGCATCATCAATACCAGAAAGACCGGAAAGGCCGTAAGGGCCGTCTGGGTTGCTATTCCGATAAGTACATTGAAAATATCACTCCTCAAACGCTCGTCAGGCTTAAAATCAGGATACTCCTTCTGAACTTCATGTTGTACCTCTTTCCAGAAACCCCAGGGTTTTGCCGTTATGTAAAACTTCTTCAGCACCTCCATGTCTGCAGGCTTGCCGGCCAGAGTTCCTGCCACCGCCCCTGCAAGGGAAAGCGGCAAAACGCCGGGGAAAAACCTGGGCAGAATCAGGGCAGAAAGAATGCCGGCAAGCATACCCCAGAAAAAACCCAGGCCATTAAACCTCCACCAGTGCCATTTGAGAATGTTTGCTGCGATATAACCACCATAAAGAGCCCCGACAATCCACTGAAGTATACTGTTGATATCCTTTACCAGAAAACCGGCGGAAAGACTTACTGCTACCAGGATCAGGCCACTCAGGTAGTTTACCCGTACAATCGACCTCCCAGATGCAGCAGGGTTCACTGAACGCAGATAAATATCGTGAACCAGATAAGCCTGTGAAGCATTGAATGTCCCGGCAAATGTCCCCATAAAAGCACCCAGAAGCGCTACCAGCGCCAACCCCAGAAGTCCCGGAGGCAGATATGCGTTCAAAACTGCAGGAAGCAGGCGCTCAAAGTCCGGACCTGACATACCACCTGCTATGTCAAGCTCCCTGTAAAACATCAGACCCAACACCGTAACACCCATGATCAGCAGGTATCTTACCGGAAGCAAAACCACATTAACAATCATGCTCATCATGGCTGCCTCCCGCGGCGACCTCGCCGAAAGTATTTTCTGCATGTCGTAGTTTGGCGAAGGACCAGCCATGCTGGTCAGAACCCCCTTAGCAGTCATGAGTCCGAAAAAATACCAGAAAGGAGAAAACCCATCGCTTTTTATCTTTTCATTTGCTCCGTTTATCAGACCGGTCCAGTCAGGCCCGGGTTTGGTACCAGAAAAAAGGCTGGCCCAGTCGTCCGGAACAGGCAGTTCCTTTCCCCAGAGAGCCTTCATAGCCAGAATAGCTACGGATACTGAAACAACCACCATAATGACATAATGGATCAGGTCGTTCCAGACAATGCTTTTCATCCCGCCAAGCAAGGCATAAAAAACGGTAATAAGGGTAAAAACCACACCGTAGATATGAGGCGCGAAAGCAGGGTCTGTTTCCATAGGAACAAACTCCTGCACCACGTCCCAGGGGATAAATATCGCGATAAACTTACCCAACCCCACGAATCCGTAGGTCATGAAACTTATACTCGTCAGAAGTGCAAAACCAATTACGATGCGGTGAGACAACAAGGCGTCTCTGCCTGTTCCAAAACGTGAAAGTATCCACTCTGCACCGGTGGATACATTAGAACGCTTCAGCCAGACCGATAAATAGATCATCATGAATACCTGGTTAAATACCGGCCAGAGCCAGGGAAGCCAGATGCTCTTTACGCCATAAACAAACATGACAGCCACCATCCAGGCCGTTCCGGAAATGTCGAACATCCCCGATGCATTGGAAACTCCCAGCATCCAGTAAGGCATCTTTTTACCTGCCAGCATATAGTCGCTCCCGCTTCTTCCGGCCTGCTTTCTCATGCAGAGACCGATAAAAGAAACGACTGCCAGATACATTACAATAACAATGATGTCTTCAGTCCGTACTTTCATACTTCAGGTCTTAAATCTTTCTGAATGTTTTTTTGTATCCTCTTATTTCAAAAAGATCCGGTGTCAGATCATTTTTATCCGGAGAGATGGCATCAGCAACCCGCACTGCAACACCTGGTATCACAGATCAGAAGGAATTCTCGTTTTCATAGCTGTACAATTCCGAAAAAAGACGCTGCTTTCATGAATATTCATTCAACAGCATACAAACTTAAACGAAGAAAAACGGATAAAAAAATAATCGAGGTGTAAGCAAAGCAAAAACCAGGCAACGTCTCTGATGCCGGAAAGAACCGGACAAAGTATACTGATCCGTCAGATTCTTTTTTCATTGTTCTGTCTGCCGTTCGTTTTCTCAGGGGGATTTTGTAACACTTTTTTATCCGATCCTTGTACAAAAAATTCAATATTTACACCAAAATAATGCTAAACGACTGAATAAAAGCAACTTATAATCATACGTCTTTGAAAAAAACCATAACCGTATCCATTTAATCAAATTTTTTATAAAAAAATACATATTATACTTTTTTGGTTTAGATTTGTACAAATTTAACCATTTTAACCCTTCTATGAATCAAGTATTCAGTGAGGTAACTCCGCTTACCCCGTATGATTGTTTCACGCTTTTCAGAAGGAAAAAGACCGAATTCGATTTTCCAGTGCATTACCACGATGAATTTGAACTCAATTTTATCATGAATGGTAAAGGGGTAAAAAGAATTATCGGAGATCATGCTGAAGAGATTGACGACATCGAGCTGGTGCTGGTCGGCAGTAATCTTCCGCATGGCTGGCTTAATCATAACTATCAATATGAAACAGGCGATGAAGAAATTACAGAAATCACCATTCAGTTTCATAAAGATCTGTTTGAAGAAAGCTTTCTGAAAAGGAACCAGCTTTTCTTTCTTAAAAATCTGCTGGATCGGTCTTCCAGAGGTATTCTTTTTTCAAGAGAAACCATCCTGAGTATCAAACCCCGGCTTGAGGCACTTTCTGTTAAAACAGGCCTCGAATCTGTGCTTGAACTTATCTCTATCCTGCATGATCTTTCCGTTTCCAGACAGATGCGCCTTCTTTCTGATGCAACCTTTGCCGGTGGTCAGGTTACTTATAACAGCCGCCGGATCGAAAATGTATTTGAATACATGAGAAGCTACTACCACAAAGACATCTCCCTGGCAGATGTGGCGGAAGTGGCCGGTATGACGGAAGTGTCCTTCAGCAGGTTTATCAGGAAAAGAACCGGCAAGACATTTATTGAGAGCCTTAACGATATCCGGTTGGGATATGCTTCCAGGAAACTGATCGAGTCATCAGAGACCGTTGCAGAAATTGCGATTAAATGCGGCTTCCATAACATCTCGTATTTCAACCGGCTCTTTAAAAAGAGGAAAAACATTACTCCCAGGGAATTCCGGGAGAACTATTCAGGCACACGTACTTTTATATGATTTTAACCTAAAACTCAAAAGTAAAAGGCGCCCTGCAGGACATTCCTGCAGCGGTGCTTTTTTATCTTTTCCGAACATCCGGACTTATTTTTTAAGCTAAGCGTTTGCCGGAAACCCACTTTTTCAAAGAAAAGGTCCTCAAACTCCCCGTAGCACCCATTTTTTATTCTTTCCTGATTTTTCTCGGATTTTTCAAAAATAAAAAAGAATTATTTTTGAATTATGAACACTGTTCATTTTATTTGTAATGTAATTTTAAAAACCGTTGATCAGTGGGCATAGTTGAACGAAAGGAAAGAGAAAAAGAGGAAATGCGGAACAGAATTCTGGCTGCGGCAAGAACATTATTCCTTAATCAGGGCTATGAGAAAACCAGTATCAGGAATATCGCCGACTCTATAGAATACAGTCCGGGAACCATCTATCTGTATTTCAAAGATAAAAACGAGCTGCTGTTCGCCCTTCATCAGGAATCCTTTACCGGGTTGATCCGCTCATTTGAGCCCGTGGCTATGATAGAAGACCCCTTTGAACAATTACTGAAAATGGGGGAGCAGTACCTCAGGTATGGTCTTGAAAACCCGGAACTCTATGACCTGATGTTTCTGATGATCTCACCCATTCAGGTAGTGGCATGCCGTGATGATATATGGGAAGAGGGGCACAGGGCCTTCGGAATGCTGAAAGAGATCGTCAGCCGATGCATCGCCGGAGGATACTTTAAAGGGCAGCCTGAAGAGGATCTTTCTATGATGATATGGGCGAATGTTCACGGGCTTGTGGCCTTGCACCTGAGAAAAAGAACCATGATGTTTGACGAAGAAGAACGTATCCCCAGACTTCAGCGAGCCCTTAAGCTTTTCGGTGAAATGCTGGCTAAACTGTAACCATAATGACGAAAGAAGCAAAACTGATGAGCGGAATTATTATCCTGACTGTACCTACCATTGCTTATGGAGGCACTTTTCTGCTGAGCATAGTATCCGGTCAGGCCGACCTGCCTCTGACGGATTTTCAGAAGAGTATGTTCCGGGCGGGGCATGCACACGCCGGAGTACTTGTGATCCTCTCACTGGTCACACTCCTTTTCGCAGATCATACAGCGTTTTCCGGGAAGCTAAAATGGTTAATCCGAGCCGGTTTCCCGACATCAGCCATCCTGGTCAGCGGCGGATTTTTTGCTGCCGCCATCGGGCGGGAATTGCACCGGCCGAATAGCCTGATCTGGATTCTGTGGGCGGGTATAGCCGTACTCGTTATTTCTCTGCTGCTGCTTGGTACAGGACTAATAAAAGCCTCTTTAAAAACACCGTCCCGATGAAAAAAATACTGATCATACAAGGGCACCCCGACAAGCTGAGCTATTGCCATTCGCTTGCCGAAACGTATAGGATTGCAGCAATAAATGCCGGTGCAGAAGTTGATATGATTGAAATATCGGATCTGTCTTTCAATCCCGACCTTCGCTTTGGTTACAGACAACGGACCGAACTTGAACCTGATCTGATAGCGGCCCAACAGAAAATAAAAGAGGCCGGCCATATTGTTATTGTACATCCATTGTGGTGGGGCAGTATGCCCGCTCTGCTTAAAGGTTTCTTTGACAGGGTATTTCTGCCGGGCTTTGCCTTCAACAGGAGAGAAAACTCGGTTTGGTGGGATAAACTGCTGACCGGAAAAACCGCAAGAATCATCTGTACCATGGATCAGCCTAACTGGTATTACTGGCTGGTAAACGGAGCCCCGGCTAACCGGGCCCTGAAGAAAATGACGCTTGAATTCTGCGGGATTTCACCGGTAAGAGTTACTTCTATCGGACCCGTCAGGAATTCTCAGGAAACTTTCAGAAAAAAATACCTTGATAGAGTAAAAATGCTGGGCGCAGCAATGAAATAAACCCGAAAACAGTATGAAAACGCTTTTATTTCTCGAAGAAGCGGGACAGTTCCTCCTGGGTATTATTCTGTTTTCCCGCCTCGATTTCGCCTGGTGGTACTTTCCTGCATGCATTCTTTTACCCGATTTCAGCATGTTCGGATACCTTGCCAACCCAAAGACAGGCGCATGGATTTACAATTTTTTTCACCACAAAGGACTGGCCGTTATAATTTATGGCATCGGAATTGCATTATCTTCACCATTCTTGCTTTTATCCGGTGTTATTCTGTTTTCTCATTCGGCCATGGACAGATTATTCGGTTACGGTTTGAAATTTGAAGACGCTTTTAACAATACACATTTAGGAAAAATAGGCAATGACAAACGACATAATTGAATTTTTCAAGGCCAACATCGGCCGTAAAATGGGCGAAGGAAGCCCCTCGGCCGTAGCCAAATGGCTGGACGGGAAACTGGTGGCGGCCGAATTCGGGAGCCTTACTTTTGAGTTTGAAGTAAAGCCGGAATTCACAAACCCTGCCATGATCCTCCACGGAGGCGTCACGTCTGCTATTATTGATGAAGTGATCGGAGCAACGGTTTATTCGCTTGCAAAGGAAGCATTTTATGCTTCTGTAAGTCTAAACGTTGACTTTCTCAATCCCGCAAAGGTAGGGGAAAAGATTTTTGCAACTTCTGAGATTATCCGAAACGGGAAAACAGTAGTGCATGCTGAGTGTAAGGTAAAAAATGAAAAAGGAGACCTGATCGCTAAAGCCGTCAGCAACCTCGTCCGCACAGGATTTGCTATGAAATAACCATTTTACAAACCCTGAAAAGGGAATGACCAAAAAGCCCTCATGAATAAAAAAAAGCTTTGTCTGCTTTTGATGATAACCGGCAGCCACTCCTTTGCGCAGTCTTCTGTACTGAATGACTACGTACGGCTGGGGCTGGAAAGTAACCTTTCTCTGAAACAGCAGGATCTTGAGCTGGAAAAAGCACTGAAAGGCATAGATATTGCGCAAAGCAATCTGTCACCGAAAATAGCCTTCGCCCCCAATTACACATTGGCTGCGGGTGGGCGCAGGCTGGATTTCCCGGTCGGAGATCTTTTGAACCCGGTTTACAAAACCCTGAATCAATTGACCGGAAGTAGTGCGTTCCCCCAGGTTGAAAACGTAAGTCAGTTGCTGGCCCCCAACAACTTTCATGAAACCAAGGTTACTTTTCAATATCCCCTGTTCAATTCCGATATCAAATACAACATCCTGCTGCAGAAGGAAATTCTGCAGACAGAAGAAGCCAAACGGAAAGCACTGGCATATGAGCTGAAATATGCGATTGAGACAGCCTATTATCAATATCTTCAAAGCCTTGAAAGCATGAAAGTGACCGGCAGATCACGTCAGCTTCTTCAGCAGTTCCTGTCGCTCAATACACGGCTGGTGGAAAACAACGCCGGACTGAAAGATGCTGTATTTTCTGCTGAATATGAGATCAGCAGGATGGATCAGCAGGATGCCGTATTCCGAAAAAATACAGAATCTGCAAAGGCCTATTTCAACTTCCTGATCAACAGGGAGCTCTCTGCGGCCATTATTGCGGACACCTCCGCCACACAGGCTGCCATCCTTGCCGGCGACCTGCAGAAAGCCCGTGAGTCGGCCCTCGCCCACAGGCCTGAGTTCGGGCAACTGAGCAGTGGAATCCGCGTGGAAGAAACCGTACTGCGTATGCAGCAAAAAAATGCCTCACTTCCCCAGCTGTTCGTAGGCGGAAGTACGGGTTTTCAGGGTTTTGGATACTCTTTCCGCAATCAGGCCTACATTATCGGACAGATCGGTCTTCAATGGGATCTCTTTCACGGTCATGAAAAAAAGCACAAAATGCAGCAGACCCGCATTCGCAGGCAAATACTGGAAACCAGAACGGAAGAGGTGAAACAACAGGTTCAACTTCAGGTAACTCAGGCTTATTATGAACTTCTCGCAGCCCAGGAATCTTTGAAATCAGCCCTTTCCGGCGCCGAAAAAACAGAAAAAATACTGAAGATTGTAGAAAGCCGCTACCGGAACGGTCAGGCTATTTATGTAGAATATTTTAAAGCCCAGAACGATGATTACGTTGCCCGTCTTAATGTGAGTCTGGCCAGGTATGAACTTCTTGTCCGGAAATCTATGCTCAATAAATGGGCCGGAGCAGATTTTTGATCAACATTACCAAGTATCTATTAACCATATGAAAATAAAGACACTACTCACCTGCCTTACCGCGCTTTTCATTGCGGCCTGCTCTGGAAAAAAGAAACCGGACGAAAAGAGCAGGGAAGAGACATTGATCACAGTATCGCTTACAAATCCCGTGATCCGGAGTCTCACAGAAAAAGTATCGGCAAGCGGTGTACTTTCCTCTAAATCTGAACTGAAACTGGCGTTTAAGACAGGGGGTATGATCAGCAGAATGTATGTTCAGGAGGGACAGTCTGTCAAAGCGGGACAACTGCTGGCGGAACTCGACCTTTCTGAAATCGATGCCCAGGTACAACAGGCCAGACTGGGCCTTCAAAAGGCTGAAAGGGATCTGGAGAGAGTGAAGAAACTTTATTCCGATGAGGCCGCTACTCTTACCCAGCTTCAGGATGCCACCACGGCGTTTGATATCGCCGGTCAGACCGTCCGTACAGCAGACTTCAACCAGAAATTATCAAAGATATATGCCCCTGCATCCGGCAGGATACTCAGGAAAATTGCAGAACAAGGTGAGCTTATTACGCCCTTCAGCCCCGCGCTGATACTGGGCACAGGAGCCTCTGCTTACCTTCTTAATGCCGGGCTCTCAGACAAAGACCTTGTCAGAGTAACGTATGGAGACCAGGCAGAAGTAATGCTTGATGCCTATCCGGGGAAAATTTTCGCAGCAAAAATAAGTCAGATCGCTCAAACGGTAAATCCTGCCACAGGTACTTATGAAGTAGAACTTCAGCTCGAACCCGTCAGTGAAAAGCTGGTTTCAGGTTTTGTAGCCAAAGCCAGTATTTTCCCAAAAAGCAAGACCACCGGAATGCTTGTGCCCATTGAATGTCTCGTCGAAGCCGATAACAGCACCGCCTATGTCTATGTTTACGAAGAGACTTCCGGTAAAGTGACCAAAAAGCCTGTAGTGACGGGAAGAATCATCGATCATTCCGTGGAAATCATCTCCGGTCTTCAGGAGTCGGAAAAAATTGTTTATAAAGGCGCCAACTTTCTGAGCGACAATATCCGCGTAAACGTCGCCCCCTAAACCTGAACCTATGAGAATAGCAGAATTTTCTGTCCGGAATTACCAGTTTACGATCATCATCTTTGTGATGATTATCGCTATTGGCGTCAATTCCCTTTTTCAGATGCCTAAAGCCGAAGACCCGGTAATGAAGGCAACCTACAATTCCATCGTAGTCGTCTACCCCGGCACAAGCTCCGCTGATATGGAAAAGCTGGTTATGGACCCGATAGAAGAAAGGATCAGCAGTATAGAAGACATCAAAAAAGTAATTTCCACAGCAGATAACGGGGTGGCTAATATCCGGATTGAATTTGAACACAGCATCGATCCTGAAGAAAAATACAACGAAGTTCTTCGTGAGGTCAATGCCATCCGAGCCAGGCTTCCGCAGGATATCTACAGTATTGATGTACTGAGATTCACCCCGGAAGGTGTAAGTATCTTTCAATGTGCCATCCTCTCTGAAACAGCTCCTTATGCTGAACTGAAGGAGCATGCCGACAACCTGAAAGACCGGCTGCTGAAAGTGAAAACCCTTAAGACGGTAGAAACGTGGGCTTACCCGGAGCAACAGGTCAGCATTTCGCTAAATCTCGATAAAATGGCTCAATACCGTATCCCGCTCAATCGGGTAATAGGTGCCATTCAATCAGAAAATGCTAATATTCCGGCAGGATCCATTGAAATCGGTAACAGGAAATTAAACGTCAAAACCTCCGGCGCTTACGAGAACCTTGAAGAAATCCGTAATACCATCGTCAGTACCTCCGGCAGTCAGGTGACCTATCTGTCTGCCATCGCCGATATTTCTTTCGGATACGAGGATGAAACCTATATGGCCCGTCTCAACGGGAAAAGAGGGATACTGGTCACCGCTACCCAGAAAAAAAACACTAATATTTTTGACGTCAGCAAACAAGCCAATCCGATCATCGAAGAATTTGCAGCCGGGCTTCCCCCTTCTGTTTCTTTCGAGAAAAACTTCGACCAGGCACACAGTGTTTCCAAGCGGCTGCTGGGGCTGGCGAGAGACTTTGGCATTGCCATCGTACTCGTACTCATCACCCTGATCCCCCTCGGATTCAGGCCTGCTCTTATTGTAATGATATCCATCCCGCTGTCGCTGGCTATAGGGCTCACCGGGCTCGACCTGCTTGGATTTGGTATCAATCAGCTTTCTGTAGTGGGGCTCGTCATTGCCCTGGGCCTGCTGGTTGATGACTCCATCGTGGTGGTGGAAAACATCGCAAGGTTTATCCGGGAAGGCTACCCCCGAAAAAAGGCTGCTATAGAAGCCACCAAACAAATAGGCCTGGCGGTGGTTGGATGTACCGCAACACTCATTTTTGCCTTTCTCCCACTTACTTTTCTGCCTGAATCTTCCGGTGAATTTATCATGAGTCTTCCGATGGCTGTGATCACTACCGTGCTGGCTTCTCTGTTCGTTTCCGTTACGATTGTGCCGTTTCTTGCCAGTCTGCTTATGCCGAAAGAAGAAAAAGAAGAAGGAAACATTGTGCTTCAATATCTGAAAAAAGGGATTGAAGGCTCTTACCGCAAAGTTTTACACTGGTCGCTCAACCACCCTGTCACTTCTCTGCTGATAGCAGCCGGCATCTTTCTCGGCAGCCTGGCGCTGATTCCTGTTATCGGCATCAGTGTATTTCCGAAATCAGAAAAACCTCAGTTTCTCATCAATATCGAAACGCCCATCGGCGTAAGTCTCTCAGAAACCAACCAGGCCGCCCGCTTTGTAGAATCTGAACTTTCAAAACATCCTGTCGTCAGAAACTATACCACGAATGTAGGGAAAGGTAATCCAAGGGTATATTACAATGTTATTCCCCCCGGAGGAGCCATGAGCAACTTTGCCCAGCTTTTTGTGCAGCTTCAGGAAGACACGGAAGTGCCGGAAAGGACGACTTTCATTGATACGCTCAGACAAAAATTCAGAGCCTATCCAGGTGCTAAAATACAGGTAATTGAATTTGAGCAGGGCCCCCCTGTAGAGGCTCCGCTTGGTGTCCGGATTTTCGGAGACAACCTCGACACACTCAGGTCCATCGCCTTCAAAGTAGAAAAAGTTTACAAGGCCACCCCCGGAACTATTTATGTTAACAATCCCATGGCGGCCATCAATACGGACCTGAGAGTAAAAATAAACCAGGAAAAAGCCGGGATGATGGGCATCCCTACCAGTGAAATTGACCGTACCATCCGGATGGGCATCAGCGGCCTCAATATCGGCACCTTTAAAGCCCCGGATTCAGACAACGACATAAACATTAATGTCACCCTTCCCAAAAAAGGAAAGCCCGACCTGTCTGTCTTTGACAAAATGTATGTGGCGAGTCCGGCCGGTATGATGATCCCTCTTTCACAGCTGGCAAGTGTACACTTTGAAGCTTCTCCCAACCGGATCAATCATTATGATCAGGAACGATACACTACCGTCAGCGCTTTTGTAGCCAACGGCTATCTTACACCTGCTGTTACCAAAGACTTTCAGTCGAAGCTCGCGCAGGTTCCGCTTCCCGAAGGCTATTCTTTCAGGGTAGCCGGAGAACTGGAAAGACAACAGGAAACATTTGGCGGTCTCGGAACCATCTTCATCATTACTATCTTCGGAATTCTTGCTATTCTTATTCTTGAGTTCAGAACTTTCAAAAGCTCTGCTATCGTCCTTTCTGTTATCCCGCTGGGTATCATCGGGGCCGTAGGCATTCTGTATCTCAGCGGCAACTCTCTCTCTTTTACTGCCGTGGTGGGGATTATCGCTCTGGCAGGGATAGAAGTTAAAAACTCGATTCTGCTGGTGGATTATACCAACTACCTCCGCAAAGAGGAGGGCCTGAGTATCAATGATGCCATCGAAAAAGCCGGTGAAACAAGATTTATCCCGATTGTACTGACTACACTGACCGCCATAGGCGGACTTATACCTCTCGTACTGGAACATTCGCCATTATATTCCCCGCTGGCACTGGTGATTATCGGAGGACTTATCTCCTCCCTGATTCTTACCCGAATCATCACTCCGGTGATGTACAAATTATTGCCTCCAAAGGTTTGAGACAGGTTTCCGGAAGAGTTATCAGTTATCTCTTCCGGAAAGTTTTTCTCTTATTTTCAATAAATTATTTTCAAAAGATACTCCGATATCAAAACAGGTATCTCCTACCCAGACTGAATGCCGGCCTATTTTGCTGATTTTGCCTACCGCCACAATATAAGAACGGTGGACTCTGACAAAAACATCCGCAGGAAGTATTTCAGCAGCATCGGAAATACTCTGACGGCTCACCAGTTTCCTCCCATCCTGCAGAAAATACTCGGTGTAATTCCGGTCTGCTTTTATGTAAAGAATATCCTTATACATGACCTTTTCTTCTTCATATCCGGTTTTCAGAAAGAAAAATTCCGGCTGGCCCCTTCTGTCCGGCTGCCTTAACTCAAAAGCTTTGTGACAGGCCTTGGTAAATCTGGCAAGCGAGAAGGGTTTCATCAGGTAATCGACCGCGTCGAGTTCAAAACCCTTTACGGCATATTCAGAATAGGCAGTCGTAAAAATCACAGCCGGTGGATTGGGCAAAATACCCAGAAACTCAATTCCTGAAATATCAGGCATCCGCACATCAAGAAATATCAGGTCTGTTTCATTTTTCTTGAGATAATCAATGGCCTCAAAAGCATCCGTAAATGTAGCCCTGAGCTGAATAAAAGGTACTTTTGCGGCATGCAGTTTTACTACTTCAAGAGCATGCGGTTCGTCGTCTATGGCAATAGCGCTTAGCATATTATTTTCTTGTGGCCAGAAGGCTGTCCAGTTGCTGATATAATTGAAGAGAATCAGAGGGTCTGCGGGCATGCCGGTTAATAATCTCCCCGCGCTCATCCACGATAAACTGCCATGGATAATAAGGCATTTCACCCGAAAGGCTGTCCACCGTATTTCTGAAAATATCCAGGCTGAGTTCTTTGCTGATCAGATAATGTATCCCCCCGGGGTCAATCTGCGAAAGCTTTTTTCTCCATAAAATCCCGTTGGAGACTTTTTTCAGAGGAAAATTACTTTCTGAACAAAGATAGACAAAAGTCAGAGGCTTTCCTTCATACCTTGCATGAAGCGCCCCGGCCCGGCTTTGCATCTCTTTATAGCAGGGAGCGCAATTCACAGAAGAGTGATACACATACAGTAACCCGCCCTTATAAGGTTTCAGCACCTCTTCAAGGGTTCCAGCACCCGTCATCTCATACATTCTGGTGCTGTTGCCGGTTTCTGACTCATAATACCGCTCCGTAAGCCGGCCGGCAGCCACTAAAAACGTTAATACAATGACGGGAACAAGCATAAAAATATACTTCTTTTTCATGATAACAACAGGGTTAAAGAGATAAAATAATCCTGCTCGCTTTCCTGGATATCCAGCGTATGGCGCTGAGGATAAATCAACTGAAGTCTTTTTTTTACGTTTTCCAGCCCGATACCATTACTTTCATGTGCTTCATAAATCACATCCTGCCTTGGATGCAGTGAATTATGAACTTTAAAAAACAACCTGGTTTCATCGTGGGTAAGGGTAATATATATCCAGGATGACCTTCGGAAGCTGATACCGTGTTTGAAGGCGTTTTCAACAAATGGATTCAGTAGCATGGGGGCAATCATGAAATGCCCCTCTGGATGCTGGATGTTTACCCGGATTTCTACATTCCGCTCTTCATCAATACGCATACGCTGAATATCGAGATAGTTGTCGAGGTATTCAATCTCTTTGCTCAGTGGAATCCTTTCCCGGTGATTCTCATTCAGCATAAATCGCATCATGTCGCCCAGTTTCTGAATGCCGCCGGCTGTCTGTTCTGCGCTTTCCTTCAAGGATACAGAGTAGAGGGTATTAAGGGTATTGAACAAAAAGTGTGGGTTAATCTGGGCTCTCAGCTGGTCAAGTTCTGCCGTTTTCCTGCTGACGGCAGTAGCCAGAAAGACTTTTTCTCTGCTCAGAGCCCTTCTGATCAGGGCCAGAAATGCTGCAATAAGGGTAAATGCCAGAAACTGAATAAGAATATCCCTTACATTTTTCCATCCGAAATAAAACCGGTTACCTCTGACGAGCCAGGTGATGATCTGAAGAAACTCAAAGATAACGCTGGAAAAAAGGGCAATGCCTGTTGCGATAAAAAAGGGCAGGATCAGTCGCGATTTGTCCTGCTGGGCTATCAGCGGAAATACCTTCCGGTAATACACCTGCTGGGCACCGACGATCCCGGCAATAATCACCGGCCAGTAAAGCAATTCTGCCATTATACCGCTCCAGAAACTTTCAGGTACTCGCCCAAACAGCGCCACACTCAGAATTAACAGGACAATTATACCATTAAAGACATATTCCAGTAAGCGGTAGGAATTCCCTTCCTCCCTGACTTTAAAAATAAAGAAATAGTACAACTGGGCAAGAGCCTCATAAATGACAAGCAGCAAAAGCACCGCGAGGGTATTCGTAAGCAGGTGAAGTTTACGGAAAAGTGAATAAACTTTGAGGCCAATGATGTTTCCCGTAACATCATACCTGTACCTGAGGTAAAGTTTGAAAAAATCATATACAAAAATACTTGCTATCACAAAAAAAACGGCCCCGGCCAGAAAAAGCAGACTTTGCTGTTCACGGTGTTTTTCTTTCAGCGACGGTACGAACAGAAAATGAAATAAATACCAGCCACAGAGAAATAAAACAGCCCCGGCAATGACCGGAAAAACCGTGTTTGTAACGTGACTGTAGGTTTCGATATCCTGAGTGATATTGGGAAGAGGTACTTCATCCTCTCCCCAAATCTGAACATAACTGCGGTTGTAATTTGCCGCATGCTCGGAAAGGCTCCTGATCACGTACAAAACGGTTGCCAGCGTTATGATCCAGAGTTCATACTTCCTGATGTTTTTTAATACCTGCATAGCTTTTTCATCATTTTCAAACAAAACTAGAGAACGCCTGAATGTTGTTTTTCAAAATGGGACGAATTACCTTTAAAATGATCTGAATGCTATTCCTGAAAGCATGTTGATCAGGAAATGACCTGCAGGATGTCTGTCATAACAAGAACAATCAGCTGCATCGGAGTTGAATTTCACGATTTTTCATCCTACCATGCCACTCTTCTTTCTGAACTGAATCAGACAGGATAAGATAGAACCATCCTGATAAATTAAATAAAATCAATCAGAAATACTGAAAAGATGGCTTTGTATAACATTGCCGTTATCCCGAATTTAGGTTATTTACCTTCTTCTTCTGGTAAATCCGGGGAATTTTGCTGAATTTTATTTTTTAACCAGTATCAACCTTATCAGTTATGAAAAAACAATTGACCAGCTGCCTTCTGCTGCTGCTTCTGGCGTTCAGTGCACATTCACAGAACACCCCTCAGTTCAGAGTACTTCTTTTTTCCAAAACCGACGGGTTTCATCATGAATCCATTAACGAAGGGGTCATTGCGATCCGAAAACTGGCAGAACGACATACTTTTGCGGTTGACTGGCAGGAGAATGCCAGTGTTTTTAATGATAAAGCCCTTGAAAAATACCAGGTAGTGGTTTTTCTGAACACTACCGGTAATATCCTGAATGATGAACAGCAAAAAGCTTTCGAGAAATTCATCCAGGCCGGAAAAGGGTTCGTTGGGATTCACAGTGCCTCCGATACTGAGTATGACTGGCCCTGGTATGTTAAAATGGTCGGTATGATGTTTAAGATTCACCCTGCACAGCAAACCGCCTACCTTAAAGTAGAAAACCGTAATTTCCCCGGAATGGAACGGTTTCCGGACAAATTGCTGTGGACTGACGAATGGTATGAGTTCAGCGAACGTAAAGCAGATGACCTGAAGTTTCTGGTATCCGTAGATGAGAAATCTTATAATCCCGTGGTAAAGTGGGGTCCCAATGAGGGAAAAGGGATGGGCTTTCATCCGATTTCATGGTATCACAATTATGACGGTGGCAGAGCTTTTTACACCGCACTCGGGCACATTCCTCTTGTTTTTTCAGATCAGACCTTCCTTGACCACCTGTATGGCGGTATCTATTGGGCCGCAACGGGCAAAGGTATTTAATTCAGACATCCTGGAAGCTGCCTTCATGTGTTCATGCGGGCAGCTTTCTTTTTTTTGTCGGTTTACGCCCCCCGGATGTTCTGCCTCCTGCCGGTGTTTTTTTATGTTTATACCACCAGACCAAAAAGCCGGTTACCGGCAGAGACGCTGAAATAAGGGAGACCATAAATGCCAGTATCTTTGTCGGCCACCCCCCGATCGAACCTACATGAATGTCATAGTTGAGTGCGGCAAGTTTGTCGCCCGGACGAAGTCCTTCACTGGACTTTACTTTTGATATCTGCCCGTCTTTCTGGTTAAAATAATACCACCTGTGTGCCCCGGACCGGCCTTTCTCCAGGCGTATCTGGATATCATGAAACTCTTCGTCAGAATCCCTCAAACGGATGGACATCATGTCAGCCTCCGGATAGTTTTCAAGGGCATAAAACAAGGCATTATCCAAGGTTTGTGTGGTCCTGAAAGGTACTGTTTCGAATTGCTCTGTCGTTTTTATCTTCGCAGACTCCCGGCTTCCGATCCGGTTAAGAGTGTCAGTATAGAATGTTTTAAACTCCGGAAAGGAAAACACCAGGCCTGTGATCCCTATCAGCAGGGCAAACAAAAGGCTGTAAAAGCCCAGTATATTGTGCAGATCATAATTCAGCCGCTTCCACTTCAGGCCGAAGTCAAGTTTGAAACTTTGCTTCATGGTGCGTTTAGACCACTTTTTCGGCCACCACAGCACCAGACCCGTAATCAGCAGAACCAGGAATATGACGGTGGAATACCCCACCACGACATGCCCTGCTTTCTTACCCAGCAAAAGGTTCATATGCATCTGCAACACTACCTGAAAAAACTCCGTCCTGGAGTCTTCCACGGCCTGCACCTTACCGGAATAGGGGTTTACAAAAACACGTTTGTTATACACCTGATAATTCCAGTGGCCGAAAGCATTTTCATCCGTCTTCGCTGCTCTGAAAATCCAGGTTCTGCCGGGTGCGGGATAAAGATCGACCCTTGAAATTTTTTCTCCGGAGGGCAGCTCATTCCCTGCAATTGAAATGAGCTGGCTGAGGGGCAAAGGTTTCTGATCTTTGACCGGCGACAAATAATACTTACCGGGATAAACCAGCACTTTGAGGTCGTCATGAAAGACGTAAATACAGCCTGTAATCCCCAGGATAAAAACCACGATACCTGAAATAAGCCCCAGCCACTTATGGATCCACAGGAAAAATGCCTTCATCGGTTGTCTTGTTTCTGTAAAGGAACGGGATTACCCCGCCCCTGTTTAAAAATGGACTCTTTAGAACCGGAACCTGGTATTAAAGTTCAGCTGCGTCCCGTTTCCTCTTACATAATTGGCATCCAGTGCCGTGTATTGGCTGACAGGATTGTAATAAACATTATTGAAAAGGTTTTCTACACCCAGGCTGAAGCTCAGTCTGGGGTTCACATGATACGCTGCAGAAAGGTTAAAGAGATGATAAGATCTGATCGGCCCCTCCCCGTTTTTGTATTTACCATTTGCCTGTTTCTCAAACCGGTCTCTTGCACCCGAATTTACCCAGAAGAACTGGAGGCTCAGGTTGCTCAAAGGATTATAGTAAAGATAACCTGTCGCTTTGGGAGGGGCAATTCTTGATCCGGCGAGATATACCTCTGACCCATCATCAAAAATGGCCTTACCTTCTACAAAGGCATAGGTTCCGCCGATTTTTACCTGTCTGCTCAGGCGCAGGTCGGCTGCCACCTCAAAGCCATGTACCCGTTCCGGTTCACGCTGAGGCATCAGATACCCGCCAATGTCTACCAGATTGGCTCCAAGATCGGAGGTGCTGACGTACCAGGCAGCCGAAATATTCAGTTTTTTTATGCTGCTGGAAAAACCAATCTCATAGTTATTGGTAATAATCGGGTCCGTTTCCAGACTCTCCAGGGTATTGGCAGTAGCCCTGCGCACTATTCTGCCCAGCTCATTGATGGCAAAACCCTGTGAAAAACTCACAAAAGGATTGAAGATCCCGAATTTCGCGTAACGCAAACCTGCATTAAACATTGTCGCGTTGTAAGGTATCTTTCCTCCGTTCACAAAAATACTGCCCTGATCTCCGGGTCCCGTAGCAATCGTATTAAAATCTTTGATTGTCACACTGGCGTTCTCATATCTCACCCCGCCTTTGAGGATCAGATACGTAAAGAAATCCATCTTAAGCTGGGCATAGGGGGCCAGGTTAACCATGTTCATATTCGGAATATACACCCGGCCGTCTACAAGGTCCTGATTGGTCACATCATTGAGCAGGTCAAGACCATAGGTGATTTCAGCCGGAACCTTACCCACAGTGAAAGGAGTGTTAAAGTTCAGCCTCAGCCCTTTTTTATCCGAATTGATCATCGTCTGCCCCGGACCATACCAGGCAGAAGCAGAAGCCACGTAACGGTTCATTGAACTGAAGGAGTTCAAGTACAGGGAAGCATCAAGCTGCGTTTTGCCAAACAGATTGCGCTTGCTGAACGTCAGCATGGCATTATGATTATAGGGCGTTCCCGCCGGCTTTCCCGGGTCCGTTCCCACTACACCAATGGTCGGTGATTCACCATAAACGCCGTTTTTACTGATATACCGGGTATGCTGGGTGCTGTGAAAATAGTTGTAAAACGCGTTAATGGAAGAAGACGAGTTAATATCATAGCTGAGCTTTACAAAACCGTTGTACTGATAAGAATTTGAAAGGCCGTCTGTTTGTCCCAATGGCAAACCTTCACCATCTCTCTGCAATCCGTAATATTCCATTGAACCGCCGAAGCTGTATCCCCACTTTCCTGTTTTACCACCAAGATACTGGGACGCCCTGTAGCCTAAAGTACCTGCCGGACTAAAAGGGTTAAAAGAAACACCGGCAGACGACTCTCCCCCTAAAGGAATGTTCTCCGTATTTTTCCGGGTGATGTAATTGATAATACCTCCTCCCGATCCGTTTCCGTAGATAGAAGTCGCCCCTTTGATCACCTCCACCCGCTCAATCACTGCGGGGTTTATGGTGCGGATGTCTCTCGCCCCGTTCATCAGCGGCGTAGACTGCGGAATACCGTCAATCAACACCAGCACAGCCCTGCCTCTCAGTGTCTGTCCTGAGTTCGTGGCCTTGTTGGTAGACACTCCCAGTCCCGGAACCGTAAACCCGAGCACACTGGAAATATCCGTGGTGATATTGCTCTGAGCTTCAATTTCCTTCCTTGTCAGCACGGTTACTGAAGAAGGAATCGTAGCAATGCTCTCTTCCTTTCTCCCCGCAGTTACAATTACTTCTTTCAAAGAACTCTCTCCATAAGCGAGTTCAATGGCAAGTACTCCGCCAAAGGCCTCCGGAAGAAACTGCGACTGATAGGCTTCATAGCCTATAGCGCTTATCTGTACAAAATTCCTGTTCTTCAGCTCAACATTTGCAGTAAACATTCCCCCGGCATCTGTGAATCCAAGGGCCTTGCCGTTCAGAAACACGGTAGCACCAACTACCGCTTCTTTGCTGACATCTGATACTTTAATTTTTAAATTCTGGGCCATTCCCAGACTGGCGACTAAAAAAAAACATAAAGTAGCAGGCATTATTTTCCTGCTCAGAAAGAAGAAAGATTTACGCATTATTCAAGTATCTATTTAGACTAATTATAAATTAGTGCAAATATAATGACCCGATCCGAGAACCCAACTACCTGATTTTAAAAAATAAAATCGGATTTTCGTAAAAGACTGATTCCTTTTAACTTATAAAAATCAAATCCACGATAATTCTCATATTACATCTTCAAAAGGAACTTTACAGGAAAAGACACAGGTATTTTGAGTAAATCTCATGGCTTTTTGAACTGTTCTTTAAGCGTTTTCCTCAAGCAACAGGGTGAGCGACATGATCAGGTCGCCCAGAATACAGATCTGTTATGAAATGACATATTTTATCGTCTGGAGTACACAAACCACCAGAATGATGATCAGTACCAGGTATCTGAAAACCCGCTCAGAGGTGCGCTTAAGGATGAGTTTCCCAAGATACGTCCCTAGAAAACTGATGCCTATCAGAAGAGGAATGAGAAACAGAAACTCCTTACTAAAATATCCGTTACTGATATACACAATGGCCCTTCCGCTGTCTACCCCCAGGTCGATCAGTGCAGAAGTGGCTATAAATACATCTTTGGGCAGATGAAAGGCAGCCAGCGTAAGTCCACGGATAGCGCCACCGGTTCCGAGCAACCCGGCCAGAAAACCAGACAAAACACCACCGGTGTAAAGATTAAGATCCGACTGCATCAGTTCTTTATTGAAATTGACTACGAGATAAACGGCAAGACCGGCAAGAATAAAATTCATGTAAAGCTCTATTTCCCTGGCGGGGATCAGCGTGGTAAGCCAGGCACCGATCAACACAAAAACCACAGCGGGAATGCCCAGTTTAATCGCTATTGTTTTATCAATACCCTGCCTGAAAAGTGCGATTTTCGAAATGTTGCTGAAAACATGAAATACCGCTGTAATTCCAAGGACTGATTTAAAATCGAAGAACATGGAGGCAACAGGAACAAACAAAATAGAGGAGCCGAATCCTGAGAGGGTCCCTATAATTTCGGAAATAAAGGCAAGCAACGCAAAAAGAAAATATTTTTCAATCATTTTTACCCTCCTATCGATACACCGATTATTCTTCCGATACCAAAAGTGATCGCTGCGGCCAGAAGACCGAACAGCACCTGTCTGAAGCCTGAGTACCACGTACTTTTGCCTGTAAAAAGGGTGATGGCCGCCCCTATGCCAAACAACCCCACCCCACTGAGACCCGCACTAATAAAAATGGCTTTAAGCCCACCCGTGAAGAAAAAAGGGATGACCGGTATTACCGCGCCAGCAGAAAAAAGAACAAAAGAGGTAAGCGCCGCCTCTATGGCCGACCCTTTGAGGTCTTCTTCATGTATCCCCAGTTCTTCCCGCACCAGTACCTTATGAGCCTCTTTTTTATCTTTCATGATTCCGGCGGCCATTTCCTTCGCCTGATCTTCAGGTATTCCTTTACTGATATAAATAAGCGCCAGCTCCCTTTGCTCTCCTTCAGGGTTGACTTCCAGTTCTTCCGCTTCAAGGGCCATCTGATTTTCTGAAAGTTCCTGGGAACTCTTTACACTGATCCATTCCCCGAGGGCCATCGACAGTGCGCCGGCCAGCAAACCCGCCAGGCCCGTAAGTAACACTTCCTTTTGTCCGCTGCTGGCGCCGGCAACACCCATAACCAGGCTGAAATTCGAAATAAGCCCGTCATTCCCACCCAAAACCGCGGCCCGGAGTGCATTACCACCTACAGAGTGATGCCGCTTTTCAAAACGTGCCAGCTGGTGTCCTGCAATACCTTTCTGCCTTGTCAGCACATTCTGCAGAATAGTTACATGGGCCGTATCAGAGAGGGACACTGCAGAGGATGTCTTGGCTCTTGCCTTCAGTACGGACGAAGAGAGGCTTTTTTCGGTATCCATCAGCACTCCCAGTACATAATCATTTCCAAACACGCGCCCAATGTACTTCAGTATTCTGGCCCTTGTTGACGGAGCCGGCATATCCGCCTCTGTCAGACCATTTCTTTTAAGAAAGGCCAATGCGTGCCCGTATTCTATTTCGCTCATCTCCCGAAAGACCCGCGCCACAATCTCATCTTCTTCTGTCTCCGCAAGATAGTTGTAAAGAAACCCGGCGTCTGCTTCTGTCCGGATATTTTTCAGGCTGATCATGTGCTTTTATAAAGTTATGACTACATGCTAATGTACGAAACTTTCCTGATATTTATCAAACATAAAGAGGGGGCTTTCAGTCTTGAAAACCCCCTCTTTTTATCTTGTCACACCACTTATTTTACAATTGCCGCTTTCTGATGAACCAGCTTACGATCTGCCGGTAAGGTTTCCAGATGCGGCATAAGCCCTTGTCTGAATTCCCTGTAAAGTCGGGGTATATCTTCAGCGGAATCTCCGATAAACGGGCCATGAGATACAATCGGCGCCCGCTGGGGTTCTCCGGCATAAAGTATAAACCTTCCTCCGCTTTCTCCCCCGCTGAAAACCACTTCGCTTTCTGAATTACCCTCAAGCTTGTCAAACCAGCCGACCTGGCCTTCACGGATTTTCCTTTCTGCTGCATAAACCTCTCCCTCTGTCACAAAAATAAATCCGTTATAGGAGGAGGGCAGCACCTGGCTTATCTTTCTGCCAGCCTCAATACTAAAATCAGCAATGATTACAGGCGTCTGATTATGTATCGGGGAGGTTATTCCGTTACTGGATCCGCTGTATACCTTTACTTCTATGCCGGGAGCCTGAAATACAGGAACGTCTTCTGCCAGAATGCGCTGCAGAAATGGTTCTGCCCATCTTTTTTCCGGAGGCAAAACAAGCCATAACTGGAGAATACGCATTTCTGTTTTAGCTGTAATTTCCTCTGTATGAATAATTCCCTTTCCTGCTGTCATGATTTCCATACTGCCGGTCTGCCATTCCCTTCCGTTGCCTTTCAGCACCAGCGTAACCGTCTCAAAACCGGCATGAGGGTGTGGCCCTCCTACCGGGGGACCGCCGGGCAGGTTCAGCTGATCATCCATTAAAAGTATAAACGGATCTGTAAGCGTGAAACTGCTGCCGTCTATCAGTGCGGCGGCTTGATGACCTTCTCCGAGAAATCCCTGACGGAGATGCGGTGTAATCAGTCCGGCTATTTTACGTGTTTTCATATCTCTTACCTTTAAAAATTTGAAAATAATCCTGCCATTAATAAGACCTGGCAGATAAAAGTCTTCGTCTGAACTCAGTAACCGGATGAAGTCGGACGATCCGGGCCTATCCTTATTGATTCAGTCTGCCCAACCGTACTTTTCTACCGGCTGAGTGTAAGAAATGTACTCTATGTCAATGTCAGAATCACAATATGCAAATTGCCTGTTATTTTGACTGCTTTCTCTGACATATGATCAAGCTGTAAATTGACATTGCAAAATTAAACCAATATGATATATATTTGTAATCTGTTACAAAAAGAATAGCGGTTACAAAAAGAATACTATGCATACAGACGAAGAATGTAAAAAAGCAAGGCTTGCGGTGCAGGATACCCTGGATGTTGTGGGAGGAAAATGGAAACTTGTCCTTCTTACCATCCTGATGAGAGGAAAAAGAAGGTTCAGGGAGCTTTCCAGAGAAGCAGGAATCAGCCCAAGAATCTTGTCAAAGGAATTGCAGGAGCTTGAAATGAACGGCCTGGTCAGCCGGACCGTCTGCAACACCAAGCCCATTACCGTTGAATATGCCCTCACGCCTTACAGTGAAACCCTGCAGGAGGTGCTTACCGCCCTGGAAAACTGGGGACAGGCGCACAGAAGAAAAATAATTACAGGCGCCTGAACGATGCTTTGTTCCGACATAACTGAAAATACAGGCAAGCCGAAAATGCCATCGCCGTTTATACCTGTCTGAGGCCAAAATCATATCGCTCATCAACGACCCTTTTGAGGATAGCGATCTGGCCGCAATGATACATGGTATGCTTGATGTTCCAGTCAATAGCTTCTATTTTGGTGTTGGCCACCGGGTGTTTCATTGGCGTTGGTTCAAGCGGCGAATTAAGCTCGTCCTCGGAAAGCGACTCAATCACCTCCAGAGATTTCTTCTGGATAACTGCCAGGTGCGTGAGCAAATCTGCGGGCAGGACTTTCCCCAGGGACAATGACGCCGGCACAAAATGAAAAAGACCACTGTACTCCTTCATGGATATTTTCTGAAGTATGTCCATCTGATGTCCCCGGATCACCATGACAGAGTGAAAATAAATGCTGATCACCAGGTGTCCCGTCTGCCAGGCCATATGCGTTTCCAGAGTGGCAGGCATAATATCCCACTTTTCGGAGGGTACTGATGCAGTAAACCTGTTGAGCCAGTCGTAAGCATCCTTTGTTTGTCTGAGTAACAGTTCTTTTTCAGTCATTACCGGTGATTTGATTATCCGGCCGAAAAATAAGCATAATAATCGGATCTCAATGACATCGGAGCAGTGAATTAGCCATGAACCTGACAAGCTTCCAGGATATTGCCATCCGGATCATAAAACGTAAAATACCTTACACTTTCATCTTCATTTATTTCATCGGCTTTGACACCCCGTACCACCAAAGCCTCTCTGGCCGCAAAGGCATCAGTTGTACTAAAAATCGGATACGCTGCCGTGTCCTTATCGGGTATTATTTTTCCTTGTGTTTGCCATAAGGTAAGGCTTACCGGCCCCCCGGTATCCAGCACAATCAGCTTTATTGACGGATCCTCCCAGATTACCGCGAAGTCCAGCATTTCTGAATACCATTTGCCCGATTTATCAATATCCGAAACCCTCAGGATAACGGTATCTATTCCTTTAAGTATTTTCTCCATATTCATTCTGTTTTCTGCGAAACCAGGCCGTCAGACCACTCATGATTCCGACTGATACCTGACAATATCTATTCCGATACCATTCGGATCTCTGATCGCAAAGTGGCGATCTCCCCAGGGCTCATCTCTCAGTTCAATGAGAACTTCCACCCCTTTCCCCGTCAGTTCTCTGTACAGCGCGTCCACGTCTTCCACCTCTACCGTCAGGTAAACGCCTTCTCCACGGAAAGGGGGGTGAAAAAGCGGCTGCTGACTCGGATGGTTGGGCAAAAGGAAGCTGATTTCAGTGTTTTTACCGGGAGTATGCATCAGCAGATAAAAATCATTCTCAAAGGTGACTCCAAAGCCCAGGACATCCTGATAAAAAAACCTGGTCTCAGAAAGTTTTTCTGTTATTATGCCGGCGTTCAGTTTCATTTCGTTAAATTTTGTTTCTTCACAAAATTCAGAAATCGCCTGTTACAGGTATTGTAAGAAACGGACAAAAACTCACTTTCCGTAAATTTTTCCAGGGGTAAGTCCGTAAAAATTGCTGAAATCCCTGATGAAGTGAGCCTGATCATAATAACCGGCATCAAAAATGGCCGCCTTTTCATCCTGCATTTCCTCTGAAAATCCCCATTTAAGGGCATGTTGAAATCTCACCACCCTGCTGAAACTTTTGGGGGTGTCGCCGATATAAAAATCAAAAAGTCTCCTCAGGTGCCTGGAGCTTACCCCTGTATCGAGCCCTTTTTCCAGAGCAGCGGCTCCCTGACAAGACAAAATCTGAATGAGGGCAGCCTTGAATCTGGTATCAACAGCACTTCTAAGGTCACATATCCTGTCAAACAGAAACCGGTCAAAAAGCTTTGTAATGGCTGTAAAATTCTTTTCTGGAGAAATGTACCGTGAAATAAACCCTGAAAGAGAGGGCATCACCGACATCAGCTCTACTGAGCGGTTTGCCAGTGTGTTTCCTCCGACACCGGAGATATGAGTAAACATACCCGGCAGAAACCGGATACCGATATAATGAAAATCTTCTTCCAGAGAAAACGCTGTGAACCGATTTGAAAAACCCATTACAAAACTCTCAGAAGAGTTATGGAGAGGAAAGAAAACATCTGTGCATCCATCGGCAACAACCCTGTAAAAAAAGGGGGTGTCCTTGTTACTCTGATGCGAACGAAGCTCCCAATAACAGTAGACATAAGACAGAAGCCCGTGCTCCGGCCAGCATTCACGGTAGCTCACCTCATCACCCGACAGCCGTACCGCCGGCTGGACCGGGGTGTAGAGTTCTCTTATCTGTAATGTATTGTTCAAAATCAAAAACCATCTGTTTCTGAAATCAATATACAAATAATACTTCTTTTTATCAAGCCTCGATTATACTGCAAAACGCCGGCACAAGCTTATTCATCAGTCTTAAGTCCCGTATTCAAGGTCTTTTCCAGGGCCGGGACACCTTTACTCATCCATTCAGGAGCAGCGGCTCCTTTCAGATAATGATCAAAAAACTGCGACATCCTTACCGACCAGTCTTTCCTGTTTTTACGCTGTATAAGCCCATGCTTTTCTCCGTTGTAATTCACCATCCAGACCGGCTTATTCAGTCGTTTGAGTCCCATAAACATCTCAATGCCCTGGTACCATGGCACTGCACCATCATCATCATTATGCATCATCAGTAAAGGTGTTTTTACCTGGGGCAGGTAAAAAAGCGGTGAATTTTCGATATAACTGACCTGTTTTTCCCATAAAGTGCCTCCTATACGGCTCTGGGTATTTTCATATTGTGCCATTCTTGATAATCCGCTGTCCCAGCGGATACCTCCGTACGCACTGGTCATGTTTGACACCGGAGCGCCTGCTTCGGCGGCGGCAAACAGATCTGTCCGCGTTATCAGGTAAGCCGTCTGGTATCCTCCCCAGCTGTGGCCTTGTATTCCCAGCCTGTTTTTATCAGCAAATCCCATATCCAGTACCTTAAAAACACCGGGCATAATACAGTTATAAGCACTTCTGCCGGGATACCCTTCTTTATAGACAATATCCGGAACAAATACGAGGTATCCATTGCTTACATAATAGGAATAGTTGATACTCGCCCGGGCCGGCTGAGGCACCTGGTAGCGATACAATTCATCCGACAACTTCTCATAAAAATAAGTAATCATAGGATACTTCCTGGTCGGATCAAAATTCTCGGGTTTGTATAATATCCCCTGTAAATCTGTGCCGTCAAGACTTTTCCAGGTAATCATTTCGGCTGTACCCCAGCTTATGTCTTTCTGAACCGGATTAGCCTCTGAAATTTTCCGGGTCTCTCTGAAACTAAGATCGGAAGAGGTATATAAATCCGGAAAGTTTTCGAAGTTTTCACGGGTAAACACCACATCAGAAGCCTCCTTTGCTTTATAAACTGTATTCGAAAAATAGTATTTCCCTTTGATCAGCAGATTGGTTTTCCTTTCTCCGAGATTTGTCAGATCAGCATAACCCGACTCTCTGGTTTGCTCGTCAAAAACATGAAGAAGTAAACTTTTACGACTGTCTATAAAGCGCTCTTCTTTATCCAGGCTGATGTATCGGTATTTTGTGGCAGTTTCCCGGCCGTGGGTCCATCGTCTGATCTCGGCAGGACGGGAAGGGTTAACGGCCCAAAGGTCGAACCGGTCATAAATCAGCAGTTCATTATCCTCTTCTGTCCATCCAGCCACTCCATAAGCCTGTGGCAGATCCGGATGGTCATCTTCTTCCTCATCTGAAAACGCTGTTGAGTGGGTCAGCCTTATCAGCTTACTCCCCCGCACCTGCCATGCAAACCATGCTGTATCGCTCTTCGAGTACCAATAAATGTATTTCCCGGAAGGAGAAACAGACAAGTCTCTTCCACCAGGTTTAACACCCTCAGTGATCCTCGTAGCCTGTCCGTCTTTTACAGATATGGCATATAAGTCCGATGTGCCGTTCCAGTCCCAGTGGCGGTTGGAATACCTCAGATCCGATATGCCCAGTAAAGTCTCTTCATTGGCCTCACGGGTCAGTTTCACAACCGGAATCTCCGGCCGGCCCAGCTGGTTCAGTTTTTTTCCTGAAATCTGCATTACGGCCAGATAACTCTTTTTCTGATCTGCACTCAGCCCTGCCAGCTGCTGCGTCATCAGTTTTGTATCTTTCCAATTCCATATATCCACTTTTACGAGATCTTCTTCCAGGATGGTGGTATCTCTCACCAGATATGGGGGCACGGTTCCGAAAAACAATCGGTTACCGTCTTTCGAAAAAACCGGCTGAAAATGCTGACTGACGGTCCAGCCTGCCGGGGCCGGGTTTCTCAATGAATCAGAAACCATCTCGGCTGCTTCCTGCTCGCTCTTCCAGTAATAAAGCTGAAAATTCTTTCTGAGCGCTTTTTTTGTAGTATCGGGATCGGTAATAAAAGCCAGTTGTGAACCGTCTTCCGAAAAGGAAAAACTGACTACGCGGCCCTTTCCTTTTAATATATTTCTGACGCTTTTCTTAGCTGTCTGAAAAACGTAAACCCCCGGCCCGATGGTAGTATCATTCCCGGTAGTGGCAAAAGCCAGATTTGTCCCGTTCTTATCAAATCCATACTGATATACAAAAGGGAAAAGGGTTTCTGACTTATCCGAAAGATGCCTGACGACCAGCGTGCTGCCGGCTTCATCGCTTTCTTTCTTTTTCTTTGGCGAAGCCTTCTTAAGCGTTGTGTCTTTCTTATCCCCAAACCCCGGGAAATGATGATAGGCTACCCAATCCCTGGTAAATTCCGGTAAAATAAAGCTCCTGACACCAGGTACTTTCTCAGTATGCTGCCTTCTTATGGTATAAATGCCCAGGCTGTCCTTTGGAAAGGCTTCCTTTTTCTTCTTAAGCTTCCTGGCTTTTTCCGTAGAGTCTTTCGGCACAGAGATACGGAATACGGCATATTCTGCATCGGGGGTAATCTTCACGCCTGATGCCCGCACAAGTGTATCCACCTGGTTTCCCCTCATAGGATAAAAAACCACCTTCCCGTCTCCGTCCTGAGGATTCAGCGCATAGACGGTCCAAAGTCCGTCATTGGTAACCTGTGTTTCAGTAACGGCTTTCCACTGATCATAATCCTTGTGCTGAAGCGGTCGCTTCTGTCCAAAAATGCTTTGCAGAAAGAATAACAGGAAGAAGGAAGAAAGGCTTAATTTTTTCATATTTTAACACCCTTTTTGGTTAGGCTATAAACAAAAATTTTTCAGGACAACCTTACCGGCCATCCTGAAAATAAAATAATTTATGTAAGACCCGGATAAGCTGACCTTATCTGAGCTTTAAAGTTACAAGACAAACCACCGCCAGAACAATACCGATGATCCAGAACCTTGTTACGATTTTGGACTCATTATACCCCTTTTTCTGGTAATGGTGATGCAGCGGGGACATCAGAAAGAGTCTGTTTTTCTGCGCATATTCCAGCCCGTGTCTCCGCTTCTGCCATTTAAAATAAGAAACCTGAAGGATCACTGAAATGTTTTCAATCAGAAATATCCCGCAAAGTACCGGGATCAGCAGTTCTTTTCTGAGCACAAGGGCCAGTGTGGCAATCACGCTTCCCAGCATCAGACTGCCGGTATCTCCCATAAAAACCTGAGCAGGATAGGCATTATACCATAAAAACCCTATACAGGCCCCCAGAAAGGCGGCGCAGAAAATCACCACTTCTCCGGAATTAGGAATCAGCATGATGTTCAGATACTCGGCAAAGATCTTGTTGCCTGAAAGATAGGCAAAGATCGCAAGCGTAAGTCCGATAATGGCCGAGGTGCCGGCCGCGAGGCCGTCGATGCCGTCGGTAATATTGGCCCCGTTTGAGACAGCCGTAATAATGAATATACAGATGAACACATAAGGCAGCCAGGCCAGGCTATCAGGCAGAAAACTTCCCAGGATATTATAATCCAGTTCATTATTCTTGAGAAAAGGAACGGTCGTTGTAAGCAGATGTTTATCTACATAACCCGGTGTGCCGGCATTAAACACCCTGACCTTGACATGCTCATTAAAATAAAGCGTAAGCCCCACGATCAGTCCCAGCCCAACCTGTCCGATAATCTTGAACCGCCCCTTCAGGCCTTCCTTATCCTTCTTGAAGACCTTGATGTAATCATCAATAAAACCGATCATACACGTCCATAGCGTTGTGATGATCAGCAAAACAATATACACGTTGTCCAACCTGGCAAAAAGCAACACCGGAATCATCAGAGAGGCAAGTATGATAAACCCTCCCATGGTGGGTGTTCCTTTCTTCTCCATCTGGCCCTGAAGACCCAGATCCCGGATACTTTCACCAATCTGCAGGTTTCTGAGTAACTTGATGATCCGCTGTCCGTAAATGGCAGCAATGAGGAGAGATAAAATAGTGGCGGCAGAAGCCCTGAAAGAGATGTACCTGAAAACCCCTGCTCCGGGAAAATCAAATACCTGATCTAAATAATTAAACAGATAATAAAACATATTGCTGGGCTTTTAGGGAGATTCGGCAAATATAAATAATCAAGGTGGTTTACTGGTATTTTCAGGAATGAAAAAGATCTGCCGCAGTCTGAACAGACCGTCTGCCTGCAGTTGTCTTCTAATATTTACAGGACCATCAGGAAAACAGATGAATAAAAAACAAAGCTTATAACTCCGTAATCCGGCCGACACCCAACTGACCGAAATAAGCTTTCCAGTACTCAGTCACATGAGGGTTATTCTCCCTGGATGAACTCGTCGCCTCAAACGGCAGGATAAATGTGACCGCTGCCGGAGAAATGTCCATGCTGCTGTATTTGCCGGCATCTGCTTTTGCCCATTCTTCCGCCTGTGCCGTACTGGACGGCGGGGCCAGATGAAAATCTCTTCCCGACTTCACACTCTCTATCATATCGGAAAAATAATAAACCCTGACATTTCTGCTTTTTCCCAGAGCATCAGAAATAATAGGTATGCTTATCCCGACATTGGTTTCACGGTTCGAAGCTCCTGAGTTTTCTTCTGTAAGTTTCTGCATCGCCATATTAAAAATGGTTTTCCTTTCCTTGGCAATACTCAGGTCGTAAGTGTTCTTGTTGGCCTCCAGGTCAGTGGCATTCATTCCTTCGGTCGACTCCTTCTCTGTTCTGGCAAAAACGTTCAGACACCTGGCTTTGGAGGTGTTTTCGTGGATGTAATAAATCTCCAGCTGATCGCCGGACTGGTTGATATTACGGTCTATCACCGACTGGATAGCGTTTCTGTATTTATTCAGAATAAACGGTTTGGCAACACTTACGCTCTCCGTTTTATCAATAAAAAGAAGGGTATGTACGGGTTCAGTTTTTTCAGGAGCAGATTTTTCTTCCTTTTCAGAAGAACCACAACCGGAAATCAGTAGTATTCCGGCCAGTACAAGAAGCTGAAGTTTCATTCGCAGAAGTGATTTTGATATCTTTAAGAGCATTTGCAGCACAAAATTAATACGATTAACAGACAAAAAAAGTGTGTACGCCAGAACTATTTTCAGAAATAAGCATCCTCAAAATGAATGATCTCATACCGGGGACTCTTTAGAATGGCCAGAAAGTCAAACCTGATTTCTCCATGCCATGGATATCGCTCCAGATATTGCTCCGCACCACGTTTTACAGCCTTGATTTTGGCTTTGGTCATCGTCTGCTCCGGATAACCATATTCAGCGTTTTCACGCAGCCTTACTTCTGCAAAAACCAGTAAGGTCCCTTTTCGGGCAATGATATCCAACTCTGAGTATCCTATTTTGACGTTCCTGCTGACGATGCGATAGCCTTTTCTTTCCAGGTAAGAAGCCGCCAGTTCCTCACCCTCTTTACCGGTATCCTGATTTTGACTCATTTTTTTATTTATTTTGTTGTGTGAACAGGATGAGATATAAAACATCCAAATGTACAAGGAATGATACAAAATAAAAAAGTTACTTTTATAGACCTGGGATTAGCGGATTACCAAAAAACATGGGACTTCCAGGAGGAGCTCTTCGCCAGAGTGGTGCAGATAAAAATCCTCAACAGAGATGCGGAAAATCCTTCTCAAACACCCAACTTCCTCCTCTTCTGTCAGCACCCTCATGTTTATACCCTGGGAAAAAGCGGGCGGATAGAAAACCTCCTGCTGGACGACACAGGCCTTCAGGAACATAGCGCGTCCTTTTTCAAAATCAACAGAGGTGGAGATATCACCTATCACGGGCCCGGACAACTGGTGGCCTACCCGATTCTGGATCTGGATAATTTTTTCACCGATATTCACAGGTATATGCGTCTGCTGGAAGAAGCCGTCATCCTCACCTGTGCCGATTACGGTTTGAAGGCAGGACGGATAGAAGGGCTGACAGGCGTATGGCTTGGCAGAGAAGATAACCCCAGGAAAATTTGCGCGATGGGTGTAAAAGCCAGCCGCTGGATCACCATGCACGGCCTGGCCTTTAATGTCTCGACTGATCTGGAATATTTCGGCAATATCGTTCCCTGCGGCATTGATGACAAGGCTGTCTGCTCTCTGCAAAGTGAGCTGGGCTACGCTCCGCCGATGGACGAAGTGGCCGAAAGACTCAAAACACACCTGGCCGGTCTCTTTGAAATGGAACTTGAATTATCTCAGACGCCCCACCTTTTGCCTTCATGAAAATAAAGACCCATATCCTGACACTCCGGAACAAATATGTTTTCCGGATCGCCCACGGAGCGAGAACCGAAACCAGGACTTTTATTGTCGAACTGGAAGACGCGGGCATAACCGGCTTCGGAGAAGCTACGCCTGTCCCTTATTATGGCATTTCTCCGGAGAGCATGCGCGACCTGATCGAAGCTAACCAGACGCTGATCGAAAGCTATGACCTGAATGATCCTGCCGGCTTCTGGGAATATCTGAAACCCGCTCTTGGTCACAATCCTTTCGTACAATGTGCTATTGATATTGCGGCGTATGATCTTTGGGCTAAAAAACAGGGCCAACCTCTCTACAAACTCTGGGGCCTGACGCTTGACCATAACCCCTTCTCAGATTACACCATCGGGATAGACGACATTCCGGTAATGATCCGGAAAATGCAGGAGTTTGATTTCCCGATATACAAAATCAAACTGGGCACTGAAAATGACATCGAAATTGTGAAAGCGCTGCGGGAGCACACCGATGCTGTTTTCAGGGTAGATGCCAACTGCGGATGGGGCGTGGACGAGACCATTCATAACGCCCGTGAGCTGGCCCGGTATAATGTGGAGTTTATTGAACAGCCGCTTACTGCCGACAACCTGGCCGGGATGAAAGAAGTCATGAAGCACACGGTTCTGCCCATCATTGCCGACGAAAGCTGTATTGTGGAGCAGGACGTAGACAAATGTCATACCTTCTTTCACGGGATAAATATAAAGCTCGCCAAATGCGGGGGATTTACGCCGGCCCGCAGAATGATTGAAAAAGCGCGCTCATTAAATATGAAGGTAATGGTCGGATGTATGAGTGAGTCCAGTATCGGGATTTCTGCCATTGCCCAACTGCTTCCTTTAATTGATTATGTCGATATGGACGGTGCGCTTCTTATAGATAACGACCCTGCCACAGGAGTATTCCTGGAAAACGGCAAGGCTGTTTTTCCCGATAAAAACGGAACAGGTGCGGAACTCAAAATCTGAAAACTGATGCTTAGCCAGGAAGAATACCAGAGATATCACCGCCAGATTATCCTTCCGGAACTGGGAGTAAAAGGCCAGGAAAAGCTGAAACAGGCCGCTGTGCTAGTCATTGGATGCGGCGGACTCGGCAGCCCTGTCATTTTGTATCTCGCGGCTGCCGGAGTCGGCACACTTGGCCTGGTGGAATTTGACGTTGTCGAAAAAAACAATCTCCACCGGCAGATCCTGTATGGAGAGCCGTCTGTGGGACGTCCGAAAGCAGAAGAAGCACGGAAACGCATTTCAGAACTCAATCCACTGGTTAATGTAAAAGTGTTCGGGGAGAAACTCGATAACAGCAATGCGCTGGACATTTTTTCCGGTTTCGACCTCATCATCGACGGTTCAGACAACTTCCCTACCCGATACCTCGTTAATGACGCCTGTGAGATTTTAGACAAACCTTATATTTATGCTGCTATCCATCGCTTTGAAGGCCAGGTAGCGGTTTTCAACCACAAAGGTTCTTCAACCTACAGAGATCTTTTCCCGACACCTCCCCCGCCCGAGATGGCGCCTGATTGTTCCACGGCCGGTGTTCTTGGTGTGATGGCCGGTATCATTGGTTGTCTCCAGGCCAATGAGGCGCTCAAAGTCATCTGTAAAATAGGAGAACCCTTGTCAGGTGTATTATTTGTTATGGATGCGCTTACCATGCACCAGTATAAAGTGAAGGTCCCCAAAATAGCGGAAAGGGAAAAAGTCACGGAATTGGGTGATTATGAAGCTTTCTGCGGAATACAGAAAAAAACAGAAATCAGCCTCCGGGAATTATACGTCTGGCAATCCGAAGGCCGTAGCTTTCAACTTATCGATGTTCGTGAGCCCTATGAATATGAACGCTCCAACCTGGAAGGCGATCTGATCCCTCTGGACGAAATAGAGGAACGTTCCGATGAGATAAGCCGTGACAAACCGGTTGTTGTCCATTGCCAGACCGGCATCAGGAGCAGAAAAGCCATCTCAATCCTGGAAGATAAATTTCACTTCAGCAACCTTATCAACCTCAAAGGAGGATTCTGATATCAGGATAAGGTCTGCATGTATCCCTGCAGAATAATCACTGCACTGATTTTATCCAGATTTTCCTTTTTCTGACGGTCTTTCTTTTTCATCCCTCCTTCGAGCATGGCCCGGCCGGCTATTTTTGAGGTAAAGCGTTCGTCATAAAAAACTACCGGAATACCCGGGAAAAGCATCGTCAGTTTTTCTCCGAATGCCTTTGCTCCCGCAGTGGCATCCGTATCCCTGCCGTCAAGACCTAATGGCAGCCCTACCACAAAGCATTCCACTTCCTCCCTCGTCAGGTATGACCTTAGGTATTCTGCTACTTTCTCTGTTGCTATGGTGTCCAGAGCTGTGGCAATGATTTTAAGCCCGTCTGAAACCGCCAGCCCCGTTCTTTTTTGTCCGTAATCAACGGCAAGTATTCTCGGCATTTGATGCTTTATTCGTTTTTTACACAACCCCTTCACTTCCCGGAAGATTCATCTTCAATCCATTTTTTTACCTGATCCAGGATCATTTGTCCGGCAGTTTCATTCTGATGCATAAAATCCGGACTTAATTCATTTCCCACTCCGGCACTGATGCTGTTCCAGGTTCTTCCCAAAAGATACCTCAGCAGGACGGATCTCAGCAATAAGAAAGAATATTTTTCGAATGGATACTTCGCTCGTGAAGGATGTTGCCCCAGCCAGGCTTTCTGCTGCTCTCGTACAGGCAGATAAACGAGGTGGTTTGATACTGCAATCTCCCTGATAAGCTCTGAATATTCATCCGCCATGCTATTGGTCCTGTTGTTCAGGTCTTCTCCCATCAGCGGAAGAGACATCAGGGCTATTTTTGCGCCGGTCTCTTCAGAAAGTATCCGGATCAGTTGGTTATAATTCTTTTCAAAGGAAGAAATGTCAGGGACTTCTCCTGCAATAAGACGCTTTTTTGAACGGTAATGCCGCTCGGCATAATCATAAGATGCCGCATTGACATCATTGGTTCCGATCAGGACGGTAATGAAGTCCGGTCGTGCAGCTATTACATCTTTTACTCTTCTTAGCAGGGAAAACGTCAGATCAGAGTTAATTCCGGCATTAAAAACTTCAAATCCGGCCAGTTGCTCTTCCAGAACCTTGACCCAGTCGAAGCTAACCACACCATGCGTGTTACTGTCACCAAAACACACCACTCTTTTCTTTCCTGGGGCTGCTCCGCCTACCGTTTCTGCATAGGGATAGGATGCAGGGCGATGAGTCAATACTTTTTGTCTCAAAAAAAGAAGAATACCCAGAGACAGAAGAACCGGAATAATCAGAAAAATCATGCACTTGTCTGTTTTGTCTGTAAGTTACTGAAAGTGAATCAACTTTCCCCGAAAAAAACGCCTGTTAAAAAGTGTTAATCTTCCATGGCTTTCCCTTCGGGTTCGTTAATTTTGATAGTATTTCTTAATTATTTGTCTGTTTTGAAAAATTTTAAGGTTTTAATCGGGCTGATGTTTTTTGCCATGATGCTCCTCATCGGGTTTCAATGGTACTGGGTGGAGAGCGCATTTGCTATGAAGAATGAGCAGTTCGACCGTAAGGTGATGGAATCCCTTAATGAAACCATCCGAAAAGTAGAAAAACAGGAGGTGATCTTCCTCGCCAATCAAAAGATTAAAGCCAGTGAAAACAACCGGCTTCTGACGGCCCTGCAGCCCAAAACCCGCCCTTCCGTAAAAAAAATTTCCCCGCAGCAGATCATAAAGAGCACAGCAGACAGCCTAAGATTAGTCCACAGAGATCCGGAGACCGAGAACACCCTGGATTTCAATCTTTCCTATTATGAAAACAAAACCATTCTCCCTTCTGATATAGGCGGTCCCAAACTCATTATTTTCCCCGAAAACCGGCTTCACTTTATCCGGAACATGCTTTATGAACAGCAGGTGATGTGGGAAAGATTTAATCAGAATGCCCAGGATATTTTTCATAAAGAGCAGACCTTTGAAGAAATCATTCATGCCCTTAATGAACAGGTAGGATTCCCACAGATCCATCAGAGTCCCGTTGTTTATAATTTCGGGAACGATGAGGTCATCAATCAGAGAAACAGGGCTTCATCAGGCTTTTCTTTCAAAATATACCGTCATAAAGACTCCGTCAGGGCCATGCCTCAGGCACGTCCCCTTACCTCTTTATCATCCGGTAAAGACGAAGACATCAAAGAGGCGCTGGAGAAAAAACAGAACAAGGCAGAGCTTGTGAGGGACGTTTTCAAAGACTTTATCAGAGGGAACCGCAACATTTATGAACGCCTTAATCAGCAGATGCTGGACACCCTCCTCAGAAAAGAATTCCAGAACAATGGCGTGGACATTCCTTTTGAATATGGTGTCAAAAATAACGGTAACATGATATTTACATCCTATGCCCTGAACCTTAACCCTCAGCTTACCTCCAGGGCTTATCATGTGAGGTTGTTCCCCAACGACGCCCTGCAGCAGGATCAGTTCCTCTATGTTTATTTCCCCAAAAAGGAAAGCTTTATTTTAGGAGATATGTGGACGGTGTTCGGCAGTTCGTTCCTGCTTATCCTGATGATTGGCGGTATTTTCTACTCTTCTGTCACCACGATGCTGAATCAGAAAAAACTTTCCAATATCAAGAATGACTTCATTAACAACATGACCCACGAACTTAAAACGCCGATTTCCACCATTTCCCTTGCGGTGGAGGTCATGAAAGACGACCATATCCGGAAAGACAAAACCAAAACCGACCGCTACCTCGGTATTATTCATGATGAAAACAAACGCCTCGGCACTCAGGTAGAAAAAGTACTTCAGATAGCGCTTCTCGAAAAAGGAGATGTTAAACTGAATATTGATGACGTAAACCTTCATGAGATCATCGATCATGTTTCACAAAACCTGAGTGTGCAGCTGGAGCAGAAAGGCGGCTCTATCGACCTCATACTTGACGCCACAGAGCCCCTTCTGAACGGTGACGAGGTTCATATCACCAACATTGTCTATAATCTGCTCGATAATGCGATCAAATATTCCGGTGAAGCTCCGGAAATCACCATACGGACTGAAAATGAAAATCACGGAATCAAACTTTCTGTAGAGGACAAAGGAATCGGGATAAACAGAGAGCAATTAAGCCGTATTTTTGAGAAATTTTACCGCGTTCCGACCGGGAATGTCCATGATGTTAAAGGATTCGGCCTTGGACTGAGTTACGTAAGAAGAATGGCAGAACTTCATGGAGGACATGTTAAAGCAAGCAGTAAACCCGGAGAAGGAAGTACTTTCGAGGTCTTTCTGCCAGGTTCTTTCAACGACAAAACCACAAGATCATGAAAATATTACTGGCTGAAGACGATCCGAACCTCGGAACGTTGCTTCAGGAATACCTTATCGCCAAAGGATACGATGTAGAACTGGCCAAAGACGGAAACGAAGGACTGGACCTGTTTCTGAAACACTCGTTCGACTTCTGTATTCTGGATGTCATGATGCCGAAAAAAGACGGTTTTACGCTGGCACGCGAAATCCGTTCAAGTAATGAAGAAATTCCTCTGATATTTCTTACAGCCAAATCCATGCAGGAAGACACCCTTAGGGGCTTCAGTACCGGCGCAGATGACTACATCACAAAACCGTTCAGTATGGAGGAACTCCTGATGCGGATTAAAGCCATCATGAAACGCGCCGGCAGGCAGGATGGAAAAGACCTGCTCCAACCCTTCAGCATCGGAGCCTATGAGTTTAACCCCTCCAGCCAGGAATTAAGTTTTAACGGCCAGAAACACAAACTGACAACCAAAGAGTCGGGCCTTCTCCATCTCTTTTGCCAGAACAAAAATAAGCCTGTCAGCAGAAGTTTTGCACTGAAACTCATCTGGGGAGATGATTCCTACTTCAATGCCCGGAGTATGGATGTTTATATCACTAAGTTGCGCAAACATCTCAAGAATGACACTTCCATTCAGATCCTTAACCTACATGGGGAAGGCTTCAAACTGATCTGCTGAAGATGATTCATCCCCTTCATTGTTCTTCTCCTGAATGGCTCAAAACACAGGAAGAATAGTAAAAACATTCAGAAATTAAAGGTCATTAAAGGATGAAATCCTTGACTATTCCTGTCCCGCATGGCTTAAAAAGACAATCAGATCAACAAGTTCTGGTTTTGATCCATATATCTGTTCCGTACAGAAGCCAAAGATATAACGGCCTCCTCGACCCGCCGGGAAATAAAAAAAGACATCCGGGAAACCCAAATGCCTTTCTGAGACGAAAATACTTTAACCTATGATAAATCACCTTTTAAGGGATGATGTCTTAATACAATGTCGTATTACAGTATGTAACAAGTAAATTTATTACTTTTTATTGCGAAATTCAAAAGTAAACCTCAAAAATATTCAAAAAAGGCAAATTTTCACCACTTTTAACGCAAATCCTATCATTCCCGGAAAACGTCAAGAATGTTCTTCTACTACCGAAGAGATGACCGTTCCATAAAAACAAAGAGACCGGAAAAACCCGGCCTCTTTATATCATTTCAACCCAAAGGGCTGTTAGTCCACATATTCACGCTTACGGGGCTCGATGACCTTCTTCTCTTTGGCAGCTTCCAGTTCTTCTTTGGAACCCACGAGAATAGCCTGATATTTCCTTCTGCCCGTTCCGGCAGGAATCAGGTGACCCACGATGACGTTTTCTTTCAAACCTTCCAGGTCGTCCCTCTTACCTTTTACGGCTGCTTCAGAAAGTACTTTCGTAGTTTCCTGGAACGATGCCGCAGAGATAAATGATTCGGTTCCCAGAGACGCGGTCGTAATACCTTGAAGCATTACTTGTGAAACAGCCGGCTGTGCATCTCTCACGGTCATTTGTTTCTTGTCTTCGCGCTTCAGTTTACCATTTTCATCTCTGAACTCACGGTTGGTGATGATCTGACCAGGCTTATAGACCTCGGAAGCTCCGGCATCAACCACGACTTTCTTGTCGATGATCTTGTCGTTTTCTTCACGGAAAGACCATTTATCGATCGCCTGCATTTCAAGGAATGATGTATCCCCGGCATCAATCATATCTACTTTCTGCATCATCTGACGCACAATTACTTCGATATGTTTATCGGAAATCTTCACACCTTGCTGACGATAAACCGCCTGGGTCTCATCTACAAGATACTCCTGTACCGCGGTTGGTCCTTTGATCCTCAGAATGTCGGCTGGCGTAATGGCACCGTCTGAAAGCGGCTCTCCGGCACGGATGAAGTCTCCTTCCTGTACCAGGATAAGCTTGGAAAGCGATACCATATATTTCATTTTGGTACCATCTTTTGCTTCCACATAGATCTCCCTGTTACCACGCTTGATGGCACCATATGAAACCACACCGTCAATCTCAGAAACAACAGCGGGGTTGGATGGGTTACGGGCTTCAAAAAGCTCGGTTACCCTCGGAAGACCACCGGTGATGTCCCTGTTCATGTTGATGGCTCTTGGAATCTTGGCCAGAACCTGTCCGGCTTTAATCACCTGTCCGTCTTCTACCATCAGACGGGCACTTACAGGCAGGTTGTAATCTTTATCTTCAGCACCTTTGATGATCAAACTCGGGTTTTTCGCCCTGTCTTTTGAATCGGTAATTACCTTGTCACGGAAACCGGTTTGTTCATCGGCCTCTTCACGATAGGTTACTCCCTCTTCAATCGAATCATAAACAACCACACCGTCCATTTCTGAAAGGATTACAGCGTTAAACTGATCCCAGTGACATATCTGATCTCCTTTCTTGATGGTTTGTCCGTCTTTTACAATCAGGGTAGAACCATAAGGAACTATGTTAGAAATCAGAATCTGTTTTGTTTCAGGATCCAGGATCCTTACTTCGCCACGGCGACCGATTACGATCGTAGACGGATTTCCTTCCTTATCCACGGAGTCAACCGTTCTGATATCTTCAAAATCCAGGATACCGGCAAACTTAGCCTTGATGTTCGCTTCTACTGACACGTTCATCGCAGTACCCCCTGTGTGGAAAGTACGCAGCGTCAGCTGTGTTCCGGGCTCACCGATAGACTGGGAAGCGATTACACCGACAGCCTCACCTACATCAACCATACGGCCGGTAGCCAGGTTACGGCCGTAACATTTCGAGCAGATACCTACTTTAGTCTCACAGGTCAACGGAGAACGTATCTCTATGGTCTCTATAGACGTCTGATCAATTCTGTCAGCAATCTCCTCCGTGATCTCTTCTCCGGCATAAATGATAACCTCCTTGGTCAGCGGATCAATGATATCGTGCACAGACGCACGACCCAGTATCCTTTCTGACAATGGCTCGATCACATCTTCATTTTCTTTAAGTGCCGAAACATTGATACCTCTCAGCGTACCGCAGTCTTCCTCATTCACTACCACATCCTGAGCAACATCATGAAGACGTCTGGTGAGGTAACCGGCATCCGCCGTTTTAAGAGCGGTATCGGCAAGACCTTTACGGGCACCGTGGGTAGAGATAAAGTACTCCAGTACATCCAGACCTTCACGGAAGTTGGAAAGAATCGGGTTTTCGATAATTTCTCCTACCGAACCGGCGATGTTTTTCTGAGGCTTGGCCATAAGACCCCTCATCCCCCCGAGCTGACGGATCTGCTCCTGAGAACCACGGGCTCCGGAGTGCATCATCATATAAACCGGGTTAAAGCCCTGACGGTCGTTTTCCAGCTGGGTGAGAAGAGTCTCACGCAACCTTGTATTCACACGGGTCCAGATATCAATAATCTGGTTGTATCTTTCACGTTCGGTAATGATACCAAACATATAGTTACTTTGTACTTCTTCTACCTCCACACGGGCATTATCAATCAGCACCTGCTTTTCTTCAGGGATCATGATGTCACCCAGACCGATAGACAGACCACCTTTGAATGCCGACTGGAACCCAAGCTCTTTGATATCATCAAGGAACTGAGCGGTACGGGCAAAGCTTACTTCTTTAAATACCTGTCCAATGATTTTCTGAAGCTTTTTCTTCGTCAGAAGTTCATTGATATATCCCACTTTCTCAGGAACAAACTGGTTAAACAACACCCTTCCGGCGACCGTCTCGATGCTCTGGTCAACCAGCTCACCGCTTTCGTTTTTGACTTTAACCTTCACCTTGATAAAGGCGTGTTTCGAGATTTTTCCTTCGTTAAGTGCAATCACTACTTCTTCAGCAGAGTAGAATGTCATGCCCTCTCCGGCAATCTTCTCTTCCGGTGTTGACCTCTTCCCTTTAGTAACGTAATACAACCCAAGTACCATGTCTTGTGAAGGTACAGTAATAGGTGCTCCGTTAGCGGGGTTCAGAATGTTATGCGATGACAACATCAATACCGATGCTTCCATGATGGCTTCCTGTCCGAGGGGTACGTGTACCGCCATCTGGTCACCGTCAAAGTCAGCGTTAAAAGCCGTACATACCAGCGGGTGAAGCTGAATCGCCTTCCCTTCCACCAGTTTAGGCTGGAATGCCTGGATACCCAGACGGTGCAGCGTAGGGGCACGGTTGAGCAATACAGGGTGACCTTTCAATACATTTTCAAGGATATCCCATATCACAGCATCTTTGCGGTCTACGATTTTCTTCGCCGACTTCACCGTCTTTACAATACCCCTCTCGATCAGTTTTCTGATGATAAACGGTTTGAAAAGTTCCGCAGCCATATCCTTAGGCAAACCACACTCATGCAGTTTCAGCTCAGGGCCTACCACGATTACCGAACGACCTGAATAGTCAACACGCTTACCCAACAGGTTCTGACGGAAACGTCCCTGCTTTCCTTTCAGCATGTCTGAAAGCGACTTAAGGGCGCGGTTACCATCTGATCTGACAGCGTTAACTTTTCTGGAGTTATCGAAAAGAGAATCCACCGCTTCCTGAAGCATACGCTTCTCGTTACGGAGAATTACCTCAGGAGCCTTAATTTCAAGCAGCCTTTTCAGACGGTTGTTACGGATAATCACCCTTCTGTACAGGTCATTAAGATCCGACGTTGCAAAACGACCACCATCGAGAGGCACAAGCGGACGTAACTCAGGCGGAATAACAGGCACCATACGGATTACCATCCACTCAGGCTTGTTTTCGATGCGTGAGTTGGCATCACGGAAAGCTTCCACTACTCTCAGACGCTTGAGGGCTTCTGCTTTACGTTGCTGTGAAGTATCTGTCGCTGCCTGGTGACGCAGTTCGTAAGAAAGTTCATCCAGTTTAAGCCTTGAAAGCAGCATTTGCAATGCATCTGCACCCATCTTGGCAATAAACTTGTTAGGATCTTCATCAGGAAGCAGCTGGTTCTCTCTTGGCAGCTTGTCAAGATGATCCAGATACTCTTCTTCCGTCAGAAAGTCCATATAAGAAACACCGTCTTCTTCCTTGATACCGGGCTGAACCACCACGTATCTCTCGTAGTAGATCACCTGATCCAGCTTTTTGGAAGACAGGCCCAGAAGATAACCGATTTTGTTCGGAAGGCTTCTGAAGTACCAGATGTGCGCTACAGGCACCACCAGTTCAATGTGGCCCATACGCTCACGACGGACTTTTTTCTCAGTCACTTCGACACCGCAACGGTCGCAGATGATGCCTTTGTAACGAATCCTTTTATATTTTCCGCAGTGACATTCCCAGTCTTTCACCGGACCAAAAATACGCTCACAGAACAGACCGCCCATCTCAGGCTTATATGTTCTGTAATTGATGGTTTCAGGCTGCGTAACTTCACCGAAAGATCCCTCAAGGATGGATTCGGGAGAAGCCAGACTGATGGTGATGCTGTTAAAGTCGCTACTGAGTTTTTTATTTTTCTTTAATGACATTTTCTGAATTATTTAATTGAAAATGATGCTGATTAAATTTACTTCAGGGTGATCTCCAGAGCCAGACCTCTCAGTTCATGAACCAATACGTTGAAGGATTCAGGAATGTTGGCCTTAGGCAGGTTTTCACCTTTCACAATAGCCTCATAAGCCTTGGCACGTCCGATCACGTCATCGGATTTCAGTGTCAGAATTTCACGAAGGATATGTGAAGCACCGAAGGCTTCCAGAGCCCACACCTCCATCTCACCAAAACGCTGTCCACCAAACTGGGCTTTACCACCAAGCGGCTGCTGCGTAATAAGCGAGTAGGGTCCGATTGAACGGGCGTGCATCTTGTCATCTACAAGGTGACCCAGTTTCAGCATATACATGATACCCACAGTTACTTTCTGATCGAAAGGCTCTCCTGTAAGACCATTATAAAGCTGGGTACGTCCGAACTCAGGAAGACCGGCCTCTTTCAGTTCACCGGATACCTCTTCAGCAGAAGCCCCGTCGAAAATAGGAGTGGCATACTTACGGCCAAGCTTTCTTCCGGCCCATCCGAGTACAACTTCATACAGCTGTCCGATGTTCATACGGGAAGGTACACCAAGCGGGTTCAGTACGATATCCATCGGTGTTCCGTCTTCGAGGAACGGCATATCTTCATCACGAACGATTCTGGCTACAACACCTTTGTTTCCGTGACGACCAGCCATTTTATCACCCACTTTCAGCTTACGCTTCTTGGCAATGTACACCTTGGCAAGTTTCACGATACCCGCCGGCAACTCATCACCGACCTCCAGTACAAATCGTTCTCTCTTATAAAGACCGATCAGTTCACTGCGTTTTGCCAGGTAATTTTTAACCAGTTTAACCAGCTGGGCGTTAAGATATTCGTCGTTAGTCCATCCTTCAAGAATAATATCTCCGAACAGGTTAGCCTCTTCAGGCACATTGTAAGAGCTTTCATCCACAAACGGGTTCTTTTCAGGGAAAAGATTGTTCGATATGTTGGATTTGTTGAATTTCACTCCTTTCGAAATGAGTTCCTCTCCAAATTTATGCTTCACTCCGTTGCAGGCCTGACCGTCAAGCAGCTCTGTCATCTTATCAATCATGACATTTTTGAGCGACACCAGCGATTTGCTGTGCTGTCTCATCAGTACTTTCAACTCTTCTTTGTGCTTAACCCTTTCTTCTTTGGAAGGCCTTGAGAAAAGTTTGGTATCGATGACCACCCCTCTCAGCGACGGAGGAGCTTTTTTGGAAGCATCTTTCACGTCTCCGGCCTTATCACCAAAGATGGCACGGAGCAGCTTTTCTTCCGGTGTAGGATCAGATTCTCCTTTAGGAGTGATCTTACCGATCAGAATATCTCCTTCCTTAATATGAGTCCCTACTCTTACAATACCATTTTCGTCCAGGTTTTTAACGGTTTCTTCCGATACGTTCGGAATCTCCGCCGTCAGCTCCTCTTCTCCTCTCTTGGTATCCCTCACTTCAAGATCAAACTCTTCAATGTGAATAGAAGTAAAGATATCTTCACGTACCACACGCTCAGAAATCACGATGGCATCCTCAAAGTTATACCCCTGCCATGGCATGAAGGCAACCTGCAGGTTTCTTCCCAATGCAAGTTCTCCTCCCTGAGTGGCATATCCTTCAACCAGTATCTGGCCTTTCTTCACACGTTGTCCTTTCAGAACGATCGGGCTGAGGTTGATACAGGTATCCTGGTTTGTCCTGCGGAACTTAATCAGATTATAAGTCTTGACATTGGTGTCAAAATTTACGAGCAGCTGGTCAGGAGTCCAGTCATAGTTAACCACCACTTTCTCAGCATCCACAAACTCAATCACACCTTCGCCTTCCGCAACAATCAATGTACGGGAATCCCTTACCAGGCGTCCTTCGAGTCCTGTTCCTACAATCGGGGACTCAGGTCTAAACAAAGGTACCGCCTGACGTTGCATGTTCGAACCCATCAGGGCACGGTTGGCATCATCATGCTCAAGGAAAGGAATCAGAGAGGCCGCTACGGAAACGATCTGGTTAGGAGCGATGTCCATGTATTCGATCTCATCAGGGCTCTTCATCGGGAAGTCCCCTTCATAGCGGCATTTCAGTGTGTTTACAGTAAAGTTACCCCCTCCGTCTACATCAGCCGTGGCCATGGCAATGTTCTTACCATCTTCTTCCTCTGCGGTAAGATATTCAATCTTCCCTGTGATTTTACCTTCTTCAATCTTCATGTACGGCGTCTCGATGAAGCCCATGGAGTTGACCTTGGCAAAGGTACAGAGTGAAGAGATCAGACCGATGTTCGGACCTTCCGGAGTTTCAATGGTACACAGACGGCCATAGTGTGTATAGTGAACGTCACGTACCTCAAAACCAGCTCTCTCTCTGGAAAGACCACCAGGCCCGAGTGCCGACATACGACGCTTGTTGGTAATCTCTGCCAGCGGGTTGGTCTGGTCCATAAACTGCGACAACTGGTTGGTTCCGAAGAACGAGTTGATCACAGATGAAAGCGTACGGGCATTGATCAGATCCACAGGTTTGAAATCCTCATTATCCCTTACGTTCATTCTTTCCTTGATGGTACGCGCCATACGGGCAAGACCGACACCAAACTGACCGGAAAGCTGCTCGCCAACCGTACGCACACGACGATTGGAAAGGTGGTCGATATCATCAACAACAGCTTTGGAGTTGATCAGACCAATGAGGTATTTTACAATAGAGATAATATCCTCTGTCGTAAGCACTCTTGTCGTAAGATCAGTGGTCAGGTTAAGTTTTGTATTTACCCTGTATCTTCCTACTTCTCCCAGGTCATAACGCTTGTCTGAGAAGAACAGACCCTGAATGATTTCACGGGCAGTGGCCTCATCCGGTGCCTCTGTGTTTCTCAGCTGGCGGTAAATCTGCTCAACCGCTTCTTTCTCAGAGTTAGAGCTATCTTTTTGCAGGGTGTTATATATAATATTGTATTCGGCAACGTTGGCGTCTTCCTTGTGCAGGATCACCGACTTCTGCTCTGTATCAAGGATGGTTGAGATATCATCTTCAGAAATGATGGAATCCCTTTCAAGGATTACCTCGTTCCTGTCGATTGACACCACCTCTCCGGTATCTTCATCCACAAAGTCTTCTGTCCAGGTTTTCAGTACCCTCGCTGCCAGTTTACGTCCGACAACCGACTTGAGATTTTCCTTTGTTGCCTTAATTTCTTCAGAAAGGCCAAAAAGGTCAAGGATCTCTTTATCAGAGCCAAAACCGATAGAACGAAGAAGGGTAGTTACCGGGAACTTCTTTTTACGGTCAATGTAAGCATACATGACATTGTTTACGTCGGTAGAAAATTCTATCCAGGAGCCTTTCATCGGAATTACACGGGCTGAATAAAGCTTCGTACCGTTGGTATGCTTACTCATGGAGAAGAAAACACCCGGTGATCTGTGAAGCTGGGAAACAATTACCCTTTCGGCACCGTTGATGATGAATGACCCGCGGCCGGTCATATAGGGAATATTTCCCAGAAATACTTCCTGCTCGATGGTTTCAAAATCTTCGTTATCAGAATCGTTACAAAGCAGACGAAGCTTTGCTTTGAGCGGAACTGAATAGGTAAGGCCTCTGTCGATACACTCATCTACAGAGTATTTGGGCTGGTCGATGGTATAATCGACAAACTCCAGCACATAATTTTCCCTCGAGTCTGCGATGGGGAAATTGTCCATGAAAACCTGATAAAGGCCTTCGGCACGACGGCTTTCTGCCGGTGTGTCAATCTGGAAAAATTCGTTGAATGATTTCAGCTGAATATCCAGGAAGTCAGGATATTCCAGAACGGGCTGAACTTTTGCGAAAGTCTTCCTTCCGGTTTCTGTCAAATTCAAGGCTTTAAATTGTTTAACTGTTAAAAAATTTAAATTACTTGATCATGCTAAAATCAAGGGATACCCGATCCGGATATTTTAGCTGTCAAAAATCGCAGTGAAGAAGAACGAATCTACCCCTTTTCATCTGCCCTACGAAAACAGAAGTGTATCGGGTAAAATGTTACCTTTTTTGATGGGCGTGACAAACAAAGATGAAAACAAGCATCAAAAAGCTTGCAAAGGTAAGTGATTCATTTTCAGAAGACAAGTTTTTTAAAAAAAATATACCGTTATCTGGCCTGTAATGAGCGTCTAAAAGAAAAAAATAATCTTTCAATTAATTTCATGTCTTTGGTAATGATTTCTGCTGAAGCTTTCATACCGGTTTTATATTCCACTTTTTTATTTGCGTCTGTTAACAAACCCTTGGGTAAACTTACAGTAGCCCAAAAGAATTGGTTATCCTGAGATGATAATTCTGCTATTGCAATTACTTTTCCATTTATTGAGCCAAATTCTTCAAAAGGATACCCCTGAAGTTTTATTAGGACTTTTTGTCCTTTTTTGACTTTGCCAAAATTTGCTTGTGGAATTCTGATCTCTCCCAAATAAGTCTTATCCTGTGTTGATATAAATAGAACTTCAGAACCTGATTTCACATATTGTTTTTCCTGAAGCGAACCAGCCGTATTAACATTACCATCAATGGGTGAAATTAAAATATATCTACTTTTCCATTGTTCAATACTAATTTTTAGAATATTTAGTGATTGTTTGAAAGATTCCTTTTGTAATAGTGTCGCATTTTCCAGTTCCAAAATTTCCCTTTGCTTGCTGTTAATCAAAGCCCTGTTATTTAAAATCGTATTTTGGATATTTTTTATAGGTATTTTTTTAGCCAAAAGCTTGCTCTCTTCTCTGTATAAGTCCAATTTCGCAATGACCTTTTCATTTAACAGCTTTTCGTTTATTTTGTACTCTTTATCTGACAATTCTACATCTCTGTCAAATAACTTTAACTGGTCTTGCAGATGCTGGTTAATGGTAAGGATTTCGACAATGTCTTTTTCGATAAAGTCTTTTCTTTTTTGAAAGTACTTATCTTTAAAAAGAGAGTTTATTTGAACATAGTTTTGCTGGAAATCCTGATATGAATCTTGAATCTCTCCTAAGTGGTAATACTTACCCAAAACAACTGTATGAACCTCCTCTATGTTATCATTCAATAAGTTTGTATCAAAATTTTTCAAGTCACTTTCAAGTCTTAATATTTCATTGTGACTTGCAGTACTTTCTAAGTAGCCAAGCATTTCACCTGTTTTTACTCTTTGGTTTTCTCTTACAAATATCTTTTCCAACCTGCCATCAACCTTGGCAATTATCGGCTTGGGAAGATTTGTAGAACTCAACGTAAAATCAGCAACCACAATCGTAGGGTAATGTATCCACCAGCCAGCAGAAAATATAACTAACAGTACAATAGATGTGCTAAGAATCCCCCATCGGATCAGCCAGTTTGGAATGGTCTCCAAGAAATCCCTCACCGCTTCGCTTCTGATCTCTGTTTCCTCTATATCTATCCTTTCCATTAGCTCCCCAATTCTAATTGATTTTTTACCAATGAATAATAATATCCCTGTTTAGACACTAAATCTGAATGAGTTCCTGATTCAACTATTTCACCCTTACTGAGTACAATAATCTGATCTGCCTTCTTCACTGTACTTAAGCGATGAGCAACTACAACTACCGTTCTGCCTCTGAAAAACTCATCCAGATTCCGCATTATTTGAGCTTCATTATTAGCATCTAATGCAGAAGTGGCTTCATCGAAGAATAAAAACTCAGGATTTTTATAAACCGAACGAGCTATTAAAATTCTTTGTTTTTGCCCTCCACTAATACCCGCTCCACTTGAGCCAATCCGAGTATTATAACCATTTGGCAACTGCTCAATGAATTCACTTATGTTCGCAGTATGGATGGCATTTTGAAGTTTTCGCTTATTTATTGAGCCATTTGCATCTGATTCACTAATATTTCTGGAAATAGAGTCTGCAAAAATATAACCCTCCTGCATAACAACTCCACATTGACTACGCCAGAAATTGTAACTCAAATTTTTCAAATTGGTATTGCCTAAATAAACCTGGCCATTAGTTGGTTCATAGAACTTAAGGAGCAATTTTAGAAGTGTAGTTTTCCCACTGCCACTCGCCCCTACAATCGCAGTTACTTTTCCTTCTGGTATTGTAAGATTAATATTCTTCAATACTAATGCTGATGCACTGCTTCCATATCGGAAGTCCAGGTTTTGAAGTTGTATTGTTTTGTTGGTTGGCAGCTCGTTAATCAATAAATCATCTTTAGTTTCTTCATCCGTTTTACAATGAATCTCTGCTAATCTTTCAATGCTTAATTTGGCATCCTGATAACTGCGGATAAATGTCAAAAAATTATTGATCGGAGCATTCATTTGGCCAATAATATATTGTGTAGAAAGCATTGCTCCTAAGGTAATTTCTCCATTAATAACCGCCCTAGCTGCGATAAAACTTATCAGTATATTTTTAATTTGATTAATAAAATTAGCCCCCTCATTTTGCGTTTGAGACAAGGCCAAACTACGAATATTTAGTTTGAATAACCGTGCCTGAATGGCCTCCCACTCCCAGCGTCGTCGTTTTTCTGAGCCATTCAATTTTATTTCCTGCATTCCATTAATCAATTGAATCGTGCTGCTTTGATTACCAGATGCCTGGTCAAAATATAAATAATCTATTTTTGCCCGCCTTTTTAAGAAAATCAGAACCCATACAATGTAAAGTAATGAACCAGTCAAAAAAGTCCAAAATAACAGAGGATTATAATAAAATAGAATGCCTCCAAAAACAAGTAATGTTATTGACGAAAAAAGCACGTCCAGTGTAGTGGCAGACAAAAAAGCCTGTACGCGATCGTGGTCACGAATACGCTGCAATAAATCCCCTGTCGTTTTTGAATCAAAAAAGCTAATCGGCAAATTCATCAGTTTCATCAGAAAATCTGAGAGCATTCTTAGATTAACACGACTTGTCATATGTAACAATATCCATGACCGGATAATGCCTATGAACGATTGTGAAATAAAAAGTACTGCCTGAGCAATCAGTATTAAAGAAATAAAGCTAAGATTATGCGTATTTATACCCGTATCAACTATTTGTTGGGTTAGAAACGGTAAAGCAAATTGTAACAAACTTGTCACCAAAAGACCAATAAAAAGTTGAATGATATACTTTTTATATGAGCGGAAATAACGAAAAATAAAACCTGTTAAAGACTTTTTCGCAATTGCCTTTACGTCCTGCTCATAAAACAAAGGTGTGGTCTCAAACAACAAAAGAACCCCTTCTGATTCATCTGTAGGTCTTTTCTCCGGTATCCACCCCCTGATAAAATCCTGTTTTGAATACGTAATTAACCCATGGCCCGGATCACCAATTATCAGTTCCTCTTTGTTAGCTTCATAAACCACAACATAGTGCCTCTGACGCCAATGAGCAATACATGGCAGAGGAATTTGTTCCGCTAAAGTATCAAAAGAAACATTTAAAGCTAAAGAGCTAAAACCAATCTTTTCGGCGGCATCAGCCAGGCCCCCAAGCGTCGTGCCATCACCAGTTTGATTAGCTATTTCACGTAAATAGTCAGAATCATAAGCTTTCCCATAAAATTTACTAATCATCCGCAAGCAAGTTGGCCCACAGTCTTTTTGATCATACTGACGATAGAATGGATATTTTTTAGCCATTGATTACTTAATCTTTGTTAAACTTTCAAAAAACTAGTGTAAAGGATTTAAATCATTAAACAGGTCATATTGAAAAGTATACGGTTGGTTGCTGTAATCTAATAAAGCCAATTCTTTCCCATATTCTAGTAGTATTGTGTTATATCCATCTAAAAATTGTTTATGATAGGCTAAGCCATCGCGTGTTAAAATCTCAGGATTATTCATCAGTTGGAGATCTAAACAGAATTTGTGCATATAGAAACCCATTCTTCCTAATGCTTCATGGCGTTGCTTTTTATCGAATAAAATTCCTGATTTTAATACTTTATCCAAAGAATATAAAATAGTTGTATAGGTAAATAAACCATGAAAAGCCCCGTAAGCTCCCCTATTTTCTTGTGAATTGGTCGAAAACCCCTTAAGTGGGTAGTCTTTCGATACTTTCAGAAACTTGGTAGATTCAAGTGTAAGTACGTTAAAAATGACATGTCCGCATTGGTGAGCAATATCATCAATAAAGAAGATAGGCGATTTTTGTTTGTTTTCAATATTAAAATATGCCGTACCATGATTAGAAATACTTGCGAAAGAATTGTGATTATGGCTACTAAAAACTACAAACTGATTATTAACACTAGCAATAAGTTGCCAAAAGTCAGATACCTGATTTTGAAAAAAATGTATCGCTTCCTCTAGTTTTGCCTGATGTTTTGCTAAGGACTTTTCAACCGATTCATCAAATAATACCCCTTCTTGATAGCTTAAATGGTCTGTTGGGTGCAAACAGAGTCGAATTTTGCTATCTTTAACAAATTCATTTGGTATTAACCTCTGTTTGACTTCTTGCGATGACAGCCATAATACTTCAAAAGGATTTGCCCGGATATAGCCTAAGTTTGGTAAATCCACCAAGCCAAATATGTCAGTTTTAACTGCAATTTTTGAAGGACGTTTTTCTTCCGCTATATAGCCAAACAGCGTTTGTTCTAAGGACATTCTATTTTCAGAGTCAATGTCGGAAAGAAAATAGCAGAAACAATTTGGCTCTAAAAATAGGATATCATTTTCATAATCTAACAAATCAAAAAGCACCTCATTTTCTTGGTAAATAGCCATACGGATTGTGTCGGCCAATGAAATTTGATTTTGAGTTACTTGTTGGTGGTTAATGTGAAATTGCAGGATTTTCATTAAAGATTTTTTAATAGTTCATCAATGTCGACAGTCGTAATTTGGTATGGATAATTAGTATAAATCTCGTTGTCTTCGTTCATACGATAGCCACTCGCTATGTTTGCTTTTGCTTGTTGTAGTAATGCTTTTGCCTGCTCTTTTTGATGGCTTTGTAATAATATCATTGCTCTATAGTATTCGACATCCGGAAAATTTGAGTTTAGAGCAATAGCATTTTCAAAATATGTTAAGGCTACTTTATAGTTTTTTTGTTTGTATTTTGTCAATCCCCAATAAAACCAATCTACATAGTGTACAGCGTCTTTGTCTTTCAATAAAGCATTATTAACAGATAACCCTAAATAATAATCGGCAGAATCTAATTGATTGAGTTTCAAGTAAGAGATTCCTATCCAAAAAGGATAGCTATGATCCATTATATATTCAAGGGGCCGCTTTTCATAAATAGCTTTCAAATCTATAAGGGCACTTGTATAGTCTTTCATAAAGACACATTTCATAAAACCACGATAACCCAGATAAGCAGTACTATCATACTGAATAGCCTTATTCAGGAGTCTCATTCCATCATAATACTTGCCACTTTTAAAGTTTGGCATGGATTTTTGTTGCCACAAGTACGCATTTTCAGGCTCAATTACTAATGCCGAATCTAAGTACATTTGCCATTCCAACGAATTGTAACTGAACTGATGCCAATACTTTTGGGTGATAAATTTTTCTTTTTTCGCCTTTATGGTACTATCATTTTGAGCAAAAGACAAAACAGTTACCAATAAGAGTATCGCACTAAGGCACAATTTCAGCAACTTTTCCATGCTCAACTTTAAAAGTGAGGTAGGTATAATAATCAAATTTCCGAGTTTCATAAGTTCCGATTTTCCAATTTTCTAAGGTCTTGACAAAATTCAACAATTGCTCAGTGTATTTATCTTCAAATTTTGTAATCTGGTAATTGTTATCAACTTGATAAATTTCAAAATTGCCAGATTGCCCCTTGCAATTCACTACAAAGCGAATTGTAATAAATCCATTTACATGAGAAGATTGATAAGTGAGCGTTTTATTTACATCCTCGGTAAGCTTTTCAGATGATAGTGTGTACTTTGCATTAAAAGAATAATAGTGGGGCTTCCATTTATTAGTAAACACGCTATCACATAACTTGTAAGAATTTTGTTGAGCAATGGAGAATAAAGGAAAAACAAGGAAAAGGAGATAAAATTTCATATCACGTAGGTTAATAATCTAGGAGAGAAAAAGAGTAAGTTAGTTGCCACATGCAAAAAAATTGAATATTGTATGCCAGATTTCATTCTTAAATAGCCCAAAACTATTCCATACATTGTTTGTGGAAGCGTCACTAAAGGCATTAAAAACAAATACCCTATCCCTAAACGAAAATTCAAAAAATGGATAAATCCAAACACAATCACGGACAAATAGAAAATTAATCTAGAATTTCTTGACCAAAATATATTTAAACGAAAACTTATATTACTAAAGAATTTCAAAAGGAGGAATATCAATAAGCTAAGTGACACGATTAATACTATCTTAAAAATAGTATTGTTCATCCATGGAAAATAACTAGTAAAATCATTATTCCTAAACCCAAAGTAACTTATCCCTCCACCCATAAAAGCCATGTTAGAACTGGAATATCTTAAACATGCCCGAAAAACAAGCTCTTCCATTATTGGCCCAATTAATACAAAAAAAACGGCACTTAATACTATCCCTTTTAATGCAATAAATCTGTCAACTTGATTCTCTATGGAAATATTCATTTTCAGTAAGGATAGATGTACAAAAAACATCAAGAGCATCGCCACCACAAAAGAAATCACTAGAATAAGGATTGTTCTTTTTAGCTTTAGTTTGAACGATTCTTTATTCTTGTCTACATCACCTTTAATTAAAATTATTCCTATATCTTGAAATATTTCCCTGATCATTGAATATAGTTTAAATCAATATTTAGAAGTTAATTTCATATCTACTTAATTTACTAAAACCAATGTCGCTTTAAGAAGGTGCTACATGATAAAAATGTAGCCGAGAAGAAAAAATCTTTTACTTATTTTTCTGATTCCCACGAAGATTATTTCTTCCCTGCCTCATAAAACGACATTGATACTATTCCCAAACTTCCATCAAACTAGATAATCCCTGCTGCGAGCATTGGCCAATGATTACCTTAGAAGATATAAGGCCCACCTTTTATAAAGGTGTCCCAAACATGACACCAATCGATATCACCCCCCTTGATTGATTCTAGGCTACTTGTTTTCAATCCTTCCAACTTTTTTTCTCCTTTCTGAGCTTTCAGTTCTTCCAATGACAATCTTTTCATAATATTTATATATCAAAGGGTTTAAAATTCAAGACACCGTTGTATGAAATGCCCTTTGATATCGTAATAATACATCTATGCCAAAAAAAACCTTGTACAAAAAACTCATAAGAATATGCAAATTCTGCAAGATAAAATTAGCTTTTGCTTTTCCTTAATATTTGTCTATTTTTGGTTCATAAACCCATACCCTTTATGAATTTTAACAATGATAATCTGCGAAGATTAAGAACCCAGGCAAACTTTTCACAAGAGTATATGGCAGAAATGCTAAATATGGAACACTCCTCCTATAATCGTCTGGAGAACGGAAAGCAAAAACTTAAACTAGAAGAAATACCTAAAATCGCTAAAGCTTTGGGCCTTACCTATGGGGAGGTATTGAGAGAGTTGACCAACTGGCCATTCAATGATCTTCAGCCAGTTAACGATTCTGGTTCTGAAAATAATAATAATACAAATCTGTTTGACAAAGATCTGATGGTTTTATTGCTAAATGAAAAGGATAGCCTTATAAGGGAAAAGTCGGAAATGGTCGAACTTCTGAAAGGAAAAATCGAATTGTTAAAAAAACAAAATGGCGTTGAATAAGTTATTAAAACTTATTCAACGCCATTACAGATACCAGTAAAGCCGATTACTTGATCTCTACTTCAGCACCTGCTTCTTCCAGTTGCTTCTTAAGCGCATCAGCTTCGTCTTTAGCGATACCTTCTTTCAATGGTTTTGGAGCGCCGTCAACCAGTTCTTTAGCCTCTTTCAGTCCAAGACCTGTAAGATCTTTAACCAGTTTAACTACCTGAAGCTTGTTAGCTCCACCTGCTTTAAGGATTACATCGAATGAAGTCTGCTCAGGAGCAGCTTCAGCAGCATCTCCGCCACCGGCAGGGCCGGCAACTACTACAGCACCTGCAGCAGCAGGCTCGATACCATATTCATCCTTAAGGATAGTTGCAAGTTCATTTACTTCTTTAACGGTCAAATTAACCAATTGTTCAGCGAAAGCCTTCAAATCTGCCATTTTAATATAAAATTTTGATAGTTAATATTTTGTTTAAAAACGAGGATGAGCACACCCGGCTTCATCCGGAAAAAATCAGGCGGCTTCCTTCTCAGAAAGAGTTTTAAGGATACCCGCCAGTTTGTGACCGCCACTTTGCAGACCGCCAATAACATTTTTGGCAGGTGATTGTAGCAGACCGATTACTTCGCCAATCATCTCAGCTTTAGACTTCAGTTTCTCAAGAGCATCCAGCTGATCGTGACCGATAAACAGACCTCCGTCGATTGAAGCACCTTTAAGCTTGATAGAATCTTTGTTTTCTTTCAAAAAGTCTCTCAGAAGTTTGGCTCCTATCTTTCCTGACTCAGGGTGGAAAAGGATACCTGAAAAACCTTTAAGAACAGAATCATTAAATGGCGTGTAATCAGTGTCGAGGGTTTCAAGAGCTTTCTGAATCAGAGAGTTCTTTACTACTTTGTACTCGATACCTCTTTCAAAACAAAGCCTTCTGAATTTGTTGGTTGTAGCAACCGACAAACCGCTGGCATCCGTAATGTAGAAGTACGGACAAGTGGCAAATTTCTCTGACAGCTCCTGGATAATTGCTGCTTTTTCTTCTCTTATCATGATTACAATCCAGTTATAGTTGATTTGTCAATCTGAATACCGGGGCTCATGGTACTGGAAAGGCTGATGCCTTTAACATAGGTACCTTTTGCCGAACTCGGCTTGAGCTTTACAAGGGTCTGAATAAGCTCGTTGGCATTCTCAGCAATTTGCTTGGGATCAAATGATACCTTACCGATTGCGGCGTGAATAATTCCGGTTTTGTCCACTTTAAAGTCGATTTTACCCGCCTTAACTTCGCTTACAGCCTTACCTACTTCAAGCGTTACAGTACCAGACTTGGGATTAGGCATCAAACCTCTTGGTCCGAGTATACGACCCAGACGACCGAGTTTAGCCATCACGGTTGGCATGGTAATGATAACATCAATATCCGTCCATCCTTTTTCGATTTTGGAGATATATTCGTCAAGGCCAACATGATCGGCACCTGCAGCTTTGGCCTCTTCTTCCTTGTCAGGAGAACAAAGCACCAATACACGCACGGTTTTACCGGTTCCATGAGGAAGGGCTACAACACCCCTGACCATCTGGTCGGCCTTACGCGGATCAACACCCAAACGAACATCAACATCAATAGAGGAATCAAACTTAGTGTAAGAGATCTGCTTCAGAATATCTGCAGCCTCCACCAAAGAATACGTCTTCGCAGCATCAAACTTCGAAAGCGCTTCTTTTCTTTTCTTTGTGATTCTTGCCATATTGTTTTTTTGGTAATTAACGTCCCGTCTTTAACCGAGACTCCCATAATTTAAATTGTGAATAATTAAAACGGACTGTCTCCTTTGATCCTCAAGCCCATGTTTGCGGCTGTACCTGCGACCATTCTCATAGCCGACTCGATAGTGAAGCAGTTAAGATCGGGCATTTTGGTCTCGGCGATAACTTTCACCTGATCCCAGGTCACCGAACCAACCTTGTTTCTGTTTGGCTGATCCGAACCCTTTTTAACTTTTGCTGCATCTATCAACAACACCGCAGTAGGAGGGGTTTTAATGATGAAGTCAAATGATTTGTCTGTATAATACGTGATCAATACAGGAACCACCTGGCCCATTTTATCCTGAGTTCTGGCATTAAACTGCTTACAGAACTCCATGATATTAATACCCTTCGAACCCAAGGCAGGACCAATCGGAGGTGCAGGGTTGGCCTGGCCACCCTTAGCCTGTAGTTTAACGTATCCTGCGATTTCTTTCGCCATTGTTAGAAAAAATTTAAAATGTTGAGAAATACGAACTTACGAACTCAACTTCAGCCTTCCCTCAGCCTAGTCACAATCGACTGATTTCCAACCAAATGTCCTTTCGTTTCTCCATAGTTTTAACCAGACTCTCAGGGGAAGCTAAACATAATCAGATTATGTCAAGAGAAAGGAAAATCCTACGCCGATGCAGAAGTATCCACAAAACGGACTGCAAAAGTAGAAGAAAAAAAAACTTTGTCCAAATTAATTGTAATATAAATTGTTGGATGTGATGTGTTTATGAATTTTCTTCTCCGGAGCAGGGTAAAATAAAGAGAAAAATAAAAGGCCGGTTTACCTGAGATAAACCGGCCTGATAAATAAGGATGGGAGGATCAGAGCTTCTCCACCTGTATATAACTCAACTCTACAGGGGTGCTCCTTCCGAATATTTTCACACTGACATTCAGTTTCTTTTTATCGTCGAAAATCTCTTCAACGGTTCCTTCAAATCCGTTGAACGGCCCGTCAATAACCTTGACAGCTTCTCCTTTAGAAAAGTTTACGGCAGAATCTACGGTTTCTTCACTGATCTCCTCCTGAATACCAAGAATACGATTCACCTCAGATTGTCTCAGAGGCTCAGGCTCTATCGAAGCTCCGCCATTCTTGCCCAGAAAGCCGATCACGCCCGGCATACTCTTGATCATGTGCATTACTTCACCGTTGTTAAGATCGGCATTGATAAGAATATACCCGGGGAAATAATTCTTTTCCCGGACCCTCTTTTTACCGTTTCTTACCTCTACAATTTTCTCGGAAGGGATCAGAATTTCAGGGATAAAGTCCGTCAGCTTTCTTCTGACCGCTTCATTTTCAATGTAATTCTTGATCTTCTTTTCCTGTTGTGATACAGCTCTGACCACATACCAACTGAACTCACTCATGTGCTGACTGCGCCTTCAGGCGTTTAGGATTATAATGACTCGTACAGTAATCTCAGAGACCTGTCGATCACAAAATCGATGGATCCCACGACCAGGGCAAAAATGATTGAGGCGATCAGAACAAGCGTGGCGCTTGACTGCAGCTCACTCCATTTCGGCCAGGTCACCTCATTGGCAACCTCGTTCCATGATTCCTTAAAAAAAGATATCACTTTATTCATTAAAGTACACGTTAACTGATTGAAATAATCAAAATTGCACGGGAACTAGGACTCGAACCCAGACTGACGGTTTTGGAGACCGTAGTTCTACCTTTAAACTATTCCCGTGTACTAAAAGAGCTCTAATCGGGGTGCAAAGTTAGCAATTATTTCTGTTGTTACAAAAATACTTTCCTAAACCTTCAAATTTTCTTTAGTGATCGTCCGGTATGTCAGGATCAGGCTGATTACACTGAAAACCGAACCCACCAAAAACGGCGCCCCCGGAAAGTACACCGGGGCCTTTTCTGAGGTAAAAAAGCCAAAAAGTCCAAGCATCAACGGCTGCCCGATAATGGCGGCTACACTAAGCAGGCTCGTGAGAGCTCCCTGAAGCTCACCCTGCTCATTAGCTTTTACCTGGTTTGAGATAATACCCTGGAAGGCGGGGTTGGCAATCCCCCCCAGTGCGAAGGGCACCATAATCGCATACATCATCCACGGCTCGGAAGCAAACCCAAAGGCCAGGAGCCCTGCTGCATTTACGGCCAGACCCACGTAAAGGGATTTTTGCAGCCCCAGCTTCGGAATGATCGTCCGTATCAGGCCTCCCTGTACAATGGCTACCATAAGGCCGACAAACCCGAGTGAAAGTCCTACTTCCATTTCTCCCCATCCGAACTTTTCCATGGTATAAAACGACCAGGTCCCCTGAGTGGCATAGTTGGCTACATAAACCAGGAATAAGGAGGCAACAAGGGTAAGGATGAAAGGATATTTCCGGAGATTCAGGAGACTGCCAATGGGATTGGCTCTTTTCAAGTCGAAATCCCGGCGATTTTCCGGCTTAAGCGACTCCGGAAGTACAAAATATCCGTAAAGCCAGTTGAGTAGCGTCAGTGCTGCAGAAACCCAGAACGGGATCCGGCTGCCGTACTCGCCCAGTATCCCTCCAAGAGATGGGCCTATGATAAAACCAAGACCAAAGGCCGCACCGATAAGTCCGAAATTTTGTGCACGCTTTTCAGGAGGACTGACGTCAGCGATATAAGCACTGGCGGTGGTAAAGCTGGCTCCGGTGATGCCGGAGATCAGACGCCCCACAAAAAGCCATAAAATGGATGGCGCCAGGGCCAGAAAAATATAATCTATCCCGAATCCAAACAGTGAAAACAGCAGAACAGGTCTGCGGCCGTATTTATCACTGAGCCCTCCGATCACCGGTGAAAAAATAAATTGCATGAGCGAGTACACAAATACCAGCCCCAGAGCGTAGTTGGAAGCCTCACTGATATTACCTCCGGTAAGTTCCCGGATAAGGACAGGAATGATGGGAATAATAATGCCGATACCGATAACATCCACCAGAACCGTAATCAGGACGAAAATAACTCCCGCAGATTTTTTATTGCTGTTCATCAGGGTAATATAACTATATGACTTTCCTTAAAACACAAAAAGCACTCACAAGGAGTGCTTTTTGAATATATTCTGACAAATATTAGTCAAGAATTTCAGTAACCTGACCAGCACCTACTGTACGGCCACCTTCACGAATCGCGAAACGAAGACCTCTGTCCATCGCGATAGCGTTGATAAGGTTTACAGTAATAGTGATGTTATCACCAGGCATAACCATCTCTACGTTTTCAGGAAGGAAAATCTCACCTGTTACGTCAGTTGTACGGAAGTAGAACTGCGGACGGTATTTGTTAAAGAACGGAGTGTGACGACCACCTTCTTCTTTAGAAAGAACGTAAACCTCTGCTTTGAATTTAGTGTGAGGCTTAACAGAACCTGGCTTACAAATAACCATACCACGACGGATCTGATCTTTATCAATACCACGAAGAAGAAGACCTACGTTATCACCGGCTTCACCTCTGTCAAGGATTTTACGGAACATTTCCACACCAGTAACAACTGATTTAAGGTTTTCAGCACCCATACCAAGGATATCTACTGCTTCACCAGAGTTGATGATACCGGTTTCGATACGACCTGTAGCTACAGTACCACGACCAGTGATCGAGAATACGTCTTCAACAGGCATAAGGAAAGGCTTGTCAGTAGCACGTGCAGGAAGCGGAATCCAGTTGTCAACAGCTTCCATAAGCTCTTCGATCTTAGCAACCCAGTTAGGCTCACCATTCAGACCACCAAGAGCAGAACCCTGGATGACAGGAATGTTATCTCCGTCAAATTTATAGAATGACAATAGTTCACGAATCTCCATTTCAACAAGCTCAAGAAGCTCAGGATCATCCACTAAGTCAACTTTGTTCATAAATACAACCAGCTGAGGAACACCTACCTGACGGGCAAGAAGGATGTGCTCACGTGTTTGTGGCATAGGACCGTCAGTAGCGGCAACAACGATGATAGCACCGTCCATCTGAGCAGCACCTGTAACCATGTTTTTAACGTAGTCAGCGTGACCAGGACAGTCAACGTGAGCATAGTGACGGTTGGCTGTTTCGTACTCAACGTGTGAAGTATTGATAGTAATACCTCTTTCTTTTTCCTCAGGAGCGTTGTCGATTGAGGAGAAGTCTCTCAGTTTCGCAAGACCTTTCTGTGCAAGTACAGTAGTGATTGCAGCAGTCAATGTAGTTTTACCGTGGTCAACGTGACCGATAGTACCAATATTAACGTGAGGTTTGCTACGGTCAAAATTCTCTTTTGCCATTTTATTAGATACGATTTATAGTTTTTCTAAATTAAAATTCAAAAAAAGAACAATTATTTTATCAATAATTGCTCAATGCCCATATTCCATCACTAACAGAGAAGTCAGAGCCTTCGAGCAGGATTGAACTGCCGACCTCTTCCTTACCAAGGAAGTGCTCTACCACTGAGCTACGAAGGCTTGATGGAAAGTGAGCGGGCGACGAGGTTCGAACCCGCGACCTACAGCTTGGAAGGCTGTCGCTCTACCAACTGAGCTACGCCCGCTTATCAAAAAACGTTGTGGGGGCGGATGGATTCGAACCACCGTAGGCGTACACCAGCAGATTTACAGTCTGCCCCATTTGGCCACTCTGGTACACCCCCAAATATTTGTCAGAAAAAAAAGAACTGCCCTCTTTTCGAAAGGAGTTGCAAAAGTATGCGGTTTTTTCCGAACCACAAAATTCTGACAGAAAAAATTTGCCAATCTTCGAAAATATTTCTGTTGCCGGGAACGACAAAACAACAGGCCCCTGAATAAAAGCAGAAGGCTGCCCGGATGTAACCCGGGCAGCCTTCTGCAGATCCGTATTTTTCAAAGCCTGAGCCCAACGCTGAATGCCTGAATATCATTTGCATTCGTCTGGTTCTCCTTAAAAAGCTTGTTAAGATCATACCTGAAAAAGAACGTAAAGCCATTCTTTCTTCCGAATTCCGTGGTTAGCCCGTAGACCACCTTGTTCATTCCGTAGGAAGACTTTTCAATGATCCTGTCTCCGGACACGGGCTTTATCTTGCTGTATCCTCCTACCCGGTAGCCGATGTATCCTCCTACTCCGAATTTGAATTTTTCCTGTTTGAATCCGAAGTTCAGCAAAACCGGGAAGTTGAGATACGGCATTACCAATTTCGATTTTTTGGTATTTTCGGAATATTTCACAAAACTCACCTGACCATCCTCATACCTTGCCACATTGCTGTTATCAAACATAAAATTATACCAGGCAATCTCGGGCCCGTAACTAAGCGCCCAATCCATTTTTTCTCCTCTGATCAGGGTGGCGTTCTTACGGAACGACAGCGCCACATACCTGGATTGCCATGTTCTGAGGTCATGCAGCCGGTCAGGGGCCTCTGCAACGGCGTTCATAAAATTATTAAGGCCTATATATATTCCGAAATCACTTCTTGAAAAAAACTTTCTCCTGGGTGCCGGCCTGGAGGGCTCCGAACTTTTGAAATCATCCTCCCGTTTCTCTATGACAATTTCTTCGGGCTGCTTTACAATAACGGTATCCTTTTCTTCCTTGACAAACGGATCTTTTGTCAGAATTTTAATTTTCTGCCCCTCTCTGGAAATCGCAAAAATAGTATCCTGTTTTCCCTGATTGCTTCCGATAAGCACTAGTACTTTTTCTCTCTCGGAAGAATCTACCCCGATCTGCTTCAGCAGGTTTTCCAGATTGAGAACCTTTGGTGCTTCAAATGTCTTATTATTGGATGTATACACCGTAACCCTCTTCCTGATTCCTTTGTCAGTAAACTCAATGATGGTCGTGTCCTTTTTTGTAAATGCACTGGCATCAGCAACCATGCCCGCAAAAAATACAATCATGACCAGAACTGCTTTTCTCATACCTTTGGATGCGTTAACGTAATTCCCGCTTCCGGCTTTCCCGGACGCCTCAATTTTAATTATTATTGATCTTCCCTTTTATCCATTGCCAGCCTTCCCGTATCTGGCGGGTTTCAGAAGCAATGAAACCCTCTTCACGTGCGAGTTCTTTGTCAGAAGATTTCAGCCCTAACCTGGCCAGATCCACTTTTTCTCCATGTTTCAGGTTTCTGATCTCGCCGAAAACCCTGGAGAAAACAGATTTTTCTTCTTCCGCTGAATTCATGGCCAACGTATTTCCTCCTGACTTCACAGAGCCGGTAATTTCCTGCGGATCCGGAATGGAAGTAATATAAACAACGGTTTCGCCTGCATTCCTTTCCATTTTCCCTGTTGTACTTTCCTGCAGGTCAGCAATTTTCCTTGCCTCCACTTTTTCAACATTTATGGCCAGCTGATTCTGCGCAGGTATCACCGCTTCGGGGACTTCGGGGGCAGTCACGGTTACGGGAACAGACTCCGTTGACTTCGCAGAAGTGGCGGCAGAAGTACTCCGATGGGTACTGTAGACTGGTGATACCGTTTCAGCCTGAGCCAGAAGACCGGAAGGCTGAATTTTTTCAGGTTCCTGACGAGGGGCTTCCGTTTGAACAGATTGCACCGGCCGGCCGGCATCCTGAGTAGCAGGAGTTGACCGGGCAAGCTGATCACCGGGTTTCACGTCTCCGTTATATTGCAGATACCCGATGGTCATCAGCAAGGCTACAGAAGCCGCCGCACCATAATAATACCATGACTTCGGACGGATTCCAAGGAAGGGCATAGCCTTCTTCTCCCTTTCAGCAAGCCGCTCCTGGAACTTGTCAAAAGCCCTTGGAGAAGGAACAGCCTGATGATCAGCAAGACGTTCCGCGAAAAAATCATCTACCGGGTGTTTTTTCATCTGATTCATCTTAATTTCCCAAATTATTCATTTTCAAATAAATAAGTTTCTCTTGTAACAATGTTCTGGCTCTGCTCAGCTGAGACTTTGAAGTCCCTTCTGAAATCCCCAGTTTTTCCCCGATCTCAGCATGACTGTACCCTTCTATCGCATACAGGTTAAAGACGGTTCTGTAACCCACCGGGAGCTGGCTGATCAAAATCATGAGGTCTTCTGCTTCCAGAGAGTCGTCTGCCTGGAAATGCAGGGACTGATCGGATGAAGCCAGTTCGAGGTCCATTTCTATCATTTTCCTGGATCTCAGGAACATCAGGGCCTCATTAACCATGATCCTTTTAACCCAACCTTCAAAACTGCCGTTAAAACCAAACTGATCTATTTTATCAAAAACCTTCATAAAACCGTCTATCATGACATCTTCAGCCTGCATTCTGTCTGAAACATACCGAAGGCAAATACTCATCATTTTGCCGGAAAACTTGTTATAGAATTCAGTCTGCGCGGCCTTATTCCCCTGTTTAATGGCTTTTGCCAGATCATATTCGGTTTTAAACAAGGGTAAAACTTTAGTCATAAATATTCAGTTTCGTTTTAAAGATGCAATTTTATTGTTTAATGGTTGCATTATATTTGCAAAAATTTACCTGACCTCAGAAAACGATGAAGTATTCCCTCTTTACGGATGCGGTCAAATCTATTTACCCGATTTCCAGAGAAACCCAGAAAGAGCTTGAAAAAAGGCTGAGAAGGAAGTCTGCCCGGGCCGGTGACCTTATTGTGAAAATCGGAGAAGTCAATGACACCCTCTATTTTATTGAATCCGGACTTGTCAGATCCTACTATTTTAAGGAGGAAAACAATGAAAGAATAGAGGTAACCTCCTGGATCATCAATGAATTTAACTTCATTTACATTCCGCATAGTTTTATCCCCCAGGTTCCTTCACTGGAGGCCGTTGAGCTGCTGGAAGACTGTCAGCTGATATGCCTGAAACACAAAGATCTTCAGGATCTTTACAATACGTTTCCGGAAGCGAACTACGTGGGCAGGATCCTGACCGAGATATCACTTATTATGTATGATGACCGGATCCGGTTTCTGAAAATGATGAGTGCTCAGAAGAGGCATGAAACCTTTATGAATAACTACCCCGAAATTTATGACCGGGCACCGCTTAAACATATTGCTTCGTTTCTCGGACTTACTCCTGAAACACTCAGCCGTGTGAGGTCCCGTAAAATAAAATAAGGCCTGTCGCAGAGAGCCACAAGCCTTATCTTTTATCTGATTATTTTAATCAGCCGTTGACCAGCTTTTCCCACTCGTCATAGCTAAGGTTATACTTTGCAAGCACGTCGTCAGGAACACCATTCCATTGATTGGGTGTATTGCCTGCATATCCGAGGTCTTTTATCCCGATCTGCGAACTGAAAAAGCCTGTAGCGGTAAGATTCCGCATGGTGTTGAAAAAAGACACCCCCTGAGACATTTCAGGTTTCGCCTTGGAGGGATAGGCGATCTGATCCACCAGCTTAATCCGGTCAGGCCCGGTAAGAGCCAGGAATTTTTTGCCGAATTGTTTTTTAGATTCGCTGTCAAGCCACATGAGTCCCCCGCGAACAGGCGTCTGGTAATTAGGCATGTCTTTGACAATAAACTCTATAAAGGCAGGAACGCCGGCCTGTGATGCACTTCCGGAAACCTTGTCTGCCGGAATGATAATATCTACCAGCACTGTAATGGTAGCCAGCTCATGTGCATTAAAAAACTTCTGGGCCCGGAGTTTACTATCGTGTTCTATTTCGTCTCTGAGCCTTCCACCTTCAGCGTCAGGAAGCGGTTTCTTGTCTGCAGGTGCTTTTTTAGGTGTTGTTTGTGCGGCCAGATCGCCCGCTACCACCACCCCGGCAGTACCCAGGCCAATATTTTTCAGAATATCTCTTCTTTTCATTGCTGCTTACAGTTTTTTGGCTTTCACCAGATTCAGAATGTGCTCCGATGCTCTCATCGAAAGGGCCAGGATGGTCCAGGTCGGGTTTTTATCCGCCTGCGAAACAAACGAAGCGCCATCTACCACAAAGAGGTTTTTAACATCATGGGCCTGGGCAAACTTGTTCAGCGCAGACTTTGACGGATCGTCACCCATCCTGGCAGTACCCACTTCATGGATGATCCTTCCGGGTGCCGCAAGCCCGTAATCCGTATCTGCTCCGGGCTTGGAGCCGTTAGGAATTCCACCAAGTGCATGAATGATCTCTTCAAAAGTATCCTGCATGTGTTTGGCCTGCTTGACTTCATAGTCACTCCATTTATAATGAAAGCGTAACACAGGAATACCCCATTTGTCCACCACATTAGGGTCTATTTCACAATAGTTATCTTCTCTTGCCACGGCCTCTCCTCTGCCGGCCATACCAATGTTGGCACCATAGAAGAAGCGATAGTCGTCTTTGAGAGAAGCGCCGTACCCTCCGCCGGTTTTAACGCTTCCGTCTCTTCCGGCATATTTTCCATTGATGTTTTCCATACCAAAACCAAAGCCATAACCCGGCATTCCCATGCCGCCGCCATATTCGATGTGATACCCTCTGGGGAAATCAAGTTTGGCGTTGTCAAGCCACCACGGAGAATAGACGTGCATACCTCCCACACCATCCTCGTTGTATCTTTTACGGTCTACAAGGTGGGGTATAAAGGCACTTCTGCTGGCGCCGGTAGAATCGTGAAGATATTTACCTACGACGCCCGAAGAATTGGCCAGACCATTCTGGAATCTGGAAGACTTGGAGTTAAGCAGCAAGCGGGCCGTTTCACCGGCACTTGCTCCCAGTATCACCACTTTTGCCCTTACCGTTACTTCTTCAAGCGTGATCTTATTAACATAGGATACTCCGGTGGCCAGCCCGTTATTATCGGTAAGCACTTCTCTTACCATGGCATTATTGACCAGGGTAAGATTCCCTGTCTTCAGCGCCGGCTTTACCAATACGGAAGAGGACGAAAAATCAGCATACGCCTGGCAGCCCCTGTTACACTGTCCGCAGTAGAAACAGGCGCCCCTCTCATCATTGATCGGCTTGGTGAGCATCGACAAACGTGACGGAATCGTCAATACACCTGTCTTTTTGTTGGCTTCAAGCAGCATCAGTTCATGAAGCCTGGGCTTGGGCGGAGGCAGAAATATACTGTCCGGATCATTCGGAAGATTGGCTTTAGCTCCGAAAACCCCGATCAGCTTGTCTACCTCATCATAATAAGGGGCGATTTCCTCGTAACTGATAGGCCAGTCATCACCAAGGCCATCTATACTTTTTCTCTTAAAATCTTTAGGTCCGAACCGCAGGGAAATACGCCCCCAGTGGTTGGTTCGTCCGCCCAGCATTCTGGATCTGAACCAATCAAACTTAGTCCCGTTTTTGCGGGTATAGGGCTCCCCTTCTATCTCCCAGCCTCCCCAGGCAGCATCAAAGTCACCAAAAGGGCGCAGACTTGAGGCTCCGCGTCTGGGTGACTCATACGGCCATTTAAGCTGGGTAATGTACTTAGGATCGGCGGGGTCATAATAGCCTCCTGCTTCAAGGAGGCAGACCTTTGCCCCTGCCTTGGTCAGCTGATGTGCGGCCATGCCGCCTCCGGCACCTGAACCTACAATGACGACATCAAAAACAGTGGGCTGTTCTTTAATCTGAAAGGAATTCATGGAGAAAAAAGGATTGAATAATTTTTCTAAAACTAAATCAATTATTCCTAAAAACAAAGCAGAATAAAAAAAAGCCTATCTGATCAGACGGCAAATACTCAGAGACGTGTCGAGGAATACCATTTTGGCCCTGACATTCCTTTCGATATGAAAATGCGCCTCACTGATCAGCGAAGTAATGGTTTCCAGATTGGACAGGTTGAATGCCTTTGAGAACCGCTGAACAAAGACCAGCTCTTCGCCTTCTACTCTTACCAGTTCTTCAGCCTGGTTGGAATACAGAAAAAGCTCTCTGAGGATTTTGAGACCATAATCGAAAAGGCCTTTCTGACCTTCCCGGCTGAAAGCATCAAAGTCATCTGCCAGGGCTACAAGCTTTACGATGTCAAACGCATAACAGTAACGCATCCAGTTGGCAAACCACTCCTGTTCATTTTGTATTTTCTGGCCCAGCAATGCTTCAGCCTTGTTCATATCTCCGCCGGCGAGGTAGGCAATCTGTCCTGCTCTTTCTTCTGTGGCTCCTTCCTTGCTCATCAGGTATCCGGCCACCTCCGCTCTGTTAAAATGCCGGACCGCTATTCTCTGGGTTCTGGAAATGATAGTGGTCAGCAGCCTGTCCATACTATGACAAACCAGCAGAAAAAGGGTCCGTTCAGGGGGTTCTTCAAGGAGTTTCAGCAAAGCATTGGCTGTGGAGGTATGAAGGTATTCCGCCTGCCAGATAATGACGATCTTATATCCGCCTCCATAGGATTTGAGAGAAAGATTCTGAATCAGCTGCCGGGCTTCTTCTACCGGGATATTCCCCTGTTTAATTTCGATGAAGTCCAGCCAGTCGGAAAGGGTCCCATAGGGTTTTTCCGAGACAAAAGCCCTCCATTCCTTCATGAAGTTTTCTGAAAGCACCTTCTTGCCTCCGGCGGTAGGAAAAACATAGGTAACATCCGGATGGGCCAGTTTATTCATCTGCATACAGGAGGCGCATCTGCCACAGGCATCGGCGTCAAGAGGCTGTTCGCAGTTGATGTATGTGGCAAAAGCAATGGCCATCTGTAAAGCCGCCCCTCCGTCAAATCCATGGAACAGCTGCGCATGGGCAACATGGTTGTTCCTGACGGCCCTCAGAAGCAGGTCTTTGGTTTCACTCAGTCCGGGTATTTCTGCAAAAAGCATTTATTCTTCTCGTTTGTGGTCTGCTATATACTTCAGAATTGTTTCATCCTGTTCCGAAAGTTTCATCCCCCTTCTTCCCATGGTGGCATTGATTACTTCTATGGCTTTATCAAAACGATAGTCTTCATAGCCCTTCAGTTCCCCTCCCCAGGTAAAACTAGGTATAAACTTGGCCTGAAAATCGCCGCCAAAAACATTGGACGCCACCCCCACGACCGTACCGGTGTTGAACATTGTGCTGATTCCTGCTTTGGTATAATCGCCCATGAAAGTCCCGCAGAAAACCTCTCCTGAAGGTTCAAGCGAAGAGGTCTGATAGTCGTATAATTTTACAATACCATAATCGTTCTTCAGATTTGAATTATTGGTATTCGCACCCAGATTACACCACTCACCGATAACGGAATTGCCCAGGAAACCATCGTGGGCTTTGTTAGAGTATCCAAAAAAAATAGAATTCCCGACTTCTCCGCCTACCCTGCAGACAGGCCCCAGGGTGGTATTAGGCCGGATCCTGGCTCCGAAAGCCACCATAGACTCTTCGCCTATAGCCGCGGGACCAATAATAAGACTCCCCTCCTGAATTACCGCGTTTTTGCCGATATATATCGGCCCGTTTTCCGCATTCAGAATAGCGGCTTTCAGGGAAACGCCCTCTTCCAGAAAAATATTCCCCGGAGAATAGACCCTTGTAAAAGGATCCGTAACAGCCGCAGAGCTTCTTCCTGCCGTAATCCTTTTAAAATCTTCCTGTATTTGTCCGGCATTTTTGAGAAACAGATCGGGAAGCCGGGTGATCAGAACAGGAGTGCCTTCATAAGAAACGGCCTTAAGGGGAGGAAGACCGAAATCATAAGAAAGATCTGCTGTTGTTCTGGCAGCGAGCACCGCTTCTTTACTGACAAGCATCTGCTCGGGTCCTAGTGCTCTTAACGCATTTTCAAGCGACTGATCATACAGCAATGAAGCATTAATATAGAGATTCGCTTCTGCATAAGCAGCAGGGTATTTTCCTGAAAGATAAGATTCTGTAAGATAACTGAAATGGCCCCGGTGTAAATTTATCCACTTCTCTGAAATGGTCTGAATTCCGATTCTGATTTCAGAGACAGGGCGTGTCAAGGTAAGTGGTTTAAGCTGGTTCCGGAAAACCGGATCATCAAAAAAAATAAAATTCATCTCCGGACTTTTATTTACAAAAGTACGCCCGGAAATGAATTTATTCGCTCAGGTCTGAAAATATTTAACCCGCTTATTGTTTCTGACTCATTTGTAAAGCCATTTTAACGGCATTGTAAGTATTTACGACTCCGCCTGTAACAGAAAGTTCTCCGAATTTGGTTTTAGCATCCTCTCCGGGAATTTTAACCACGGTATCTGGGAGTTTTTCCGAAGAATCCATGATTATCATTTTCACCTGCGCGGCCGTAAGAGACGGAAAATAGGACCTGAGTATTGCTGCAACCCCCGAAACCGCAGGTGCCGCCATACTTGTTCCTTGTTTTTCTTCATACCGGGAGCCCGGAACCGTCGAGTAAATAGCTACGCCCGGAGCAAAAACATCTACTGCTTTTTTCCCGTAATTGCTAAACCCTGCCACCATTTCAGCGCCCTCCTCGTAGTTCAGCGCTCCTACAGAAATCCAGTTCGATGCCGTTCCCCCTCCCAGATAATTAGGACTAGGGTACTGTGGCTTCTGATCAAGGTTCTGATTGTCGTTTCCGGCAGCGGCAACAAGCAGTACATCTTTGCTTTCAGCATATTTTACGGCTTCATCAACCCATTTCTTTTCAGGAGAATAGGCTTTCCCGAAACTCATGTTAATGATCTGAGCACCATTGTCAACAGCATACCGAATGGCATTCGCCACATCTTTATCTCTTTCGTCTCCGTTAGGGACACATCTGATGACCATGATCTTCACATTATCAGCCACCCCTTTTATGCCGAATGTATTGTTACGACTGGCGGCAATAATACCGGAGACGTGTGTGCCGTGCATGGCGTCAGGGCCGGTCACCTCATTATTGCCATATTTGCCAAACTGCAGCTTGGAGAGATCATCTCCCACCACTTTTCTGGGGTCGAAATCCAGGTTAAGGTTGTATCTGATTTCCTCTTCGAAATGCTGGACACCATCTTTAAGATCGGCAAGGGTTGCACCCATTCCGGTAAGCTGGAGCCAGAATTGTTTTGCCTGCCTTACCTGGCGGTCGTAAAGCTCTTCTTTGATCTGCTCCACATCCTGGGTCAATACTTCGTCTTTTTTAAGAACCGACTTCAGAATTTCCTCAGCTTCGGCAAACCTTTTGTACATATTGCTGTACATCGGAAGATACTTCTCGGCTTCTTCCCGTTTTTCGCGGATAGTGGTACCGAGCTCCTTATAAAGATTGTAGTCCTTTTTATTCTTCTTTACAATTCTCTTTTTAGGGTTATCACCGAATTTTTCCTTCAGCTTTTTGTAGATTCGGGTCATTTCCAGCTGTTCCTGATTAACATCGGTTCCGTCTGCTCCACCGATAAAATCCCATCCGTTAATATCATCTGTGAAGCCGTTCTCATCATCATCCTTTCCGTTTCCGGGAATTTCTTTTGAATTTACCCAGATCACCTCTTTCAGGTCTTCATGATTGATGTCTACTCCTGAATCTATCACCCCGACAATGACTGTCTTTGAAGGTTTGTTTTTCAAAAGTTCTGTGTAGGCTTTTTCAGTACTCATCCCCCTCACGCCATCCTGTTTGTAATCAAGATTTTGCCAGTTGGGTTTAGTTTTCAGGTTCTGTGCATTAGCTGCGACGGCTGCAAAAAAAAGTATCCAGGTTAGTCTCTTCATCCTTTGGTTAACTCATTTTAAATAAAAGTAATGCGAAATAAACGATTAAAATTCAAATTATTATGCTAATGCCTGCTTAAAATCTTCTATTAAATCTTCAATAGATTCAATACCGACAGAAATTCTGAGGAGATTGGGCAGGCTCACCGAGTGAGATCCTTCAGCTGTACGGCGATGATCAACGAGGCTTTCTACTCCGCCAAGGCTGGTTGCATGCCTGAAAACACGAAGAGCAGAAGCCACTTCAAGCGTTCTTTTTTCATCTCCTTTTACAAGTATTGACAACATTCCTCCAAAACCGTTTTTCATTTGCCCTGCAGCTATGTGATGATACGGATCCGAAGGCAGACCGGGATAAAAGACCTTCTCTACTTCTGTGTGCCGGTCCAGATAACTTGCCAGAGCAAGGGCATTTGAAGCATGAACAGGCATTCTGACACAGAATGTGGACATACTTCTGATCATTAGCCAGGAGTCAAAAGAGGACGGAACAGCTCCGCCGAGTGTCTGGAAATTTCTGATTTTTGCGAAAAGCCCTTCCGGAGTTTCCCCGGAAGCAATCACACATCCTCCCAGAATATCTGAGTGACCGGAAATATATTTAGTGGTGGAATGCATTACAAGATCAATTCCGAAATCAAAAGGCTGGGTGAAATAGGGTGTAGCCCAGGTGTTGTCACAGGCTGTCAGCAAATTATATGCTCTGGCAATCTCTGCCACTTTTGCCAGGTCAGTGATTTTCAAAGCCGGGTTTGAAGGTGTTTCTATCCAGATCAGCTTCGTTTCCCTACGGATTGCTTTTTTGATTTCCTCTGGCTGAGTCATATCCACGGCAGTGCTGCTCAGGCCCCAGTCGTTATAAAGTTGTCCGATCAGCACCTTTGTACCATAATAAATGTCATCCGGCAAAATTATATGGGCACCACTCCCGAGCGCATGAAAAATACTCATGGTAGCGGCCTGTCCTGATGAAAAAGCAGCGGCCTGACCCCCTCCCTCCATGTCAGCAAGACGGGCTTCCAGAGCGGCCCGGTTAGGATTAGACGCCCGGGTATAAATATCCCGTCCCTCCGGAAAAGTCCCGTCGGCCGCTCTTTCAAAGGTAGTAGAAAGCACCATGGGCTGTACAACTGCACCATAGCTGTTTTCAGGGATTCCGTGGTGAATCACACGGGTGTTAAGTGATAATGATTTCCGGGTCATAACGATTGGCTTTAATCAGCAAAAATAGAAAAAGCCGGGCATTCCATAAAAACAGCCCGGCTTTTAATTCATCTCTTTATCTTAAGGCTTACCTGATCCTGATCGCCACCCCGTTTCCTTCCGGGCCGTCCACTGCGGATCTGCTCATCACAATTCGTGAATCTTCAAGCCCGTTCTCAATCAGCAGGTCCCGGATCGCATAGCTTCTGTCTTCCGCCAGGGATCGTTTTGCATTGCTGATCACCGCGATATGAATCTTCTGGCCCGTTTTCAATCTTTTTACCAGATCAGCCACACCCGCATAATCGCTGACGGCTGCGCTGTTCCGCTCAAAGGAAACACCCGTAACGGCAGCCCATCCATCTGTAAAAGACTTTGGCGGAGAGATCTCTGCATCTTTTTTAGGCTCTGCTTGCTTACCGGGCACAGAAACAACCAGCGGCTCCGCCTTTACAGCAGGCTTTTCTGCTGAAGTATTCCTTTCTTCTGTTTTCTGAGCAGCTGCCTGAAGTGAATCGGGCATTCGCGGGCCAAGCAATTCATCAGGGTTAACTGACGTATCTTTTGCTGCCAGGGTCCAATCCGTTACCGTTATTTTTACTGCTCCGGTTTCTTTTTTTCTTCCCAGGTAAAAATAATAAATACTTGCTGCACCAAGGATAGCCAGAAACAACCAAGGTAAGACATACTTTAATTTTCCGTCTGACTGAGTTGTCTTTTTTTCGGCTGAATTTTTCTTCTGATGCAGGGCATCAAACTTTATGTCCAGCGCATTAGATATTGCCGGAGGCAATGAAGCAGATACTACTTCCCCTTGTTTATTCAGTATTTCAACGAGATCAGCCGAGACCAGTCCCCTGGATTTAACCTTGCGTCCGATGAGACCGAGGATAAGCGGAGCAGAAATGCTGAACAGGGAAGAAGCAGAGGTTTTTTTTACTCCTGAAATTTCCGAAATCTTCTCCACCACCAAATTGGCTTTTGTCCCGAAGAAATGAGAAACAATATTATTGCCTATGGTAATTATGAGCTGGGTCTTGTCAAAATTTGACAAAAGCCCGTTGACGTTTTCCAGAATATCACCGGAATGTCCCCCGTCGTGCAAAACTTTCATGACCTTTTCAGCCTCCTGGGTTGATTTCCCATATTTCATCAGCCCTCCCAGAAAAGAAGGAACGGCAAGGTCAATGGCATTGGCCACCTTTTCCTTATCTTCTCCCAAAAACTCCCCGATATTTTCCGCCACCTGTGGAGAAATAATGCCCTTCAATTCTGAAATTAAGTCCATCTGATCAATTCTGATTTTTTATTTTACAACGTTCTGTGATTCCAGTTCATTGTAATCAAAAACTATGCCCAACAAAAACCGGCATATCGAATTAAATCAGTTCCTCAGAATCAGCAGTGCTCCGAAGACAATGAACAGGATACCCAGGATTCTCCAGATATTAAGAGGTTGCTGCTGAAAACCCAGCCATCCGAAATGGTCCAGGACTACTGCCATGAGCAGCTGACTACCTACAATAAGAGTCGTCATATTGGCGGATCCGATCTTCTGAATGCTCATAATGACTGACGTTACATAAAATGCCCCCAGCAAGCCTCCTGTAAACTGCCATACCGAAATGCCACGGACACTGGCCAGAGATGGCAGAGGGCTCTTCGAAAAGAAGGGATACAGGGTCAGTAAAACCACAAAGCCTGACCCGAAAGAGATAATAGCAGCAAGCAGAGGATGATTAAGCGACTTACGCAATTCAGAATTTACACCAGACTGAATGCTTGTACCAATGCCACACAAAATGGCAAGCAGATAATAAAAAATATTCATTTAAGCGACCTTATAAAAGTATGTTTTGCAACAATCGGATGTAAATATTAATGCCTTCATTAATTTCATCGGGTCTGATGAACTCATCAGCGGTGTGTGATCTTGCCGAATCTCCCGGACCGATTTTCAAGGTAGGGAAATCCATCAGGGCCTGATCAGACAGTGTCGGTGAGCCGTAGGGTTTCAGTCCCAGGGAAAGTCCCGATACCACCAGCGGATGATCAGAAGCGATCCCGGAGGGTTTAAGCCTCAGCGACCTGGGTGTAATCTGACTTTTCACATGAGCACGGATAATATCGAGAATCTCTGTCAATGTATAAGCATCGGTAACCCTCACATCCACTACAAATCTGCATTCATCAGGCACTACATTATGCTGGGTTCCCGCATTAATCTGCGTCAGATTCATTCTTACCGGCCCCAGCGTATCCGAAATCTCAGGAAACTGATACGTTCTGAACCATTCTATATCAGCCAGCGCATTATAAATAGCATTTTCACCTTCTTCTCTGGCAGCATGACCCGATTTCCCCTCAGCCCTGCCATCCAGCACCATCAGGCCTTTTTCTGCCACAGCCATCTCCATACAGGTGGGTTCTCCGACAATACCGAAAGCAATCTCCGGTAAGTCCTTGAGCAGCAACTCTACCCCGTTTTTCCCGGAAACCTCTTCTTCTGCCGAAGCCGCAAATACCAGATTGTATTTCAAACCGGCTTTATCATAAAAATACAGAAAGGCGGCCAGCAAAGATACAAGAGGCCCTCCGGCATCATTGCTGCCTAGCCCAAAGAGCTTACCCTCTTCCAAAACAGGAGAAAACGGGTCTTTTTTCCAGGAGTCATTAGGCTTTACCGTATCATGATGGGAATTGAGCAGCAAAGTAGGAAGACTGCTGTCAAAATAAAAATTCCGCGCCCATACATTATTAAGAACACGCTCGACCGGAATTCCCTTTCCCTGTAAAAAGCCGGTAATCCTTGCTGCGGTTTTATCTTCTTCTCTGCTGAAAGAAGGAATAGCGATCAGTTCTTTCAAAAGGCTAGTCACTTCATCCGCAAGCGTTTCCATGTTCGGCTCTGTCATTTTCCGAAGTTTTTTTGACAAAGGTATAAAATCCCTTAAAGCAGGCATTAAGCCAAACACTTTTTTTGACGATGCTGAATCTCAAAAAATTTCTGTCTGCCGGCAACGTCCTATTCCAACCCATTCGCCGGAAACGGAATCCCTATAAAACCAAATGAAATTTTAAAAAATTTATGAAACTATTAACTTATTTTGTCATGTTGCTGAGCATCATGTCATGCAGTAATGAAAATGTAGCGCCGGTTGAGAAAACCATCGCAGGAAAATGGGAGTGGGTGGAAAGCACCGGTGGAATTGGCGGATGGACCTATAAAGCCTCGGCCACTGAGAAAAAGCAGGTAATTTTCACCAAAGCCGGAGATTATGAACTGATTGAAAACGGGGATTCAAAAATGAAAACCAAATACATCATTAAGGATGGCATGTCGATTACTTCAACCACGCCGGTTCCCATGATTTATTTCCAGCCGGATTCGAGCTACATTCATCAGTCTTACCAGATAAAATCTGATACGCTGTTTCTATTTGATGAGGTAAACGACGGGTTCAACCATACCTATGTAAGAATCAGATAAAAGAACCGAAGTGAAAACACTGAAAATTATCGCTCTATGCCTGGCTTTCGCCGCTTGTGAAAGCCAGGATAACGCTGCACCGGAAAAAGCGCTGCCTGGAAAATGGGAGTGGGTGGAAACCCGCGGAGGCATTGCCGGTATAACGATTAAGGCCACCAAAGACCAGCAAAGACAGTTGATCTATTCGTCTGAAGGCGATTTCGAAGCTTTTAAAAACGGTGTCTCCATTATGAAAACAAAATACACTACCCGTAAAGGTAAATCCATTACCTCTACAGAACTGATTCCCATGATCTACTATCTGCCTGATTCCCTTTACGGACACCAGTCATACCATATAAAATCCGACAGCTTGTTTTTATTTGACGAGTTTTTTGACGGGTTCGGCCACACGTATGTGAGGATCAGATAAGGATTCGCGTACCGGCCTTTCCCTGTTCAACCGCTTCTGATAATTCATCGGCATGGCAGATGATCACCTGAGCTACTCCACTTCTTACAGCAGCAAATGCATTATCCAGTTTGGGAATCATTCCTTCATAGATCACACCCTCCTTTCTGTATCTTTCATATGAGTCGGGGTCCAGGCTGGCAATGACAGAATTATCATCCGAGGCATCTTTTAACACTCCACGTTTTTCAAAGCAGTAAATGAGGTTGACACTGAACGCCGAAGCGATGGCCACTGCGACGGAAGACGCCTGCGTATCGGCATTGGTATTCAATATCTGACCTTCAAGATCATGAGTAAGAGGCGCAAAAACCGGAGTAACGCCGGCATCGAGCAAGGTTTTTATAAATGGTACATTTACCTCTTTTACGTCTCCTACAAAACCATAGTCGACAGCTCCTTTTTTTCTTTTTTCCGATCGTATTGAATTACCGTCGGCTCCGGTAAGTCCGATTGCATTACATCCGAGTGCCTGGAGACCGGCAACAATCTGTTTATTGACGAGCCCCCCGTAGACCATCGTCACCACATCACGCATGGGTGCATCAGTAACCCTGCGACCTTCCACCATTACCGTAGGAATATTGAGTTGCTCTGCGATTCTGGTAGCGATTTTTCCTCCTCCGTGTATCAGAATCTTATGCCCTGTCAGGGAAGCGAACGTCGCGAGAAACCTTTCAAGGGCTACGGGGTTGTCTATTACATTGCCCCCGATCTTTACTACATTTACCATCATGCCTGCTCTGTTTTGCCGGCAAAATTTGAAAAATCGGGGCTAAAAATCAAATCAATTTTCATTAAATCCGTCCGTGATGGCTTTTCTAAGCGCCTGATGTGGCCTCAGACCATTACTGCGGTAAAGTTTCTGGGGCTTATCTGCACCTGCCGGGTTCTGATTCCGGATTTTTTCGATGTTCCTTCTGCGGTAATCTTCAAACTCCTCGTCCGTCATATCGTCCCGGTTGTTGGTACCTGAATTGTATCCGTCACTGTAAGAACTCACTCTGATGGCTTCTACAGAGAGCTTGATTTTTTCGCGGATGTCGCTCAACTCCTTATTGATTTCAGCTTTTTCGGTCTTCAGCTCTTCCAGTCCGGGGAGCAGTGAGGAGGACTCGGCCAGGTAGTCCAGTGAGGTTTTGGCCTCAAACCATTTTTTCTTGTTTTCCGTGAGTTCCGGAGTCCGCTTTTTTATCTTTCTCCTGGCCCGCCAGATAGCAGGGTTATGCTGAAACCATCGTACCCAATAGCTTTGGAGTATCGGAAACGCAATCCCCAGACAAATGGCCCCGGCAATGGCAAAGAGTATCCCGCTCAACACGAAAGAGAAAAGTGCCCAGGGGCTGTTGACAAGGTCCAGATTCAGCTGATCATATTCTTTGAGCTTTTCCTCAATCTTTGCTGCAATCGCAGGATTCTGAATCTGTTGTCCGCTGGCATCCACTGTCGTGGCATCCAACTGCATGGTTTTGATCTGGCGGTTGATACTTTCCTTCAGCTTGTCTGTCTTATAAGCTTCATAACGGAACCAGCCCAGCACGCTGAGGGTAACGACAGAGACTACCAGCAAAAACGTCTGGAAATAGCCGTATACCTTTTTGGTTCTTTCGTTGTAATTCTTGAGGTAAGGCATTTCCACCAACCTTTCGTAGGCAGGCTTCAGCAGTACCGACAAACTGGCAAGTCCGACGGCGAAGGCCCATGCTTCGAAATTATTACGGATATTGAGGGCATAAGCCACAATTTCGCGAGAGATGATCAGGTCACCGGCCACAAAAGCCCCACCTGCCAGAAAATACAGTAAGCCTGCCAGAAAAGGATAGGGGGTACTTTTGACTTTCTTCTCTTCCTGAAGCATTTCTACTTTGCTTCGCTGCTCTTTGATTTCCTGTTCAGCGGTGTCCACCAGGTATTGCTGCTCTTCAAAAACACGGCTTTTCTCCTGTTTCTGACGAAGGCTTTCCTGGTGATCACCGGTAGCTTTCAGAATCCGGGCATTGACTTCAGCCAGATCCCCGGAGCGCTGCTGATAACGGTCCTGCCACCATTCCAGACTCACCTCGTTGGAAAGATATCCTTCATAGGTACTCTTATCCACGCTGTCAAGGCCATGATTAAAGCCTTTGTCAAAGTCCTCGTTGATTTTATCTTTATTCATTTCCGGATTTTTTTCTCAGTTATTCAATAATTTTCTTGATTTGCGAAGGATTCAGCTTACTCTTATACCCTCTGGCCAGATTAAATTCGCTCTGAAACACATGGATAAGAGAATCTCTCCTCGCCTTGTATTTTTCAAGTTCGGCTTCGGTATGATTCAGTTCAGGAATAATTTTCCATTTTTCCACCCTAAGGTTATCGATCTGCTCCTGCATAGACCTTGTCTCTGATTCCCAGTTCTCTACTTTCGTTTGCTGGTCTTTCCGGATATTCCGGTTGCCTGACCATCTTGAAAAATCACCCTTCAACACCGTGATGTTGCCGAGAAGAATTTTTCCTGAAAAAAGGAACAGGAAGAAAATAAATCCGAAAAGCGCCAGTGATTTCAATAACGGCTGGCTTTCATAAGCCTGCACAAAAACAAAAAAAGAGGCGGCCAGCGGAATCCCGAACTCCTCCAGGGCTCTCTTCCAGTTAAATCCTTCCTCCCCTGAATGAAGCGCCGAAGTAGGTTTGTAAAGGTTAAACATACCGGCAAGAAATACCCCGATGGCTATCCACTGATAATTTTCAGGAAATCCTGTTCTGATGTTCTGGGCTATCAGGAAATAATTACCTACGCACATCCCGATGGAAAGAAGAAGACCGGCAAGGGTTCTGATCAGGTTGTGATCGGAAAGCGGTTTATTTTCCAGGTCATCCGATTTTTTTCTGTATTCTTCAATTCTGGTCTGGTGTTGCTCTATTGAAAGATTGTATTCACTGATCTTTTCGTGGAGTTGCTCTCTTTTTTTCTCCAGCCCTGCAGTCTGATGAAGAAAAAACGCATTGATCACGCTGATTTTTTCATCCGGGCTGGCCTCAGAAAGACCGAAAATAACCCCTTCATCCCTGAGGGCATCTTCATTCATTAACCAGTATGGCATGGCTCCGGAATCGTCTCTCTCTGAAATCTGGGTGCCAAAAGTGAAGCGTTCCACCGCTGTTTCAATCATTTCGTCAGTATTCTTTTCAATGACGGCCATTGCCTCTTCCGAAGGTTGGACTTCTTCCTTCTTCTCGCCAGAAGAAAACAGCGACTTTAATCTTTGAAAAATGTTCATGGGCAAAAAGGTATTTTAAGTTCAGTGATTCCTCCGGGCTTGTATTGGTCCGGTTGTCTTTCTCTCAGGAATCAAAACACAAAAATCTGAAAAATAGTATGTTACTGACAAAATAAATGTGACAAACGGCAAGGTAAATGTGACTAATTCTGTCTTCTTTTTCCTGATTCATTTTATCTCTGGCAATGCACCCGCTTAATTTCTGTTTTTTTAAAGCACTTAATGGCATTATGCCGTAACTTTGACACCAAAACCGTTTTTTATGCATCTTTTTTTCAGAAAAACAGGAGAAGGTACTCCGATGGTCATCTTACACGGGGTGTTTGGCTCTTCGGACAATCTGTTCACTGTCAGCAAAAACATAGCCGATAGCGGATTCGGGGTTTTTACCGTCGATGCCAGAAACCACGGGCAGTCACCACGTGATGACCGGTTTAATTATGATGTTATGGCTGACGACCTGAATGAGTTTCTGATTCAGCAGGACATAAAAAACCCTATAATACTGGGTCATTCCATGGGTGGCAAGACCGTTATGCAGTATGCCATGAAATACGACAATTTTTCTAAACTGGTCATTGTCGATATTGCCCCGAGGTATTATCCTACTCATCACAATCACATCCTCAACGGGCTGGCGGCCATTCCTACTGAAACACTTACCAGCAGAAAGGAAGCCGAAGATATTTTTTCGGAGTATGTTTCTGATCCCGGGGAAAAACAATTCATCCTGAAAAACCTTTACCGTAATGATGAAGGGAAATTTGGCTGGCGGATCAATGTACCGGTTATCAGCCGCGACATTTACCAGATCGGGGCAGAAATTGACCTGACAAGAAAAATTGAAAAACCCGTCCTTTTTATCCGGGGAGGAGAATCCGCTTATATTTCAGACGAGGATCTGGCTGAAATAAAGAGGGCGTTTCTGAATGCTGAAATAGTTACCATAGACGGTGCCAATCACTGGGTACATGCCACAAAACCGGCCGAATTTGTTCGTACCGTGGTAGAATTCAGCTCAAAATAAGCCATTATGTTCACTGTCATTCAACGCGAACTGAAGCTGAAACCGTATCAGAGAGGTTTTCACCTGATCACCAGTCAGGTGATTGCTGCGATACCTGAGGTGACCGCGATTCAGGCAGGAATACTACAGGTCTTTATCAAACATACTTCTGCCAGTCTGAGCATCAATGAAAACTTCGATCCTACCGTCAGAAGTGATTTCGAAAGCCATTTCAATGTCATGGTGCCAGAAGACGCCCGTTATTACCTGCATAATTACGAAGGCTCTGATGATATGCCGGCGCACATCAAGTCTTCACTTCTGGGTGCTTCAGTCCAGATTCCGGTAACCAGAGGCAGACTGAACCTGGGCACATGGCAGGGCATTTATCTGGGCGAACACCGCAATCACGATACCGGCAGAACCCTGGTTCTGACACTTTGGGGCAACTGACTACTTCAGCGCGGGATTAAACTCCCAAAAATCTGTTACGCCTATGTATTTTTCTGTTCCGATAGCCGTAGTACCCACGTAAAAGCCGAAACCGATATAGACCTTGCCTGATACCTGGGCCACGGCCACTTTGATGTTTCCACTTCCGGGATAGGTAGCAAAACGGGTCCATTTATCTGTATCCGGATCATACTGCCATATGTCCCTGAGTCCTTTTGCTGCGGTTTTACTTTGACCCAGTCCGTAATACATTTTATCTTTTATCCCGAAAATCACCCCTCCGAAACGATCTTCTCCGGGAAAGTCCGTTTTTCTGATCCAGTGGTCTGAAACCTCATCATACTGATAAAATTCTGTGGTTCTGATCTCCGGTTCATTGCTTTCCGAAAGCAGAAAACCGGTATCTTTTCCCCTGATTCTGGCAGAAGCCACTGCAAATTTCCCATAAAAAGACCCGGGGAAGGGTTTTTTACGGTCATAAACCCGGATATTACTGAACCGCCAGACCTGTTTAACCTGGTCGTTTTCAAAGATATAGCCGGAATTATTGGCCATAAAACCGGTCAGGGGCACGCTTCGGATCTTATCTCCGTTCTGATTGAAATCATTCGTCCGCCAGTCATCTTCAAAAAAATTAATTCCCTGCGGATAATCCTCATTCAAAGAATAACCCGAACCAAAAATACTGAAATATTCCACAGAAGTACGTCCAAAAACAGCAAATGGCCCAAGGAGCAAAGCATCAAACCGGGGAATCCCGTCAGACTTATTCACTGACCAGAAGTTACCCCCCGGATGGTAAGTTCCCGTTACGATGGTTTTTGAATCTATGTTTCCCATCATGTTGATCTGGCTTAAATTGTCCACCTCCCTGGAATCATTGGTGGTATCAGCCCTTCCCATCACGCAAGTGTACATTTCTTCTGTTTCGGTTCTCAGCACTCCCCCCGAAAAGGAGTAGCTGGCCGGAGAATTCAGCTTTCTCCACATCGGCGAATCCGGAGTATATACAGGCGCTTTTTCCGGTTCAAATGTTTTATCTTCCGGAATCGTGGAAGTTTCGCGACATGCTGCAACCACCAGCACCGTTATTACACAAAGATATTTCAGCTTATTTTTTTTCATGATGACCGGTACTTTAATTCCATTCGACTGGTGGGGTACATCCATATCCCGGATAAACCGTCCGGCAGTCACCTGCAGGTTTGCTTTGCGGAACCATCGGGGGCAGCATTCCCACTGCCGCATCGGAAGAAGAATTCAGGGCGGCCGGCTCTGCCACCATCCGTCTTGTTGTGACCCCATACACCCCAAAAAATCCAAGCGCAAACTCCTTGTTGCTGGTTTCGCTGACCATGTTTCCGATGATGGTAGAGGGCAAGGGGTCAAAGATACTCCCGGTCCTGGCCCTCTGCTCTTCATATTGCTGCCAGTACAGATAGGCTTCAGGAGAGATAGACATCTGCTTTACTTCTACATAATGTCTTGAAAGCGGCACCGCCTGGTCTATGATCGAATAATGCACCACCCTGTTACGTATTTCCTTTCCATTGGTATAAGTGTCTGCATAAACATTAGCCCCTTCGCTGCGGTTGTAAGTCCAGCAGGACACGCTGCAGGTAGTTGGTCCTCCACCGCTACTGGTTTTCAAAGAAATGGAATATGCCTGCCAGCGGTAGTAGTTCACTTCGTTTTCAGGATCTTTGGCTTCCACATAAAAACGGACAAAATCTTTGGTTCTGTCTGCAGACAGCCCTGAGATCGGGGGGACATCCCGCATAAGCTGAGGTTTGGAAGAATACACCTTTCCGTCAGGCATTTCTACTCTGAGCCGGTAAGATCTTCCGATCTGGCACCTGAACCGCTCGTCGGACTGATAAAGTGCCGGCTCGAAAAGATTCTGACGAAACCTGACGGAGTCTCCCAGATCATCATACAACATAACCCTGGCTCCGTTAACAGCCAGCCGGGATGTAATGATACTTCCCGAAACAAACCGCCCCGAATAACTAAGTCTGAGATTATAAGGCGGGGCTTCGCTGGTAACTTCACCATTCACTACCAGCACCGGCTCTTCATTCCGATAGAGAAGATCTACCTGGTCCACGCAGGACAGAAGGATAAAAGACAGTAAAACAAAAACCTTTTTCACACGATCAAAAATTATAAGTAACAGCCAATGCCGGTATGATATTCCCAAAAACAGATAACCGGTAAGAGCGTATGGAGCTGTTATACCGGATAAAGTAGACCGAATACGGATTTCGCCTTCCGTAGAAATTATAGAGCGACAGAGAAAAGGTCATGTAATTCTTTTGATCTGTGGTCTTCCTTGTATCTTTCAATAGTGAAAAATCCAATCGATGGTAATCAGGAATCCTGTCAAGATTTCTGGAAGAATAATCTATGACAGTTTTTCCGAGAAGCCTGTACGTTCGATCCGGATAAGATCCCGGGCGGCCCGAAGCAAAAACGAAATTAGAAGAGAGGGTCCATCCCTCTCCCAGAAAATGCTGTATGGAAAAAGCCATGTTATGTGGCTTATCAAAGGTTGAAGGAAACCAGTTTCCCCCGTTGATCTGTTCTGCCGGATGAACCGATTCAACCCTGGCCATCGTCCTGGAATAAGTGTAGGAAAGACTTCCTTTCAACCGGCCCTTGTTTTTCTGAATTCCGGCCTCTATGCCATATGCCTTTCCTTGTGCCGCTACCAGTTCTGTTTCAAGGTGAGGATTAAAAAATAACCTGGCGCCGTTTTTATATTCAACAAGGTTCTGAATATCCTTGTAATAGACTTCGGCAGATACCTCGTACGTATTTTCTTTAAAATTCCTGAATATGCCAAAAGCCAGCTGATCTGCTATCTGCGGGGCAAGGTGAGTATCTGACGCTTTCCAGAAATCAACCGGAGAAATAGCGGTCGTGTTGGAAATCAGGTGAAGGTACTGGCGCATACGATTGTAGCTTAGCTTGAATGCCAGGGAGTGTGCCGGCGAAAAGCGGACGGACAACCTGGGCTCCAAACCTCCGTACCTTTTGATAAGCTGGTTGCGTCCGAAACTTACGCTGTCAGAAATACTCTCCGTCGTTCTGGAGTGCCCCTCCTGATAATAAAACACCTCCCGTGGCCCCAGGTTATGAAACAATGAATATCTGAATCCCGCCTGAATACTGAACTCCGGTGTAATATTCCAGTCTGTGCTTATGTATGGCGCGATTTCCCTGGCATATTCTCCGGGTATGGTAAGGACTATCACGTTAGACTCCGGCTTGTCAGGCCTTAAGTCTCCGGATCTTAGTATATAATGAATGGCATTGACACCCGCCTCCACCTTTACCTTATCGTTGGGATTATAGAGCGCAAAAGCTCTCAACTCCCTGTGCCGGATGGAAGACGTCAGGGTAAATTCGTACGCTTTGTGAAACCCCCGGGTGCCAAAATCATAATCACAATAAATACCCTGAAAATTCAATGACAGCGTAGTAAGAATATTGCTGCTGTATTGTATACTCAGGTCCTGGGTCTTACTGAAATACAACGTGTCATCTGAAAATTTGAAATTGTCAAAACTACGGTAAGAGTTAAGCGTCAGCACATTTTTTTTATTAATGCGATACTGTACCTTACCGTTGAAATCATAAAAAAAAGCCTTGCTTTTATCCGTAGGCTCCGGGAATTGCCTGATCACAAAATTGGGATAAGCTACTCTGCCTGCCAGAAGAAAAGTGGCCTTGTCACCAATCAGAGGACCTTCCAGCACGGCCTTACTACTGATCAGTCCCACACCTGCAGAACCTGTCAGCCGCTCCTGATTTCCACTTTTGCTTGTCATTTCCAGTAAAGACGACAGTCTGCCTCCGTATTGGGCCGGAACGCCCGACTTATACAACGATACGCCAGAAATAGCATCAGAATTGATGCTGCTGAGAAAACCCAGCAGATGAGAGGTATTATAAATGGGCATTCCGTCGAGCAGCACCAGGTTCTGGTCGACCCGCCCTCCTCTTACATTAAAACCTCCGGCCCCCTCTCCGACCGTGGTAATGCCCGGCTGCAGCGTCAATGCCTTAATGATGTCCGATTCTCCGAAAACTACCGGAATCTTTTTCAGGTTCTTCATCTCCAGCTTGACGACCCCCATCTGTGTTTCGCGTATATTACGATCCTCCCTTGTGGCTTTTACTTCTATTTCCTCAAGTTCATTGGATCTGAGGGTCATCCGGACATCATGAACCCTGTGCTGGTTAAGGTCAATACTGAACGTTTCTACTTTATACCCCAGCATGCGCACTGTTACAGTATAATTTCCCTTAAGAAGTGACACTTTATAGTGGCCCGAAGAATCCGTCTGCGTTCCGGAAGATAACCCTGAAAAGAAAACTCCTGCTCCGTGAAGTGGCTGACCTGATAGAGCATCCGACACGTTTCCGGACAGGACAAATCTGTTTTGGGCGGCCCCATAAAAAGAGAGATAAAGCAGCAAAAAAGCGGCCTGAATAGTTCTCATTCCATCAAAACAATTTATCTAAGGTTGAAGTATGTCCAAATGTATAAAAAAAGACAAAGAATTCACTTTTAAATCCACGATTTCTGTCATCAACGGCTCTGAAAAGCGCCTCTTCCGTTCGTTTTCATTAAAGAATTACAGTTTTACGGATTTATTGACATCTGCATTTTGCAACTTTAGGGATGTTCCGGTAAATTACACCCGAAATAACCTTACCCGTGAAGGGTTTATCAAATGAACAAACTAAAGAAAATGACTTCTACCCGAAAAATTTCCCTTTTGCTTGTCGCTCTGACGGTATTTTCCTGGAAAACTTTCGCCCAGGACCTTACACAGCAGGTGGTACCTGACAGGGTCAACAGTGAAGAACAACAAAAAAAGCCTTATGTTATTCTGATCTCTGTAGACGGTCTCCGAAACGATTTTATCGAAAAGTATCAGGCTGAAAACCTGAAAGCCTTTGCAGAAAAGGGAGTGTCTGCTCCTTATATGCAACCCTCCTACCCTTCTCTCACATTTCCTAACCATTACTCCATCGTTACGGGAATGTATCCGGGACATCACGGCCTTGTTGATAACTCCTTTTATGACAAGAGCAGGTTACAGGGCTATGGCATGGGCAATAAGAAGGCTGTCGGCGACGGAACGTGGTATGGCGGAACCCCGCTATGGGTATTGGCAGAGCAGCAGAAGATGGTAAGCGCCAGCTTTTACTGGGTAGCTTCTGAAAGTGACGTTCAGGGGGTAAGACCCAGCTACTATTACCTTTACAATGAAAAAATAGGGATCGATGAAAGAATACGGACGGTAAAAGAGTGGCTTAGGCTTCCGGAAAGTAAGCGCCCTCACCTGATCACCTTTTATTTTCCTGAAGTAGATCACGAGGCTCACTATTTCGGACCCGACGCTGAAAAAACCGGGGAAGCCGTAAAATTCGTGGATAACAGCATTGCAAAGCTTGTTGCCACAGTAGATTCTCTGGGTTTGCCTGTGAATTATGTATTGGTTTCAGACCACGGCATGGTGCTATCCGATAATAAAAACCCTATGCCATTGCCGGCGGCAGTTGACACCTCCAGGTTTACTGTTCCTTACGGCAGCACCCAGCTTCATCTTTACGCCAAAAATAAAGCAGACATTAAACCTACTTATAAAGCCATCCTGAAAGAAGCCAGCGGTTATCGGGCATATCTGAACAAAAAGATTCCGAAAAAATGGCACTACGGAGGGAAAGACGATCGTTTCGGACGTGTCGGAGACATCCTGCTCGTTGCTGATTATCCTAAAACTTTCAGCCTGAACGGCCGGGGAGGCAGCCCTGGAAAACATGGCTATGACCCTGCGTTTCCGGAGATGAGGGCCTCATTTGCAGCCTGGGGGCCGGCCTTCCGTGAAGGGCAGGTCATTGATGCCTTCGAAAATGTTCACGTCTTTCCCCTGATAACCAAGATTCTGGGACTGGAATATCATCATAAAATAGACGGAGATGCACGTTTGCTGGAAAGTGTATTGAAGAAATAACGAACGGCCCGTGAAAATGCGGGCCGTTTTTTATTTATCCCGGGCATCCAGCACATAGAGATGGCCATCCGTGCTGGTGAAGTAAATCCTGCCGTCCCGCCAGACCGGTGTGGCTAGTATTGCCCCCATATCCATGATCTTCTTTTCTGCCTTCAGATAATCGTTTCCGTAAACTTCAAAATCTTCCCTGAACTTATCTTCACGGTTGTACACTTTTTCATAATTCGCCTTGCTCCCATCCGTTTGAAACATCCACTGTACTTTCCCCGTCTTCCGGTCTGCGGCATACAGTTTTCCGTTAAAACATCCGAAGTAAAGCATATTGCCATCGATTGCGGGGGAACCAAACACGCGCATGTTCAAAGGAATCTTCCAATGAATATCTCCGTTCTGAGCATCCATAGCATAAAAATAGTGGGAGTCAGAAGTACCGAAAAAAACCTGGCTGCTATCTACAACCGGAGTAGCGATTATCCAGCTTCCCTTTTCCTTCATATTCCACTTCCCGGTCCCCTTTGCTGCATCAAGTACATAAATGTTGTAGTCACGACTTCCGAAATAAACGCTGCTGTCCTGGATAGAAACAGCTTTCTGAATCTCTCCTCTGGGAAAATACGTGTCTCCAACCGTATCAAATTTCCACGCGGGTTTCCCCGTTTTTGTGTCAAGAACATACAGAAATCCATCAAAGCTGCCTATGTATACCTTATTATCAAAAATAACGGGACTGGCATGAACCACATCTCCTGTTTTGAATTTCCATAACATGCGGCCCGTATTCTTATTTAGAGCATAGACGAATCCGTCGCCGCTACCGAAAAACAGTCCGTCACCTGCTACCACAGGTGCAGAGAGATGATAATCCCACGCATCATATACTTTTTCTCCGCCTGTTCTGAATTTCCATACGACTTTTCCGTCTTCTGCACTAACGGCATACAGAAACCCGTCCCGGCTGTTGACCCAGACCATTTTTCCATCCGTTACCGGGTCTGCGCCCAAAGGCCCGCCGGGTTTAACCTGCCATTGTACTATACCGGTCAATACGTCCAGCCTGGACAAAGAACCATTTTCAGAAGCGAGGTAAAGAGATTTTCCGGATAATACCGGTGAAGTGTGTATGGGGCTGCCGGCTTCAAATTTCCAGATCAGCTTTTGCGCATAACCATAATAACCTGCAAGCATCAGCATGCCGGTAAACCATAATTTTTTCATAATAGGTAAAGGTTGAAATATAAAAAAAATCTGACCATCCCTACCGGAAAGGTCAGAACAGATTACCGTTTTCAGCGTATCTATTATCTTCCTTCTTCGTCGAAGAGGGTCGTATATTTTTTGATAAGCTTCAGCACAATATACAGTATCGTACTTCCTGCAGCCCCCCAGAACCAGAAAGTTTTCTCAAAATGAATTGTCCCTGTAACAGCCCATTGTGCCGTCAGTTCAAAAATGTAGAAGAGAAGGAATAAAGCCCAGACTCCGTTTTTTTCTTTTTTGAGCACCTTACGTATTGAAAACGGATATTTCGCTTTTACCGGAGCTCTAAGAGCAGGAATAAAAGCGGGTGTTACAGCCGCCCAATCCAGATAAATATTCCCGAATTTTCTACGGAGAAAAGCTTCTTCCGCAAACATGATCCTTTCATAATACACCCAGTAAAGCAACGTAAAGGCCACCAGGAACCAGAAATCGGCGGAAAGCATAGCCACGGCAAACCACATAAGAAAATTGCCCAGATAAAGGGGGTGTCTTACCACAGAATAAATCCCGGTCTGATTCAGCTCGTCGGCCAGCTGACCCTCACTGGTATTTCGGCCGGAGGTATTTTTGGGGGTGTGTCCCACAGTATAAACCCTTACAGCCAATCCAATCAGACCTACTGCCAGCGCAGCCAGCCAGTAATTGAATCCTATTTCACCGTAGGCGCCGGAAACGATGCGACAATAAAACACCCCTAATCCTCCCAAAAGGAAAACCAGCGGCAGGTAACTTCTTAATCTGAACAGGAGATTGCCCTGCTCTTCCATTTCCTCGATAAGCGCCATTGAAATCTGTTTAAAATGAGCCGCAAAGTTAAATATATGTGATGAAATAAAAAATCTCTGCTCAGGAAGAAGTGTCTCCCGGAGGCAGGGATACCGGTTGCTGTTCGCCCGCATTCCATAATGGCAGTCTTCTTGCTCCCCGCATATCTATTTCCCAGTTCATAGAAGCGGCCAGCTGTGAAACCATGACGGCGATCTGCTTGTCGGCCATTTGTGGCAACTCACTCTCAAAAGCCTTTTCCTGCATCAGCTTTTTGGCCTCGCTCAGCAGTGCGGTATAGTCTTCATTGCTGAACTTATGCAGAAAGCCCTGGTTAATATCATAAAACTTATAATCGGTATCCATGGAAATGATCTCTGCCGGAGGAAACTCTTCAATAAGCAGCTTTCTGGTCCCCTCCTCCCTCCGGAATTTCACCTTTGAAAAATCAAATCCGACAGAAACCCTCGCCCGGGCAATTACCAATGCTTTTTTATTGGCCTTGAAAAGGCCGAAATAATCTTTTTTGCTGTTATGATCATAAATTTCAGTAAAGTACCCCTCTGTCAGCACCACTTTAAACACTTTTTCGATCCTTTCCAGAAGGATATTCGATTCTATCCGAAGGTCCTCCCGGTTGTCTTTCAGTTTCCTGCCATACATCCAGTTGAAAATCTGCCAGGCGGCAATGCCACCAAGACCAAGCGCTAAAAAGAAAAGTAAAATTTCCATGCAGCTGAAATGGTTTGCGGAAATCAAAAGTAATCAAAAATAGGTACTTTTGTATTTTAGTTTTGTATGTCTTGCCCTGATACCATGACACCACATAGAAAATTCCTGATCCTGATCGTGGGACCGACTGCCGTCGGAAAAACAGACCTTTGTGTAAGACTGGCCCGGGCTTTCGGCACAGAAATCATCTCCTGCGACTCAAGGCAATTTTACCGGGAACTGAGCATCGGCACAGCCAAACCCACCCATGAAGAGATGGGGGGCATTAAACATCACTTTATCGATTCCCATAGTATATCAGAATATTACAGTGCCGGTGATTTTGGAAGAGATGTCAGCCGGCTGCTTCCGGAAATCTTTAAAATACAGGATGCCATCATCATGACAGGCGGCTCTGGCCTCTTTATCAGGGCCGTTACTCATGGACTGGACGACATGCCGGAAGCCCCTCTGGAACTACGCGATGAACTGATGAAGAAGCTGGCTGCTGAAGGATTGCCTGCCCTGCAGAAGCAACTCGCGGAACTTGACCCTCTTTATTTTCACTCTGCGGATATCCAAAACACTCAAAGGGTAGTAAGAGCGCTGGAAGTCTGCCTCAGCACAGGAAAGCCTTTCTCTTCTTTCCATCGTGCTGAAGAAACATCGAAAGATTATGATATCATCAAGATCGGCCTTGAACGCCCCCGCGAAGAGTTGTATGACCGTATCAATTATCGCATGGATCAGATGCTGGAACAAGGTCTGACAGACGAAGCCCGTCGTCTTCTTCCTTTCAGAGACCATAATGCCCTCCAGACTGTGGGGTATAAGGAAGTATTTGGCTATCTGGACGGAGAATATGACCACCATACTATGGCTGAACTTCTGAAAAGGAACTCCCGCCGCTATGCCAAAAGGCAAATGACCTGGTTCAGGCACCAGGATGCATTTACCTGGTTCCATCCCGACAGTGAAACGGAAATTAAGCAGTTTATTATTGAAAAAATGGCTGAAAACTCCGGGGCCTTTGGCACTTAAATGATTTAGCCCTTACTTTGTGAAAACTTAATCTTCATGTCCAGAATCATCATCGCCATAGACGGATATTCGTCCTGTGGGAAAAGCACTACGGCCAAAAGTGTAGCCTCCAGGCTTAACTATGCCTATATTGACACCGGAGCCATGTACCGGGCCGTTACGCTTTATTTTATTGAGAAGCATGTGTCGCTTACGAATCCCAGAGAAGTGGAAAGCGCCCTTGGAAATATATCCATTGAATTCAGAAAAAGTGAAGAAGGCCGCAATGAAACGTTTCTGAACGGACTCTGTGTGGAGGATGAAATCCGGAAACTTTACGTGGCGGACAAAGTAAGTGAGGTAAGCGCACTGGCTACGGTAAGGCATGCGATGGTAGACCAGCAACGGAAGATGGGAAAAAAGAAAGGCCTCGTAATGGACGGCCGCGATATCGGTACTGTCGTATTTCCTGATGCAGAACTCAAGGTTTTTATGACCGCCGATCCGCTCATCAGGGCACAGCGCAGGCAGATTGAACTGATGGAAAAAGGGGAGCTGATGGACATCGACGAAATCCTTCAAAATATTCAGAAAAGAGACCTTATCGACACTACCAGGGCAGAAAGCCCCCTCAGACAAGCTGAAGATGCCATTCTGATTGATACTTCCTACATGACTCTCGAGGAGCAGGCTGACCAGGTATGTATGCTGGCGGCAGCCGTTATTTCGGCGAAAGAAAAAATCTCATGAAATACGACTACCTTATTGTCGGACAAGGCCTTGCCGGGTCTCTTCTGGCCCATGAACTGCTCAGGAGAAAAAAGTCTGTCTTTCTGGTCAGCGACCCGATCCTGCCTTCATCTTCAAGAGTAGCCGGTGGCATGTATAATCCTGTTACCGGAAAGCATCTGGCAAAAACCTGGCTTGCAGAAACCATTTTTCCGGCCATGCACGAATTTTATGGTGAAATTGAACAGTTATTTTCCTGCTCAATTGTTCACCCGGCAGACATCTACCGCCCTTATGCCAATGAAAATCATCGGGAACAATTTCTGAAAGCCATCAGCCGTTTCCATCTGGAGGAATATGTCACTCACCACGAAAAAAACGACGGGTATGAAGAATTCATCCGGAACCCTTTCGGAGGGATAATGACAACTCACTCGGGCTGGATCGATGTACCCCGGCTACTGGATGTCCTTAGAGAGCATTTCCTTTCTCTCGGGATTCTGAAAGAAGAAGCATTTGATTATGAAAGCCTGCGGGTTTTATCCGACGGCATTGAGTGTGGTGAGCTTCGTGCCGGTGCGGTGATTTTCTGCGAAGGGTTCCATGCACGGCACAACCCCTGGTTCAACTGGCTGCCTTTCAATCCTGTAAAAGGAGAAACATTGATCGTGCGTATGCCAAATTTCCCCTTAAAGGAGATTATTAACCAGGGCAAATGGGTTTTACCCGTTTCAGACACTGTATTCCGGATCGGCGCCACCTACAACTGGCACCAGCTTGATTTTGAGCCTACGGACGACGCAAGACAATATCTTCTGGGCGAAATCTCCCGGTTTTTAAAGAGTAAAACAGAAATTATCGGTCAACAGGCCGGAGTAAGACCGGCAACGAGAGACAGGAGGCCAATCATGGGACCTCACCCGCTCGAGGCAGCTATTCATATCTTTAACGGTTTAGGAACCAAGGGGGTATCGCTGGCTCCCTATTTTGCCATCAACATGGCTGATTTTCTGGAAGGTAAAAAAGAAATACATCCAGAGACAACCATAGAACGCTTTTATGCGTTATATTACAACGAGAAATTATAAAAAAATCTTCAGATGATGGTAAGATTTCTGCTTCTTTTACTGAACATCCTGGTATTCTGTGGCTTTTCCCGGGCTCAGAAATATTTCGGTGCAACCCAGGAGGAGTTTGGGAAGAGTCGCATACAACTTAAAAGGTTTGAGTGGAAAACGATAAAAAGTAATAATTTCGAATTCAACTATTATCGTGGAGGAGAAATTCTGTCGCAGATGGCAGCCAAGACTGCCGAGGCAGAATATGAGAAAATAACGGAAACACTGGGCTATACTCCCTTCACCACCATGAAGATCTTCATCTACAACAGCCCCAAAGATGTTGCCCAGAGTAATATAGGTCTTACTTCTCCGGAAGAAATGGAGGACCGCGACCTGAACATGTCGAAAGCAAGAGTGCAGATCGCTTTTGCAGGTAACGACAGCCTCTTCAAAAAACAGCTGGTGACGGAAATAACCAGTCTTTTTGTGTACGATATGCTTTATGGAGGCAGCCTCAAGGAGGTACTTCAGAGTTCCCTGCTGCTTACCGTCCCTGAATGGTATATGTCCGGAATATCCTCTTATATTGCGGAAAGCGACAATTCCAGGATGTTTGATGTCTTTAAATCAACCATTCAGAAGGCTGAGAATAAGAAACTTTCCCATCTTGAGGGACAGGAAGCAGCTATCATTGGCCAGTCGATCTGGAATTACATCGCTGTCAGATACGGAAGAGACAACATTTCGAATATTCTTAACCTGACCCGGATTATCAGAAATGAGCAGTCAAGCATCACCAGCACACTGGGCATTTCGTACAACCGTTTCATCAGGGAATGGAAATCTTTCTATGTTGACAACCAGGCAGAAATCCGGAATGAAGAGCCTCTGAAACCTGAAACTCCTGCCGCAAAACCTATTGAAGAAGTCAAAGAAAGCAAGCTTCAGAACCTCCGCCCCGGAGAGATCGACACAGATCACTACGAATTCTCTGAAAATAATATTGCTGCCTCCAGGGAGTTCAGAGATCAGCGAAACACAGGAACCGGCGGACAGGCAAATCTGGGTAGCAGACTCAGAAGACCCAGCGAAGAATTCAAACTCAGTGCCCCTAAGGCTTATCAGAACCTGCTTATTTCAAACGACAACAAATTTGAGGTTTTCAATGACCCGCTCAGGAAATTCGGCGTCGCCTCCACCCTGGTATTAAATGACCTGCTCGAAAACAATATCATTAAATTCAGAGGCTTCGTAACACCGACTTCCCCCTTATTCAAAAATCATGATATCTCTGTAGAGTATGGCAACTTTACGAAGAAGATCGACTGGAAGCTGAAGTTTGAACGCCGCTCAACCAGTTTTGAGGGCGTAAATGAAGACAACAGCTATCTTTTCAGACCTCTCCGGATTCTCATCCCCGATCAAAACAACCTGGGCTTTCTCCGAAGAACGCTCTATCACAGAGTATCCGGAACAATCATTTATCCTTTCTCGACCTATCTGAAGTTTGAAGGTGTCCCTTCTGTTTTTTCTACTTCCGACATTGACTACCTCGAACTCAGCAGATCCAATATGGCCACGTATTACGGAGGTTTGCAGGCCAATCTGGTATTTGACAATGCCGTAACGGTTTCACGGAATATAGAAAGAGGAACTAAAGGAAAAATCAGTCTTGAAAAGAATGTGGCTTTCGGAAAAAGCAATATGAACTTCGACCGGGTCAACATCGATTTACGACAGTATCAGAAGCTTCTGAACGGTTTTTACTTCGCCGGAAGATTCAATTTCGGCCGCTCACTTGGCAACGCCCCCAAATATACTTTTCTGGGAGGGGTAGAGAACTGGCTGATCGACAGGCATATTCACAAAGTAAACAGTACCAACTCCGGTGTTCCGATCAGTATCAGCGATATTAATTTCTACAATTTTGCGGGGAACCTCAGGGGTTTTGACTTTGCAAAACTGTATGGTAACAATCATCTCCTGATTAATCTGGAACTGCGGCTCTCTCTTTCGAGTTATTTCCCGAGAAGTTCCATATCCTCATCATTCCTCCGAAACCTCCAGTTAGTGGCATTTAATGACATAGGCACGGCATGGAATGGAAATAAAGGCCCGCTAAGCCGCCAGAACAGTCTGAATACAGAAATTATCGGCGGAAGCCAGAACCCTTTCTATGCGGAAGTTACCAACTTTAAAAATCCTTTCCTGATGGGTTACGGCATCGGAGCACGCACTACCATTCTCGGTTTTCTTGTGAAGGTTGACTATGCCTACGGTATAGAAAACAAAGAAGTCGGAAAACCCAAGCTATATCTCTCCATCGGTAATGATTTCTGAAATTACCTGATTTTTTGTAAAAAGTCCTCCGGTATTGCCCGGAGGACTTTTTGTTTACCCCCTCTCAACTCAAGATTGGCACAGTTTTAGATGGATGTACCTCACCTGAAGTGCGCCATCCCTGCTTTGCTGTGGTACTGCAGCGGAATGTCGCCGGACTTTCGAATTGAAAGATCCGTGTATAGAGGATTTGGCATAGTTTTAGCGTAAGGTTAAACGGCGCCTTTTCGGACAGGTTAAGGCTAAAATTGAGTTGAAATAAAATTTACTGACTGTGTGTCGCCGGTGATGTTTACCACAAAGCCGTCGGGTGAGCTTGCGATTAGTGTAAAGCTTATTGAAAAATAACTTTAGTAAACATTTTGAACCGGTCATTTTACTATGTCATCATAAGAGAAGTGCTTTCTATAACATAATTCCTGAGCGTATGAATCTGCTTTCCATGTACTTGAAAAATCTTACACCGCTTGACAAACGGTTTACTGTCCCGGAGGCTTTCCGGCACAGACTCCGGAGATCATTCCTTGCTGTTATACTCATTTCCGGCCTCGTGACAGGCCGCGCGTTTTCGGCAGAGGTCGACCTTTCTGTAAAGCAGACCGTCGACAAAGCCAATCCCCAGGTAAATGACCTGGTAAAATTTACCGTTTACGTAAAGAACTCCGGCCCCGGCACGGCAACCAATATTGTCGTTGAAAATGTGGTACCCAAAAACGGGCTGGGCAGTATCAGCGGAGTAGTCATCACCGGCACCTGGAATTATGATACTTCAACAGGAACGGGCCTCTGGACCATCCCCTCCCTGCCCGCCGGAGATTCGCTGAAACTTGAAGTTTCAGGTATGGTGATCCAGCGCGGGGTATTTTTTAACATCGCACAGGTAAAAAGCAGTCCTGACAATGATGCCGATTCAACACCCGGAAACAACAACCTGAGCGAAGATGATATCAGCACGGCCTGTTTTTCAGTACCGATTTTATGGTACAGGGGAGATACATACACCGTTTCAGTCCCCGCCATTTATGGAAACATGAACCTGAAATGGTTTAACAACGGAACAGAGATCGGTTCCTCAGACACTGCCGCTACGGTTAATCCAGATCACACATTAACCATTAAAGGACCCGGAAGTTTCACATTCACCACTTCTCAGACCACTTGTGGCCCCACAGGCTGCTGTCCGGTGGTCGTACTGAAAGGTACTACTTTTGACCTGGCCCTGAGAAAAACATCAATAACCACTTCTGTAAAAGTCAACACCCCCATTACATTCTATGTCAGTCTCTTTAATCAGGGAGATGTAAAGGCAACCGCTATACAGATTGCCGACTACATTCCGGCAGGTCTTACCCTTGCTGATGGCAACTGGGAAGAGAAAACACCCGGTATTGCTTCGCTGAAAGTACCGGTGGATACACTCCTTCCGGGCCATGTCACTCAGAAGAGCATCACTTTTATTGCTACAGGAGCCCCTAATGATACACTCAGAAATGCCGCAGAGATCAGTTCAGCGCGTGACGGGGAAGGAAATATCGCTGAAGACATAGACTCAACTCCTGATGACAATCCGAATAACGACGGTATTGCCAAAGATGATGTTATTGATGAAAACCATAAGAAAAATCCGGCAGACGATGAGGATGATGCCGATTTCAGTGAATTTGTAATTGTTCCGGGAGATGTATTTGATCTGGCGGCCAGAAAAATTCTGACCACCTACGGACCTTTATACCCGGGTATGAAAGTTACATTCCAATACGATGTCTTTAACCAGGGAACCCTCAATGCCACCAAAGTTAAACTGGTGGATTATATCCCAGCAGGGCTTATCCTTGAAGATACCGCATGGACACAGACAGGCAATATAGCTTTCCTGAACGACCCCTCCTTCACTATTCTGCAGGGGCAGGTCCGTTCGAAATCCATCAGTTTCCGTATCGACCCGTCTTACCTGGGCACCCAGATTATCAACAGGGGTGAAATAAGTCAGGCAAAAGGCCCGTCAGGTGAAGATGTTACGGATATTGACTCTTCTCCGGATTCTGACCCTTTAAATGACCTTGTCGCCATTGACGATGAAATTCTGCAGAACGGTAAAACCGGCGGTGATGAAGACGATGCCGACTTCACTATCATTTACATCAATCAATACACCAGTATTGGCGACTTTGTATGGGACGACAAAAACCGTAATGGCCTTCAGGATCCGCAGGAACCGGGTATTCCGGGAGTTTCTGTTACGCTTGAGCACGCTAACGGCGACTCTCTCACCACTGTACTTACCAATGCCCAGGGTATTTATCTCTTCGACACCCTGCTGGTAGGAGACTACGTGGTCAGAATTCAAAAACCAACCGGTTATGATTTCTTTACCCAAAGATATGCAGGTAGTGACAACACCCGCGACAGCGACTTCGATCCTGTTACAGGAAAATCCGGAATAATCACTCTTTTGTCCGGAGCCAAAAACATGACCGTTGATGCCGGTTTTTATAAATATGTCTGCGACGAAATTACCTCGGTAAATATAGCTGATAGTCAGATATGTATGGGTGATTCTACACTTCTGTCTGCTGTAAGTCTGTTAGGCGCAAAAATCAGTTTCTATAATGTTCCGTCGGGAGGTACACCCCTTTTCAGTGCAAACAGCGGGGAAAGTAAATTGGTTTATCCGACTACGTCCACCGTATATTATGCTGTATCAGACAGCCTAAGCCCTGGCTGTACACCTGTCAGAGTGCCCGTAGCCCTGACAGTCCATGGAAGACCTTCTAATCCGAGTTCTATCAATGTGATTGAAGTTTGTACAGGTCTTACCACCAACCTTAACAGCCACATCATCAACGGTGTAACGACACCGGGAGGAAGTTTTGAATGGCATACCGGTCCTTTGTCCGGATCACCATTGGTTTCCAATGTCACGACAGCGGGACCAGGCATTTATTATCTCTTTGAAAAATCAGGTGCGGGTTGCTACAGTAATCCGGCCCAGGTACGTGTAACCGCTAAAACCTGTAGTGAAATTATAGACCTGAGCCTGATCAAAACGGCGGATAAGCGGGTGGTAAGCCTTAATGATACGATCACTTACACTATACTGCTTGCGAATGCCGGGCCCGACAATGCTACTAATATTGTCCTTGAAGATATTCTGCCTGCCGGACTTACATTTGTGTCCAGTCCTGACTTTACACATAATGCCGGGGTGCTTACGCTCCAGCTGCCTTTACTGGCCAACGGAGGCTCAAAGACTTTCACTTATAAGCTCAAAGCGGTCAGAACAGGCACTCTCATTAATATCGCCCAGGTGAAAAGTGCAGATCAGCATGATTCTGATTCCACCCCCGGTAACAGCAGCACTGTTAATGAAGACGACGATGATGATGAGATTATTCACGTAACCGGACCTTCAACAGAAATGGCTGACCTCCGACTTGAAAAAGTAGTGAGCAATATCAGCCCATATGTCAATGATAATATTACCTATTACATCCGTGTAACCAACGATGGCCCGGATACTGCCACCAATGTGATTGTGGAGGATATTCTCCCTGCAGGACTCCAGCTGGTTTCTACGTCAGGATCTGACCTTCTGACCACGACCGGAAATACCATCAGGGCTAAGTTCAACAGGATACTTGCCCACGAGGAGGTTGAATTCAGAATCGTGGTAAAAGTTACTGCCGCAGGCCAGATTTCCAATCGTGCCGAGGTAATGGCTTCCGATCAGCCCGATCCCGATTCTGTTCCCGGCTCAGGTGCTGACGAAGATGATGATGATACCCGTACCATCAATGCCATTCAGAACTGTAACCCTTCAACGCCGGTTATTTCGGCCCTGAATGCTTACCTGTGTCCTGGAGAAAGTACCACACTTTCTGCTGTGAGCTGTAACGGTACGGTAACCTGGTCAAACGGAATGACCGGAAACAGCATCACCGTTTCTCCGCAGTCATCGACTACTTACACCGCAAGGTGTACTGTAGGCACATGTGAGAGCGCGGTATCCAACAGCGTGAATATTTCCGTCGGGGGAGTCGCTCCGCCTTCGGTAACCGCTTCTTCAAATGCGATATGCTCAGGCCAGGCAGTAACACTTACAGCCACAGGCTGTGCAGGCACTGTCCGGTGGTCCAATAATGTTCTGGGTTCTTCAATAGTAGTTACCCAGACGCAGAACACCACTTATACAGCGGTCTGTATCGTGGGCAATTGCCAGAGCAATCCTTCATCTGCATTGACGATAACCATTACAACCAGCATCATTGCTCCGGTTATATCCGCCGACAAACAAAGCATCTGTGTGGGTGACACCGTAACATTGACCGCAACCCAATGTACCGGAACGGTGACCTGGTCAAACGGAATGACCGGTCCGTCCGTCAAAGTCAGTCCGGCAAGTAACACTGCTTATACGGCTACCTGTGGAAGCGGAACCTGCTTAAGTCCGAATTCAAACACGGTTAATATTACCACCGGAACCTCTCAGGGAACCCCGGTTATTACAGCTTCAACGAATGCTACCTGTGGCGGACAAGCCGTTACGCTGAGCGTCAGCAACTGTTCAGCCGGCATTCTCTGGAGCAATAACCAGACTACCTCAACCATAACAGTTACTCCAAACACTACTACTACTTACTCCGTGAGTTGTGGCAGCGGCGCCTGTAAGACCACCGCATCAAAAATCATTACTGTAGGAGGCCTGGGTGAAACACCGGTAATCACGGCGTCGCAAACCGCTGTTTGCAAGGGAGCGCCTGTTACCCTGACAGCCGGCAGCTGCTCAGGAACAATCACCTGGAGCAATGGCGGAACCGGCAATTCTATCACTGTAACAAGTGATTCAACCAAAACCTACACAGCCACGTGTAATACAGGCACCCAGTGTAAAGGATTTGCCAGCACCACCATTACTGTTTCTCCGATACCTCAGGCTCCGATCGTTACTGCCGGAAAAGATACTGTCTGCGCCGGCGAACCGGTAACGCTTACTGCCAGCAACTGTAGCGGAACCGTGAGATGGTCTGGTCAGCAAACCGGAACTACCCTGACTGTCAATCCGGAAGAAACCGCCTCTTATACAGCTACATGCGTTGTAAACGGATGCAGCAGCAGTAGTTCTGTGGCTAAAACCATTGTAGTAAGAGGAAATAAACCTGTAATTACCGCTTCGAAAGAAGTACTCTGTGATACCTCTTCATCAGCAGTCCTGACGGTAAGCAATTGTCAGGGTACTATCTTGTGGAACAACGGAGCAACAACAGCATCGATCACTGTTAAGCCTGCAATAACTACTACTTATACCGTAAGCTGCCTCAACAGCGGCTGTGTTGGCACAGCTACCAAAACCATCACCAGAACGATTCCGGTTAAACCGATCGTCAATCCGTCCGTCAGTAATGCCTGTCCGGTACAAACCGTCAGTCTTCTTAATGCCGTTACAAGTTTGCCTTCTGCCGGTGGTAAGTTCATTTTCAGGACCGGAGACTCACCGCAATCCCCGCGCGTTTTAAATCCTGCAGCAGTAAGTGCTTCCGGAACCTATTATGCATTTGACTCCACTGCAAGCGGTTGTATCAGTCCGGCGGCAGCTATACAGGTAAATATCTCCACTTGTGGCACTTTGCCCGACTGCACTGCTCAACCCGCCACTGCCTATGCCGGAAAAGATTCACTGTTCTGCCCTCAGGGATCAGGTTTCTTTACCCTGAACGGACAAATAGGCGGAGCAGCCTCTGCAGGGACATGGACGAGCACCAATGGTTCAGGCGGTTTCAGCAACGTGGCCGGCCTCAGCGCAAGGTATCATTATACTCAGCAAGACCTTACCAGAGGACATGTTACCTTTGTCCTGACGACCAATGATCCGGACGGAACAGGTAGCTGCACAGCTGCCAGAGATAGCATGACATTAACTTTTAATGCTCCGGATAAGCGTCCTTTTGTGACATTCAATAAAATGCCGCTGCTATGTTACGGAGATTCCCTGACGCTCACCGTCGAAGACAATTCGGGTTTCAGAGTTTTATGGAATACCGGAGACACCACCAAAACAATCCGGGTTCGTAATGCCGGAAGTTACTGGGCTAAATTTGTAAGCGCTTCAGGATGCAGTTCTCTGAATTCTGATACCGTAAATGTAAGTGTGAAGCCGCAGATCGCAGCACCACTTGTGTCTCTGCTGGCCTCAAATGCCTGTCCGGCTGTTACCGTTAATCTGACCGAAAAAGTGCTGAGTCAGCCATTGACCCCTGGCGGAGTGTTTGAGTATCGTACAGGCATAAGTCCTGCATCGCCACTGGTGACTTTACCTTTCGCTGTGGGTGCCGGCAGCTATGTGGTTTTCGAAAAAACCACAGAAGGATGCTTTAGTCAGCCTGCGCTTATCAATGTAACTATCGGTTCCTGCAATGGCGTTAACCCTGCTGCCGATTCAGCGGATGTTCAGGTGACTCTTACCGGCAACAAAACCATTGCTGACATAGGGGACGAGGTTGTTTACACCCTTACAGTAAGAAACAACGGCCCTAAAACGGCTGTCAGTGTAAAAGTAGTAAATACCCTTCCTGTTCAGCTTCAGGTAAACAATGCGCCCGAGTTAAGTCGCTCAGGCAGCACACTTAATGATACCATTCCTGTTCTGGCAACAGGACAGTCCAAAGTATATACCTATACGGGAAAAATCGTCCAGCCGGGTCTGACCAGTAATTTCGTTCAGATTACGCCAATGGGTAATTTTGACCCTGTGCTGTCCAACAATTCCTCTCGGTTTGACGTGCAGTGTATCACCTGCCCGGACACCTGTATAGCCACTGCCCTTAAGGCCGACACCGTCTTACAGCTGGACGGCAGCTATAATATCCGCTTTACTTCTCAGATAAGAAACTGCGGCACTGTTGATCTTGAAAATGTTAACATCATTCACAGGCTGGATACCGTCTTTACGGCTCCCGTAAGTTTCCGTGTTATTCAGCTGCCTTTGGTGACGAGCAGTAACTCCCAGCTGGCTATCAATACTCACTTCAACGGAAAGACAGAAACAGGACTTCTCAACCCGTCACTCAGCAAACTGAAGGCCGGAAAAACAGATACGGTGGTCTACGTAATCAACGTAATCCCTAACGGCGTGTTTGGTCCTTTCTTCACTAACAGTAAGGCCATTGGCAGTACAGCGGCACCCGTCGATTCTGTATCTGACATTTCCAATGACGGAATCATTATCAATAAACCGTCCTCTTCTTCCACTGTTATCAGGCTGCAGAACAGTCCGGGTATCGGTCTTGCGCTGGCCATTATTGATACGGTAAAAAATATCAACGGCACTTATGATGTCATATACCAGGCCATTGTAAAAAATACAGGGTCTATGCGTCTTGATAGTGTGATTGTTAGCGATACTTTATCCAAAGCTTTCCGCTCACCGTCGTCCTTCTCGATAGTCAGTGCACCGGTGAGCAACAGCGGAAGTGAGTTAGTAACTAACCCTGACTTTGACGGAAACGCCGATCCGAGACTTACCCTTTCAGGAGGCAAGCTGGGCATTGGCAAGACAGATACCCTCCGTTATACTATCCGGATTCAGCCCGATACCCTCAAACGATTTGAAACCCAGGCTATCGCTTATGGTTACGGATCAACTGACCCTGTCCGGGTGAAAGATCTCTCTAATGACGGCACAGATCCTGACAGACCGGGAGAGGCTCCGACTGTTCTCCTTCTGGATAACTCAGGACTGAACCCCGGCGCCTGTATTGGACTTGCCCTCTATATAGCCGATACCACGTTCCTGCCCGATGGTTCTTATCATGTGATCTACCACGCCATTGTCAAAAACTGTGGTACACTGGCACTGAACAACGTTTCCATATGCGACACCTTGTCAACGACCTTCACAGGAGCCACTGTAGCAATCATTGCAGGACCTCCGTCTGTCGGGTCAGGCAGCACCATTGTTCCTGATCCATCCTTTAACGGAGTGAGTAATTTCTGCCTGCTTAACGCCGCAGCCAGTACATTGGCCCCTGGCAAGACCGACACACTGAAATGGACCGTCAAGGTAATCCTGAATGGCAACAACGGGCCGTTCCTCAACAACGTGACCGTCTTTGCCCAGACCTCCGAAGGTCAAAACATCTCTGATATGTCGAATGACGGCACCAACCCGGATCCGGCTGGTTCATATCCTACGATTATCAACTTTAACTCCGGACAGGGAGATGCCATGATCGGTATCGCCAAAAAACTGAATGATATCATCCCGGTAGAAGGCCGACCTTACGTATTTGATCTTCCATTTACCTTTGTCCTTAAAAATTACGGTATCAAAGACTTCGAAAGGGTCCAGATCCAGGACAATCTTTCTGCCTATTTCGGTGATAAGGTCGTCATTGACAGTGTTGCCATCACCGGATTAAGTAACGGGCTTACGGCCAATACTGAATTTACCGGAAAAGGCGACCTGATTAATCTGCTGATTGACTCCCTGAGCAGCCTTCCTGTAAAATCAAGCGCTTATGTCAATCTGTTGGTAAGAGTCAACATGGAGTTTGCCGATACTACCCGGTTTACGAATTCAGCCCTGGCCATAGGCTTTTATGAAGGTACATCTACAGACGATGTATCTGCTGATGGTGACAACCCGGATAAGAATCTCAACGGATGGCCGATTGATGACTCAGATCCAACGATTATCGATTTTGGCAATATCATTGTTCCCCCTGTATTTACGCCTATCGGTGTAGCCAAAGCAGTGGTTGTTGACAGTAACGCCAATGCAGACGGCAGCTATAATGCAACCTTTACCGTTATCGTGAAAAACTTTGGTACAGTTGCGCTCGACAGTGTACAGCTGACCGACACCCTGGATGTGGTGTTTGCAAACAGAACAACCTATAGTCTTATGGATTCTGTCACCCTGAATGAAGGCAGCCAGCTGGTACTTAACCCGCTTTTCGGTAAAAATGACTCTACCGGTTATCACCTTCTTTCGCCTGTAGGAAGTATATTGGCACCGGGAGCATCCGATACGCTCACGTTCCGTCTGAAAATCAGGAACAACAGCCCTGAGACGCAGATTTATCTGAATACCATTACAGCGACGGCCAGAGACAGTTCAGGTGTGGTCAGTGATACGTCCGACTCCGGATTTGATCCGGATGACAACGGCAACGGAAACCCTTCTGATGACAATGATCCGACAGAAGTCATTATTCCTTCTTCAGGATCAGATACGCTGGCCATTACTCTCTTTATTTCAGACGGAATTTCGCCTAACAATGACGGGCTGAATGAAAAACTGATCATTAAAGACCTGAATAATCCGGAAGCCATCACCGAGGCAGATCAGATCACTGTGTACATCTATAACCGTTGGGGTCAGATGGTGTTCAAATCTGAAAACTATAAAAAAGACTTCCCGGGAGATAATAATGGTTGGGATGGTGCAACCAACACCGGTATCGGCAATAAGGGCGCCGTTCCGGATGGTACGTATTACTATGTGATGGAAAGTCCGTCGGTGAGAATATTCGGAGGTAAACGTTATGTCAACTTCATAACGGTAGCCAGATGATGCATCACCCATAGGCAGAGCGTCACAAAAATTTAAAGGAATAGGAGTTAGGTATTGTATTTTAAAAAACTTATACTAATTTTGCTAAGCTATTGAGCGTCAATACCTTGGGAAAGTCAGGAAAACCATTAAGTTCCAGGGTATGGAATCTTTACTAAAAAATAAGAAAATGAAAAGTTCACGTTTACTAAGAAGTAAGCTTGCTGCCATGTTAGCTGTGGGCCTCACCGCCGGCTTTAACGCCAATGCCCAACAGGAGGTTATGTACTCCCAATACATGTTTAATACGCTGGCTATCAATCCGGCCTATGCAGGCAGCAGAGATGTTCTGAGCCTTACCGCCCTGGGGCGTTATCAGTGGATAGGTGTTCCGGGGTCTCCCAACACCCACTCTTTTTCACTTGATATGCCTATCCGAAATGAAAAAATGGGTCTTGGCCTTACGGCTTTTAACGATGCCATTGGTATTGCCAACAATACAGGAGTTAACCTTTCTTATGCCTACAGAATGAAGGTCGGGGACAGAACCACCCTTTCGCTCGGTGTACAGGGGGGCGTTACCAACGTTAGCCTGGCTTTTTCCAATATCAAGGAAATTTCAGACATCAATGACCCTGCTTTCAACAGCAATGCCAACATAAACAAACTCATTCCTAATGTCGGCGGAGGACTTTTCATCAGTAACGACAGAAGCTATCTGGGCTTCTCCGTGCCGCAGATCATTGAGCAGAAGTTGCCGGGCAGCCAAACCGGGAAAGTCCAGCGTCATTACTTTATGATGATGGGATTTGTCATCGGAAAAGGCAATCTTAAAGTGAAACCTTCCACTATGATCCGCTACACCAATGGTGTCGGCCTGGGGCTCGACGGAAATATCAACTTCTGGATAAAAGACAAAATCGCCCTGGGTGTCTCAGGCAGGAAATCTCAGACCGTACTCGCCGGTCAGGATGCCATTGATGCGGTTGTCGGAATGTTCGAACTGCAGCTCACACCACAACTCAGGGTCGGTTATGCCTACGATTACAACATGAACAGGCTTAACGAAAAAACCAATGCAGGCTCTACCTACAACAAACTTACCGGCACACCTACCCATGAGTGGTTGCTCAGGTATGAATTTGGCTATGGTAAAAATAAAATACTTACACCAAGGTATTTCTAAGTAAACTTCCGTCTATACATACTGTTAACATTCGTCCCCTTAATGAATACTATGATCGTCAGGATAAAGAAACAATGGATACTGATGGTATTCTGCGGTTTTATTACCTCTGTGAGTTTTGCTCAGAGCGGGTTACTGAAAACTGCTGACCATCATTATGAAAATCTGGCTTATATCAAAGCCATTGATGCCTATGAACAGGCTCTCAAGAAGAAAGGCCTTACAGATTCGGAAAAAAATGCCGCAAGGATAAAGTTAGCCGACAGCTACAGCAAGGTCAAGGATGCACAAAATGCAGAGCGCGTTTATGCTGAACTGGTCAATTCAGGAACAGAACTTTCTGCTGAAAATGCCAGTGTTTATCTCCGCTATGCCCAGGCTCTTGCCAGTAACGGCAAGTACCGGGAATCACAGGAGCAATATGAAAAGTATACTGCCAAAGCAGACAGCGACCCGAGAGGAAAGGGCTTTTCCAAACTTTACAGTGATGTAAGCATCCTTTCAAAAAACGCTTCCTGTTATAAAGTAGATTATCTTTCTATCAATACCAACGCAGCGGATTTCAGCCCGGCCAATTATCAGAACGGTCTGGTTTTTGTTTCCAATCGCCAGAATGCGGGAGGAATCCGCCGTGTATTCGCCTGGAACAATACGCCGTTTCTTGACCTTTACCACCTCGAAGACGTAGCCATGCTGACCAGCTCTGAAGCTGGCCTGGGCGGAGGCTCCTCCGGGAAAAACACCAGAAAGTCCAAATCCGGGGGCGGACTTGTAGGAAGTGACGAATATACTGAACCTACAGCCAATGACTCCAGGACCATAGGTACTTTTGGGGGCGGAAATGTCGGGCTGGGGACTAATTTTAGTGACAGACCGGCTACAGAAAGCCAGCGACTGAGCGGATCTATCAATTCGAAATATCATGAAGGACCCGCAGCCTTTTTTAAGGATGGTTCAAGAGTGATTTTTACCCGGAATAACTTTGTTAACGGCGTAGCCAGAAAAAGTTCTGACGGCATTAACAAGCTGAAACTTTACATGGCAACCGCTGATAAGAACAGCTGGAAGAGCATTACAGAACTTCCCTTTAACTCCAATGAGTATTCTACCGGTCACCCCGCACTTTCACCAGACGAAAAGCTGTTGTTTTTTGCTTCTGATATGCCGGGAGGTTTCGGAGGAACAGACATTTATGTATCCCGATTTGATGGCACAAACTGGTCTCAGCCTATCAATCTCGGAAAAGAAGTCAATACCAAAGGAAATGAAATGTTTCCCTTTGTGGATGAAAAAGGTAATCTGTATTTTTCTTCTGACGGGCATCCCGGTTTAGGTGAACTTGATATCTTCTTCACCCAAATGGACGGAACCACCCAGAAAGGCAGAATCATCAACATCGGCGCCCCGCTCAACTCCAGCAAAGACGACTTCGGCATTGTCACAGACGGACTTCGTCAGAAAGGCTATTTCAGCTCCAACAGAAAAAGAGGGGGCAATGATGATGATATCTATAAATTTGAAAGGGATTGTGAACTGAAAGAAGGCTGTGAACTGCTTATTGCGGTCTACGATGCAGAAAGCAAAATGCCGCTTAACAACACGCTCATAACGTACACGGATGCAGACGGTAACAACCTTGAAGCGACCACAGATGCGGAAGGTAATGTAAACATTGACAACATAGAACCGGGCCATGATTATGTTTTCAAGGCTGTGCGCGAAGGGTATAGCCCCAATACCGTAAGCTTCAGTATCGACGAATGTGATAATGAGGCCTCAAGACTTGAAATCCCGATGTCCATCCCGAAACAGGCCGTCGACTCACTAATGTCTTCAGTAGATAAGTCGAAATTTGCTGCAGGACCTAATCCGCTCGGAGGCAAAACCTGTATCATCAGAGGCAAAGTTTCTTCGCAGGGCGCCTCAGGAGGCGTTGCCGGGGTGGAAGTCACCCTGCTGAACCTTTGCGACAACAGTGTGCAGAAGGTCCTGGCTGATAAAAACGGCAATTTTGAATTCACAGCTGTGGAAGGTTGTGATTATGTCCTCGATGGATCAAAAGCCAATATGGGCTCGAAAAGTACCAAGCTGACCAAACTCAGTTGTACTGACGGACCGATCAATACGGATCTTCTGATGTTTGTTACCGGCGACATTGTACAGGTGGATAACATTTACTTCGACTATGGCAAATACAATATCCGGTCTGACGCAAGAGCAGGACTTGACAAACTGGTGAAACTGATGCGTCAGTATCCTAAAATGAGAGTTGAACTGAGATCACATACCGACAGCCGCAGCTCGAAAGAGTTCAACCAGACCCTTTCTGAAAACCGTGCCCGGTCAACGGCCGAGTATCTGTTCAAGAGAGGTATAAGCAAGTCCCGCATTGCTGATTACGTCGGCTTTGGAGAGACAATGCTGGTGAACAATTGTGCCGACGGGGTACCTTGCTCTGAAGCAGAACATGCCCGCAACAGGCGTACAGAAATCAAAATTCTTCAAATGGAATAAAAAAAAATCATATTTTCTGACAAAGCCGCTTACCTTTGTGGGCGGCTTTGTTTTTTTTAAATGGTTTTCCTGATGAAGTGGTTTTACATCATAATTTTACTTTTCCTTGTCAGAGTGGCCGGGGCTCAGAGTGGCCTCAATGGACAATATCAGTTCAATTACCTGGCTCTCAACCCTGCTATTGCCGGCGAAAGCGGCGCATTCGCACTGAAAGGGATCCTTGGCAACCAGTTTAACGGAACCATACGCCCCAACCAGGTTGCGCAGGTGGTTGCCATTGACGGGCAGCTTTACAATCAGTCTGCAATGTCTTTTCAGGGCTTCAGAACCAATGTCGGCAACATTATCAGTACCGGTATCAACCTCGGATATGCCAAAGGTTTCGAATTGGGAGAAGTCACTCTCAAAGCCGGAATCAATGGCGGACTGTTCGTTCAGCCCAATGTCATCACGGCAGCCGGTCAGCAACGACTTGCCCCTTTTGCAGGAGCAGGGCTGCTGATGAAATATAAGACCGCCTGGCTGGGCCTGTCCAATCCCATGCTTGTTTACTCATCACGAATCACCGAAACAAGACCCTGGTTTCTGCATCTTGGCTACCTGTATGATCAGGTTGAGGGGTTTGCCCTTCAGGCCAACATCCTCGGAGGCTTTGCCAACAGCAGCATTCAGACCACGGATTTTAATGCCAAAGCCATATTTTTTGACCGGCTGGCGCTTGGGGCGTCTTATCGCATAAGAAACAACGGCCTGGCAACCACAAGTAAAAATGTGCTCCCCTTTGCAGAGATAAAGGTATCCCGGACAATTGTTCTCGGACTGTCCTATGACTCCAGCTATGGTCGTGCAGAAAATGCAGCACAGGCCAACCCCAACGGCGTCTTTCACCTGCTCTTCAGATATGTCAGTAACGGTCCCGATGAGGAACAGAATTTCAGAAGTCTGTTCTGAGCCACTGTCACGGAACATCCCGGGCAAACAACCCGATCACCTGAAACAATTTGAATATAAACACATATTTCTACGTTTTTGAAATAAATAACATCAGATAATTGTTAACATATTCAACGTCAAATCATAACTTTGCATAAATTTTCAGCCAACGAATAGTAATCACAAATAATGGATCAGTTTTCATACATTGCCAACGCGGATGTAGCTGCAATAGACTCACTTTACCAGCAATACCTGAGTAACCCCGAGTCAGTAGACGTAAGCTGGCAGAACTTTTTTAAAGGTTTTGAGTTTTCCAAAACCTGGAGTACCAACGGACATTCCCCCGCTACGGCGACCTCTGCAGGAAAGTCTGACAATCATGTGCTTAAAGAAATTGAAGTAGTGCATTTTATCAGGGGGATGAGGGCAAGAGGCCATATGATGGCTACGATTGACCCGCTCTACCCGATCCGGAAATACGATCCTAATCTTGAACTGAAAGACTTCAATCTTTCTGACAGCGACCTTGACACCGTATTTGAAGCCGGGGTCGAAGTTTTCGGAAGACCGGCCACACTGCGAGAAATTGATACCGCGCTGCGGAAAGTTTATACCGGCAATATCGGTTTTGAATACCAGTACATCCGTGACCGAAAAATCAAGGGATGGTTCAGAAGAAAGCTTGAAACAGAATATCTTAACTTCAAACCGGGTATTGAGCAGAAGAAACGGATCCTTGAAAAGCTTAACCAGGCTGTCGCTTTTGAAAACTTCCTGCACACCAAGTTCCTCGGGAAAAAACGCTTTTCACTGGAAGGCGGGGAATCTACCATTCCCGGACTTGACGCTGCCATACTGAAAGGTGCTGAAATAGGTGTAGAAGAAGTTCTGATCGGAATGGCACACCGTGGCCGTCTGAATGTACTGACCAATATCCTTCAGAAGCCTTTTGACCAGGTATTCAATGAATTCGTAGAAAATATTCCGACCCTGGAGTACAGTGACGGGGACGTTAAATATCATATGGGTTACTCCAGCCAGATCGAAACCCCTTCCGGCAAAAGAGTTTCCATGAAGCTGATGGCCAACCCGTCTCACCTCGAAGCGGTAGATCCTGTTGTTCTTGGCTATGCCAGAGCACGTGCCGATGCCCATTTTGAAAGCGCCGGTATGAAGTCCAACAACTTCGACGACATCTATGATAAGATTCTTCCGATCATTATTCACGGAGATGCCTCTCTTGCAGGTCAGGGGATTGTCTACGAGGTAACCCAGATGTCCAACCTTCCGGGCTATTATGTAGGAGGCTCCATCCACTTTATCATCAACAATCAGATCGGGTTTACAACCGATAACAACGATGCCCGCTCAAGCGTTTACTGCTCGGATGTAGCCAAAATCCTTGATACACCGATCTTCCACGTGAATGGCGATGATCCCGAAGCCGTGGTATATGCCATGCAGCTGGCCATCGAGTTCAGACAGGAATTCAACAGAGACGTTTTTGTAGACATGATCTGTTATCGTAAGCATGGCCACAATGAGGCGGATGAACCCCGGTTCACCCAGCCGACCATGTACCAGATCATCAACAATCACCCGAATCCCCGTGAAATCTATATCGAAAGACTCAAGGCTGACGGAAGTGTGGATGAGAATATGACACGCCAGCTGAAAAGCGACTTTGATAACAATCTCCAGGGAATTCTGACCAAGGTAAAAGAAAATCAGCTGCCCTACAGACTTCCGAAACTCGAAAAAGAGTGGAGCCTGCTGAGAAGATCTGATCCTACCGATTTCGAAACCTCTCCCAAAACAGGTATTTCGAAGAAAGATATTGACCTTATCGGCAAAGCCCTGTACAGTATTCCTGAAAACTTCAAACCCATCAAACAGATTGAGAAGGTCCTGGAAGAGCGTAAGGATATCTTTACACAAGGAAAGCCGCTCAACTGGGCGACCGCAGAATTACTTGCCTACGGTTCCATACTCAATGATGGTAAATGGGTGAGAATGACCGGACAGGATGTTCAGCGCGGCACCTTCTCTCATCGTCACGCCGTGCTTCACGACATCAATAATAATCAGGCTTTTAACAACCTGACTTCTATCCGTGAAGGACAGGGTAAATTTGAAATTTACAATTCATTCCTTTCGGAATATGCTGTAATGGGTTATGAATATGGCTATGCCATGGCAAACCCCAATGCCCTGGTCATCTGGGAAGCACAGTTCGGAGATTTTGCCAATGGTGCTCAGATCATGATCGACCAGTTCATTTCTGCAACCGAATCCAAATGGAACACAATGAATGGTTTGGTACTGTTGTTACCGCACGGCTATGAAGGCCAGGGACCTGAGCATTCCAATGCCCGCCCCGAGCGCTTCCTTCAGTTATCTGCCGAGTATAACATGTTTGTTTGTAACTGTACTACGCCGGCCAATTTCTTCCATATGCTGAGAAGGCAGCTTGCCCTGCCTTTCCGCAAGCCTTGTGTACACATGTCTCCTAAATCGATGCTGAGACATCCGCTTGCGATCTCTCCTATGGAAGACTTCCTTGAAAACAATACCTTCAGAGAAACCCTTCCGGATGAGTATGCTGATCCTAAAAAGGTCAAAAGGGTATTGCTTTGCTCTGGTAAGGTATATTGGGAACTTCAGAAAAAACAACAGGAGGATCAACGCAAAGACATTGCCATCATTCGCCTGGAGCAATTGCACCCCTTCCCCAAAAATCAGGTGATCGGCCACCTGAGCAAATACAAAAATGCTGAGGTCATCTGGGTACAGGAAGAACCTCTGAACATGGGCTCCTGGTCGTTTGTCCAGAGAGAGTTCCCTCAGCTTGGCCCCGATGATGTTATCTCACGGAAGAAAAGCGCTTCTCCGGCCACAGGTTATACCAAAAACCACAATGAGATACAGCAGGTAATCATAGAAAAAGCATTTGAATTGAACTAAATTGTAGATCATGGCAATAGAAATGAAAGTACCCTCGGTAGGCGAATCCGTAACCGAAGTAACGATTGCTTCCTGGGTAAAAAAAGACGGTGATCAGGTCAAAATGGACGAGGTCATCTGTGAACTTGAATCAGATAAAGCTACTTTTGAACTTCCGGCGGAAGGAAGCGGCATTCTGAAAATTTTAGCCAAGGAAGGCGAAACACTTCCTATCGGAGCTCCGATCTGCATCATCGAAACAGGCGGGTCTGCCGTGCAGGAAACTTCTAAGCCTGCCGAAGCTGCGCCAGCCCCGGAAAATAAACCGGCTGCTGCGATTGTAGATGTAACGGTACCTACTGTAGGTGAATCCATTACAGAAGTAACCATCGCATCCTGGTCCAAAAAAGACGGCGACTCCGTCGGACTGGACGAAATCATCTGCGAACTGGAGTCTGACAAAGCTACTTTTGAACTTCCTTCTCCTCAGGCCGGGGTACTTAGAATCGTATCTCCCGAAGGATCTACCATACCTATAGGCAGTGTCATTGCCAAAATTGAAGCCGGAGCTGTTACTGCTCCTGCACCATCGCCTGCCGCGCCTGTCGCTGCGGCAAGCCCCGCTGTCAATGGTGGCGACAACTACGCTGCCGGACACCCCTCTCCTGCCGCTGCCAAAGTACTTGCAGAAAAAGGTATTGCTCCTGCTGCTGTAAGCGGAACCGGCGTAGGCGGACGCATTACTAAAGAAGATGCTGTTAAAGCTGAAAAACCGGCGGAGAAACCAGCCGCTCCGGCTACTCCTGCTGCTGCTCCGGTAGCTGCCGGAACAAGAGGCTCAAGAAGAGAAAAGATGACCTCTCTGAGGAAAACCATTTCCAGAAGGCTCGTCGCGGTTAAAAATGAAACAGCCATGCTGACCACTTTCAATGAAGTGGACATGAAGCCGATCATGGACCTGCGTAAACTTTACAAGGATAAGTTCAAGGACGTTCACGGGGTAGGACTGGGCTTTATGTCATTCTTTACCAAGGCCTGTGCCATTGCCCTTAAAGAGTTCCCTGTGGTTAATGCCTACATTGACGGTGATGAGATCATCTATAATGATTTTGCAGATATTTCTATTGCTGTCTCGGCTCCGAGAGGCCTTGTTGTTCCGGTCATCCGCAACGCTGAGAAGCTTTCTTTTGCCGAAGTGGAGGCAGAAGTGATACGACTCGCCACAAGGGCCCGTGACAACAAGCTTACGCTTGAGGAAATGAACGGCGGAACCTTTACCATCACCAATGGAGGTATTTTCGGATCCATGCTTTCTACCCCGATCATCAACGCTCCTCAATCTGCGATTCTTGGTATGCACAATATCGTGGAAAGACCGGTAGCCATTAACGGACAGGTAGAAATCAGGCCTATCATGTATGTGGCGTTGTCATATGATCACCGCACCATCGATGGCAAAGACTCCGTAAGTTTCCTTGTAAGGGTAAAACAGCTGCTCGAGGATCCGACAAGAATGCTGCTGCAGGTTTAATCAAGCTTTAAATGATCTGAAATGGAATACGATATAATTGTAATTGGTTCAGGCCCTGGAGGATATGTAGCTGCCATCCGCAGCGCACAGCTCGGGTTTAAAACAGCCATCATTGAAAAATATAACGCCCTGGGAGGAACCTGTCTGAATGTAGGCTGTATCCCATCCAAGGCTCTGCTTGATTCAACAGAGCATTTTTATAATGCCGTGCATCATTTTGAAGAGCATGGCATCACCACTGGCAAAGTGAAAGCCGACGTTAAGAAAATGATCGAGCGGAAGGCCGGTGTCGTGAAGAAAATGAACGATGGTATCAACTTTCTCATGCGCAAGAACAAGATCACCGTCGTTAACGGTTTTGGTTCTTTCGTTGACAAAAACACCATCAAAGTGGCCAAAGAAGATGGTACCGAGCAACAGCTGACCGGTAAAAACATCATCATCGCCACAGGTTCAAAACCGGTGATCCTTCCTTTCATGAACTTTGATAAAACCAGGATCATCACATCTACCGAAGCCCTGAATCTGCAGGAGGTGCCCAAACACCTGATCGTGATCGGAGCCGGTGTGATCGGGGCCGAACTGGGCTCTGTCTATGCCAGACTCGGCGCCAAAGTGTCTTTCGTGGAGTTTGCCGACAGCATGATTGCCACCATGGACAAAACCATGGGGAAAGAACTTCAGAAAGTGGTTAAAAAACTGGGCGCCGACTTTTACTTCAATACAAAGGTGACCAAAATTGAGAACCTGGGTAAAGAGGTACTGGTTACGGCCGAAGATAAAGACGGTAAACCGGTTGAGATCAAAGGCGATTACTGCCTGGTCTCTATTGGTCGCAGACCTTATACAGATAACCTTAACCTCGAAGCGGTCGGCGTAGCCACCGAAAAAGGAAAGGTTATCGTGGATGATCACACCCTTCAAACCAATGTTCCCGGCATTTACGCCATTGGTGACGTGATCCGCGGAGCCATGCTGGCGCACAAAGCGGAAGAAGAAGGGGTTTTCGTAGCTGAGACCATTGCAGGTCAAAAGCCTCATATCAATTATAATCTTATCCCGGGTGTGGTTTATACCTGGCCGGAGGTAGCTTCTGTAGGTAAAACCGAAGAAGAACTGAAAGCTTCAGGAGTGGCGTATAAAACCGGCAACTTCCCTTTCAAAGCCCTCGGACGAGCAACCGCCAGCGGAGATACGGACGGTCTTGTCAAAATCCTGGCCGACAAGAATACCGACGAAGTGCTGGGCGTACACATCATCGGCGCAAGAGCAGCCGATATGATTGCTGAGGCGGTTACAGCGATGGAGTTCCGCGCCAGCGCAGAAGATATCGCCCGTATCTCTCACGCTCACCCTACTTACATGGAAGCAGTTAAAGAAGCGGCCCTGTCAGCTACCGGCAACAGGTCCATTCATTCGTGATACAGCAAATGATCTTTACAATAAAGGCTGTCCCTCCGGACAGCCTTTATTTTTGTATCACATCTTACTCCTTCAATCCTTTCAGAAAAGCAATGCTTCGGGGCACCTGGTAATTTACCTCATTGCTTTCGTCTTCAATAAAATAATGCTTTATCCCGGCTTTGTTTCCTGCCCTGATGATGCCCGGTATATCAGCCTGTCCGGTTCCCAGGATCACATCATTTTCCTGAGGTGTATTGCCCGTACGGTCACCCTTCACCCCTTTCTTCAGGTCTTTGAGGTGAACAAGTTTCCAGCGATTGCCATATTTATTGATAAGTGCTACCGGATCTGCGCCTCCGTGAATCGCCCAAAGCACGTCCAGTTCGAAAGAAACATATTCCGGATCCGTATTTTTGGCAATGTAATCGAAAAGAGTACCGTCTTCGTAAGGCCAGAATTCATATCCGTGAATGTGATAGCAGAAAGTCAGGCCCTGTTCCTTCAGAATTTTTCCGGCCTTGTTAAAGTCTTCCACAGCTTTCTTTGCATTCTCAAGGTTAAAAGCCCCGCTCTTATGAGGAATCCAGGCACACATAACGTATCTGGCCCCTAAAACCCTGGCTTTGCGTGCCACCTCCAGAGGATTACTCACGAGTTCTTCATACCCTGCCCCGGTCGACGGAATGACCAGTCCTCGGGCATCACACATTTTACGGAATTCTTCAGGAGTAACTTTGCCTCCCATACCCTCCACTTCCTTAAAGCCCATAGCTTTGATCGAATCCAGCGTGGCTTCAACACCATTCGGGAAACTTTTCCGGAAGGTATAGGCCTGAACCCCCAGTTCGGCTTTGTAGAGCGGTTTTTTGTTTTGGGCGGTTAAAGAGAAGGGCTGAGTAAGACTGGCCAAGACCAGCATACCCGTCAGTAGTTTTTTCTTCATATTCTTTTATAAATAAGGTTGAACGCTCGGTTGCTTAAAGGCAACATAAGTAAAATTAAGACTATTGTATGGAAAACCATAACATTGGCCCTAAATAACCATAAGAACAGGTCAGCCCCCTCACAATTTCCAGATGCCCCGTCTGGCTTGTCTGGCCTGCAGCTCCAACGCGGCATAGGTCCTGTCAGAAGAGTATTTCTTAAAATGTACGGCCATACCTGCTTTAACGAGTTCTTTGTTCAGCACCCTGCCGTCAGGCAGCACCACTTCTCCCAGCAGACGCCCGTATTTATCAAATGACCCCGTATTTCGTACCGTGACCATCTTTCTGAAGCAATGGGAAGAAGTAAACTGCTTGCTTTGCTGCCACATGGGCTTACCTCTTTCGGGACAATCAACGTGCAGCAAACGGATCCGCAAAGGCTTGCCCTGCCGGCCACGTGCCCGGAGACCGTCATAGATAACCCTGAGCTCAATGGTGTCGCCGTCCTGTATACCGATCACTTCTGCTTTCAGGTCGGGTGGTATAACACTTATCCGCCGGATGTTGTCCTGCACAAGAGACAGTAGTAATGACACCAGTATCACGATACCCAGTGCTTTCAAAATATTTTCAGATTTCATGACGCTATAACGATACCCCGATAAATCAGGTATGCATTTGCCGGTATCAATAGCCAAACCCCTCTACTTTGGCCTTTTTCTGCCGCCAGTCGGGCTCTACTTTAATGTATTGTTCCAGGAAGATTTTCTTTGCAAAAAACTGCTCCATATCCAGGCGTGCTTCCATGCCCACCTTCTTGATCCGCTCTCCTTTGTGCCCAAGCAGGATGGCCCTTTGTGTTGCCCTCTCTACGTAAATCTCTGATGATATACGGATGATATCGTCTGACTCCTTGAATGAGGTGATCACCACTTCACAGCTGTAAGGAATCTCCTTTTTATAGTTCAGCAGTATTTTTTCACGGATGATCTCTGCCGCAAAAAAGCGTTCGGGCTTGTCAGTCAGTTCATCTTTGGGAAAATAAGGCGGGTGTACAGGCAGGTATTTAACGATCAGTGGTAGCAGCCGGTCTACTCCTTCTTTGGTTAGTGCCGATAAGGTAAGAATTTCGGCGGGCTCAAAAACAGTCTTCCAATGCGCAATCTTCTCGGCGATCTGCTCCGGCGTGGCCAGATCAATCTTGTTAATGACAAGGATGATAGGTGCTTCAGTATTCTTCAGCCGCTCAATGGCGTCTTCTTCGTCATATTTTTCAAAAATATCCGTCACAAACAGGATGACATCCCCGTCTTCCAGCGAACCGTGGACAAACTCCATCATGGCACTGTGAAGCTCATACATGGGCTTGATAATGCCCGGAGTATCGGAATAAACCAGCTGAAAGGGCGTTCCCTCAATTTCACCATTCACCATACCCATGATCCGGTGCCGGGTGGTCTGGGCTTTGGAGGTAATGATAGAAAGCTTCTCCCCGACAAGCTCGTTCATGAGGGTAGACTTCCCGACATTGGGCTTCCCGACGATACTGATGAACCCTGCTTTATGATTTTCGATGTTATTCACGCTGCTATTTTTTTGAGTAATTCCTAAAACCCTATTCTGTTGATTATGAAAACATTACACTACGTTAATCTTATTATAAACCAACAAAAGGGCTCCCCTTCCGGTATTTTTTCACAAAGGTACTTGTTTTTTGAGAAATATGTGCTACCTTTGCAGTCCAATATCGCGGGATGGAGCAGTTGGCAGCTCGTTGGGCTCATAACCCAAAGGTCGCAGGTTCGAGTCCTGCTCCCGCTACTTAAAAGCCACCTTTCGGTGGCTTTTTCTTTTTATACCTCTGTAAATGTAAGCAACAGATTCTTCAAAGGCAGCTCTCCATGAACGAATAGTGGAATAAAGTACTGCTTAAGCTTCTTCCTTTAACGCATAACTGGTACTTCGCCCGCCGCCTTCTTCTTTGATCATAATGCCTCTCTCAATAAGATTCTGTATATCACGCGCTGCCGTGTCCTGGGAGCATTTGGCGATCTTTGCCCATTTGGTAGAGGTGAGTTTCCCATCAAACCCATCCAGCAGTTTATTGAGCAATAGATGTTGCCGTTTATTAATGGATAGGAGCTGGGGATTTTCCCAGAATTTCGCCTTCTGGATCACCTTGCCGAGCGTCTGGTCTGTATTGGATAAGGCTCTCTCATAACAGGCAAGGAACCAGCTCAGCCACCCGGTAATATCCAATGTCCCTTTTTGCGTGTGTTCAAGGATGTCATAGTAGCGGTTACGCTCAAGGCGTATTTGTGCGGTCATGCTGTAGAAACGCTGGGGCGTTTCATCCGCCCGTGCCAGTTGCATATCCGCTATCGCCCGTGCAATACGGCCGTTCCCGTCATCAAACGGGTGAATGGTGACAAACCACAAATGGGAAATACCGGCTTTTAATACAGGGTCTAGATCAAGGCGTGCATTAAACCAGTCGATAAAACGCCCCATTTCTACTGCAAGCAGGTCAGAATCCGGTGCCTGATAATGAATTTTTTCACGCCCCATCGCCCCGGAAACGACCTGCATCGGATCTTCTTTGCGGTTGTTCCGCCAGTTCCCGACCAGTATTTTCTGCATCCCGCTGCGCTCCACCGGAAATAAAGCATGATGCCAGCCAAACAGCCGTTCATCGCTTAACGGTTTTTCATAATGCTGTGTCGCATCCAGCATCATATCCACCACGCCGTCAACATGCCTGTCGGACGGTGTCAGCCCTCCGATCTCAATACCCAATCGCCGTGCGATGGAAGAACGCACCTGATCCGCGTCTAAAACCTCCCCCTCTATCTCACTCGACTTCACCACATCCTGCGTCAGCGATTGAAGCGTTGCTTCTTCCCGAAGGTTGAAGCCAAGCCCTTCCATTTTACCCAGCACACGGCCTTGCTTATGGCGTGCCGATGCCAGGAGGGATGCAATCTTGCTGTCATCCCATGTAAAATGAGGCCATTTCTTTAATTCATGAATATACATCTTATATTCTCCGCATATTTAGCGGTAAATATACAGCCTATTCTCCGCATTGTCAAATTATTATCCGCGCACAATGCGGAGATAACGAGTGCTAATCTCCGCATCTCTGATTGGCAAGCTCCGTTCGCAGATAATTGTTGAGCCGGGCAGAATTGGAATGTGATTTCCTGACGCATTGCTTAAGTGGACCCAATAATTAAGACAGGAAGTTATTATTCTTAAGATAGGGGTCCACTTAAAATAATTATAAATGTCATTAGTTCTCATTTCTAGTATTCTACATTCTGTAGTAAAATTAGATTTACTCTATTTACAGATTATTACACTACCCAAATCAGAAATTGGATCTTTTAAAGGAAGATTTTTATAAAGTACAAAACCTTAAAGATTACTACACTAGTAATCAGAAACAGCTCCCAAACTTAAAAAACTGTCCCAAATTTAAAAAGTTATGTCCCAAACGCTATAGGTTGTGTCCCAACTGAAAAATTACTTTTAATCTCACAAAATCAGCATAATCTACTACTTGTGAGCCACTTACAAAACAAAAACTATAAGCATTAACTAAGACCTTATTTGCAAACACAACCTTAAAGTGCAAATTATCAACCCATTATACCCAAAAGTTTTGTCCTTTTTATTATATAATTCTCTTTTTAGCTTTCGGAGGATTATAATAAATGGCCTAGACCTAATTTCTTTAGTCAAATTAATAAACTATCAATTAAGAGTTCTAGTTGTAATTTTAAATCTTATTTGCAATGAAAAAAGCAAGAAAGGAACATTTCTCATCCCTTGATAAAATTAAGAAAGCAGTTCAAATCGGTGGAAATTTCGTATTACTAGCTACTTGCATTCTTTTTTTTGGTGGTAGACTAAAAAAAGGTGAATTTGAGCTTGAAACCCGCGGGTTAATTAAAAATTACCTGATTTACTTAAATGAGAAACACGATAGAGAAATGCAAGATAAAATACTAAAAGTATATAGTGATTCCCTAAAAATAAACACCTCTGAAGACATGATCAAGGTCTTCAGACATTTTTCCTCAAATAAAGACAAGCCTGAGTAGGCATAAAAATTCTATACATAACTTTTCGCATGTTGTTTCTTACACTTGAATACGAAATCAATAAAATTTGCGATACTTTTCTTAACTATCTATTGATTTTTATAAGACATTCTTTTTAAAGACTAAATTAAAGCCTTATGTAAACAGGAAGTTACTATCTTAAAAATAACCCCTCCCTCCCATCCCGAAAAATCCCGCTGAAAGAAATTGTTCTTCCAACTCTTGTTAACCTTTTTCACATTCTGTGCGGTAAAAGTCAGAATTTTCTTGCGATTTTCAGGTAACGGGTCGTCGTGCCAGAGATCGGTAATAAGCCGGTCCATCATGAGGCGCCCTATAAAACAGGAAAGAGGCCGCATCGAAGCAATGCCGATGCGATCTCCTTTTCACTTAAATGCCCCCTCCTCAGAAATTAATCCGTTTGTCTTTACTGATAACCGACTGATTTGCTTCTTTTTCTTTCCCTTTGCGGAAAAGATAATGCAGCGATACCCCGATATAAGTTTCCTCATATCGGAGATTGGTAAAGCCTGACACCGGCCCGTTAGTGAAAATGCTTCGCTCACGGACAGAAGCAAAAAGATCGTTGGCAAATACCCTCAGCGTAAGACTTTTATCCATCATTTTCTTCGATACACCGCAGGATACTGACCACACCAACGGAATTTCTATCTGACCCAATGCCAGATAGCCATTGCGGTAGGCCGTCAGCTCAGCAGCCCAGCCTTTTCCGATAACAAAGCTGTTGCTGACATTCACCAGGGGTGTAAACCGTGTGGTCCTCTTCTCTCCTCCGCTTTCCTGCCACTTGTTTTCGGTATACAAAAGAGAAACACTCCCGCCCAGTTTCCAGTATTTCAGCGTCAGCAGGTCCGACCCGTCTATTCTTGTACCGAAAGTCCTTCGGGAAGCCATATTCTGAGAGGTGATCAGCAATCCTCCGTTCTCCCGGGGACGAAACAGCTGCCCGATTGTCCCGTTGCTCACTACATAGCTGACGCTTGTCCGCAGTGAACCCCCGGGAATATACACCCACTCCAGATTGTGAGTGAATTCCGGCTTCAACGCTGTGTTTCCTGTTACCATGGTATACTTATCCACAATATAGCCCGAAGGACTCAGATCCCGGTAGTTGGGCCGGGTGATATAACGACTGTAACTGATCATCATAAGCTGCTCAGCTGTGATTTTATAATTGACATTCGCAGAAGGGAACCACCGGGTATAGTTTACGCTGTAGCTGGTATCTGAATGGGTTGCAATGGATAAAACATTGCCGCGCACACCGGTATTTTCCATTCTCAGTCCCCCGGAAAAGCTCCACTTCTCATAATTACCCGCCAGCCGGACATAAGCCGCACCGACAGCTTCATTGTACTCATAATGCATGCTTTCTACGGACGGAGGCATGGCTACATGGTCTTGTATTTTGTGATACACTGCATAATTGCTGATATCCAGCAGCACCTGCTTTACCCCAGCCTGAAAGTCTATTTTTTCGCTTAATGGCGAAGACCAATCCCCCTGAAAGGATACCGTTTTGATCTGATCTCCGAAGTTGCCTGAAAGAGTATCCCGATCAACAGTGGCTTTATGATGTTCGCTGAAAGCCGACATCGCCAGAGATTCTTTATGAGAAAACGAAAGCCCGTGAGCAGAAAGGGTAAGTTGCTGTTTCTTTTCATTCTTAAACCTTGCCCGAATACCTCCGGCATAAGTGAGCTGATGATACCCGCTGAAAGATTCTGTAATCAGAACAGAATCCGGAGAAGCGAAATGAGAATAAAAGTCTGAAAGGGAGCTTCCCGGAATGCTTCTGCTGTAAAATCCCCTGCTGGCATAAACGTCTGCCTGTATTTTCCCTGATATCCTGAAGTCTGCCAAAACCCTGAGATTATGAAGCAGATCCTGATTGAGTAAAGCAACTCTTTGCTTTACCTGCTGCTCACCATTGCCACTTGTCTTTCTGAATAGAACGCCCTGCTTCAGACGGTCTGACACGCCCCCGGAATAATCGAGGCTGATGCCGGCTTTGCGCCTGCCATAGGCAATATTAGCGCCCCAGTCCCCTCTGCTGTTCCTGCTTTTCTGGTAGTTTGCGTGCGCATTAAGCGCAAAACTCTCCTCTCTGTTTTTCTTTAAATGAATAATGATGGTCCCGGCCTTCCCTGTGGCATCATAGGCTGCCCCGGGATTCGAAACCACCTCAATAGTCTCAATAGAAGTAGCCGGCAGGCTTTTCAGAAAGTTGATGAGCGCCGCCCCCGAAAGGTAAACCTCTCTGCCATCGATCTGAATGTTAACACCGCTTTGCCCGTTCATTCTGATTCCTCCTTCTTCTGTAGCAAAAACGCCCGGTATATTTTTTAACACATTAAATGCATCACTTTGAGCCATAAGAACAGAGTTGGCCGGAGCAACAATTGTCTTTCCTGCTTCGAAACGAACCGCTGGTTTTACTCCTTTAACAACCGCCTCCTTTAACTCATATACACTGCTTTCCAGGGTAAAAGGAGTAAGACTCACCGGACCCTCTCCCCTGATTTCAACCGCTCGTTGTTGCTTGTTAAACCCGATCAGAGAAACATAAAGGATATAGCTACCGGCCGGGGCATTTAAAAAAAACCGGCCGTCTGCATCGGTAAATGTACCCGACCTGAATGTAGAATCTGTAACTCCGGACAAAATCACGGTAACTCCGGGCAAAAATTCACCGGCCTGGTCTTTGACAATCCCGCTGACCTCCACGGTCTGAGAGTACGATTTCCACGAAATCAGGAGAAAAATAAAAATGAAAGAAAGTCTGCTGAACATATGATCATCTGGGTTTATGAAATGTTCTGCAAAACTCTGTATGGATGATTTTATCAACGACCGTCCCCGTAAGGAAGATGTACGGACCTATCGGCGCAGACACCGCAACCCGATGGTTGCCTCTGTTATTCAATCACTTCCGGTTACGAAATTCGGAGGGGGTAAAAGAGGTGATTTTCTTAAATGCGGCATTAAAAGATGACTTGGAGTTATACCCCACTTTTTCAGCCAGTTCTTCAATCGTCATGCGGGAATCTTCACTAAGCAGCTTTTGAGCATATTCGATCCTGTAAGAAGACAGCAGCTCAAAGTAGGTTTTACCCAGACGCTCATTGATCACCTGGGAAACATGGTGCGATGATTGATTGATTCTGTCCGCCAGTCCGGAAAGGGACGACAGGTTATCTGTAAAATACAGGTGCTCCTGCATTTCGGTTCTGATCTTTGTCAGTATCTCTTCTTTTTGCTCTTCGGTAAGCGATGACTTCCTGTATTTAGCCATCGGAAAATCCAGAACAGAGATATTCTGTTGAAAATACGCCGAAGAGTTCATGATATGAAAACTGACAAGAAATATATAGAAACAGAAATAGGTAATGACGATCATTCCCACATCACTGGTCATGCCCCATATGACTTTCAGCAGACCGAATATGATCACTCCGGATAAGCAGTGAATAAAACTGTTACGGACCACGGCAATCCGTTGATCTGAAACATTGAAAAAACGTTGTCCGCGGTCTTTCAGTTTTTTCAGAATAACCATCAAAGCCGCGATATTGTAAGCGACAAGAGAAAGTATCGCAATCTCATTGGCATATTGACGGACAGATATGGGATCCTGTGAAAAGGGAGAAACGGCCTCTACCTTATCCCAGTCGGGATGTTTCAGGCTCACATAAGAATTGTACTTGATTTCGTCAGGTTGCAGCAAGTAAAACCAGACATAAAATGACCAGAAAAGTGGCAGAATCAAATGCACCCACCACTTTTGTTCCTTATCCGGATACAGGCTTGAAGCTACATATAAATAGAAAAAAGGGCCCAGTGAATAATTGAACGGCTGACTAAACCCCAGCAGAGGGAGTGCCCTGGAAATATAGCCCGTATTATGAAGAAATTCCTCTAACGCCAAAAAAGCAAACGAAAGCAGAAACAAGCCCTGATAAATATTGGAGGTATTACGCTTTATCCCGTTTTTAATAACAAAAAAAGAAATATAAAACGCCTGAAACAAAGTCAGGAAAATAAATGCATCAAGCCAATGAATGGTTACTTCTGTTCTCATTTAACGGGAAACGTGTAATTCTGGCCCAATATAACATCAATTCAGATTAATTCTGACTTTTCAGGTACGACCACCAGCCCTCTTCTGACTTACGCTTGCCTTTATAAAAGCCTCTTCGGCTTCAACTATGTTAATTCACCCTTAAAAGTTTTCCTCACAATCCGGCTGATTCCCCGGAAGTCACTTCACCGAATAACTTACAAAGGCTACTTTTCTGCTGTCAGCACTCCACGACGGAACATTGATGGTACCCTGCCCCCCGTAAAATACAGGTGTAATATCCCGTATTGACCTGGTTTCAAGGTCCATCAGCCGGAGTTTTACCTGCTTGCCAAAAAGATGCGCCTGCTTTTCATCTGAGGTATAGGCTATGTAAACAATGTACTTATTATCCGGCGACGGATGCGGAAACCAGTTCGAATTTTCATCAGAGGTCAGCTGCTCGGGAGCAGAGCCATCGGCCAGCATCCGCCAGATCTGCATATGACCGGTACGGTACGAGTTAAAATAAATGTACTTTCCGTCAGGAGAATAATCCGGTCCGTCATCCAGACCTTCGCTGCTTGTCAGTCGTTTCTCTTCACCGCCTTCCACCGGAATGGTATAGATGTCGAAATTACCGTTGCGCTCGCCGCAATATGCCAGTGTTTTACCATCAGGGCTCCACCCATGCCAGAACGACATTACCTCAGTAGTTACTTTTCTGGGTATTCCTCCTTCTATGGGCAGCACATAAATGGCCGACTTGTATCGTTTCGGAGACGGGTCGCTCTTGTCATTATGACTGATGGCCAGCCATTTTCTGTCAGGCGAAATCCCGTGATCATTATTACACCCTGTGGCAAAATCTGTGTTTAACAGCTTTAAGGCCTTTGTCCGCATATCCAGGGTGTAAAGCCTGCCGTAACTGTTCAGAATCAGATAGCCATCCGGATGCCAGTTGGGGGCCTCAAAATGCTTTTTCAGTGTCAGTACCGTATCTGTTTTTCCTGTATAAATATCCAGTGTATGGACATAACTGGTAGTGTCTGCCTTGACCTGGGCAGACGAAAAAAATGAAATCCCTGTGAATAATGCTGCCAGACAGGTCATTTGAAAGCATGGGTGCTTTACCGGTTTCTTTACGTTTTGTTTCATTTTCAAGGTTGATTGTTAAAGTGATGAGGTAATAAAGATAAATTTATTTTCTTATTATCTAAAAAAAAGATAATAAAAATCCTTTATTCTTGCGGTGAAAATCTTCAAGGTTACGCCCGGACTTGTACTTTTGTATTGCCAACGCCAAAGGCTATCCAAAACAGCATGAATAAGTTTAATACGGATCAGTACATTTCCAGCCTCTCCATTGATTGCGTCGTCTTCGGATATGAGAATAGTACGCTCAAAGTGCTGATTTCAAAGCCTAAATACTCAGTCAGTCATTGGGCTTTGCCCGGAGGATACATCCGAAAAACAGAAAGTACAGATAAGGCGGCACAAAGGATTCTGAAAGAAAGAACCGGCCTGGAGAATATTTATCTGGAGCAATTCAGGGTTTTTGGTGATGAAAACCGCATCATCGGCAGTGATTTCAGAGAAACCATGAGAAGCGGCCTTTCTAAATTTGATGCCGCCAGGTTCGATGCTTCCACTATTGACTGGCTTAGCGACAGGTTCATTTGTATTGGCTATTATGCGCTTGTTGATATCCATAAAGTGCAGCCCCGCAGCGGCGAGTTTGAGGAATGTGTGGAATGGAAAAACATTGAAGAGGTACCCCCGCTCACTCACGACCATAATGAAATTCTTTCCTTCGGGCTTCAGGCACTACGCCAGAACCTGGACCAGAAGCTAATCGCCTTCAACCTTTTGCCAGAGGCCTTTACCATGAAAGAACTTCTTGAGCTGTATGTGGCGGTTTATGACAAGCCTTTTTCCATGAACAATTTTCAGAAAAGAATCCTCGAACTTCAAATTCTGGAGCGCCTGGAGAAGAAATTTACCGGCGCCCAACACAAAGCGCCTTATCTGTACCGGTTTAAAAGACCAGTAGGTTGGTAAAACTACCTCTCTTTTGTCTGAATTTACGGCTCAGCAATGCATAACCAACCCTGTCTGACTATTCCTTTCATTTTAAATCGTTGAACGATCAAAATGAGTACTGAAGCATAGTATCAGTTCAGATTCCTGTATTCATTAGGAGTATAACCCACCCGCTGCTTAAATACCCTGGTAAAATGCTGAGGATATTTGAAACCCAGGTCATAGGCAATTTCATTTACCGTCTTGCTGCTCTCTATTATCTTGCTTTTCGCTATTTCGATGGTTTTATTCTGAATATATTCTTTCGCAGACTGACCTGTTTCCTTTTTGATCAGATCGCCGAAATAATTGGCAGACAAGTGAAGCTCTTCCGCAAAATTAGTGACAGAAGGAAGACCAATGTTCTGAGGTTTATCTGTTAAAAAGTAGTTGTTCAGCAATTCCTCAAACCTGGCAAGTACACCTCTGTTGGCATTATCCCTGGTTATAAACTGGCGATCATAGAAACGCTCACAGTAATCGAGAAACAACTCAATATTAGAGGCAATAAGCTTCTTACTGTGCTTATCGACAGGCTGTTTTAATTCAAACGCTATTTTGGCAAAACAGTCCAGTATCATTTTCCTCTCGTCATCTGACAGATGTAAGGCTTCATTGGTCTGGTAATTAAAAAACTTATACTCCGGCAACGACCTGGCTAATGAAGTACCATGCACAAAATCCGAATGAAAAACGAGTCCGTAACCCATCGGCTGGTAAGTCCCCCCGGGATTTGCCATATCAGCCACCTGACCGGGAGCAAAAAACACCAGGGTCCCCGCCTGGTAGTCATAATAATGACGACCATACACCAAATCCCCGCATTTCACATCCTTCAGGAAAACGCTGTACAATCCGTATTTGAATCTTATTGTCTCTGCCTCGCCCCATGACCTTTCATTGGCTTTTGAAAAATCAATCACGCTTACCAAAGGATGAAGCGTCTTGTGATTATTGAATGAATTATAATCACTTACATTGTCAATAGTTACAATCTTTTCCATAAACATCCCGATGATTCTGATTCAAATTTAACTCAATATTTCCTGGTTCTATTTGGGGAAAGCGCAGATCAGTAAAAATGGTAGAAATATCAGTAATTTTTCTACCTTATTGATAGTTAAAAGGTTAGACCTTTGTAATGTGAAATTTGGTTTATCCTTTTAATCTTAACTATCTATGAAAGTACTTGTTTTAAATTTATCCATTTTAATATCCGGCATACAATTATGCTTTGCGCAGCAAAATGTGGAATCAGAAATAAAAGAGCTTTCTCAAAACAAATGGCAGTGGATGGCAGACAAAAAAACAGAGCCTTTGGCGGCCCTTTTTGATGATAAGTCGGTATTTGTCCACATGGGTGGTTCATGGGGTAAAGAGCGTGAACTAAATATTATAAAAAGTGGCAGCATTCATTACAAAAAAGCAGATATCCATGAGGTATCCGTCAACATTATAAATGATACTGCCATTCTTCTTAATAAAATTACCTGGCTGTTGTCGGAGGAAATGAAGTCACCAATCCTTTTATTGTCACAGAGGTCTACATCCGACAAAACGGCTCCTGGAAACTAGGCTCTCTTTCATTTACAAGGCTTACCGGTCTGCAATAATAACCGTTATCATCAGTACAACATCCATTTTAACAAAAATGAAAAACTACATTACTCTGTTAGTAGCCCTGTTAATTCCCCTGGTTTTTGTGTCATGTGTTACCAATAAGAAAAATCTTCTGGTAATCAAGGAACAAGGCAGCTTTGCCGTGGGAGGTTCAGTTATTACTAATCCCGGCAAATTTGATCCGGTAAAACGAACCCCGGAGGGTCAGACCTTTCATGGAGATCATGCTTACATAAGTTACCAGATCCCTGATGGTACCCGGAAACTACCCCTGGTGTTCTGGCATGGCATCGGTCAGTTTTCCAAAACCTGGGAGACCACTCCGGATGGCAGGGAAGGGTTTAATACCATTTTCCTGAAAAGAAAATTCAGCGTTTATCTTATCAATCAGCCCCGCAGAGGAAATGCCGGAAGAAGTACCGTGGAAGCTACTATAAGCCCCGTGCCAGATGAGCAAACGTGGTTCGGCACTTTCAGGGTGGGTATTGGCACCGAATATTTTCCCGGAGTGCAGTTTGCCAGGGACGAAGAAACCCTGAATCAGTATTTCCGCCAGATGACCCCGAATATCGGCGGTTTCGATACGGAGGTGATCACCGACGCCACTTCCAAGCTTTTCGATAAAATCGGTGCCGGGATCCTCGTCACCCATTCTCACTCAGGAGGATTTGGCTGGGCTACTGCCGTAAAAAACAGTAATATAAAAGCCATCGCCTCCTATGAACCGGGAAGCGGTTTTCTTTTCCCTGAAGGCGAAGTGCCTGCACCTATAGCGAGTTCCTCTGGTCCGGTAGCGGCGATAGGCGTACCCATGTCTGACTTTATGAAGCTGACTAAAATCCCTATTATTATTTATTATGGAGATTTTATCCCGGAAAAGCCGGATCCCAACCCGGGAGCAGATGGGTGGCGAGCAAGACTTGAAATGGCCGGATTATGGAGAGATGCCGTAAACCGTCATGGAGGTGATGTAACCCTCATTCATTTACCGGAAATAGGGATAAAAGGAAACACCCATTTCCCTTTTTCGGATCTGAACAATATGGAAATAGCTGACCTGCTTTCAAAATTTTTAAAAGAAAAGGGACTGGATAAATAAACGATGAAACACCTCTCAATCCTCTGTCTGATTCCGGTAGCCATAGCCCTTCAAGGCTACATTAATCCGGGTTTTGCCCAAAATGCGGCTGAAAAAAACGTTCCTCTTGATGCCAGGCAAAAAAGCCTGGTTGCTATTGCCGCACTCACCGCGAACGGCAGACTGACTGATTTAGAAAAGGAACTCCACGCTGGTTTGGATGCGGGTCTCACCTCCAACCAGATAAAGGAGATTCTTATTCACCTGTATGCTTATTGCGGTTTCCCCAGAAGCATCCGCGGCTTACAGACCTTTATGGCTGTTGCCGATGAACGCAAAGCCAAAGGGATTAAAGACGCAGACGGTCCGGAGGCCTCTCTGATTACAGATCCACGTAGTAAATATGATCGGGGAAAAGCCATTTTAGGAGAACTCACGGGATCTCCTCAGGATGGAGTAAGAACAGGTTATTCCGCATTTGCGCCAACAATTGAGGTTTTTCTGAAGGAACACTTATTCGCTGATATTTTTGAACGCAATGTACTAACCTATCAGGAAAGAGAACTGGTCACAATATCTGTTTTATGTAGCATCGGAGGTGTCGAGCCTATGCTTCAATCGCATCTAAACATTTGCCTGAATACCGGCTTGACCCCGCATCAGTTGCAGGCATTTGTAAACACCATAAAGCCCCATATCGGAGAGCAGGAAATCAGAACGGCACAGTCGGTTCTGGACAAGGTACTTAACGCAAAAAAAGTGAAAAACATGAAAAAACTGACCTCTATAATCGGACTTACCATGTCCATCGCTGCTGCAGATTCAGCAGTAGGGCAAATGCGCCAGGAATCGATTCTTTCACAAGGCGAATCCGCCGGAAGTGAATCAGGGAACAACCCTTTCCATCTGGTTTATGAAGGAGCCATTACCGAAAACATAAAAGGGAAAGTAAACATTCGTCCGGTAAATTATAAAATCAATGGCCTGAGCATTGCCGCAAATGTTTATACTCCGCCATTTTACGAGGCTGACCAAAAGTATCCGGCCATTGTCATCGCTCATCCCAATGGCGGGGTAAAAGAACAGGTCGCCGGCTTGTATGCCCAGAAGCTCGCAGAACAGGGATTTATCACCATTACTGCTGATGCGGCCTATCAGGGCGGAAGCGACGGGACTCCCCGATACACAGACAAACCATCACACCGGATAGAAGATATCTTTTCTATGGGGGATTATATTTCGCAGTTCCGTGGTGTCGACCCCTCCAGACTGGCTGTTCTCGGCATCTGTGGTGGCGGAGGCTATACCTTGAAAGCCGCACAGGCTGACAAAAGGTTCAGGGCCGTTGCTACCTTGAGTATGTTCAATTCAGGAGTAGTAAGACGAAACGGCTTTATGAATTCTCAGCTTTCTACTGTTCAGGACCGATTAAAACAAGCCTCTGATGCCAGGGCCTTAGAAGCAGCAGGCGGTGAAACCCTGTATGCTAATAATAACAACACCCCCTTAACAGATGAGCAGATTGCTGCATTGCCTTTTGATTTGTACAGAGAAGGTTATCTGTATTATCAGAGATCTCATGTACACCCCAACTCCAGCGGAAAGTACACATTAAGCAGCCTGATGGATCTGATGACGTTTGACGCCGGTACAAACATGGATTTAATCCATCAGCCGCTATTGATGATCGCAGGAAGTAAGGCGGACACTTACTATATGACAGATGATGCGTTCAGTAAGGCTGTCAATTCCAGGGAAAAGGAGTTGTTCCTCATCCATGGCGCTACCCATATTGAAACCTACTGGAAACCTCAATATGTTTCTCAGGCAGTTATCAAATTGACCGAATTCTTTAAAAGACAGCTTAACTGATTGTTTTATGAAATATACACCCTTCAGTATTGTTTTAATTGTGATTGTCATTTTGATATCGTGTGTTAATAAAGTTAAACCGGTTCACTCAACCACAGGCCCTGCTTATGGTCTGATTTTCCCGAAAGGGGAACGAATTCTCAATGACAATTTCAAGGGGGCAGCCTATCTGTACCCGATGGTTTCTGCTGACAGCTTAAATCCGTCTGATATCGGGAATGTCACTTTTGACCCGGGAGCAAGAACCAGATGGCACATTCATCCTGCCGGACAAATTCTTTTGGCCATAGAGGGCACAGGTTATTATCAGGAGAAGGGGAAAGTCCGGACCCTCTTCCGCAAAGGCGATGTGATCCGGTGCCCTCCAGATGTTCCGCACTGGCATGGCGCCAGCGTTGATTCCGGGTTTGTTCAGATTGCCATCACCGGCAGGCAAAAAGGGCCGACCATCTGGTTGGAACATGTCACTGATGAAGAGTATCATTCCTCCGAAAAATAACTGTGGTTTCCCTTTGATACAATTAGTTTCCAAACTTCACGTTTCGCCTTTAAAGCCTGTTTTTCGTTTTAAATCTCTCTGCAGGCATGCTTATAAAGCAAGGCCATACCTTTACGTCATTTTCTGAAATTAAAACCGCAGGAATCAATTGCTGAAAAAATATACCCCTTACGAACGGCTGTTGATCAGCCTGATCTCTGCTTTTTTTATTTTATATCCCGATATCACCTGGTTACCATTTGAGATCAGAGGGCTTCAAAAGGCAGAATGGATAAAACCTGTAGCGGTTTTTGTACTCAGGTATGTGTTTTTTTCAAGTCTGATTTTTATTCTGGTAAAGATCAATTTACAGTTCAGCGATACCACCTTTAAGAAAAGGTTTATTATAAGTTCCCTGATTTCGCTCTTTTGTTATGGCGTTTATGGCGGGATATCATTTCTGATTTTTGCTAAAGTCAAGCATTACGGCAGCCTCGTCTTATTTCAGTTTTTTGTCACTGCACTTTTAAGCTCACTTATCGGATACATCACTACCCTGTATTCCGAAAAAAGAAAAAAAGAACAGCAGATCGAAGAACTAACCATTAAAAACCTGCAAAGTCGTTATGATGCATTGACCAACCAGATCAATCCTCACTTTTTCTTCAACTCACTTAACGGGCTTACCTCGTTGATCAGAAAGAAAAATGATGAAATGACCCTGACTTATGTAGACAAGCTTTCTGATGTTTTCCGATATATTCTTCAAAGCGACAAAAAAGGGCTTATCACACTTAGTGAGGAGCTGGACTTTGTCGATGCATTCCGTTATATGATAGAAGTACGATTTGCCAACAAACTAAAGTTCTCGATCGACATTGAACAAAACACATCAATGTACCGGTTGCCGGTGCTTTCCATTCTCCCGCTTCTTGATAATATTGTAGTACATAATAGTATAGACAGCGACCATAAAATGACTGTTATTATGTGCATAAATGACGCAAATGAGCTGGTGGTTTCCAACCCTGTTTATCCGAAGCTGTCAGTTCCTTTAACCAATGGTACAGGATTGAAAAATCTGGAAAGCCGTTTCATGCTTTTGGCAGGCAAACCCATAAAAGTCGAGAGCAACGGAAAATTATTCTCTGTTTACTTACCGCTAAATTAATCGCTGATGAAGGTGCTGATCGTTGAGGATGAAACCTCCGCCTATGAGAGCCTGGTGGATATTCTGAAAGAAATTGATCCGGCCATAAAAATTGCCGGGAATACGGAGAGTGTAAGTCAGACCATTCACTGGTTTAAAGAAAACCCTTCCCCTGATCTCATACTGATGGACATTCATCTGTCAGATGGCTCCGCATTTCTTATCTTTGAATACATGGAGATAGAAGTACCGGTCATTTTCACGACCGCCTATGATGAATACGCGATCGAGGCTTTTAAAGTGAACAGCATCGACTACTTACTCAAACCTGTAAAGGCCCGTGACCTTCAGCGTGCACTGACGAAATTTAATAAATGGTCACCTGCTGACATCATGGCCTGTTTGTCTAAGCTATCTCAGCAGACCGTTGCCAAACGCTACAAAAACCGGCTCCTGATTCCGGTTAAGGATACACTGCTGCCTGTTGAAGTCAACCAGATCTCCTATTTCTATTCATCAGACAAGACCACATTCCTTTGCCTGACAGACGGCACGCAGCTTCCTTATTTTGGCTCGCTGGATCTTATTTTTTCGACACTGGATCCGGAAAGCTTTTACAGGGCCAACAAACAGTACATTGTAGCCCGCAATAAAGTTAAAAACATAACGGTATGGTTTGACAGTCGCTTACTTTTAAACATGGATGCTGCCGTGCCTGAACCCATATATATCAGTAAAAACAAAGCGGCTGATTTTAAAAGCTGGATCATCAACGGATAAAAGTTGAGCCGCAAACAGCCGCTATTCGTTTTGAGTCCTTCTTTTTTCGCTTTGATCCGGTACTGATTGCAGATGTATACCGATTTTTCGAAATTATATCAGAAAATGTTCCTATTCTAAATGATGATCTATATGAAAAAGACAATTTTATACCTGTCTGCTTTATTGTTTACCGTACAACTCTGCCTCGCGCAACAAAGCCCGGAGGAAGAGATCAAAAAACTTTCAAGGGATAAATGGCAGTGGATGGCCGATAAAAATGTGGAAAAACTTGAAGGCCTCTTTGACAAAAAATCGAAATTCGTTCACATGAGCGGCACCTGGAAAAAGGACGAAGAACTTGACATTATCAAAACAGGCCGAATCTGGTATAAAAAAGCCACCGTCCACGATTCGGCAGCGGAAGTTTTTGGTGAAACAGCCATTGTCTGGAACCGGATCACACTGGAGGCCATCGTGCGGGAAAATGAAGCCAAAAATGAATTTACAGTAACGGAAGTCTATCAAAGGCAGGGCAATAACTGGAAACTCCTGGCCTTAACATTCAGCAGTGTAAGAGATACTCATGAGATAAAAAAGTAAATAAGCGCGTTTCAGAACCATTTTTAATAAAAACATCATTCCAAAAACTTCGGGTAAACAGAATTAAACATGGCTAAGTATAACCTTAAAATTAACGGAAAGAGCCGTCAGGTGGATGCAGATCCGTCAACACCTGTTCTTTGGATCTTACGTGATCACCTGCAACTGGTGGGCACAAAATACGGATGTGGTATTGCTATGTGCGGCGCGTGTACGATACATCTCAACGGCGCGGCAGTCCGCTCCTGCCAGCTCCCTGTTTCATCTGTGGGAAACCAGGAACTCACCACCATTGAGGGCCTGTCTGAAAATGCCGGTCACCTGGTTCAAAAGGCCTGGATTGAACACGATGTGGCCCAATGCGGCTACTGCCAGTCGGGGCAGATCATGACTGCTGCGGCATTGCTTCGCGAAAATCCGAATCCCGGAGACGAAGAAATTGAAGCCGCAATGAGCGGTAATATTTGCCGTTGCGGTACCTATCTCCGCATCAAAGAGGCCATTAAATCGGCTGCAAAAAAATAACTCGTATTACACTGACCTTAAACTGTCACTAAGATGGATAAACATAAAAATACATCCGGCCGACGTTCATTTTTAAAAACCTCCGCTTTGGCCGGCGGGGGGTTGATGCTGAGCTTCAGCTGGTTTTCGAAAGCAAACGCCGCTGAAAAACTGACTCTGCCTGGTCTTCCGGATCAATGGTCTGAATTGACGGCTTATATCAAGATCACACCCGATAATATCATTAAAATTCTTTGTCCAAACCCTGAATTCGGACAAAATGTGATGACTTCCCTTCCCATGATTGTGGCAGAAGAGCTGGATGCGGACTGGAAAAATGTGCGGGTAGAAATGGGGCCTCATGACAACGTGAAACTGGGACCTCAGTTTACCGGCGGCAGCAATTCCGTCCGGATGTACTGGAAACCTTTGAGAAATGCCGGTGCAACGGCAAGACAGATGCTAATTGAAGCCGCCGCACAAACCTGGGGAGTTCCGGCAACTGAAATCGTCACAAAAGCCGGGGTCTTGTCCCATCCGGACGGTAAATCTGCAAAATATGGGGAAATGGCCGGCAAAGCTGCCACAATCGAAGCACCAAAAGAAGTAAAACTGAAAGCTGCGAGAGATTTTACCATTGTAAGAAGTTCCAGAAAAAATGCAGAGGGATTAAAAGTAGTTACGGGCAAGCCTCTTTTTGGGCTGGACTATTATGCTGAAGGGATGCTGATCGCCATGATCCACCACCCACCTGCCTTTGGCATGAAACTCCGGTCATTTGATGCCTCGCAGGCGCTGAAAATGCCGGGAATTAAAAATGTTTTTGCGCTGAAACTGTATGAAGAAGGCTTTGAACAGGCCGGTTTTGACACACGGACTTTCAATGATTTACTCGTTGTAGTGGGCAATACCACCTGGGAGGTAATGAATGCCCGTAAAAAACTTAAAGTGCAATGGGAAACGACTCGTGATACTAAGGATATCCTGATGGGCAGAAACGGGAATAGAGAAGTTCTTGTTCCGGGAGGCCTTGAAAGCACCGGCGGTCATCTGGCAAAGATGGCAGAAATGGCTAAAAAGCCTGCAAAGGTTCTCAGAAGAGACGGCGACCCTGAAACGGCCTTTAAAAATGCTGCGCAGATTATCGAACGCACTTTTACGGCTCCGTTTTTAGCCCACAACTGTATGGAGCCGATGAATTTCTTCGCGCATGTTACAGATGACAAAGCCTTGCTGGCCGGACCAACCCAGGCTCCGGGATGGATAGAACCTACCTTGTCAAAAATACTGAATTTACCACCGGATAAAATCGAAATTCAAATGACCCGTATGGGTGGGGGGTTCGGTCGCCGGGCTTATGGTCATTATTTAACAGAGGCTGCCCTGATCTCAAAAAAGGCAAAGGCTCCGGTTAAACTTATCTACTCCCGCGAAGATGATATGACCTATGGCATTTACCGCCCGATGTACACTGCCACGTATCGTGCGGCACTGGATGCCGATAAAAAACTGGTCGCTTTTCATGTAAAAGGAGGCGGAATTCCTGAACATCCGATTCACGAAAATCGTTTTCCGGCAGGTGCTGTTGATCATTACCTGGCTGAAGGATGGGAAATTCCATCCAATATTACCATTGGTGCATTCAGAGCACCGCGCTCCAATTTCAATGCTGCTGCTGAACAGTCATTTCTGGACGAGGTGGCCGAAGCAATGGGGAAAGACCCCATAGAACTCCGGCTTGAGCTTCTGAACCGCGCGAAAGAAAACCCGGTGGGAAAAAATAACGAATATGACCCGGACAGATATGCCGGTGTTTTAAAGCTGGTAAAAGAAAAATCAGGATGGGGCAATCCTGAAAACAAAAAATACAGTCGGGGTGTTGCCGCTTATTTCTGTCATGCCTCCTATGCCGCTCATGTTGTTGACATGGTCATTCGGAATGGCGAGCCCTATGTTGAACATGTAACAAGCGCTGTAGATTGCGGTATCGTAGTTAATCCCGATGCCGCTGTCAACATGGTCCAGGGAGCAGTAGTAGATGGCATTGGAAATGCCTTATATGGCTCAATGACTTTTAAGGAGGGGGCTGCAGATCATCTCAATTTCAACACCTACCGGATCATCCGGAGCAACGAAGCCCCAAAAGACATTGACGTTCATTTTGTTCTGAATGACATTGACCCCACCGGCCTGGGTGAACCTCCTTTTCCTCCTGTTTTTGCGGCCATAGCCAATGCCTTATACAAAGCTACAGGTAAAAGGCGGTATAATCAGCCCTTCCGGTCTGAACCGGAAAATCTGTGACCGACAGGCCCATGAGGCAATATTGTTCATAAAGATGCTGTAGTCAGCCCTGGTTTATCAATACCGGCCGGCCGGAAATGAATAACGGCTCACAAGTCAGTTGGTTTTCAGGGCTGCTTCCAGTTTTCCTTTAAATACGCGTCCAACGGGAATTTTGGCCTGATCAATTTTTACATAACTGGTCCCTGCAGCCTGAATGTGGTTTATAGCCACGATATAGGACTTGTGTATTCTGACAAAACGATCGGAGGGCAGCTTTTCTTCCAGATAACTGATCCGGAGATACGACACCAGATATCCCTGAGTAGTGTGGATTTTCACATAGTCTTTCAGCCCTTCTATCCAGAGAATATCCCTCAGAAACAACTTTACCATTTCTTTGTTGACTCTGAAATATTGGTACTCTTCCTCTGTCTTTATGATTTCTTTCTGCTCTGCCGGCAACGAAAACCGGTAAATTTTCCCGATAGACTGAAGAAACCGTTCAAACGAAATCGGCTTTACCAGGAAATCCAGTACATCAAACTCATAACTCTCCAGGGCATATTCCCGGAATGCCGTCGTAAAAATGACCTTAGGCCTGTATGTTAAGGGACGAAGAAGGTCAAAGCCGGATAAACGCGGCATTTGTATGTCCAGAAAAAGTACATCAACGGGTGTCTGACAAAGCACCCTGAATGCCTGCGTAGGGCTGTTGGAATGGCCCGCAAGGTGCAGATCAGGTATTCTGCCGATGTATTCTTTCAGCAGATCTGTCGCCAGAGGCTCATCATCAATCACAAAACAACGTATTGCCATTACTGTCAGACGATTTTGAATTTCAACACTGCGAGAAACTGACCGGCTTCTTTCAATGTCAGCAACTCGTGACTACCAGGGAAAAGAATTTCAAGCCGCTTCCTGAGATTTTCAAGCCCTAAGCCGGTCGTGGGTTTGTAAAATTCTTCTTCGGAAACAGCATTCTCCACAGAAAAAACGATCTGTCCTACACTTCTGTATAACTGAATGTGTATCCAACTCTTTCCTTCTATCTGAGCGGCACCATGTTTAAAGGCATTTTCAACAAACGGAAGTAATAGCAAAGGTGGAATTTCCATTGAATACATACCCGAGACATCCCGGAAGTTTGTCTGTACATCCAGACGGTCACCATACCTGATTTTTTCCAGGGAAATATAATCGGTAAGATACTCAAGTTCCTTACCTATGGATACGTTCTGCCTGTGGCTTTCATGAAGCTGATAACTGATCAGCCTTGCCAGGCGTTGCAGCATGTCGGGTATCAGGGCTGGGTTATGAAGGGATATTGATGTCAGATTATTCAATGTATTAAATAAAAAATGAGGTTGCACCTGAGACTGTAATAAACGGTATTCTGCTGACAGTTTCTCCTGGAGATACTTTTCGTTAAGCCGCTGCTGAAAAACAGCATGGCGTACAAGACATGCTGCCACAAAAAGGCCTGCCACAAGATGAAGATGCATGCTTTCTCCAAGAATCTTTGGCCAGTACCATAGGGGCTTTAATAAGGCATCCTGAAAATAATGCGGATAGTAAAACACATAATTAATCATCCTGCGGAGAATTCCGAAACCAAGTATTCCTGTTAAAAGACTGATCCAGAACCCAACTATCTTTCCGGAAAGTAAAAAATGCCTTATTGTACTATTGAGATGCCAGTATCCTGCAAAGATCAGCAAAGGAATGTTTAATGTAATGAAAAACAGGCTTTGCTCATAATTATCAAAATATGCTCCTGAATTCAGCCATTCAAAAAGGAAATATCCGGTCCAGAAAATTCCGTGAAGCAGAACCTCCTGATACCTTTTTAAAAAGCCGGCCTTCACCATCCTGAATACTGCTTTACAAATATTACGAAACCCGTAATAAAATAACACAATCACAGCTACCCTCCGCAACTCCTTTTTGACCAAAGGATGTATTTTTTCGACAAACAACCGGTTTTCTCTTCAAAGGCCCCTGGCCGAAAAGAAGGGTTATTGATCTTCTGAATTTATCCTTTGGGCTAAAAGATTTGTCTAACGGTTTCAAAGTTGTTTTTTTTGTATTATTTCAAGAACTGAGAAACGATGATGATCAATGGGACTGTACTGTGACTGCTTTGATCCTGTACTTCTCCTGATAAATATGCCGGCAACGGAAGAACCGGCAGGTTAAGCCACAAAACACTGCCCCGCTGTTTTCTCAATGGAGAATGAGATTTTTCTCAGCAGCAAACCACACTAACCCATTTACGTAGAACTTGGGTTAAAATGGTTAAGTCAGACACTCCCCCGGGTTTCCGGGGGAGTCTGTTTTTCTTCTTCTTAATAAAAAATATCCACCTGCCCCGGCAAACATTGCCTCCGACCTCAGTTAACATGAATTTAATCCTTGTTTTAGAGGATGATGTACAAATAATCCCTAACTTACAGACTCTTATAATCTATTATTTCAACCTTATGAAGAATAAAAAAGAAACGAATTCAAGAAGAGATTTTCTGAAGAAGGGTGCTGTTGCCGCAAGTTTCTACATCGTTCCGCGCAATGTGCTGGGCGGTGTGGGGTTCATTGCCCCCAGTGACCAGCTTGTACTGGCCGCCATCGGGGCCGGAGGTAAAGGCAGAAGCGACATCAAAAATGCCTCGGTCAATGGCCGTGAGCGGGTAGTTGCCCTTTGCGACGTAGACTTTTCCGGCAGTGCTGCCGACAGTGTCAAGCAGTTTCCCAATGCCAAGCTCTATGCCGATTACCGCGTCATGCTCGATGAACTGAAAGAAATTGACGCCCTCACCATCTCTACCCCTGACCATGTGCATGGCCCTGCTGCGAAATTTGCCATGGAAAGAAAAAAACACGTGTACGTACAGAAGCCCATGACCCACAACATCCGCGAGGCAAGGCTTCTTACCGAAATGGCACGAAAATACAAGGTAGTCACCCAGATGGGTAACCAGGGGGCATCAAACCCGATCCTGAAAATTGTTCAGGGCTGGGTCGATTCCGGAAAGATCGGTACGGTGTCAAAAGTACAGATCTGGACCAACCGCCCTGTATGGCCACAAGGCAACCCGATGCCACAACCCGATGCTTCTCTGAAACCGAAAGATCTGAACTGGGACCTCTGGCTAGGCCCTGCCGAAGAAAAACCTTATACCCCCAACATGCATCCTTTCAACTGGAGAGGCTGGTGGGATTACGGTACCGGTGCCCTGGGAGATGTAGGGTGTCACCTCATCGATATTCCTTTCCGGACCCTCGGACTCATGTATCCGACAGACGCGGAGTGCAGCGTGGCGTCTATCTATTCGAAAATGTGGACGGCAGATTATAATCCCGAAGGATGCCCGGCTTCCTCCTTTATCACCCTTCACTTTAATGCAACGAAGAAAAACCCTTCTAAAATAGAGATGTCCTGGATGGATGGCGGAATCAGACCTGCCCATCCCGAGATCATCCCTGCCGACCATGACATCGGAGGTCCCGGAAGTGCCAACGGCGTTCTTATGATCGGTGACAAAGGAATCATCTCAACCAACATCAACGACAGTTCCCCCATCACTGCCAAACTGTACCTGAATGATGGTACAAGGGAGGCTCCTTCAGAACCAACAGGAACAAGGGAACCAGAGTATGGCCACCAGAGACTTTGGGTAGATGCCTGCAAGGCCGGCTTTAACAGCAAAGAACACAAAGGTCTTACCTCTTCTTTTGATTACGCCGGCCCTATGACCGAAACCGTACTCATGGGTAACCTGGCCATCAGAAGCTATATGCTGAGAAAAGAAAACGCCAATGGTAAACTGGATTTCTTCGCCAGAAGAAAATTGCTGTGGGATGGTGAAAACATGAGGATCACTAACCTGGAAGAAGCCAATCAGTTTGTTACCCGCACTTACCGTAAAGGCTGGGAGGTCTGACATCTGATATTCTCATTTTAACAAAGGCTGCCTTCCAGTGTTCATTGAGCACAGAAGGCAGCCTTTGTTATCTTTTTAAATATGCCCTGACGCTTACTTGCTTCCCGTCATGATCTGTGATACATACGTCAGAAAAACCCGGTGCTGATCCACAAAGGGATAATGCGAACAGTTTTCTATCTTGTAAAACTTTGATGTCCCCGTTATTTTCTTCATATCGGCTAGCTGCTTCTCAGAAAATATCCGGTCGTCGTCTCCGTAAATTGCATATAATTTTACACCTCTTTTATTCAGGCTCCTCAGGATATTTTTTGTATCAATGTTCACCCGGCTTTCGTTTTCATAGAACCGTACAGGCGCTAAATCATTCCGGATATTGGCCTTAAAAAACTCACTTTCGGCGTATTGCCTGTTCATCTTTTCTGATTCCGGGGTAGGATGTGGCATTCTGAAATACCCGTAATCCGCCGCTACTTCGTAACATTTCTTCCGGTAATCTGCGCCGTTTTTGTCAAGCGTCATAATCAGACCTATCTTTTGAAGCGTCGTGGTGTCTTTCCCCGACAAGGCCAGCCGACCCACTGTTTTCAGGATATGATCATATGTCTCCTGTTGCGAAAACAACGCGCCAACCAGGATCAGACGTTCCACTTTTTCAGGATACGCGTCTGCATACAGCGTGGAAACAATCCCCCCGAAGCTGTGTCCCAGAATCGTAACTTTTCCCAGATCAAAATGGTCCAGCAGAAAATTAAGGTCACGGAAAGCCTCCTCAAAAGTAAACGTTGCGGTAGTATCAATCGAGCGCCCCTCTCCCCTGCGGTCATACGCGATGACATAAAACCCCTGATCCGCCAGATCCCGGGCAGTTGTCCCTTCAAAAAGGGTGGCATTTCCACGCGGACCTCCATGTACATATATCACAGGCGGGTTGGTTTTTTCTCCGTAGGCACGAAAATAAAGATGCTGCCCTGATGCAGAATAAAAGACAAAAACACTCAGAAAAAGAAGTGCCGGACGAAAAACAGATAATGTCATTTTAATGGTTTTCAATTAATGATAAAGGCTGCAGGAAAAAACAATGCTCACTTATCCCGACGTCCGGAGCAATACTCCCTGAGGTTTTCCAGCACCTTTACAGAAAGCCTTTCCAGGGCCTCTGCCGTTGAACCGGAACTGCGCGGATAAAGAATAATGCGGTCCTTCTCCGCAAATTCTTCCCGAAAATGGCCGGCCCCCTCCATGTCAAAAATAGCATAGGAACCGGAGTCTTTCATGAGCCAGTTCAACATTGCTTTTTTATCAAACGTAGGCCCCAGTGAAGTATTGATCAGAACCGAATTCTTTTTCTTGTTTTCAAAAAACGGGGCATCAAGAAGAAGGGTATGCTTTGGCAAATGGGTGGTAATGACGTCGCAGCGCGCACTAAGTTCGTTTAACGGCATAAATCTGACCCCCAGAGCTTCAACAACAGGCTTACGGGTGCGGCTGTAATAGAAAACCTCCATTCCGAAGTGTATGGCGGTCCGGGCGACCTTCTCCCCCAAGGTCCCCATTCCAACAATGCCGATGGCCTTTCCTTTCAGTTCATGTGTCTGCTCTCTCCACTGATATTTACCGTACCCTTTAAACAATGCAATCAGCTGGGAGAATAAGAATTCATTGGTCCCTTCGTCACCGTAATCCCTTACTCCTTTAACCGTGATACCCTGCGCTCTTGCGGCCTTGATGTCTACGTTAGCGGAACTTTCATCATACAGACTACAGCACATTCCTATGTACTTTAATGAATGAGAGCGCCTTATCACCTCAGCGGTAACCGCCGTCCGCCAGCTGACCAGCAACGCCTCCGCCCCTCCGATACGCGCTATCAGTTCTTCTTCCGAAACAGGGTCTTCTCCATAGAAACGCATCTTTTCTTCTGAATACCCTCCCAGCACTTCAAGCACTGCTGCACTCAGGTGGCAACGGTCTGCAATCACGATTTTCTTAAATTTCACGGCAATTCCTGTTTACATTCCCGGATATAAACAACATAGACCGGCAAGCTTCCCTGTATATTCCTGGTTTCCCCGGCAGCGGCACATCCTTTCATCGTAATATTTCCTCTAAAATATACTTTTGTACACGCGGTGCCTCAGTAATCAGCAGTGAATGCCCGGCGTTTTCAAACCAGAAGAGTTTCTTTTCGGGTGCCCGTAAATGCTCGTAATAGTCCCTGGCCAGCTCACAATTGGTCTGAAAATCTTTTCCCCCCACAAAGAAATATACGGGACAGTTGATAACCGGCAGTTTTTCTTTCATTTTTAATGTCATCACCTCCTGCCATGTGCCAAACCATACCTTCGCCCAGTCTTTCAGGTAATCTTTGATCAGGCTCGTATCTTTGTCCGCAATCGGCTGCCCGTCGTAACTAAACCACCATTTTCTGAGGTAATAAATATCTTCATAATGCTCAAAAGGTATTTTTACCCGACTCAGCTCTTCCTCCGCCGCTTTATTTTTCTTTTCTTTGGCATCCAGTACAAGCTTTTTCAGCAACATCTGTTCACTTTTCTTCTGGTCCGTTACCGGTCCGAAAACCAGGCAGGCATGTAACAGCTCAGGATATTGCCCGGCAACAGCAAAACTCAGTACCGTTCCCCACGACTCTCCGGCCAGATACAGTTTTTGTTTGTTGAAACGCTTCAGCAGGGCGACGATCATTTCATGGGTGTCCCTCACCATCAGATCCAGGGTAATAGGGCTGCTGCTCCTGTTAAGCTGAAGTGTTTTACCGCTTTCCCGCTGATCCCATTGCACCACCATAAATTTTTTCTGTAAGGTTTCTGTAAAAACATCCGCCTCGCGCATTCTCGATCCTCCGGGCCCTCCGTGTAAAAACAGGATCACCGGTCCGTCACTGATTCCCTTCTGAGCAATAACCTGCCGGACTCCCCCGATGTTTAAGGTATCATAAGCCCATTCATTCTGAGCTGCAGCAGGGTTTCCCGCAAAAAGCATCCATAAAATAATCCCTGATATAATCTTTTTCATGACCTTGAGTCGTTTGTTAAATTTCTCTGTTCTTCTCCAAAAATAAACGATATCGCGCGCGCTTTCTGAATTTTGTGATGTAAGGCGTCATTGAAGGACAAAACACTGAATTAACAGACCCGTGCCGTTTCTTCTCCGGAATCCGGTCATCTCTTATAGCTCCAGAGCAAAAACCCGCTGAGAGAGAGAATGCCCGGACTGAGTCCGACAAGAACATACAGGATTTTAACAAGGATTCCTCCATAACACCCGATATGAAGAGGGTAAAACAAAGCTTCAGCTTTTTCAACGAGTCCCAAACCGGAAAATCGGTTTATTTCCCGGACCTCTCCGTTAAGGGGGTCCATTACTATCGAATTTGATGAGGATAAGAGGGCACTTTGCCCCTTCAACGGCCCCCGAACACTGAAGTACTTTCCGGGTTGTACAGGCAGGTAAACATAACCGGCTTCCAGTTCAGGCATCTTGCTCATGGCATCACCCAGGAGCAGATCTGCCGAAACTTTCATTCTGGTGTTAGGCGGCGTCGGAAGCACCTCTTTTCCCCAGCTTCCGGGTGCAAACGCGAAAAGATTCATCCATAAACCCGTAAAGGCAATAAGGATATTCAACATCAGCGACCACACACCGACAATACGATGAAGACCTGAAAGAAACACTCTCCGGTTACCGGTCCTCAGTTTTACCCTGAAAAACAAAACCTTCCAGAAAAATTTGCGGTAAAGGATGCCTCCTGTAATGACTGAAAGTATCATGAAAATACCCAGAAGTGCCACAAATGCTGCTCCTGGGGTGCCGAGATGAAGTGAAAAATGAAACTGATATAACCACTCCATCCAACCCACTTCCAGATCGTCATTCCGGCCATGCTGAATCACCTCACGGGTGTAAGGATTGATATAAAGCGCCCCCAGATCATAAGAAGACAGGCGTTCATCATTAAGATAAAGCCTGAAGGCCCAGGCTTCGTCAGGAGCGGCACCGGGATTCATCCAGGCCAAACCATCAAGACGCGGATACATCCGGATAATCTCCGTGTAAACTTTTTCAAGGGAAACAGTCTCAGCTGCCTCATGCACAACTTTGTGTTCTGCCCCATACAGCATCCTTTCAAGCTCAGGCCTGAACACGAGTACAGAACCGCTCAGGCCAATGAGCACCAGGAAGAACCCGGTAGTAAGACCCAGCCATTTGTGAAAGCTATACAGCTTCCGTAACCAGCCATGCTTATTTCTGAAAAACGACATAATACCATCTGAAGGGAAAAATATCCTTATTAAGACGTAAAATTACAACCGCCGGCTTTTTTTACAGAGTTCGACGCTAATTTATTATTGACGCAAGGAAACTTCCCCTTTTAACCTCATACGAAATAAAACACGAACCCAATCCTACATACGACACCCCTTTCCATTATACGTGCATCAGGTGAGAACGAACTTCATTCTTTCGCCAAAAAGAATTCAACTTGCTGATTATCAGAGATTAATAAAATTATAAAAGACACTCTATACTCCTGACTGTATTTCAACTTTCGCTTTTCCTGAAAATAATACAGGATTTTGTTTGAAAAATGATTTTTATAGCCTTAATTCAATCTTAGACTAAACCAAAGTGATTACCTCCAAAATCCCTGACTGCCGGCGAATTATCCTCGACTAGCCATCGCTATCTGCAAACCAATCAAGTGAAAATTTACTAAAAAAATCCCATGGAAATCAACTTCAATCTCATCAGCTTCATCGACCTGCTTGCGTTTGTTCAGGGTACTGTGCTGGGGATAATCCTCATCACAAACCACAAACCTGAATATCCCACAAAATGGCTTGGCCTGTATCTTCTGACGTATTCAGCCGAACTACTGCTGACGTTTTTCTCTGCTACCGGAATAGAGCGCCAGTTTCCTGTCCTCTATCTCCTCCCTTTCAGGTTTTATATGCTCAGCGGCCCGCTTTTTTTTCTGTATACCGCCAGCCTCATCCGGTCTTTCAGGTTCAGTGACCACAGGAAGCACCTCATCCCCGGCCTTATTGAAATGGGGATCTGGAGCTGCCTGTTTATCAGTTCTTTCTTTTCTGAGGAAGTCATAAAAGTGATCCCGTTTCTGAAAACCCATTTTATGGTTTATCATCTGACAGCCATCCTCTTTTCTATAACTTATGCGGCGTTGTCTGTCAAACTTGTTCTTGAGCATCGGAAAAAGAACGAAGAACAGCAGGCTGGCAGGCTGGAATGGGTAAAATGGGTCGCCGTGTTCATTTTTTCCTACCATCTGCTTTGCATGGCGCACCTTCTGTTTCCAGCTCAGAAAAAATACCTGTCCGGGATCTTTGCCCTCGTTAATGTTATCTACATTTACTGGATCAGCATTGCCGGACTCAAACAACGGAGAGTAAAATTTACAAAAGAACACGACAGCCGTTCAGGCATTAAGCGCACTGTTACCACGGACCAGCGGTTTTCAAAGATCAACGAAACGATACTCGGCGAAAAACTTTACAAAGACCCGGCATTATCCCTCAGTACTCTTGCCCGAAGCGTAGGATTGTCCAGAAACGACATCTCCTATCTCATTAATAAGAACACAGGGGTAAATTTCAATGTTTTTATCAATACCTACCGGATTGAAGAAGCGAAAAGGCTACTCAAAGATGCCTCTTACAATCACCTAAACATGCTGGGCATTGCCATTGAATCGGGGTTCAACTCCAAAGCAACTTTTTTTGCTGCATTCAAACAACATACCGGCGTGTCTCCGGGAATATACAAAACAGAAAACCTCCAGGAAAATACGGTATGAAATCGTAAAAAAAGTCCGGATTTACCCATTCAGATTGGTATCCGACAATTCCGGACCTGAATATTAACGGAAAAACAGAAATTTATCTCCGCGATGCTTGAAAGAGCTATTTCGTAACCCAATATAAACTAATGTTCAACCTAATTGAGTGAAAAGTAGATTTACGTGATTTCCGGATCGAGCGGATCCGGGAATAAACAAGACTGAAGGCGAACTGATTTCAAGTGATCCGAAACAGTTCCATCATAGCGGTTGCTTTCTTCAGTCATTCCTAGCAAGTATAGTCTGTTAATAAACAAAAAGCTGCGTTTTGCAGCTTTTTGTTTCTCTGAATTACCTCTTTTCAAAAATAAACGCCTGTCCGCCTTTTGCTTTAATACTTACTTTATAGTCTTCTCCGGTGGTTAACTCAGATTCTTTTTTAAGAATTCCCCCCAAACCATCATCTTCATAAGTCGTCACATGGTATTTTTCCCCTCTCTCAAGGAATTTAAGAGACAGGCGATCTTCATAATCCTCTGGTCCGGCAGCCACACCCGCATACCACGTTGTACCGCTCCTCCGCGCAACACTGATGTATTTTCCGATTTCCCCGCTGAGATAATGTGATTCATCCCAAACCGTCGGAACCCGTTTAAAAAACTCCGTCTCCGTTTTGTCATTGTAGTCTGTTGGGTTTCCATACCAGAAAATGGCCTGTAAAGGGCTGAAATAAACTACTGAAAGCGCGAGCTGCTGCCCTTTGGAAACCTGCAATTTCGATTTGTAAAGATTATCGGTGAAATACCTGTTGGTGTTGGGGTAACAGTAGGTGTAATCTGCTGCCCCGGCCAGATAACGGGTAAAAGGCAGCACCATATTATGGTAGGCGTCCGGGTTGTTCTCATTCCCCCGTATCCCTTCCTGTGTCAGCAGATTGGGAAATGTCCTTGAAAGGCCGGTAGGTTTATAATTATCATGTATGTTCAGCACAAAACCATGATCATATACTTTCTTCATAGCTCCGTAAAGCCAGGTAATTCCCTCCTGGGAAAGTCCGTCAACAAACCCGAATTTTAAACCGGCCACACCCCATTTTTTATACAAAGGCAGGATTTCATCTAATCTGGCACGCAATGCCACACGGTTCACATAAAGTATCACCCCGATGCCCTTTTCTTTACCATAGGCGATCACCCCGGGCATATCTATCGCGTCTATCACGAGTGTCGGATCAGAAGTAGTGCGGAATTCTGCGCCGTACCACCCGGCATCAAACATGATGTATTTAAAATCATGGGCAACGGCAAAGTCAATACAGTTCAATCCTCCCTGGGTCGTTAACGACGACCGGATCAGCTTTCCGGGGATAATCCAGGCAGGAATCTCCGGGGCAAGGGGCTCGCAGAGTTTCAATGGCAGTTCACTGAAGCGATGAAGTCCCACTGCCGATGTGGAAAAACTTACAGTTCTCCAGGGGAAAGCAAAGGTACTGCCGGCCACCACCGAATCTTTTTGAAAGGTTATTCTCAGAGCGTTGGGCACATCCCCTTTTGAAAGCACCGCTTTGGTATACGACCGGTTATCTGCTTCTCCGATTGAAATGAAACTCCCCTCTCCCGTTATGGTAGCGGGAAAATCACAGGTTTTCTGAAGCTTATCCACAAGCGTCGGAGTAAAAGCGGATTCTTCATGATATTCATAAATGGTTCCGGCCTTTGCCAGAACAAACGTAGTCTTCTCATGATGTATCTGCCCACCGGAAAAGCCCTTTTGTTGCGGAATTTCATACCTGAACGCCACGCTGCCATCAAAAACACGGGCGATCACCCTGAAATCAAATCCCGAAGACCTGCACGGAAGAATGAGCTCTTCATAGTGACTCTGAATGGTCCTGTTTTCTCCCAAAGTCCATGAAAATTCTTCTCTGACACTTTTTTTAAGGGGCTTCGAGAGGGTTACATTTTCCCCTGCATTCATTTCTCCTATCCTGAAACCCATCTCCGAAGATCGGATCAATGGTTTTCCTTCGAAACTGATCCGATAGATAAGCCGGCGGTCGCTGCCGGTGGTCAGTTCCAGTGATGTTTTGCCGTCAGGAGATGACACCTGGTAAAGCTGCCCATTAACCGTCTGCAGAAAGGAGAAGAAAATAACCATCAGCAAACTCTTCAGAGGCTGTTTCATTTTGTTAGTTTATTATTGATTGAATAAATGTTTTACAAATTATCCGTTTCTCCACTCAGCGGGTCAGATCCCAGGACTGGTGATAGCTTTTTCCGGACCTGGCCGTAACCCATACAAGACCCAGCTCCTGCCCGGGATGATAAACCGTTGCCAGAATCATGTTTCCCCAGTCTTTTATCGGATCCTGCAACTTCCACCAGCCTCCGGCATTGCTTCCGGCCATATTATCTTCATCTGCAGGATAACCTATCTGAAATATACAGGTAGCTGGCGCAAAACGATCCGCCCAGGACTTAAAAACATCATTCAGCACTTCTAACTCCGCTTCGGAGGCTGAATCAACAAAAATAATATCGCCCTTTCCCCTGTAGGTGGGCGGCATGTAATCGGGACTATAATGTCTCAGAAAAAGCCGGTAGCGGGAGTTGTATTTTTTTATGTGCTGATCCCATGCCTTGGCCCGCTCGTCTGTCGCCTTCTCAAAATACTCAAGGTCGATCCCGAATCCCGCCACAGAGGGGTGATGTCCGAAACGACCGAGCCAGTAATCTATTTCCCTGATAATATCCGTGCCTTTCTCTTTTGAAGGAAAAATCTCCGGAAATACGGCGACCCCCAGGCTATCCATTAGCCTCAGGTAGTTTTCATGTTGTGCTTCAGAAAGGCCTTCATGCGCAGGAATGAGTCCTGTCATGTCACCTACTGCCCAGAAAGCAATGGCTTTAGAACCCGGAAATTTGCCGTTCACATTAAATATAACCCTGGAAAGCTCGTCCGGAGGCAGGTTGACAAACCGTCCGATCTTAACATCAAGATCCGTGACGCCATCGGGTCCGCTTACTCTTGAGGGTTGCCAGGCCCCTGAAAAAGCAAAACCGGGCGGTTTTTCTCCTGGGTATAGCGCTTTTTCTTCTGTATTTACAAAAGAACAAAAGGCAGTCAGCAATCCTGCGGCGGATAATTTTAATAATGTTTTCATCTTTTGCCTGATTCTTCTTTTAAAGATAAAGATCCCCCTGCATATATTTAAGCCCTGAGTCTGCCATTATCGTAACGACTTTTTTACCCTTTCCAAGGAGCTGGGCCCGCTGAAGCGCCGCCCAGACATTTGCCCCGGTGGTTATCCCTCCGAAAATACCTTCCTCTTCAGCCAGCAACCGCGCAGTTCTGAAAGCGTCCTCATCCGAAACCGCCATAATTTCATCAGCGAGGTCCAGACGGCATATGGAAGGAATGATGCCGGTTCCAATGCCTTCCAGGCGATGCTTACCGGAAACATCCCCTCCCGAAAGCGCCCTGACATGCAACGGTTCAACAGCCACACACCTGACTCCCGGAATCTTTTCCTTAAAAACCTCGGAATTCCCGGAAAAGCTACCTCCGGTACCGACCCCTGTCACAAACTCATCTATTTCGTCCCCGAGAAGATCCATAATTTCTCTGGCCATAAGATGATAGGCTTTTCTGTTATCCTTGTTATTGAACTGGTCTGTCCAGAAAGTATCCGGTAAAGCATGAAGTTCCTCTACTCTTTTTCTCATCCTCACAAAAAGATCTGCTGTAATCTTACCCTCCACACCAGGCATAATCTCCAGTTTTGCTCCGAATGCACGCATCGTTTTCAACTTCTCTTCAGAAAACGCATCAGAAGACACAAAATGGGCTTTATAACCTTTCACCGCGCAGATCATTGCCAGGGAACTGCCGGTGCTCCCTCCTGTAAACTCAATGACGGTACCTCCCGGCCTCAGTTCTCCCCTCTGCTCTGCGCCTTCAATCATCGCCAGTGCCATCCGGTCTTTCATGCTTCCCGTACGGTTGGCATTCTCACATTTTACAAAAACAGCTGCGCTTCCGGGCCCGGGAAGCCGCTCCAGCTTAATCAGGGGTGTTTTTCCTATTCCTTTCATGATCTTCCTTGAAAAACCCCGGGGGTTTCCTGCAAATTAAAAATTATACTATATTTTTGAAAGCGTAAGATCATATAATAGTGGCCGAATCGAAAGGTTTCTTCAATATTTCCAGGTCTGAACAATAAGTCTTCTGATACCCTCTGTCATAACTGTGTGGCTATTAACATAACATGCTATGAAAAACCTGCTCTTTCTTTTCTTCTTTTTCTGGCTTGATATTACGACGCTTTCTGCCCAGAAAGCGACCACAGGAACAGCCTATTTCCCTCCGTATGGTCGTTGGGCGGAGAAAAAACCTGCTGAAATGGGTCTCAGCGGGTCTGCTCTTCAGTCGGCTATAGCCTTTGCGATTGCGCATGAATCGCCCAATCCCAGAAAACTGAGCGATGACCAGGCCGCCACTTTTGGCAGGGAGCCTTTCGGAGACATCATCGGCCCCATGCCGGACCGGGGTGATCCCACCGGTCTTATTATTTATAAAGGATACCTTATTGCTTCCTGGGGTGATCCCTCGCGATGCGACATGACACACAGCGTGACCAAGAGTTTTCTGAGCACTGTGGCCGGGCTGGCTGCGGATAAAAACCTCATCGGCAATGTCCATGATAAGGTCTGGTCTTACCTTCCGCCGACTGAGCTTTTCCTCCCTGGAAATGAGAAAGGACCCCCGGAGCTTTTGAGACCCTTTGAAACGCCTCACAATAAAACCATCTCCTGGGACGATCTTCTGCGTCAGACCAGCGATTGGGAAGGAACCCTGTGGGATAAGCCTGAGTGGGCCGACAGGCCCGACAGCAGCCGGACCGACTGGAAAAACCGACCCCGGTTTAAAAGTGGTTCGGTCTATGAATACAATGACGTACGGGTAAATGCCCTGGCACTTGCCCTGACTCAGATATGGAGAAAACCTTTACCCCAAATTCTCAGACAACACATCATGGATCCTATTGGCGCCTCCGACACCTGGCGGTGGACCGGTTACAGAAATGCCTGGATCGTGCTGGACGGCCAACCCGTGCAAAGCGTCAGTGGCGGAGGCCACTGGGGTGGCGGGATGATCATCAATGCTTATGACATGGCCCGATTTGGGCTGCTGACCCTCCACAAGGGTAAATGGGCCGGTAAACCGCTGATCAGTGAAAAATGGATCCGGCAATCCCTTACCCCCACGGCTCCCAAACCCGATTACGGCTACATGAACTGGTTTCTGAACACAGACCAGAAGCTGCTGCCCTCCGCTCCGGCGTCGGCATTTATGCACGTCGGTAATGGTGCAAATATTATCTACGTCGACCCTGACCATGAGTTGGTGGTCGTCAGCAGATGGATCAGCTATAAAAATGTTGACGGGCTGGTAAAAGAAATACTGAAGGCCTTCTGAGAGGCTTAACACTCTGAATGAATCATACAGAATGAAAAAAATAACACCCTATCTGACAAGAGAAGAAGCCCTTCAAGCGCTTGATAACGGCGGGCGCTTCTACAATCTTTTCTCTTCTGCCGGCGATGACGTTCTTACTACCGCAGAGGTCGGGAAAGTGGCCGGGGTGATCACAGGCAGACAGGAAGCCATCCTCTTTCTGGAGCTGGCCCTTTCCAGGCTCAGTGTGGAAGATAAACAGGCAATTCTTGAGAAAGCCGACAAGACACTGGCAAAAGCATATGAAAAATACAGCCCCTCGTATCACTCCGACATCGTTTATCCGGAATCTGTCAGTGTCTCTTCCGGCCTTATCCTTTCCGGAATACCCAAACATCTCTCCGAAAATACCACCCCTGCCGGATTCGTTCTTATTCCTGTAATGGTAGGCAAAATCACGGTGATTATCCCGGTACCTGTTACGGATATTTACAATACATACCGAACCGATGAAAAAGGTATCCTCCTTGCCCAGTCCGACAAAAAGAACCTTTTACCCGAAAAACCATTGATGCTGGGAGGCGTCATCAAAGAGCTGCGGACCGAAAAAGGGCAGGAAAATCCTGACGGAAAATTCCTTGAAATTCTCTTTTATTGCGAAAATGATTAACGCTTAACCAGCCATCCGGATGAAAATATGTGCAGCGCAGCTGAAATCTGTCAACGGTGATTTTGAGACCGGCCTGGCCAGGCACCTTGACATGATCCGAAAAGCTTCGGATGAAGGGGCAGACCTGATTGTTTTCCCGGAATTATCGCTGACAGGTTATGAGCCAACCCTCGCGGCAAAGCTTTGCGTTGATCCGGGTGACGGGCGCCTCAGCCCGCTCGAACAGCTTTGTCAATCTCTTGGCATCAGTGCTGCTGTAGGCGCTCCTGTGTCTATGTCATACGGGATAGTCATCGGCATGTTCATTTTTCAGCCGGGCTGCAGACAACAACTTTACAGCAAACGCTTTCTTCATTCCGATGAAACGCCTTTCTTTGTGCCGGGCAGGGAGAACCCGGCTCTCGTCATTGATGATATCAGAGTTTCACCGGCAATCTGCTACGAGATTTCTGTGAATACTCATGCTGAAGAAGCGGCCTCTGAAAACGCAGGGCTTTATATGGTCAGTGTGGCAAAAACACAGGCAGGGACCGAAACGGCCCACAGGCAGCTTTCAGAAATCGCCGGAAAATACATGTTCCCGGTCATCATGAGTGCCTCCGTCGGGCTCTCTGATCATTTTACAGGAGCCGGCCGGTCTGCATACTGGAACCGCAATGGTGTAATTTGCGGGATACTCGACGATCACAGGGAAGGTCTCTTGCTGGCAGACACCCGAACCGATACAACCCAAACCCTTTTCATGTAATGGAAAAATCAAAAGCGCTGAACATTACGGAGTACATCGATGCTTTCCCGGCTGAAATTAAAGAAAAGCTTCAGCAGATCCGGGAAAAAATCCGGGAAACTGTTCCCCAGGCAACGGAAGTGATCAGTTATGATATGCCTACGTTCAAACTCGGGGATGACTATCTGATCCATTTCGCGGCCTACAAAAAACACATCGGGATGTACCCCGTTCCTTCAGGTGTAGCGGAATTCGAAAAGGACCTGGAAACATTAAAAACTTCAGGAAGGGGCACCGTTCAGTTTCCTCTCAATAAGCCTGCCCCCCTGGACTTTATCGGCCGGCTGGTATTGTACAGGGCGGCTAAAATCCGGGAAAGAAAGGAATAGCAGAAAGGATCATTGTCAGAATGCAAATATCCTTAGCATTTTTTTCCGGAATCATTGCTTACCCTTACATTTGAGGCTTCACAAACGCTCTGTCATATGTCTTATTGTTTAGCCATCCAGTCTATGTCCGGAGACCGCAAGGCCCTCCATCAGCATTATCATGACAACCATTACGGTTTTCCTATCCACAACGACAATGAGCTCTTCGGAAGACTGATTATGGAAATCAATCAGGCTGGCCTGAGCTGGGAGACCATTCTCAAAAAGGAAGAGGCGTTCAGAAAGGCCTATGATCATTTTGATATCGATAAGATTGCTGCTTATACCCAGAATGACCGTGAAAGGCTGCTGGCAGACGAGGGTATCATCAGGAACAGACTCAAAATCAACGCCGCGATAGAAAACGCCGGGACCATCCTCAGGCTGCGTGATGAATACGGTTCTTTCGGCAAATGGCTGGAAGCCCATCACCCCAGGCCCAAAGAAGAATGGGTGAAACTCTTTAAGAAGACCTTCCGGTTTACCGGCGGTGAAATTGTCGGAGAGTTTCTGATGAGCACCGGGTTTCTCCCCGGCGCTCATGACTCCACTTGCCCGGTACACTCAGACATTCTTGAAAAAAGCCCCATGTGGCTTCAAAAATAAGCTATCGGCTGTTCAGACGGGCAATAGGATACAGTTTATGCGTAGGTTCATAATATTCCGACTGCCTGTAGATAAAATCCAGTTGTGCTGCGGCAGATGAAGCAAATTTTGGGTCATCCGCCCGCTTTTCTTCCAGTTTCTTCTTTAGCTCCGGGTCTTTTTTCAAGAGTTCCGCCGCCGCGTCCTCAAACACATAAGCAGAAAAATACTCTTTCTGGCTGAGTATACCATCGAAGAAATTCCAGGAAAAGAACGAGTCCGGGGCCTGCGGTTCCAGCGTTTCTATAATGTATCTGGCAGTAGGTTGACTCGTGGATATCAGCCAGTCTCCCTTGTAATACTGCCTTTTCATCCATTTTTTCTCGAGCGCAACATCCCTGTTCGGATGGTGACCTTCGTACGGAACCGGGCTTGACTTGTAATCTGAAATCACGTAAAATTCGGCTGACACCAGGCTGTCACGTAATAAGGGAGTCATCTTTACCCCATTCCATTTCAACCGGGTGATCACCTCTTCATAGGCTTGCGGCACAAGGTAAAAATCAGGCTTGTCCACCGATTGGGTAGCCATAAAATGCGGAAAATAGGGGATTACTTTTTCGTAAGACTTGCTTCTGTCGTAATAGAGCCTCGGCAAACCACTCACCTCACTCGGTTTGTAGCCAGACTCAAAGCCCTTGAAAGTTATCGATTCCTTTCTGGAAGTATCCACTTTCCAGCTGAGATCAAAGCTTTTTTTCGCTATCACATCCTTCACAGCCTCTTCTTTGGCCTTCAGAATTGCAGCATGGTCTTTTTTCAATACCTCCAGCATGCTCAGCATGAGATCATAGGTAGCCCTTACCCGTTGCGGGAAAGGCTTCAGCATATGGGTTTCCGGCATAAAACCGATAACATTGTGCAAGGCGGCATAGCCTGTTGAATATCTGGGCAGGTCCGGAAAAGCCATTAAGCCCCCCTCTACTTTTTCTCCAAAATTCACATACGGGCATACATCCCAGGTTCTGGTTTTCATCCTTTCACGGATACCCGGCAGCAGGCTTCCCTCCAGATAGGCAGACAGATACGGGTTGAGCTTATCTTTCTGTGTGGCGATCAGCGTCATGGTATACTGATAATCAGCCCCGTTGGACGTGTGATTATCCATAAAAATATGTGGAGACCAGGAAGAGAAAACCTGGTTAAAGCTCCGGGCATTCCAGGTGTCTGCTTTGATAAAATCCCGGTTAAGGTCAAGATTCCGGGCATTCCCTCTGAAACCATAAGACGCCGGACCATTCTGATTGATACGGCTGATACGCCCCCTGTTCCATCCTCCGTCAATATTGTAATAAGGAATAAACACCCAGACGGTCTCCTTCAGGAGGTCTTTTGCCGACGGATCCGCCAGCAGATTGCGCACCAGCATCATGGTGGCGTCGACCCCTTCCGGCTCTCCGGGATGGATCGCATTATTGACAAAAAATATCAGCTTCCGTTTCTTCACTGCCGATTCCGGCGTAAAAGTGCCGTCAAAAGACAACACCCCTACATGCAGCGGCACACCGGCATCTGTCTTGCCATGAGGTGTAAATTTCAGCCACTGCGGATATTTAACGGACAGCTTTTTATAAAAATCAATACACTGCTGATACGTTGCCGTCTGATTACTGTCTTTTTCAAAAGGAGTTACCAACGCCTGTCCTGACACACGGGTGACCATAAGAAATATCCCAAAAAAGCAGAGGTAGATGCTCTTTGCCATAAAAATAATATAGTTTGGTTCTGTTACTGCAAATTACATAAAAACAGCTTTCGCCGGAGCAGCAATTCTGCTTAATGCCATTTTCGGGCGTCCAAAAGCTTAATCACGTCTGTTATTTTGTAGTATGCGGGATTTTAACTTAACTTTCCCGGAATTCTCACTAATTCAGCCTGATCATGACCCCTACTATTGTTGAATGTCAGATGCTCATCAGGAAACCGGCCGAAGAGGTTTTCAGGGCATTCACAGACCCGGAAATTACCACCCGCTTCTGGTTTACCCGGTCGTCGGGAGTACTCGAAAAAGGAAAAACCGTTACCTGGGAATGGGAAATGTACGGTGTCTCCGCCCCGGTTTTTACCGAAGAGATCATTCCCGGAAAACTCATCCGGATTCAATGGGGAGATCCTGCGACAACCGTTGACTTCACGTTTCATCCGCGTGAAGACGGAAACACCTATGTGATCATAAAAAACTATGGCTTCAATCTCTCCGGAGAGGACCTCATCCAGGCGGTAAAAGATAATACCGGAGGTTTCACCACCGTTCTGGACGGTCTCAAAGCCTGGCTTGAGTTTGGCATAGAACTTCGCCTTATTGCGGATAAGTTTCCTGCCGGCAAGTAAAGCCTGCCGGATATTCCTTTTCCTTTGTCTGTCCTGCCATTCAGCGGATATCCATATACCATGCCTGACATTTATTCGTTTTTCTTCAGATCACTCGTCGTCCTAAACCCGCCTTTATGAGATTCCTTTTTATCTTTCTTATTTTTCCTTGTATACTCTCTGCCCAGGAAGTGTTCAGATTTGAGCCAGCATTAACCGGCGATCACGGGGCCTTCGGGCTTACCCTGTCTCCTGATTCCAAAACCGCCCTCTGGGTCCGGTCAAAGGGCAAAAGAGATACCCTGGTGATTCTGGAATCCCGAAAGGTCAGAGGCCGTTGGACAAGCCCTCAGACTGCTAGCTTCTCCACCAGCGAGGGAAAGTGGAAAGACATTGACCCGATGTTTAGCCCCGATGGGGATCTGGTACTCTTTCAATCCGACAAACCCGTGCCCGGCTTGCCCCAACGAAAAGGCTTTGATATCTGGGCGGTAAAAAAACTTAAAAACGGCTGGTCTGAACCCTACCATCTGGGCAATGCGCTCAATAGTGACGACTCCGAATCTTATGCATCCATGAGCCGCTCAGGGGACATCTATTTCATGAAAGAAAACCCCGACGGTTTGGGCAAGTCAGATATTTATATGGCTAAAAAGACCCGGGACGGCTTCCCTTCTCCCGTTAACCTCGGAGCGCCCGTCAACACGTCTTTCAGAGAATCCAACCCCTTCATTTCTCCTTCAGGTGATTACCTCATCTATTTCTCATCCGACACCTCAGGTCTGGGAGATGTAGACCTCTACATCACGTTCAGAAAAGGAGACACCTGGCAGACACCCGTCTCTTTAGGGAGTCCGATCAACACCGCCGATGCTGAATTTTGTCCGTTCTATCATGAAAGAGAAAAGCGTCTTTACTTCTCCCGTCAGCGAAAAACACCCAGCAGACTGCAAGAAAACATTTACTACATTCCTTTGGATATTGACAAATTCAGACCGTAGAATTTACCGATGCATACATTAAGCCCGTAACTTTGCCGTTCTATTGAAAAATATTCTGTTATGAAATCCATCAGAGAAAGAATTAAAGTCTTTAATACACGAATTGACGATAAGTACTACCGCCTGTCTGTTTCAGGACCTGCCACAGAAGTACAGCTAAAACAGATACAGAAGTATTATGGCATCAGCATACCCATGAGTCTGAGATGGTTTTATCGCGAAATAGGGAGTATTTCCGGAGATGCCGACGAGTTTGTCCTGAATATTGAGCCCGTTTCTTTTCTTTTGAAAAAGCTGAATGAACCTAACAAGTGGTTCAAATGTGATTCTCTGGGTATTGTAGATTACCTCCGCTTTCTGTGGGGCAATGACCGCCCCGAATTCGATGCCTTTGATCAGGAGAAGATCCGTTTTCTGAACGAAAACTATAAATGCTTCGGTCATTACCGTTTCAGCTGCGCACAAACAGAGGCCAACCTGCTTTACTTCGATCGGGCAGGACGCTTCGGTGAGGTCCGTTATCATGAAAAAGAATTTGAGAATGTCTGGAATGAGTTTTTCAATGACATGCTTGTTTCCAGCCAGGCACGCGAGGATCTTGAGCATATGATCATACGCATTCTCAATACGCTTCAGACAGGTATAAAAAACCGTAACAGCCTCATACTTCCCGAACCATGATACAACCCCCTATGGAGATCATTGAAAAGAGTTTACTGACAGAGGCAGATAAATCACAGCTTATGGCTTTGTGGAATGAGGAATATCCGCTAAGTCTCGCACATGACCACCCGGACTCTTTTGAAACCTATCTGGGCGGGCTCAGCCACCTCCGTCATTTCCTGCTGATGGAGCAGAACAACCTGCTGGCCTGGGCCTATTCATTTTCAAGGCAGAATGAACGCTTCTTTGCCATCATTCTTTCTAAAACCGTCCAGGGGAAAGGCTGGGGAAGAAAGCTGATAGAAAAGCTTAAATCAGGCGAAAAAAGTCTCAATGGGTGGGTTATTGATCGGTCGGATTATCTTAAATCCGATGGCACTTTTTACAGTGTTCCTTTGCCCTTTTACATAAAATGCGGTTTCAGGGTGGTCCCGGAGGTAAGGCTTGAAACGCCCCAGATGTCTGCCTTGAAAATCTGCTGGGAAGGGTAAGTCTTACTTCCTATGCGGCGGGTAATTTTGAATGATAGATTGATAGAATAATTGTGATTTAGCGAATTAGAAATTTAGATTGATAGAATGAGTGAATAGTGGTCTGGCCCTTTGATCAGATGCTTTTTATTCTATCATTCTCTCATTCAGTCATTCAAAATTCATACGAAATGCTTCTATAGACCTTTTGCGATATAAATGACGGTACATCCCTACGCGGGCCGCCCTGCGCGGGCTTTAGTTTTTCAAAAAAGAATAAGAAATTTTAGATTACTGAAGTCCGGAGAAAATTTGTCTTTTTAGTTCGACTATATAGTTGTCAATACATTAAATGGTGTTGTCCTGATAGAATATCTTGGGGCCAAGATGGCTCCTTATATTCTGTAAGGATTACTTTTATGTGATTTTCAATTTAGTCGGACGCCAATCCCATTGAAGCTCTGCCCCAATGAAAAAACATTACTTCCTTTACACTCTTCTCTTTCTGATTACATTCGGAGCAACCCGGACAGGGTTTGCACAGAAAGAATTTGAAAAGGCAGACCTCTTTCTGAAGAAAAAGTTTTCTAAAGGGAATATCCCCGGCTTTGCCGTTGCTATCGTAAAAAACAATAAGACTGTTTTTGCAAAAGGGTATGGCAAAAATGCCGATGGCAGCCCTGTAAACGCCAACACACCTTTTGCCATCGCCTCTCTCAGCAAAAGCATGACCGCCATGGCGGTTCTTCAGCTGGTAGAATCCGGCAAAATAAACCTCGATGAACGGGCTTCTGCCTATCTCAAAGACTTTCCGCCTGCAGCATCTATGGTAACTGTCAGGCAACTTCTTTATCAGACCAGCGGCTTCTCTGATATCTCTTACCCGGAGCTTTCTTTTTATGATCAGCCAAGCCGCCTTAATGAGGCCATTGAAAGAATGCATGATGTAACTCCCCTTACACCACCCGGAGAACAATTTCATTATCACAATCCGAATTACCAGTTTCTGGCCGCTATTGTCGAGTCTGTCAGCGGAATACCTTTCCCGGATTATCTGAGACAACATATCTTCAAGCCATCGGGCATGTCTCATACGTTTGATGCTCCCTTTACAGACGATTTTTATCATAACCGCGACGTTCCGTATGTTCCGGGAAGTATTTACCTTTTCGGAATGCCTGTACAGAAAAAAGAACCCCGGTGGTTTGTTGAAGGCGCTGCCGGGGTTGTCTCAACGGCAAATGATATGGCCAGATGGCTTGCCGTACAAATGAATGGCGGGGTTTATGAAAACCAGCGAATCTTAAGTGAGGCCGGTATAAAGACCATGCAAACACCCTACCCGGGTGGAAGCTATGCTATGGGCTGGGTGGCGGGAGAAAACCTGATAAAGCATAACGGGATTCTCTGGACCAGCCAGGCCGAACAGGTTATTCTCAATGACAGCGGTTACGGCATTGTTTTGTTGTTCAACAGTGGTTTCAGTGCATTTCAGAACTATGGAGACTTTAGCCGGGGCATTATTCAGGCACTCGAAGGGCAAACCCCCGAAGTCTCCTATGTTCCGACTGTAAGCTATGAGATTCTCGTCCTGGTACTGACACTGATTTCTGTGGTTCTGAGCACACGCAAAATGAAAAAGAAGGTTCCCCGCAAACAAAAACCTGCACGGGAAAAAACGTTTTCTGCCTGGTTCGCGATCCTGGTAAGAACACTTCCCCTGATCCTCCTGATCTGCATTCCGTACATCGGGACAGCCATGTCAGGCAGGGTTCTGAACTGGCTTCGGATATTTCTGGCCATGCCTTCCATCGTAATCATGTTGCTGACCATCTCTTTACTTAACCTTGCGATTATCGTACGCCAGGTTTCATCCCTGTTGAAAAAGCACGGAGCAGGCATATGAAAATTTTATAATAGGATAATATCATTCCGAAGTTATTGTTTTATACATTTATTATCTGTCAATCAAAGTCATGAAAAAATACCTGCTGAGCTGTTTTCTTCTCGTTGTTCCCGTTTTGTTGTGGAATGTTTTTCTTACATCGCGCCTGCCCGCCGCTTATCAGCCGGATGTCTTTACGTGTGACATTCCGGCCTTTATCCTTATGGGAGAAAACCTAAGCAGAACACTTTTATTTCTCCTCATGTTATTTATGCCGCTTTCTGCAAAACAGCGGTCAGCATGGATCCTCTATCTGTCCGGCCTGATCATCTATGCCGTTTCATGGCTCCTCCTGATCTGTTTTCCTGAAAGCCGTTGGAGTCTCAGTGCCGCTGGTTTCAGCGCTCCGGCCTGGACACCCGCTTTCTGGCTTGCCGGTATTGGCCTGATCGGCTGGAAAGCTCTGGAAAAACGATGGGTCGGCCTGCTTTACATTTTTACCTCTCTTGCTTTTTTAGGCTTTCATTGTATTCATACCTTCATGGTATATAACAATATTTTTGATTTTTAAATCAATGTTTCGGGAATTAAACATCCCGAAATGCGCCTTTTGATTAAAGAATCGGTATAGAAAAAAAAAGCGGCAAAAGGTTGCCCTTTTACCGCTGCATGGTTAAAGTATTCTCTCAGAAAGAAATTGAATTTACTGTGGCAGAAGAGGAAGTCGTCGGTGAAGCCTTAAGTGTAGCTCCTGTAGCAGAATACGTACCTCCTGTATAGAGGCCCCATCCTGAAGAGTTACCCACAAAACTGCCTCCGCTGTAGCTTCCTCCAAAGTAAATTTTATATGGGGTGTTTTTCGCTAACGAAGGGCTTGAGTAATGAAAATAATAGACCCCGTTTTTAGGTTTGTAAGTCAGGAGGTCCTTACCGGAAGCGTCTTCAATGTGAATGACCGAGCTGGCGGCCAATTGTGTACCTGATCTGAGATAGAAACTCACCTGTGAGGAAGAGGAGGCCATGGCTTTTGTCATATTTGAACTCGATCCTGCGCAGATCAGGAATCCACCGTTTACAAGGAACGTTCCATTCACATCAATGCCTTCCTCCGGCTGATTGGTCGGCCCGCAAACGATGGTCGTACCGCCTGAGATGGTAATGTTACCATTACTGTCAATGGCATCGCTTCCGGCTACAATCACAATTCCGCCTTTGATGTAGAGGTGGCTGCCGTCATTCGACTCGGTTCCTCCGCTGACGGTTCCTTTGGTAGCATTTATTCCGTCATTTGAAGCTGTTACATTGGTTATTCCTCCTTCAAAAGTAATCAGCGGAGCCTCTATTCCTTCGGTCGACTTGGTGATCATCACCGTTCCGTCATTGATGGTAATGGATGTTTCTGACTTGATACCGTCATCTGTAGCGGCTATATTCAACACTCCGTTGTTGATCGTAAATGCACCGTCGCTTTTAAATCCTTTCGCTTCGCTTGTATTGGAGGAATTGTACGTAAATTTCGTGCCACTTGCAGTAATAGAAGTCGTTCCTCCGTTGATCGTGACTGTCCCGTCTACCGTGATCCCTTTGGCACCACTGCCGGTGCTGGTTACGGTAAGCGTACCGCCCCTGATCGAGAGATTCTTGTCACAGTTGATCCCTGCCGGTGCAGTAATATCCAGATCCGAAGTGTCATAAAACGCCGCCCCGGAGGTCGTAATTTTTACGGTTCCGGAAGTCAGCGTAAAATCTCCTCCGGCTTTTACACCCTTGGATCCCCGTCCTGAGACCGAAAGAGTCACCGCCCCGGCTGTTCCGATAGAAGTGTAAGATTCGCTCTTGATCGCATTTCCTTTTTCTCCGGTCGTCGTTACATTAACGTTGCCTCCTTTTATCAAAACATAGGGAGATATTGACGTATCCGTTCCTTCATAGGAGGCGACGATTCCGTGATCCACGCTATTGACGGTAAGAGTACCGCCATTGACAGAAACGTATCCTTCCTCAACTTCTATTCCGTCGTCTGTAGCATTGACGATCAGCGTTCCGCTGTCCATGACAAAGTAATCATTGGCATGAATCCCGTCTTTTAATGCTGATTTGATGTTAATGCTGGCCTCGCTGACATAGATGTAATCGTCCGAGACAATTCCATGCTTATTATTCCCGGTGACATTCAACGTGCCGCTTCCCATAAAACTCAGCTGGCCTTCACTAAAGAATGTTCCTTTCTGATCTTCGGAGGAGGTGGCGTAGGTAGCTCCGTCTGTCAGCGTATTTACTCCCTGAATATTAACAGTAGCCTTCTTTCCCGACTGAATATTAATGGCCGGGCCGGTACTGTTCGTAAGCGTTAGCCCTTTCAGCGTAAGATTAAATTTATATTCTCCATACAATTTAAAACTTCCTTTGGTGGCCGTACCCGATAACAGGTACACAATTTCTTTGCTGGTATTCGTAGATTTAACCGTCACATCCGCTCCGCTGACCGTTACGGTTACTCCTTCCTGTTGAAAAGCATTGCTAACTGACGCGCTGGTTCCGGAGTAAACAATTACCACTGTATCTTTGGCTGTTACTGTTCCTGAAGTGCCTGCCGCTACTGTAATTTCAACCGTCGTGGTCTGGCCGCCAAAGCTCAGATTAAAAACAGCAGTACCGGTAGATGTGGGTGTTCCGCTGAGGGTATAAGTAAGGGTACCCGACCCGCTGGCAAGCTTTCCGGCTTCCAGTGTAGCGGTTAAGCCCTCTACACCTGTGGATATAGCCGTTGATACATCATATGCCCCGCCATTGCCTCCGGTGTAAGTCAGAACGGCTGTTCCGGAATAAGCGGTACCACTTGTGCCTGACGATGGGCTGGCTGTACCGGTGAGAGAAGAAACGCTGGCCTGGGAGGCAGAAACGGGCAACGACAAAGTGCAGATCTGGCCGCCTAATTCTATCGAAAAAATAGCGGTTCCGGCCGACTCCGGTGTTCCTGAGATGACAAAAGCGGCAGTGCCGTTTCCGTTGGCCAGAACCCCTTCGGATAAAACGGCCGTAAGTCCGTTTATTCCTGTAGAAGCAACGGGGATTCCGGCTTCATAAGCTTCTCCGTTGCCTCCTGTGTATGGAACACTGGCTGTTGCCGTAAAAGATGTTCCGCTGGTGGCTGCTGCTGAAAAAACAGCTTCAGCACAATTTAGTGCCGTAACAACGGCGGATTTCTCTTTGTTAACATCATTGAGTTTACAGGCCTGAAAAACAAAAATCATTGACAGTAGTATTCCTGCCGTAGTGAAATTCTTTCTGGTATTCATATTGGTTCTTCTTAAAATTCAGGATAATACCTCCTTATCCATGAATACGCAGATTAATTACAAAATGTTGACCCGCGGACTTTATTTGTCAGCAACACTCAGAAATCGGGGGATTTTGTTACTTCTTTCCGGCTCGGAGGTCTGCAATAGCTTTGGCCATTCGTCTTGCGCGGGTCTCCTCGTTTTTTGTCTGCCCCAGAGGCTCCACATATCTCCGTTTGTTGCTGTAAGAAAGGCCTTCGAAAAACGCTTTCGCTTCGGGATATTCTTCCAGCACCGTCCTGAAATCATCGGGCACCTCTGCTTCCCACACTTCTGAGTCCGGTTCGAGCGTTACAGTGATCAGATCTCCTCCCTTTACACCGGCCTTTTCCCTTACTTCGGCGCTTACACCAATCATTGACACCCCTTCCATCACCCCTACGCTGCTTCGGTAAGTATATCCGTTAATGGTTACTTTAACAGAGGCTCTTCTGCCCGCGCCCAACTGTTTAATAATTTCATCCGGCACTTCAAATTCTGTTGCCGTTTTTTTTGCTGTCAGCAATAGCGCCTTAAAAACGATTTTTTTTCCCATGTTTCTTACTGTTTTTACAAAATTAAACCCTTTTTATGAGGACGACAGGGATGCATTACGGCAATAAGGGGGGGCTTCCCCGGCTTTTTATACCTCTTGTTTCTTTCCATCTTTTTTGTCTGTCTCCAATAAGCCTCATTCCACCCCGCGCACAGAGTTTATGAAAGTTCACTAAAATTTCCTTTACTTTATGCCTTTCATTATCAGTGTATGGAAAACTACAGTATCGTTATTTTTATCATGGCCGTGATGATCGGCCTTTCGGCTGTCGCCAATAAAATCAGGCTTCCATATCCTGTGCTGCTTATTGTCGCAGGCATTGTCATTGGTTTCATTCCTTCTCTCCCCGAAATAAAGATCAACCCTGAGATTATCTTTCTTCTTTTCTTACCTCCGCTGCTTTATGATGCCGCTTTCAACATCTCTTTCAGGGAATTCAGAAAAAACATCAACACCATCAGTACGCTGGCCATTTCTCTTGTTTTTCTTACCGCTTCTGGAATTGCTGTAGTGGCTTATTTCATGATACCCGGAATGACATGGCCCCTAGCTTTTGTTCTGGGCTCCATTCTTTCAGCCACAGACGCCGTGGCTGCCATGAGCATTACCAAAGGCCTGGGGCTTTCGCATAAAACGGTTACCATACTGGAAGGTGAAAGCCTGATCAATGATGCCTCGGCGCTGGTTGCCTACCGCTTTGCCGTGGCTGCTGTTACGGGTTCTGTTTTTGTGTTATGGAAGGCCTCTCTTAATTTCGCCCTGCTCATGGCAGGAGGAGCGCTCGTAGGCTTTGTCATGGGAAAAACACTTGCATTCATCCTCACAAGGGTACATAAGGACCGCCTGGTAACACTCAGCTTTATGCTACTGATGCCATTCATCACCTACCTTGTCGCTGAAGAGCTCCATGTCTCCGGAGTTATCGCGGTGGTCATCCTCGGACTGGCCATTGCACGCTTCAGCCGTGACCTGTTTCCTGAAAGTTTTAAAAACCAGTCAAAATCCATCTGGGACATTATCCTGTTTCTACTCAACGGGCTGATTTTCATCCTGATAGGACTTGAATTCCCCTATGTTCTTAAAAGTATTCCTGCAGAAGAAATTCCGCTGTACATCGGGTATGCTTTCCTCATTACACTTACCACGCTTGTTCTGAGAATGGCCCGGGTGTTCCTCCAGAAAATTAATCTTCAGAGAGCCTTTGAAAAAAACGACAGACGCGTCAGCTCTGATATCCTGCTCGATTTCAGAAGCAGTCTCATTATCTCCTGGTCGGGAATGCGGGGCATTGTTTCACTGGCTGTCGCACTGGGACTTCCCGAAACCCTTTATGACGGGTCCGCTTTTCCTCTTCGGAATGTCATTATATTTGTTTCCGTTGCCGTTGTGTTGTTTACCCTTCTGGGACAGGGCCTTACACTTCCCTGGCTGGTAAGAAAGCTGCAAACCATTCCCGAAAAGAAAAAGCCATAAACCCAGTCTGCCGGTTTATCAGGGTTTTTTCTTAAATTTGTGCCTTACTATTACAACGGATGAAGCTCCTGCAAAGCAATTCTTCCCGTTTACATTTTTTATTATTAACACCTAAAGGAAATCATGACAACAGAAACGTTGAAAGATTTGAGAGCCAGAGTGTCGGCGCTGAGGAGGTATCTTTGACTACGATAACAGAAAAGAGAAACTCGGAGATTTAGAAAATCAACAGGCACAACCTGAATTCTGGAATGATTCGGAACATGCCCAGAAAATCGTTAAAGAAATCCAGATCATGAAAAACTGGACTGAGGCCTATGAAGAGGCTGAAAGTTCGATGAGTGATCTTGAAACCCTTCATGAGTTCTATCAGTTGGATGAGGTAACTGAGGAAGAGATCAAAACGGAGGGGGGAAAAACAGAACGCATTATTGAGGCCCTGGAGCTGAAAAAAATGCTTTCTAATGAAGAAGACCAGTTTTCTGCCATTCTCGAGATCAATTCGGGTGCCGGAGGAACAGAAAGCCAGGACTGGGCCAGTATGCTTTACCGCATGTATCTGATGTGGGCTCAGAAGCAGGGCTACAAAGTTACTCAGGTCGACTGGCAGGATGGCGACGGCGCAGGAATCAAGTCTGCTTCCATGCAGATTGAGGGCCCCATGGCCTACGGCTATCTGAAGTCTGAAAACGGTGTGCACCGTCTGGTGCGTATCTCTCCGTTTGATTCAAATGCCAGAAGGCACACCTCCTTTGCTTCTGTTTTTGCTTATCCGCTTGTAGACGACTCCATTGAAATTGAGATCCGGGATGCCGACATTGAAATTCAGACTTCCCGTTCAGGCGGAGCCGGCGGACAGAACGTTAACAAGGTTGAAACCAAAGTTCAGCTGACTCACAAGCCTACCGGTATTGTCATTGTCTGCCAGATTGAAAGAAGTCAGCTTAAAAACCGTGAACATGCCATGTCAATGCTGCGGTCGAGGCTTTATCAGCTTGAGGTAGAAAAGAGAAATGCCGCCAGAGCCGACATTGAAGCCACGAAGAAGAACATCGAATGGGGGTCTCAGATCCGGAATTATGTATTTCATCCTTACAAACTTGTAAAAGACGCCCGTACAGGGGAGGAAACTTCCGACATTCAGGCGGTTATGGATGGAGACATCAACGACTTTATCAAAGCTTACCTGATGATGGATTAAAAAAAGCCTCTCCGGAGGCTTTTTTTATACTGCTTGCTGCTGAAAAAATCGTTTAAGATGGGATTCAGACGCTTTGATAAATCTTCTGCTCCGGTAAGCTTCGAGATCCGGCACCATATTATTAATGAGAAGGGTCTCCGGCCCGATCACACCGCTTTCAACATACTTTTTACCTTGCAATACCGGGAAAAACTTCAGGTCTTCTCCTTCAAAATACCCTTGTGAGCGGTCAAAAAAGTCGATTCCAAGCTTGTCTCCCAATTCTTTAAACCACCGGGAAGAGGTATCAATGGAACATCCGCTGGGCTGATGATGATCTTCATTGACAGCCAGGACGACGAACCTGGAGACTGCTGTGCTGAAGGAACCCAAAAGAGGAACTCCATGCGCCGCCCATGATTCAACAGCATCCCGGAGATACGCTTTTACCGTCTTCTCTTCATCGTCCGTCAAAACACGGTCTGCCTGATAAATCCATACCCTGGAACGAAGCGGCATCTGGTCAAAATCTGTATACATGGTTAAGATCCTATGGTTTTTGCTGTAAAAACAGCCCGGGAACACAAATGATTCCCTGATACAACGCACAAAATGATGCGGAGGAAAACTTCATCTCATCTTCTGCAAAGAGGAATTTCCGGTCAATTGCTTTCAGCCAACAGAAGCCACAAGCAGCTCCGCCAGATCGTAAACCTTTACTTCATGCTCTTTTCCCTTATTTTTAACCCCGTCAGACATCATTACCATACAAAAGGGACAGGCAACGGCGACTGTTCCTGCGCCGGTCTGCAGCGCATCTTCGATCCGCTCCACATTAACATCTTTTTTGCCCTTTTCAGGCTCTTTAAACATCTGGGCGCCTCCGGCTCCGCAGCACAGGCCGTTGGTCCTGCATTTTTTCATTTCAACCAGCTCAGCATCCAGCGCCTTAATAAGATCACGCGGAGCTTCATAAATGTCGTTGGCACGCCCCAGATAACACGAATCATGGTAAGTGATTTTCTTTCCTTTAAAAGTCCCGCCTTCCACTTTCAGACGACCCTCCGACATAAGCTGAGAAAGGTATTGAGAGTGATGGATAACTTCATATTCACCTCCCAGCGCAGGGTATTCATTTCTGAGTGTATTAAAACAATGCGGACAGGCCGTTACGATCTTCTTTACACCGTATCCGTTCAGTACCTGTATATTTTGCTGAGCCAGCATCTGAAAAGTAAACTCGTTGCCGGCCCGCCGTGCCGGATCTCCGGTACAGGCCTCCTCTGTTCCCAAAACAGCAAAATTGACTCCTATGTGATTAAGAATCTTAACAAAAGCCACCGTAACTTTTTTATATCTTTCGTCAAATGACCCCGCACACCCTACCCAGAAAAGCACCTCGGGTTCTTCTCCTTTCATGGTCATTTCAGCCATTGTCGGTACTTTGTATTCCATTTTGCTATGCTTTAAGATTGAACTTTCTGGTGATCAACCGGCAATCACCCTTCAAACAAAAATAGTATGCTTGCATAACACCTGCAAGTTTTTAAGGATTTTTTTTAAGCTCTGTGCTTCAGGGAACATCTCCTGCCGGAGAAAAATCGGTATCCGTTCTCTATCAAAAAAATACAAGATTTTGACATAAATTAAATAGAATAAACGGAATATTTAGGCTAATTTTGAGTTTTGTCTCCCAAATACCTATTGATTATGCTCCTGACAAAGAATACGATCAAAACAGCCATAAAAACGCCACTCACAGAGAAAGTACTCCAATTCGGAACCGGTGTTCTGCTCCGGGGGCTTTGTGATTTTTTCATCGATAAAGCCAACAGGGAAGGGATCTTCAACGGAAGCATTGTCATTGTCAAATCTACCCAGGGCGAAACCAATGAGTTTCAGCAGCAGGACAACCTCTACACCGTTTGTGTCCGAGGACTTGAAAAGGGCAACACCATTGAAGAAGATTATATTGTAGAATCGGTCAGCAGGGTATTGTCTGCGCAGCAGGAGTGGGACGAAATTCTCAAAACTGCAGAAAACCAGGAATTAAAGATTGTTGTTTCCAATACGACGGAAGTGGGACTTCAATATGTTGAAGAAAGTATCGATGCCGACCCGCCTTCGTCATTCCCCGCAAAGCTCACAGCGTGGCTGCATCACCGCTTCAAAGTAAACGCTACAGAGGTCGTGGTAATTCCTACGGAGCTGATCGTGGATAACGGCGCCGTTCTGAAAGAACTTGTTCTGAGACATGTGGAAGCCAATAAACTGGGCGCCGACTTTAAAGCCTGGCTTCATAAGGAAGTTTATTTCTGCAGTTCACTCGTCGACAGGATCGTTCCGGGTAAACCCAGAGGAGAGGAATTGAATGCCCTTTTTGAGCGACTTGGCTATGAAGACCATCTTTGCACCATAGCAGAGGTTTATCGGCTGTGGGCCATAGAAGGGGGTGAGCACGTGAAAAACATTCTTTCTTTCCATGAAGCCGATTCCGGCGTTAAGGTGGAAAAGAATATTGAAAAGTACAGGGAATTAAAATTGCGCCTGCTGAATGCCCCGCATACCCTTCTTTCCGGAATGGCTTTCCTCTCGGGTTTCGAAACCGTGAAAGACATGCTTAATGATGAAATGATGGAAAAATACATCACCATCCTTATGCTTACTGAGCTCGGCCCCTCCATCCCGATAGACCTTGACAACAAAACAACACAGCGGTACGGCAGAGAAGTAATAGACAGGTTCAGAAACCCTTATCTGAAGCATCAGTGGATCAGCATTACCTTTCAGTATACCATGAAGATGAAAATGCGGGCCATTCCTTTATTATTTCAATACTACAAAGTCTTTGAAACCGTTCCTCAGTATTTTACCCGTTGTTTTGCCGCCTATCTGCTGTTTATGAAATCGGTCAAGGTAGAAAACGAAAAATATTATGGAGAACTGAATGGTCAGTACTACCCTGTCAATTGTGACGCCGCTCCTTTTTTCCATGAGATATGGGCCGGAAACTCCTACAATGAGATCGTGACTAAAGCCCTTTCCAACAAAGATCTTTGGGGCTCTGACCTCACGGAACTGAAAGGGTTTGCAGAAAATGTTGAAACCCATCTTTGCAACATGATTCATGCCGGAGTAAGAGAGGTAGCCGCGGCACTGAATGTTTACGCCTGAACCCTACTTCTTTTTCTTTTTGGAAGGCTTCCGGGCATCTGCCATTTCTATTTCTCTGTAAATGTCTTTCCATGTATGGGAAAGGTCTTCAGAAAAGAGGATGGTCTCGTCATATTCTTTCTTGGAGACCTCGAGGCGCTCTATAGTTTTTCCTATATATTTCTCAATCTCTTCGAGCAGGGGCTTTTCTTCTTTGCTGCAAAAAGAAACCGCCTTTCCTTTCCTCACGCCACGCCCTGTTCGCCCGATCCGGTGTACATAGTTTTCCGGTTCAGCCGGAATATCATAATTAATGACCATGTCTACCTCAGGCACATCTATTCCCCGCGCACTTACATCTGTGGCCACCAGAATTTTAAGTTCTCCGCTCCGGAAACGATCCATGGCATCCTTTCGCTCCTTATGATCTTTACCTCCATGAATGCTCATGACCTCTATTCCTACCCTCGCCATAGCAGCTACCACCCGGTCGGCCCTGACCTGGGTCCGCACAAAAACAATCATCTTCTGATCCGGATTTTCTTTGATCATCCTTTCAAGAAAGAAACGTTTGTCGTCCATTTCCACCTCAGCCATGCCATGTGTGATGTTCTTCGATACCGGATCATCGGGTGAAATCTGTATTCTGATGGCGTTTCTGACCAGTTTATAAGCCAGTTTCTTTATTTTCTCGTCAATGGTAGCCGAAAAGAAAAGCGTCTGCCGCTTTTTCGGAAGGTACCTGATCAGGTCTTCAATATCTTTGATAAAACCCAGATCCAGCATATGATCGGCCTCGTCCAGTACAAGAATCTCGACTGTCCCCAGATCGATAAACCCCTGACTCCTCAGGTCAAAAAGACGCCCCGGGGTAGCGACAAGCACATCTACCCCTTTGAGCAGGCGGGCAATTTGCGGAGCCTGGTCGGTTCCACCGAAAATCGCGGTGGTTTTTACCTTTGTGTATTTACTGAACTTCTGAAAAGTGCCTGCTATCTGCAAAGCCAGTTCGTGTGTCGGAGCCATTACCACAGCCCTGATTCTGTCGGCCCGGGATGACCGTTTCTGCTCATCAATGAGATGCACGATAGGGATCGCAAAGGCCGCGGTTTTCCCGGTACCGGTCTGGGCAATGGCCAGCACATCCTCTCCTTTCAGAATGGAAGGAATAGCCTTGAACTGAATATCCGTGGGCCTTTTCAATCCGGACTCCGTCAGACTCTGCTTAATCTCTGATGATATTCTGTAATCTTCAAATTTCATATGTCCGGCTTAACCCCACGTAATCACTTTGGTTTTGGCTTTGCCTCCTTTTTTGTGCCAGTCCTTTCCAGAGGTTTTCTTCGTTTTCTGCTTCTTCAGATCACTCGTCTTTTCAGCCATTTTCACCTCTATTTTCCGTTCTCCCAACTCCGTTCCGTTGAGTGCCTGTATCGCCAGACCTGCAGACGTTTCGTCTGGCATACTTACGAAGCCAAAGCCTTTGTTCTGTCTGGTTGACTTATCAATGATGATCTTGACAGAACTGACTTCTCCGTATTTTTCAAAGACTTCCTTAAGCCCCGCTTCCGTGAGCTTGAAAGGAATACTGCCTACATATATATCCATAAAGGTTTTTTTTGATGCTTCAATTAATTATACTGATGTCAGACTTCTGAAAACCTCCTCCAGTGTCTGGTCTTTTCGCCGTATATCCTGCAACGTCGCATCGGCTACGATTTTCCCCCGGTGAATAATAATAACCCGGTCACAAATGGCCTCCACTTCCTGCATGATATGCGTACTTAGTATCACGGTCTTGTTTTTTCCCACCTCCCGTATCAGTTCACGTATTTCAACCAGCTGATTCGGGTCAAGGCCGGTAGTAGGCTCATCGAGAATCAGCACGTCAGGATTATGTATGAGTGCCTGGGCAAGACCGGTACGCTGACGATAACCTTTGGACAACTGCCCGATTTTCTTATGCTTTTCAGGACCGAGGCCTACTTTTTCGATTATTTCTGCCACCTTCTCCTTGAGCCGCTTTCCCGAAAGCCCGTACAAGGCCCCGGAAAAGGCCAGGAACTCCTGAACGTACATTTCAAGGTACAAAGGGTTGTGTTCGGGCAGATAGCCGATCAGGCGCCTGATCTGAGTGGAATCCGTATCCACAACCAGATCATTAACCATAGCGCTACCCGATGTGGGCCTCAGAAAACCGGTCAGGATTTTCATTGTGGTGGACTTCCCCGCACCATTAGGCCCGAGAAAACCTACAATCTCACCCTTCCGGACCTCAAAGCTGATCTCATCGACAGCCTTCTGTTCCCCATAGTGCTTTGACAATTTTTCTATTCTTATAGACATCCTGAAATTTCCGAATATAGGAAGATAACGTAATTCCTGTGCTTTACGGAAGCAAAATTAAGTATAATTTCCGTAGATAACCTATTCTTATTCAAATCAGCCGTAGCCCTTCGCCCCTCTCCGGCTGACAGCCGGTCAAAACAATTTTGACCCGCAATTGAGTTCCGGTGATTTTTGTTGTATTTTTAGGGGCGGATTAACCTTAACTTTTGCACCTTTGATATTTAAAGACTTTCATTTTACACCGGAATTGCTGGATGGCCTGGATGCCATGGGCTTTGAAAAACCGACCCCGATTCAGCAACAGGCCATACCCCTTATCCTAGAAAACCATGACCTGATCGCCTGTGCACAGACCGGTACAGGTAAGACGGCGGCCTTTGTACTACCCATACTTCACAAGATTTTCACGTCGGAAAAACGCCATCTGAATACGCTTATCATTGCTCCGACGCGTGAATTGGCGCTGCAAATCGACCAGCAGGTAGAGGGCCTGAGCTATTTTCTGAGAATCAGCTCCATTCCCGTTTACGGCGGAGGAGACGGCGATGCTTTTGTTCAGCAAAAAAGAGCTCTTGAACAAGGTGCTGAGCTGGTGATTGCCACTCCCGGCAGACTTATTGCCCTGCTTAACTCCGGGCAGATCCGCTTCAGCGGCCTGCAACACCTGGTTTTGGATGAAGCCGACAGGATGCTTGATATGGGTTTTTACAGCGACATTCTCAAAATCATTTCCTATCTGCCTGCCGATCGCCAGACCATCCTGTTTTCGGCCACCATGCCTCCTAATATCCGTAAACTGGCGTCCAAAATACTCAGAGACCCTAAAGAGGTTAATATTGCTATTTCCAAACCCGCTGAAGGGATCGATCAGCAGGTATATCTTCTTTTCGAAAATCAGAAAAAAGCACTTCTGAAAAGCATTCTTGCTGATGAAAAATACAAAAGCATCATTGTGTTTGCTTCTACGAAGGAAAACGTAAAAACACTTGAAAAAGACCTTGCGCATGACGGGTTTGAAATCAAGGGTTTCCATTCTGACCTTGAGCAGGCTGAAAGGGAAAGAATCATGATCGGTTTCAAATCCCGGAAAACAAGAATCATTATCGGAACGGACATCCTTTCCAGAGGTATTGATGTAGAGGGTATTGATCTTGTTGTAAATTATGATACTCCCCCGGATCCGGAAGATTATATTCACCGCATCGGGCGCACCGCAAGGGCTGAAAGCCGCGGTACGGCAATCACTTTTGTCAACGAAAAAGATCAGCGCAAGCTACGCAGGATAGAATCTCTGATCGGCCGGGAGGTCAGCCGGCAAACCCTCCCTGAGGCACTTGGGGCCGCTCCGGAATATAACCCCGGCGCAAAGAGCGAACACCGGAAAAAACCCTCCGGGAAAAATAAAAGAAATTTTCGCAAAAAAAGGCCTGATCAGAAAAAAAGCGATGGAAGGTAGGCTTTATCGCTTACCAGCAACCATCTCTGACAACTGTCCGTCACCAAGGTATTTTATTGCCGTTTCCCTCACATCTGCTGCCGTAACAGCCTGTATATGGGGAATAAAATCATGGTAAAAGTCTTTGTCAAGCTGCTCAAACAGGATGGCCTTATGTTTATCCATCATTTCAAAGGGTGTATTAAGCCCTCCAAGCAATGACCCGGCCATATAGTTCCTGACAAGCAGGAGCTCCTCCTCCGGAACCGGCACCTCACAAAGCGTCCTGATTTCTTTGTATATCTCCTCTATCGTTTCTTCTGTATTCTCCGCCTTCACATCTGTGCTGATCACAAAATAGCCTGTAAAGGCCAGGGGAACAAGCGAGGACGAAATGCCGTAAGTAAAGCCCTTCTCTTCCCGGATGTTTTTCATGAGCCTGCTTCCGAAGTATCCGCCCAAAACCGTATTCATGACCAAAAAACGGTAAAAGTCCGGATGAGAGCGGTTAAAAAGCCTTCTTCCCAGCCTGATGGAAGACTGTAAGGCCTCATTTTTAAGAATGGTTCTGTGACTCACCTGATAGGGCTCCAGCTCCTTCACAGCAGAGGGTATTCCCGTAGTTTTGTTTACCGGCGCTGAAAAAGCCAGGTCAAGATCCTTGAGGTTCTGATCCGAAAAATTACCGGACAAAAACAGGTTGCAGGGCCTATTCAGTATTCGCTGTTCATAGAAATCCGTCAGATCAGAACGTTCTATGCTCTTTATTTCCTGCTCGTCCAGTGATTTTCCAAAAAAATGGTCTGCCCCGAAAATTACTTTCCGAATCTCCTGCCCGGCCTGATAAGCTGTTTTTTCTTTATTGACTTTATACGACTGAAGACTGATATTTTTCTGTGTATTAAGCTCTTCCACAGGAAACACCGATTCATAAAGCAATGCCGTTATAGGGGCCAGATATTTTGAAAAATGCGTGGAAAGACCGTGAAGAACCACATAAAGTCGTTCCTGGTTCTGGGATACCTCAATAAAACCACCGAAGCGATCAAAATACTCCTGTAACTCATGCGACGACCTATTCTTTGTTCCCCCCATCAGCAACCTTGATGTGAAAAAAGACTGCCCGTAGCGTGCCCCGAACACAGATCCGGCATCAAAAACAAATTCAAGTTTAAAAACTTCCAGACTGGAAGACGGTAGCAGGAAAACAGGGGTGCCGTTTTTCAGAAAAAATCTTTCGACAGGCTTAAGCTTTACCGGAGGGGCTGATGAGAACGCAGGCGCTTGTTTTCTGTTGAGCATCGGATATTATTTGCCAGATAGTGTATTATCATACTGAGCCGGCCAGTAACCCAGAGCCCTGTCCGGCAAAAATAAAAAAAGCCCTATCTGAGATAAGGCTTTTTTCGGGAAATAATCTAAAATTATTTCGTAGTATCAGCAGCAGCTGTAGTATCAACTGTAGCAGTTGTATCTACTTCAGGAGCAGCAGCAAGAGTGTCAGCTGACTCAGTAGCTTCAGTAGTTTCAGATGAAGTACAAGCGGCAAAAGCAGCCATACCTGCTACGAAAAGGATTGCAAATACTTTTTTCATTTCTTTAAATTTGTTTATTGTTACAAATACGATTCAAATTTAAGGGAATTTTAAGAAAACTTGCAAGCTTTCTTAAAAATAATTTAAAAGACATTTAAAAATCTTTTAAATGTTTCGACAAAACAAGGAATAGTTATATTTTTAGCGGCATTTTCCCGGTTTTAGACTATATTGGAAGCCTAAAAAATCCTTAAATCTTAAAGAAAAAAGAGCGCTTTGAAAGTCAAAGCGCTCTTTTCAGAATGATATTTATGTCATAAAACGATCAGAAAAGACTTCTGATCAGTTCAGGAAACAAGCCAAAAATAAGGGTTCCGGCGGTAGTAATAAGAAGGCTGATCTTTACTACCGGGACAAGCTCAATAGTGTTGCTGTTTTCGGTGTCTTTGAAAAGCGCTGCAATGATAGGCTTGAAGTAATAATAAATACCTACGGCCGACATTATGACAGCGAAAACAAGAAGCCACAGAAGGTTTCTGTAGGCCGCATCAGAGAATACAAAGAACTTGCCCCAAAAGCCCGCTGTCAGCGGTATTCCGGACAAGGAAAACAATGATATACTAAGCACCACCGCCAGAAAAGGGCTTTTCTTGAGCAAACCGTTAAATACAGAAAACGATTCATTGGGGCGTCCGTTTTCCAGTGTACTCTTCGACACCACCATAAGTACCCCGAAGGCTGAAATACTGGCCAGTGAATAAGCCACCGAATAAAAAGCCAGAGACTGTTCTGTCTGGTTATTTAAACCTATTACCGACAATAACATATATCCTGCCTGGGAAACACTGGAAAATGCCAGCATGCGCTTGAAACTACTCTGATAAACCGCAGAAATATTTCCGATGGCAAGACTGAGAACGACAGAGGCAATCAGCAACTTTGACCAAAGGGCATATTCTGAAACAAAAGAAACGCTTACAAGACGGAACAGGGCATAAAATCCGGCTGTCTTCACAATGGTTGCCATGAAGGCCGTGAAAAAAGACGGCGCGCCTTCATAAACATCTGCGGTCCAGAAATGGAAGGGCGCTGCAGAGACTTTGAACAACAGACCTGCCAGAAGGAAGAATATTCCCACCCAGAAAAATATTCTGCCCTGAGGGCTTACTTTCAGAAGAGCCGCAGAAGCCTGAAGATCAAACGATCCGGTAGCGCCATAATACATGGCTATACCGAAAAGCAGAATCCCTGTCGCAAAAGCACCCATCAAAAAATACTTCAGCGCCGCCTCATTGCCTCTCAGATTTCTTTTATCACTTCCTGTCAGTACATACAAGGCTACGGAAAGGATTTCAATACCTATGAAAAGCATGATCAGGTTTTCATAGTTTACCATGATAATAGCCCCCACCAGTGAAAACTGCATAATAGCATAGTATTCAGCCGGGTGCGCATTTTCATCATCAAAACGCCGGGCCGAAAGAGGAAGTATCAAAAAAGCGGTCAGTAACAGTACCGATGTAAAAATGATGGATGAATTATTCACGTCCAGCATCTCGTTGAAATACAGGCCGGGTTTATTCCAGTCGTAATAATTACTTACCAGGGCAATCAGAATAAAGAGCATGGTTGCCGGCAACAGTATTTTTCCGGATTTCATAAAACCCAGAAAAAGTGTCAGGAGGCCTGTTATGGAAAGGATAACTATGGGATACATAATATACTTATTAATGCTATTGAGCCAATGCGGCCCGAACGACTTTCACTTATTTAATGATTTGCAACAGATTCAATACTACCGGCTCACTGATCCTGAGCAGTATCCCTGGAAACACCCCGGTTACGATAACTATAGCAGCCACCGGAACAAGTACCCATAGTTCACTGCCGCTGACATCCGTAAAGTTTTCCGTATGATGAGTAACCCCGCCAAACATGGACCGCTGCATCAATCTGAGCATGTAAACCGCTCCGAGAATGATGGTAAGACCGGCAAAAGCCCCCAGGTAAGGATTAAAGTCGAAAACACTTTTCAACAATAAAAACTCTCCCACAAAGCCATTGGTAAGGGGCAGCGCCACACTTCCCAGGAGGATAATCATAAAGAGCACGGTAAACAAGGGCGCCTTCTGCGTAATTCCACCAAGAGAGGGCAGATCTCTCCTTCCCGTACGATCATATATCACTTTTAACACGAAAAACAAACCTATGGCATTAATACCATGTGCAAGCATCTGAATAACCGCGCCCTGGATTCCGGCAAGAGACCCGGTAAAGACCCCGGCAGCCATCAGACCCATGTGAGCAAAAGAAGAATAGGCAATCATTCTTTTGATATTATTCTGACGGATGGCAATCACAGACCCGTAAACCAGTCCGGTAACAGACAACACTATGGCCGTCATGGCGAAATCTCTGAAGCCCGCAGGTGCCAGGGGAAAAAGAATTCTGATAAGTCCGAATACTCCCATTTTAGAAAGCAGCCCCGAAAGAAGCATGGTCGCCGGAGTAGGAGACTCTGTATAAGCGTCAGGCTGCCAGGTATGGAATGGAAATACCGGCATTTTGATGGCAAAAGCAATGAAAAAAGCTCCGAAAAGAAGGTATTGAAAACTATCCGGCAACAAAGCTGCGGTATCCTTCAGGGCATGAATGTCAGAGGTCTGTCCCCGCATATACAACGCGATAAAGGCCACCAGCATCAGCAAACTGCCCAGCATGGTGTAAACAAACATCTTGAATGTGATTTTTGACGCGTTCTCTCCTCCCCAGAAAGTAGCCAGAAAATAAACCGGCACCAGGGCTGCTTCAAAACTGAAGTAGAAAAGGAAGATATCGTCAGCGGTAAACACACCTACCAGAGCCGCCTGAGCAAACAGAATAAGTGCATAAAGGACAGAAGCATTTTTATAGGTAATTCTGAAGGTCGACAAAATGATCAGGGGAACAGCAACGGCGGTAAGTCCGACCATCAGAAGACTCAGCCCGTCCATACTCACCTGGAATCTGATCCCGAGTTCTTTTATCCATTCGGCAGAAAACTGCAGATTACCGGTATTTGCGGTGAAATGTGACGCAGCATAAAAGAAAGCTGCCAACTCAGCTAATCCGAGGGCAAGCGCAACATTCCTGGTTAAGCTCTGAGGACGGCCTTTTAAGAAGAGCAAAAGAAAGGCTCCGATCAAAGGCAATAAAATCAGTAAAAGCGTTATCATGATAGCTATATGCTAATTTTGAATGAATAATTATTTCAGAGTCGGCATCTGCTGCTGAGGCGGGGTATTGACTGTATCCATCAGGTGAGGGACAAGGTCAAACGCCAGTATAAGGATGATACAAAAAGTAATCATAAATAAATAAAAGGCCGTACTTCCTGTCTGAATCCTTCTTACATACCTGCTGAGCCAGTTCACCAGCTTCCCGGCACCGTTGACAATTCCATCGAGAATAACGGTATCAAAGATGTTTCCAAGGAAAGAGGAGGCCGCCATTACCGGTTTGGTGAACAGCGATGTATAAAGTTCATCAATATAATATTTGTGGTATATGAGCTTTTTAAGCCCTGTAATTTCCTCATCTTCAACAGGCACGCCGCCTTTTCCGTAAACGATGTAGGCCAGTGCTATGCCCGCTGCGGCAACCCCCACTGAAACAAGCATGAGAATCCACTCGGTGTGATGGTCAATGTGATGTTCTCCGAAAGTCGGCAAAACAGCTTTGGAGCCTTCGTACAGCGGCGCCAGAAAATCTGAAAGAGCATGAGGCAGATGAAACACCTCCGGAAACCCGATAAATCCACCAATAACAGACAGTACTGCCAGCACGATCAATGGAATGGTCATCGACGACGGTGATTCATGCAGATGGTGTTCCTGATCATGCGTCCCCCTGAATGAACCGGTGAACGTAACAAAGAACAATCTGAACATATAAAAAGCCGTCATAAAAGAACCCAGCAGTGCCAGTCCCCACATGATCTTGTTATGGCTGAATACGTGGGCCAGAATTTCATCTTTGGAGAAAAACCCGGCAAAAGGCGGGATACCCGAAATAGCAATGGTTCCGAGAAGGAATGTAACAGCGGTAATCCTGATCTTTGACCAGAGTCCTCCCATACGGCGGATGTCCTGTTCATTGCTCATGGCATGGATTACACTACCTGCCCCAAGGAAAAGCAGCGCCTTGAAGAAAGCATGGGTGATGACATGAAAGAAACCTGAGGTATAGGCCATCACTCCCAGGCCAAGGAACATATAACCCAGCTGAGAAACGGTGGAATAGGCCAGCACTTTTTTGATGTCGTTCTGAAAGAGGCCGATGGTAGCGCCAAGCAAGGCAGTAGCAAGGCCGATCCAGGCAATAAATTCCAGCGTGGCCGGGGCAAGTGTAAAGAGCACATTGGACCTTACAATCATATAGATCCCGGACGTCACCATAGTAGCGGCGTGGATCAGGGCCGAAACCGGTGTCGGACCTGCCATGGCGTCCGGAAGCCAGGTAAATAAAGGGATCTGGGCAGACTTACCCATTGCCCCGACAAAAAGGAAAAAGGTGATTGCCACCATAACACCGGTACCTACCGGATAACTAAGGGCTTTTTCAAACACTTCGGTGTATTCAAGCGTCCCGAAATGCTGAATAATAAGAAATATTCCGATCAGAAATCCAAGGTCACCGACACGGTTCATAATAAATGCCTTACGGGCTGCATTTCCGTAGTCCGGGTTCTGATTCCAGAATCCGATAAGGAGATAGGAACACAAGCCTACGCCTTCCCAGCCAATAAACATGACGAGGTAATTAGAGCCCATCACAAGCAACAGCATGGCAAAAAGGAAGAGGTTCAGATACGCGAAAAACTTCCCGTAACCCGGATCATGACTCATATATCCCGCAGAATACAAATGTATCAGTGTACCGATCCCGGTAATGATAAACAGCATAATGATCGAAAGCTGATCCAGCTGAAAAGAAAAACTCACTTTGAAATCACCAACCGTGATCCATTCAAATACCGGCGCAATAACCACCTGGGGATTTTCTCTGAACTGAAGCCAGACGATAAAGACGGCAATAAATGAAAGTAAAGCGGCCCCTGTTCCGATCGGAGCTACAAGTGCTTTCGGTATTCTTCTAAAGCCTAATCCGTTAATCAGGAAACCGATCAAAGGAAAAAGGGGAATTAGCGTAAGTATTGACATAATTGTAATGCTGGTAATATTTTTTCCGGGGGTTTATTCAACCTCTCAGTTTGTCGAGTAAGCCTATATCTATGGTTCTGATGTTACGATAGATCATTACGATAATGGCAAGACCTACAGCCACTTCGGCAGCGGCAACAGCCATGATAAAAAAGACAAAAACCTGACCATGGGGATCAGATCTGTAGGCAGAAAAAGCGATAAGCAAAAGATTTACTGCATTGAGCATCAACTCTACCGACATCAGAACGATAATGGCATTACGACGGATAAGCACACCTACAATCCCGATGATGAAGAGCATTGTCGCCAGCAGCACGTAATTAATCAGGGGAATTTGCCTGATGAAGTCCGGGATGAGAGAAATTACATCATTTTCTTGAAACATGCCTCTTGGTATAAAATTTTGGCAAAATTAAGAGATTTAAACTAATTATTCCTTAGAAACATTTTAAATTACTGTGGAGGGGCTTCAAAAAAAGCCGGATTCGAAGCGAAGGGGCATGCTTTTCAGGATTTATCTGCCCGTCAGCATTCCGAGTCTGATTTCAGTAAGTTTGCGCTTGGTATCCAGTGGAAAGTCGTTATTGACGATCCAGTCGTAATACTGGGGCTCTTTTTTCAGGACCTCCACTACTTTTTTACCCGCATTTTTGCCAAAGTTAAAAACAATATCTCCGTCTTTATTATAGGCCATCCGTTGAGCAAAATCGACAATCTGGAACGAAGTAAGGGAATGAAGGGCATCCATGTCGTTTTTCACCGGCTCATAGTCTGCCCCCGCATCATTTTTCAGTGTTACGCCTTCATATCTTTCTACCTGGGCACACAAAACCTCCAGGGTGGCAAGGGTATCAACCTCCGCACTATGGGCATTTTCCAGGGTTTTGTTGCAATAGAATTTATAAGCCGCCGACAGCGTGCGTGGTTCCATAAGGTGGAAAATACGCTGAACATCGATCAGCTTGCGGTTTTTCATGTCGAAGATATTGGTATCAATGCGGAGGAACTCTTCTACCAGCATGGGGACATCAAAGCGGTTGCTGTTGAAGCCGGCCAGGTCACAGCCTTCCAGAAACTGGGCCATTGACTTGGCGATCTGCCTGAACGCCGGCTCATCTTTCACGTCTTCGTCATAAATACCATGAATAAGGCTTGACTCCAGCGGAATCGGCATTTCAGGGTTTATCCTTTTGGTTTTCACGTCAACCGTCCCGTCAATTTTAGCTTTGGCAATACAGATTTCGACAATCCTGTCACGCGAGACGTTCACGCCTGTGGTTTCGAGGTCAATGAAAGCTACCGGTTTTTTGAGTTTCAGGGTATGGGTTATCATCAGATTTCAATCGCTGAAAGAGGTTGACAAAGAGAATATGTTCTGCGGCAAAGGTAAAAAAAACCTCTTTACGGTGGGTAGGGTTTCGGGAGAATGTTTTTAAAGAATGGGTATTCCGATCAAAACGAATGGATAAACGAATTTTTCGTTTGTTCTGTTTGGTGATTAACGTAAAAATGCTTTATTTGGAGATAAAGAAAAAGGCGAGTTGCCCCGCCTTACATGTTTTCACAACGGAATAATCCTTATTGTGATTTGCTTTCAGAAGCGAATATAATCATTATTAAAAAAATCAACAAAAGAGGAACCTGTATTGGGCATCTACCATCGCAATAAATATAATGCTTATTGCCTGGCCGATGACATCATGGAGCCTTATCGGCCACTTGTCGACCAATGGATCTTTGACTATATTGAAGAAAAAGCCTTTTTGCCGGAAAACCTTGGACAGGATGAAAAACGACACGTCTTAAATCTTGTCAACATCGATGTAAGTATCGAACAGAAACTGAGTCCCCTCATGATTGCTACCCAAAGAACAACCGCCTCTTTAATGAGATGCTTTATGGGAGAGTCCCGCAAAATAAGCTACCCACTTATCCGCTAGTAAAAAATGATCAGATTATGTCACTCGAACGATTAAATCAATACCGGATCATGTGGATATTTGTATATTTTGATCTGCCTACCGAAACTAAAAAAGATAAAAAAGCGTATTCTGATTTCAGACAGGGCATTATAAAAGATGGATTTAACATGATCCAGTATTCTATTTACGCGAGGCATTGTAATAGTCGGGAAAACGCCGAAGTCCACAAAAAGCGGGTCCGGAATTTAATGCCTGAAAAGGGGCATATCATTGTTTTCGAGATCACAGATGCCCAGTTTGGTCGCATGGAATTTTTTCTGGGCGGCACAAAAAATAAAACAAAAGAACAACCCATGCAGCTGGAGCTATTTTAAAGTGGCACCAATATCGCTAATTCGAATAATGAAAGCAAATCACAACAAGAGCAAACGCATTTAACCCCGAAGGGGTGGCATTTAAATAACATGGGGGTTTACCCCCGGCTAAGAGATAAGACTAACCGTGGTTTTGGCCATGCGTTTTTGTTGCGGAGCAAAACAAAAGCCATGACAAAACCATCCAAAAAAGTTAAATGCGTTTGCCCTGAATCACAACGGAGATTGGTGAAGTAAAGGGTTTCATACGCTCTCTTGTAAATCGTTCCTTTCATACAATAATTGCAGGGATATTTCTTTTCGCCGCATGAAGGCCGGGCTTTTAATAGAACAACGCCTTTTCTTGGTTACGACCTTAGGTAATTTGCTGTAATTCTTCAATATAAAAAAGAAGTTTTCTTTCTGAAAATATTGATACTCCGCGAGTATTATAATAATATTGAATCGCAATCCGTAAATAGTATGATTATTAAGGATTTAATTGCACCAAAATGATAAAACGACATCTCCATTCATAAATTGAAAGCAGACTTTTTAAAGGGAAATCTCTTCTTTTATTCGGTCCCCGGCAAACCGGAAAGTCAACATTGATAGAATCCTATACTGGAAGGGAAAGAATATCTTTATCTCAATGGTGATGATGCTGATACGGAAGCTCTTCTTACACAAACTACAGCCGTAAAACTGAGACTGGCCATTGGTCAGAACAAAATTGTCTTTATTGATGAAGCTCAAAAAATCCCCAAAATTGGCCTTACGCTTAAACTTTTCACAGACCAGATCAAAGATGTGCAGGTTATTGCCACCGGGTCTTCCGCCTTTGAATTATCCAGTAAAGTGAATGAACCACTCACAGGAAGAAAATATGAATTTAAGCTCTATCCTTTGAATTTTTCAGAAATGGTTGAATATCATGGCCTCATTCAGGAAAAAAGGCATATAGAACACCGTCTGCTTTATGGCTATTACCCTGAAATTGTTACAAAGGTGGGAGAAGAAAAAGAACATCTAAAACTGCTGGCAAGCAGTTATCTCTATAAAGACTTGTTGATGCTGGAACAGATCAAGAAGCCGATGCTTCTCGAAAAATTATTGAAGGCCCTGGCATTGCAACTTGGCAAAGAAGTCAATTATCAGGAGATCGGCCAACTGATCGGGAGCGATGGAAAAACGGTCGATAAGTATATAGACCTGCTCGAAAAAACTTTTGTTGTTTTTCGTTTACCAGCATTTAGCAGGAATGTCCGGAATGAGATCAAAAAGGGACAGAAGATTTATTTTTATGATTGTGGCATCCGAAATGCGGTCATAACTAATTTCAAACCTCTTTCAGAGAGAACAGATACAGGAGCCTTGTGGGAAAATTTCCTCCTGGCGGAACGTATGAAGTTTTTGCACTACAATAATATTGAAGCCCCGCGGTATTTCTGGCGTACAACGCAGCAGCAGGAAATTGATCTTATTGAAGATTACGAGGAGAAATTATCGGCCTATGAATTTAAGTGGAATGCTTTTTCAAAAGTAAGGTTTCCACAAACGTTTACCCAAAATTATCCGGGAGCTGAAACACGGATCATATCTCCAGCCAACATAGAAGAGTTTCTTTTGGAAACTCCCATTTAACACGTTTGGGAAGTAGCCAAATAGAGAGACGAGGAGACCCATTTATTGAAAAAAAATTATCTCCTCATCATTAAGTTTAGGCATTTATAAGCGAAATGGATTCTAAAACAGGTCAAACGCATTTGTACAATGTATTATCAACAAGAGCATCAATAATTTGATCCCTCCACTAAATTTGATTTTTTAAGGGACGACTAAGTGTATGACCGTTCAAAAACAAACATTCTGTTAGTAAAACCAGGGTCGAATAATACAACCCCGGCACTTTTCGAAAGGCCAAGTCGTAATCCGGAGAAAATCAGATCCCTGTTCTTGCCCATAAACACCACACCCCGGCCATATGACCAGGGTGTGGCAAGTATCTGAACCCAAAATCGGTTTCTTACGGATTTCTTTGGGCGGAAGGGCCTTTGATCTGATATTCTGCGGGTGGGGTTCTGCCTTGCAGATGCTGCACAAAGTAATCCCAGCGACGACGCATCATATAAGGTGAAAACTGCCCGAAACTATGCGCACTGCCCGGGAAGATGAGCAGATCAAAATCTTTGTTGGCCTTGATAAGGGCGTCTGCCACCAGCAGGGTGTTGTAAGGCGGTACATTATTGTCCATCATGCCGTGCGCCAGCAAGAGTTTTCCCTTGAGATTTTTGGCATAATTCTGGTTGGCCTGCGACTCATAATCGTTGTTCTCCGCCAGCCCTATATAACGCTCTCCCCAGTCATCTTCATAATTTCGGTTGTCGTGATTGCCGGATTCTGAGATCCCTACCTTATAAAAGTCAGGATACTTGAACATGGCTGAAGCCGTCGCAAAACCTCCGCCCGAATGCCCCCATACTCCGACTTTGGTAGTATCTATCGGATAAGTAGCCGCCAGCTGCCTGATCCCGGTGATCTGATCCGGAATCGTATTTTCAGCCATATTACCATAGTTCATGTCATGAAAACTCTTGGACCGGTAAGGATTGCTGGTGCCTTCTATCAGCACCACTACAAAGCCCAGCTCGGCCAGTGCCTGATGATCTCCTCTGGATGCGGCAAAAGACCAGTTGCGCACACTACCCCCCTGCGGGCCCGGATAGATATAGTTTACTACCGGATATTTTTTGCCGGCTTCGGGTTTAACGGGCGTAAACACCAACCCGTAAATGTCTGTTTTCCCATCATGGGCGATCAGCTTCACCGGCGCAGGGGCTTTCCAGCCTTTGGCCTGCAGCCTGGAGATGTCGGCTTTCCCGAGGTCTGCCAGCAATCCGCCGTTGAGATCGCGGTATTCCATTGCGGGCGGTACATCCGGCTGGGAATAGGTATCCATGAAATAATTACCCGAGGGGGAGAACGCCACGCTGTGGGTGCCCAATGCCGGTGTAAGAAGTGTAAGGCCGCTTCCGTCGAAACCGATCTTATAGAAATAGCCGTAATAGGGGTTGCCCGGCTCTCTGCCGTGGCCCATAAAATACAGCACCCTGTTTTTTTCGTCGATCCGTATCACCCGCGACACCAGCCAGTCTCCTTTGGTAATCTGGTTTTTAAGCTTCCCGGTTTCCGAATCATACAGATACATATGGCCCCAATTGTCACGTTCTGAATACCACAGTATTTCTTTCGAATCAGGCAGATAACGCCAGTTGATAGCACCCCTGCCCGATTCAAACTGGGTTTTCACGATTTCTTCAAACACTTCTCTCACCGCGCCGGTGGTGGCATCTGCAATCCTCAGTTTTTCGTGTTTATGATCCCTTGACGTGGAAAGAAACGCCAGTTCTGACCCGTCGGCTTTCCAGTCGACATCATCGAAAGTACCGCTGCTGGCGATGTCGTCACTCAATGTGGCCCGGTGAGGGTCTGCCGCTATTTTCAAAGGAATAACGCGGGGATTTTCCACGTCCACAATGACCCGGTGGATCATGATGATCTCCTTGTCTCCGGGAAGCGGGTATTTCCAGGCTTTCAATGCGGGTTTTCCCACGTTGGTCGTTACCAGGTACATGTCGCTCACATTCCGCTGGTCCTGTTTGAAAGTAGCCATCTTTTTAGAATCCGGCGACCAGCGAATGATCGGTCCGTCTCCGGACTTCCAGCCCGCATTGTCGGTGGCATATCCGAAATCCTTAACCCCGTCAGTTGTCAACTGGGTTTGTTTTCCGGACGATATCTCTTTTACCCACAAATTATAATCCTTCAGAAAAGCCGCCTTTTTGCCATCCGGAGAAATGACTTCCAGACTTCCTCTTCCGCGCATCGGCCGCGGGGCTTCCGGTTCGGGCACGGTTTCGCCACCCGGGTTTTCAGCGACTACCGATTTTTTAAGGTCAAATTTCAGGTTTTTACCCTCTGCACTAAACAAAACCGACTTCCCGTCGGCAGAAAATCCAATACTCCGAAAAGGAAGCTTTTCAGACGTGTAGCTTTTGCCGGTAAATCTGGAAAGTGCCCCAGCCAGTTTCTGGTGATCAAAAGCCGCCGTATTGGTTTTTTTTGAAGGGTCTGCCAGCATAAAGGTTGTTCCGCCGGGCGTTGCTGTGGTGTACCAGAACTTATCTCCCGGCAACCAGTTCGGCCTTATCACGGCGTTGTCAATGAGCTCATCGAGGTTGTACATAAACCCCTCAGCTCTTTCATAGTCTTTGTCACTCAGAGCCCCTCCCTGTTGTGCATTCGCCGACAATGCTGCCACACAGGTCAGTAAGAGTAAAGTTTTCTTCATTCTTTTCTTTGTTTTTGATGAAACAATTTAACTCAAAATGTGCGGAACGTTTTAAAATATCGATTAAATGATCTGATTCGTCGTCATTTGGCGTGAAGGCCCCTCGCCATACGGCATCTGCTTTCAGGATTCCCAGGCGCGGGTATTCCTGATGTCCAGATCCCCGGCCTTGAACTGCGGGTCTTTTCCTTCCTTTTTCTGCTTCTGGTAATCCTTCAATGCCCTGAGGGCGGGTTTCTGGAGTAACCAGATGGCGATGATGTTCAGCCAGGCCATAAGGGCTACACCGATGTCGCCGAGAGCCCAGGCGACATTGGCTGTCTTTACGGAACCGTAAAACGTAGAGGCCAGCAAGAAAATACGGAGAATAAAGATAAGACTTCTCCGGTTTTTTTTGTCCAGATAACTCACATTGGTTTCTGCGATATAATAATAAGCCATAATGGTCGTGAAGGCAAAGAAAAACAGGGCAATCGCCGTAAATCCACCACCAATTCCCGGGAAATGACTATCCACAGCCTGCTGTGTGAATGCCGGCCCGCTTTCAACACCGGGAATATGTTCCACCAGAAACCCTCCGGCCGGATTTTTCACATTGTATTTTCCTGTAAAGAGGATCATAAATGCGGTAGCGGAGCACACAAAAAGGGTATCGATATACACGGAAAAGGCCTGAACAAGGCCCTGCTTTACCGGGTGACTCACTTCTGCTGCTGCTGCTGCATGCGGTGCCGTTCCCTGGCCCGCTTCATTGGAATAAATCCCTCTTTTTACCCCCCAGGCTACGGTATAACCGAAAATCCCTGAAAAGGCCGGCTCCAGATCGAATGCTGACCGAAAGATTAACATAAACATGGCAGGCACTTCTTTAATATGAAGTCCTATGATGATGAGTGCCATAAGAATATAAGCCCCCGCCATAAAAGGAACGACCACTTCAGCGACTTTCCCGATGCGGCTCACGCCCCCGAAAATAATAAGAGAAAGAAGCACAACAATAATCAGTCCCGTGATCCAGGGTGCCAGCCCAAACGCATTTTCTACCCCGAAAGCGATGGAGTTGCTCTGCACACCCGGAAGCAGAAAGGCTGTACTCATAATGGTAGCCCCCGCAAAAATGACAGCATACCACTTTTGCCCCAGTCCGTATTCAATGTAAAATGCCGGCCCTCCTCTGTACTGCCCGTCTTTGACTTCCTTGTAAATCTGGCCCAGAGTGGCTTCAATAAAAGCTGAAGCGCTGCCCAGAAAGGCGATCAACCACATCCAGAACACTGCTCCGGGACCACCCATGGCGATGGCCGTGGCAACGCCGGCAATGTTGCCCGTTCCAACCCTGCCAGAAATGGCGATAGAAAAAGCCTGAAAAGAGGTAACCCCCTTTGTCGATTTATCATTGTCAAACAAAAGTCTGACCATGTCTTTCAGATACCTTACCTGCAAAAATCCGGTTATTATTGAAAAATAAACTCCTGTCACCAGACAGAGGATGATGAGCGCATTACTCCAGAGAAGATCATTGATTTGATTGATCAGGGCTTCCATGATTGAAGAAGGGTTTAAAAGGTCGCTCTCCCCTCAAAGTCCGGGAAGCCGACCTGTTTTCATAATTTAATTTGGCTTTACAAATAAAAGCCGGTAATTCTTCTGAAACAACAGACCCAGACAAAATATTCTCTCCGCTTCACCCACCCCGACAGTGCGGAAACTGCCCGCTCTGTAAATAATAAAGGAGAGCAGCCCGCTCTCCTTTATGTATGTATACCTAAACTTTCAATTAATGCTTCGTCTCCATAATGTTTTATTCCTTGAGCCCGACCGCTTTACTCACCTCATAATAATCATTGAGATTAAGACCGGTTAGAAACTTGGAGCCCGGGGCAATGATGATCTTAAATTTGGTAAACGTAACACTTCCTGCATAATTTCCGTTACCATCCGGCCTGGCAAGCATGAGTCTGTACGTTTGTCTGTCGCCGTTTCTGAATATGAGGGCTCTTGTTTCATAAAGCCCGCTTGAGCCCAGACCCGGAATGGCATACCATGCTGTGGCGGCCTCTCCGCTTGGATTGTAATAGGCCAGTACCAGGCTTGAATCAATCATACCCTGCGTTACGCTGGTCGGAAGCAAATAGTCCGTTGTACCGGTGAATGTTTTAGTTCCAAAATTGATAACGGTTATGTTGGCATTTCCCTCAGGTCCCGTTTCTCCGGGTTTACAGGAATAAATAATACCTGCAGACATCAGAGTCAGCAAACCGAGGAATGTGAATTTGAAAAAATTATTTTTCATGAGTATTTATTTTTGTTTGAATAAAATTAACCCCTTAAGATCAAACAGATAAGATTTTTTTGAAAGTTTTATTTAACGGTATTCACAAAACCGTTACCGGAAAATATCTGTTACCGGCTCTTTGAAAGTTATCCGCGTGTTTATCGTTATTCTTTTTCAAACCCTTATATCTCTGTAATAATGACTTTGAAAACCTTTTTGCTGTTAACAATCCTTCTGGTGATTCCTCTGAAGGCAATTTCTCAGAATAGATTCATTTCCCCTGAAGAATCCGAAAGACTCGCAGGAGCCATCGTTCCGCTCGGAGATCGTATTCTTTTATCGGACGATGTCAGGGCGGAACTAAACAGCCTGTACAAAAAATGTGAGGGAAAAGAAATTATTGCCATCGGAGAAGCTACACACGGCACAGATGAAATACGACAATTTCAGTTACTTATTACTGAAAAACTGATTCAGGACAAAGGATTCAAAGCCATAGCATTGGGTGAAACACCTCTGCTCGGCTCTTATCCGCTTTTTGAATACGCCGTTTACGGACATGGAAACCTTAACCTCCTTTCCAACAAATTTCATTTTGACATTGGCCCTCTGTTAAGCCGGATCCGGAAATATAACCATTTGCTGCCGGATTCAGTGAAAGTCTGGATAACCGGCACGGCTACGGACAGTCCGGAAAGCACCCTTGATTTTATTGAAGCGCATTGCAAACTCCACCCTATAAATGCTGCGCATTTTCCCCTTGCCGCCATCCGTAAGGCACTGATGTTTGATGGTAATATGTCCACCGCAACCATCCGTATGCATGCCGACAGCCTGATTTCAGCCTTAAAGACCTTTAGTAACACCGACTCTCTCCGGATTAAAAACAGATTTATGGAAAAGGCTATCCTTGCGGTCACTCAAAACTGGGAACAAAGGAACAATACACTCAAAACATTTCAGTACAGGGATCTTTTTATCTTTACTATGCTAACCGACATCCACCGTACAAAAGGCAAGACCGTTATCATTCTCTCCCATAACCTGCATATTAACCGAAAAACCCTGACCGAAGACATTTATACCGAAACATCCCGGTCTTTCGGAGAATATCTCTCTGATGCATTTAAAGAGAATTATCTGAGCCTTGCCACAGAGGTTGACAGGGGATCGTTTTCAGGGATCGGTCAGAAAAAAGTTGCAGTGCCCGTGTCTGACAGGAAGCTCGGCACGGTACTCGGAAGTCTCACACCTGCTTCTTTTGCTTTGTTATTTCCGGATCACGCCACAAAAACGATTCTGAATCATCCGGACTGGCAAATCACCAAAGGGACATCTCAGGGATATCTTGTTGAAGGCCGGGGACTTTTGGGAACCGCTTTTGACGGGTTTATTTTTATAAGGACATCGAACCCTTATACTTACTACAACAATGATGATTTCTGTACACTCTATGTTCATCTCAACGATCTGAAGGTAGCTGAGATTATCCGTTCGGGTCACCTCTCCGTGACTTCTCAAACATTGTCTGATCCGGACCGTCAATCCCACTACTCCGTTTACCTCCATGACCGCCACCAAAAAATGATCTCACACAACCAGCATTCATTTGCCCCGGGCTTATCATCCTTTTCGGTCCGTGTTCCGGATTCCACCCATTATATCTCTGTCAGCCTCATTCTTAAAAACCCGAAAAACTTCCGGCTCCAAGAGCTACAGATAAATGATTCCATTATCCCTTTTAAACATCTCACCCTACACGACTGGAATAAAAAAGGGTATAAAACCGTAAAACATAAAAATGAGACAATAATAACAAGAAAACCTGATCAATGATCAGGAATACAGCAGAAAAGGCCTGATACGGTCAGTCCATGTGTCACCATTGGTAAAAACTCTTATTTTTTCGACAAACTCTTCTAAAGGTTTTTCAAAGAGAGCTTCTGATTCAGGAATGCCCAGCAACTTATCCAGATGCTTTCCTCCGTCCGGATTTACATGCGTGGGATAGGGTTTCCAATCAAAACTCTCCGGAAAAAGGTCCTTTACCAGTTTAATAAAAATCATTCCTGTCTGAACAGACCTGTATGCCGGTACTTCTTTGGGAGACCAGCCTATTCCATGACAGCACTCTCCGCTATACTTGCTTTCCTCAGGAGTAAAACTGGTGATTTCCGGATAAACTTCCGGACAACAGCCCGCAAAAGCCTCCATTAGTTTACGGCCGTCTATCCACGGTGCACCAACCTGAACAAAAGGGGCGGCGGTGCCCCTTCCTTCAGAAATACACGTGGCTTCCAGCAGACCTGTGCCCGGATACAGCAATGCAGACGCAAAGCTTCTCATCGCCGGAGAAGCAGGAACAAAGGGAATGCCCCAATCCGGCTGAAACATGTCCCTGGTCCAGCCACGGACTGTAATTACCTCTGTTCTTGCCCAAATGTTTCGTGTTTGATTGAAAAACGTACAGAGCTCCCCCAGAGTACTGCTGTGCCGGAGCGGGATATTCCATCTTCCGATAAAAGAAGCGCAGCGGTTCTCATCCAGAAGCGGACCTTCCACAAGTGCCATACTTCCTGAAAGCGGATTAGGCCGGTCGAGAATAATAAAGGGCACATCATACCGGGCACAGGATTCCAGCACATGAGTCATGGTCCACAGATAGGTATAAAATCTTGTGCCGATATCGGGCATGTCAAAAAGTACGAGGTCTATCCCTTTGAGATCTTCTTCTGCCGGCCCCAGCTTGTCTCCGTAAAGACTGATCACAGGAAGCCCGGTGAGCGTATCGGTTATGTCATTCATCAGCGCACCATCTGCACCGGTGGTATGAAGACCGTGTTCCGGAGAAAAAAGCCGGATAATATTGAACCTTTCCTTTAACAGTTGTTCACGGGATGAATGGCCGGAAACGGTCGTAGCCGCCTCATTGGTTACCAGTGCCAGCCTGCTTTTCTTCCAGCCCGGATTACGGCTGATAAGCTCATCCACCCCAAACGATAATGCTGGCTTCATCATTTTTCTTTTTCAGAAAACTCCCCCTGTAATGCATATAACCCGAAAACCGACATCCCCAGGGTAATGATCGGTGCCAGAATAAAAGTATAAATAATGGCCGGGACAAGATCGTTACCTCCGCTTTTCCACAGGGGTACAGCCTGGCTGATGATGAGATAATAGCCGGCATACAAACCGATCAGTATCCACAATACTCCGAGTATTTTCTTTATGAAATTCATTGCTTTCTGATTTTAATCTTCAATACTTCTGTCTTTTCCATCGATATAGATCAATCCGATCACAAAGCAGACCGCCGCGATGATCATCGGATAAAACAACCCGTTCAGATAGGGTTTTGCATAAACCGCCGCCTGCCCTAAGCTTTCGGCTTTGCGGTTCGCTTCATAGGCCTGCGTTGTCAGAAAAGTGGCTATCGCCGGCATAAGTCCGCCGAATACCCCGTTTCCGATATGATAGGGCAGTGACATGGATGAATACCTGATCTTGGTCGGAAACATCTCCACAAGAAATGCCGCGATAGGACCATAGGCCATGGTTACAAAAATGATCAGGCAGAATACGAGAGCAACAAGCGTCCATTTGGAGGAAGCGTTCAGCCTGACCACCTTTTTCAACTCAGAATGACTTACTTTGCCGTCTTTTACGGTTTCCTGAAGGGTTTCCGAAAGCACTGCACCGTCTGTAAAAACAACCGTCGACCGGGTGGTGATGAGGGAATCTGCCGTACTGCCTGCCAGCGCTTCTTTTAGTATTTCTGTATTGCCTGCATTTTCCGCCCTTGTTTTGGTACTCAGGTCTGCTACTTTGTAGATGGAATCGAATACGGGCCGGTAAGCGAGGACAGCCAGCAACATCCCGGCCAGCATAATTCCTTTGCGGCCGATCCGGTCAGAAAGTGCTCCGAAAATCACAAAAAACGGTGTACCCAGCAACAAAGCCCACATCATAATGCTGTTGGCCTGAATATCATCCAGGTTGCAGGTCTTCAGCAGGAAGTTCTGGGCATAAAACTGGCCGGTATACCAGACCACTCCCTGGCCCATGGTTGCTCCAAAAAGAGCAAGAAGTACATATTTAAAATTAAGCTTATTGGCAAATGACTCTTTTAAGGGATTCGCAGATATTTTTCCTTCCGCCTTGGCTTTTTCGAACAAAGGCGACTCCGACATATTCTTCCGGATCAGAAAGGAGACAAATACCATCACCACGGAAACCCAGAATGGTACTCTCCACCCCCATTCATCAAACGCCTCTCTGCTCATCAGGCTCTTGGTAAGCATGATCACCGCCAGGGAAACAAACAATCCGACGGTTGCCGTTGTTTGTATCCAGGAGGTCCAGAAGCCCCGCCGGTCAGATGGCGAATGTTCTGCCACATAGGTCGCCGCGCCACCGTATTCTCCGCCAAGAGCCAGCCCCTGCAACAACCTGAGCAAAAGCACCAGGATCGGAGCCAGCGCTCCGATGGTTTCATATCCCGGGATCAGACCTATCATAAAGGTGGCACCTCCCATCAGCATAAGGGTAACCATGAAGGTGTACTTTCTGCCGATAAGGTCGCCCAGCCGGCCAAAAAACAAGGCCCCAAAAGGTCTTACTACAAATCCTGCAGCAAATGTGGCCAGGGTATTCAGGAAACCGGCGGTGGGGTTGTCAGTAGGAAAGAATTTGCTGGCCAGCACAGTGGCCAGACTGCCGAAAATGTAGAAATCGTACCATTCAATGAGGGTTCCTACAGAAGAAGCTCCGATGATGTAACCGAGGCTTTGTTTTTTCTTTGACATTCAGATTATTTTTAGGGTTGAATCGCTCAGCGGGCATACCGCCACTGCTTTTCCCAAAACTACAAAAAACCGGGCAACCGTTGTCGATTGCCTGCCAATTTTTACAATAAGCCCTCCGGTTCTTCCTGATAATGCGAATAAAAGGTAAATCGGAAAAGCCCTGTTCTATATATTTGGCAGAACTCTCTGCATTGCTGTTCATTTCATCATTTCCGTCCAGCCGGATTCTCTTGTTTTTGAGGGTTTTTATTATTACGTTTGAGTTTTATCAAACATCAAGAAAATCAATGAAAAAACTATTTCTTAGCCTTTTCGTGGCCCTGGCATTCAGCCACGCGGAAGCGCAAACCCAAAAGACCCCGGTCAAAACGACTGCTCCACCTGCAACGAAGGAAATACCCGCGTTTGTCGGATCTGTAGAAGGCATTAAAGAGTACAAGCTCAAGAACGGGCTGAAAGTCCTGCTTATTCCCGATCCGAGCCAAAGCAACATCGTCGTTAATATCGTCTACAATGTAGGCTCAAGACACGAAGGTTACGGAGAAACCGGCATGGCTCACCTGCTTGAACACATGCTCTTCAAAAGCACTAAAAACCTTGGAGATATTAAGAAAATGTTGTCTGAAAAAGGAGGAAACGCCAACGGCACCACCTGGTATGACAGAACCAATTATTACGAAATTTTTCCTTCCAATGAGGAAAACCTGAAGTGGAGCATCGAGATGGAAGCAGACCGGATGATCAATGCGACCATTCTCCAGTCAGACCTCGATAAAGAATTCTCCGTGGTCCGGAACGAGTTTGAAATCGGAGAAAACAATCCTGACGGAGTACTCAATGAACGTATTATTTCAACAGCCTTTCTCTGGCACAATTACGGAAACAGTACCATCGGCTCTAAGGAAGACATCGAAAGGGTGAAAGCAGACCGGTTAAGGGTTTTTTATCAGAAATATTACCAGCCTGACAACGCAACGCTGATCGTCGGTGGCAAATTTGACGAGAAAAAAGTGCTGGAATATGTAGGGCAGTATTTTGCGCCAATTCCAAAACCCAAAAGAGTGCTTGAAAAGACCTATACCCTTGAGCCCCCTCAGGATGGAGAAAGATATGTGGAGCTGAGAAGAAACGGGGATGTGCAACTGGTTGCTGCGGCATATCACACGGCTTCCTATGCCGACAAGGATTTTCCGGCACTGGATGCACTGGCTGAAATCCTTACCTCAAACCCGTCGGGATACCTCTATAAGGCTCTGATTGACGGCCAGAAAGCTTCCAGTCTTTACTCATGGCAACCCAATGTAAGAGATGCGGGCTTTCTGTATTTCAGCGTTGAGGTTCCTAAAGACAAAAGTCTTGATGAAGCCAGGAAAACTTTCCTTTCAGAACTGGATAAAGTCGGCACCCGGGAGTACACCGAGCAGGACGTAAGCCGGGCAAAAGCTAAACTGCTTAAGAATATTGAAAACCTTAAAAACAACACCATTAATCTTACTATCTCACTGACCGAGATTATTGGCGCCGGCGACTATCGCCTCTCTTTCCTCTACAGGGATGTCATAGAAAAGCTTACGGTTGCAGACATCAAGCGGGTCGCAGAGAAGTATTTCAGAACAAGTAACAGGACCTATGGTGTTTTCATTCCTGAAAAAGATGCCGAAAGAACAAGGCCTGCGGAAATCACCGACGAGGACATCCAGAAACTTACCTCCGGTTATAAAGGTAAGGCAGTAGAAGAAGAATTAGCTGCCTTCGAGGCTTCCATTGACAATGTCAAGAAAAACCTGAAGGTCAGCACCCTTCCTTCTGGTCTGAAATATGCTTTCCTTAAAAAAGGCATCAAAGGTAAAAAGGTCATCGCACAATTCAGGGTTCCTGTAGGTAGTGTAAGCTCACTGAACGACAAAGCGGAGGTAGCTTCGGTAATGGCATCTCTTATGAAAGCCGGCACCAAAACACAAACCAGAGAGCAGATTCAGGACAAGCTTGATCAGACAAAGTCACAGATCGGTTTCGGGTTTCAGGGACAAAACCTCATCATCGTAGTCAATACCTATCAGGAGTTTCTTCCCTCTACGATGACATTACTTAAAGAGCTGCTGACGGAATCGGTTTTCCCTGAGAATGAATTCGCGAAGACAATTACAGAGAAGAAAACGTCGATAGAAGCCTATAAAAACGACCCGCAGAACATTGTGTTTACCCAGATCAACCGTAAAACCAGTGATTATCCTAAAGGCCACATTCTATATACCTCTTCTCCTGATGAACAGATCACTTCACTGAACGCCGTTACGCGTCAGCAGGTAGCCGACTTCTATGCAGGGTTCCTGGGTGGAAATCACGGATACGGCACGATCATCGGAGATCTGGACCAGGCAGAAGTAGACAAGCTGGTTTCTGGCACTTTCGGCAACTGGGTAAGCAAGACCCCTTACGAAAAAATTATTCCGAAATATTTCGATACCAAGGCGGGTACAGAGAAAGTCATTACTCCTGACAAGGAAAATGCAGGCGTCGTAGCGGCCACTACTTTCAGGCTTGACAGAAAGCATCCGGACTATCCGGCAATGACTATCGCTGATGAAATGCTTGGCAGCGGAGGCTTTCTTACAGCAAGAATCCCTACCCGGCTGAGAGAGAAGGAGGGAATCAGCTATGGTGCCGGCTCGTTTATCAACATCCCGTATGACAACGACGGCGCTGTATGGACGGCCTACGCCTTCTTCAATCCGACAGTGCAGGAAAAAGTAGATGCCGCTCTCAGGGATGAAATTCAGAAAGCCCTGACTTCGGGCTTTACCGCCGATGAACTGAAAGCAAATGTTAACAGCTGGCTTGTAGGCCGCAAAACCAACCTTGGCGCAGACGGCTTCCTGATCAGCCTCATCAACGGTGTATTATACAACGGCAACTCCCTTGATGACTTTAATGATCTTGAAAACAAGGTTAAGGCACTTAAAGTCGAAGAGGTAAACAGCATCATCAAAAAGTATCTCAGCATAGACAAACTGGCGATTATTTACGCCGGCGATTTCAATAAGAAATAAGCTTTTTAAGACCCCGGCAGGTAAACCCGCCGGGGTCTTTCTTTTCTGAAAACCCCTTTAGCCGATGTTTTATTCTCCCGGCAAACCCCTCTCCGCCTCCCGGTTTTCTCTGTTCTTTACGTTTACGAAACACTTATAAATTTTTGCACATTTTGTTGGACATTATCTTGTTTTGTTTTCTTTTTCAGGAAAAATCGAAATTTAATACTGCATTCTAAAATCAAAACGATTAATTTAAGAATGCTTTTGGAAAAATTTGTACTTTTACATAAGTACGGAAAGCTTCAGAAGTACAGGAAACTTCCGGGATTCCTGTCTGATACTCTCTTTATCACTTACTATGCCTATAAAAATCCTTACCCATGGCCAGACTAATTACCCTGGACTCCTTTAACTCTGAATCAGGTGACCTGACAGTGTTTGAAAAAATCTTCCCTACCGCTATCAAACGGGTATTCTTTATCTCCGATGTACCTTTCGGTGCCGTCAGAGGAGGGCATCGCCATCATAAAACCTGGCAGGCACTCGTCTGTCTCAAAGGAAGATGCCGTGTATTCGTTGACAATGGCAAAGATGAGGCTTTTTATCAACTCAACGCCAGTCACAAGTGTCTTGTCCTCGAACCGGAAGACTGGCACCTGATGGATCATTTCTCCGAAGACGCACTTCTGCTGGTCATCGCCAATGAAACCTATGATAAATCTGATTACATTGACGCTCCTTACGTAAAACCTAAAAATGAAAATTCCTTTTCTAGATTTAAAGCGAATCAACAAGCCTTTATCTAGCGAAATAGCAGAAGCAGTCACCAGGGTGGCGTCGTCAGGGTGGTATGTTCTGGGTCCGGAAGTAAGACAGTTTGAGTCTGATTTTGCCGCCTATTGCCAAAGCCCTTATTGTATCGGCACAGCCAATGGTCTGGACGCTCTTTTTCTGATCCTGAAATGTCTTGATCTGCCGCCGGGAGCCGAAATTATTGTTCCGGCAAATACTTATTTTGCCAGTATCCTTGCCATTGTAAACGCCGGGTTTACCCCAGTTTTGACCGAACCGGACCTGAACACGTATCTCATGGATGCCGCCGGGATTGAAAAGAAAATTTCCCCCTCAACCAAAGCGGTACTCCTTGTTGAACTATACGGAAAAAGCGGTGACCTCACCCCTATCCGCGAAGTTTGTGACCGTCACAACCTTTTTCTCCTCTCGGATTCGGCCCAATCGCATGGTGCCCTTTACAGAGGAGATAAAACGGCCCGTATGATGGATGCCGCAGCCTACAGTTTCTACCCTACCAAAAACCTGGGCGCGCTTGGCGATGGCGGAGCTGTAGTTACGAAACATGAAACACTGGCCTCAAAAATAGCTGAACGGCGGAATTATGGCTCCCCGGTAAAATATCACTTCGACACGAAGGGTATAAACAGTCGCCTGGACGAGATTCAGGCAGCGGTATTGTCTGTTAAACTCAAAAGGCTGGATGCTGACAATGAAAGACGCCGGCTGATTGCATTACAATACCTGCAGAACATCAGCCACCCGGACATTACCCTTCCGGACAACAGTAATGTCTCTGGTGATGTCTGGCATCTTTTTGTTGTCCGTACAACGGAAAGAGAGCGCTTTCGCGCCTATATGGAGAATGCCGGAATTCAGACAGACGTACATTATCCCGTGCCTCCTCATCAGCAAAACGCGTTCAGGGAAATGGCAGGGCTACACCTTCCCGTTACAGAGAAAATTCACCGGGAGATCGTCAGTATACCTCTTAATCCAACCCTTTCTGACCAGGAGGTATCTTTTATTACCGACACTATCAACCATTATAAATGAACATAGATATTTCTGTAGTTATCCCTGTGTATAAAGGTCAGCTGAGCATTGCCCCGCTGGTTGAATCGCTTGAGAAGGAACTCGATGGTATCCATTATGAAATTATTCTTGTTGTGGATGGCTGTCCGGAAGGATCGGAGGCTGTCTGCCGCAAGCTGGCCGGAACATACAATAACGTCAGTTTCATTGCCCTCCGTAAAAACTTCGGAGAGTTCAATGCCGTGATCTGCGGGTTAAATTACATCCGCGGGGCTTACGCCGTAATCATCGACGATGATTTTCAGAACCCTCCTTCCGAAATCCTGAAACTTTATAACAAAGCCCTGGAAGGAAATTACGATGTGGTTTATAGCTTCTATGCACGTAAGGAACACTCCGCCTTCCGGAATTTCGGCAGTGCGCTGATCAACTATCTTACCACCTATCTGCTTAAAAAAGACAAAGATCTTTATCTCTCCAGCTTCAAGCTGATACAGCGGGATGTTGTCGCGGAAATCACTAAATACAAGAACCCCTTTCCTTACATTGACGGCATGATCTTTCAGACTACCAATAACATCGGGAAAGTACAGGTCATTCATCATGAGCGAAAGCATGGCGCCTCTAATTATACTTTACGAAGACTTGTCTCGCTTTTCCTGACGGTTCTGTTCGGATACTCCCTCATTCCGCTTCGGCTTACTTTATTTGCGGGGCTTTTTTCTATTTTCTTCTCTCTTGGCATTATGATGCTCTACTTCCTTAACATCAATCGTGAATGGGGCTCTCCGGTTGTCATTTTTATGTGCGGGGTATTACTCTGCTCTATTTCCGTGATGGGGGAGTACATCGGTAAAACCTACATGAACATCAGCGGTCTTCCCCAGTTTGTGATCAAAGAAAAAATCCTGCACCATGCTGAAAAACCGTGAAGAATACCAGGCCATGTTCGAAACGGAAGAGCAGCTATGGTGGTACAAAGTATTACACCGGAAAGTGCTGGATGTCCTGACCGGCAACGGCCTTCCTAAGGACATTAACATTCTCGATGCCGGTTGCGGAACAGGCGGTATGCTTGACTCTCTGAAAAAAAGCAGTTATCTGAATGTCCGGGGGTTCGACTATTCAGAGGATGCGGTGGAGTTCAGCCGGAGCAGGGGTTTTGATGTCAGCCGGCATGACATTCTTGAGGCCGGGAGCTTTCAGCCAGATGTTTTCTTTGACGTAATCCTCTGCAATGATGTGCTTTATCAGTTTGATGACGATGAAATCCAGCGTATTCTGGAAGGGTTATACTCCCGGCTGTCCCCTCACGGGTTACTCATATCCAATAACCAGGCATTCCGTATCTTTGCGGGCACCCATGACATCGCCGTAGGCAGTAAGCAACGATTTATTCTCAAGGACCTGGAAAGACTGTCATCAGCAGGTTTTCATGTTTCCTATTCTACCTACTGGAGCCTGTTCCTTTCTCCGTTGATTCTTTTTGTGAGACTGCTGCAACGGATCCGGCTTAAAACAGGCCTCATCCGACCGGAAAATGTAAAGTCCGACGTGTCTCTTCCGTCTGCTTTTGTTAATAACCTATTGTACAAAATTGCAACTGCCGAAGGAAAACTTCTGAAAAAGTCACCGTTCGGCAGTTCGTTGTTCGTTGTTTTCAGGAAAAAGGGTTGAGTATCATTTTACCTCACTGATTTCCATGACCACGCTTGATCTCCTTACATTTACTTCCGGGTTAACTCCGATGGTCATCAGGTATTCTCCGGAGAAAACCCTGGGAGTACTCCAGGATGAGCGGCTTCCGGGATAAAGATTGATTTCTTTCACTTCATACTTCTTTCCGGGGTCAAGCCCGCCCATCTTTACAGGAGAAAGGCTTCCTGAACCATAGCGGTTACTTACCTGATAGCTGAACATAACCGCCCTGCTCTTGTTGTCATTTACATACATCAGAGAAGAAAAGTCATTTTCAAACGGATCGGCTAGCCGGTATAGGTCACCATGCCAGATCACATCGGAAAGAGACTTGTAAACGGCTACTGCATCCTGGCAAAATTTAAGATCTTTTTCGTTGAGATGACTGACTACAATATCAAAGCCCAGCTTACCCATCATAGCCACATCCGTCCTGAACTTTATCGGCTGCTTACCCCAGTCGGTTACGTGGTTATCATGAGTTATTGCCGGGTAAAAATAAGAATACTCCCATTGCATAAAGATTCTTTCCAGAGGGTCTGTATTGTCACTCAGCCAGAATTCCGTGAAGTATTTCAGAGCACCATAATCCACCCTTCCTCCTCCTCCCGAGCACAACATCATCGGCAGCTTGGGATATTTGGCTTTCATCCTGTCCAGCACTTTATAAAGGCCCCTCACATATTCTACATAGAAATGAGACTGGTTGGTCTGATAAGCCGAATACGCATTGTAGATAACCGCATTACAATCCCACTTGAAAAAGGCCACTTCGGGATTCCTGGTCAGAATATTATCCAGTACTCCGAACACAAAGTCCTGCACGGCAGGGTTGCTCAGGTCAAGCACCAGTTGATTTCTGTAAAGGTGCTCAGATCTTCCCGGTTGCCTGACCACCCAGTCCGGGTGTTTTTCATAGAGCTCACTTTTGGGGCTCACCATTTCCGGTTCAACCCAGATGCCGAACTTCACCTGGCTGGCCCGGGCTTCTTTTACCAGAAAACCCAGACCGCTGGGAAGTTTGCTTACGTTTTCCTGCCAGTCACCCAAACCGGCACGGTCATTATTTCTCGGATACTTGTTGGCAAACCAGCCGTCATCCAGCAAGAACATGTCTACCCCAAGTTTTTTGGTATCTTTGATCAATCCGGCCAGCTTTTCTTCATTAAAATCAAAGTATGTCGCTTCCCAGTTGTTCAGCAGCGTAAGCCTGGAACCTTCCCCGTCCGGAACCCGGTGTTTTCTTGCCCAGCGGTGAAGATTCCGGCTGGCCAGCCCTTTTCCTTGCTCCGAATAGGTGTACAAGAATGCCGGAGTGACAAAAGATTCACGGGGTTTTAAAGTATATTCTGAAGCAAACGGATTAATGCCCGCAATGATCCGGAGATTGTTGAGAGGATCCACTTCAAGGTCCATTTTAAAATTTCCCGACCACTCCAGTGATCCCATCAGCACACGCCCTTCATTTTCTGTCGCAGGTTTGTCCAGTGACACCATGAACGTAGGCGGCTGATAAAGGTTGGCACGGGTGCCCAGCTTTGAATCCAGCACTTTGATACCTGAGGTAAGCCGCACTTCATCTGGATTCATTTCTTTAGCCCAGTCGCCATGATAATGCCTGAGGTAATAGTTTTCCGCACTCAGATACAGGTTAGCAGACGCATATTTTTGCATACTGATGTTTCCGGCTTCCAGGTTTCTGATCTCAGACCATTGTTCTATCACATCTTCTTCAGCATAGACTTTATAGTATAAAGTCACCTCCACGGGATATTTTGAATCTTTCAAAAGGACTTTCAAAAAGGTAATGCCTCCGGGCGATCTTTCCTGCGAATGGGTTACATAGAGCAGATCCAGAGAAAGGTTTCCGTCTGAATGCTTTAACTGAAGCGCAGGCTCCACAAGGTTTCTCGACCCCGCGGGGCTGTAGGCCGAATTCAGAATTCCCGAATAATCATCTCCTCTCCGAAAGCCTCCGGGTATATGCTGATATTCCGACGGATCGGAAAGCCGTTTCCCGAAATAGATGATTCCCGGTCTGCCGTCAGCATCCGTTTTTATAACAAGGGCCGTATTTTTTGTTTCCACAGGAATAGTAACCTGAGCCCGGGTAAAAAAACAGTGGAGGAAGATGAACAGACTAAGCAGCAGCGTTCCTGGGCGGAGTTGCGGCAAGCCGGCACCGGTTTTCTTTTTCATTTCATCGATAATTAGTTGAATAATATGATTTTCAGGCAAATATATAATCTGTAAGGCTGCGAAGAGATCATTTTATGGTTTTAAGCACCTAAAACCGAAGATTTTATAAAAATCCGGCCTTTTTCCGGCCTGTAAAAATTATTCTGTCTTTTATCTTGTTATAGCAAATAATCCGCTGTTTATATCCGCAATGACCATCGGCTTATTAACTTTGCAAAAAATGTAAACCGAAAACGCATGTTCTCAATCCTCGGGAAGTTTTTCATATTTATCGGGAGTCTTTTTATCCGACGGGAAACAACGAAGGTCTACTGGAAGAGGTTCATAGACGAATGTATCAGTATCGGCATCGGTTCGGTCAATATTATCGCTATTGTAGCTTTGTTTATCGGTGCGGTGGTCTGTGTCCAGACCTACGCCAACCTTGTCAGTCCCATTATTCCCAAATACATCGTAAGTAACATTGTCCGCGACATGACGCTTCTTGAACTGTCCTCCACATTTATGTGTGTGGTGCTGGCAGGAAAAGTCGGCTCCAATATCGCCGGAGAACTGGGTACCATGAGAATCACGGAACAGATTGACGCCCTCGAAGTAATGGGTATTAATTCTGCCTCTTACCTGGTGCTTCCCAAGGTACTCGCCGCGATCTTTACTTTTCCCCTTCTGGCTATTCTTTCCGGTTTTCTGGGTATTCTCGGCGGATATATTGCCGGCACCTTTTCCGGGATCCTAACCCCTGAACAATATATTTATGGTATCCGGTTTTCTTTTATTCCCTTCAATGTGAGTATCGCCATCATCAAATCCATTGTATTCGGATTTCTGATCGCCACTATTTCAGCCTATAAGGGCTTTAATACCAAAGGCGGGGCACTTGAAGTCGGCCAGGCCAGTACTGCCGCCGTAACCAACAGCTGTATCGCCGTACTCATTGCCGATTATCTTCTAGCAGAATTGTTGACATGATCGAAATAAAAAACATCAGTAAAAGCTTCAACGGCCGGGTGGTTCTCGACCAGATCAACGGCACCTTTAAAAAAGGAGAGACCAGCCTCGTCATCGGAGCCAGTGGTACCGGAAAAAGTGTTTTGCTTAAGTGCATGCTTGACCTGGTTCAACCCGAGACCGGGTCAGTGCTTTACGATGGCAGGGAGTTTCTCCGCCAGCAGGAAAAAGATAAAAAAGATATCCGCCGCGAAATGGGAGTTCTTTTTCAGGGGGGTGCCCTGTTTGATTCCCAGACGGTTCATCAGAATGTGCAGTTTCCGCTGGACATGCTGACTACCATGTCTGAAGCGGAGAAAAAGGAGCGCGTGGAGTTTTGCCTTCACCGTGTCGGCCTTGAAGGTACCGGCTCAAGGATGCCTTCTGAGATTTCGGGAGGAATGAAAAAACGGGTCGGCATAGCACGGGCCATTGTAATGAATCCCAAATACCTTTTCTGTGACGAGCCCAATAGTGGTCTCGACCCTCTGACTTCTATAAAAATCGATGAGCTGATCAAAGAGATTACCGATGAATATAAAATCACCACCGTTATCATTACTCATGATATGAACTCGGTACTTTCTATCGGTGATTATATCATGTTTTTGTACAAAGGTAAAAAGGTATGGGAAGGAGACAGCCAGACCATTCTTACATCAGATGTGAAGGAACTGGATGAGTTTGTATTCTCCAACCACGCCCTCAAAAAGCTACGGGGTTGATCCAATCGTTTTAATCTCAAAGGAAAACTTGTCTTTGGAAGGAACACACCTTCCGTCTTTATCGGTGCAGGTATTAGAAATAATCTTCCCCTCTATTTTAGGGTTTGCCTTTAATATCTTTACTTTTTGAATGAATTTTGCTTCTTTAACGAAATAATGGATCTTGCCGTCCCATACGTCATCGTACTTTTCCTTCGGGTTTACAGGGATCAGGCGGCCGGTCGGTTTAAAAGAATCATCCGACACAAACTCTACTGTCGTAGGTGACGGGCCTTTCACCTTTAATTCGGAACTGTACATATACCAGTCGGAGTCAATAGCTGCTGTGAAAACAAGTTCTACTGTCTCTCCTACCTTCACGGGTTCTTTGACCGTCGTAAAAGTCCACCTGGCAGGCTTCAGAATCTGGGCATTTAGTGAAGAAAATGCGAAAAAGCTCAGCGCCACAAAAATCAGACTGCTATAATATCTCTTCATAATAGATGGCAAATTTTATCAGATCACTACGCCTTCTCCCTGCTGCGGGATGATAACGCTCCGGAAGCCGGCATCCTGCAAACGCTCTGCGAAAGCGCGCTGTGTATCGATTTCTCCATGAACCAGAAAAACATGCTTCACTTTTCCGGCTTCCTGACATGACAGATACTCCAGCATTTCTTTATAGTCAGCATGGGCTGAGAACGAGTCCATAACCTCAATCCTGGCACGTACCAGTTTCTCCTCTCCGAAAATCCTGACCCTCTTGTGTCCGGCTTTCAATGCATGGCCGAGAGATGTAGGGGAGCAATAGCCTACAATAAGAATTGTATTTCTGGGGTTTTCAACGTTATTGGCAATGTGATGCTTGATTCTGCCGGCTTCAGCCATCCCTGATGACGAAATAATAATGCAGGGCTCTTCAGAGAAATTCAGCGCTTTTGACTGCTCTACTTCTGTAATGTAGTGCAGGTTGTCAAAGCCGAAAGCATCTCCGTCTTTCTCGATGTAGTTCAGAATATCTTCGTTGAAATCTTCCCGGTGGCGTTTCATAACCAGCGTAGCCTTCACCGACAGCGGACTGTCGACATAAACAGGAATCCGTGGTAGTTTACCTTCACTTTCCAGCTGGTCAAGTGCGAATACCAGCTCCTGGGTACGGTCTACCGCAAATGCCGGGATAATCAGTTTTCCTCTTTTCTCCACACAGGTTTTAAAAACGATATCAAGCAGGTGAGACTTCATGTCTATTTCCGTTTCATGCAAACGATCTCCGTAAGTGGACTCGCAAATGATGTAGTCTGCCTGCGGAAACGGCTCAGGACTCTTCAGAATTTTGTCGCTCGGTCTGCCGATATCTCCTGTAAAAAACAGCCGCTTGGTATAATGGTTTTCCTCGTAGTCTATCAGAATGCCCGCACTTCCCAGCAAATGACCGGCATTATAAAATTCCACTCTGAAACCTTCTTCCAGAAAGAAAGGCTCCCGCAGGGGAACGGTCTTGAAAAGCTGCAGGACCTCTTCTACATCCGACTCTTCGTAAAGAATTTCCAGGAGCTCCTGCCCTCTTTTATGCCTCCGCTGGTTGATCCGCTCAAGGTCTCTTTCCTGAATCCTCGCAGAATCAAGCAGCATGATCTCACAAAGGCTTTTTGTAGCTGGGGTGGCAAAAATCTGCCCCCTGAATCCTTTCCGGTAAAGTCTCGGCACCAGCCCGGTATGATCAATATGGGCATGTGAAAGAATGAGATAATCAATTTCGCGGGGATCGAACCCGAAATTCAGGTTAAGTTCACTGGTATCAATCCCCTGAAACATCCCGCAGTCCAATAGAACCTTCGTTCCCAATGAAGTCGTCAGCAGGTGTTTACTTCCTGTAACACGCTGCGCCGCCCCGAAAAATTGTACTCTCATCTTTAAGGTTGTTTTGTTGTATTTTATTAATGCAGAAAATGCCTTATGCCGGTAGTAACCATTGCCACACCGTTTTCATTGCAATAGTCAATGGACAACTGATCACGGATAGAGCCGCCGGGTTGTACCACCGCTGTTATTCCTGCATTTCTGGCTATTTCAACACAATCCGGGAACGGGAAAAAGGCTTCAGAAGCCATTACTCCTCCGGAAAGATCAAACCCGAATTCTTTCGCTTTTTCAATTGCCTGCTTTAATGCATCCACCCTCGAGGTCTGTCCGACCCCACAACCCAGCATCTGCCCGTCTCTGGCCAGAACAACGTTATTGGACTTAAGGTGTTTACATATTTTAAGGGCAAACTCCATTGACCGGATCTGCTCTTCAGTAGGCGACAAGGTGGTAACGGTCCTGAAATCCGGCCCCCTTTCTGTTGAAGCATCTTTATCCTGCTCAAGTACCCCGTTCAGAAGCGTCCTGAATTGTTTACCGGCAGTCTTCACTTCTTTTCTGACGAGCAATCTTCTGTCTTTTTTCTTCTTTAGTATTTCCAACGCGTCAGGTTCAAATGCCGGAGCAATCAATATCTCGAAAAACAGCTGATGCAGTTCCTCTGCCGTGGCAAGATCTACCGGAGCATTGGTAATGATTACCCCGCCGAAAGCCGAAACCGGGTCACAGGCCAGCGCATTCAGATACGCCTGCTTCGGAGTAGCCGCCGATGCCACACCACAGGCATTATTATGCTTCACAATCACATAGGTGAGCTCCTCAAATTCATCTATCAGCCTTACGCAGGCGTCTACATCCATCAGGTTATTGTACGAAAGCTCTTTTCCGTGGATCTGATCAAACATGGCGTTCAGATCTCCGTAAAAAGTGGCCGACTGGTGCGGGTTTTCGCCATAGCGTAGCGGAGTCTGTTTGGCTGCACGGAAATTGCCGGCATTTTCGAGTCCCGAAAAATAGCCGTGAATGGCCGAATCATAATGCGAACTCATTCCAAAACCCTCCATCGCATATTTTCTGCGGTCTTCCAGGTCTGTGGCGCAGCCTTTCGCGCTTAGTATCTGATACACCTCTTCGTATTGATTTCTGGAAGAAACAATCAACACATCATTGAAGTTTTTAGCCGCTCCCCTGATCAGGGAAATACCCCCGATGTCGATTTTTTCAATGATGTCTTCTTCTGATGCACCAGAAGCGACGGTTTCTTCAAAAGGATAAAGGTCAACAATCACAAGGTCGATGGATGGTATTTCATACTGTGCTGCCGTTTCAACATCTTCCTGAAGGTCCCTTCTGTACAGTATGCCTCCGAAAACCTTTGGGTGCAGGGTCTTTACCCTTCCGCCAAAAATCGACGGGTAGGAGGTAAGATCTTCCACTCTTTCTACGGGAATGCCCAGCGATTCGATAAACGACTGCGTGCCTCCGGTAGAATAAATTACAACATTATTTTCATGTAAAAGCTTTACTATTTTATCCAATCCGTCCTTATAATAAACCGATATAAGCGCTGACTGTATTTTCTTGGTCATCTGTTTTTTTAAATTTTTTTGCAAAAATAGAGGTTTTTATATCCTTCTCTACAAAAAAATAAAATTATGATAACAAGGCAACCCGCTGACAGACAGGAATGCCCGGCGGAAGTACTCCTGTTTTCATTTTTACACCAAAAATAAGTCTGAAAGAAAAACGTCCCTTCATAACAAACCTCTGAAGCCGGGAAGGGGTTATCACGGATTAGTCATCGAAAAGTTATTCATAAAAAAAGGCCTCCGAATTATTCCGGAGACCGTTTTGCTTAAGGTTTCCCTCAGGATGTCATAACCAGGTGACCAGAGATTTATACAATATTCTGAGACTGACAATAATCACTACGATCCCCACAAAAATAAACAGGGGCTTAACCGGCACTTTCCTGACCAGATATGCCGCCAGCGGAGCCGCCACCACACCTCCCAGGATCAGCCCCAGAATAACCTGCCAGTGCGTAAATCCTATAAATGCGATGAAGGTAAGCGAACTGGCCAGACTGACAAAAAACTCTGTCAGGTTAACCGACCCGATGGTATAAACAGGGTTTCTGCCATTGGCAATAAGTGTAGAGCTGACGATCGGCCCCCAGCCGCCACCGCCGATAGAGTCCAGGAAACCACCCAGCCAGGCAAGCACGCCGATTCTTTTGATCGGTTTTTTCTTGATCTTCTTGATCAGGGTTTTCTGAATGATCCTGATTCCGAGATAAAGCGTATAAACAGCCACTACAGGTTTGATGTATTGATTGTAATGCTCAAAGGAAGAAAGAATATAGGCGCCGAAAATGGCTCCCAGCACACCGGGAAGGAGCAGATGCCTGAAAAGCTTCTTATTGACATTCCCAAATTTCAGGTGACTCAGACCAGAAACACCACTCGTAAAAATCTCTGAGGCATGCACACTGGCGCTTGCTGCCGCAGGACTGATTCCGAAGGAAAGTAAAAAAGTGGTGGCGCTCACACCATAAGCCATTCCCAGCGCTCCGTCTATCATTTGCGCCAGAAAACCTCCCAGCATAAAGATCAGTATGGTAGAATCCAGGCTACCCCAGAGCTCTACAATCTTTTCTCCGAAATAATCATAAGGCAGAAAACTAAAGATAATATGCCCGGCCACCATCCATGCCAGGGCGGTCAGTGCTTTGTAAAAATAACCTTTCCAGCTGGTCTGTTTTTTATCTTCAGATGGGGAGGGTTGCTGTTCTCCCGCAGGACTGATCACGGTTTCTTCTGATGGTGTTAAACTCATACCTGATTTTTTGGGTGTGTTTCTCCACACAAAAGTATTATTTCCAGCCTAATCTACCAAATTAATAGATTAATAATCCTCTAAATCAAAAAAACAAAAAAGAGCCGCCATAAAAAATGACGACTCTTCTTGTTGGCCCGCAAGGACTCGAACCCTGAATAAAAGTACCAAAAACTTCTGTGTTACCATTACACCACAGGCCAATCCTGAAATGTGGGTGCAAAAATATGCTTTGTGCACATCCAATGCAAGCACATTTATAAAAAAATTCTTACAAAATGATAAATCTGCTGAAAATCAATCTTCTCAGATACCCGCCGTTTCTGCTTCCGGGGCTATTTTTTTAACCAGTCCCTGCAAAACTTTTCCCGGACCGCATTCTGTGAAGAGTGTCGCACCGTCCGCAACCATATTCTGTACAGACTGCGTCCATCGCACAGGAGCCGTCAACTGGGCAATCAGGTTGGCTTTAATAACAGCCGTATCTGTCGAAGGAGAAGCATTGACATTCTGATACACGGGACATACCGGTGTGCTGAAAGTGGTATTTTCAATGGCATTGGCCAGCTCTTCCCTCGCAGGCTCCATCAGCGGTGAGTGGAAAGCCCCCCCTACCTGTAGTACCAGGGCTCTTTTGGCTCCGGCCTCTTTCATTTTAATACAGGCAATGTCAATGGCGTTAAGAGATCCTGAGATCACCAGCTGCCCGGGACAATTATAGTTAGCCGCCACAACGACCTCCCCCGTTTCTTCAGAAACCCGGGCGCAAACCTCCTCCACTTTTTCATCCGGAAGATTCAATACCGCCGCCATCGTAGACGGATTCATTTCACAGGCCTTTTGCATCGCGGCTGCGCGTTGCGCCACCAGTTTTAACCCATCTTCAAAAGAAAGCGCTCCTGCAGCCACCAAAGCTGAAAACTCTCCGAGTGAATGACCAGCCACCATTTCCGGCTTGAAGTCTTCAATGGTAGAGGCCAGGATAACAGAATGAAGAAATACAGCCGGCTGGGTAACATTGGTTTGCTTCAGTTCTTCATCCGTGCCTTCAAACATAATCCTTGTAATGTCAAAACCAAGAATTTCATTGGCTTTGTCAAAAAGGGCTCTGGCCTCAGGCGAACTTTCATACAACTCCTTACCCATTCCACTGAACTGGGCTCCCTGGCCCGGAAAAACGTATGCTTTCATTTAATCGTCTTTAATTTTATCACAAATTTAGGGAAAATATCATTCTTTACATGCAGGCCCCGGTAAGCTCAGGCAATATCAGCCCCCCGGCCAACAAGCTCCCGACTCCGGGACCGAAGCAGGTTATCAAAATCATTCTTAAAATAAACCACTCTTTCAAAATAAAAATGAGGTATTTTGTGTTTAAATAGATACGACAGACTTATGTGCTTTCCTCTTGTTCCGACAAGTATTACAGACATAAAAATATCCCGACATGAAAACTCTGATAAGTAAATTTTCAATAGTAGTCCTTTTAGCCCTTCTGACTTTCTCATGCAGGGTTTCGAAGCCTTTTCTTTCTGAAGAATCCGCCGCAATGCTTGCCGGTCATCAGCGAATTGCCATCCTGCCATTCTATGTGAAACTAAGCGATGATTATAAAAAAGGGCAATTCAATTACAGAAACAAGGATGAAGGATACTGGAAGGAACAGGAAAGGTTGGCAGGACTGGACCTGCAGAGAAGCACTTTTCTTAATCTCACCAAAAAAATCAATAAGGGAAAATACCATTTCACGGTTCAGGACTTTATCAGCACCAACAAAGCCCTGGAACAGGAAGGCATCCGGTTTTCTCAGCTGAAGTCTTATGAAAAAGGAGCTCTCGCCAGAATACTGGGCGTTGATGCTGTCATCTGGGGAGAGTCTGACATGGAATATTCGAATTACCGCATGGCGACCAATAACGGCATATCAACTACTCTACAGATATATGACGCGGAAACCAGTAAGCTGGTCTGGTCTAACCAGTCTTTTCAGTCTATCAATACCAGAATGGATACCCCGGGTTATCTCGCTGCAAGAACCACCGATAATCTCATCGGTACGTTACCGTATAAAAAATAATCTTCCGGCTTCTCTGATATATACGCCCCGGGTCATTTCCGGGGTTTTTCTTATCTCTGATTTTAAAAATCAGCGGATCCTGCCTATTTTTGAGTTTTTGAGACATTCTCTATGAAAGAAATCAAGGCGATACTCCATGCTTACGATCAGTACCGGCAGGAAGACCTTAAGGTAGCACTGGCCACTGTCGTGCGGGTAGAAGGCTCTTCTTACCGCAGGGTCGGAGCCAGAATGCTCGTGCTTGAAAATGGTATTTTTGTCGGAGGTATCAGCGGAGGCTGTCTTGAAGGCGATGCCCTGAAAAGGGCCCGGTTTGCCATAGCTGACTCAAAACCCAGCCTGGTAACTTATAATACCTTTGATGATGACGCACATCAGATCGGCGTAGGCCTGGGATGCAATGGTATAATAGATGTACTTTTCTCTCCTATTGATAAATCGGACGCAGACAACCCGGTAGAGATGTTGAGAAAATGTATTTCAGGGGACCGGAAAACGCATATCCTGCTTACCGTAACAGCTCTTTCGGGATTTTCGTCTGCGCTATTTCCCGGCCTCACCTTACCTTTTTCGGACAGGGAAAGCCTGGATATTCTTGAAGATCCCAACATTGCCGACGCTGTTTTTGAAAGAACGGAACATTACCGTATCCTTGGCAAATCGCTTCCCAAAACTTTTGTTTCAGGGGACCGCCAAATCGAACTATTCATCGAAATCCTCTCTCCTGAAATTCACCTTGTCATGATGGGCGGTCAATATGACGTACTTCCGCTTTGCAAACTTGCAGGTGAAGTCGGATACAGAACAACCGTGGTTACCAATCCTTTAAAAGTAGCCCGCGAAGTGCACCGGGTGGCCGGGGCTGTGATTCCGCCGGATGATTTTGACCTTTTGTCTGTTGACCTGTACACGGCTGTCATTCTCATGTCTCATGACCTGAAAACAGATAAAACCAACCTTGTCAGGGCTTTAAAAACACCGGCCGCTTACATAGGCATGCTCGGACCAAGAGTCCGGGCCGAAAAGATATTTTCAGAACTGGCCGGCGAAAATATAACGGTAGATATGGATGATCCGAGACTTCACGCCCCAGTGGGTCTGGATATCGGCGCTGTCAGCCCGGAAGAAATATCACTCTCTGTTCTGGCAGAAATCCGTGCATCGTTTTCAGGAAGAAACGGTGCCTTTCTCAGGCTGAGAGCCACAAGTATTCATGAACGAGAATAAAATGATTTCAGCAGAAGAAGCAACAGAAATTGTCCTGGATCACACCATAGACCCCGGCAATGAATGGGTATCCCTCGAAGACAGTGTCGGTCGGGTTACGGCTGAAAACATCTGTGCAGACAGGGACCTCCCTCCTTTTGACAGGGCGATGATGGACGGCATTGCTATTGCATCCCGTGATTTTGCCAATGGCATTTCCCGGTTTGTCATCCAAGGAACGCAATATGCCGGGGCAACCCCACTTTCTGTCAGCCAACCCGGAGAGTGTATCGAAATAATGACCGGCGCATCCCTTCACCCGTCGCTCGATTGTGTAATACGGTATGAAGACCTCTCTATTGATAATGGGGTTGCGGAGTTGCTCACCTCTCCGTCCGCCGGGCAAAGCATCCATAAAAAAGGATCTGACACCCTTAAAGACAGTGTCCTGATTCACAAAAACACACCCATAGGAAACCCTGAGATTGCGGTGGCCGCAGCCGTTGGCGCTGCTAAGCTTTTGGTAAAGAAACATCTCCGGGTAATCATTATTTCCTCAGGAGATGAAATCGTTGACATTGACCAAACCCCGGGACCTGAAGAAATCCGGAATTCCAACGCATACCTGTTGAGCTCCCTGCTAAGACAGCATGGAATACTGGCAGAAAAAGTTCATGTTCCGGATGATGAAAACCAAACCCGTCACATTCTGGAATATGCCCTGAAAGGTTTTGATGTCATTCTTCTCTGCGGAGGTGTTTCCAAAGGGAAAAAAGATCATATTCCTCAGGCATTGGAGGCTTCGGGGGTGGTCAAACACTTTCACCAGGTGAGTCAGCGACCCGGCAAGCCATTCTGGTTCGGAAGACATGAAAAGGCCGCTGTTTTTGCCCTTCCGGGAAACCCGGTTTCTACATTTATGTGCGCCCGAAGGTATTTTGTGCCCTGGCTTCTAAAATCCTCCGGACAGGAACCTATGAGTGCCCGATATGCGATATTGGCGGAAGACTATGATTTTAAGCCGGAGCTGACCTATTTTTTACAAGTGAAAATCTACGAAGAAAATGCGCTGCGTTTTGCACTTCCTGTTACAGGGGGTGGTTCGGGCGACTTTTCAAATATGCTAAAGGCAGACGGATTCCTTGAACTGCCTTTACAAACAAACTCTCTTTACAAAAAAGGAGACATTTTCAGATTCTGGACTTTTTAAACCTTTCAAACATGCGTTACACGTCACTACTCATTCTTTTTTTATTTACTGCGGGACTCGCCCGCGCTCAAAAATCCGGTGCTGAGCTATTCTGGGAAAACCTGAAAAAACATTGCGACAACGTGTATGAAGGCACCATCACAGAAGGAGCAAACCACCCGGCATTCAAAGACAAAAAGTTGCTTATGCATGTTAAGTCATGCAAAGACGATATTATCCGGATTCCTTTTTATGTCGGAGAAGACAGGTCCAGGACCTGGGTATTAAAATTAGAAAACAACAGGATTTTGTTGAAACATGACCATCGCCATGAAGATGGATCACCGGATAAGATAACACAGTATGGCGGCTGGACCAGCAATACCGGTTTACCAGAAGTGCAGGTTTTTCCTGCCGATCAGGAAACAGCAACCCTCATTCCGGCTGCAGCCACCAATGTGTGGTGGATGAGCCTGAACGAAACATATTTTACCTATAATCTTAAGCGAATCGGTTCCGATACGTTATTTACCGTCAGGTTTGACCTTAGCAAACCCCTCGCTGAAAAACCAGCCGGTCCGTGGGGATGGAAAGATTGAACAGGCTTGTGCTTACACACCCGGTTTTACAAAAGGGAGCCTGATGACCTTTGCTTTAAGCAGCTTATCTCTTACTTTGACAAAAACTTCGGTGCCGGGCTTTACATTGCCCGTCCGCACATAGCCCAGCGCTATTCCTTTCTGAAGTGTCGGAGACATGGTGCCGGAGGTAACTTCCCCGATTTTATCTCCGCCTGCATCGCAGATCTCGTAATGACTTCTGGGAATGCCCCTGTCAATCATTTCCAGACCCACGAGCCTCCTCAGCATACCCGCATCTTTTTCCGCAGCAAGCACTTCGCTGTTCACAAAAGGCTTCGTAAATTTCGTTACCCAGCCCAGCCCAGCCTCCAGAGGCGACGTTTCGTCTGTAATATCATTGCCATACAGACAATAACCCATTTCCAGGCGGAGCGTATCCCTGGCACCCAGGCCAATCGGCTTGATGCCAAACTCTGCCCCGGCTTCAAAAATGGCGTTCCACAATTGCTCCGCAGCCTCATTTGAAACGTACAATTCAAATCCCCCGGCACCCGTATAACCTGTTGCAGAAATAATCACATTGGGGATTCCTGCTATCGTACCCGTTATAAAAGTATAGTATTCCAGGAGAGAAATATCCTGATCTGCAATTTTCTGAAGTGTCTGCAGCGCTTTGGGGCCTTGTACAGCAAACAGACAGATTTCATCTGAAAGATTCTTCATTTCAACCTTTCCTTCATTAAACTGCTGAATCCAGTTCCAGTCTTTTTCTATGTTAGAGGCATTTACTACCAGAAAATATTCTTCCTCTCTTATTTTATAAATCAGCAGGTCATCCACCACCCCGCCGGTTTGATTGGGGAGGTAACTGTACTGGACTTTACCATCATACAAAATCGAAGCGTCGTTGGCTGAAACTTTCTGAATCAGCTCCAGCGCCCCGGGACCCTTCACGAGGAATTCGCCCATGTGCGACACATCAAAAACACCTACGGCCTCCCGTACACACTTGTGCTCCTCAATATCTGATGAATATCTGACAGGCATAAGGTAGCCCGCAAAAGGCACCATTTTCCCTCCTGTTTTTTCGTGAAGGTCATTCAGCGGTATTTTCTTTAGTTCCATTATTGCTCTGAAGTATTTTGTAAATCTGACAGCAAATTTAGCAGGTATGTAAGATTTTCCCGGCTCTGCCTCAATATTTATTCATAAAAAAGATGCCGGCGCAAATGAACCGGCATCTAACGTCTTGTTAATACTTTTTCTTATTTCTTTTTTTCAAAAATCAGGTAGGTTCCCCCATCTCTCGACGGTGTATTATCCTTTTTGAAAATACCCAGATGAAGAAATACTTTCCCTTCATCCTCCACAAAAAGAAATTCCTCTGACTGCTCCAGCAACGAATAATAACGATATTCACAACGCATCAGGGGTTCCGGGCCGGCCATTTTTGTTCCTCCCACAGCACCCATCCTGATCGTTCCCCTTTGTTTGGCCTTGTCAAAGCTTTTAACCGCATATGATCCAAAAAACTGGTTTACCGACGATTGCCCGTTAAGAACATAAGTACCGGGATCATTATTCACGGCGTCCCTTGTAATTTTCAGTGTCATTTCTCTGTGCTCAGGAGCCTCCCAGCCACAGGGTGTATCCACTACGTCTCCAAGAAAAACACGCTGCAATACCCATTCCCCCACAACGTCCTGCTGAGCTGAGGCAGAAACTGTATCAGAGGTTGTGCAACCATCAAAGCGCAGCATTTGGGCAAAGGCCAGAATCAAAGCAAATCTGATCATATCGTTTTATTGTTATATCAAAATCCAAAGATTCCACACGTTTCAAAAAGGTTGGAATTTCCTGGCTGAAAATTATAAAATTTCAGGTCTCCTTACCTCTGGTTCCGGCAAACTCTTACAGATTCTTCAAATTTTCCGACCATTTGTTTTACGAGTACTTCGTCACGGGTATTCAGACTAAAGTTTGTATTGGCCTCATTATCCTTGTTCTTAAGGTTAAAGGATCCTCCGATAGAGTTTTCATCTCCGAATCCGAGCCTTACTTTCATGCGGTCTGCCGGAACCTCCAGGTTGAGTTTATATTTCCCATCATTCTCTTTGGTGTAATAGACATTCCTGACGTCTTTCAGCAGCCATGACAGGCGCATGTTGAAATCCAAATCACGCTCTCCTGCATTAACATCCATGTTCATCTGGCACCCTTTAAAGTTAAAATTTGAAACGGCATTGCCCGAATCCTTCCCTTCGTCCTTCACAAGACGGTTGAGGTTCGAACTCAGCCAGGCGGTGTTTTTGTCCAGCGTCTGTGCTTGTACCCATGATGTCATCAAAAGAGTCATGATCGCTAATAGTCCTGCATTCTTTTTCATAATTAATATGTTTACGTTTTTTAAAAGAGGAGATGAAATTTTTATGGTAAAGGTTGCATACTGATGATGGGTCCGGCCAAAGTTTGTCCGGCAAATACATTTTAGTCCTGTGAAAGCAGATTCTGAAAAAAAAGACAGAAATTTGTCCCGGAATTTCATTTCATAAAAGCGTCATGAAAAAAGTTCTGAGCGTTGAAGCGATCAGGAGATTTTACAAAACCCCTGAATTTTATAAAGGTCTGATTCTGACTTTTGCCATTGTCGTGCCGGTCTATGCCGGTTTTGCCAATGACATGTATCAAACCGGCATCACCCTGGCCCTGGGGGTGATCCTGTCTTCCTCACCGGATGTGCAGGGCAACATCCGCCACAGGATGTATGGAATGCTGTTTGCGGTTATTCTCGCTGTCCTGAATACCAGCATTATGGCTTTTGCGGCCAATTTTTCCATCTGGCTGCTGGTTCCTGTCATGGCCCTTCTGGTATTTGCCACTTCTTATATCGCCGTTTTCGGATTTCGCGCTTCCCTCGTTTCATTTTCCGGTCTGTCTGCCATTGTCCTCAGTTTTGCTCATCCGCTATCAGGCATGGCCATACTTCATCATGCGGGACTGATAGCCGCAGGGGGACTGTGGTACATGGGACTTTCCTTTATTTTCAACACGTTTGTTCACCGTAGAACCACGGAACTGCTGCTGGCTGACACGATCGAACTGACAGCGGATTATCTTAAGGTCCGTGGTGAAATGGCGCTCGCCAAAAATAAAGAAGACCTGCAGAAGAAAATGTTCAGCCTTCAGAGTGACATCAATGAAAAGCTTGAGACCCTCCGGGAAATCCTGATGAGCGACCGCCGGAAGTCCGGCCACTCCAACTACCTTCGGAAACAGCTTCTTATTTTTATTGAGCTTGTAGACATGCTTGAGCTGGCCATTGCCAATACCGATAACCTGTATAGAATCGACGAGATTTTTGCCGGTCATGAAGAGAAGATAGCGCCTTTTAAAGACCTGAACCTGGAGATGGCTTCGAGGATGAGAATCATTTCCGAAGCGCTGCGACACGGGCATGCCGTGAGCCATTCCGACTCTACCGAAAGCCTGCTGCGAAAGGCCCTTGAAAACATTGAAGACTATAAGTCAGCGCTGGGGCTTTCGAAAGCCCGCAAAGGGTCGCTCATACTGCGAAACCTTTTCGACTATGAAGAAAAACAGGTCCAGAAGGTAGCCACAATAGAACGCATTCTGCGCAACCTTTTTGAAGCCGCGGGGCCGGAAGGGAAAGACAGAACCAGGTTTATTACCCAGCAGGATTATGACCTGAAGCTTCTCCGGGAAAATTTCTCTTCTGAATCTACTTTTTATAAACACTCTCTGAGAATTACACTGACGTTTCTTATTGGTTTTCTGGTGGGAAAAGCATTCGAGTTTGAAAATTTCTACTGGATACTCCTGACCATCGTTGTGATCATGAGACCCAATTACGGTCTCACAAAGGAAAGAACGAAACACAGGATTGCCGGTACTGTGACAGGAGCCATTATTGCTGTAAGTGTGATATTTTTAACCCAAAATACGACGCTCTACAGCATACTTGCCATCGTTTCTCTGTTGCTCTCTTTTTCTTTTCTGCAAAAAAACTACAAGGCCTCGGCTATGTTTATCACCCTTAGTGTGGTGTTCCTGTATTCTATCCTTGTGGAAAATGCCCTTGAACTTATCAGTTACAGGGTTATTGATACCTTCACCGGCGCCGCACTTTCTTACCTGGCAAACCTCCTTTTCTGGCCTTCGTGGGAGTTTCTTCATATCCGGAAATACCTTTTACATGCCATTGAAGCCTCCAGCCTTTATCTGATCGAAATTGACCGCCTGTATCATCATAAGTCAACCCTCGAAACTTCTTACAAGCTTTCCAGAAAAAATGCATTTCTGGAGATCGGGCACCTGAATGCGGCGTTTCAGAGGATGACCCAGGAGCCGAAGTCAAAGCAACAGGAGCTGTCATATGTTTATGAGATTGTCAGCTTATGCAATACGATCCTGTCTTCGCTGGCTTCGCTGGGCACGTTTATCCGAAACCATAAAACCACTGAGGCTTCGGTCCATTTTGAAAACTTCATGGCCGGTATCAATACCAACCTTATCAATGCTCTGGAGCTGTTGAATAATGAATCCCTCACCCTTGCCGACCGAAAAGAACAGCTGGCAAAGGCCGATGAATATTTTGAAAATAAGTTTCGTGAACTTTCAGAAACCAGAGATAAGGAAATAGAAGATGGCAGACACAATATAACCCCTGAAATGCGTCTTCATATGCAGGAAGCCCGAATGATTACAGACCAGCTGAAACTGCTTCTCTCTCTGTCTTCAAGTCTGAAGGGGGCTGTGCTATCTTATAATAAAGTCCACCGAAAAACAGCCCGCAGAGACACCGGCCTTTCCAAAAGCCGGACTACTTCCATAAAACAGTAGCCACAGCACCGGGAAGCAGATACAGTTCCTGGCTGCCATCAGGATAAACGTACTGAGCCTCTTTTGTTGCATTGAGGATCATCATCACTTTTTTGCCGTCAGGCCGCAGAAAGACCACATTCGGATAGTCAGCGAGCTGATCTGAGAATATTCTGACCGAGCCCGGGCTCACCCATCCGGAGGCGTGCGCGATAATATAGTAGGCCACATTCCGATGAATGCTGTCTTCTCCGATGGTAATTGCTCCAAGGCATTTGTCACAACCCCCTTCCGTATGAGGTTTCATCTGAGGGTCATTGGCGAGATTCCATTCCATAACCACTTCGCTCCAGTTGTTGAGTGAGCCGATGAGTACATTACGGATATGCCAGTGAAGGTCTCCTCCGAAGTTCCCTTCGGAAGAAGTCCATTGCTCGGTAAAATAAATGTGCTTATCAGGGAAAGCCTCATGTACTTTTGAAAGGGCGGATATGCCTCCTCCATATAAATGAAATGCTGAACCACTTACATATTTTCCGGCCAAGGGGTCACTCATTACACTCACAGGGTATTCGGGATGGTCACAATTGTGATCAAACACGATGATTTTAGTGTGAATGTCCGATTTTTGAAATTCAGGCCCCAGGAATCTGCCGATAAATTCTGCCTGCTCCTCCGCTGTCATCAGCATGCTTGGATTATTATGTCCGTTTTCAGGTTCGTTTTGAGGGGTCATCGCATACACCGGCAAGCCCAGGGCTTTCATTTCCTTCATATAAGTGGTCAGATACCGGGCATATGCCTCATAATATGCGGGCAGCAATTTGCCTCCGGTATAGGAACGATTGTCTTTCATCCACAAAGGTGCGGTCCATGGAGTAGCAATCAGCTTTACTTTCGGATTGATTCTGAAAATCTCCTGCAGAAGCGGTATAAGATCTTCTTTGTCATGGCTAAGGTCAAAGGCCTTCGACGGATCATCCTGATAGGTGAAAGGAAAGGCGCTAAGGTCTGAAGCCCCAATACTGATACGGATCCATTGCATGTTCATCCCTTCCGGAGAAAACAATTCTTTGAGCAACGCTTTTCTTTTCTCTTCGGAGAGTTTTTGTCTGATAAGATAGGCGCTGCCTCCGGTCAGGGTAAAACCAAACCCTTCGGCAGTCTGATAGGTCCGTTTTTCATCCGTACGAATAATCTGACCTCCGGGCTTTACAGATTTGACCCTTTCCATTTTATTCAACGCCAGTAAACTGCTTCTGTCGGGCAACGTCAGGACATACTTTCCCGGTGTCTTACATCCGCTAGCAATGAGCCATAACAACAACACAACATATCTCTTCATGATCCTATTGATTTTCCTTCTGAAAGGTTCAGCCGCTGTGTCACACAGGCTGGGATTTCGTCTTCATAATGCGTAACAAATATCAGGGTTTTGTCAAGCGCTGTCACGACGTAATTCAACAGCTCACGGAAATAGACCATCTGGTTATAATCCAGCCCCTGGCATGGCTCATCCAGTAATAGTAATACCGGGTCTTTCACCAAAGCTCTGGCAAGAAAGACCAGCCGCTGCTGACCGGAAGACAGATGAACCAGCTTTCTGTCTCTGAATTTTTCAAGTCCCAGCCATGTAATGTACTGATTGGTGGTGTTCATCTGCTCCTCTGTCAGCTTTCTGAAAAGCCCGGCAGAATCAAAAAAGCCGGAGGCCACAACTTTCCACACCTCTGTATTTCTGTTAAAATAAAGGTGTAATTCGGGTGAAACAAATCCTGTTTTCCTCTTTATCTCCCATATACTTTCCCCGGTTCCACGTTTTCTGTCAAAAAGTATAAAGTCATTCTGATAACATTGCGGGTTATCTCCTGTAATAAGACTCAGTAAGGTGCTTTTCCCGGATCCGTTCGGTCCCATTAATGCCCATCTTTGTCCGCTTTTTACTTCCCAATCCACACCGTCCAGTACTTTCTTTCCACCATAAACCACCGTTGCTTTATTAAACTTTATGATGGTGGTATAGGGGTTTCCCCATTCTTTTGTTTTCAGTATTTCAGGAAAAATATATCCTGTATGTTCTTTTTCAAAGATCCTTCCACTGAACGGTTTTGTAAAAACATCCGTTATTCTGCCGTTCTCCAGATGTAAAACATGCGTGATGCACTCCGGCATATCCTGCAGATTAAGAACCATCATAACCTGCACCCCTCCGGCGGCAAGCTCATTGATAATGTCCCTGAGGACCTGCCGGCTTTGAACGTCCAGTCCGGTGAAAGGATTATCCAGCAACAACACCTCCGGTTTTTTGAGCAGTGAAATGGCAATGAGGGTTCGTCTTGTTTCTCCGTTAGATAAAGACGTCAGCTTTCTTTTCAGTAAGTGTTCAATCTTCAGGAGCCGGCTTATTTCAAGAACCCAGGCCTCTTCGTATTGTGCCGGAGCCAGTTCTACTGAATTGTCATTGATCGTTCCGACAGGCTTAACCCTTGCCTGCAACACTTCTTCAACGGTAGGCCCGATTTCTGCGTCAAAAGAATTATACCGCTGCTGATAATACTGATACGCCGCACCAACAATGCGATGAAAACTGTAATCTCTCGGAACCAGCTCCTGTTTCAGGCCTTGCTTTCGGAGAATTTTTCCTTTCAGAGGAAATATCCTGCCAGCCATGGCATCCATTAATGTACTCTTTCCTGAACCGCTGCTTCCCGTTATGGCCCAATGTTCTCCCTCCTCTACCTTCCAGTTCATGTTATCCAGAACGGGGTGGTCATTTTTCGAAATAAAGACGTCTTCAAAAGAAAATATGCTCATTCTTCGTGTTGCGATAAAATGTAAAAATGATACTATTTATTGACCAAGCCAAGCCCTATTTTTCAATTGTGGCGAATTCTTAGGTGTTTTGGTGATTATCCCTTAATTTTCATTCCTGTTGTTCCTTTATTTTAAATCAACAAGCCAGATGAAATTCAGATCCTTACTTTTGCCGGTATTTTTGCTGGCATGCCTTTCCGGTTTTGCACAAAGCGGCCTGGACTATTACCTTCCAAAAGATGTCAGCTACAATCCGAAAATTCCCACCCCCAAAGACTTTCTGGGATATGAAGTAGGAGAAATGCACGCTACCCCCTATGAAATTAATGCTTACTGGAAAGAGGTGGCGCGGCTCAGCGAGCGTTTTAAGGTGGAAACCTATGGAAAAACCTATGAAAACAGGGAGTTGATCTTTATTACGGTTACTTCCCCTTCCAACCTTTCAAAAATTGATCAGATTCGCTCGGAACACAAAAAGCTGACGGACCCTTCTCAATCCGGCAGCCTTAACATTAAAAACATGCCGGTGGTTGTCTGGCTCGGGTATTCTGTTCACGGTAATGAAGCCAGCGGAACCAACTCTTCGCTGCTGACAGCTTATTATCTGGCTGCAGCTGAAGGAAAAGGGATTGATTCTCTGCTAAACGAGGCCGTTATTGTGGTTGATCCCTGTATTAACCCCGATGGCGGAACCCGTTTTTCCTCCTGGGTAAACCAGAACCGGAGTTCGCGGCTGGTTTCGGATGTCAACAGCAGGGAGTTCAGAGAAACCTGGCCGGGTGGCAGAACGAACCACTACTGGTTTGACCTGAATCGCGACTGGCTTTACCAGCAGCTGCCCGAAAGCCGCGGCAGACTGGTCAAGTTCTACGAATGGCAACCCAATATTCTGACAGACCATCATGAGATGGGCAGCAATGCCACCTTCTTCTTTCAACCGGGAGTACCCGCAAGGACCCACCCCCTTACTCCTCAGAGCAACATAGCCCTTACAGAGAAAATCGGCCGCTATCATGCTGCTGCGCTCGACAAAATCGGGTCGCTTTACTTCACACAAGAGAGCTATGATGACTTTTACTACGGTAAAGGATCCACGCTTCCGGATGTAAACGGCTCAATCGGTATTCTTTTTGAGCAGGCTTCCTCTAGGGGGCACCTCCAGGAAACGGTTAACGGCACACTAAGTTTTCCTTTTACCATCAGGAACCAGTTCTCCTGCACCTTGTCCACTTTGAAAGCAGGCAAAGAAATGAGAATGGAACTGCTTGCTCATCTGAGGGATTTTCATGCTGAAAAACCGAAAGAAGACATTAAAGCTTATGTTTTCGGAGGAGGAAATGATCCGGTGAGAACATGGGAAATGGTCAATATTCTTAAAAGGAACCAGATAGATGTTTACAAGGCCTCAAAAAGTGAAAAAGTTGGTAATGTCGAATTCCCGGGAGAAAGCTCTTTTATTGTCCCGCTTTCTCAGGCCAGACACCGGCTGATTACCTCTATGTTTGAAAAAAGGACCACCTTTACAGACAGCTCTTTCTATGATGTTTCCGCCTGGACAGTCCCGCTTTGTATGAACGTTCCGTTTGCAGAATCCAAAACGGGTCTCACTTTAGGTGAAAAAGTGCTGGAAAACCCATTTCCTTCAGGAAAAGTAGTAGGAAGCAGCACTTTCTCCTATCTCTTCGAATGGGACGGATATTATGTTTCACGTGCTGCATACGAGCTTTTATCCCGTGGTTTCATGTTGAAATATGCCACCGAACCATTTACCGGTTATGCCGATGGAAAACAAAAGGCTTTCGGCTACGGGACCATCCAGCTGGTCTGCAAAGGCAAAGACCCCGCAGCACTGCTGGATTCTCTGGCCAAAAGAGACGGTATTACTTTTTACGCCCAGCAAACGGGGCTGACGCCTTCGGGCATTGACTTTGGCAGCGCCAAATTTAAAGTCATGGAAACGCCGGTAGTACTGATGATCTCCGGTGACGGAGTAGACTATAATGACGCGGGGGAAGTCTGGCACCTGCTTGATCAGCGGGTTAATTATCCGCTTACGATTGCCGACATTAATCAGGTAAACAGAATCAACCTCTCTAAGTACACCCACATTATTCTGAACAACGGCCGCTATGGAGAGCTTTCCGAAGAAGCCATCAGAAGCTTTGTGGTCAGAGGCGGGACACTTATCACTCTCGGAGAAGGGGCCGTCTGGGCATCTCAGAAAAAGATCAGCGCATTGGGAATAAAGCCCGGGGTTTCCAACAATGGCAGCGAGAAACGCCCATATGCCCTGAAAGAGGTTTACGATGGTGCCATGGAAACAGCAGGGACCATTTTTGAAACTAAAATTGACATTTCACATCCGCTGTGTTACGGATATAAACAAAACACCCTTCCTGTCTTTAAAGTAAATAACATTGCCTTCGAAGATACACGGAATCCGTATGATACCCCCCTGATGTTTACGGCCGCCCCTCTTATAGCGGGATATGTACATCCGAAAAACTATGAAAGATTTAAAAGCGCCCCTGCAGCTGTAGCGCAAAGAGCCGGCGCCGGCCGGGTGATCAGTTTCTCTGACAACCCCAACTTCAGGGCTTTCTGGTATGGTACAAACAAGCTTTTTCTGAACGCCATATTTTTTGGAAAAGGCATATGATTTCTGAAATATGAAAGAAAGCCGGTGTGATTTTCATGCCGGCTTTCTTTTAGAAAAGGCTTTTTGATGATGATTTTCGGCTTCCCGGCATTTGATTGTGTGAAATATCCTGCCTTAATTTATAATAAACTTTCTACTTCCTCGTTTTCAATTATTTATGCTTTTTCTGAAAACATAGAAATTTATATCCTTATACGATGCTTTTAGCTTGCTTTCAAAAGCTTTTTCATTTTCATACAGACCTTCAGAACCCTTAGAAAGTGAAGTTCCCTACTGTTTTTCTACTGATTTCCAAAACACGGGAAGAAAAACAAGAGAATTGCATTTTTCTGCTCTCTCCCGAATTTGTACTTTTTATAAATTGCTTATTAATAGCACTTTAAATAAAAAATCTTCTTCTGTTCCTCCCGGTAAATATTCTTTTACCGGGAACAAGTGAAAAAAAACGTCGGATAATTCTGCTTGTTTTTGAAAGATTTTAACGCCTTTCAGGTCGTTGAAGGATGAAAAGAGATCAAAAAGTCTGTAAACATCTCCTGTTCGGAAAACATCCGCTTTTCTTGCTTTGTGCGAATATTATTGGCCGTTTTCACCGTTAGTTTCATAAATTCTTCTTTTTACGCTCTGCAACGGCGTAGTCAACGGCCCGGGCTGTCAGCGCCATATAAGAGAGTGAAGGGTTCTGGGTAGCGGTAGAGGTCATGCAGGCTCCGTCTGTTACAAAAACGTTTTTACAGGCATGCAGCTGATTCCATTTATTAAGCATGGAGGTCTTAGCCTCATGCCCCATTCTTACGCCTCCCATTTCATGATTTTCACTACCCGGCATTCTTTGTGTATCTATCAGCCTGATATTTTTAAATCCGGCATAGGTGTACATCTCTTCAAACTGCCCGTGAAAGTCCCTGAGCATTTTGTCATCGTTATCATCAAACTTTACGGAAACCCTTAACTGGGGTAATCCATATTTATCTTTGAGAACAGGATCAAGTTTCACCCTGCTTTCATGCTTGGGAATGGTCTCCCCCATCATATGAGACCCCACCGTCCAGTTGCCCCAGGATTTCGAGGAGAGATTTTGCTTCAGTAAATCTCCCAATCCGTCTGTGTTCTGTACATTGGCCCTTGAAGTGCTGAATCCGGCAGCGTATCCTCTCAGGAAATCGGTTTCCTGTGAAAATACATTTCTGAATCTGGGGATATAAGCGGCATTAGGCCTTTTCCCTTCCGTTGTGAAATCCAGATAGCCGTCGTATTCCGCCGAAATCCTTCCCCTGTAAGTATGAAAAGCAATATACCTGCCCAGAATATCATGGTCATTTCCAAGGCCCTCCGGAAAACGGTTTGATTTTGAATTAAGCAATATAAGATTGGTGTTCAGGGCCGACCCGTTCACAAAAATAAGATCAGCAAAATATTCTGATTCTTCACCGGAAACCGTATCAATAATTTTCACGCCGGTCGCTTTCGCTTTTTTGTCGTCATACATCACCGAGTGCGCCAGCGCATGGGTCCGCAGTGTAAGATTTCCGGTTCGTTCAGCCCAGGGCAATGTGGAGGAGTTCGTACTGAAATATCCCCCGTAAGGGCATCCGCGCTCACAAATTGTCCGGTGCTGGCATTTTGCCCGACCCTGCCGGTAATGAATGTCTTGAGGCTCGGTAAGATGGGCCACTCTGCCGATGATCACGTGGCGTCCGGGATATTTTTCGCTTACCTTATGGCTGAAATGCTTTTCCACGCAGGTCATTTCATGTGGGGGAAGAAACTCTCCGTCGGGCAGATGCGGAAGCCCGTCAAGGTTTCCTGATATCCCCGCAAACTTTTCCACATAGCTGTACCAGGGAGCAATATCGGCATATCTGATGGGCCAGTCTACGGCAAAACCATCCCGTGCAGGTCCTTCAAAATCAAAATCCGACCAGCGCTGGGTTTGTCTGGCCCAAAGCAATGACCGGCCGCCAACCTGATATCCTCTCATCCAGGTAAAGGGGTCTTCCTGGATGTATTCCTGCTCTTTGTCTTTTACCAGGAAGTGGAGGGTGCTTTCTCCGAAAATATAATGCTCCGAAGGTACTTTGTATTCTTCTCTTATTTTAAGTGGGATTTGTCCGCGATGTTCAAACTCCCAGGCATTTTTCATTGCCGTTGGGTAGTCGGAAACGTGCTTTACATCCCGGCCTCTTTCAATGACCAGGGTTTTCAATCCTTTTTCACACAGCTCCTTCGCTGCCCAGCCGCCGCTGATTCCCGACCCGATCACGATGGCATCGAAGGTCCGGGACTTACGGGATTTAAGGTTGAGATTCGCCATAATTATGACTTTAAAAGAAAACGGGAAAGGACATTCATTACCCTTTCCCGAAAAAACGCTTCTTAAAGGTTGCCCTTTTTCCTCTCTTTTACAACATAATCAACCGCACGTGCGGTTAGCGCCATGTAAGTCAAAGAGGGGTTCTGGGTCGAGGTTGATGTCATACAGGCTCCGTCTGTTACAAAAACGTTTTTGCAGGCATGCATCTGATTAAAACCGTTCAGAACGGATGTCCTGGGATCTTTACCCATTCTTGCGCCGCCCATTTCATGAATGTCAAGACCCGCCGCCTGTTTGCTGTCGGCAGCCTGAATGTTGGTAAATCCGGCCATTTCAAACATTTCCTTCATCTGGGCAATGTAATCTCTGACCATCTTCTCATCATTATCATCATAATCCACAGAGATTCTGAGCTGTGGAATGCCAAACGGATCTCTGAGGTTTTTATCAAGTTCCACAAAGTTGGTTTCCTTGGGAATGGTTTCGCCCATCATGTGTGACCCGACCGACCAGTTTCCATATTTCTTTGCTGAAAGATTATTTTTAAGCGCTTCGCCCAGTCCCTGGCTGGAATTATAGGATATTCTGTTTGCTCCGAAACCGGCGGCATAGCCTCTCAGAAAGTCCGTCTCCTGCTTGTAAACATTCCTGAACCTGGGAATGTAACCGCTGTTTGGCCTGCGGCCTTCGGTGGTCTGGTCAAGGTAGCCCTCAAATTCACCATTAACCCGTGCCCTGTAATTATGAAAAGCAACATACTTCCCTAAGACCCCGCTGTCGTTGCCTAGTCCTGCCGGAAAACGCGAAGAGACAGAGTTAAGCAAGATCAGGTTGGTATTGATCGCTGCTGCATTGACAAAGATGACGTCTGCATAATATTCCGTCATCGCCTTGGTATGCGCATCCACGACTCTTACGCCGACCGCCTTACCTTTCTTTTCATCATAAATAATGGAATGAACCACCGAATCAGGTCTCAATGTGAGTTTTCCGGTCCTCATCGCCCATGGAATGGTAGAAGCATTACTGCTGAAATATCCTCCGTAAGGACAGCCTCTTTCACATATCGCCCTGTTCTGGCATTGTGCCCTGCCCTGGTCATAATGAATCTGCTGCGGATCCGTCAGGTGAGCCGCCCGGCCGATAATGATGTGCCTGTCTTTGTATTTTTCAGAGACTTTCTGACTGAAATACTTCTCCACGCAACTCATTTCATGGGGTTTTTGAAATTCTCCGTCAGGGAGTGTATCAATACCATCTTTATTCCCCGTGATCCCCACAAACTTCTCTACATAAGAGTACCAAGGAGCAATGTCATCATATCCAATCGGCCATTCGACAGCAAAGCCGTCTCTTGCCGGGCCTTCAAAATCAAACCTGCTCCACCGCTGGGTTTGCCGTGCCCAAAGCAGCGATTTCCCTCCTACCTGATATCCCCTGATCCAGTCAAAAGGTTTTTCCTGAATGTAGGGGTGCTCCTTGTCTTTGACAAAAAAATGTGCTGCTCCTTCATGAAAAGCATAACATTTGCTAACGACAGGGTTTTCCTTGCGGATGTCCAGCGGAAGCTGGCCTCTGTGTTGCAGCTCCCAGGGCTGCAGCATGGTGGTCGGGTAATCTACAATGTGTTTTACATCTCTGCCCCTTTCCAGCACAAGCGTTTTTAAACCCTTTTGCGTAAACTCTTTGGCAGCCCATCCGCCACTGATACCCGAGCCGATTACAATGGCGTCAAAGGTTCTTTTCTTTTTACTATCTTCTAACATCATGATCAATTCTCTTTAGGAAGCGGCACACAACCCAGGAAGCGCCCGGGTGCAAATTCAAATTTCGCAATCTCAGTCAGGTAAAACTCTGATGTGGTGTAGCCCTGAACTGTCAGACGTTTTACGGTATTGAAAAACCATTTCTGGTCGGCATCTGAACTCATTTCAAGCCCCTGGAGAAGGTGTAGTTTCTGGTCTTTTGTACATTCTCCGTAGGATTTGCCGTAAATAAGCTTTGATATTTCCTCTACTTTATCCAGCGCCTTTCTGAACCGGTCCTGGTCTTTTTTCTCATACAAATCTGAAACCATCAGGCGGATAAATTTACTGATTTCCAGCTTTCTGGCACCTGGGGTGTCTGTTTCAGGAATAATCGTCTCCGACAAGTCCGTCAGGAGCTCTTCTTCAGATTTCATAAGCAGGATCCCCTCCTTCAGTCCCGAAGGGGTCCATGCATTTGCCCATCCGGGCAGCGCAACAGCCCCGCCCAGCCCAAGGGAAATGCTTTGTAAAACGTTTCTTCTGTTCATTATTTAAATTCTAAATTCGTTCGGTTTTTTCATTTCTGGTGGAATGTGTCTGAAACAAACGACAATACTTCAGGAAGAGCGGTCCTCCAGTAAGTCCAGGTATGCCCGCCATCCCTGATTCTGAATTCATGAGGAATTTCTTTCTTCTTCATGGCAATATGTACCAGAGAATTTCCTTCATACAGAAAATCATCATCTCCGCAGTCAATATACCATTTCACCGCTTTTTTATCTTCTTCCTTAATCGTATTGATCAGTGAAAGCGCACTTTGTGTTTCGAGCAATGCCCTGATCTCCTCCGGTTTTGCGTCAGGCATGGTTCTCTTCAGCCTGGTTTCTGCTTCTTCGAGATTAATCGGGCCGACATAAGCACTTAAAGGGCACGCCGACGAAAACAGTTCAGGATGGCGCAGGGCGTACATCATCGTTCCGCCGCCGCCCATAGAAAGGCCGGCCACGGCCCTGAAACGTTTTTCGGATTTAATCCTGTAGGTTTTCTCTATCTGCGGGACAAACTCCTGAAAAAAGAAATCTTCGTAATTCCAGTCACCGCGTACGCTGTTGAAATACCCGCGGGTGCCGGTATTTGCATCAGGCATTACGATGATCATAGGAGTGGCTTTCCCTTCGGCAATGGCCTTGTCTGTAATATTCAAAACTTCCCCAAACTGAACCCAACCTGTCTGGTCGTCACCTGCTCCATGCAAAAGGTATAAAACGGGGTAACTTCTCTGGGATTTCTCATAATCCGGGGGAAGGTAGATGGCGTACTTTCTGTCACTTTTCAGGATTTTGCTGGGAACACTGAGATTGTCCATTACTTTGCCTGACTGGGCAAGGGCCGAAAAGGGCAGCAAAAACAGGGCGAGACGTCTGATAAGCTTCATTTCAAGGTAATTTAATAGGTTGAATAGCTTTCAAAAATACGCTTATTTTTTTATTTGAAAGACTTTTGCTGTTATTTTACAGACAGTAAACCTATTTTTATGCGAAGAGTATTATATCCGGATAAAATCCTGTTATGAGCCTCTTTATTCAACCAATACATTTAATGAAAAAACTTCTTTTTGTATTCCTGCTTTCTGTCTGCGCTTCCTCTATGGCTCAACTGCCGAAAGTCAACGCCAAAAACTGGCAGCAGTTGTTCAACGGTAAAAACCTGGATGGCTGGGATGTCAAGATCAGGGGATATGCCCTGAATGACAATTTCGGCAAAACTTTTAGTGTGAAAGACAAGTTCATCACCGTCAGCTACGACGGATACGATGATTTTAAGCAACAGTACGGTCACCTGTTTTACAAGCAGAAATTCTCCCACTACAGGGTGGGTGTAGAGTACCGCTTCATTGGTGAGCAGGCCAAAGGCGGAGAAGGCTGGGCAACTCTCAACAGTGGCATCATGGTCCACGGACAGTCTGCCGAAAGTATGGGAAAAGACCAGGACTTCCCGATCTCCATTGAGGTGCAACTCCTGGGCCAGATCGAACCCGGCAAAGACAGGACCACCTGTAACCTTTGTACACCGGGAACAAATGTCTATTACCAGGGTAAGTTTGATGAGCGACATTGCATCAACTCCAACTCTAAATCGTTTCCGAAGGGTGAATGGGTAAGAGCTGAAGTGCTGGTACTGGGCGACTCGCTCATTCAGCATTATATCAATAATGAACTTGTGCTGGAATATACCCGTCCATCGATTGGCGGGGGCGTGGTAAGCGGTTTTGATCCTTCTTTTAAACCCGATGGTCAACCCCTTAAAGAAGGAACCATTTCTCTGCAGAGTGAGAGCCACCCTGTACAGTTCAGAAAAGTGGAACTTCTCAACCTTAAGGGTTGCATGGATCCCAAAGCCAAAAATTACAAGGATTATTACGTAGAAAACGACAAGGCTTCGTGCCGTTATTAAGCTTATGGAAAGGAATCGCATTAAAACCCTCTGGAAAAATAACCAGACCGCTACCAACGCATGGACGACCATTCCAAGTTCATGGACGGCAGAGGTAATTGCCCATACCGGTTATGATGCGATGACCATCGATGCCCAGCACGGACTGGCAAGGGATCTTTCCACCATATTGCCTATGCTCCAGGCGATAAAAGGCACCTCTACGGTGCCTTTTATCCGGGCTCAGCAAAATGATCCGGCTTTTATCATGGCGATGCTGGATGCCGGAGCCATGGGCATCATCTGCCCGATGATCAACAACCGGGCAGAAACCGAAAAATTTGTAAAAGCCTGCCGATTCTATCCTGAAGGTAACAGAAGCTATGGCCCGCTAAGAGCCGCCACCATTCATGGTGATAGCTATTTCGGACAATGTAATGAAGAAGTCATTGCCATGGCTATGATCGAGACCCCTGATGCGCTCCGGAACCTGAAAGAGATCGCTTCTACTCCCGGACTTGACGGCCTTTATGTGGGCCCATGGGACCTTAGTCTGTCTTTGGGGTATAAAAAAATGGCCGACTTTGATGACCCCTCCCTTATTTCTATTTTAAAGGAGGTGCTGGATGCGACCGCAGAAAACGGCCTTTTTACCGGTATACACTCCGGCACACCGGAGCTTTCCAGGAGAATGTCTGAAATGGGGTTCCGTTTTGTGACTACCTTTAACGACTCTTCAGGTCTGAAAAAAATCGCCTCTTCCAACCTTGCCGCGTTCAGAAATGAACCGGACAAAAACCCGCAAAAGTCTGCGTCCTATTAACCCACTTATATTTTACTTTATTATGAAAAGCTTTTTCTCCTTCCTCATTTCAGGGGTGTTGTTTGCTTCGTTTTGCCAGGCACAGATCAGTACTCCTCCAGCCAGCCCGGCCGCTACGATAAGCCAGGGTGTGGGCCTCACCACTGTGACGATTGATTACAGCAGGCCCTCTGTGAAAGGCCGGAAAATCTTCGGAAACTTAACTCCGTACGGGAAAATCTGGAGAACCGGCGCCAATAAAATCACCTCTATAAAGTTTGGTGAGGATTTGCTTTTCAACGGCCATCCTGTTAAAGCCGGAAGCTACGGGCTTTACACTGTTCCCGGCGAAAATCAATGGAAAATTGTGCTTAATTCTGATGATAAACAATGGGGTGCGTATGGCTATGATCCCAAAAAGGATGTGTATTCCTTTGAAGTGCCCGTTAATAAGCTTAATGACCTTGTGGAAAGTCTGACCATTGAGTTTACAGATTTTACACCTGCCAGCGCCTTCATCCGGATTGCCTGGGAAAAAACGGCGGTAAAGTTCAAGGTGGAACACCTGGTTCATGATAAAATCGTCGCGGAAATCCGTGAAAAAACAGCTGACCCCAAGGTGGGTGAGTGGACGCTGATGAGCGCCGCCGACTATTATTATGAACACAACCTTGAACTGGAAAAAGCGCTTTCCTGGGCACAGAAAGTAGTAGAGAAAGAAAAAGCCTATTACACCTACCAGCTTGTAGCCCGAATTGCGGCAAAAATCGGGAAATGTGATGTGGCCCTTGAAAATGCCAACCTTTCAATGCCCCTGGCCAAAGCAGCCGGCGACGATGCTTACATAAAACTGAATGAAGCTGTTTACCAGAAATGTAAAAAATAATGCCCTTCGGGGCATTTCCTTATTATAAGGCAATTACCTTTCCTGTCCGGGCAGCTTCATAAATGGCCATCAGGATTTTCATGTCCCTGAGCCCCTCCACTCCTGAAAAATGATCGGGTAAAGGGTCTTTTGATCTGAAATACGGGGCCATCCCATTCATCTGATAAGTCTGATGATGGACCACCGGCAGGTTCATTTCCCCCAAAGGCGTGCGCCCCTTCAAAGGTCCGTAGCTCCAGGCCGGAGACATTTCAAAATTCCCTTTGTCGCAGGAAGCAAACATGGTTTCTACATTGGTTCGGTACGACGAAAACCCGTTCACGGTAACGCCTTCTGGAAACGTAAGCTGCCAGGAAATGCTTTCCTCTACCTCAGAAAACCGGGTTGGGTCAGTAACAGGACCCCACTGCGCTGAAACAGAAACGGGTTCCATTCCCAGGGTATAGCGGGCAGCCTGAATACAATATACTCCGACATCCATAAGCGGCCCACCTCCTGCCAGAGCTTTTTTCAGCCGCCATTGAGTAGGATCACCAATCCTGAAACCGAAATTGGTCTGCATGAAATTAATCCTTCCGAAGGTTTTTTCCCGGCCGTATTTCATCACCTCCAGATTGAAAGGTTCAAAATGGCATCTGTAGCCTATCGCCAGCTTAACACCGGCTTTGCGGCATGCTTCAAGCATTGCTTCCGCTTCCTCAACGGTGTTGGCCATGGGTTTCTCGCAGATGACATGTTTTCCTGCCTTCGCTGCTTTAATGGTATACTCAGCATGAAGTCCGTTGGGCAGGGTAATGTAAACCACATCTATATCTTTAGCTCCGGCAATTTTGTCAAAATTTTCATAGCTGAAAATGTTCTCATCTTTGATTCCCGGAAAACGTTTCTTCCATTCGGGCACCTTTGAGGGTGTTCCGGTTACCAGGCCTGTGAGTTTCCAGGCCCCGGTATTTTCCAGTGCTACACCTATCTGATTTTTTGCATAGGACCCCAGCCCTACCATCGCGATGCCCAAAGGCTTGTCTTCCCTCAGATTAAAAAAAGAGGGGCCTATAACAGGCATGGCCAGTCCCAGAGATCCGGCGGTCTTCAGAAAAGAGCGGCGTCTTTGTTTCATAGAAGATTATTTATGGGGAGAATTATCAAATGTCTTCAATATTACGAATATTTCGTGATAATTTTGGCTCCCAAACCAGTTTTGTGGAGTCCTTATGAAATCTGTATTAGTATACTGCGGGGCAAGTCCCGGCAAAAATCCTGTCTACCGTGAAACCGCCGTTGCTTTGGGGCTTGAACTGGTAAGAAGAAATATCCGGCTGATCTACGGAGGCGGAAGCCTGGGCCTAATGGGCGCTGTTTCTGACACGGTGATGAAAAACGGTGGCTACGTAACCGGCATTATTCCGCATTTTCTTGACAAAATGGAGGTCGGCAATCCCGATCTTACGGAGGTCCGCCGTGTTGATACCATGCACCAGCGTAAAAGCCTTATGGAAGAACTCTGCGACGGGGTCATTACCCTTCCCGGCGGCTTCGGAAGCATGGATGAACTTTTCGAAATCCTCACCTGGGCGCAATTGGGGCTTCATCAGAAACCTGTCGGGTTGCTTAACGTCAACGGATTCTATGATCCTCTTATCATGCAGATAAATAAAATGGTTGAGGAGGGTTTTCTGAGAGAAGAAAACCGGGAACTGCTGGTGATTTCACACAACATCAGTGACCTTTTAAGCCAAATGGAACAGTATCGCCCTGTTCCTGTGCTGAAATGGCTTGAAAAGAAGGGGATATAGACCATAAAATCCCCTTCTTCCTATTATTATTTTACCGCCTTCAGACTCAGGTCAAGGCTTTTGGCAGAGTGTGTCAGATATCCCATAGAAACATAATCGACACCGCATTCTGCATATTCCCTTACGTTTTCCGGTGTGATACCGCCGGAGGCTTCCACCGGATAGCGCCCGCCGATCATTTTCAACGCTTCCCGTATTTTTTCAAATCCGAAATTATCGAGCATGATCCGAACCACGCCGCCTACTTCCAGCGCCTGGGACAATTCTTCCAGGTTGCGCACCTCTATCTCTATCGGCAGATCCTTTCCTTTTTCTTCCAGATATTTTTGGGCCGACTCTAATGCCTGCTTTATTCCTCCGGCATAATCCACATGATTGTCCTTGATAAGGATCATATCATAGAGCCCTATCCGGTGATTTGTACCACCCCCGATACTCACTGCCCATTTTTCAAGCATCCTGAAGCCCGGTGTGGTTTTCCGGGTATCTAAAACCCTGCATCCTGTTCCTTTCAATTTCTCTACAATAGAACGGGTGACCGTGGCGATGCCACTCATTCTCTGCATACAGTTGAGCACCAGACGCTCGGCTGTGAGAATCGACCGGTCCGGACCCTCCACATATAATACTATATCACCATATCGGATTTCCTCTCCGTCGTTTTTGAGTATTTCTACCTTGAGGCGGCTATCCACTGTTTTAAAAATTTTCTCAGCAAGTGCTACCCCGGCAAGCACCCCGTTGTCTTTCACAAGCAGACGCGCCCTCCCCTGTGCATCTGCAGGTATGGTGGATAAAGAAGTGTGGTCCCCGTCTCCGACATCTTCCAGCAGGGCATTGTCAATAAACAGCTGAAGCTGCTTTTCATCGATTTCCATTGTTCTTTCGTTGTTTTGTCCCGCGAAAATAAGAAAGGTTTTCGTTTTTCTCCTAAACGGACCTTATGTTATATGCGTCCATTATTCAGAGCACGTCAAAAGGTCTGTACTCAGGGATGTCGGGATTTCCGGAAGGAAAATTTGTAAAAAGTTATATCAATTCCTTAAATTGTCCCCTCAACCTTAAAAATAATCAGATCACCAATGAAGTACATCGCTTCCATTGACCAGGGAACCACCAGCACTCGCTGCATACTTTTTGACAAACAAGGAAATATCGTTTCGATTTCCCAGAAAGAACACCGGCAGATCTATCCCAAACCCGGATGGGTAGAGCATGATCCTGAAGAGATATGGCAGAATACACTCGAAGTAATTGCCCAGTGCCGGGTTTCAAAAAGAATTTCCGTTAAAGATATAGGCGCCTGCGGCATTACCAACCAGCGCGAAACTACTGTTCTCTGGAACAAAAGAACCGGAAAACCCTATTACAACGCGCTTGTCTGGCAGGATACGCGCGTCGGCAAAACCGTTGATGAACTGGAAAAATCTTCCGGAAGTCAATGGTTCAGAGAAAAGACGGGACTGCCACTGGCTACCTATTTCAGTGGCCTTAAAATACAATGGGTACTGGATCATGTGGCGGGGATTCGGGACGACGCCGAAAAAGGAGAGGTTTTGTTCGGCAACATGGATACTTTCCTTGTATGGCATCTGACCGGCGGAATAAAGGGAGGACTTCATATCACTGATGTCACCAATGCTTCAAGAACGCAGCTCATGAATCTCAAGACCCAGACCTGGGACGAAGAGGTCCTTGAACTATTGAAAATACCCGCCAGCATTCTCCCGTCCATTCAACCCAGCAGCCGGGTATACGGTCAGATTGTTTCTGAAGTAATGGAGGGCGTTCCGTTAGCAGGAATTCTCGGTGACCAGCAGGCCGCACTGGTTGGTCAAACCTGCTTTAACCCCGGCGAAGCCAAAAATACCTACGGAACAGGGTGTTTCATGCTGCTCAACACAGGCACGACCCCCATTCCGTCCCAATATGGTTTGCTGACCACTGTCGCTTATCAGTTCGAAAACCAACCGGTCCATTTCGCCCTTGAAGGTTCTGTTGCCGTAACAGGCGCACTGGTTCAGTGGCTCAGGGATAACCTCGGTCTTATCAAAGACAGCCGGGAAGTGCAGGAGCTTGCAGAAAGTGTTGATGACAACGGCGATGTCTATTTTGTCCCCGCGTTTTCGGGACTTTACGCCCCTTACTGGCAAAACTCTGCCAGGGGTGTCATCACCGGTCTTACGCGGTATGTCAACAAAGGCCATATTGCCCGGTCGGTGCTGGAGGCCACGGCTTTCCAGACCAAAGACGTGCTTGAGGCAATGGAACAGGATGCCGGAATCGAGATCAGCTCCCTGAGAGTGGACGGAGGCATGACCGTTAACGAACTTCTCATGCAGTTTCAGTCTGATATGCTCAATGTCCCTGTCATCAGGCCGACCATGATCGAAACCACGGCCTTAGGCGCTGCTTATGCGGCCGGAATCGCCGTAGGCTTCTGGCAAAATTTTGATGATCTGGTTCAGAACTGGGGTATTGACAAAAAATGGTCGCCGGCGATGATAGAAGAAGAAAGAGCCCGGATGTACCATGGCTGGAAAAAAGCCATTGAAAGGTCTCTTAACTGGGTCGACTGATTTTTATCATGATAACCTTTTTTAACCTATGAAAAAGCTCCTTCTGTCGGCAGGCATTGCTTCGCTATTGTTTTTTGCTTTCCGGAATGAGAGCCCCTGGGCATTGGGTCCTTTCCAGAAAACAGCCCTTAATCCGATCCTCAGCGCGGATTCTTCCTACACCTTTTTCTGCCCGGTTTATGAAAAGGAGGTACGATGGCAGAAAGCCGATGTCTTCAACCCTGCTGCTGTGGTAAGAAACGGAAAAGTATATCTTCTTTTCAGAGCGGAAGACAACCCCGGGGCGATTATCGGAGGACGGACATCGAGGATAGGTATTGCAGAAAGTGAAGACGGGATACATTTTAAGAAACATCCGGCACCGGTTCTTTATCCGGACAAAGACGGGTTTGAAAAATGGGATTTCCCCGGAGGCTGCGAAGACCCGCGTATTGTAGAATCTGAAGACGGCACTTATTTCATGACCTATACCAGCTGGAACACAAAACTGGCGCGCCTGAGTGTTGCCAGCTCTAAAGACCTCTTTCACTGGAAAAAACACGGTCCGGTTTTTCAGAAGGCTTATGGTGGGAAATTCAATGATATCTGGTCCAAGTCAGGATCCATTGTAACGAAACTCCATAATAACCGACTCATCGCCGCGAAGATCAACGGAAAATACTGGATGTACTGGGGTGAAAAGTTTGTGAATGTAGCTTCTTCCACTGACCTTATCCATTGGGTACCTGCGGTTGACGGCAAAGGCGAACTGGTTCAGGCCATGAAAACCAGGCCGGGTTATTTTGACAGCGACCTCACCGAACCCGGCCCTCCTGCCTTGCTTACCAAAGAGGGTATTATTCTCTTTTATAATGGCAAGAACAGCGATGGCGAAAATTCAGACCGTCAGCTTGCACCTAATACCTATACCGGAGCTCAGGCGCTTTTTGATGCCGGAAACCCGGGCAAGCTGATCCGTCAGCCGTCAAAGTACTATATCAAACCTGACCTTCCACACGAAGTCAGCGGACAGTACAAAGCAGGCACCACCTTTACTGAGGGACTCGTTTATCATAAAAATAAATGGTTTCTGTATTACGGCACTGCCGATTCGATGGTGGGCCTGGCCACCTGTAAATAAAGTCAGGAAATACGGCTCCAGCTCAGCTCCTTGTTTCGGATTTGATCGACCTGCAACCTGATCGGCAGGTTTTCGGTCATTTCCAGCTGGGGGTCGCGGGAAAGAATTTCCATTGCCGACTCCCTGGCTGCTTTCAGCATTTCCCCGTCGCGGGCCAGATTCGCCAGGCGAAGGTCCACCAGGCCGCTCTGCTGGGTTCCGGCCATGTCTCCCGGTCCCCTGAGCTCCAGGTCCACCTGGGAAATCTCAAATCCGTTTTCTGTGGCTACCATGGTTTCGATTCGTTTCCTGGTATCTTTAGATAATTTGTAGGAGGTAATCAGGATACAATGAGACTGGTCTGCGCCCCTTCCCACCCTGCCTCTGAGCTGATGAAGCTGAGCGAGGCCAAATCTTTCGGCGTTTTCAATAACCATGACGCTGGCATTAGGCACATCCACCCCGACTTCTATCACCGTAGTAGCCACCATGATGTCGGTCTCTCCTTTTTTGAAACGGGCCATCTCAAAATCTTTATCCGCAGCCTTCATCTTGCCGTGGACAATGCTGAGCGCACTATCGGGAAATGCCCGTGCAATACTTTCAAAACCGTCCATCAGGTTTTTAAGGTCCAGCTTTTCAGACTCTTCAATCAAGGGGTAAACCACATAAATCTGTCGCCCTTTTGCGATTTCATTCCGCATAAACTGAAAAACCTCAAGCCTGTTGGCGTCGTAACGATGAACGGTTTTTATCGGCTTTCTTCCTGGAGGAAGTTCATTGATCTCTGAAATATCCAGATCGCCGTAAAGGGTCATTGCCAGTGTACGGGGGATGGGGGTCGCTGTCATAACCATGATGTGGGGATGAAGCGCTTCGTTTTTCTGCCACAGCTTTGCCCTTTGTGCCACGCCAAAACGATGTTGCTCATCTATGACGCACAAGCCCAGGTTATTAAACTTCACCACATCTTCCAAAAGGGCATGTGTACCTACTATAATGTGGATACTGCCGTCGAGCAAACCTTCATGTATTTCTTTTCTGGCTTTTTTGGTTGTCGAACCTGTCAGAAGCGCCATGCGCAACGCTATCTTGTCTGCATACTTTCTGAGATTACTGAAATGCTGGTTGGCCAGTATTTCAGTAGGCGCCATCATACAGGCCTGTGCCCCGCCGTCAATGGCACAAAGCATGGAAATAAAAGCAACGATCGTTTTGCCGCTGCCCACATCTCCCTGAACCAGGCGATTCATCTGCATTCCTGATTTGAGATCAGAAAATACCTCTCTTATTACTTTTTTCTGGGCTCCTGTGAGTTCAAACGGCAAATGATTTTCGTAGAATCCGGTTAACAGCCCGGTCTTGTTAAAGACCTGTCCGGGATATTCCGTCTTTCTGAGCAACTGCAGTTTCAGCAACCGTAGCTGATTGTAGAAAAGCTCCTCAAATTTAAGCCGGCGCTGCGCCTGATTAAGTTCTTCTGCTGACGCCGGCAGATGCAAAGACCGCAGCGCCCGGTTTTTGGGCCAGAGCCTGAACCTCTTCATAACCTCAGACGGAAGCGTTTCACGGATATAAGGGTCCGCCATTTCCAGCAAAACCTTCATCCATCTGGAGATCTGCTTGCTGTCAATGTATTTTTTTCGGAGGGTTTCTGTAAGAGAATACACCGGCTGAAAGTGCCCTGCCTTCATTAATTCCGGCGTCAATGGCTCTATTTCAGGATGTGTTATCTGAAACTTACCTCCAAACAGCACCGGTTTTCCGTACACCAGGTATTCCCCGTTAAGCCTCAGAGATTTCTGAAACCAGGAAATCCCCTGAAACCAGACCAGTTCTATGGTGCCCGATCCATCCGTAAAGTCCGCCACCATCCGTTGCTTTCTTCCTTCGCCAATTACTTCAAGTGACTTCAGCCTTCCGGGGATCTGAGCTGCATACATGTCTTCCATAAGGCCGGAAACCCTGTGAAATACTGAGCGGTCTTCATGTCTGAAAGGATAATGGTCCAGAAGATCGCCATAAGTAAAGATGCTCAGCTCTTTGTTGAGCAGCGTCGCTTTCTGGGGGCCTACCCCTCTCAGGAACTCTATTTTGGTGTCGAAAAAAGAGGACATGAGACAAAACTAAAGAATTATGTTCGTAATTATGAAATTAAACCTTTCTCCGGAGGGTTACATTTATAAACATATTTTTTCAGATGGAACAGTATTACAACAACCTGATCGCATCCCTTCAGGAAGAATCCGCAAAACTTCAGGAGAAAGTCAACCGTATTTCCGGACTGCGTCTGTTGCTGATCATTCTGCTCGTGATCCTTATTTATCAGGGGTTCAAATTTCATTTTGTGACAGGGATCTTCGCCATTATCGTCAGCATCGGAGGGTTTTATTATCTGGTCAAATATCATGAACGTACCGAGGTGCTCCGGGACCTGAAGATTACTACGATTAATCTCCTGAAAAATGAAATCGGGATACTGAAAGGAAACCCTAATGTTTATGCTGACGGAAGTGAATACCAGGATGCGGCCCATCATTTCAGCGAAGACCTTGATCTGTTCGGAAAGTTTTCGCTATTCCACCTGATTAACCGCGCAAAAAGTAAATCCGGTAAAGATTTTCTGGCGCGGGCGCTGCTCAACGGACAATCGTCGTATTCCATATATGAAAAACAGGCCGCTGTAAAAGAGCTGGCCGGAAAGTCTGCCTGGAGGCTGAATTTTCTTGCTTCGATGTTCGGACTGACAGGAGAAGAGCAGGAAATAAGCCGTATTCTGGAGAAAATAGAAGAGCCGCCCAAAATCCGGTTCGAGACCTTCATTTCATTTTATAATACCTTGCTTCCCTTCCTTTGGGCAGGTGCCGGGTGCCTTGCCTGGATGGTGTCGTTCGAGGCAGCGGGTTACATGATTTCCGCTGTTTTTATTCTGAATTATTATTTAGTCCTGACCAACAAAAAGCAGACTGAGCAATATTTCAATACTATTTCAGGGGCAGGAAGGGCGATGGAGAAATACGGGGTCGCCTCCTCTCTTATTGTTCAGGAAAACTGGACATCAGAAATTCTGTCTGACGCCCTGAAAAAAATGCCGGTGTCTCACCTGTCCAGTAAAAACCCTGTCGATGACTTCATTGTCATTCTCAAAAAACTGGACATGCGCAAAAATATTTACGCTGCCTTGTTTCTCTACCTGGCTTCTCCGTTTGAACCTGTCCAGCTTATCAAACTAAGAAAATGGCTAAAGAACAACCCGGATTTTTTTACAAGAATTTTTGAGAGCCTTGGTGTTTTTGAAAGTTATGCCAGCATGGCAGCCCTGCACTCCAGCAAACCGGATTGGGCTTTTCCCGTCATTTCTGAACAGGCGGTTTTTCATCTCAATGGGCAGAACATGGGCCATCCGCTGATCCGAGGCCAGGAAACCGTCTGCAATGATTTCACACTGGATTCGTCAAACAGACTGAGTCTTGTTACCGGTTCAAATATGTCCGGAAAAAGTACGTTTCTCAGAACCATCGGCCTCAATGTCGTTCTGGCTTACTGCGGAGCCCCGGTTTTCGCCACTTCCATGGACCTCGGCAAAGATATAAAGCTGATCTGCTATATGCGGATCAAAGACTCTGTTCAACAGAATGCCTCCACATTCAAAGCAGAAATAAACCGTATAAAACTTATTATCAATGCTATAGATTCAGGAGAAAAAGCCCTGTTTCTCATTGATGAAATGCTCAGAGGGACCAATTCTGAAGACAAACTGACCGGATCTATGGCTTTGCTGGAAAAAATTGCTTCGTCAGAAGCGTTTGCTCTTGTTGCCACCCATGATCTGAGGATGACCGATATAAAATATACACATGATGGAATCGTAGGAACATACTACTTTGAATATGCCACTGAAAACGGTGAGCTTTCTTTTGATTACAAAATCAAACCCGGTATATGCCAGAGTTTTAACGCCTCTATTTTACTGAGATCTATCGGGCTGGAAATTCCTGAATCCCTAAAACCCTGAGTGTGACCCGTCAAATTCGCTCATTTTACACCAATGAGCCAAAATCGCTATTTTTTGGTCGGATTATATAGAATCCAATCCAATTATTATTTCCATTTTTGCACCCTGAAATTTAAAATCGTAATGGAAGCAAAAACCTTATTCGACAAAGTGTGGGATGCCCATGTGGTTCGGAAAATTGAACAGGGTCCTGATGTTTTGTTTATTGACCGTCATTTTATTCACGAAGTAACCAGCCCCGTGGCGTTTCTGGGTCTGGAAACCCGTGGCATTGGTGTAATGTATCCCGAAAGGACTTTTGCCACAGCGGATCACAATACCCCAACCATTAACCAGCATCTTCCTGTCGCGGATCCTCTTTCTGCCAATCAGCTGAAAGCACTGGAGTCAAATACCAGCAAATACGGTATTTCACACTGGGGTCTTGGACATCAGAAAAACGGCATTGTTCACGTGGTAGGACCTGAAAACGGAATTACCCTTCCGGGAATGACTATTGTTTGCGGAGACTCTCATACCTCTACGCACGGAGCATTCGGAGCTATCGCATTCGGTATCGGAACCTCCGAGGTGGAAATGGTATTGTCTTCTCAGTGCATTATGCAGCCTAAGCCTAAAAAAATGCGCATTAATGTAAATGGCAAGTTGGGTAAAGGGGTACTTTCCAAAGACGCAATTCTTTATGTTATCTCACAAATTACGGCAAGCGGCGCTACCGGTTACTTTGTAGAATATGCCGGAGATGTTTTCGAAAACATGAGTATGGAAGGTCGTATGACCGTATGTAATATGAGTATCGAAATGGGCGCCCGTGGGGGCATGGTTGCTCCGGATGAAACCACCTTTGCCTATCTGAAAGGAAGGGAGATGGCTCCTAAAGGCGAAGACTGGGACAAAGCCCTCCGCTACTGGAAAACGCTGAAGACAGATGAGGGCGCTGAGTTTGATGTCGAACTGACCTTCGATGCGGCAGACATTGAGCCTCAGATCACTTACGGAACAAACCCCGGCCTGGGTACCGGCATCTCAAGCCACATTCCAAAAGCGGGAGAGGTAAAAGACGGAGAAGCCAGTTATAAAAAGTCATTGAATTATATGGGCTTTGCCGAAGAAGAATCTATCATCGGAAAGCATGTGGACTTTGTTTTTGTCGGAAGCTGTACCAACGGACGGATAGAAGACTTCAGAGCGTTTGCTTCTGTGATCAAAGGGCGTAAAAAGGCAGACCACGTAACCGCCTGGCTTGTGCCGGGGTCTCATATTGTGGAGGCGCAAATCCGCGAAGAAGGTATTTTTGATATTCTTTCTGAGGCAGGATTTGAGCTTCGTCAACCGGGATGTTCAGCGTGCCTCGCCATGAACGATGATAAGGTGCCTGCAGGTAAATACGCCGTGTCGACATCCAACAGAAACTTTGAGGGTCGTCAGGGGCCTGGTGCCAGAACCCTTCTTGCTTCTCCTCTGGTTGCCGCCGCCGCCGCCATCACCGGAGTGGTTACTGACCCAAGGGAGCTCTTGTAATTTTCTAACTTTAATTTTCCGTAAAAAAATGGCATACGATAAATTTACTGTGTTGCGGAGTTCGGCTGTGCCGCTTCCGCTCGAAAATGTGGATACTGACCAGATCATTCCTGCCCGTTTTCTGAAAGCCACTAAGCGCGAAGGGTTCGGAGACAACCTTTTCAGAGACTGGCGATATAACAATGATGATTCTCCTAAAGCTGATTTTGTACTCAATAACCCTATCTATTCCGGAAAGATACTGGTAGCAGGTCGTAACTTCGGAAGCGGATCAAGCAGAGAACATGCTGCGTGGGCCATTTACGATTATGGTTTCAGATGTGTTATTTCAAGCTTTTTCGCCGATATCTTCAAAGGGAACTCCCTTAATGTGGGTATTCTTCCCGTAACCATCAGCCCGGAATTTCTGGACAAGATTTTCAGAGCCATAGAAGCAGACCCGGCAACAGAAATTGAAGTGAGCCTGTCTGAGCAGTCTGTCACCATTCTGGCTACCGGAGAAAGCGAAACCTTTGAGATCAATGCCTACAAAAAAGGTAACCTCATGAATGGCTATGATGACATCGATTATCTTCAGGCGATGAAGGAGGAAATTTCCGTTTTTGAAAAGGAAAGAATTTTCTGAGAACTTTTTTCTCAGTAACCGGCATTGCCGGTACAACAAGACCACAAGGCACAAGTCCTGTCATATAAAAATGGCTGTCAGAAACATAGAAATAATGGATACCACACTCCGCGACGGTGAACAAACCAGCGGAGTGTCTTTTTCAGCTTCCGAAAAGCTGACAATCGCCCAGGTATTGCTACAGGAAGTCCGGGTAGACCGTATTGAGGTAGCTTCGGCAAGGGTTTCTGAAGGAGAGTTCCTGGCGGTGGAAAAGATCACAGGCTGGGCAAAAGAGAACGGATTTCTTGAAAAGGTTGAAGTACTTACCTTCGTTGACGGCACCGCTTCTGTAGACTGGATGATGAGAGCAGGAGCCAGGGTAATGAACCTTCTTACCAAAGGTTCTCTCAACCATCTTATACACCAGCTTCGTAAAACGCCCGAACAACATTTTGATGATATCAGGGAGGTAATCAATCTTGCTATTTCCCATAACATTATCGTCAATGTATATCTGGAAGACTGGAGCAATGGCATGAGAAATTCTCCGGAGTATGTTTTTCAGATTCTCGACTTTCTGAATACGCAGCCGGTCAGAAGGATAATGCTTCCCGATACCCTGGGTGTACTGACTCCCGATGAATCTTACCGGTTTGTGAAGGACATCACAGAACGCTACCCTGCTGTTCACTTTGATTTTCATGCGCACAATGATTATGATCTGAGTATTGCCAACGTGATGGAAGCGCTCAAAGCCGGGGCACAGGGGCTTCACCTTACCGTCAACGGAATGGGTGAACGAGCAGGAAACGCACCGCTTTCCAGTACAATTGCCGTGATCAAAGATTTCATGCCTGAGATCACGACTTCCGTCAATGAGCAGTCTCTCTATTCCGTCAGCAAAATTGTCGAAACATTTTCCGGTCTCAGAATTCCCGGTAACAAACCGATTGTCGGAGAGAATGTTTTCACGCAGACTGCGGGGATCCATGCCGACGGAGACAAAAAGAATAATCTGTATTTCAGTCGTTTGATGCCCGAAAGATTCGGCCGGCTGAGATCTTATGCGTTGGGGAAAACCTCCGGAAAAGCAAATATTGAAAAAAACCTGCAGGAGCTGGGCATAAAACTGGGAGACGAAGACCTTAAGAAAGTAACCCAACGGATCATTGAACTGGGCGACCGCAAGGAAATGGTTACCCAGGACGATCTGCCGTATATTATTTCCGATGTGCTTGACAGCAGCGGAATCCGGGAAAATGTCAGGATCATTAACTATGTACTGACCCATTCCAAAAGCCTGAAACCTTCTGCTACGCTTCAGATGTCAATCGGTGAGGAACTTTTTGAAGAAAGTGCCCAGGGAGATGGTCAGTATGATGCCTTCATGAATGCCCTCAAGAAAATCTATTCCAAGAAGAAAATGGCACTTCCTATGCTGACCGACTACACCGTAAGGATTCCTCCGGGAGGTAAAACAGATGCCCTTTGTGAAACGATTATTACCTGGAAAGTTAATAACAAAGACCTTAAAACCAGGGGGCTGGATTCAGATCAGACCGTATCGGCCATCATTGCTACCCAGAAAATGCTGAACTTAATTTAATTCTAATTCATAAATACTGCCCAAAGGCAGCAGAACCTTTATAAAATGAAACTGAATATTGCTGTTTTAGCCGGCGACGGCATCGGACCCGAAGTGATTGACCAGGCGTTGAAAGTGGTAAATGCCATCGGAAAAAAGTATAACCATGAGATCAGCCTGACCCATGCTATTACCGGAGCTTCTGCAATTGATGCTGTAGGCAACCCTTATCCTGACGAAACCCACGAAATCTGTATGAATGCCGACGCCGTACTTTTCGGTGCCATCGGCCATCCGAAGTTTGACAATGACCCTTCGGCCAAAGTACGCCCGGAACAAGGTCTGCTGGCTATGCGCAAAAAACTTGGCCTCTATGCCAATATCCGCCCGACGCTTGTTTTCCCTTCTCTGCTTCATAAATCACCCCTCAGAAAAGAACTCATAGAAAATGCAGACTTTGTTTGTATCCGTGAACTGACCGGCGGTATTTATTTCGGAGACAAAGGACGTAACGAAACACGGGACAAGGCGTGGGACGTTTGTGAATATACCCGAGAGGAAGTGGAACGCATTATCCGTCTGGCTTACGGGTATGCCATGGCCAGAAATAAAAAGCTTTGTATTGTTGACAAGGCCAATGTTCTTGAAACCTCAAGACTGTGGAGGGAAGTAGGCCAGCAACTTGAGAAAGAGTTTCCTGAAGTAGCTACCGAATACCTTTTTGTTGATGCCGCCGCCATGCGTATTATTCAATGGCCCGAAGGTTTTGATGTCATGGTAACTGAAAATATGTTCGGAGATATTCTTACGGATGAAGCTTCTGTCATATCAGGCTCTATGGGTCTGATGCCATCTGCTTCGATTGGCCTTCATACCTCTGTGTTTGAGCCTATTCATGGCTCTTATCCGCAAGCCGCCGGGAAAAATATTGCCAACCCGCTGGGTACGGTGCTTTCTGCAGCCATGATGTTTGAGTATGCTTTCAAACTCACAGATGAGGCCAATGAAATCAAAGCCATTGTAGATAAGTCGCTCGCGGAAGGAATCGTAACGGTTGATATTGCTGACGGCGGGAAGTCATATTCCACTTCAGAAGTGGGCGACTGGCTGGCATCACAGATTGCGTAATTTATACAAAAGAGGGGCTTTAAAAGCCCCTCTTTTGTATTTGTAGGATCGGACAGATCAATCCTTAAGATCGAAATATGCCTTCACCTTCTCATAATCATTAAAGAAGTCTTTAGAAAGCCTTGCATTGCTCAAAACGCTTGCAGGAATAATGATGACTCTTGTGGAGGTGAATGTCTCCGAACCGGTTCCGGCCACTCTGTTTACATACAGCAACGGCGTGCCTGAGCCCGATGCCTGGATATAGGTTCTGTATTCCTTTGACCCGCCGGAGGTTGTTCCGGGCAACGAATACCAGAAAGAGTTTCCAGGGTTCACATAAGTAAAATAAGCAGACTGGTTCAATTGCGCCTGGCTGATACCTGTCAGAGAATAGCTGATTTCAGCTCCTGAGTGAACTTTTGATCCATACGTCAGCTGGATAACATTGGCATTGCCGTTCTGTCCGGCCGGCCCCTGCGATCCCGCTGGCCCCTGCGGTCCTGCCGGACCCTGTGCTCCTGCAGGGCCTACATCTCCCTGTTCTCCTTTGCAACCAGTAAAAAGAACTCCTGTAAAAAGTAGGGCGGCGAGTGACAATACTGATAAAAAACCTGAATTTTTCATAATCTAAAGTTTAGTAAGTGTTTAATTTCATTTAATAAATATTGGTGAACAAAAGAATACATTTCCCGGGGTTTGTTTTCAGACTATTCGTTAAGCAATTGATTAACTGAATATTTCCGGCAAGTTATGTTATGATACGTTCATCCGGAACCGTATTTTAACAGATGGTAGGGATTTTTTAATAACAGGTTGATTTTCCAGATTAATCGGAAAAAAGAATGCCATCCATATCATGATACAGATGGCACCGGAAAGAAACGAATAACAGCGTTTTCAGGATTTGTAAATATCTTCTTAAAAAGATTCATCAGCACTTGGGCCGTAACTTCCGGGAATGGGAATATCAAGAAGCCTTAAAAATACACCCAGCTGAGCTCTGTGGTGTATCATCTGGCTGAGTGCCATCCTGATCACATCTTCCTTTGGCTCCGTACTGTAAATCACTTCTCCCGATCTGAGGGTCCAGGGTTCCGACAACTGGTTTTCACGGGCCGGATCCAGATAGCTTTTCCCTTCTTCAAGTGATTCTTCAAAGTACTCCAGCAAAGAAGAAGTATCTGAAATCTCTTTTACTTTGTATGGGTTTTTCTCAAAATCAAGCTCTGAGGTTGTCATTACCATTTTGATCCAGGAAGGAAGCTCTGCTATATGCGTAGAAAGCTGCCTGACGGTCATACTCTTCGGATGGGGCTGCCAGTCGTATTTGTCATCAGGAATTATCGTCAGCATTTTCCGGGTGGTCAGCGCTTCCTGTTCCAGTTGTTTTTGAAAGTACGTGATCATATGAGTCTGTATTTTGGTTTGATAATACTTCAAAGTAAACAGGCTCCACTGACAACCCTATGTCAGTGTTTTTTTTACACGATGGTTTTTATTCGTAAAGCTTGAATCAGAACCCATATACAGGTTTTTATCTGATTGATTGTGAAGCTGTTGCACTATGTTTATAAAAAAAATTTCTTGAAAAAATCATATTTTTTTAACATTCTAACAATCCCTTCATTAAATTTACCTCCACAAACACAAACAAATTATCCTTATGAAACAAAATCTACGAAATTTTAGCTTCATCCTATGCTTTCTGATTTCGATAGGAAGTTTCGCTCAGATTTCCGTCAGGGGGAAGGTCACCTCTTCTGATGACGGAGGCATCCTTCCGGGCGTAAGCGTTCTTGTCAAAGGAAAAACGGTAGGAACCATGACCGATGCCAATGGTGGTTATACTATTTTGGCCTCTAAAGGCGCTGAGTTGATCTTCAGCTTTGTTGGGATGGAGACCCAAACCATTATTGTCGGGGATCAGTCTGTCATTGATGTCATTCTCAAGCCCTCCTCTGCATTTCTTAACGAAATCGTCGTTACTGCTTTAAACCAGTCTGTCGAAAAAAGGGCGATAGGATACGCCATTCAGAGTATCAAGTCGGATGAAATCAGGAATTCCGGCGAAAACAATCTCGTCGGTGCGCTTCAGGGAAAAATTGCCGGTGCTGTAATTACCGGGTCCGGTGGTGCACCGGGGTCCGGAGTTAATATTATCCTTCGCGGTATTACATCTCTCAGCGGAGGAGCTGACAACCAGCCTCTTTTTGTTATTGACGGTATCATCATCAGCAACGCCACCAGTGCAGGTAATCCGCTCCCCAGCGCGGGGAGTAATTCACCGGGGGCTTCTGAGCAATTTGCGAATACCAACAGAGCTGCGGATATCAACCCGGATGACATTGAAAACATCTCTATTCTGAAGGGTCCTGCTGCTACGGCATTGTATGGCCTCCGCGCTTCCAACGGCGCAGTAATCATCACGACCAAGAGGGGCAAATCCGGAAAACTCAACATTACTCTATCCACCTCCGCCGGTGTTGATATCCTCGGCAAATCTCCTTCCATTCAGACCACGTACCTGCAGGGTCGTCTGGGAGAGTTTATCCCCCTGGGGCCGGGAAGAACGCCCTATCAATCCTTTGGTCCTGTATTGGAAGACCAGAACACCACCGACCGTATTTATGATAATTTCCGTGGATTTTACAGAACCGGTTACAGGACAAATAACAACATCACCCTGACAAAAGGGAATGACAAAGGCAATATCTACTTTTCTTTGGGCAACAGCTATCAGGCGGGTATCGTGCCCAACACTGATTTCGGAAGAACCTCCGGAAGAATCGCCGGAATGTATAATATTACCGACAAGCTCTCGGTCTCCGGGTCGTTCAACTATATTCATTCGGGCGGCAAACGCCCTCCTGCCGGAGATAAATCTATCTTCAGTGCCCTTAGCTACTGGCCCAATACTTATGATGTGAATGACTATCTGAATCCTGGCGGAACTCAGAAAAATATTCTGCCTGGTTTTACGGATAACCCCAGATATCTTGTGGAAAAAAGTCCGCGGGTGGATAAGATAAACCGTTACATTTCAGATATCACACTTAATTACAATTTGACGGACTGGTTATCGGCAAAGTACCAGCTGACTTACGATACTTTCCATGAAACCCGCCACAGGCAGGTTGACAGTACTTTTGATGTGGGTATCCAGGTAAAAGGTTTCCTTGTAAACGAATTTATCAATTACAGGGAGCTTAATTCCAATTTTTATCTGACGGCAAAAAAAGACTTCAGCCCGGAGTGGAGTGGCTCATTCATGGTTGGAAATTCTCTTGTGAACAGCGAAAAGCCTGACAGTTATTATCTTCGCGGAGAAGGCTGGAAAGCACCTTTCAGCGATGATATTTCCAGCTACAGAAACCAGGAGAAAAGATTCTACTCTCCTGCGCACTACCGCATTGTCAGCTTCTTCGGAGACGCCAAACTGAGCTATAAGGATATTCTTTATCTGAATGCTACCGGGCGAAATGACATCGTTTCAACCCTCCCTGAAGCCAACAATTCTTTCTTTTATCCTTCCTTCAGCCTTGGCTATATCTTCACTGAACACTTCAGTCACAGCAACCTGCTTTCGTATGGAAAACTAAGGGCTTCATGGGCACAGGTGGGTAAAGGCACCGATCCATACGTTGCCGGAACTTACTTTGACATCACGGCCAATTTCCCTTATGGAAACACTGTTCCCGGGTATGTCAGACGGTCAACGGCCGCCGACCCAAACCTGAAACCCGAACGAACCACTTCCATTGAAGTAGGAACCGAACTGAGGTTTATTAAAAACAGACTGATGGTAGATGCCACCTACTTTACCATGGACAGCAAAGACCAGATTGTAAGAGCCCCTGTTTCCAACGTTTCCGGCTACTCGTTTTACTATACCAATATCGGACTTATCCGAAATAAAGGCGTTGAATTATTGATCACCGGGAAAGCCGTTCAAAACAAATCTTTCACCTGGGATCTTGCCCTGAACTGGTCTAAAATGTCCGGAAAGGTTATTGAAATGCCTGCCGAACTACAGGAAATCTCCTATTATGACAACGTTGTTGGTTCTCTGAAAGTCCGGGAGGGAAGCAAAATCGGTGATCTGTGGGGTTATGATTACCTGAGAGCTCCGGACGGACAATTGCTCATTAATGCCTCAACAGGTTTTCCTCAGACATCCACGACCCTTACGCAGTATGGCAATGCCATGCCTGACTGGATTGGTGGTCTGACCAATAATTTCAACTATAAAGGCCTGGGACTTTCCATCCTTATGGAATGGCGACACGGGGGAGATGTTATTGACCTGGGAGAAAGAAACGCCCTAAGAAGCGGTTCTATCAAACTTACTGAAAGACGGTACGAGCAGGTTATTTTCAATGGTGTGGTAGAACAAAAAGGCGCTGACGGGAAGTCTACCTATGTTCCCAATACCCGAGTGGTTTATCTGGACGACCTTCTGTATAATCCCTCCACCTCTACCCGGTTTAACGGCTGGTCTAGGCTCAATATCCAGGATGGATCCTGGTTCCGGATCCGTTCGGTCAGCATGAACTATTCCCTTCCCAAAAGCGTCATCGGAAACACTGTCTTTAAGAATGGGGTAAGATTTAACCTGACCGGCACCAACCTTTTCCTCAGCACTCCTTTCAGAGGATACGATCCTGAAGCTCTGGCCTTCGGCTCGGGCACCAACCTGATCGGTTTTGTAGGACGTAATAACCCTTCAACCCGAAGCTTCCAGTTTGGAATCACGGCTAATTTTTAATGCTTGTACCTCTCAAATGAAAATAAGATGAAACGATTTAATAATATCTCTGTCCTGATTTTTGCCTTCTTTCTGTCGGCATTATCCGGATGTAAGAACTTTCTGGATGTCAATGTCGATCCTACCCTCAAAGGCGACGCCACCATTCAGGAGCTCCTCCCAACAGCCCAGCTTTATACCAGTGAAGTAAGTTACCAGCAAGCCTATGTAGCGTGCCAGTACGCCCAGCAGATCGGCAGCAACCTTGGCACCAATGGTGTGGATTCGTACGCTGAAGCAGAAAACGCCCTTGGCTGGTCCAACCTCTATCTTTATGTGATACCCCAGCTGAATATTATTATCCAGAAAGGTCAGGCTGAGAGCGCTCCTGCATACGTTGGCATCGCTAAGACCATGATGGCTTATAATCTTGGTGTGGCAGCTGTCAACTGGGAAAATATTCCCTATTCTCAGGCAGACAAAAGTAATTTTACCCCGGGGTATGATACTCAGCAGTCTGTTTATACCACTGTTCAGAAATTGCTGGACGAAGGAATCAGCGAACTGGCTAAAAATTCAGGGGCAAAACCAGGTTCTGATGACATGATATATGGAGGAGACCTGGGCAAATGGACCCGCCTGGCATACGCTCTTAAAGCTAAATTTGCCATGCATCTTTCAGCACAGAACCCTCAAAGCGCCGCGCAAACAGCCCTGGCAGCCCTTCCTAATGCCATGAAAGACAATGGTGATGATTTCCAGCTGATGTACAACTCCAAAAACCTCAGCCCCTGGTATAGTCGTGTGGCCCTCGCCAACAGCACTTCCAACTTATCCGTTACCTACGCAAGCACCTATGTAGATTTGCTGAATGGCAAGACCCAGGGTGTTACTGACCCCAGACTGCCTGTTGTTGTTACACTGAAAAACAATCAGACCGTTTACCAGGGTGTTGTCCCCGGCTCCGGAGCAGGGTCTACCGTTGATTTTAATACCAGAGCCTGGCATTCCAGTATCAATTCTCCTATTGTAATGGTGACATTTGCGGAGGTTAAAGCGATTGAAGCCGAGGCCCGTTTCATTATGAACAACGGGACAATTGCGACTAAAGGCAGTACACAGGACGCTTACAATGCCTATCTCGACATCGCCCGGGCTAACATGCAAAAACTGGGAATAAGTATAGAAAGCATCAACTCCTATTTAGCCCACCCCTCTATCAACATCGGGGCTGCCGAACTGACATTATCAAGAATAATTCTTGAAAAATACAAGGCCATGTTCCTTATGGGAGATATCTGGACGGATGTTCGCAAGTACAATTATCTGGACTTCCCCATGCCTAATAACGTCAATCCGGAACTTGAAGGGAAAAGAATGCAGAGGATGAAATATCCGTCTTCAGAGCTTACAAGAAACTCTAAAAATGCGGAGGCTAATTTTAAAGAGCCCGGAACAAGTATGTGGATATTTACCAAATGACATTTTAATTGTGATAATTATGAACAAGAACATAAAACGCCTGCTTTTTTTACTGCTTTGTGTATCATCGGCTACCCTGACCGGCTGCTATGAAGAACCTGATCTGATCAGCGACATTACAACAAGCAAGGGCAAGGTTGCTCAGATTTCTGTTGTCTGGCTGGGTGATAAACGGGAAATTACTGCCAATACTTCTGTCGTAACCGGCAGAACAGTGGATGCCAGCAGCAATACCTTTTTCAACATTGAATACACCACGCTGGTACCCGTAAAAGAATTCCGTTTTTACTGGGCTGCAACGGCTACCGGGGCACAGACACTTATTACTACCGTACCGGCCGGGACACAGCAATATGACGCTACCCTCAGAAACTATACCCTGAGGATTCCTGTGACGGCACAGGAAACCAAGCGGTCTACGCGTCTGTTTTTTGCTGAAATCATTACGGAAAACGGGCTGGTTTCTGCGCAGAAATCTGCAACGCTTACTACCAACCCCTGACAGATAGGGGTTTTGTTGCTGAAAGGCCCTGCGGATACGTACCGGGGGCCTTTCAGCATTTTCTGAGAATCTCTTCTGCCACCCGCTCTCCCGACCTTATAGCGCCTTCGATATAACCATTCCATACGTCTGCCGTCTCTGTCCCTGCCCAATGAATGTTACCACAGGGTTTTCGTAAGGCTTCTCCCAGGCTTGTCCATACCCCCGGGGGCATAATTCCTGCGTAACACCCTCCTGAAAATGCCTCTTCCGCCCAGCTATGCTCTGAATAATCCAGCGGCTCAAGAGCTTCCTTGCCATAAAACCGCGCAAAAGCCTGTAATATTTCGCTTTTTCTTTCATCCGGAGTCAATAATGAAAACCGCCGGGCCTGGTTGGCCAGTACGAACCCCATCAGGATGCCCTTACTTCCGTCGAATGGAGAATTATCAAATGTTACGGTGGTAAACCCCTCGTTGGTTGCGGCAAGACCATTGAGCCCTCCTGCTCTCCAAAAAGGGCTTTCATAGATGGCAAAAGTCTTTGTTACCGTTCCCATAGGAACCCTTTGCGACAACTGCACCCTGTTCGCCGGTAAAGCCGGTGTGTAGCCTATTTTTGCCGTCAGGTGTGGAGGTAATGCTATGATAACTTTACCGGCTTTGTATTCAAAGCCTTTTCCGCTTACAGTGACTCCTTCTGTATGCTGGTTTATATGGGTGACCTCCGAATCAAGTCTTATATGACTTTCTATGGTTTCTGCCAGTCTAAGGGCCGGCCCCTGCGCCCCTCCTGAAATACGCTCTTCCTGAGCCCCCTGGTTCACGTTCATTAATACATCCAGGTTCTGACCCGACTTTGTATAAAATAATGCATGAAGAAAAGAAATTTCAGCCGGGTCTGCCGCCCATATGGCTTCAGCTGCTATTTTGAACATCTCTCTCGCTGCTTTGAATGGCATCTCTTTTTTCATCCAGCCTGCCAGTGTAATGGCATCCCATTCCAAAGCGCGCGGACTTTCCCAGGGCTTCTGAAGATTTATGCTTGCTGACAAGCGGTTCATCTTTTTAATCGCCCTGTCGAGGCTTAGTAACGACGCCAACGGAAGCGGGGGAATGAGCCCCTTATACTGTTTTACACGACCATTATAGACTAGCGTGCTTTTCCCTTCTGCGTAGGTTTTAAATGTTTTGATACCAAATTCATGAATAAGATCATAAAATTTATCCTGTGTGGGCCCGATCCAGGCTCCTCCCAGATCAAGGTAATACCCCCCCGGACGATGTTCGGTATAAACCCTTCCCCCTACGCGGCTCCGGGCTTCGAGAACAAGAACACTTTTATCCGCCCGGATCAATTTCCTTGCGGCTGTAAGGCCGGCATATCCCGCCCCGACAACGATTACATCAAACATATTTCTGATGTTTTAAATGAATTTATTCTGGTTTATGATCGGATGCTCCTTACTGTTGATCTTATAAACTCTTCCAAAAAACAATACCACCCCAAATTGAGGTGGTATTTGTTGTTAAAGAATAGCATTTAAGTAAGTCGGAATCCTCATGAGCCACACATTTCACATCCTTCCGGGTCATCGAGCGAACACTGCATCGCAGCGTATTTCTGCTCTTCTTCACTCATAAATGTGGCTGCGGCCTTTATTTTGGCTTCATGCTCTTTGGCATATCCTTCATAATCCAATGGCTTCTCTTCCACTTTTTCTGTAGCCGGTACCGTTGCGGCAACCGCCTGGCGGTCGACGGTAAATTTGACGGCATCCGTAGCAGCCTTGGTTCTGAGATAATACATCCCTGTCTTAAGACCGGCTTTCCATGCATAAAAGTGCATTGAAGTCAGTTTTCCGAAGTTAGGGTCCTGCATAAAAATGTTGAGTGACTGGCTCTGACAGATGAAAGCACCTCTGTCTGCAGACATATCTATCAGGGCTTTCTGCTTAATTTCCCAAGCTGTTTTGTACAGTTCCTTAAGCCTCTCCGGAATCTCCGGAATGTTCTGTACAGATCCGTTGGCGGCAATCAGTTTGTTTTTCATGGTGTCATTCCACAAACCGACTTTCACCAGATCTCTCAACAGGTGCTTGTTGACGATCACAAATTCACCGGACAATACTCTTCTTGTATAAATGTTTGATGTATACGGCTCGAAACACTCATTATTTCCAAGAATCTGGCTGGTAGACGCGGTAGGCATCGGTGCAAGAAGCAGAGAGTTTCTGACTCCGTGCTTAATTACCTTCTCTCTCAACTCCTCCCAGTTCCACAGGCCCGACTCCGGAGTTACATCCCACATATCAAACTGGAAAATCCCTTGTGATATCGGTGAACCCTGCCAGCTTTCATAAGGTCCGTCCTGAATGGCCAGCTCCATAGAAGACTCCATGGCCGCAAAATAGATCGTTTCAAATATATCTTTATTCAGTTTCTGGGCAGCGTCTGAATCGAAAGGCATCCGCATCAGCATGAAAGTGTCTGCAAGCCCCTGTACCCCTATTCCAATAGGTCTGTGACGTCTGTTACTTCTCTCAGCCTCCTCAACCGGATAATAATTAATATCAATAATCCTGTTAAGGTTCCTGGTAATTACTTTGGTTACCTCATACAGTTTTTTAAAGTCAAAGTCTGTTATGTCACCGAATTCATTTACCTGAAGATACTTCGGCAGGGCTATGGAAGCCAGGTTACATACCGCTACTTCATCCGGCGCAGTATACTCAATTATTTCAGTACACAGATTAGACGATTTGATGGTCCCGAGGTTTTTCTGATTCGACTTTTTGTTGGCCGCATCCTTGTAGAGAATGTAAGGAGTGCCTGTCTCTATCTGAGATTCTAATACCGCAAACCAAAGCTCCTGCGCCTTTACTGTCTTGCGGGCACGACCTTCAGACTCATATTTTTCATACAGTTTTTCAAACTCATCTCCATAGCAATCTGCCAGACCCGGGCATTCATGAGGGCAGAAAAGCGACCAGTTGTCGTTGGCTTCCACCCGCTTCATAAACAGGTCCGAAATCCACAGGGCATAAAACAGGTCCCGTGCTCTGAGTTCTTCCTTTCCATGGTTCCTTTTCATTTCAAGGAACTCAAAAATGTCGGCGTGCCAGGGTTCAATATAAATCGCAAAAGAACCCTTGCGTTTTCCGCCTCCCTGGTCTACATATCTGGCCGTGTCATTAAATACCCTCAGCATGGGCACTATCCCATTGGACGTTCCGTTCGTTCCTTTGATATATGACCCCGTAGCTCTTACATTATGGATAGACAGACCGATTCCGCCCGCAGACTGAGAGATCTTGGCTGTTTGCTTCAATGTATCGTAAATACCTTCAATGCTGTCATCTTTCATCGTCAGCAGGAAACACGAAGACAACTGCGGCTTGGGCGTTCCGGCATTAAACAGCGTAGGAGTAGCATGTGTGAACCACTTCTCTGATAACAGATCATAGGTTTCAATGGCTTTCTCTATATCTTCCCCGTGAATACCTACTGCCACACGCATGAGCATATGCTGAGGTCTTTCAACAATTTTTCCGTTCAGCTTCAGAAGATATGATTTTTCAAGTGTTTTGTAACCAAAATAGTCATACCCGTAATCCCTATCGTAAATGATGGTCGAATCCAGCAGCGCAGCATTCTTCTGAACTACCTTCCACACTTCTTTCGAAATGAGGGATGCGTTCTCTCCGGTCTTGGGATCAACATATTGATAGAGCATCTTAATGGTGCCCGAAAAAGACTTAAGAGTGTTCTTGTGCAGGTTTGAGATCGCAATTCTTGCCGCAAGTGTCGCATAATCCGGATGCTTGGTGGTCATTGACGCCGCCGTTTCAGCAGCCAGGTTATCCAGTTCCGAGGTCGTAACTCCGTCATAAATGCCGGAAACAACTTTCATCGCTACTTCAACCGGCTGTACAAAAACACGGTCAAGACCATAACACAACCTCTCAATTCGTGCGGTGACTTTGTCGAACTTTACAGATTCTCTGCGGCCGTCTCTTTTAATTACGTACATACTAGCTGGGGGGTTTAAAGGAAAATTCTTATTGTTGATTTAATTTTTTCTGTGATCCTTGTCTTCAAAAATAAAGCAAAAAAAAAGGAATTAAAAACGGGAAAAACTCTTGGATTTAACAATTTTTTAATATTGTGACAGGCCCCTTATTTTCTTCCTACTTATTATCAACCCGTTGCCGTTTCAATACATCGGAAAAATACTATTTGAAACCATTTTTAAAGTTATCCACATTTTTATCCACCGGTCGGGAGGAGTAGGAATTATAGTTTAGATCAGTAACCTTTTTGCAAATGTAAATTTCTGCCCTGGAAAAAAAAAGAAATTGTTAAAAACTTATCAACACGTAACATTCTCATTATTAATCTCTACACTCCATTATCAACATCTCCCCTTTTTGGAAGGTAATCTCTACCAAACCATCTTCACAAACCGCATTACTGGTGCCTATTCGTTCTCCCAGCTTCAGACTCTCCTCAAAAAGTGGATAAACCAGGTTCTTTGTCACAATCCCTTCCGCAAGGCCTACAGGAACCAGTGAGACGGGGGTTCCTGCCTTAAACCACTTACTGAAAACTACCGGCAGTGGACTCAAAGGATAGATCAATGAATAATCGTCAATCATCCTGATCTGTATCTGCTCTCTTTGTTTCACTATATTGGTAATATTGGCCAGGGTATGGTCTGCACGCCGCCCGGTGGCCCATACAATGTTTACAGCGGGAAACTGCCTGCCGATGAGGTAGTCAATGGCTTTCTCCAGGTCTGTCTTCTCCTGATCCGGTGCATGGACAATTTCAATCGGGTACTGTTTATTCTTTACTTCTTCCAAAGAGATATTCAGTCCGTCAAAGTCACCAAACAAAACATCAATCTTAATGCCCAGAGACATAACCCTTTCGACGGCTCCGTCAAGAACCACCACCAGGGGACTCCACTCCAGCAATTGCTCAAGCAGGCTGATGGAACAGGCTTCTCCGTTGGCAATGATCAATGCCGGCTCCTGCTTTTCTCTTACAACGTGATGTGATGACATATCTATTAAAAAAAGAGGCCCAAAGCAAAGACACTCTGGGCCGGAATAGAACTCAATATATGTAACAATTTATCTTAAGTCAACCACTTCAACACCCGGGTACTTTTTAACATCAAAAGTGAACAGGTTGTCTGCCGCCGGGGCATCCGGCACAAAATTATCTACCCGGAAAATCGTCTTTTTGCCCGCCTTATCCCATATCTTCCAGCTCTTTACACTCTTGTCTTTTTTATTGACCGTAATCTGAACTTTCGCGACATTGGATCCTGCATTTGTGGGTGAAAGCTCTACTACTTCATATACCTGACTTCCTTCTTTCAACTCCTCCTTAAAAACATACTTATACCCTTTCTTATAGATACTGTATATTCTGGTGGGCGAAAAATCTGTATCGTTTGCCGGATTGAAGTCTGTAATATTGACTTCATTGGTTTCCTTCACATAGGTATATATTTCCTTCCCGTTATTGAAAATTTCCTGTCCGGCCATTTTCAACCGGAATTTTGCTCCTTTCACGGTTACATTCCCTTTGTAAGACTGTACAAGTTTCGAATTAGCCCCCTCAACACCATAGGTAAAAGCCGCGGTGAAAGTACTCAGTTTCTGGTATTTCTGACTCATCTGGTCTAAAATAGCCTCCGCCTTCTTGTCCTGAGCCACGACAACCCCTGTGAAAAGTACCGAAAGCATCGCTATCGAAACAAACCTCTTCATAAATCTCTCTCCTTTAGTGGTTAACTCCTTAGACATTAAAAAAATTCATTGGTTTAGTGTTTCTCTTAAAAAACTATTCCTCATTCATCTTACCGGATATCGGACGGGCTTCTCTTCATTCTTTCTCTTTACTCAAACGAAACACGGTCCGGCTTAATTGCCTTCCTGATCCCCCCTTCGAGGCGTCAATTAACGGACGAAATCTGATGCAACACTAATTTCTTTTAAAGCCTTTTAGTATTTCTTCCAGGTGTTCAAGATCCTTAATGAGTACCTCCCGGGCTTTACTACCCTCAAAAGCCCCCACAATCCCGGCTCCTTCAAGCTGGTCAATGATCCTTCCGGCCCGGTTATATCCCAGTTTCATTTTCCGCTGGATCAGGGATGTGCTTCCCTGCTGATGGACGACCAGTAAACGGGCGGCTTCATCGAACAGCGGGTCCAGCTCGGACGGGTCAAAGTCCAGTCCGTCAGGCTCATCGTCACCATAATATTCAGGCAAAAGGTAGGCGTATTCATACGCCCGCTGACTTCCGATGTATTCACAAACCCCTTCCACTTCCGGAGTGTCTACAAAAGGACACTGCAACCGCACCATATCAGAGCCTGTCGACAAGAGCATGTCTCCGTTTCCTACCAGTTGTTCAGAACCTCCGGTATCAAGAATGGTTCTTGAGTCAACTTTTGCGGTCACTTTAAAGGAAAGACGGGCCGGAAAGTTCGCCTTGATCAGACCGGTAATGACATTCACCGAAGGTCTCTGAGTCGCCACGATCAGGTGAATCCCTATCGCCCGTGCCAGCTGGGCAAGACGTGCAATAGGCTGCTCCACTTCTTTTCCGGCAGTCATCATGAGGTCCGCCAGCTCGTCAATCACGAGAACGATATAGGGCAGAAACTTATGCCCCTTTTCGGGGTTTAACTTCCTGTGGGTAAACTTCGCATTGTATTCCTTTATATTCCGGACACCCGCCTCTTTCAACAGATTATAGCGGTTATCCATTTCTATACACAGTGAATTAAGGGTATTGATCACCTTCTTGGTATCTGTGATGATCGCCTCTTCCGCATTCGGAAGCATCGCCAGAAAATGTCTTTCTATTTTATTAAAAAGTGTGAGCTCTACCTTTTTAGGGTCAACCAGAACAAATTTTACTTCTGCCGGGTGTTTCTTGTAAAGCAGGGATACGAGAATCGCATTAAGACCGACCGATTTCCCTTGCCCGGTTGCTCCTGCCATCAACAGGTGGGGCATTTTCGCCAGATCCGCTACATAAAGTTCATTGGAGATGGTTTTACCCAAAACCACCGGAAGTTCAAACGCGGATTTCTGAAATTTCTCTGAAGAAAGCACCGACTTTATAGAGACCATTTCCCGGTTTTTGTTGGGAACTTCTATTCCTATCGTTCCCTTACCCGGCATAGGAGCAATGATTCGTATCCCGAGAGCCGCCAGATTCAACGCTATGTCGTCTTCCAGGTTCTTGATTTTCGAGATCCTTACCCCCGCGTCGGGTACAATCTCATACAAGGTGACTGTCGGTCCGATGGTAGCCTTTATGGAAGAGATACCGATCTGAAAATTATTTATGGTTTTAATAATCTTGTCCTTGTTGGCCTCCAGTTCTTCTTCTGTCACCCTGGACCCTGCGTTGTTGTATTCAGACAGAAGATTAAGCGGCGGGTAAATATATCCGGAGAGGTCCAGTTTAGGATCATAAGGTCCAAACTCACTCAGCAACTGATCACTGTCTTCCTCATAAACAGACCGTGGATTTTCTCCGGCCGGGCCGTCCTCTACCGCCGGCTCTTCCGCGCTTTTTTCGATAGTAAAAGATATTCCGGTCTTTAATGGCTCTTCCTGTTTCGCCGAAACCTCAAAAGCCTTTTCTCCGGCAACGAAAACCTCCTCTTCTTCTGTAATCGGGTAGTTCGTCCTGAATGCCGGAGGGGCCTCTCTTACGGGAGCCTCCACGATGTCATCCGGCTGCTCTTCCGGCCCATCAAAGACCATTTTCCTTCGCGGCTTGCGGGCAAAAAACCGGCCAATAAGATAATCGTCAATCCTGGTCATGCCATGAAAAAACACGGTCCAGCAAAAGAGAATAAATAAAATAAGAAGAATGCTCCCTTTTCCGAACAGCCTGAACAGATACTCATTGACCTGGTATCCGATCCCGCCCGAAAGTGCCCCGGTGCTGAAATCAAAAATAAAAACCCAGAACCCGAGAAATATTGCTGTAAAAAAGAGGTAAAAGATACAGGCTGTTACAAGCCTGTTCAGATTCAACCGGACCGGGTCCTGTCCGAAAACAAGCCTGAACCCCGGGAAAAACAATATCGGAATAATAAAGAAAGAGGCTACTCCAAACCAGCGGAATATAAACCAGTGTGAAAGATACGCTCCAAAATAACCGAGAATGTTGGATGGTTTTTTCCCCGGATCGGCCATGACCTCTTTTACATTCCCCTGAATAATGTCCTGATCAGCATAGCCGGAAAACAGGTACGAAACAAAGGCAAGCAACAGGAGGACGGAAAGTACAAGAAAAAAAGCACCTGCAACCAGGGAAAACTGATCTTTACTGAACCGCTCTGAAAAGAGCGGTTCGGTGCTCTTTGAGGCCTCCGCACCAGCTGACGATCTGGTATTACGCCCCTGCGTTGATTTCTTTTTTTTCCTAAATGAATTTGACATTTTTATAAAGGCTGGGAAAGCAGACTGTGAATGACAAAGTTAGTCATTTTTTGCTCGCCTGCTTTTTAACGCTTTCATTTCTTTTTAACAGGTCCATTAAAATTTCCTGTATATCAACACATTACAATATAGCCTGACGTATTCTGACTAACTGTTCCAGTAAATCCGGAAGCCTCTCGAGATGTAACATATTGGCACCGTCCGACATGGCCGAGGATGGATCGGGGTGTGTTTCAATAAACAGCCCGTCAGCCCCTACAGCTATTGCCGCTTTTGCAATGGTAGAGATCATGGCCGGGTCGCCTCCTGTAATTCCTGATGTCTGATTGGGTTTCTGAAGAGAATGGGTACAATCCATCACCACCGGCACGTTCAATTTTTTCATTTCTGTTATGTTCCTGTAGTCAACAACCAGATCTGAATATCCGAAACTGTTTCCCCGATCGGTGAGAATAATCTGCGCCCCGGGATTGGTATGGCTGATTTTCTCAACCGCAAAGCCCATGGATGCCCCGGAAAGAAATTGCCCCTTTTTTATATTCACGGCTTTGCCTGTAGCGGCCGCGGCCTCCAGAAGGTCGGTTTGCCTGCAGAGAAAAGCCGGAATCTGGAGAACATCCACATAAGCAGCGGCCATGGAAGCCTCGGCAGCCTCATGAATATCGGTAATCGTAGGTACACCAAATGTTTTGCCTACCTCTTCAAGAATCTTCAGGGCTTTTTCATCACCAATCCCGGTAAAACTGTTCAGTTTGGTTCTGTTGGCCTTTCGGTAGCTGCCTTTAAAGATATAAGGAATCTTGAGATGTTCGGTAAGGGTACCGATTTTCTCCGCAATTTTAAGGGCCATTTCACGGCTTTCGATAGCACAGGGGCCGGCGATAAGGAAAAAATTCCCCTGATCATAGCCGGGCATATTTTTGATCTTTAGCATGCGTTTTTAGCGCGTTTTATGAATAAAAAACAAATATCGGAACATTTTGTGATTCAAAAAAACATCCATGTTTTTGCTGGTTTCATTTAAAATCTATTTCTTTGCAGTGTTTTTCACCAAAACTACATTTTTAAAATGTCAGACATAGCATCGAAAGTAAAGAAAATTATTGTCGAGAAACTTGGCGTTGATGAATCAGAAGTTACCGCTGAAGCTTCATTCACAAACGATCTTGGAGCTGATTCTCTGGATACTGTTGAGCTGATCATGGAATTTGAAAAAGAATTCAATGTATCTATCCCTGATGATCAGGCAGAAAATATTCAGACAGTCGGACAGGCAATCACTTATTTGGAAGAGAACTCTAAGTAATTGTTTTTTCTCATTAGTAAGTTCAATATTCAATTGACAAATGTTATCTTTCATTCTCAATTGGATATTGAATTTTTAATTTAAACTAGTTTATGACTTTAAAACGGGTTGTTGTAACGGGCATAGGAGCGTTAACACCTATCGGAAATACTGCTCAGGAATTCTGGGAAGGCTTATATAACGGCGTGAGCGGCGCAGCAAAAATAACCCGCTTTGATGCCACATTATTTAAAACACAATTTGCCTGCGAAGTGAAGAACTTCGATGTGACAAATTTTATTCCTCGCCAGGATGCCCGTAAGATGGACCTGTTCACCCAGTTTGCCGTTGTAGTGGCCGATGAAGCCATTTCTGACTCCGGCCTTGATCTGGAAAATGTCAACAAAGATAAAATCGGCGTTATCTGGGGATCGGGGATCGGGGGTCTCAAAACATTTGAAGAAGAGGTCATTGCTTTTTCCGGCGGAAACGGAACGCCCCGCTTCAATCCGTTCTTTATCCCAAAAATGATCGCCGATAGTGCTTCCGGTCAGATTTCTATCAAATACGGCTTCAGAGGGCCAAATTATGTTACTGTATCTGCCTGTTCCTCTACCAATAATGCTGTTATTGACGCCTTTAACTATATTCGCCTGGGCAGGATTGTTGCCTGTGTTACAGGGGGCTCTGAAGCCGCGGTAACCCAGGCAGGTGTCGGAGGTTTCAATGCGCTGAGAGCCCTTTCTGAACGTAATGACGACCCTGCTACCGCCTCCAGACCTTATGACAGAGACAGAGACGGATTTGTCCTTGGTGAAGGCGGTGCCTCCCTTATTCTGGAAGAGTATGAGCATGCCAAAGCCCGTGGTGCTAAAATCTACTGTGAACTTGTGGGTGGCGGATTTTCGTCTGATGCCTATCATATCACCGCTCCGCATCCGGATGGTTACGGCGCGTTTCTTTCGATGAAAGACGCTCTTGAAGATGCCGGAATGGACCCTTCAGAAGTAGATTATATTAACACGCACGGAACGTCTACTCCGTTAGGCGACCCGCAGGAAATAAAAGCAATAGAAAAACTATTTGGAGAACACACGTACAAAATGAATGTGAGCTCTACCAAATCTATGACAGGACACCTTCTCGGTGGTGCCGGAGCCGTAGAATCCGTGGCTGGAATTCTTGCCCTGGAAAAACAGACCGCTCCTCCGACCATCAACCTGTTTAATATTGATGAAAATATCAATCCTGCCATAGACCTTACTCCCAACAAGCCAAAAGCAAGAGAAATAAACGTAGTACTAAGTAACTGCTTCGGTTTCGGAGGACATAACGCAACACTTATTTTCAGAAAAATATAATTTTGAACCATGGGCTTTTTCCGGTTTGCTCGGCATCCCGGGAAAAGCAAATGTCCGGAACTTTTCATGGCCGTAAGAAAATCTATCTTTGAATTTTTTACAGGAGATTCCAAAATCAGGGATTTCAGAAAGGCCATAGAACAGATCATCGGTGAACGTCCAACAAACGATCTGCTCTATCAATTGGCTTTCAGACATACGTCTGCCTCTAAAAAGACGAAAATTTCAGGCTTCAAAGAGTCTAATGAGCGACTTGAGTACCTGGGAGATTCTGTCCTGGGGATGGTTATTGCCGAATACCTCTTCAAAAAATATCCTTTCAAAGACGAAGGCTTTCTCACAGAAATCCGCTCCAGGATTGTCAACCGCGAATCACTGAACCTCGTAGCCCGTAAAATCGGTCTCGACCGGCTGGTTGAATTCGACGGTCAGCGGGTTGCCCATCAGAGAACATCCATGTATGGAGATGCCATGGAGGCCTTAATCGGCGCCATATACCTTGACAAGGGCTTCCGGTTTACGAAACGGTTTATTGTTAAAAAGCTGATCACCAACTATTATGATCTGGATGAAGTCATTCAGAACAACACCAACTACAAGAGCATTATTCTGAGCTGGGCACAGGCAGAAGGGAAGAAAGTCGACTTTGAAATCGTACAGGAAAAGGGCAAGCACCACAGTAAAGAGTTTATTGCGCAGGTGTCTGTTGATGGCGAGAGGGTCAGTGAAGGCGGCGGATGGAATAAGAAAAAAGCCGAACAGGATGCCGCACGCAGGGCCTGTGAAGTTTTGCTGATTGAAATGTAGCAGCCCTTCTTCTTTATTTCATTACTTTGGTTATCTCATTCAGCCGGTCGATTTTTGACTGAAAATCTCCCTTAAGTTTATTTCTGATCTGTTGCAGATTATCCAATGCCTCCTGAACGGTATCCGGAATAATTTCCTCAAGCAACTCTCTCAGCCTTTTGGCAAATGTTGGCGACTTACCATTGGTAGAAATCGCTATTTTCAGATCTCCTTTCCTTACCACCGAACTAAGATAAAAATCACAAAGCTCTGGAGTATCTGCTACATTGATCCATATTTTCCTGGCTTTACAGTCATTATACACCTGCTCGTTGACCGAGGCGTCGTTTGTGCCTGCTATGACGAGATCTTTCCCCTCCAGCACCTTTTCCTGATATCTTTCACTTAAGAGGCTCACGTGGTGTTTTTGGGCCAAATCTCTGACCTGCTTACTTATTTCCGGTGCAACAATCGTCACACGGGTTCCCGGAGCGTTGCTGAGCAACGCCGACAGCTTCTCATAGCCGACATAACCTCCACCCACAATCAACACGTGGAAGTGCTCTGTTTTGACGAAAATAGGAAATAGATGATTCATCTTATCACAAAAAAAGGGTACTGTAAAAGTACCCTTTTTCTGAATATCTGAGTTTATTATCAGAAGATTTTAGATCTGTTGTCTACGATGTCAGCCTTCTCACGGATAAGCTGTTCAGCCATATAGCCTGGTTGTCCGTTTCCGAGACGAAGCATAACCTGCTCTTTATATAATGAGTAGTCTGCGATCTGGGGTGCCGCGGTTTTAGCTTTCGTCTCCATGATGAAAACTCCGGTCTCACCTTTGAAAGGCTTGCTTCTTTTACCTGCTTTCTGGCCAAATAATACTCCAAGACCAACGGGATCAATACCGGCGCTGTTCAGCATTCCGCTGAAGAAGTTGATTTCATCCGCCTCTTCGACCAATGCTCCGGCACCGTACTTCGCTGAAACCTGCTCAAACTCTCCTTTTCCGTCTCCAAGCTTGGCCAATATTTTTTCTCCTTTAAGATCGTTTCTTACACGATAGGTGATCAGGTCTTTGAAATCCTCTGCTTTCGGCTTATCCTTGTCGGAGGCCGCTTTTACAGCAGCGATTACATAGGTATCTCCGATCATGAACACCCTGTCTGAGACTTCTCCCACATCGGTGTTCCTGTCAAATGCCCATCTGACAATTTCTCTGGCATTCTGAATGGTATTGATGGCCGTTGCCTGGGGAGCAACACGCTCAGCCGTCAGTAAAACAAGTGAATTATCTTTTTTAACCGCCTCATTGAAAGACTTGATATCTTTCACACTCGTTCTGAGGTTTTCGGCATTCTGATAAATCTCGTTGGAGGTGGCTTCACCTACATGAAGCTCTTTGCTGACGGTAGCCAGTTTATACTTCTGATTAGACTTCGGCTCCGTTACTTTCACAATATGATAACCAAAATCCGTTTCAACCAGATTAGGCAGCAGACCCGTTCCGGAAAAACCAAAAATGGCGGTTTCAAATGGCTTCACCATTGAGCCGTTGTTCTGGAAAGATCCGAGATCTCCGCCACTCTGCGCTGTTCCGTCCTGTCCGTTCTGGCGGGCCATCGTTTCAAAGTCAGCGCCTTCCCTGATTTGCTTCAGCACTTCCAAAGCACGGTTTTTTGCCTGAGTTCTTACACTGTCCGGCGCCTCTTTGGGAGCCGAGAACAGAATATGACTTGCTCTGACCGTATACAATGAGTCTGTAGCCACACCATCATATTTGTGAATAGTATAAACATTTCCCTCTTTAAACGGTCCGATAATTGACCCCTGAATGGCCGTTGCTAGACTTTCTTTTACAGCATCACTCAGTTCATTACGCGATTTAAGATACGGGGAACGGATGTCTGAGTTCTGGTTGGCGTATGCCTGAGGGTCAGGCGCCGCCGCAAGGCCTTTGGCCAACTGACGGATATCATCATTCAGGGCTGCGCTGTCCTCTTTGGTCGGAACTACCTGAAATGCCACATATTCGATCGACCGGCTGTCATATCCGTTAAATTCGTCTTTGTGAGAAGAATAATAATCTGATATCTGGCTGTCTGTAACTTTTACGGTAGTGTCCTGAATACTGTAGAAAGGAACATAGAGATATTTCCCGCTGGCTTTCTCATTCTGGGCAAGATATTCATTCTTCGCTTCAAGTGCTGTAACGTAAGTGGTAGCATTCACCAGCTTACCGTACTTCTCTCTCAAACGAAGCAATATAAGTTCCTTTTTGAAGTTTTCCCACACCGCCTTCTGTGCTTCCGGCATTGAATTATTGGCGGCAGAATTAATAAACTGATCATGGGAAGCCTTGTTGAAGTTACCGTTTTCATCAGAGAATTGCTGGCGAACATAAGGGTGCATGTTTCTCGACCCCTGGATCAGTTCTCTAAGCTCATCGGGTGTTACTGAAAGTCCGAGCTTCTCAAATTCTTCCTGATAAACGTTTTCGAAAATCAATTTTTCCCATACCTGATCACGGATCTGAGCCAGCTCCAGTTCATTTGCGGCCCGGCCGGTAGACATTTCATATTGTTGCTTCTGATCCTCCACAAGCCCGGCGAACTGCTGATAATCGATAGATTTACCTGCGATCTCCCCTACCTTGTTGTCATTTCCTCCGAATAATGAAGAATTACGACCAGAGAAAATATCTCCTCCAACAATAAATAAAAGTAAAGCAATAGCAATTACTGCCACTGCAATACCCGACCTTTCTCTGATTTTGTTAACGATTGCCATTTTATTCTATTAGAACTTTTAACTGTAATTTGCTGGGTTTTTACCTATAATTTTTTTGAGGTGCAAAAATAAAGAGATTCCTATTGATTATCAAAGAATTCCAAATCCTAATCTTAAACTTTTTATATGAATAAGGCGAATAACTCCGCTTTGGCAGTCAAATCCGGTGAAAATCAACCCTCTGGCGGAAATCTTTTTTAAAAATTTGCTCCCTTTGTTCTTGTTTTCACCCTGCAGACAAACATATCCGCCGTGATAAACAGGGTGCTTCCGTCTTCTCCCCATGCCACATTTGAGGTAGCCTCTCCTGTATCAATCCTGCCGAGAAGCTTTCCTTCCGGGCTGATCACCAGCACTCCTCCGGGTCCTGTAGAAAAAACATTGCCATGAATGTCTACCTTTAAACCATCCGGCGCACCCTTTAGTCCCTGTTTGGCAAGTGGTGTGGCATCATAAAACAATTTTCCCTTACCAAGGCTTCCGTCTTCCCTGACAGGGTAAGCCATAATATATGCCATCGATACATCTGACTGGGCCACGTAGAGTGTTTTCTGATCAAGAGACAAAGCAACGCCGTTAGGCCTTACAAGGTCTGAAATCTCCAGAAAAACTTTTCTTTCGGGCGAAATTCTGTAAACCCCGAAGACATCCAGTTCTCTTGTGGGATCTGTATCGTATCCCGGAAGACCGTAAGGAGGGTCTGTAAAATATACATGCCCGCTTTTTGCCTGTACCAGGTCATTGGGGCTGTTGAACCGCTTTCCATTAAAGTTATCCGCCAGGGTATACTTTCCGCCTGCCGCAAAGGGCATTGCGGTAACTCTCCTGTCTCCGTGTTCGCAAGCCAGCAATTGTCCGTTATTTCCGATGGTCAGTCCGTTGCTTCCCGGCTCATTACTGTAAGGCAGGATGCCGGTGTAACCCGACGGTTTCAAAAATTCCGTTACGGGCTCCCCCGCTTTCCATTTGTAGATAATATTGGCCGGGACATCTGAAAAAAGTAAAAACCCGGAGGACTTTATCCATACCGGCCCCTCAGACCAGTCAAAGCCCTCTGCAATTACTTCTATAGCCGCTGAAGGGTCGAGAACCTGGCGTAAAGCCGGATCAGTCTCCACAATTTTTCCGATCGTTTTACTCTGCCCGAACCCTGAAAATGTCTGAATCGCCGTCATGAATACAAAAATTGTCTTTTTCATGGTTTAAATATTACTTATCGGGTGTAAAAATAGACAATTTTTATTTTAATATTCTCTAGAATTGACTTTTAGACCCTTATTTCATAAATTTATAATCAATACCATAAATCCCGTTAGACATGATTTTTGGATATCATTCTGTTGGTCATTCACAGACAGACCTTAAGGAGTTGAAGACCCTTGTCAGGCAAGGGGAGGGTTTAAATATCGAATTTAAACTGAAAAGCAATCATCCTGAAAAAATCATCCGGGAAGTCGTAGCTTTTGCCAATTCCAATGGCGGAAAACTCCTCATCGGCGTAAGCGACGATAAGCTCATCAAGGGCCTAAAATATGCTGAAGAGGATGAATACGTAATCACCAGGAATATAGAAAAGTACATTTATCCTGCCATTGATTATACTATAAAACGGATCCGGGTAGAAGAAGACCGTGACGTTTTGGTCTATCACATCAAAGCAAGCCCGTTCAAGCCGCATTATGTGGATCTTGACGGACATCCGGAAAACCGCAAGGCTTATATAAGAATTGAAGACAAATCCATACAGGCCAGCCGCGAAATGCGGGAAATTCTGAAAGGGCAACGCAAAGAAAAGAATCTCCGGTTTACTTTCGGAGAAAAAGAAAAGACCCTTTTTCAATATCTGGACATACATCAGCACATTACCGTCAATACCTTTGCACGGATTGCCAATATCCCGCTTAAACTGGCCAGCAGGACCCTGGTATTGCTGGTGCTCACTCAGGTACTGAAAGTGCTTCCGAACGAAATGGAAGACCTTTACATGGCAGTACAGCCCCATACATGAAAAAAGAGGGTTTCCCCTCTCTTTTCCTTACGGGCCGATCTGCACGTTTTTGCCTGATCAGGCACATAACCGCTTAAGTTAACAGACGTTACCGCTTGTCGCAGAACAGCTCCGTAAATCTTTTACGGATTAAGAATCTTACCGTCTTTATCAAACTTTACGGTCTGACGGTCTGGTCCTTTTGTGATATTCACCTCATAATATTCCGTACCGTCTTCGGTGACATAGAAAGCCGTCGTGACTTCCCAATCTTTAAACTGATCTGCCAGCACCGTTTTGATCGGCTGAGGCAGGTCTTCCGGTTTAACAGGGGTTTTGTCTTTCAAAAGCCCGTTTTCCTGAATGGTTACCGGCGTGAATGTTTCAGCATAAACACCTGAAGCAGTGGTTAATGCCAACGCGACTACAGCAATGATTACCCTTTTCATATTTCTTCAGTTTTAAGTGAACAATTATTTGATCTTAAACCTAAAAAAACCATGCCTTAAGACAAAAAGCCCTTAATTCGCTATATATAAGCGTATTATTACGTTTTTTCTTACTTATCGGGTCTGAATTGTTTCTCAAAATGTAGAAATATGTCTTCATTTGTGAAGCGGAACGGTTTTTTATACTCTTACCTTAAAACTACTCTGCTCACTACTTCCCCTCCTGATCCTTTGATTCTGACCAGATACTGACCCTGGGAAATGGTGGCACCTTCATTTCCAGTAAACCATCCTCATTTCGCTCAAAAGACAAAACTGTCACATTTCCCGCAGCAGGCATGCGTTCCACGGAAGAAACCGTCTCCTCATAATACAAAACTCTGAATTTACGGTCCGGAGTTAGCGGGTTCGGGAAAGCCAGACCCGGCCGCAAAAGCCTTTCATCCGAAAGAAAAACAGATACAATCCTTGACACCTGCCATTGTCCGTCTGGATCAACTGATAATCGTTAAATCCGCTCCACGGCGTTGTATGAATAAAGCGATAATGTGTTTTTTCAAAGCTGCTCTCCATAGTAGTGATACGGCCGGACTCCCTAAAAGGACGGGACGGATCAGGTCCGTGCAAAATGAGAAATTCTCCGCTCCCAGACTCTTCCGATGTAGTCCAGCTAAGGTTTACCTGTCTCAGCTCTGCCGCAGCCTCCAGCTTTTCGAGTTTTACCGGAAGGGGGTTTGCCTGGCTGTTGTAACTGCAGGAGGCATCCACTGAAGACCACTATTCCCGCAAGGAGTGTATCCGGAACCTGTAACCAGGCCCAGGCCCATAAACCCTTCTGTTCCGTTTATTCCCCGTGTTGTCTGTAAAGCCTGATCCTGCCCGGGCCGATGTCCTGTATCAGCGCTGCTTCTCTATGCCCGAGGAAGATGAAGCCACTGTACAGCCATGAGAATAAGGCCTGTTCGACCACAAAGGCGGCAGACCCTCCGTATGATCTGTTGAGGTTTTCCGAACGACCCATAAATTTTCTGCAGGACGGAGAAAATGCAGCATCAATGCTGTCGAACGATGAATTCCCTCCGGGACCCTGATGCTGAAACAGGTCGTTGTCAAACAGCCATCGGGCAAAATCCCGGGCAACCGCGTCAATGCTGTTTTCGACTGCATCCAGAGGCTTTCCCAAAGGGGTTATATCAGGAATTGTGTAGTTTTCCATTCTCTCTTCATTAATCAGGTAAAAGAAACGCCGGTCATCTGTCAGTGATGCATAGGAAGATGGTAAAACCAGATTACCTAAAACGTTCACCGGTAGTCCAAGCGGGGTTTCCTCTGCCCTTCTGGCAAAATTGAAAGCATTTATAATCTGACCTGCACTTGAGAAAAAAGAGGCGTGTACAAAATCCGTACAACCACTACAGGTAGTCCGATCTACATCAGAGGTAAAATTGGGGGGAGCCTGCGCCAGAACTTTAGCAGAAAAAGCCACGCCGCTCCGATGATCGTCAGGGTATAAAAAGTACCTTCATAAGGGTTTTCCGGCCCTGACTCTTCGGGGAGGATTTCTTATTTCGACGAAAATCTTTATAAAAGTCACCTTTCCGGACCCGTCGTTTACCTTCCTCCGGAAATCATCCGGGCAAAAAACTCAGGAAAATCCATACTCTGATAGATGTAGACCGCAAAAAACAGCATGGACAAAAAGGTCCATAGTGTAATTGCACATAAGGAGACAAAGAAAACTTTTAGTTTCGCGGAAAAAGCATTCTCCTTCAAAAGGGTCACGTAAGCCCAGGTAAAATAAATAACCTGAAAACATAGCCCGAGACTTGTAAACGCCTGGCTTCCTGTCAGACGTGTCAGAGGGAACACCACCAGCGTAAACACAAGGTTTGCAAAACTGATGAACAGAAGAGCGGCAGTCAGGTGTTCTGCATAATTGAGACCTTTATTACGATAAACGGCCCAGAAAAGCAGCGCAAAGAAAGGCACGGCTACCATAGCAATGTTATTTCCATGCTTTGAAAAGAAAACCCGTACTTTTATCCCTCTCTCATAACGTTCCATAGATACCATTTTCTCCTTACCGGGTGGCATCCTGCTGAAAACCTCTTCTGCTGAAGGATAAGTCTGTTTTTCCTGAAAGAAACTGTTTGAAAAAACAAATGCCGCCATCAGAATCAGAAAAAATGTAAAAGGATTAAAGTACTTTTTCCGCTTTCCTTCGATATACTCTGCCGCTACGGTTCCCGGTTGTGTGGCCAGACCTTTCAGCAAAAAGAAAATTCCTTTGTCGGCATGGGTAAAGGCATGGAAAACTTCATGAAAAAATGGTACAGTGTCAGACGGTGAGTATCTGCTTTCTGTCCGCAATGAGAGCAAAAACGACTATCGGGCAGAAGTTTCCTGCCACAGTTCAAACAACCGGAAGAAACGCTCATAATAGATATTCTGATTAAAGATGACGGGCTTTCTGTAACACCTTTATAAAGCCTTGGCTTCTTCCCAAAATACATCCATCTCTGCCAGGGTCATATCCCTGAGTTCCTTGCCGGCTTCCCGGGCTTTGGTCTCAAGGTATTGAAAGCGTTTTTTAAATTTCTTATTCGTTCTTTCAAGAGCCGTTTCGGGATTGATCTCAATAAAACGGGCGTAGTTTACCAATGAAAACAACAGATCCCCGAACTCCGATTCCGCCTGTTCCGGGTCAGTGATTTCACCGGATTCCGTATTAAAGTGGGCCCTGAACTCCTGCATTTCCTCCTCTACTTTCTGCCACACCTGTGCTTTTTCTTCCCAGTCAAACCCAACGCCTCTGGCTTTTTCCTGGATTCGCATGGCTTTAACCAGAGCGGGCAATGAATCAGGAACCCCGCCCAAAACAGACTTGTTCCCCTCTTTCAGCTTAAGCTGCTCCCAGTTGCGTTTCACATCCTCTTCATCTTTCACCTCCACATCTCCATAAATGTGCGGATGCCGGGCGATTAACTTATCGCTGATCCCGTTCAGTACGTCCCCTATATCAAATGCTCCGGTTTCTGAAGCAATTTTTGCATAAAAAACCATATGCAGCATAATATCTCCCAGTTCCTTGCGGACTTCCGGCAGATCATTTTCAAGAATGGCATCCGAAAGTTCATACGTCTCCTCAATGGTCAGGTGTCTCAATGATTCCAATGTCTGTTTTCTGTCCCAGGGACACTTTTCCCTGAGATCATCCATGATATTGAGTAACCTGTCAAATGCCAGGAGTTGGGCTGAGCGGTCTTTAGAAAACGGTAATGGTAGTTTAACAGACATTTTTTTTAGTTTTTCCATTTTACCGCACAACCAACAGGCCTGGTTGCGGGTATCATTACAGGTTTATTACCGATGATACTTTCCAAAGCGTCTCTGACGTAATGCCTGATTACTCCGGCTTTGTCCTGTGCATTATCATCAATCGCTCCGGAATAGCTGAGAATATGCTTGTCCCCTTCTCTTTTCAATACAAAAGCCTGAGGAGTCCTCTGAGCGCCAAAAGCCTTTGCTGTAGTCTGTTTTTCATCAGACAGATACGCAAAAGAGTAATTCTTTTCCTCTGCCCGCTTCTGCATATTCACAAAACTGTCCTCTTCGTAAGCTTCCGGATCATTCGGATTGATCGCTATCAAAGGATAGCCCTTAAAAGAAAATTCATGGTTCAGCTCCTCAAGCCGGTCTTCGTATGCCCTGGAAAAGGGACAGTGATTGCAGGTAAATACGATCAAAAAGCCTTTTGCTGAAGGATAGCTTGCCAGAGAAACGGTTTTCCCGTTAACATTCCTGAGCGCAAAATCAGCGACAGCATCCCCGATTTTGTACACAGCAGCACCGACATCCTGTATTAATTGTTCCTTTTCCCCGGCAGGCACTGGTTTTTCCCCGAAAGCAGCATTGTTTCTGATCATCGCAGCTCCGGAAATCAGTGCCATTAAGGTCAGCACACCTAAAGCTCCCCGCTTCTTCATCGTTATCAATGATTGACCTGCAACAAAGTTAAGCAATAAAACCTTTTTTCCCGGAATGATGCCGCATGACATTTAAAAAAATAAAATGCCCCTGCAGCAAAAAACATCTGCAGGGGCATCTCTATTATAAAGCGGCTCTTCAGGCCTGTGCTCTCCTTAATCTCCGGGCTGCCAGTCTCTCTCTGGCCTTCTCGTTGAGATAATACATACAAGGAATGATTATCAGTGTCAGCATGGTAGAGAATATCAGACCAAAGATGATTGTCCAGGCCAGGATATTCCAGAAAACAGCGCTGTCTCCGCCAATTGTCAGGGCCCATTTCAGATCGATAAACAAGGCCCCGAAGTCAAATGCCAGACCCAGCGCCAGCGGAATCATGCCGAGTACCGCCGCCGAAGCCGTAAGCAATACGGGAGTCAGACGTGTTGCTCCCCCCTGAATAATCGCCTTCTTCAGAGGTAGTCCCTGATGCAGGAGTTCATCAATAAACTCAATGATAAGGATACCATTCTTCACCACGATCCCGGCCAGGGCAATAATACCCACCCCTGACATAATTACGGAAAAGGTTTTGCCGAAAATGATAAAACCAAGTAATACTCCGATAAGACTTAGGATAATGGTCGTGAAAATGATGACCGGTTTTATAATCGAATTAAACTGCGCCACAAGGATCAGGTAAATCATGGCCAGCGCGATGAGAAACGCCGATCCAAGAAAGGACATCGCCTCCATCTGCTCTTCCTGCTCACCCCCTTGCCGGATAGAATATCCCGAAGGGAGATCTATTTCTGAAACCGCCTGCAGAATCTGTTGGTTAATCTCCGTTGCTTTTTCGGCATACTCCGGTGTTACGTCTGAACTTATGGTGATGATCCTCTCATTATCCTTTCTGTTGATCTGGCTGAAAGTAGAAGAATAGCTGATATTCGCCACCGACGAAAGCGGAACATTCCGGAGTACTCCGCCCATATTCATATCCCTGTAAGTGATATTCATACTAAGCAGTTTTTCAACCTGATCCCTGTCATCGGCCTTCAGTCGCAACTGTATCGGATATTCATTTTTATTATCTCTGAACTTCGATATTTCCAGACCAAATAAGGCGGTACGAATCGTAGATGCGATCTGAGCCGTACTGATTCCTTCTCTTGACGCTTTTTCTCTGTCCACATCGATAATAATCTCCGGTTTGTTAGTAACAAGATCAGACTTCAGCTCATCAATTCCCGGAATACCGGCCTTTTCAACCTTCTCAAAAATCTGTTTTTCTATTTCTATCAACTGATCAAAGTCGTCTCCCACTACTTCGAGTGTGATCGCCTTTCCGGTCGGAGGGCCATTTCTCTCCCGTTCAACGGCAATTTCCGCACCCGGTATTCCTTTCACGGCATCCCTTATTTTGCTGAGCATTACCTCTGAAGAAACACTTCCGCGTTCTTCTTTTTTCACAAAAGCAACCGTCACCTTCGACTTGTGAGGCGTGGCTGATCTGTCCGGGTTAAATGGATCTCCGGCGTTTTTACCGACATTTGAAATCACTGAGTTAATGGCATGACCGGCATTGTTGGCTTTAATGACGGCAAATACCCTCTTTTCAATTTCCCGTGTTACCACATCCGTTTTTCTGGCATCAGTACCTACAGGCATAACATTATAGATATACACATAATCGGGATCCCCACTCGGGAAAAACACGACTTTGGGCTTAACAATACCCATCAGTACAAAAGTAAATATCAGCAATCCGAACGTGGAAAACAGTACCCACAGCGGTCTGTAGCCGGTAAGCACCCACGAAATAAGATTTTTATATCCCCCGATAAGTTTAGGAAGAAGTACTTCCTGAAAAGGAATGATCAGCTTTGGTGTAAGAACGAAGTGATTGAAAACATACAATACCGTGATCAGTACAAGTATGTTGGCAAATCCGAAAAGGGTGTCATTTCCGCTGATCGCACTCAGAATGTAAAAAGTAACGGCTGCCCCGACCAGGATAAGTAAGGGTCTTTTCAGTGCCGCAAAGGTTGGTTTTCCGGACTCCGTCTCTTCTTCACGCTTCATAAAAGTGATGGCGAAAATAGGGTTCATCACATAAGAAACAATCAACGATGCCGTCAGCGTGAAAATAAGAGTAAATGGCAGATACTTCATGAACTCGCCCACGATGCCCGGCCAGAAAATAAGCGGGAAGAAAGGAGCAATCGTAGTAAGCGTTCCCGAAAGTACCGGAACAAACACCTCGGATGCCGCGATCCTTACAGCCTCCACAATACTCAGATGTTTGTGTTTATTAAAAATCCTGTGAGAGTTTTCAATAACCACAATGGCATCGTCTACCACAATTCCGAGACCCAGCAGGAAGGCAAACAAAACAATGGTATTCAGCGTAAAGCCCATCAGCATCAGCGGATAAAATGCCAGAAAAGCAGAAAGCGGCACGGAAAGTCCTACAAAAATAGAATCACGGACGCCCATAAAAAACATGAGGACAAAGACCACAAAAATGAAACCCATCACCACCGTGTTGATCAGGTCGTTGATGTCTGCCTTTGTTCTTTCTGACTGGTCTGCCGTAATTTTCACGTCCAATCCTTCGGGTAATCTTTCCTCTTTAAATTCTTCAAGAAGTTTTTCGATTTTTTCAGAAGCAATAATAAGGTTCTCTCCTCCCCTTTTGATGACGTTCAGCGTAACCACCGACTTGTTGTCAAGACGGGCAAAATCCTGCACTTCAGCATGTGAATCAACGACATCAGCGATCTCACTCAGTCTGGCCGTAGCCCCCTGTCCTGAACGGATTACCACATTCTGAAGTTGCTCAACCGACTTAAACTCTCCTTTCACACGAAGGGTTCTTCTTACATTGTCAATGCTGAGCTCTCCACCCGATATGTTAACGTTTTCATACTGAACCGCCTGCTGAATATCCCCGAAAGAAATACCATAAGACTTCATTTTCTGAAGATCAAGGTTGATCTGTATCTCTCTGTCAAGAGCTCCTACAATATCCACACGGGTAATTTCAGGTAATGCTTCGATGGCATCCTGAATGTCTTCGGCAACGAGTTTGAGTTTTTCAAGCGAATAGTTTCCGGCGAGGTTGATGTTCATGATCGGAAACTCCGAAAAATTTACTTCCAGAGCAGTAGGATCCTGGGTAAGGTCCTTGGGAAGGTCTCCCCGAGCCCGGTCTATAGCACTTTTTACTCTTTCTTTAGCAACCTGTACCTCCACGTCTGTCTCAAACTCAATAAGAATGATCGATACGTCCTGAAGGGCATTGGATTTTACATTCTTTACCCCCTTTTCAGATTTCAGCTGTTTTTCAAGAGGCTTATTGATCAGGTTTTCAATGTCGGCTGGGGCCGTTCCTGCGTAAACTGTGTTAACGTAAATCTGGGGAATGACGATTTCCGGAAACTGTTCTTTGGGCAGATTATTAAAAATAGAATAACCCGTCAGTGTCAATAATATGGTGATCAGATAAACCGTTGTCCGGTTTTTGGCTAGCATTCCAATGAAATTATAAATAAATCCACTGTTATGGCTCAGATCGTCTATCGTATTTTCTTGTTTTAAATCTTCTTTCATGATAAACTGAAGTTTACTTACTAAAAATGTTTTTGCGTCTCAGCCTATCAGTAATTGACCGGTTGCCCGTCAACAAGGTCCTGATAACCATCCGAAATGATCATATCGCCGGCACTAAGACCTGAAACGATCTCGATTTCACCGTTATAAGACAGACCGGTTTTTACTTCCCTGCTGCGGGCAACCTTTTTGTTTCCTTCTGTTACTGCCACGAATACAATTGACCCGAGCTCTGTATTCTGGATATAATTCTGGGGTATTACGATAGAAGACGGTCTTGACTGGTCATTGATGTTCAGAATGGCCGAAAGATTAGGCTTAAGCTGCTTGTCAAAATTAGGTATCCTCGCTTCAACAGTAAATGTTCTTGAAATGGGGTTTACCGTTTGACTGACGAAAGTCAGGGTGGCATTAATTTCCTTCTGAAGGTCCGGGAAACGCACTTTTACCACATCTCCTTTCGAAATGGTTCCGGCATAAGTGTCCGGAACATTGGCCACCGCCTTTAAATTGCTGGAATTTACGACCCTGACAATCCCCAGACCCGGAGAAGCCATATCGCCGGCACGCAGTCTCACTTCATCTACAAATCCGGCAATCGGTGCAGTAACAATGTTCATGGCATCCTGCGCCTTTAGTGTTGCTATTCTTCTTTCCAGGGACTCAACCTGTGTTTTTGCCTGAATAAACTGAACCTCAGTCCCGATTTTCTGATCCCAGAGAGCCTTTTGTCTCTCGTAAAGGGTCTTTGCTGTTTCAAGTTGAATCTGAATCTCCTGTATTGAGTTTCTCAGTACACTGTTATCAATCGTTGCAATTTTTTGCCCTTTGGCAACCATGTCACCTTCTTTAACAAATAGCTGTGTAATGGCGCCGCCAATCTGAGGACTGATCAGGAGGTTGTTTTCTGCATCAACACGTCCTGACGCCTCAACGAAATGCATGAAATTGCGAACTGCCAGGGGAGTTACAGAAACATTCTTAACTTTTTCCACCTTGTTTGGCTCCTCTTTCCCGATTTCAGTCTCAAGCTTTTTAATTTCAGCACTGAGGGCCGCTTGTTCTTTCTGTAATTCCGCAAGTTTGCTCTTTTTTCCGGCCAGAGAATTGTCTTCTTTTTTTCCGCAGGCTACGGCAGCAAAAACCATAACAGCTACCAGACTATATTTTGATATGGGTATAAAAATGTTTTTCATTTTATTTTTTATTTTGAAATTCTTCAGATTGTTTTATTTGGATAAAAGTCTGCCGTGTGCTTTGTCAAGATCCACCCTGGCGATCAGCACATCATACAGTGCGGCGAAATAATTGGTCTGCGCCTGTTTGAGATCAGACTCGGCATTAATAATCTCCAGGTTTGTTCCGGTCCCCTGCTGATATTTAATTTTCGCGACCCTCAGCACTTCAGCGGCCAATTCCTGATTCCGGCCCTGGATATCCAGATTTTCCAGTCCGTTTTTCAGGCTTATCATCGCTTGTTCGTTTTGCAACTCAAATGACTCTTTCAGAAGTTCAGCCCCCTGATCTATCTTGATCAGGTTCAAACGCTGTCTTTCTATCTGTGTCTTTTTAAGACCACTGTCATAAATAGGAATATTAATATTCAATGAAAGTGCAGAAGAGGGAAACCATCTTTCAAAAGGATTAAAGCGCGGATTGCTGTGTCCTGCACCCAGAGATCCTGAGAATGCAAATGATGGGAAATACGATTTCTGATACCTTTCTATATTCAGCTCTGTAAGCTTTCGCTGGGTTTGAACCAGGTTGTATTCTACGCGGCTTCCGAAGTCAACGGCTCTGTAGGCTTGTATTCTAAGCGCATTCACATCTGCCGACGAAAGCTTTTCTGTCAGCCTCAGGTCGTCTTTCTGATTGTATCCCATCTGAAATTTCAGCAGTTGATAAGACAGCAGGATCAGGTTGGCGACTTTTTGCTTCTCCGTGATCGTATTATTCCGCTGAACGTCAAGTCTGTCGATATCGATCTTTTCTACAAAACCTTGCTTAAAAAACTCCCTGGTCTGCAAAATCATGGAATCCAGTCTGCTGATGTTTAAGTCCAGCAGCTTGGCCCTCTCCTCGGCAACCAGCACAGAATAATACGCCTTGATTACCCCCTCAGCTACATTTACTTCGGATTGTTCAAGATTCTGGGCCGCGAGTTTACGGTAGGTATCAGCGGCCCTCAGCCCGACCAGCCATGACGCATCGAAAATCAACTGGTTTATTCCAATTCCTGCCTGCCCGGCCCAGGGAACACCAAAACGAAACTTAACTACTTCTCCGTCAGGTGCTGACGGGTCAAAGTTTTTCGCCTCCAATAACTGGGTGGGAACAATCGCATTATAGGTATACTGAAACTGTCCGTTGATCTGAGGCATCCCGGCAACTTTAATCTCCCGGATCTGCATTTCCGCATCCCGCATATCCACACGGGCATTCTTTACGTTGGCGTGGTTTTTTAATGCATAATCAACCGCCCCCTGAATGGAAAACGTTTGTTGTGCATTAAGATTAAACGCATTGATTATCAATAGAATAATCAGAAGTTTTCTTTCCATGCTTTTTCTATTTGTTTAAATTTAAGTATTCAGTATATAATTGTTTTCCTTTTTCTGTTACGATCCCACGGATAAAATGATCAACTATCTGGAACTGTATCTCTGCAAAATTTCCATTCGTACCGCTGAATAATTCGCTGTTGAACGCCAGCTCCACACTCGAAAGACGTATCCATGCCATTATCTCCTGATTTATTTCGGGCCGGTAATACCCTGATCGTACGCCTTCTCTGATATTTCTGAGAATATTGGTCAGATAAAACTTCTTTTGTTCCAGATACAAACTCCATGCCCTCGGATGATATTTCTGAATATCATGTAAGATTCCCGTATTTACATTGGAGATGTTTTCTCCGATGCAGGCCGTAGTTTCAATAATTTCATGAATGGGATCTTTTGATTGCTGATAAATGTTTTCAGAATATTCGCGGTCCTTTTCCAGAAAAAACAAAACCACTTCGTAAACGATGTGATCTTTGTCTCTGAAATGTTGATATATAGTCTTTTTTGAAATGCCCAGCTCCCTGGCCATTTCATCCAGGGTAACACTCCGGATACCGTATTTAAAAAACAGTTCCTTCGCAATTAACAATATTCTTTCTTTCACTTCCACGGAGAAAAAACCCGGGAAACTTTTAAAAGGTTCAAAGTTTCTTTCATTTTTTTTAGATGCCTTTATCGCGGCCATTTTTTCGTTTCCGGCTAAAACAAGTCATACAACTTTGCTGGCTTATAAAACGCTTCGCTTTGGGGCAAAACCTCCCATAAACATATCACTAAAAAATATAACTATTCCGGGCGTGCTTGGGGCTTACTCAGATTATGCGGTTTTTTGATTATACCGTATTTAAAGCTACCTTTGCTGCTGAAAAAGGTAGTTATGTCGATATATAGGAAAATGGTATTCCCCGTGCTTTCCCGGTTTGATCCTGAAAAGGCTCATTATTTTGCCATGAGGGCGTTGAGCTTTATTTTAAAAATCCCTTTTTCAGAAACGGTTACTCGTGCGCTCTTTGAGCTGAAAGACAAAAAGCTTGAAAAAACGGTTTTCGGGTTAACCTTCAGAAACCCGGTCGGGCTTGCTGCCGGCTTTGACAAAAACGCGCAGTGGATTGATCAGTTGTCCTGTCTCGGATTCGGGTTTATTGAAATCGGCACGGTTACTCCTAAACCCCAGATGGGCAACCCCCTTCCAAGGTTATTCAGACTCAAGGAAGACCAGGCGCTTGTCAACCGGATGGGGTTCAATAATAATGGAACGGCTGGTGCCGTCGAAAACCTTAAGAAAAGAAAGTCAGGAACGATTGTCGGGGGAAATATCGGAAAAAACAAGATAACAGAGAATTTTGAGGCCGTTTATGACTATCTGAAGGCTTTCAAAGACCTTTACCCCCATGTCGATTATTTTGTGGTCAATGTCAGTTCTCCCAATACTCCGGGTCTGAGAGACTTACAGGAAAAAGAACCTCTGACCAACCTGCTTAAGACCCTGAAGCGTGAAAACGGAAGGCAATCAAAGCCCAAGCCTATTCTGCTTAAAATTGCTCCTGACCTGACAGACTCCCAACTTGATGATATCATTGAGATTGTAAAGATAACCGACATCGCCGGGGTAATTGCTACCAATACCACGATCTCAAGAGATGGTCTTGTTTCTGACCCTCTGGAAATAGAAGAAGCAGGAACCGGCGGCCTCTCGGGAAAGCCTCTGGCTGCACGGTCGACAGAGGTAATCCGCTATCTGCACGAAAAATCGAAGGGGGCATTTCCGATCATCGGAGTGGGAGGTATTCATTCGCCTGAAGACGCTCTGGAGAAAATTGCCGCAGGGGCGAGCCTTGTTCAGATCTATTCCGGATTTATTTATGAAGGTCCGGGGCTTGTGAAAGACATCTGCAAAAAGTTAATTGCCCCCAGGCCCTGAAAACATTACACCAGAATTACCAATATGACAGTATTACCATATAAAGATAAACAAAGCGGCAAAAAAGAGCAGGTAGCTGAAATGTTCGATAATATTTCTCCCAAATATGACCTGCTTAACCGGCTGCTGAGTGCCGGCGTAGATGTATACTGGCGAAAGAAGGCATTAAGTATGATCCGCAAGTACCCGCATGATCTGGTCCTTGATATCGCTACCGGCACAGGAGACCTGGCCATAGAAGCCGTAAAACAACTGAACCCCGGAAAGGTAATCGGTGTAGACATTTCTGAGGGGATGCTCAATATCGGACGGAAAAAAATCAAAGGGCTGGCATTGGAAAACAAAATTGAAATGCGTCTGGGAGATTCCGAGAAACTTCTTTTTGAAGACAATACTTTTGACTCAGTGATCGTTTCATTTGGCGTAAGAAACTTTGAAAACCTGCTGAAAGGCCTAAAGGATATGTACAGGGTAACCAAACCGGGAGGCGTATGCCTGATTATTGAATTTTCAAAACCGGTCATTTTTCCTTTCAAACAATTCTACTGGCTTTACTCTACCCGAATTTTGCCCCTTATCGGCAGGCTTGTTTCCAAAGATGCTTCTGCTTACACCTACTTACCGGAATCCGTTAAGGCGTTTCCGGACGGTAAAGATTTTGTAAATGTATTTGAAGAAGCAGGTTTCAAAAATGTCGTAACCAGGACCCTAACCTTTGGGATATGTTCCGTTTATATTGGAAAAAAATAATCTTCTTATGCTTCCTGCTTCTTGCCGGCACCGGGACTCCTGTCTATTCGCAGGGCAAAAGAATGCTTCAGCCGTCTTATGACGCTAAAAGGATGCGTTTCGGCTACCTTGTAGGCATGACTTCGTCCTACTATACTATCCGACATAACCGTTCTTATCTTCAGCAGAATGACTACTATTCTATCGGCTCTCCTTCTACTTACCACGTGCGGATGGGTGGATTGGTCAATTTCGTGTTGAATGATCACTTTGATTTCCGGGTACTTCCTACCGTTTCTATTTATTCAAGGGCGTTGAAGGCCGATACCGTTACTATGAAACAAAATGACAAAGCCTGGTTCGAAATCCCTGCAGTGATCAAATACAAGTCGCTCAGAAGAGGAAACACCAGGATGTACATGTTCAGCGGACTGAGATTCGGTGTGGAAACCAACGTCATCAGTTTCGGCGCAAAAAGACGGCAACCCTCTATCCTTTCAACCAAAACCACCAATTTCTCGGTTGAATATGGTATGGGCCTTGAGTTTTTCAGGGAATATTTCAAATTTGCCCCGGAACTTACCTTTTCACACGGGCTCAACAATATGATTGATCCCATTATAAACTCCTCCACGCCTTTGGGCAGGGTTGAAAAACTGAAGATCAATACCGTGAGTCTTGTCTTCACCTTTGAATGATCTGCTTCACGCTGGCAATTTTCTGATAATCCGCTTCATAATTCATAAATTCGTCAACATGGCTGTCCCCCATTTTGACCGTCTCTTTACGGTACTTCATTTCGCTTTCCACCTCTTTTTTTGCGGTAAAGTGCAGTGCATTCACTCCTGCATCAAGAATTTTGCCGGCATTGGCCTCCCCGACTCCGCTTCCTGCCATGATGCAGATCCGGCCCGCAGCCTTCTCTGAAAGAGTTCTGAGCAGATCAAGACCCGCTTCCGCAGTATTCTGCTGGCCGGAAGTAAGGATATTTTCTACCCCCAGGTCGGCCAGTTCTTCAAGGGCTCTGAACGGATCACGGCATACATCAAAAGCCCGGTGAAAAGTGACCGGATATGGAGAAGCCAGACGAATCAGCTCCGATGTCCGACCCACGTCAATGTTTCCCTCCGCATCAAGAAGCCCGAAAACAAAGCCTCCGGGCTTCAGTTTTTTTATTTCTTCTATATCGGCCTTCATTACCTCAAACTCTTCTCCGCTGTAGAGAAAATCTCCGCCACGGGGCCTGATCATCACATATACCGGAATTGAAACAGCAGCGAGCGTTGCCCTGATGAGTCCGTGTGATGGTGTGGTTCCTCCTTCCAGAAATCCGCCGCAAAGCTCAATTCTGTCTGCACCATAACGGTCACCCGCAATAGCTGATCTGAGGGAGAAGGAGCACAATTCCAGCATGATTTTCCTATTCATATTCTTTACCATTTCTGTCAACAATCTGATTATTAATACCTTGGTCGTTTTTGCTTATTTTTTTTAAATTTTACGCACTTTTTTTTACTAAATTCGTTTAAGAGTAAAAGATTTTTTTACTTTTGCAGCCAATTTTGCATTGTAAACATAATAAACAGGCGAAAATATGTATTGGACACTAGAGTTGGTTTCGTATCTGGAAGACGCACCATGGCCTGCCACAAAAGATGAACTGATAGATTATTCTATTCGTTCCGGTGCACCGAATGAGGTTATTGAAAATCTTTCAGAATTAGAGGATGATGGTCAGCCTTATGAAAATATAGAAGAGATCTGGCCGGATTACCCTACAAAAGAAGATTTCTTCTTCAACGAAGACGAGTATTAATTACACGCTCCGCATTGAAAAAACCTTATGAAAGAACTTTCCCGGAAATAACATTGTCCGGGAAGGTTCTTTTTTTTACTGCCATTTCTTTTCAATATCCTCCAGGCTCATTCCTTTGGTTTCAAAAACAATAAACCGGGCGAACAGGAGTCCGAGCAGAACCACAATCATATATATTCCGAAAATTCCGCCGTTGTCGCCGAGGCCTGTCGCGGCAAGCCGCGGAAAAGAGAAGGCGACCCAGAAATCGAAGAACCAGTGATTAAAGCTGCCCATGCTGGAAGCAAAACCCCGTATTTTAAGCGGGTATACTTCCGAAATCAGTAACCACCCCAACGGACCAAGACTGATCGCGAAAAAGATGATATAGGTATAAATTCCTCCGACCAACATAATCTGCTGCACCTGTGGGGGAAGACTGTCTTTAAGGTAAAACGCGAGTCCGACAGTGCCCAGGCAAAACGCGGTTCCCAGCAATCCGGTATATAATAACGGTTTTCTGCCCAGTTTATCAAGAAAGCCTATGGCAAAGAGGGTTGCCGCAGAGTTAACAATCCCGACTCCTACCGTTGCCAGCGTTGCAGCCGGACCATCAAAAAGTTTTTTGAAAATATCTGTAGAGTAATAAATGATCGCATTGATGCCGGAAAATTGCTGAATGCAAAAAATGCCGATCCCTATTAAAAGCGGTATCCTGAGTTTTTTGGAAAACAGAATTTTCCAGTCTCCTTTTCCGGCAGATTCTGAATGCAGAATGGCTTTTGTTTCATTCCATTCCGCCCGGGCTTGCTCCGGATCTCTCAGGCGGTTCAACACCTCCATTGCTTCCTTCTCCCTGCCCTTGGAAATCAGCCATCGGGGGCTCTCAGGAACAAGAAACATTCCCGCAAACAGAACGGCTGCCGGAATAAACCCCGTCCAGAACATCGAACGCCAGGCATTTTCCTGGTTTTCAAACACATACCCCACCACATAAGAAAGTAATATCCCCAGTGTAATTGCCAGTTGGAAAAACGTGACCAGGCGACCTCGTTTCTCTTTGGGTGCCAGTTCGGCAATATAAAGCGGCACGGTAGAAGCCACGATTCCGATAGCAAGCCCCAGCAGCAGCCTCCCCGCAATCAGCACCTTCACATCCGGAGCCACTGCGGTAAGCACTGAACCGATCACAAAGATCAGAGACGCAAGAATATTGATTTTCTTTCTTCCGAGGTAATCGGTAAGCGGCCCGCTGATAAAAGGTCCGGCCATTCCGCCCGCGAGCACAGCACTCACTACCCAGCTTTCAAGTTCCGGGGTCAGATCAAAAGCCTCCCGAAGCGTCGGAAGGGCTACATTAATCACACCGGTATCAAAGCCAAACAACAAGCCGCCCGTCGCCGCAATTCCGGCGATAACGTTGATAAGTAGATTTTTACTCATAGATAAAACAGATTTCTGGGTATTTAGAATTGTATTTCGGGTATATTTCCTTCTATAATAAGCCTTCCTTCCGTAGCGTTTCTCACTTCTTCTTCGCTTACTCCCGGTGCACGTTCAAGCAGTCTGAATCCTCCTTCCGGTATTACGTCCAAAACCGCCAGCTCTGTCACGATCTTTCTCACACAACGAAGCCCTGTAATCGGCAACGTGCATTCTTTCAGGAGTTTGGACTTCCCCTCCTTATTCACATGCTGCATGGCCACAATAATGTTTCTTGCCGAAGCCACCAGATCCATCGCCCCACCCATCCCTTTTACCATTTTTCCGGGTATTTTCCAGTTAGCAATATCTCCGTTTTCTGAAACCTCCATCGCTCCGAGAATGGTCAGGTCAACGTGCTCCCCCCGGATCATGGCAAAGCTTTCTGCCGAACTGAACAATGCAGAACCTTCAAGCATGGTAATGGTTTGTTTGCCGGCATTAATAAGGTCCGGGTCAACTGCATCTTCCGTGGGAAAAGGGCCGATTCCGAGTAATCCGTTTTCTGACTGAAGAACGACCCGGATTTCTGCCGGAATATAATTTGCCACAAGTGTCGGAATCCCGATGCCCAGATTCACATAATAGCCATCCATTATCTCTTTGGCGATTCTTTTCGCAATCTGATGTTTGTCCAGCATACCTTTTGATTTTTATTGAGAGACCGTCCTTTGTTCAATCCTTTTCTGATAATTCTTTCCCTGAAAGATCCGTTGCACATAAATCCCCGGGGTATGGACCTCATTCGGATCAAGGGTTCCTGCAGGCACCAGTTCTTCCACTTCGGCGATGGTAATTTTCCCGGCAGTGGCCATCATCGGATTAAAGTTTCTGGCAGTCCCTTTATAAATAAGGTTTCCGGCCGTATCTCCTTTCCAGGCTTTAACCAGTGCAAAGTCGGCTTTCAGCCAGCTCTCCATCAGGTATTTTTTCCCATAAAACGTTCTCTCTTCTTTTCCTTCAGCAACCTCTGTTCCGACACCGGCAGGGGTGAAAAAAGCAGGAATACCCGCGCCCCCGGCCCGGATGCGCTCAGCGAGCGTTCCCTGAGGAATGAGTTCTACCTCAAGTTCCCCGGAAAGCAGCTGGCGCTCAAATTCCTGGTTTTCTCCGACATAAGAGGATATCATTTTTATCACCTGCCGTGTTTTCAGCATAAGACCTATGCCAAAATCATCTACTCCCGCATTGTTCGAAATGCAGGTCAGCTTTTTTACACCTTTTCTGAGCAACGCATCAATACCGTTTTCCGGGATTCCGCATAACCCGAATCCTCCCAGCATAAGCACTGCTCCATCAAAAATATCATGGATGGCATCATCCGGCCCCTGAACCACTTTACTGATCATTTTCTTATTGTGCTATTGTTTTTCAAACCTAATCAAATAACCTGAAGAAATCACTAATTGTTGTAATTATCCTGTTTTAAATGGTGTTTTTCCTATGCCTTTATCGCCCGGATAATTTCGCGTTTCCTGGGCGGTCCCGGATGTTTTTCAACAATAAAGCCCGCAGCCCGGAGGTTTTTCTGCACATAGGATTTAGAACAATAGGTAGTCAGCACTCCACCGCTTTCGAGCAGGTTGTACATTTTATTAAAAATATCTTCTGTCCATAATTCCGGCTGGGCTTCCGGAGCAAACGCATCAAAGAAAACCAGATGGAAACGTTCTTCTGTTTCAAAGGCTTCGAGTCGCCCTTTCACCTTTCTCAGAAGAAAAAAATCGTTGACCCTGCACACTTCCTCCCATGGGCTGTGGTGCAGTTCTCTGACTCCTGTATCCAGACCCTCATACACTTCGGAGGTAAGCGGAAAAGCCTCAAGGCCGGTATATTTGATTGTTTTTTGCTGGTTGAGGGCATAAATACCCGTAAGCCAAGCATTCAGACCCGTACCGAAGCCCATCTCAAAAACATTTAATTCCTGGTATCTTTCTGAAATAAACCTCAGGCCCAGATCTACAAAGACCCTCTCCGATTCTGTTCTGGCACCGTAAACAGAATGATAATGCTGTCCGAACTGCTCGGAATAGAGGGTCTTGGAACCATCCCCACTGGGTGTTAACATGTTAATAACAAAATTTAATCCGTGTCAAAATTAATCCATGAAACCCAATATGGCTTTTCTTTGTTAGAGGTTTTTAGAGTATTTAAATTTTTTATAGTGGAGTCAACGTGTCAAAAGCTGGACCTCAACGGTACAGGCGCCTTTCCCAAGTTATTTCTGGATTACCTGTCTAAAAAAGAAACACTGTCCGGTTTTTACGGAAACTTTCCCGACCTTGAGGGTTTCAGGGCGCAACTGGAAAGCCGTCGGTTCAGCACTGAAAAGCGACAAATACTTGTTGACACCCTTAAAAAGCAATATTCCGGAATTGCTAACCCGCCCGATCTTGACATTTTTCTCGACCCCCGGACCTTTGCCGTTACCACCGGTCACCAGCTTAATATATTTACCGGACCGCTTTACATCATTTATAAGATTGTCTGTATAATCAACCTTTCCCGACGCCTTAAAGAGACCTTTCCGGATTACCATTTCGTGCCGGTCTACTGGATGGCTTCGGAGGATCATGATTTTGAAGAAATTGCCAGCTTTACGCTGTTCGGTCAAAAACATACCTGGGAAACTGCTCAGAAGGGCGCTGTGGGACGGATGAACCCGGCAGAAATAAAAGCCATCCTCGACCTGCTGAAAGACAAACCCCAGGTATTTGAAAATGCATATCTCAACAACGGATCCCTTTGCGGTGCGGTCAGACAGTACATGCACGATCTGTTTGGTAATGAGGGCCTTGTGTCGCTGGACGCAGACAGCCGGGAATTAAAGAAGTTATTCTCTGAAGTAATTAAAGACGATCTCCTTCATCATCATGCCGGCAGAATCGTGTCGGAAACCTCTTCAAGGCTAGAGGCTCTGTCTTACAAAACGCAGATCCATCCGAGAGACATCAACTTTTTTTACCTTGACAACGGCGTTCGTGAACGTATTGAACACCAGGACGGGGTATGGAAAGTACTCAATACCGACCTGTCATTTTCCAGGGAAGAAATCCTCGCTCTGGTTGATACAGAACCGGAAAAGTTCAGCCCTAACGTGGTATTAAGGCCACTACTCCAGGAAACCATCCTTCCGAACCTCGCATACATTGGCGGCCCCTCTGAAGTACCTTACTGGCTGCAACTGAAGCACGTTTTCGATCATTACAAGACTCCTTTTCCCATCCTCATGCCCAGGAATTTCGCCCTGGTTGTCAATGGGGCATCTGCCAAAAAAGCGGAAAAGCTGGGTGTGGGTATCGATGAGCTTTTTGATGACGATGTGACACTACGTAAGCGATTTGTTGAGAAAAATTCGGAAAATTCACTCAGTCTGGCCTTTGAGATTGATGAAATCTCAGAAGTGTTCCGGAGAATAGCCGTAAAAGCCCAGGCCATCGACCTTACCCTGAAGCCGGTTGTTGAGGCAGAAAATGCCAAATTCAACAATGCGCTTGAAAACCTTGAAAAGCGTCTTAAAAAAGCCGAAGAACGTCATTTTGAAGCTTCTGTTACCCAATTACTCCATCTTCGTGAAAAACTTTTTCCCGGAGGAGGTCTGCAGGAAAGGAAAGAGAACTTCCTTTCTTTTTATCTGAATGATCCGTCGTTTCTTCAAAAACTTTTCAGCACTTTTGACCCGCTTGACTTCCGGTTTAATATTTTGTTTCTCTGATCATATCACTCTCTTCTCCAATCCCAGAGCACCACATTCCAGTCTTCTCCGGTAAACTGGTCATGAAAAGTATCCAGTACCTCGAAACCCGTTTTCTGGTGCGCCTTCAGCGACCGGGGATTTTTGGAGGAAATATCCGTTATCAGGTATCTGAATTTTTCTTTCAGGGAATCTCTGAAATGACCATAAAGCCGTTCAACCAGGCCCTGGCCTCTGTAGTCTGCATCCACGCAAAGCTGCCCCACCACTACATAATCTTCCGGCTGTATGGCTTCTCCTTTATAGCTGAGTGATGCAACCGTCGTAAAAAGCCCGCCCAAAAGCGGAATTTCATCTTTAAAAGACGTAAGCATCACTAATGCATATCCCACTACCCTGTCGTGATCCCTCGCGATTATTGAGGCTTCTGCATCGTTCATTCCTTTCAGCTGCTCTATAGAGTGCTCAACGGTAAGAAATCCCCCGGATGACAACGTTTCGGGGCTCAGATGCTTTCGCAGATTCCTTTGCTGCAGGGCCAGTATTCCTTTCAGGTCTTTTTCTCCGGCCGCTCTCGTAATTTCGATCATAATTGCAATAATACAAAAAACCATCTCCGGAAACATCTGGAGATGGTCATATTTATAAAAACAAAATCTAAAGAAATTTCTCAGTAACGATACATTTCTGCCTTGAACGGCCCGTCAACCGTTACACCGATATAATCGGCCTGTTCCTGATCCAGTTTTTCAAGGGTTGCTCCTACGTGGCTCAGGTGAAAAGCTGCTACTTTCTCATCCAGATGTTTGGGCAGAACATAAACGTTTTTCTCATACTTATCCGTATTGGTCCACAACTCAATCTGAGCCAGTGTCTGATTGGAGAATGAACAGGACATTACGAATGAAGGGTGGCCCATGGCACATCCCAGGTTCACAAGACGTCCTTCTGCAAGTACAATAATATCCTTTCCTTCGATATTATACATATCAACCTGTGGTTTGATCACCGATTTGGTATGTCCGTAGTTCTGATTAAGCCAGGCGATATCAATTTCATTATCAAAGTGTCCGATGTTACAAACAACCGCCTTATCTTTCATTTTCTGAAAATGACGGCCTTTGATAATATTCACGTTTCCGGTAGCAGTAACAAAGATGTTGGCTCTTTCGGCGCCTTCATCCATCGTTACAACTTCAAAACCGTCCATCGCGGCCTGAAGGGCACAGATCGGGTCAATTTCCGAAACAAGTACACGGCATCCCGCTCCGCGAAGTGATTCTGCAGAGCCTTTACCTACATCCCCGTAACCGGCAACCATGGCAACTTTACCTGCCAGCATAAGGTCTGTGGCTCTTCTGATGGCATCTACCAGAGACTCTTTGCAGCCATATTTGTTATCAAACTTGGATTTAGTCACAGAGTCATTCACATTAATGGCCGGAAGCAGAAGCGTTCCGTTTTTCTTACGCTCATAAAGACGGTGTACTCCGGTTGTTGTTTCTTCTGACAAGCCCTTTATTCCTGCTACAAGATCAGGATAAACATCAAAAACCATATTGGTAAGGTCTCCACCATCATCAAGAATCATATTAAGAGGCTTTTGCTCTTCCCCAAACCACAAGGTTTGCTCAATACACCAGTCAAATTCTTCTGCAGTCTGACCTTTCCAGGCATATACCTGAATACCGGCAGCAGCGATAGCGGCGGCGGCATGGTCCTGGGTAGAAAAAATGTTACATGATGACCAGGTCACTTCAGCACCCAACTCAACCAGCGTCTCAATGAGTACTGCTGTCTGAATAGTCATGTGCAAGCAGCCGGCAACTCTTGCTCCCTTAAGGGGTTTCTGCGGACCATATTCTTTACGGATCTCCATTAATCCTGGCATCTCGGCTTCCGCAAGTTTGATTTCTTTCCGGCCCCATTCAGCCAGTGAAATATCTTTTACCTTATATGGCAAATAGGCTTTAGTTTCTGACATAAAAAGTTATTTTATCTAAAAAAACAGAATATGATATTATAATTGTCTAAATCTTTTGCAAAACTAATAAATACTCTCTTCAAAATAAAGCTTTTATAGGATTATTATCTATATGCCCGTTCGTCTTTCTTTATCTTTTCATAACTGCAACAAAAAAGGGTACCCGTCGTAACAGGCACCCTTTTTCAGGACTGATCAATAATATCCTTATTTACCATAAAGGCTCTGATAAGCCTTCTCATATTTATCACCGGAAACCCATGAAGGCGCAGAGGCCCTGTTGGCGATAAGCCGCGCCGCATAAGTATATGACTGGGCATATTTAAGCAGATAGGCAAAATCGACAGAGTCGGGGTTGTCTGCAGACTGATGGTAGTATTTATTGATGGCATCATCAAAAGCCGTCATCCCCGGTGCGTAATTAGGCGAAGGAATGCCTTTGGCCGCCAGGCTTACGTTGTCAGAGCGGTCAAAGAGGTTTTGTTCGGGAGCAGGATCATCCACAGCGGTAAGGCCAAACGCCGCTGCCGCCGTCACAATTTCTGATTTTGCATCCGTGCGGCTAAGCCCGATTACCGTAACCCTGCTGAGGTCATTATAGCCTGCACCGTCGCAGTTCAGGTTAAAAACGCATTCTTTAAGCGGAACCAGCGGATGCTCTGAATAATACCGGCTTCCCAGCATTCCCATTTCCTCTCCTGTATAGGCGATAAACAGTACAGACCGCTTAGGTTTCAGGTCTGAAAGTGACTTTGCTGCTGTCAGCATGGCCACCACTCCGAAAGCATTATCTCTTGCCCCGTTAAAAATAGTATCTCCGGAAGCCACGTTTCCTCTGGACGGACCATGGCCTATATGATCATAATGTGCACTTAGCACAATGTATTCATTTTTTAACTTCGGATCCGATCCTTCGAGTATGGCTGCCACATTAGAGGTATGTACCTCTTCTGATTTCTTCGCCGGAATATCAAGGTTTACAGAGGTCACTTTATTTTTGGCCAGGATTTTCGCTGCATTTGAGCTGATCCAGAGATGGGTAACGTTTCCTCCGGCATCCCCCGATGTTTTTGCGCGGGTAGACCTTCTTCCGAAATAGTTGGAAATGGTTTTCCATGACATCGGTGAGTTAAACACTTCAATGATAGCCAGGGCCCCTCTTTCCTTTGCCAGTTTCTGCTTTTCCTGGATAGCCGAAAACATTTGTTGCGGGGTCTTGGATTCGGGAAAACCCACACTGGCAACAATCACTTTTCCTTTGACATCAATACCTTTGTAATCATCGTACCCTTTCTCCGGGTCAACCCAGGCATACTCCAGATAAACCAGCTCGGCCGCAGGGTTTTTAAGACCATCTCCTGACATGAGGACGAAGTCTTCCCCGATCTGCGCAACGCCTTCCGTTGTGCTGACAGTCGCTGCCGCAGGCGGAATGATCGTTTCCAGCTCTACTTTCTGGAGATAGCTGCCGTTATTAGCGGGCTTGAGGCCCAGGCTTCTGAACTCTTCGGCTATGTATCTTGCCGCTACCCAGTTTCCCTGTTCACCGGTTCTGCGGCCCAACAGTTCGTCTGCTGCCAGAAAACGCATGTGATGTTCAGTAAATACAGGACTCAGCTTATACTCGGGCAGTTTTGTAAGTTTTTGGGCATGTACCACCAGGGCCGATGCCAGTGCAATAGAAGTAACAGACAGTTTCTTTAACATTATTGATCTATTAAAAGTGTAACGTAAAACCAAAGATAGAGAAAAAACATATCACAGGATATCCGGATCCTTGCTTTACAGCAAATCAGTCCTCTATCATAAGCCTGTTTTCAAGATGATCATCAAGGTTCAGCCTGTCTATCCCTTTGGCCATCCAGTCGGGCGCCGGTTTTCCTTTCAGATGAAAATCAAAAAACTCCATCATTCTGACAGCATAATCCTTACGATTGGGCAGCTTGGCCAGCCCATGGTTTTCTCCCTTGTATTGCACCAGGATTACCGGCTTTTTCAGTCTTCTTAACGCATTAAAGTATTCAATTCCCTGTGTAAAATCTACGGCTCCGTCAGCATCATTATGCAACATCAGCAAGGGAGTATTCACTTTCTTAACATGATATAACGGAGAGTTCCTGTTATAGGCCTCCCAGTTTTCCCATGGGGCACCGAGACGTCCCTGTGAAGCCTCGAAGATGGACCCGTTGGTTGACCCTGTATTTTTATAAATAAGCCCATACATCGACACCATGTCAGTAAGCGGCGCTCCTGCGGCAGCGGCTTTAAACATCTGGGTCTGGGTGATCAGAAAACTCGTCTGATAGCCTCCCCAGCTGTGTCCGTGAATACCTATCCGGCTTTCGTCGATGATCCCGGTTTTCAGCGCTGCTTTAACCCCCGGTATCACGCACCATACTGCAGACATCCCCGGATCATTCAGCTTATAAACAATATCCGGAATGAAAACAGCATATCCGTTTGATGTATAAACCGACGGATTCCAGCCTGAACCCGAATAGGAAGGATTAGCAAAATTATGGAGCGTCTGAGAGAGTTTCTCATAATAATACACAATCGTGGGATACTTCTTTCCTGCTTCGTATCCTGCCGGCAGGAAAAGAGCGCCCTGAAGCTTATCTCCTTTGTCACTTTTGTAATCAATCAGCCTTACGGATGGCGACCAGGCATATTTTGAAAACTCAGGAGCATTGCGGGTCAGCTGAACAGGCTGGTCAAGTGAGGCCGATTGTGAACGGAAATATTCCGGCGCCTGAACGAACGATTGCCGGGAAAAGACATATGCGTCTGTTTTTCTTGCTTTCGATAAACCTCCGATACTGAGATCTTCCCAAAGCAGCGGTTTCACGGTGCCGCTTTCAAGCTGTGAAACCCCGCTTTTCTTGGTCCACTCTCCGTAAGTACGGAAATACTGGGGCTTGGAAAGGTCTATCCCTTTTTCTTCCGGATCAAGAACAAAGCGGGTCTGGTACCGGATCTGTCCTGATTTTCCGTTACGGGTAAGATTTACAGGAACAGAAATTCCGTCTGCCGGCAACTGCCATACATCCCAGCCGTCGCTTACCAGAACGCTCCTGCTGTCAGAAGTCCATCCGAAAACACTATAAGGCGGTTTTCTTACGTTGTGGTCATCCTCAATGTTGATAAATGAAGTATTCGCTCCTGCTATCGCTTTTGCACTTTTTTCTTTCAGATCATAAATCATCCACCGGCCATCAGACCAGAAGAGAAATTTTTGTCCGTCAGGACTCGCATTGGGTGAAGCCCAGAAGTTCGGAAGATAATGTTTCTCCAAAACCCTTTCCTTCTTCCCTGTAGCGGGGTCCACTACATAAATATCTGCATATTGCTGGCCATCCAGATTTATGTCCAGTTCATAGGATGAAATGTCCTGCCCGATACCGAAGACTTGTTTTGGTGTAAGACTGATATTCCTTACAAGGCTGTCTGCCAGTCTTACAAATTTTTTGCGTTCCGGATAATAAACCGCAAGATGGCTGAAGCTTTTATCTGCTCTTTCCTGCACTTCCTGTCGCGACTGGAGTCTCTTATCCTGCCAGTGCCAGATGGCCATTTCAGGTTTTTCACGATCCGGCGAAGGCTCTGCTTTTTTGGTCGTATCCTGTTTAGCCTTCGCGAGTGCTTTGGAAAGATCCTCCAGCGTCCTGATGCTGGTGTCAGCCTTAATGGTATTCAGTTTTTCCTGCTCCTCCGTTTTGCTCAGGGTTTTGGCAGCCTCTGGTTTCTTTGTGTCTTTTTTAACCGGCTCCGCTTTTGAAATACCAAAAAACACTGCAGTAAGGTCGTCTGACAAAAACGGCGTCCTGTTCGCACTTACTGTCATTCCTTTGGGAAAGTCAAGGGTATCTTTCGCCGGTTCAAAAACAATTACTTCCGGACTCCCCGCAAAGTTTCGGACCGCTATAACACTATAAAGATCCTCTTTGAATTTCTCATCTTTTATCCCTTTCAGCAATGCGAGTCCATCGCCCTGTTCTGTCCAGTTGACAGACTTGTAGGATGCCTTCCCGTTGTCAGCCACATGCGTCAGTCCGGAATTCATGTTTCTCAGAAGAACCCCGTTTCCCGCCTTTTCGGCGGCATCTATCGTAAAAGCCAGCCATTCACCCGACTTATTAAAGGCAAAATCTGCTACATTACCGATATTCTGCACTTTGGTACTTGCCAGGTCTAATAGCAGAAGATCGGAGCCTCTCGGAGTTTCTATTCCCGGAGCAGGACGCCCCGCTGGTACAGCACCGGTAAGATGAATAGCGAGTGCTGAGGCTTTCTCTCCATTGAATGCATAGCTTTTCACCTTGTCAAACTCTGTCTTCTTAAAATCCGACAGATTTACAAGGACAAGTTTCTCGGTTAATGGTTTCCCCCCGGGTGTTTTTGCAGCCGCCTTTTTATCTTTATCTTTTGGATAAACCCTGAAGGCAAACCACCCTGAGTTTTCTGAAAATGTAAAATTGAAACTTCCGGAAGATCCTAAAGCATAGTTTTTCTGCAATGTGTCTCCGGTTTTTCGCAGAATCAGCTCAGCATCCCCTTCGTTGGGAGCAAGCACATACGCAAACCAGGCTCCGTCAGGAGACAACTGGGTTCCTCCAAATGCGGGAATCGCTTTCCAGGAGGCAACATCTTTCCAGGTCATGACCGGTTTTTTGTCCTGCGACCAACCGTGGAAAGAAGAAAGTAAAAAAAGAATAATGGCTATTTTTTTCATGTTACTGTTTGATGAAATAATCATAAATGTATGTATTTTTTGATAAGGTCGCAGCAACAAGCGTGTATTCTCCTTTGGTTTGTCATAAAAAAGAGGCGTTTCCGACGAAAAGCCTCTTTTAACAGCTTCCATGGGCCCTTAATCCTATGATTTGCTTCCCCGGAGATGTTCCACGTAACACATCTGTATGACAATTGTCCTGTGCCTTTTCTATGGCCCTGAAGATCAGAGCTCCTGAGATTCTAACAAGAGGAGTTCCTCTGAAACGAACGCCATCAGTTCGGAAATCCATTCTCTGGAAAAGTCAAACCGTACTCCGGCAGCCTGATAAACCTCTTCGATTGTAACGGTATAACCAAGCTTCAAGGCTTTCAGATATTGCTGAAGGGCTTCTTCCGGATTCCTTTTATAATTTCTCCAGACGCTGATGGCTCCCAGCTGAGCCATCCCATATTCAATATAGTAAAACGGCACTTCAAAAATATGCAGTTGTTTTTGCCAGGCATTTTCCCGAAAGCCTTCCAGGCCTTCCCAGCAGGTAACAGAATCCGAGAACGAGCTATAAATCTCAGACCAGGTATTTCGACGCTCTCCGGCGCTGTATCCCGGATTTTCATATACCCTGTGCTGAAACTTATCTACTGCCGCAATCCATGGCAAAACGGTCAGAATATCTTCCAGATGCTGAATTTTAGCCCTTCGAAGCTCTTTTTTATCTTCAAAGAATACATCCCAGTGTTCCATTGATATCAGCTCCATTGACATAGATGCCAGCTCTGCGACTTCGGCCGGAGGATTTCTGAATGCACTCAGCGGAAGATCCCTGACTTCAAAAGAATGTGCCGCATGCCCTCCTTCATGAACCATCGTAACAAGATCTCTCAGGCTGTCTGTGGCATTCATGAAAATAAAAGGAACTCCGGTTTCCTCGAGGGGATAATTGTATCCTCCCGGCGCCTTCCCTTTTCTTGATTCTACATCAAAGTGCCCCATATTTCTCATTATTCTTATGTAGCGCTTCAGTTCGGGACTGATCTTTTCAAAACAGACCTCTGTCTTATCCAGTAATTCTTCTCCGGTACGGAACGGTTTCAATGCCGGCCTTCCAAGGTCATCTGTTTTGGCATCCCACGGCCGATACTCTGAAAGCCCGAGCCGCTTTTTTCTTATTCCTGCCATCCGGTCCAGCAGAGGGACGACCGCTTCTGTTACGGAACTATGAAAATCGAAACAGTCCTGTGGGGAGTAGTCAAAGCGACCCAATGCATCAAACATATAATCTCTGAAGTTTTCAAATCCTGCATTTCGCGCTACTTTTGTCCTGAGTTGTACAAGATCATCAAAAACTTCATCCAGGTTTTCTCTCTCCGACAGCCTCCTTTGTTCAATCTTCATCCAGGCTTCCTCCCTCAGAGATCTGTTCACAGAAAGCAGAAGACCGGCCGCCTTGGGCAAGGTCATTTCTTCATCGTTCAATTCCACGGTCATCGCTCCCGTTGCCGACTGATACGCTGTCTGCCGCATTTGAATCTGTGTTTCCAGGGAGATGTTTTCTTCTCTGAAAATTTCAGCGGCTTTGCGTATTCCTCTGAGCATTACTTCGTAACCTCCGTGATGGAGCTCATTCGCAAAGGGAGATCCGATCACTTTATGGTTCAGCACATTGGCTGTTTCTGTGGCCGGAGGCTGTATTTCCTCCACAAAATACCGGAAATCCTCCTGCGCTTTTTCATCTGTCGTATCACAGGTCATACGGATATATCGCCATGCCATATTTTCTGACAGAAACGAATCCAGCTCACTTCTGTCAGCAAACCATTTTTCCAGTTCTGCGCTGCTCGTTATTTCACGGGCAGAAAGCTCTTCATAAAAGGTTTTTATACTATCCCATGATGTCAGTTCAAAATCTTCGGGCAAAAAATGTCTGTTTTTCCGTTCTAAAATCTCCATTGGTTTTGTTCTCTTTATTTACAAAAATACTACGATTCCGAGATGATTATGCCCAATCCTGATGAATAAAGGATATTTTTAACAAAGCCCGTTCGGCTATGCTGGTTAAATCAGTCAAATTTTTGCACCTTTGTAGTCTTTTACCTGACAGTAGGGTAAATTTTTTCACAATCTCTGTACGATTTTAATGAAAAGGAATGTTGCTGTTCTTGGGTCAACGGGATCTATCGGAACCCAGACCCTGGAAGTGATCGCCTCTCATCCGGATCTTTTCGGTGTTGAGATTTTAACGGCACAGAATAATGCGGAATTATTGATAGAGCAAGCGGTGACGTTCAGGCCCGCTACTGTCGTTATCGGCAATGAAGCTCTTTATGATAAAGTGTTTTCTGTTCTTGACCCCCTGAATATCAAAGTCTACTGCGGAAACCAATCCATTGCATCTGTTGTTGAAAGTGATAACGTACACATTGTGCTAACGGCTCTGGTTGGATATGCCGGGCTTATACCGACAATAAGGGCGATCAAGGCAAAAAAGCATATTGCCCTGGCCAATAAAGAAACGCTGGTTGTAGCCGGGGAGCTGGTAACACGCCTGGCTGAAGAGCATCAGGTAAACATTCTCCCCGTAGATTCCGAACATTCGGCAATTTTTCAATGTCTTGCCGGCGAATACCATAATCCTGTCGAAAAGATCATCCTTACCGCATCCGGAGGACCTTTCAGAGGACGGGACCGTGATTTTCTGAAATCGGTGAGAAAAGAACAGGCGCTTAAACACCCCAACTGGGATATGGGCGCCAAAATAACCATTGACTCGGCTTCTCTGATGAACAAAGGACTTGAGGTCATTGAAGCGCGCTGGTTGTTTGATCTTTCCGCGGATCAGATAGAAGTTATTGTTCACCCCCAAAGTATCATTCATTCTATGGTACAATTTGAGGACGGAAGTATTAAAGCACAAATGGGTCTGCCGGACATGAAGCTGCCGATTCAGTACGCCCTTGGATTTCCTCACCGTCTGAAGTCTGACTTCAAAAGATTCCGTTTTCTGGATTACCCCCTGTTGTCTTTTGAAGAGCCTGACGTCCGAACTTTCAGGAACCTGGACCTGGCATACAAGGCTCTCAGAGCGGGTGGAAATATGGCCTGTATTATCAATGCCGCTAATGAGATCGCTGTAGATGCATTTCTGAAGGATAAAATCGGCTTTAATGAAATGTCTGACCTTATAGAGAAAAGCATGCAGCAGGTTTCCTTTGTAAAGTCCCCCCAACTTGAAGATTATATTGAAACTGATTTGCAAACCCGGACCTTTGCTTCCGGACAAATCCATTAAGCACTATGGCACCTAAAAACAAAAAGCCGTTTCATGTTATTTACGAGGATAATCACCTCATTATTGTTAACAAATCGGCAGGAGTTCTTGTCCATGAAGACATTACAAGAGACAAGACCCTCGAAGACTACGTAAAGGATTATATTAAAGATACTTACAATAAACCGGGAAGTGTTTTTCTTGGCACCATCCACCGCCTTGACAGACCGGTAAGCGGGATTGTGGTGTTTGCGCGTACCTCCAAGGCTCTGGCCCGCATGAATGAGATTTTCAGAAAAAGACAGGTACAGAAAATCTACTGGGCTATTTCGGAGAAGAAACCGGAGAAAAAGTCAGGGAAACTAACTCACTGGCTGGTTAAAAACCCGGAAAAAAATGTTGTAACGGCTTATGAGTACGAAGTCCCCGACAGCCAGAAAGCAGAACTTAATTACAGGTATATAGGAACAGTTAACAAGCATCATCTGATTGAAGTGAACCCGATTACAGGAAGGCCTCATCAGATTCGTGTTCAGCTGGCCTCAATGGGATGCCCTATCCGCGGAGATATAAAGTATGGTGCAGCAAGAGCGAACAGTGACGGATCTATCAATCTTCATGCAAGAAGGATTTACTTTATGCATCCTGTAAAAAACGAACCGCTGGTTTGTAAGGCAGCGGTACCTGAAAATCCTTTCTGGGAAGAATTCTTAACGTTGGACAAAGAAGATATAAAAACAGAAAATCTCGGATTTCTGTATTAAGAAATGATTTCCTGATTTTCAAAAATGTCAGACGCTGCCTGGTCGAAGGTTTTTTTAATTCCTTCAAACGCGCCTGTAACGATACCCAGAGGCAGCAGCAGCGGCATGAATATTATCCACTGCACGGTCATAAAGAGATTTACTTTTTTCATATTCGTTAGAGTCAACACGTCAAATATAACAACTGTCTATTAATGTTGCAACATCAACGCTTTTTTCTTTGTAAAGTTATAAAAAAAACAACTATTGTTCAATAGTTGTTCCTTTTGTCGGGAATAATTATTTTATATTTCCCTGTTTTCGTACTTTATTAATCCCGATATCAGAACTTCCACCTCACAAAGGCTTCCATTGCTTCATATTCGGCCAGGCCAAGCCTGTTGTAAAGTCCGGCTGTTCCCTGGTTGCGTTCTTCCGCTCTCTGCCAGAACTCTCTTGAGTCTGATCCCTGGAAAACAACACCGTCTTTCTGAGACTGGTGCTTGAATATACCAAAGCGTTTCTGAAGCACCTGATCGGGACTCATCGGAACTGCCATTTCAATTTCATGAATATCCCATTCTGCCCAGGCGCCTCTGTAAAGCCACAACCAGCAGTCTTTCATGAAGTTCTTGTGTTTAAGCAATTCTACCGCGGCAAAAATGGCGTCCAGACACACCTTATGTGTGCCGTGCGGATCTGCCAGATCTCCGGCCGCATAGATCTGATGAGGCTTTACTTCTTCAATAAGGTCTGCAACGATCTTTACATCTTTTTCGCCGATCGGGGCCTTCTGGACTTTTCCCGTTTCATAAAAAGGCATGTTCAGAAAATGGGCGTTCTCTACCGGAATTCCGACAAACCGGCATGTTGCCTTTGCCTCTCCTCTCCGGATCAGACCTTTAACGTATCTTACTTCTTCCGAATCAAGCTCGCTGTCTTTCTTGTTCTTTAAAAACTGCTTGGCATTTTCAAAAATCTGCTCGGCCTCCGGACTGCTGATACCAAACTGCTTATTATAATCTACCACAAAGTCAATAAACCGCAAGGCCTCGTCGTCTGCCACAGCAATGTTGCCTGAAGTCTGATATCCTACATGCACTTCATGGCCCTGGTCAACAAGACGCTGAAAAGTACCTCCCATAGAGATAATATCATCATCGGGATGAGGGCTGAAGATAATACAGCGTTTTTTTGCCGGTAAAGCACGCTCTGGCCGGTTTGTATCGTCTGACCCCGGCTTCCCTCCCGGCCAGCCGGTGATCGTGTGCTGAAGCTGGTTAAAAACATCTATGTTGATTTCATAGGCCTGACCATGTCTGGCCAGAAGGTCACTTAATCCGTTATCATTGTAATCTTTGTTCGTCAGTTTCAGAATAGGCTTGCCCAGGCTCAGAGAAAGGCTGGTAACCGCCTTCTTGACCATAGGCCCGGTCCAGTCGACATCCTCCACAAGCCAGGGGGTCTTCACCCGCTTCAGTTCTGAAGCCGCTGCGTTATCTACAATAAACAGTACATTGGGGTGAGTCTGCAGGTACGAGGACGGATTATGCTCCGTTACCGAACCCTCAACCGCTTCTGCAATCACTTCTGCTTTTCTTTCTCCCCAGGCCAGCAACACAACTCTTTTGGCACTGAGGATTTTCGAAACACCCAACGTTATTGCTTTCTTCGGTACTTTGGATAATTCTCCACCGAAATCCATTGTTGCTGCTGCTCTCGTTGAATGATCCAGCATCATGAGCCGGGTCTTGGAATTAATGAGTGAGCCGGGTTCATTAAACCCGATATGACCATTTCCACCGATTCCGAGCAACTGAAAATCCAGTCCGCCAAGGTTGTCTATCTTTCGTTCATATTCCTTACAAAAGTCACTGATCCTGTTCTGTGGTAAGGTTCCGTCGGGAATAAAATAGTTTTCTTTTGGAATATCTACATGATCAAACAGCTGTTCCTTCATGAACCTCCAGTAACTCTGAACAGCATCAGGCTCCATGGGATAATATTCATCCAGGTTAAAGCTGATAACGTTTTTAAAACTGAGTCCTTCCTGCTTATGCATTCTTATCAGCTCTGCATAAACGGTTTTAGGCGAAGATCCGGTTGCAAGTCCCAGGACGCAATTCTGTCCTGCCTTGGCCTTTTCGCGTATCAGCCCGGCAATTTCAAGGGCTACGGCTTTGGAAGCCTGTTTAGGATCCTGGTAAATCCTGGTGGGGATTTTTTCGTAAGCAATAGGCTCTTTAACCTGTATATTGTCCATAATGAATTGTATTTTCTGCAAAAATATTCAAAAAATTAAGAACGGCAGGCCATTTTTAATTTTTTTTAAAAACTATGGTTGTTCCTTTGTTTGCAATTACTTCTGCTGCAGGTAACCGGATCAAGCGGTATGCAATTTTATATTTTTTGTGGCATTAGTCCAAAAATAGTTTCGCAGAAGCCTACATAAGATTTAGTCCGTGAACCTGATAGGGTTTTAATAATGCCTCCTCCGGAGCAAGTTCTGTTATAAGAACGTCTATCTCGCTGATCGGGGATACCTTCAGCTTCATGACGGTATTGAGTTTTTCTGAAATCGCAAGAATGGCCACTTTGCTGGACGCTTTAAACATGGCTCTTTTTACTTCAACGGTTTCCCACTCCAGGTCAGTAATCCCTTCGTTAATGTCTATGGCGTTCGTTCCCATTACACAGAGGTCTGCTTTGATCTCTGCTAACTTCAGAAAAGCATCCCCTCCGATTACCGTTTGACTGTAATTAGAAATTTTTCCTCCCAGAATAATCGTTTCTATGTTGGTTTTTTCCAGGAGTTCGATACTGGTCATCGGGTTTACGGTCACAAAAGTAGCCTTGAGGTTTTCCGGAATAAGCTTTACAAATTCTCTCACGGTGGTCCCCCCTCCTACCAAAACCAGCATTCCGTCTCTCAACAGAGAAATGGCTTTGCGGGCGATGATCATTTTATTCTCATGTGCGTAGCTTGTTTTGGCAGAAAACGGGAAGTGGTGGTTGGCTCTGGCCATTGCCCCTCCTCTTATTTTGCTGATCATATTTTTTTCAGCAAGTTCATTCAGATCTCTCCTGATGGTGTCTTCCGACACATTCAGCAGACCGGCAAGCTCTTCAAACGTGACACGTGAGTGTACATTGATGTGTCTGAGGATAATATTTTTCCTTTCTTTTTTTAACAGGTTTGCCATAATATCAGGCAGGTTGAATAATGAATAAATCCGGGCAAGTGAGATATTTAATATTTCTCAGGGAAAAATACAAATTTATCTTTATTGCCCGGATATTCTTTTTTCAGATTCACAAAGCCGGATCAGTCGGTGTGCTGGTATTGTTGTTTCTTTCCGTTTGAGGATAAGGATAGAAATTTCTGGTCCTTTCCGTTGACGGACGTCCGAGTCTTCTGCTGTCTTCCAGTCTCAGTCCGGATAAAAACAGTTCTATACACCTTTGACGGAAAATTTCTGTCAGAACTGCCTCCTGTGTAAGTGCTCCGCTGTAAGGACTAAGGCCCGCATTCACACCCCAGGCATCGTTGGTCTTTGTTCTTACCTTATTCAGTTCGGTTACGGCGTCAGCAATAACTCCCGCTTTGGCTCTTGCCTCTGCTTTGATCAGCAGCATTTCTCCCGGAAGATAAACGGGAACAACCGCACTGTTGGCCGTAAAAAAGCTGGCTCTTGCGGCATTGGCACCCGCAGTAGTGTTGTAATAAAATGCTTTTCTTCCATCTGTAGCCTCCGGTGCAAGCGCTGAAGGCAGACCGAAGTCCGCGGTCGACTCTGTTACGTTCCTGTTGGAAAAACTGGTCTCAAACATCGGATTTCTGCTGATATCATCAAACGTAAATCCCGCTTTTACGCTAAGGTCTACGTTTCCTGCAGCAGTGTAGGCAGCATCAAAATTCCCCAGCATCAGATTATATCTTGCCAGCAGCGCCTGAATGGCGTTTCTGGCGCTGGCCAAAGGTAACACGACCGCTCCGGTGAAAGCCGAAGAAGGGGCCTGGTCTGTCAGACTTTTCGCCGCGATTGTCAGTGAATTAACGGCATCTTTCAGAACATCATCTCTTTTGGTAAAGACGGCGTTAGTACCAACAGCAACGGGTACCTGCTCGAAAAACTGACCCAATGTGCCCAGAGCCAATGCTCGGTAAAAATGTGCATACGCGACTATCCCGGACTTTAGTGCCGGGTCCTGCACATTCGCGGCATTGATGATGACAATGTCTGCATTGGATTTTACCAGGTGTGCCTGGTTCCAGAGGTTGGTAACCACTGAATTATTCCCCTGCACAGCCGTTGTACCCGACTGAAGATTGGCTTCATCTGTATTTCCGACATTGAGATTGACGAGTTCTTTCGTAGTAAGCCCGTTAGCCGTAATATAGGCATACATAACCCCTGCTCTGGAAATCGTGAATTTCTGCTGCAGGCCATTGATCATAGCAATGAGCCCTTGCGGGTCTTTCACTACCTGCTGTTCACTGGCTGCGCCGGGATTAAGATACTCCTGATTACAGGATCCCAGCATGGTTGCCAAAAAAGTGCTGATATATATAATTCGTTTCTTCATGTTTCTGATCGCTTAATAATGGATTAAAATGACACATTGAGTTGAACCTGATACGTTTTCGGAATCGGGACGTTTCCGAAATCAACTCCCCTGAGAAGGTCACTGTTACCGCCGGCATTGGTTTCAGGATCATATCCGCGGTATTTATCCCAGGAAACCAGGTTCCGGCCGATAAGTGACAGGTTCCAGTTGCTGATTCCTTTAAATGGCGGCAGCTGATAGGTAAATGCCAGCTCTCTCAGTTTTACAAAAGAACCATTATCCACACGCCATTCTTCGATCAGGTAATTTGAGAATATATACCCTCTTTTTACCTCGCCTTTTAACTCTGCTTCAGCAATTTCACCAACCCCTACCCCCTGACGGGTACGGAAATCGGCATTAAACACATCTACACCCTGTACAGCATCCAGCAAAAATCTGAAACCAAACTGCTTGTATTCAAGTGAACTGGAGAAGGAACCTGTCCACTTAGGGTTTGGATTTCCGATAATCCCGTTTACAAAACCTCCGGTTGGCTGACCCTTGTCATCTCTTTTTGCTTCAAAAAAAGCGCCGTTCTGAACCCCCTGCTCTCTTTGCGGGAATCCCTGAGCGTTCAGGATCAATTCTCCGTTGGCATCTTTTGCGTAAGGTATTCCGTAAAACAATGATGCGGGCTGACCCTCAATCAAAAATACCGGAGCCCCTGCAACGTTGTTGATAGCAAGCAACGCCGTTCCCAGTTTTTCCACTTTATTCCGGTTCCTGTTGTAGATAAGGGAAACATTCCAGTTAAAGTCTTTGGTTTTTACCGGATTCAGGTTCAGTCCGGCCTCAATTCCCTTGTTGGTCATTTCTCCTGTATTATTAACAATGCTTGTTCCTCCTGCAGAAGCAGCAAGAACCGCATTGACGACAAGATCGCGGATATGCTGGTTATAGGCTGTAAAGGTAAGTCCGACCTTATCCTTAAGGAAAGAGGCATCCAAACCAAATTCCGTTTCCGTCATCCTTTCCGGTCTTACACGGTTATTGGCCAGCTGGCTGCTGGGAACAATCGTATTTTTACCCTGGTAAGAGATCGGATTGTATTGCCAGAACCGGTCGTAGGATCCTATCCCGGTAAGGTTTCCGGCCTGCCCGTAAGAAAACCTGAGCTTGAGGGAACTGAATGCATCTGCAAAGCTGCTGTTTTTCCAGCCGGCCAGATCAGACGGGATAAAGCTTCCTGAGACTTTAGGATATACCTGGTTGGTTTCGCTGGCAGAAAATTTGGAACTTCTGTCTCTCCTGATCGCTCCGGTAAGGAATGCAATGTTTTTAAACCCTACAGTAGCCTGAGCAAACTGTCCGCTGAGATTGTAACGGTCGATTCCGTAACCGGCTGTTATCGTCGATCCGCCATTCAGCGTTTCAATAAACGGCGCAAGGCTTTCTCCGCTTCCTCTGAGCAGCTCCGAATTGCTGTACTGATAACTTGTCCCCGCCAGTAAATTCAGTTTCAGATCATCTGTCAGCTGATTTTCATAAGAAACATTAAGGTCTGTATTGAAAAATGTCGCGGTATTGGTTACTGATGATGCGAAACCATAAGGATATCGCTCTAGTGGCAAGCCTGCCTCTGCCTGGTACGGATAAGGAGGGATGTAGTTCTTTCCGGTTTGTGCATAAGCATCTATACCCACGATCCAGTCTATGGCAAAACCTTTAAAAGGGGTAAGATTCAACTGAAGGTCATTAATTGTTCTGTTAACCGACTGGTTGAACTTCATCGCCTCTACGGTGGTCAACGGGTTAACCCGTGTCGGCTCAACGGCCTTCAGGTTTCCGGCAGCATCTCTCTGGGTAATATCCCAGATGTTATTGGTAATGTTGATGGAGTTGATCGGGCTGTAGAATACGTTTCCGTTGGCCTTTTCGTTGGCAAACGAATTTACATAACTCAATCCGGCGGAAAACTTCGCCCAGTTGGTCAGCCTCTGGTCTACTCTTGCCCGTAATCCGTATCTTGAAAAGTCCGTTCCTTTGACAATCCCTTCGTTTTTGGAATAATTAAGGGAAACGAAATACTGTGTCTTTTCAGACCCTCCGCTAACCGACAGGGCATTGTCGGTACCGTATCCTGTCCTGAAAATCTCATCCTGATAATCATACCGTGTTACATCCACAAGGTTGGTCGCCAGGTTGGTATTGGCTTCTCCGTTTCTGTTGACTCCCACGGTAGTCGTTCCCGGATTTGCAGCAATCTGTGCCGCCGAAACAGACCCGATGGTATGCAGCCTTAATCCGGCAAAACCAAACTGTTTTCCATAGGTAGATATGTAGACCTTTTTCCGAAGCTGATTGGCATTCAGGCTGGTCGTAAAATTAACCTTCGGAGCACCTGATTTTCCTTTTTTAGTGGTAATAATAACCACCCCGTTCGCCGCCCGGGAACCATATTGTGCGGCGGCGGCAGCCCCGTTGATAATATTGATACTTTCGATATCATTCGGATTAATATCTGCCAGCCGGTTTGTTCCAATTCGTGCTGCTGTTCCTACCTGATTGGAAACCGCCGTTTGACCGATATTGGAAGTATTGTTACTGACAACGATACCATCAATTACATACAATGGATCGGAGCTTCCCTGGATGGATTTCACTCCGCGCAAACGAATCGTCAGACCTCCTGACGGATCCCCTGAGTTTTGGGTAATCTGTGCCCCGGGAACCTTTCCCTGAAGAGCAGAAACAAGGTTTCCTGTTCCGGACTTCTGAAGATCTTCCGATTTCACAGAGTTAATAGCATTTCCAAGCTGCCTTCTTGACTCTCTTACCGTTGAACCGACAACCAGCACTTCATCCAGGTTTGTAGCATCATTTTTCAATGTAAAATCCAGCGTAATCGCCGATTGATTTCCAAGAATCAGGCTCTGACTAAGGCTGGCATAACCTATGGATGAAACCTGCAGCTGGTAAGTCCCGGGCTTAAATGTTACCGAGAGCCGGTAGTTTCCCTCGGCATCGGTAGACGTGCCGGCGGTTGTACCTTGTATCTGGACCGTTGCGCCGGGTATCCCGCCTGTTGCATCACTTACTTTTCCACTGATGCTGTAGGCTTGCTGCCCTCTCACATCAATTCCTCCGAAAAACAGCATCAACAGCATTATTGCCGGAAGACGCCATTCGGAATGAATCACACAGTGCTTTAGAATTTTGATCATAATTTGTAAAGAGGTTTGTTTGTTAAAAATAGACTGAACCTGGTCTCTTTGTCAGGGAAAAACAGATATTCTTGCTAATTTTGCAAAAAATTCTGCACAATCACAATAACTGCCAAACAATTTTGCAACCATTTCGAAAAATACGGCTATTTTCTCTTTTCTTTTTGCAAATTTTGCAAATCCTTTTCTCTGTTCGGCTTCTTCTCTTTTCTAAAAAACCAATACCTGACTTTCCGTTTACCGTCGTGTTTTGTCCTTTCAAATGATTTTCCTGTGCTTTTGTACACCATCGCTTTAGTTTTGTTCGTGTATTTAAATAGATCCGGTTTTATATTCTGTTTTTCTGAACAAATACCCCGGGGTTCTGTTAAATTCTAAAAACAACCGGTATCAAATTCATTAAAAGGCATCACAGTATTCATGAAAAATCTGAACCTGAAAATCTTACTGTTTCTTACTGTTTTTTCTCTTTCTGCCAGCGGCCAGGAAAAATTCACACTGAGTGGCTATGTGAAAGATGCATCAAACGGCGAAGGGCTTATCGGTGTAACCCTTTTCAACCCTGAAACCCGTTCTGGTACTCAAACCAACGTTTACGGATTTTATTCGATTACATTGGCTCCGGGTAATTATGAGCTTGTGGTATCCTATATTGGCTATGAGACCTTGCGAAAGAAAATAGACCTCAGGGCAAATACAACGCTCAATATGGAACTCTCTGAAGAACAGCGCGTCCTGAATGAAGTTATTGTTAAAACACGAAAGGAAGATGAAAACATTAAAAACCTCGAAATGTCTGTCAACAAAGTCGAGATGAGAACCATCAAAAAGATGCCGGCATTGCTGGGCGAGGTAGATGTGATCAGAAGCATTCAATATCTTCCGGGGGTAAGTTCCGTTGGTGAAGGAGCCTCCGGGTTCAACGTCCGCGGCGGGGCTATTGACCAGAATCTTGTCCTCATGGATGAAGCTCCTGTTTACAATTCTTCCCATCTTTTCGGATTCTTTTCCGTTTTTAATCCGGATGTGGTAAAAGACGTTAAACTGATCAAAGGCGGTATCCCGTCGGCTTACGGTGGCCGGGTATCATCGATTCTGGATGTGCGTATGAAAGAAGGGAACTCCAAGAAAGCTGAATTCAGCGGAGGACTTGGCTCCATTTTCTCCCGTTTTGCCTATGAAAGACCTTTTGTTAAAGATAAGGGGTCTTTTATTGTCGCTTTACGAAGGTCATATATTGACATTCTTGCAAAGCCATTTCTCAACGAGGACCTGAAGGGCTCCCGGTTCTACTTTTACGATTTTACCGCGAAAGCAAACTACAAGATAGATAATAAGAATACCATCTACCTTTCCGGTTATTTCGGACGAGATGTTTTCGGGGCCGATTTCGGATTCAACTGGGGTAATGCCACCACCACTTTCCGCTGGAACCACGTCTTTAATGACAAGCTTTTCTTGAATACGACCGTTTTCTATTCCAATTATGACTATTCTCTGGATTCTGACCTCAAAAATGAAAACAAAGAAGACTCCTTCGAATGGAAATCCAACATCCTGAATTACAGCATCAAACCCGACTTTAATTATTATCTGAACAGCAACAATACCATTTCTTTCGGCGGACAGCTGATTTACTACTCATTTAATCCCGGGAAAGCCACCGCGGTATCTGGCGGTGAAGGACAGACCATCGGTCTTGATCACAAATACGCAACCGAATCAGCCATCTATGCCGGTAACGAACAGAAAATCAACGAACGCTTATCGATGAGTTACGGCATCAGATACTCTGATTACCGCTACCTGGGCAGCGGAAGTGCCGTTATTCTGGATCAGGAAACGGGCTCCCCCGGTGAGCGGAAACAAGTCAAGGAAATTGTTTCCTACAAACGGGGAGAAACGATACAAGCCTATGGAAATTTTGAACCCCGTTTTGCTTTCAATGCAGGACTTGGCAGGAATTCTTCTCTCAAACTGAGCTACAATCGTCTGGCTCAGTATATACATCTGCTTTCCAATACCACGGCCTCCTCGCCTCTGGATGTCTGGACACCAAGCAGCAACAATATCAAACCCCAGCTTTCTGACCAGGTAGCCCTTGGCTATTTTCAGAATTTTGCCGATAATATGTTTGAGTCTTCTGTTGAAGTCTATTATAAAAAACTGTATCATCAGATTGACTATGTGAGAAATGCCGACCTTCTGCTCAATCCATATGTTGAAGCCGATCTTTTGTCGGGAGCCGGCCGCGCTTACGGTGCAGAGTTTTATCTGAAGAAAAACAAGGGTGCCTTCAACGGCTGGGTAAGCTATACCCTGGCCCGGACAGAAAGACAGGTTAAGGGCTTGAACAATGACAAATGGTTTCCAAGCCGTATTGACAAACTGCACAATCTTTCACTTGTAATGATCTACGATCAGGGAAAAAAATGGTCTTTTTCCGGAAATTTCAGTTTTGCCAGCGGAACACCGGCCAGTTTTCCTACAAACAAATTTATCTGGCAGGGTGTTGCATTGCCGCACAATTACTACGACGAAAGAAATAATTACAGGATCCCTGCTGCACATCGCCTGGATCTTTCTGCAACGAAAAAGAATAAACACGCGCTGTTCCGCAAGGGTGAAAGTGAGTGGGTTTTTTCCATTTATAATGTTTATAACCGTCGCAATCCTTTTTCGGTGTATGTTCGTCAAAATGAAGGCAATCCGGCTCAGACAGAAGCCATCAGGTATTCTGTTTTTGCTTCAATTCTGCCTGCAGTAACTTATAATTTCAAATTCTGATATCTCATGAAAAGTAAATTCATATTCTCTGTTCTTTGCCTTTTTTCAGGTATTTTCCTGATGTCTTGTGAGGATGTAATCGATCTGGACGTCAAAGACGGTGTAGAGCAACTGGTTGTTGATGCATGGCTGACTGATGAGCATCATGATCAAACCATAAAACTCAGCCTTTCTCAACCCTATTTTGATAATTCAGGAATAAAACCCGCCATCGGGGCCACCGTTATTGTTTTTGAAGAAGACAGTACCGCCCATGTGTTCACAGATTCCGGAAATGATGGTAACTACACTTATTCCGCCGATCCGGGCCGTTCGTTTCTTAAGCAGGGCAAGAGGTACGCTCTTTACATCAGATACAATAATGAAGACTACTATTCTGTCTCCAGACTGAACAGAGTTCCTGCCATTGACTCTTTAACCTATGAAGAATTCACTTTCCCTATAGCGCCCGAAGACGGCTCTCCCAGAGACGGATTTCTGGCTCAGTTTTACGCACGGGATTTTGAAGGCGAAGGAGATACTTACTGGGTTCGCTCCAGTAAAAATGGAAAATTAAGAAACCTTCCCTCCCAGATAACCATAGCATATGATGCGGGATTTTCTCCGGGATCGAAATCTGACGGGCTCCTTTTTATTCAGCCCATCCGGCAGTCCATCAATGACGGTTTGTTTTATGATAAAGATACCATTTCCGTAGAACTACGGTCCATCTCCAATGAGGCATTCTATTTTCTGTTGCAGGTCCGGCAGGAATCTTCCAATGGCGGTATCTTCGGCACTCCTCCTGCAAATATTCCGACGAATATTCTGACCCTGAATCCTCAGAGTCAGAAAAAAGCGCTGGGGTTCTTTGCTGTTTCTTCCGTGAGCCGTTTTGAGACTGTAGTAGATAAGTCAAAGGCTAAACCAAAGAAAAAATAAGGGTCTTTTTTTCTCTTATTGCATTTTATTTCAAAACATTACGAATATACGAATTATTAAGGTTACAACAAGTTCCCGTGTTTTTTCCTGATACAAAAGGTTTGGAACAAAAAAATGTTCTTTTTTCAATACATGATTAGAATATAGTGTAAATCTGTACGGTTTTATTTCTTCATCATTCGTTTTCCACTCGCTTTTATTTCAAATGTGGAAATTTCTGATTTTAATCTGCTCCGTGTTGTTTAGTGCGCTGACAGACAAAAATTATACTTCCCCGCCCTACAGTTTTGAAAGAAACAGACCCCTATTCAAAAGAAAAAGTCTGGAAGCAGGCACTCCCGGACTTTTTCCTTTTATCTTTCTTATTTACTTCTCCAGCATTTTAAGAAGGCTGGACAATTTGTCTTTAAGATCTTTTCTATCGACGATAAAATCGAGGAATCCGTGATCAAGAACGAATTCAGCCGTCTGAAAACCTTTTGGCAAATCCTTTCCTATCGTTTCTCTGATTACCCTGGGTCCCGCAAAACCGATAAGCGATCCGGGTTCTGCAATATTGAAATCTCCTAACATAGCAAAAGAGGCGGTAACCCCTCCTGTTGTAGGATCCGTAAGCAGCGAAATGTAAGGCAGACCGGCTTCATCCAGTAAAGCAAGTTTGGCAGAGGTCTTTGCCATCTGCATCAGCGAAAAGCCCGCCTCCATCATTCTGGCCCCGCCCGATTTCGAAATCATCAGAAACGGTGTTTTTTTCTTAAGGGCATGATCAATACCCCTGGCTATTTTCTCTCCGACCACAGATCCCATTGATCCGCCGATAAAACCGAAATCCATACAGGATATCGTAATATCCAACCCGTTCATTTTGCCGTATGCAGTCCTGCAGGCGTCTTTGAGTCCGGATTTGGTTTCTGTTGCTTTCAAACGATCCGGATACGCTTTTGTATCCACAAATGAGAGCGGGTCACCTGATCTCATTTCCTTATCGAGTTCAGTATAATTTCCGGCATCAAAAAGAAGCTGAAAATAGGCCTCTGAACCTATTTTATCATGATAATTACAGTGAATACACGTGAAAGCGTTTTGTTTGTGTTCCCGGGTATGCATTACATTTTTACATTCGGGACACTGGTACCATAAACCATCCGGAGCCTCTCTTTTGAGTTCTGTAGGTGTCTGAATACCTTTATCAGTTCTTCTAAACCAGGACATATAAGCTTACTTAATCTTTTTTTGAACTGACAAATATAAGAGAAAGTCGGGAGGAATGGTATTTGTATTGCTTTTTTAATCGGGGGTAAACTCTATGAGATTATATCAGACCTATGCCTAACCTAAACAATACTAATTGACTTCGGAGTCATCTTTGTAATATCTTATCCCCTCAGAGCCATCCCAATAAATCATTTTTGCTTTTCCCTGTTTTTTACCGCTGACATAGTCTACAATAAGTCTGTCTCCGTTACGATACCAGAAAACACTTTTCTGACCATGCATCTGCCCGTTTCTGAATTTACCCACATACTTTTCTCCCGATCTGAAAAAGAATATTCCTTCCCCGTTAAAATTCCCGTTGTCATACTCTCCTTCATACTTCTTTTGCCCATCGCTGTAAAATTCGACCCCGGAGCCAGCACGCTTTCCATTTTTCCATTCCCCGGCAAATTTTTCACTTGTGCGTGAATTGATCATAACCCCAAATCCGTTTCTGCAGTCTCCGTCAATACAGCCGCTTTTTTTGACAGGTGCCTCAGCTTCCGGAATTCTTTCCGGCAAAGGCTTAATCACAAGATCCGTGATAACAAGATTATCTACGGAGGCTTCCGGAACACTGGCCGCCGGCTCTTCAGCAGCAGAAGGAGTAGATAAAGTGTTTTTCAGATTAGGATACAGATCCTTTGCATTAAGATAGCCCTTTTCTATCGCTTTCAGGCGCTTGGAGCGCACCGGATGCGTGCTTGTAGGGTAATCTGTGGTCAGCTTAAAAATCGCCGACTGAGCCTCGCGTAAGGAGGCTCCCATCTGATACATCACGAAACCTGAGAATTCATCGGCTTCCAGTTCTTTTTCATAGTCGCTTCCTCCCTGCTTGATAGTATGCCCCTGCAGGTGATGTCCGATTTCATGGGCAAGAATACTGAGAGCGGCCCAGTCAGTCTTTGTGAGATCATTTATTTTTTTCATGAATCCCGGGTCATATACTATCAGCCTTTCCCCGTTGCGGGTGGCCGCAAAACAATTATCTATGCTGGGACATTCCATCACATAAAAGTTCTGTTTGAGACCGGATCGTCTTACGATGTTTTCCACGGCGCGGCTTGCTTCCGGTCTTGATGTAAAACCAAGACCTCTGCATATCTCCCTCTCATTTACCGTATTTCCGAAATAGTTTTTTCCGTAGATAATTTTATCGTTTTCCTGAGCAGAAGCCGATAATGTGGATAAACCTATAATCAATGTTGAGAGCGCTGCTATTTTCACCATGCGACTGTTTTAATACTTTTTTAAAACGTATCTATAACTCCCAATATTTTATAAAATTGAGAATCGCCGTTTTTTATTAAAATCGATTGATAATAAATCAGTTAACAAAATCACCCCGAAGTTCTCTGTATCTTACGCGCGCCTGGGCACCGTATATACTTCCGGGATAGTCTTTCAGAATTTGCCGGTAATATTCCATGGCCCTCGACTTATCCTTTTTTTTCTCTTCAAAAACCCTGGCAAGTAGAAACATGGCATCGTCTGCCAGAATATCATATCTGTAGTTATCAATAATCATATTCAGGTCAGTTATAGCTTTGTCTACCTGATTAATCTTCAAATAAGTATTCGCTTTAAGCCACAGTATTTCATCCGCCAGATCATGGGATTTGTATTTGTCAAACAATTGCTCAAGTGCCACCAGGGCATCATCATGTTTATTCTGAAAAATCAGGAGATCCACTTTCGCAAACTCCTGCATGGCTGTTTCAGAAGTATCCAGGCCTGTGTTGTCCTGAATCAGCAGACTCAGCTGCATGGCATCATTGGCAATCTCGCGACTGGTGGCTTTTTTCAAAATGTCCAGAATATCTTTGGCAAGTTCAAACTGACCTGTATAGTATTGCAATCTTGCATTTTTCAGTTTAGCGAGCTCCCCGAGATTATCTTCCTTCTGGCTTTTTTCTACCTGCATATATAGCAATGTGGATTCCCAGGGCTCATTTTTAAGAATATAGATATCGCCCATGTCCAGCTTGCACTGATCCCTGAATTTTATATTATTTCCGGAGGACTGAATCGCGGATTGCAGTATTTCTATTGCTTTATTATGATCATTCAGATAAAAGGCATTCAACAATGCAAGATTTCTCAGCGCTTCAATGGTTTTAGAGGATTTACCCAAATCTCTGATGAGTCCTTCATATTCAGAAATAAGTTCTCTTATATCCGCCATATTCACCGGGTAAGTATTTTTTACGAGTTCCTCCTTACTTTGTATATAAAGTCTTCTCGCTATCGGATAAAAGTCTCCTGCCGGATATTCCTCCATGACATATTGATACATCTTGGAAGAATTGCGGTAATCACCATTCTGAAACGCCAGAGCCGCTAATTCAAAGACTTTCAATCCTTCCAGTTTCAATCTCTTATCTATGGCCTTTGTCTGTAAAAATGCTCTCGCAAACTCATTTTTCTGTACCAGATGCCATATCAATACTTCGGAATAAAAGGTCTCATTGGGATTGGCTTGTATTTTTCCATACAGAACCTTCTCCAGCATCTGAATTTCTGCCTCTTCTTTAATATTATCCTGTATTGTAGCCTGAACATAGCCTATGTTCTGATTTCGCTGCCCGAAACCAAAAACTTCCTCCAGCATCTTTTCTTTTTGGCCGACATACAAATACGACCTGGCCAGCTGTATATCATGTTTATATGGGTCTTTACTCCGGTCCCTTGACAAAAGAAGTAATTTAATAGCCATGTCTATTTTATTAACCCTGTAAAAGTAGTTGAGTAATTCATACACCTGCGCATCTATTTTTGCTGCACTTTCCATAAGAACATCAAATTCCTTTTTAGCCAGCTCAGGTTTTCCGGTGTACTCCAGAAATTGTGCATAATCTGCTTTATAGGATATGATATTCTCGTTAGCCTTAATCTGTCTCTTTATGAATTTTTCGGCCTCATCGTAATCTTTAACTTTCTGGAGAGATAACAGGTAATTATTGTGTATAATCTTAGACTGATCTTTATCCTTGCTTATTTTTTTGTACAGTTCATTGGCTTTTTCATATTCTCCCTGCTTAAAGTAAGCATTGGCCAACTCTGTATCCTGGGCCAGCGCTGCGGCGGCCGAAATCAGAATAATTATGATGGTTTTAAACATAGCCTAATAGAAAAATATAATGTTAATTTTTAAAATTTTGTTATTCTTTATTATCAGTGTGGATTTGTGGATTGTTTGTTCAGCACCAGGGATTTCTGTCTGTGCTGTGGATATTCACCATGTTTTGTGGAAATTTATACATTTAATTAACATCTAGTTTATTCTTTATCAGTTAATTATTTTTTTTGTGGGTAATCTTCCTGTCATGATGTTTATAATGTGCTCTGTCTTTTGGGTAGTGTATAACTTGCAGAGAATTTTTTATAAGCCGTTACTTATCCAGATGAATCTGATTTTAGTGTCACTATGGGATGTTATATTCGTTTTATCCCCATTTTGCTTACGGCATTATACACCTTTATCCTCTATTATTAACATACTTTTCCACAGCTTATTCTTCAATGACTATATCTTTTATCTCAAAGTTGGCTTTTAGTTTTAGAACATCCTTGCTGATAAGTACTTTCTCAGGCATCTTGTTGTGGATAAAGTCTCCCGGGTCCCAGATACCATTATTGTTTTCGTCTATTATTATCCTGATACTGTATGTTTCAGGAATTACATTGTCAAACCGGAAATTGTCAGTAAACTTCATTTCAGAAATAACCTCTCCTGTAGTAGTGTTTACAAGTTGTGCTATTTTGTTAACATCTTTTTCTTTTATCTTTGTACTTCCCTCTATAATACCCACATCTTCTTTTGTAAGAATCTTGTTTTTAATGCTGATTACAGCGCTGGTATCCCCTCTGAAATTAGTGAATGCGGCCGATCCGATTTTAAGTAAGCTATTATCTCCTCTCGGTGTATTTGAAAGTGCTTTGATATGAAGGTGGGTATGATTAATATCTGTCCAGCTGATTTGAGTAATTGGAACAGGGATGGTATCTCTGAGAATACTTATTTTCTGGCTGTCAATTTTCGATATAGGTGTTTCAAATTTAAGGTAGTATTCAAAAGGCACAATAACTCCTGAACCACTTTTTGGCTCAATGTTTACAGGCAAAGGAAGAAGTGTTTTTCTTCTGCTGGTATTGGTACCCTGAGATTTATTGAAGTATATTTTCTGCTCAAATTCTTCGTTTACCTGTAAAGAATCTGTTACCATGATGTTTGCTTTTATTGTATCAGATGCTATGGGGTTATTAAAGAAGGTGATTTCATTTGCTTTGAAGAAGTATGTCAGACTATCATTGCTATTCTGATACTTGACACTTACGTGGGCAGAGGATTTCTCCATTTGAATGGTAAATGTATTTTCCCTGGAGATGACACGTTTTACCTTGTTAATGGTATGATCTGCTTTGTATAATTTAATTACCGGGGTCTCTTTATTGTTGTCCAGATGAAGTGTATCCGGTAGAAAGCCGAGAAGGTCTGTTTTTTGGTCATAGAGGAGATTCAGATTTTTATCTTTAAAAGCGATAAGTCTGTAGTCATTGTTCTTAATATTTTCAAGAAGAAAATTACCTGAGGAATCCGTTTTTGTAAAGTAATCAGGCTTTCTTTTTAAATAGGGTACGGTATCAGTGATATTGTAGATCCCAACAGTAATATCAAACAGAGGTTCTTTGCTCCATAGATCTTCTGCTTTTCCTTTGATGCTCAGAGAATCGATTTTATTACCGGTGCTGAATACAAGTTTCAGGTTTTGGGCGGGATTTCTTTCGTTTATATCTTTAATTCCATTTCTGAAATTAAACGTATAAGTAGTGCTGTCTTTAAAGGGTTGATCAAATACTAATCTTACTCCTCTCGAAGTTTGCTTAAGCGTATAGGATCCGGTGTGTTCCGGTATAATCAGCAGGTCTTGTCTTAAAGAAGAAACATCGATGATTTCGTCAAATTCCAGTTGGAGGGTTTTTCCCTTAAAGTTTAAAGTCTTGTTTTCAGGAAAACTTTTGACGAGTTTAGGAGAAATGATGTCTTTGTCTCCTCCTGTTGGAGGTACAAATTGCGCGCATGAAATACCAATAAGAGAGACCGAAAGTATTTTATACCAGAATTTTAGTTTCATTTTATCTACCCAGGTGTATCATCAGAACAGAAATATCAGCGGGTGAAACACCACTAATGCGAGAAGCTTGTCCCAATGTTTGCGGTTTTATTCTTTTTAATTTTTGTCTGGCTTCGATTGACATGGACGTTATTTTCTCATAATCAAATTCGGGGTGAATATGAAGGTTTTCCAGCTTATTCACTTTTTCGGCCATAGCTACTTCTTTTTCAATATATCTTTCATATTTAACGTTTATTTCAGCTTGCTCTATAATCTCGGGATCAAATAATTGTGTTAATTTTTCTAAAGAACTGCTTACGGGTGTAAGTTCCTTTAAGGTTAATTCAGGTCTTTTCAGAAGATTATATAAGGTTGTCCTTTCTCTTATAGCGGATGATCCTTTTGATTCGAGAAATGAGTTTATTTCAGATGGTTCTACTTTTATTTTCTGTATTTCAGTATAGATTTCTTCAGAACCCTTTATTTTAAGTTTAACCCTTTCTAATCTTTCTGCTTCAGCCAGATTAATTTTATTCGATTTTTCAGTAAGCCTTATATCAGCGTTATCTTGTCGGAGTAATGTACGGAATTCTGCCCGGGAAGTAAACATACGGTAAGGCTCTTCAGTACCTTTATTAACAAGATCGTCTATCAATACTCCGATGTATGCTTCATCCCTTTTCAGGACAAAAGGGTCAAGTTCATTAACTTTTTGATGAGCATTAATACCTGCCATTAGTCCCTGAGCTGCGGCTTCTTCATATCCGGTAGTTCCGTTTATTTGTCCTGCAAAGAACAGGTTTTCAACAAGATGAGTTTCCAGGCTCATTTTTAATTGAGTCGGTGGAAAGAAATCATATTCTATAGCGTAACCGGGCCTGAACATTTTTACATTCTCAAAACCTGGTATTTTTCTTATGGCATTGTATTGAATGTCTTCAGGAAGGGAAGTTGAAAAACCATTTACATACATTTCAACGGTCGACTTTCCTTCCGGTTCAAGAAATATCTGATGACTTGTTTTCTCAGCAAACCGGTTTATTTTGTCTTCAACAGACGGACAATAGCGTGGGCCTAAACCTTGTATCCGGCCATTGAACATAGGAGATCTGTCAAATCCTTTTTTTAGTTCGTCATGAACAGCAGGATTAGTATAAGATATCCAGCAGCTTTTCTGCCGAACGAGAACGGGAGTATTAGTGTATGAAAATTTCTCAGGAATTTCGTCTCCAAGCTGCTCCTCCATTGCGGAGAAGTTTATGCTTCTTTGGTCTACTCTCGGAGGGGTACCTGTCTTCATTCTACCGGATTCGAACCCGAGCCTGACTAATTGTTCGGTAATTCCATAAGCAGCTGATTCACCTGTTCTACCGCCACCATATTGTTTTTCACCAATATGAATCACGCCATTTAAGAAGGTGCCATTGGTTAGGACAACACTTTTTCCTTTTATCTCTAAACCAAGAGAGGTTTTTATGCCTTTGACCCGGTTATTTTCAACAATAATACCAACCGCCATTTCCTGCCAGAAGTCAACATTTTCATTGTCTTCCAGGGTTTGTCGCCATAGGGTAGCAAATTCCATTCTGTCGCTTTGGCACCTGGGTGACCACATTGCCGGGCCTTTAGATCTGTTAAGCATTCGGAATTGTATCATGGTGTGATCACTGATAATACCAGACATACCTCCTAACGCATCAATTTCTCGGACAATCTGACCTTTGGCTACACCACCCATTGCTGGATTACATGACATCTGAGCGATGTTTTGTAGGTTCATCGTAACTAAAAGCGTCCTGGAACCCATCTTGGCTGCAGCATGAGCAGCTTCACAACCTGCATGGCCGGCACCGACCACTATAACATCATATTCGGGAAACATATTTTTTATGTGTTTCACGTGAAACACTTTCTACTTTAGTATTGTGATTTTAATGTTTCACGTGAAACATTATTTAATTCTTTGAAAATAACTATCTGTTTGTTTCTTATAAAAAGGGGTATAGTTTGGTGGAGTTGTTCGGATTAACTCCAACTGTTTTTGTTTATCTTTTCGGAAGTTGTCTAATTCAGGAGGACTGGGCCTGTTAAATGTGACTGCTGTATTAGACTTGCGTTTCGGATCAAGATCTTGCTCTTTTATAGCTTTCTCTGCTTCAAGTAGTCTTGTCTGAATCTCTTTTTGTCTTTTTACAAGCGTGGGATTAATTCTTTTATTGACGAGGTCATTTTCAGTTTCATCCATTTTTTTCTTTATGTCACTTAGTTCATTTCCTAGTTTCTTTCCGGAAGGCGTTCCGTTGAGGTCATCCATCATTCTTTGTACTTCTTTCCGAAGTTTGGCCTGCTCATTGGCAAGTCTGGCAAGTTCTTCAGAAAGTTGTCTGCCGCTTTCACCGTTTTTACCTAAACCTTCCATTCTTTTATTAAGTTCACCTTGCTTCTCTCCTATTCCTTCCATGCCGGGCATAGGCGTATTCCCCTTCTTATCACCTTTTCCGGAAGAAGGCATGCTCATATTCATCATTTGCTGCATTTGCTTGAACGTATCACTGAGCATTAAGGCTAGATTGTTCATGGAGGTCATTGAAAACTGTTGCTTGGCGGCAGCCTGATTTAATTTTCGGTCTCTGATGTATTGAATAGATTCATCCATATGATTTTTCATATCAGTAACTTCTTTTGTGATGAACGCTTCAATCTGCATAACACGCTTAGCAAGCGAATAGAGACTGTCTTCTATTACCCTGGCATCATCCGAAAGTTTTAATTGTTCCTGTGAGTATTTTACGAAACGAGGGTCAACCAAGGAAATGCTTCTGAACTCTTTCATGAGTTTTTCCTGCTCAAACGATAGCTTTACAAGGTTTTCGAGAATATCTCTCAGCGCATTTATATCCAGATCTAGTTGCTTCATCTCAGCACCCTGCATAGATTCTGACATTTCCTGAGCCATGCTTTTCATCGTTTTGGCAGCTTTTTTCTGAGATTTGGCAGACTCTTTATTGTCTTTGCTCTCCATTTGATTTCGGGCATTTTTCTGATTTTCCGAAACCGATTTCTGACTGTCTTTTTTAGTATCTACCTCCTTCTTAAGTTCTTTGCTGAGTTTTTCTATGTCTGAAAGTTTTTCTTTTTGTTCTTCAAATTCTTTGGAGAGTTTTTCCTGCTCTTTAGCTAAGTCTTCAGATTTGGACGGATCTTTTTCAACGTCTGTTTTTTCGGCCAGTTTTTCCTGTTTTTCGGCCAGTTTTTCAAGTTCCTTCGCTGTTTCTTCAACTTTCTGTTTCAGCTGCAGATTTTTGAAAAGCTTAAGTGTACGGTCTATGTCTTTATCCAGGTTTCTGTCGCTGTTTTTTAACTTGTCCAGTTTCTCTATTGCCTTTTCATTTTGTTGTTCATCCAGTAACTTTTTCAACTCCTCATATACTTTAGTGTCTTCGTTTTTCAGAAGGTCATTCAGGAGGTTCTGAAGCTGATCCATTTTTTGCTGCAATTCGGGACTTTGTTTGTTGAACCGGTTTTGCTTTTCCTGCAGATCGCTGAATTGCTTCTGGAGTTCTTTGAGTTCTTTTATCAACTCTTCTTTTTTGCTGATCAGGTCATTGATTTGCTTCTTTTCCTGAAAGTCCATCTCTTTTTTACTTTTCAGGGTTTTGTCCAGCGTCTCCAGCGATTTTTTAAGGTCCTTTGACTTTTTAAGAGCGTCTTCAAACTTATCTTCAGCCTTACTTATTTGCTTTTCAACTTCCTGGTCAAATTCTTTTGTGCTGGGCATACCAAAAGTCAGAACAGGTGTTTTCGTGCTTTTACGACCATTTACACCATCATTGTCCCACAACTGAAGATAATATTCCAGTTTATCATTTTTATCCAGCTGGAATTTGTCAAGAGAAAGCTGATGAAAGAAGGTCTGAGAAAGCGAGGTTTTGTTAAATGGAATATCTATTGAAGCAAATGCAGCATTGTTTTCCCCCTCCCCTTCTTTCTTTTTCCTGTAAAACAGTTTAAAGTCGGTCAGTCCATAATCATCGGATACATTTCCTCCCAAAACAATATAAGAGTATAGAGTGGTGTCTTTTAATTGCTCAATCTGTATTTCAGGATATTTGTCGGGAATAACATTGATATAATAAGAAATATTTTCATCATTGGTTGAAAAAGTATTTTTAAGTTGTATTCTGTAGTTAGATGAAACACTCATTTTCTTTTGATAAGAAAAGTCACCAAACATACTTTTTGTTACCCGGGCCTTAGCGTGATTTTCAAAAAGTAAGAAAAGAGAGTCTGCGTCGGCGGTTTTAAAATCCCAGTCGATAAGGGTTCCTTCCGGTACGATCAGATTACCTACGTTATCATACGCCTCAGATGATTTATTAAGATAAGCGGGATATCTGAGCTTTACATTGAAAGAAAGCAGGTTGGGCCGGGAAATGACCTCCAGGTCAAAAGAATTTGATTTGAAACCCGATGCCAGGAAGTGAAACTCTATCTCATCCTGTACTTTGGAAAAAGTAAAATCATAATTTCTGTTGTCTTTTGACTCCATCTTAAATTTTCTTCCATTGTATACAAGGAATACATCTTCAGGTAATGCGTCTCCTATCAGACTCAGACGAAGTTCAAAGTCTTCGTTTTTAACCGCTTTAAGGTCTTTGTTGGTGATTTCAAAACGGAAAGGGGCTTCTTCAGCGAAATCCTTTTTAAAATATACGATCCGCTCCGTACTTTTTGAAAAAAATGTGGGAGATATGGCAGATATAAGGAGAATACCCAATACCGGAGGAATTATAAATTTCAGATACTTACGGTTGTCACCAAAGTTTACAGCGTCAGCAAATTTAACAAGTTTTAGGTCCGAGCTTTTCTGAACAATACTGGCTTCCAGCAATTTACTGTCTGAAGGATTAAGAGCACTGGCCAGCTGAAGGGTATTCAAAAGCTTATCGCTTACTTCCGGGAAAAATTTTCCGATCTGTTCTGCGGCCTGCTGATCTGTAAGAGGGTCATTGATTTTCAGAAGGTAGAATACCGGCCTGAAGATCATCATCACGAGGGTATATCCTGCAATACCTATAAACGCAAAGAAAAGGGATGCCCGGAAAAATGATCCGAATCGACCAAAAAACTCGAGAAAACTAAAAAAAATGAAGACGGATAGCAAAAGGGCAAAGCCGGTAAGTAAGCCCTTCAGAAGCAGATTCGTATAGTATTTTTTCTTATATTCCTCAATTCTAGAGAATAATTGTGATAAGCCGGAATCCTTTTTCATGATGTTAAGTATTTATAGCTTTAACAGTAACGAAACAGGACAATGATCAGACATAACCACATCCTGATGAATTTTTGCATCTGCCAGTAAATCAGTCATTTGTAAACTGCTTAAGAAGTAATCAATACGCCATCCCAGATTTTTTTGCCTTGCCCCTGCCCTGTATGACCACCAGGAGTACTGATGGGGCTCTACATTGAAATGCCGGAATGTATCCGTGAAACCACTTTCCAGAAAACGGCTCACCCAGGCTCTTTCTTCAGGAAGGAATCCTGAGGTTTTGGCATTGGATTTCGGATTATGGATGTCTATTTCCATATGACAGATGTTAACGTCGCCACAAATGATCAGCCTCTTGTTTTCCGGCAGATTTTTGTGAGCGAAAGCGTGAAAATCGTCCAGAAAGCTGAACTTGACATCCTGCCTTTCGTCTCCCGAGGTTCCGGAGGGAAAATAGGCGCAAATTAATCTAAAATCTTGATAATCAGCCGTTAAAACCCGACCTTCCTGATCGTACTTTTCAATATTCATGCCGAAAGAGACATGGCTGGCAGCTTGTTTACTGATAATTGCCACACCGCTGTATCCTCGTTTCTGTGCAGGATACCAGTAGCAGTGATATCCTAATTCCGTAAATAAAGGTTCAACGAGCTCTGTCTCTGATAGTTTGATTTCCTGCAGACACAGAATGTCGGGGTTCTGCTCAACAAACCACTCTTTTAACCCTTTGGAAAGCGCGGAACGGATTCCGTTGACATTAAAACTTATTAATTTCATGAAATATCAGATATGAAGACCTATTTCTTTACGGAAATATTCGATTACGTAATGTTTGAGGAGGTTTTCCTGTGAAAACAGGTCAAACGCCGGAAGTTGTCTGATAAGCTTCCAATGCGGCCAGCCGTCCTGGTCGTAACCGTCGAGTTCATAATACTCTCCATAACTTAATACTTTACAAACAGCAATATGAATAAGGTCTTGTTTTTCTTCTTTTGAAAAATGTAGATTACCTTTGCCAAGTTCCTGAACTCCTATGAGAAAAAGAACCCCTTTCAGATCAGAGGGTTTTTTCCCGAGGTTTTGTTTCAGAAACCGGGTAAGATGATCCCATGTTTCCTGTATTTCCTTAATTTCTTCTGTCATCCTAACAAAATTCACACATGAAAAAACTTTCCGAGCATCTGCTCAATCTTATCTATCCTAATATCTGTGTTTCATGTGAAACAGTACTTAACACAGCAGAAAAGCACCTGTGTATTGATTGTCTCTTTTCACTTCCCAGAACAGAATCTCACATTTTACCAACAGAATTGGTAGAGAGAAAGTTTTGGGGAAAACTGAATGTTAAAAATACGTATTCATTTTTGAAATTCACCAAAAAAGGTAAAGTTCAGCGTATACTTCATGCTCTTAAGTACAGGAATCAGCCGGAGCTTGCAGAATTCCTTGGTTTTTTATACGGGAATGACCTTAAAGCATTGAGCCTTCATTCTGAAACGGACCTGATCACTGCGGTTCCTTTACACAAGGAAAAACAGAGGATCAGAGGCTATAATCAGGCAGACAGCATTGCAAAAGGCCTATCCTCTGCTCTGGATATACCGTTTGACCCGAAGGTTCTTCAACGGGATATTTTCACGGACTCGCAAACCCGCAGCGGGAGCCGATTTGGCCGTTTTTCTAACGTTAGCGGCGTCTTTTCTGTTCCAGACAACACAATGGTAGCGGGAAAGAAGATCGCTCTCGTGGATGATGTTTTAACGACAGGATCTACACTGGAATCGGCAGGAAAAACCCTGCTGGATCACGGATGTGCGGAATTGTCTATAATAACAATAGCCTCCGCGTATTAATGGCAGAGGCTATTGCGTAAAATTTAAAGAAACAGTATTATAATTTTCTCTTTCCTTTCGGACCTACGGATATCATGGCGCATCTGAAACCGATCGTCGCCGTTGAACTGTCCTGATCAAGGTAACGACGTGTTCCGGGAGATAGCCAATAGGCAACATCATTCCAGGATCCTCCCTTATAAACCCTCAGTTTGTTATCAATGAGAGAGTTGAAATTAGCCTTGTCATAAAGTGCAGCTTCATCCTGGTATTCGTTCCGGCGGATCGGATTGAGGTCGTTAAAGTCCTGATAAGAATTAGGACGGTAAAGGTCATAAACCCATTCGTTTACGTTACCTGCCATCTGATAAAGCCCGAAATCATTAGGCGGGAAGTTGGGATCGTAAACTTCAGCGGTAATGATATTGTGGTCATTTTGTTTACCAGCAATACCCGCATAATCACCACGTCCTCTTTTAAAGTTAGCAAGCATGCTTCCTTTCGAACGGCCTTTAGCTCTCCGCATAGAAGAACCATCCCATGGGTAGATTCTCTGATTAACCTGGTTTTCATCGATATACTGTGTACCGATCATCCCTTTGGCGGCATACTCCCATTCAGCCTCAGTAGCCAGACGGAAAGCAGGCAGAACATATCCGGTTTCGATGGCCACCCGGCCACCGGTTGGTTTTGGTGTTTCGGCCGCCGCGGCTTCAGCTTTATTTTTCTTGCCGAAAGACAATAGCTTCTTCCCTCCGCCCTTATTGTTGCCTCCGTATTTGTTTGCCATGGCATCGTTTACAATGGCGGTTCTCCATTTACAGTAATCTACAGCCTGAACCCACGAAACACCTACTACAGGGTACATTCTGAAGCCGGGATAACGGAGATACTGGTCGACATACTGATCGTTGAAAGACATGGGATTAGCCCAGACGGTTGTATCCGGAAGGGCAGATTCATAGAATTCTCGCGTAGAATCCTGCTGAACAGAATACAGATACTCCAGCCAGTCGATATTCGCAATTTCACGCTCATCCATGTAGAAAGAAGCCACGGTCACGGTTCTTTCCAGGTTATCTCTTGAGAAAGTCACATCTTCTTCGAGGGTACCCATGGTAAAACGCCCGCCTTCAATAAATACCATATTGGGGCCTGCCGGCTGTCCGCTGAATTGCGCTACCTGAAAACCCTCTTTTCCTTTTTTAGCGTAGGCTACTCCGGTAGTACCACTTTTACTGCCCGGGTTTAAGCTCGACTTGTTTTTGGTTTTACAACCCGAAAAAAGAAAAAAGGACATGGTTAACAGGGAAGCACCTAAAAATACTCTCTTCATTTTATAATTACTTTTTAATAGTCGTATTTCAAACCGGTACAAAAATAGATTAAAAATTGCTAATCACTGACCTTTTGAATCATTTATATGTGCAACAATCTTGTCAAACAAGGCATCTATCTTTTCAATGGAAGTGGCATTTTCCACTGTAAATATCAGTTTTTCCTTGATTTGTTTCAGGCTGCATAATTTAGGATTCAGCTTAATGTAATCAAGAACTCTGCCAAATTTATCCGTCTGATAATATTCCAGATGCTTTGATGAAACGAAGAACCCTTTTAAGATATTATTTTTGAGGGTTATTTTTTCGAAACCGATAATTTCAGCTTTCCATCTGACTTTCACAACTTTAAAGAGCTCTTTTACTTCTTCCGGAAGCTTTCCGAAGCGGTCGATGATGGATCGCTGCAATTCGTCGAGTTCTTTTTCGTCTTTCAGGGCGTCGATGCTGTTATACACAGACAGTCTTTCAGAAATATTGCTGATATAGGTATCGGGGATCAGAATCTGCTGATCGGTCTCTACCTGACAATCTTCTATGATGAATTTTCGGGCAGAAAGTTCTTCTTCAAACAGGCTTCTGAACTCCGTTTCTTTTAATTCAGAAACAGCCTCATCCAGTATTTTATGGTATGTTTCATAGCCCAGATCGTTGATAAAACCGCTTTGTTCGGAACCCAGCAGGTTTCCGGCGCCACGGATATCAAGATCCCGCATAGCCACCTTGAAGCCATCTCCCAGATCGGAGAACTCTTCCAGGGTCTGAAGCCTTTTCCGGGCTTCTTTTGTAAGAGCCGATAGCGGCGGAGTGAGCAGGTAGCAGAAGGCCTTCTTGTTGGAGCGTCCTACCCTACCCCGCATCTGATGCAGATCAGACATCCCGAACATATGAGCCTGATTAATAATAATGGTGTTGGCATTGGGAATATCAAGCCCGGACTCAATAATGTTGGTGGAGATCAGAATGTTGAGATCACCTTCAATAAACCGCATCATTACTTTTTCCAGCCGGTCGCCTTCCATTTGTCCGTGGGCTACACCGATTTTTGCCTCAGGTACCAGCCTGTAAATAATGTTGGCGATGGATTCAATGTCATTAACGCGGTTATGGACAAAAAACACCTGGCCACCCCTTCTCAGCTCATAGCTGATGGCATCCCTGATGATTTCTTCTTTAAAAACAGCCACCTCTGTCGTTACAGGCTGCCTGTTGGGTGGCGGAGTAGCGATCACTGACAGGTCCCGGGCACCCATTAATGAAAAATGCAGGGTTCTGGGGATTGGCGTGGCGGTAAGTGTCAGTACGTCCACATTAAGCTTGAGTTCTTTGATCCGGTCTTTTGATTTAACACCGAATTTCTGCTCCTCGTCAATAATCAATAATCCGAGGTTTTTAAATTCTATGCTTTTGTTGAGCAGGCGGTGTGTACCGATGATAATATCTACCTTTCCTTCTTTGAGCTTTTTAAGTGTGGCAGTGGTGTCGGAGGCAGATTTGAAACGGTTGAGGTAGTCGACCGTCACAGGCATTTTAGCCATCCGCTCTGAAAAAGTTTTGAAATGCTGCATGGCGAGAATTGTAGTCGGAACAAGAACAGCCACCTGTTTGGAGTCGGTTGCCGCTTTAAATGCAGCACGGATAGCCACTTCGGTTTTTCCGAAACCAACGTCTCCGCAGACAAGTCTGTCCATCGGATACGGTTTTTCCATGTCTTCCTTCACCTTCCCGGTTGCTGAAGCCTGGTCCGGGGTATCTTCATACATAAATGAAGATTCCAGTTCGGCCTGCATAAAACCATCCGGACTGAAGGCGAATCCGGGGGCCTGCCTCCTTTTTGCGTACAGTGAAATAAGTTCTTTAGCAATGTCTTTTACCTGCCTCTTTACTTTCGATTTTTTGTTTTCCCACTCTCCGGACCCCAGCTTGCTCATAGAAGGAGGAACCCCTTCTTTACCGGAATATTTCGCTATTTTATGTAAACTATGTATATTAACGAAAAGAATGTCGTTGTCCTTATAAATCAGCCGGATGGCTTCCTGCTTCTTTCCTCCTACATCAATGGTTTCCATGCCGGCAAAGCGGCCGATGCCGTAATCAATGTGAGTCACAAAGTCGCCCGTATGAAGAGATTTCAATTCCTTCAACGTCAGGGCTTTTGATTTAGAGAATTTATCCCGGATCTGATAACGGTGAAAGCGTTCAAAGATCTGGTGGTCAGTATATACGATAATTTTGTTTTGATGATCGATAAAACCTTCTCTGAAGCTGGCAGAAAGAGGTGAAAAGCGAAGCCCCGGCCGGATTTCCGCAAAAATTGTTTCCAGCCGGTTCAGCTGTTTCAGGGAATCGGAGGAGATAAAAGGATCATACCCTTTGGATTGTTTTTCTGCAATGTCCTCCGCAAGCAGATTGAAATCTTTGTTAAAAGAAGGTTGTGCTTTTGACGGATAGGCTATTCTTTCGGTTTTGTTAAAGAAAAAGCGGGACCCGAATTCTTTCACGGGAAAGCCCAGGATCAGATCAAGGCTTTCTTTCCTGTCGGAATGGGATGCCGCGGGGTTTCTTATTACTTTGATGCCGCCGCTTTTCTCCACGAGGGCATCGTGTGCCTGCACAACCCGGCTAAAGTTTTCTTCTATTCTTTCCAGGCTGAAGTTGAGATCTTTGGTCCATATTGCCGTGCTGGCGGGAAGAAACTGAAGCATAGATTCCGTTTCTTCCAGGGTCAGCTTGTGCTGTACATCGGGAATGATGGTGATCATGTCCGCATTTTTGCTGGATAGCTGGCTTTCCGGGTCAAAAAGACGGATGTTGTCTATTTCATCTCCCCACAGTTCGATTCTCGCAGGGTGTTCTGAAGCAAAAGAGAAAATATCTACGATTCCACCCCGGATCGCGAATTGTCCGGGTTCATACACAAAATCGGTCTTTTCAAAATCATAGGAAACAAGCAGTTCGGTCAGAAAGTTGAGGTCCAGTGGGTCTCCTTTGGATAACTTCAGGGTGTTGGATACCAGAGACCGCCTGTTAATTACCTTTTCTGCCAGCGCTTCGGGATATGTCACGATGATCAGCGGACCCAGCTGAAGGTTAAGCCTGTTAAGAAGCTCAGACCTGAGTAAAACGTTGGCATTATCTATTTCTTCGTATTCATAAGGCTTTTTAAAGGATGCCGGAAAATAAGCAACCCTCTCCTCTCCTACAAGTGTCTGAATGTCGTTAAAAAAATAAGAGGCGTCCTCCCTGTCGGGCATGATGATTACAAAAGTTTCCGGCTCATGGATAAATAATGAAGCAATCAGAACCGCATCGAGGCTTCCTGTAAGCCCTTCGATCTGAAGGTTCCTGTGTTGCTTTATCAACCCCTGAACATGCTGTACGAAACTATCCCCGGTGTAGATTTTAAGAAAATCGGAAGCATTCACAAAACATCAACATTTAAAACTGCCATAGAAACTCCAGGGCAGCGACTTTTTTTTCAGAACGCAAAAATAGGGATGTTTGGTTTAAAAAAAGAGAAAACAGCGCTCATGATAAATTTTGTGTCCTGATTATCTCAATCAGGTCTTTTAATCCTGCCTTTCTGGCTTCATCAGATTCAGGATAGTTCATCTTGAGAGATTTCAGGTTTTCGAGGATGATTTTTGCGACAATAAGTCTCATGTTTTTTTTATCATCGGCCGGAACCACATACCAGGGGCTGCCCTTATCGGATGTTTTCCGGATCATTTCTTGATATGCCCCCTGATATTCTTTCCAAAGGGCGCGCTCTTTTACATCACCCTCTTCAAATTTCCAGTTTTTCGACGGATCTTCAATCCGTTCAATCAGACGCAGAGCCTGTTCTTCTTTTGACACATTAAGGAAGAATTTGATTATGCGGATGCCGTTATTGGTCAGATATTTTTCAAAAGATGAAATGTCCTGATATCTTTTTTCCCAGACATCGCCCATATCCTCTGTGAGTTCGACCGGAAGTTTCTGTGAATTCTTCAGGATTTCCGGATGAACCTTCACAACCAGCACTTCTTCATAATAAGAACGGTTAAACACCTGGATCATACCCCGTTCAGGAAGCTCTTTCAGACAGCGCCACAGATAATCATGATTAAGTTCTGTTTCCGAGGGCCTCTTGAAAGAATGAAATCTCAGGCCTTGCGGATTTACATTCCTGAAAACAGCTTTCATGGTACCGTCTTTTCCGGCGGCATCCATTGCCTGAAAAATCACAAGCACACCATACCTGTTGTGAGCGTACATCATGTTCTGGAGCGCATCCATTTCATCCTGCATCGCAGCGAGTAATTGCTCGTATTCCTCTTTGGAATCATAAAAATCCCGGATTTTTGTTTTATGTTCTTCAAGGTTGAACTTCTTCTTTCCGGTGATTTCGAATTTATCCAGATCAAAACTTTTCATGATCGTACAGCAGTTAATGGTTAGAATGGAAATAATAAAAGGTGAAAATAATGTAAAGAATTCTTTCCTCCCGACCGTTAAATAAAAAATTCTTTTGGTTTTTAATCAGAGGCATAGATTCAATGGATATTCTTGCGTTGATTTGTGAGTTGAAAGTTTCCGCAGAAAGCCTTTTTGATGATGCTAAAAAAGAGGTTTGAAGTAGTAAAAAGGCCATTTATGATTGTAAATGTCAATAAATTGACTACTGTCGGGAACTTTTTTCAGGATTCAAAAAAATGTTCATTTTAAAATTTGAAAACAAAACTAAAATAGTTTAATATTGTCACTCTTTTAACAATTAAATCTTTCAATTATGAAGAAAATTCTTTCCCTTATCGCGTTGTTCAGTCTGGGTCTTACACTGGCTCATGCAGAAGGAACTAAAGAATCGTTCAACTATGACGAGCAACAAATCAATGCAGACTTTAAGCAATTAGACAAAATCGAGAAGTATGTTCAAAACCACGAAGGAACAACGCTGGAAAGTCTTCAGTCGCAGAACTCGGAATTGGTTTCCGGGCTCAATATCAGTGCAGACTCAGCCCCGGCGCTTATGGCCGAGGATCTTCCGCTTGGAATACCTGCTTTCTGGTGGGGATGTGTTTTGAGCTGGGTTGGTCTTCTGCTGGTTTACATCATCTCTGACAAAGACAAAGATCAGACAAAGAAGGCGCTCTTCGGATGTTTGGTTAATGCCGGTTTCTGGATTCTTTACTATGTAGTAGTAGTAGCCGTAATCGGAAGAAGCTTCTGGTTCTGATAAGAAAATACAAGAAAATAGTCTGAACTTTTCAATTAAGGTTTGGACTATTTTTTTTGTAGCCATATCAGGTTTAATTTTGACCCATAAAATCAAAATTCAATTCTTTTATGGTCAGATTTCTTACAGCTATTGCTTTAACCTTTATTACCTTTTCAGTATCCGCACGAGATTTTACCGATTATCCGGAGCAACAGATCCGTCAGGAATTCAGAGCCCTTGAAAAACTTGAGTCTGCTGTTCTTTCGGGAGGCAGTGCCGATCCCGAAGCAATTCTTCTTGAAAATCCGCAATTCATTTCTTCGGAACTTCTGAACAGGGAGAGTTTTCTGAGCGCCGCAGGCGACAATGATCCTCTGAATATTCCAAGTTTCTGGTGGGGTTGCTGCCTGGGGGCTCTTGGAATCATCCTGGTGTATATTTTTACGGACAATGATAAGGCAGAGGCCAAGAAAGCGTTTTATGGATGTCTTGTCGGGACAGGGGTGGCGGTAGTCGCCTATTTTGCCTATTTCCTTTTCTGGGCGACAACGGCTTCGGCACTGGCATACTGATGATTTTTCAAAGATAAACAGAAGTACATATGAACCTTGTAAGAATGGCTTTTTTGCTGTTGTGGTTGACAGGATGGTCTTTCGGGGCAGGAGCACAGCAATTTTACCGCTTCAGGGCCGATGTTTCGGTAAAAGATAAACTTGTGGACGGAACCTACCGGCTTACCATGGGGAAAGTCTATTATGATAAACTGTACAAAAAGATTGTTTATAAACTGATTTTTCCCAAAATTGAAACCATGGTGATTCAGGACACCACCATGTACAAGTTGGATAAGGCAGGAACGCTCGTAGAGACTTCCAGAACATTTCTGATTCCTGAATTTACGGCTTTTCACCTGTCTCTTACAGGAAAATTATCTGATTATGGCCTGAAGACTTCTGTGAACGACCGGACAATGTATAAAATAGGGAAGGTAGAGAAAGAACCGGACGGGGCAATTCTTACCACCTGGGTTCCTGCCGAAGAGTCTCTTAAGAAGTTTTTCGGGAACATTAAAATGAGGAATGTGAACAAAAAACTGGATGCAATGATATTTTACAATACTACAGGGAGAATTGTCAGCCGGCAATTCTTCAAAAAATATGTAAATATCAAAGGGATTGAATTTCCGACAGAAGTAACCATGATCAGTTATACGGAAGACGGAAAGATAAATACGCAATTGACGACTTATAAGAACGTTATGGTAGACCAGAATGATGAAGATGAAATATATCGTTATAAAATTCCTGTTACTAAGTCTGCTGCTCTGCGGAAATGATCTCCGGGCCCAGTCGGCCTCAGAGAACAAACGCCACAGAAATATTATAGATGACGGACAGACCAAAAGAGAATACAAGGAGGCAAAAAACAACAAGAACGAAGTTCAGGTTGTTTTTTCCGGACTTTTTCTGTTCTATAAAACATTCTTCTCTTCCCAGGACCAGACCGTTTGCACCTTTACCCCTTCCTGTTCGGAGTATGGTATTATAGCCGTAAAGCACTTTGGAATGGTCAGGGGTGGTGTGATGACCATGGACAGACTTTCCCGATGCAATGGACTTTCTCCGGGGAACTATGAACTTGACAAGAAGACCCTGTTGCTGAAAGACGATCCGACAGATAAAAAATATGTACCGATCGTTTCGGCAATCTATTAAAATGCTCACCCCGATGCTTAAAATAATTCTCAGAAACAGTCTTTACTTTCTGTTGTTCCATTCTTTCGGCTCTTTTGCCCAGGATCTTTATTCTTTTGAAAACTCCAGAAAATTTGGGGCATATCTGCTGAAGTCCGGACAGTTTGATCTGGCATCAAAGGAATATGAGAGGCTTGTTTTTATGAACAAAACGGACGACACATTAAAACTGAATCTTCTTAAAGCTTATCGGCTGGCAGGAAAATTTGATACCGGAATCCTGAGGGCTCAGCAACTTTTTCCGGAAACAGGAGAAATGCCGTATGCCCACGCTCTTGAATATTCCAAAACGCTCTTAGGTCGCAGAAGTTTCTCTGAAGCCAACCTTTTCTGGGACGAAAGCCGGACCATTGCAACAGATGACAAAATACTCCTGAAGACAACAACCCTTATTTTCGACAGTAAATTTCGTGACGCCAGACAGGAACTTTCCAGAATAGCCCAGCCTGACAATCGCCTGGCCGAAGGCTACAGATCTGTGCTTGACCGCGGGCTGGATGGAAAGAAAAAGAGCCCGTTTCTTGCCGGAGCCTTCTCGGCCATCATACCCGGTACAGGCAAAGCGTACACAAAAAACTGGAAGGACGGCCTGATCTCTTTTGTTTTTGTTGGAGCAACAGCCTTTCAGGCAACCAGAATGTTTAACAAGCACGGGGTGAAGGACGCCCGCGGATGGATTTACGGAGGAATCAGTTTTGGATTCTATCTCGGCAATATTTACGGATCAGTCAAATCGGCCAAAGACCTTCAAAGGAAGAAGATAAATGCCTTACAACATGAAGCAAGTAATATGTTTAATACTTATTTTTAATGCTTTCTCTGCCCGAGCTCAGGATATTGAACAGACGTTTCAGTATGCCAATGGCCTCTTTGCCGGAAGAGAGTTTGAAAATGCAGTAGAAGTATATAAACGGGTTCTGTTTTTTGATGAAAGCGGAGAATACGGGCCAAGGATTTATAAAAACATAGCGGACTGTCTCTATGAAACGGAAAAGTACGAAGAGGCATCAGGGTATTATGAATTGGCCTATGCTTCGGAATTTACCGACAGCCTCAAAAATGAGATCAACTTCCGGAAAGCCTCCTGCTATCTTATCCTGCGCCAGTATGAGTACGCTCAGATCGAACTGCTCAACCTGACAGACAGTCTTTATGATGGACAAACCCGTAAAAAAAACTACTATGAGGGGATGATGTACTTCGCCCAAAGTGATTTTAAGTCCTCTGAAGACAGTTTTAAAAAACTTGTTTCAGATACAACAGAAGTACACCGGCTGTTTCGTCAGAATGACAGGATCAGTAAAATCAGCCCGAAAAAGGCCCGGATTCTCAGCATGATTATGCCCGGGCTGGGACAATTCTACGTAGGAGATATCAAAAACGGCCTGAATTCATTTCTCCTGACGGGCGGGTTATTCTACCTGGGTATCCGGACAGGCGTCAGAAATACTTTTATGGATGCTGTGGTTTCTGTGGTTCCCTGGGTGCAAAGGTATTACATCGGGGGCTTTAATAAAGCCGGTGTCATTGCGGAAGCCAAAATCAGAGAAAGGCGTTATAAGGTTTACAACAGGCTTCTGGACGAAGTGGAAAAACCGCAAACGCATTAATCTTCACCATTTCCTTATCCCCCGATCTCCGGGGCTGTTGTCTAATGAACCCATTTGCGATTCTGTAACAAATTCCGGACTTTTACGTTTTGTAAGCGTTCAGGATAAGATATTCAAAATATTACATATCTTTATCCTGGTAAGATTAACACAGTAGATTTCGGATTTTTCAGAACATGAAACCACGGGTTTTAATAATTTTCTTGGTATACCTTGTACCTTTTTCCGGTATAGCCCAGCGTGCACGAAACGAACGTAAAGATGGGGTTTTCAGTGAAAAAGAGCTACAGGCAGAAGCCGTATTTGTTGAAGGAATGAAGTTTTTTATTGCAGAGGATTATACCAATGCTGCGAAAAATTTCAGGGTGATTCTTGAGAAGTCCGGGGACAACGCGGGAGTATATTTTATGCTTTCCAGAATAGAGGTACAGCAGGGAAATGCAGAAAAGGCGGTGTCATATGCAGAGAAAGCTCAAAATATAGAGAAAGAAAACATCTATTATCAGAAGCAATACGGAGATCTGCTGGTTAAGACCCGCCGTCTTAAAGACGCGGTGGAGGTCTATAAAAAAATTGCCCGCCAAAATCCACGGGATGTGGAGAATTACCTTGCCCTGGCAGATGCCTACATGCTTATGGATAAGAGCAATGATGCGGTGAAAGTCTTTGATGAACTGGAGAAGACCATCGGGGTAAATGAAGAAATAACCCGGCAGAAACAACTCATTTTCCTGAATCAGAATAAAGTAGATGCCGCTCTGAAAGAGGGGGATAAACTGATGAAGTCGGAGCCGCAGGAGTCAGATTATCTCATACAGCAGGCGCAGATCATGATGTCAAATAATCGGCTTAATGATGCGGCAGAACTTCTTAATCAGGGCTTAAAGCAAAACCCGGGTCTTGGAGAAGCAGATGTTTATCTTTCAGAAATCTACCGGGTTAAAGGGGAGGTTACAAAAAGCAATGAGCACCTCTTCCGGGCACTGCGAAATAAAACCCTTGGGCCGGATCTGAAACTGAAAGTTCTCGGGAACTATATTCTTTCTTCCGGAGATAAGCCGGATTACGACCAGCTTCTTTTATTAACAGAGGAGATTATAAACCAGGCTCCTGAAGAGGCCAAAGGGTATATTTTTAAAGCAGATCTGCTGCTCAGAAAAGGGGAGCCGGAAAAGGGAAGAGATGCTTATCTTCAGGCCCTGAACTTTGACGGTTCTATTTTCGAAGTGTGGGTGGCGGTTTTAGAGCTGGACGGGAAACTTAACCAGATGAAAGAGTTGGTCAGACACTCGGAAAAAGCACTTGAACTATTCCCTAATCAGGCATTCCTGTGGCATCAGAACGGCATCGGGAATTATATGCTTAAGAATTACGAAGATGCCGTTCCGGCGTTGGAAGAAGGAGCGCGTTTATCAACCGGAAACCCCGAACTGCGCCATTTGATACTGGCCCTGATTGGTGATGCTCAGAACGAGCTGAAGGAATACAGTAAATCAGATGCGGCTTATGAAGAGGTTCTGAAAGAGGTGCCGGACAATGAATATGTACTTAATAATTACAGCTATTTCCTGGCATTGAGAAAACAGAAACTGGACAGAGCCAGAGAACTTTCCACCAGGCTCATTACAAAATATCCGGGGAACGCTTCTTATCTGGATACACATGGCTGGGTTTTATATCAGCAAAGCGATTATCAGTCGGCCAGAAAGTTCATTGAGCAGGCTCTTTCGGCGAATCCCGATGCCAGCAGTGCTGTTTATGACCATTATGGAGATGTGCTGTTCAAATTGGGAGAAAAGGGGTTGGCAAAAGAACAATGGAGAAAAGCACTTTCCAAAAGTCCGGCCAATCAACTGATTGAAAAGAAAGTATCAACAGGGGAGCTGATAGAGTAAAAAAGAAAAGAATAATGAGAATTCACTCACTGATATTAGGATGCCTGCTCATTGCCTTTATGGGTTCCTGCCGCTCTCAGAAAAGAAAGAAAACACAAGTGGAAGTAGGCCCGGTTGCTGTGACGGATAGTGTAAAGAGCCAGGAAGTAATAGAACAGGCAGTACCTGAGAAAGAAAATAAGCTGGTTTTTTTCCCGGAAGAAACAGACTTCAGCATCGTAAAACTGAAGTCTCAGGTAGAAATAAAATCTTCAAAAATCAATCAGTCATTCCCCGCCAGCATACAGATTCGCAAAGACAGTGTAATATGGGTGTCGGTAGCCATTGGTCTTGAAGCAGCAAGAGCCGTTATTAATAATGATTCTGCGTTTCTTCTCGACAGGCTTAACAGGAAATATTACAGACTCAGTCTTGCACAATTGAGCAGACAGCTGAACTTTGATCTCAGCTATGGTTTGATACAGGGCCTTATTCTTGGAAATATGCCGGTCCGGCCGGACTCTGTTCATGATTCTTTCGGGAAAGAACCGGGATATAATGTTATCTTTCAGAAAAGAAATTCCGTAGGGATTGAGAATAGAATAGATGTGTCAAATAATAAACTGTTTGCCATAGAAGCATCAGACGAAGAAAGCCGGGCCAGACTTAGCATAAGCTACAAAGACTTTGTGCTGATAAGCGAAAAAATTCTTCCTCAGATTGTCAGCATGATCGTCAGGGGAGAAGGAGATGCCGCTCCTGAGACGAGTATAACCTTTGAACATTCCCGATTTGATTTTTCAGCCAGAGATGTAAAATTCCCGTTCAGTATACCCAAGACCTATTCTGAAGGGAAAATCAATTTTTGAGTCTCTATGTATTTTATTAACAGGTTTCAGATCCCTCTTCTTTTTGTCTCGCTGTTGTTGTTGACGGCCGGGTCGTTATTTGCCCAGTCGGCGCAGGTGGCACGGTCAAGAGCTCAACTGGAAAAGGAAAAAAAACAGAATCTGGCAAAGATCAACCAGGCAAGGAAAATCCTTGCCGACACACAAAAGGAAAAATCGAGTACCATCGGGCAGGTTAAGGCCTTGAACCACCAGATTTCCAATAAGGAAACTCAGATTAACCTGATCAATGACGATATAAAGCTGATGTCCCAGGAAATGAAGGAACTTGAGAAAGCCCGGGAAGACCTCAAAAAGCAATTGTCTGCGTTGAGGGCCGAATACGGAGAAATGCTCTATAAAGCCTCAAAGAGTAGTGGAAAAATCACCAAATTAAGCTTTCTTTTTTCTTCCGGATCCTTCACAGAGTTGTTTATGCGATATAAATACCTTCAGCAGTATGCAGAAAACAGAAAAACGCAACTGGTTCAGATCAACCGTATTTCAGGAATGCTTGCAGAAAGACAAAAAGCACTAACTGACAAAAGACAGAAACAACAATATCTGGCCAAAGATCTGGATCTGGAATCCAGGAACCTGGAAGAGTTGGTGGCTAGACAGAATACCGTTGTAGAAGAACTTTCCAAGAAAGAAGGAGAAATTAAAAAAGAGATAGAATCTACCAGAGCCTCGGTAAGAAATCTTGATAAGTTGATCGCCAATGTCATTTCGAAAGAGGTAGCGAAAAAAGAAGCCAGAGAAAAAACCACGACGGCCCGCAGGGGCGGAGAGGAGGTTTCTTCCGGAAACAACAGAAAAGCACCTGAAGAGACGGAGGTAAAAACCCGCCCGGAAACAACGAAAGCGATAGCCTTGTCGGGCAACTTCAGAGCGAATAAATCCAGACTCCCCTGGCCCATCAGCGAGGGATTCATATCGGACCGTTTCGGAGTGAAGAGCCATCCCCTGCTGAAAGGAGTAATGATAGACAACAATGGGATAGATATCCAGACAACAGAAAATGCGTCTGTTTTTTGTGTGTTTGAAGGAACAGTTCTGGACATTTCAGAAATACCCGGACTGAACAAAGTTGTTGCGGTCCAGCATGGTGATTATTACACGGTTTATGCTAACCTGGCGGAGGTTAGCGTAAGCCCCAATCAGAAAATAAACATCCGGGATGTTATCGGAAAGGCTGCAAAAAAAGAAGGCTCTCCGGAGATAAATTTTCAGATTTGGCATAACTTTGAGAAACTTAATCCTGAACCATGGCTTAGTGCCAGGTAATAAAGTAAATCAAGATGTCTGTTCATTCTGAAATAAAAAGAGTTACAACAAGTACTTTAAAGGAGCTGAAATCCCGGGGACAAAAAATAAGTTGTCTTACGGCATATGATTATTCTATGGCCAGCATTGTGGATGCGGCAGGGATAGAGCTTATTTTGGTTGGAGATTCGGCCTCCAATGTAATGGCTGGTCATGAAACCACATTACCGATAACACTCGATCAGATGATTTATCATGCCCAGTCCGTCGTAAGGGCTGTAAAAAGAGCGCTTGTCGTGGTAGACCTTCCGTTTGGCAGTTATCAGGGCAACTCAGAGGAAGCGTTGCGGTCGGCAGTAAGAATCATGAAAGAATCCGGGGCACATGCGGTTAAACTGGAAGGCGGAGAGGAGATACAGGATTCTGTCGTCAGGATTCTCAGCGCCGGGATTCCAGTGATGGGGCACCTCGGCCTTACCCCACAATCCATTTATAAATTCGGAACCTATTCGGTCCGGGCAAAAGAAGAAGAAGAAGCAGGCTTGCTGAAAAAGAATGCCAGGCTTCTTGCCGATTTAGGTTGTTTTGCCGTGGTTCTTGAAAAAATACCCCGGAGGGTGGCAAGTGAAGTTACGGCGAGTGTCGATATCCCGACCATCGGAATCGGAGCCGGAGCCGGGTGTGATGGTCAGATTCTTGTCATACATGATATGCTGGGGATCAACCAGAATTTTTCTCCCCGCTTTCTCCGAAGGTACGCAGACCTTCATGGGATCATGACACAGGCTTTCAGAGATTATATCAGGGATGTAAAGGATGGAAGTTTTCCGAGCGAAAAAGAGTCTTACTGATATTTTTATAATTACCACACAACATGAATTTCAAACCGTACCCGATGCTGAGGTACCTTTTCCTGCTTATTGCAGGAATGCTGCTCAGCGAATGCTATTCCCCGGGGGCAATGATCCTCCCCGCCGGACTACTGACCGCAGTGTTTATTTTTATTCCGGCCCTTCTTTTAAAAAATCAGACAGGGTTAAAAGCAAGCCTCTTTGTTTGGGTTTTGCTGCTTGGATGGTGGATGGCAGACCGGTCTGATCAACGGAAAGACCAGCGTCATTTTCTCAACCGGGACCCTTTTTCTGACTATCTGGTACATATCAGCTCACTTTCAGAAAGGAAACCGGCAAGTTATAAATGCCTGGCGGAGGTAAAAGCAGTAAGAAATGAGGGGCATTGGCGACCTGCCACCGGAAAAACAATACTGTATTTTGCGGGAAACACCCGGACCCGTCCTTCTTTTGGGGATATTTTTCTGATCCGTGGAATGCCGGATCCCATTGATGCTCCACGGAATCAGTATGACTTTGATTATAAGGCCTATCAGCAGCGACGGAATGTTTTCACGCAGCAGTTTCTGAAGGAAGGAGATTTCCTGTTGCTTGGCAGCAAGCAGTTCCGACCGCTTTTTGAGTTTGCCGGTTATCTTAGTACTTATTCAGATACCATATTCAGGAAATATCTGGGCTCGGCCCGGGAGGTTGGAGTGGCGGAGGCCCTTGTAGCCGGAATGAGGACAGACCTGGATCAGGAGATAATCACCGCATATTCCGTTTCCGGTGCGATTCACGTTCTGTCTGTTTCAGGAATGCATGTGGGCATACTGTTTCTTGTCATTAACTGGCTGATCAGAATGGTGGCTCCGGAAAAAGAGAAGAAACCTGCAACGGTTGCTATTGTTATCCTTCTCCTGTGGATTTATGCTCTGTATACCGGCCTTAGTCCGAGTGCGTGCAGGGCAACCCTGATGTTTTCCCTTATTCAGTTTGGTTATGCCATAAAAAGAGAGGGTAATTCATATAATATTATCGCCTTTTCTGCATTCGTTCTTTTGCTGGTCAACCCCTCATGGCTTTTTGATGTTGGTTTTCAACTTTCGTACCTTGCTGTGCTGGGAATCATTATGCTTTATGGGCCGATAAGCCGTCTGCTGGAAATCAAGAACAAGGGGCTTCGCTGGATATGGGAAATCTCTGTAGTTTCTTTTTCAGCCCAGCTGTTTACTTTTCCTCTTGCTTTATATTATTTCCATCAGTTTCCGACCTATTTTCTGTTGGCTAATCCGGTGGTAGCTATTCTTGCAACCCCGCTTCTTCCTCTTGGGCTCCTGCTTATTCTTTTATCTCCAATCCCATCGATAGCATTAATTCTGGGGAAGGCGCTGGGTTTTCTCACGGCTTTACTGAATGAGTTTCTGATCTGGACTAAAGGACTACCCATGGCCTCCTATGGAGGTATAAACATCTCAATTCCTGAACTGGGCTTGCTTTATCTGTTTATTGCCGCGCTGATATCTTTTTTTAGAGGTCAGGGCATCATAGCATTGAAAGTTTCGGCAGGAGCAGTTGTTTTATTAACCATACTTATGGTTTTGGATCTGAGACAACAGCTCGGGCGACGTGAAATTACCATTCATTATATTCCCGGAAGTTCAGCGATATCGCTGATACATGGGAGAGCCGCGTTTTGTCTGGCGCCGGACTCGCTCTTAAAAGACCAGAACTTTTATCCTTTCAGATTAAAGGGGTATTATGACCATAACGGAATAATGATCCGGAAGGAGAGACCGGTGGGTCGTGACGGAGGGGAATTTACGGACCCCGGGTCGGGAAAAACAATAGTATGGATTATGAACAGTCTTCCGGAAGTAAATCCGGAGGCAGAGATTTATCTGATTTCAGGAGATGCTGTCCGGTCGCTTGACATGTTTCAGCATTATAAGGGAAGAATAGTTCTCGATGGGTCGAACAGAAAGCGAACGATAAACAGATTTAAACAGCAGGCGGAACAGCTCGGGCTTGATTTGATCAGCCTCCGGGAGAACGGGTCGGTGACTATTTCTTTGAATGCAGAGGACTGATTTTGGGTTTGACTATGGAGAACGAAGTTGTATTTTTTAAAGAACCTTCTGTATTTATAAATGCGGGGTTTTCCGCAACATCCTGATAGACAGAAAAAAGAGAAAAACCCTTTAAAAATAATTCCCGGGGCTGTTTTGGTTTTTTAAAAAAGGGTTATACCTTTGCACTCCCGTTCGACAACGGGCTAGTTTTTTGAAAGATGAGGCGGAAAAAAAGAGAAATAAAAATTTTAAAAAATTCTTGTTTAAAATAAATTTATCTCGTAACTTTGCAATCCGTTTGAGAAAAAAATTCTCGCATTTCTGAAACCCGTTTTCGGGCGGACGAATAAAGTTCATTAACATGTTGGGAGGAGATATAGACGGACTTTCGTAGTCAGG